>OLIF01000002.1_pt1 | contig 695462 bp, 595 predicted proteins | sample 1609681 | NCBI WGS metagenome assembly OLIF01 (sample SAMEA4350143, study PRJEB24818) | metagenome | biome: human; feature: gut; material: faeces | place: Denmark | collected 2013-09 | reverse complement strand
GCTATCCCGTTCTGAGCTCCATCCAGGATGAACCGGAACGTTTGCGTGAAGCTTACCGCCGTGTGATAAAGGTTACCATGCTGATCTCTTTTGCCTGTATGCTTGGTTTGGCGGCTGTGGCTAAGCCGTTGATACTGTTATTAATCGGTGAGAAATGGCTGGTGTCAGTCTCTTATCTTCAGATCATTTGTTTTGCCGGAATGTTATATCCTCTTCATGCTATTAATTTGAATATTTTACAGGTGAAAGGTCGGTCCGATCTGTTTCTCAAGTTAGAAATCATAAAAAAAATAATAGCGGTCATTCCCATTTTTCTTGGTATCATGTATGGTATAGAATATATGTTGTGGGGCAGTGTCTTAATCTCCTTTATAGCTTATTTTCTGAATAGTTATTATTCTGCCGGTTTAATCCGATATCCTACAATAGATCAGATCAAAGATGTATTTCCGACGTTCGCTGTTTCATTGTCTGTCGCTTTTGTCATGTGGATTATTTCTTTTCTTGATATTTCAATATATGTCATGCTCCCCTTGCAATGCTTTTCAGGTCTTTTGTTGTCTTTTCTTGTATATGAAAAGTTGAATCTGGAAGAATATCTTGAAATCAAACAGCTCATACTCTCTTGTGTTCAAAAAAAGTAATATAATATTAAGATGGATGAAAAACTAATCACGGTTACTTCTCCACTTCTTCCTTCCTTGGATGACTTTATTCCTTATCTTGAGGATATCTGGGATCGTAAATGGCTCACTAATAATGGTCATTATCATCAGAAGTTGGAGCAGGCTTTATGTGAGTATTTAAAGGTACCTTATATTAGTCTTTTTACTAATGGTACACTTCCTTTAATGTGTGCCTTACAAGCATTACGTATAACCGGTGAAGTGATTACGACTCCTTATAGTTTTGTTGCCACTACCCATTCTCTGTGGTGGAACGGGATTAAGCCGGTGTTTGTGGATATTGATCCTGTAACCTGCAACTTGGATCCTGAAAAAATAGAGGCCGCTATTACTCCCAAGACGACTGCTATTATGCCTGTGCATGTTTATGGCAAACCTTGTGACACGGTTCGTCTTCAAGAGATTGCGGATAAATATGGTTTGAAGGTCATTTATGACGCTGCCCATGCATTTGGTGTAGAGGTAAACGGCAAGTCAATACTTGAATTCGGTGATATGTCCACTCTGAGTTTCCATGCTACGAAGATCTATAATACGATTGAAGGTGGAGCTCTGGTCTGTCATGACGAACAGACCAAGAAACGCATCGATTATCTCAAGAATTTTGGCTTTGCCGGTGAAACGACTATTGTTGCCCCTGGTATTAATGGTAAGATGGATGAAGTTCGTTCCGCTTATGGGCTATTGAATTTGAAACAAGTTGATTCCGCCATTGAGGCTCGTCGTAAAGTTGCCGTTCAATATCGTGATGCTTTGAAAGATATCCCCGGTATCCGTTTCATGGAGGATATGCCCGGTGTACGGCATAATTATTCTTATTTCCCTATTTTTATAAATGCTGAGGAATATGGTCTGACCCGTGATGAACTTTACTTCAAGTTGAAAGAGAATGACGTACTCGGCAGAAGGTATTTTTATCCGTTAATAAGTGAGTTTTCCACTTATCGTGGACTGGAATCCGCTAAAAGGGAGAACTTACCAGTAGCAGTGAAGGTAGCAGATAGTGTGATATGTCTGCCGATGTATCATAACTTGAATGAAGAAGATGTAATTCGGATTGTAGGATTGATTGTAAGATGATGAAAAAATAATGAAATTGATAGTACAGGTATGAATAAAGAAATCTATGTATTAGGGATTGGTCATAATACTCCTGTGTATTTGGACCTGGTAGAAAGTTGTGGATATACTATTAAAGGTTTATATCATTATAATGACGAAAGGGTGGGAGAATTAGATCATGGATATCCCATAATAGGTTCTTTTAATGATTTATTTTCCTTAAACTCACTAGAGGGAATGAATTTTGCACTAAGTCAAGGTGATAATAAAATGAGAGCAACTATTTTTGAAAAAATTGTAGAAAAGAAAGGGAGTGTACCCACTTTAATTCATCCTTCTGCAAACGTTTCTAAGTATGCTCAATTAGGACGAGGAGTTGTAGTTCATATGAATACAGTTGTTCATCCGGATGTAACAGTTGGGGATAATACAGTATTAAGCTATAATGTTTCAGTGACTCATAGTACTCATATTGGTAAGAATTGCTATTTAGCATTTGGAGTAATGCTTGGTGCTTATACTATAGTTGAAGATTTTGTTTTTATAGGAATTGGCGCAATTGTAATTAGTGGAAAAGTTGATTCTATAGGAACCTTTGCATCTGTTGGAGCAGGGGCTGTAGTTACTAAAAGTGTGGCATCCTATGAATGTGTCGCAGGGAATCCTGCAAAGTTTATAAAGACTCTGAAATGAAAGAACCTTTAGTAAGTATTTGTTGTATTACTTATAATCATGCCCCTTATATTCGTCAATGCCTAGAAGGGTTTTTGATGCAAAAAACCACATTCCCTTTTGAGATTTTGATTCATGATGATGCATCTACAGATGGAACCGCAGATATCATACGTGAATATGAGGCTAGATATCCGCATCTAATTAAACCTATATATCAAGTTGAAAATCAATATTCAAAAGGAATAAAAATTTCTTTTACTTATAATTATCCTCGTGCAAAAGGAAAATATATTGCTCTTTGTGAAGGAGATGATTATTGGACAGATCCGTTAAAATTGCAAAAACAAGTAGACTTTTTAGAAAGTCATACGGACTATTCTATGTGTTTTCATAGTGTTTGGAAATTAGAGAATGGAAATACAAGTCATTTTGTTAATATAACTAAATCTGAAATATCTGCATGGGATATTATAAATAATTGGCTTGTACCTACTTGTAGCGTTCTTTGTAGGAAAATAAGTTTAGATTGGGTGCTTTGTGATAAAATAGGTGGCTTTTGTGGTGATTTTAATATATTTATAAATTTGTCACAACACGGTCGTATTCATTATATCAGTGATATGATGGGAGTTTATAGAATACATAGTCAAGGTGTTACTATGACTCATCTAAATTCCATAAAGAGTCAAAAGGCTATGCTTAATCAAATTAATAGAATGTCATTTTATTATCCTAAAATAAGAAAAGATTTAATTTATCAATATGTATCTGCATCTGTGAGTTATGCCTCGTGTGCTATAAAAAGAGGTAACTTTACGTATTTTATTTATTTCCTTTATAAAGCATTTACTAAAGATTTGATTAAAACAAACATTAATATATTTTCTCGAATAAAACAGAAATTTGTGAAAAAATAAATTTCTAATTATTATGAGTTTTAGATTGTTTGTTCTCTTTTGTGGAATTATAGGGATTTATCTATTACTTTTTTCATTGCATAAAAGTAATAGAGTACCTGTATTTTTTACCTTAGTCCTTTTGGTTTCCTTTACATTATGGTATACATTACCTATACTCTTAAGCAATTGTGATTATTGGTATTTTTTTGAATCAATGGTAGGGATAGAAATTGAAGAGTATAATTTGTTTGCAATAGGTGAAGTTTATTTTTATTTATTAATTTTGTTATTGTTTAGGTTTTCTTTAAAGTGGAAATTGAAATCAATTTTAACGTTTGAAGAGGCTTCAAACGTTAAAGTACAAGAGAATATCTTGATTATATATTCATTATCATTATTTCTATATAATTTGTTTTTTCGATCAAACTATTTAGAAAATAATGATATTAATACGGTGGAAAATGGTGTTTTTTTTCTCTTATCGTTCTTTTCAACTTATATATCTTCATATTTTTATGTTAATATATTTTGTGGTAGTCATAATAAGAAGAATAGCTTTTTTCTTTTCTTTATCATATTATCTGCTTTATACTCATCATTTATTGGTGGTGCGAGAATATATTTAGTGATTTTCATATGGCTTTATATTATAAAAAAATGGCATTATATACAACGTGGGAGATATTTATCTTTTTTTTCGCCTTTGATTATTCTTTTACTATGTGCTTCGCTTCTTTTACCATTTTTATCAGCTAAGAGATCAGATTCCCAATTGGACTCGTCTGATATGAAATCAATTGCAGAATTGACATTATATCATTTGAATCTCAAATTGAATAGTATAGCATATAGTACAACTCTTATTACGAGAGATGGCGAAGGGTTTGCTGGGTATGAGCCTTATGTTGGAAGCCTTTTTAAATATATGCCTCGGGCTATTTGGAATGCGAAGCCAACTCCAACTAGTTATAATGGTACTGTTGCTGGTACACCATCTCGAAGAATACCTGAATTGTTGAACTTGGGAAATTCTGAGTACGCAAATGTCGGTACCTCTGCCTTTTTAGTTTCCTTGTGGCAGGGGTGGATGTTTGTTATTATTTCGATAGTCATTAACTTTTTATATTTGAGAATCATTTTAATTTTTCTTGTCCACCCTTCTTACTGGTTAAAAGCTATTGGCTTTAATTTGTTATTTTTTCCTCAATTAATTCTAACTCCAAGCTTTGGCGATAATTTGATTCAGAAAATGTTAGAAATATTAATATTGCTAATTTTTCTCTATTTGTTTAAAATTATATGTATAAAAATAAATACAAATGAAAATTGTAACTTTTCAAGGAGGATTAGGTAATCAACTTTTTCAATATGTGTTTTATCTTTGGTTAGATATGCGTTGTGATAAAGATAATATTTATGGTTATTACCCTAAAAAGGGATTAAGAGCCCACAATGGACTTGAAATAGAGAAGGTCTTTGAGGTAAAGCTACCAAATTCATCTTTGAGTACAGATTTAGTTGTAAAATCTATTAAGCTAATAAATAAGATTTTTAAAAACAGGCAATATATATCAACAGATGGGCGTCTGGATGTCAATGGTGTATTATTTGAGGGGTTTTGGCAGGATAAATGTTTTTGGGAGGATGTTGATATTGTATTGAATTTTAGATGGCCATTGAAATTAGATGTTACAAATTCTTTTATAATGGCTAAAATTCAGACAAATAATTCTATTAGTATACATATAAGACGCGGTGATTATCTTCTTCCAAAATATAGAAATATATACGGCGATATTTGTAATGAGGAATATTATCAGAAAGCTATAGAGTATATATTGAAATGTGTTGATGATCCATTTTTTTTTGTGTTTTCAGATGATATAGATTGGGCAAAAAGTATAATAAATGTGCCTAATGTAACTTTTGTGAATAATAACAAGGGAAAAGATAGTTATATAGATATGTTTTTGATGAGCCTATGTCATCATAATATAATTGCTAATAGTACTTTTAGTTGGTGGGCTGCTCAACTAAATAAACATTCTGATAAAATAATGATTGCTCCGATTAGGTGGTTTAAGTCTTTGTTTAAAGATCCTAATATATTTACAGAGAGTTGGATTCGTATTTGATAATTTTATGTTGTTATAATGGATATTAGTAAAATTAAAGTAAGTGTTATTATTCCGTGTTATAATGCTGCAGAGTATTTGTCAGAGGCATTAGACTCCATAATTGTTCAAACGCATAGGAATATAGAAATAATATGTGTGGATGATGGTTCGATAGATAATACTTCGGTGCTATTGTCAGATTATGCTACTCAATATAATAATGTGAGGGTCGTTACAAATGAATGTAATTTGAAGCTTATAAAAACTCTTAATAAAGCTATTGATTTGGCGACTGGAGATTATATTGCTAGAATGGATGCTGATGATGTTGCTTTACCTAATCGTATTGAACATCAACTTAAATTTATTCTAGAAAAAGATTTGGATATCTGTGGAAGTCAAGTTTATTTAATGAATTCTAAAGGTAGGATAAAAGGAATACATTCTATAGGGTTAACCAATTCTACAATCTTAAGTTTATATACAATTTTCGGCTCTTTTTTAGTGCATCCGTCAGTGATGGGAAAAGCCAGCGTTTTTAAGAATAATAAATATAAAGATGATAAAACTGCATTAGTAGTCGAAGATTATGAATTATGGTGTAGGCTTATAAGGAATAGGTATAAGTTGGGTGTAATACCAATCCCCTTATTAAAATATCGACTAACTAGAAATGGCGAAAGTCGAATTAAAAGAGATTTGATGTTATATAACCATTTGTTCATATCACAGCAACAACAATTGTTTTTCTTTGGATTTACAATGAATGAGGAAGTAAATAGATTATTTATAGGTGATTATTCAGTATTAACTACATGTGGAATGAATATATTTTCTCTTATAAAAGAGAATCTTAAAGCAATAACAACTAAGGTTACTGAAATAGTGACAAAGAATGAAATAGCTAAGCAAGAATTTAATAATATGATAAGAATGAAACAGCTGACAATTTTTTGGATAATCTTTTGTAAAGGTAATATAAAGCTAAAAATATTATCTATTGTATTCTTATTAGCTAATTGTTCGTTTTTATTAAGCCCTTATTTTATGCGGTTGATGATATTGAAAAATAGATATATTTTTTGTTCTTAATTAGGATGCTAATGTATAAAGTCTCTATTGTAATTCCTGTATATAATGTTGAATTATATATAAAGGAAACATTAATGTCAGCATTAGATCAGACATTCAAATCTATAGAATATATAATAGTTGATGATTGCGGACAGGATAATAGTATGAATATTATTAGAGAAATTCTAAAAGATCATCCACGCAAGAAAGATGTATATATTTATACTCATTTAAAGAATAAGGGCCTTTCTGTTGCAAGAAATACTGGTTTGCAAAAAGCTAGGGGAGAGTATGTCTTTTTTATGGATTCGGATGATGCGATAACGCAAGATTGTATCGAAAAACATTATGATAGAATTGTTAACGTAGATGCCGATTTTACGATTGCAAATATAAAATTAGTTGGTGTAGATGCTTCTGTACATATCCCTACTCTACAAATGGGAGAAAAGAAAGATCAAGAAATTTTGAAATCTTTTTTAATGCGTGAGTGGAATGTTAGTGCATGTAATAAATTATATAAGAGACTTTTTTTAGAATTGAGTGATGTTAAGTTTACTCCAAATCTGTTACATGAAGATATTATTTGGTCATATCGTTTATCTAAAATGGCTTCAAGGGTTGTAGCTATTTCTGATAGTACGTACATTTACAAAATTCGAGAGAATTCGATTACTAGATCATTAAACTCTAATTCTAAAATAGAATCTTTATTTTATATTTTAAATATTATTTCTAAGGATTATAATGATGTCTTTGCTACTACTAATATTGTAAAAGAATATTTTGGATATTTGACAATCCTAAGATTTAACATTGCATTAATGTTATTGAATTCTCCTGTCTCATTACTTAGAAGGTGTGAGTTTTATAGAGCTTTGAATACTGACTATTTAAGATCTTTGGAGAAAAAAAATGTTTTTGCTTTTTTATTAAGGCTTCCTTTTGGACTTTTTTTTCTTTTATTGAAGATACCATATTTTATATATAAGAATAAACAATTATGTCGCTTTTTAAAAATAAAGTTCTTTTAATTACCGGTGGAACAGGTTCTTTCGGTAATGCCGTATTGAAAAGATTTTTGGATTCCGATATCAAAGAGATCCGTATCTTTTCCCGTGATGAAAAGAAGCAAGACGATATGCGCCATCACCTTCAAAATAAGAAGGTGAAATTCTACATTGGTGATGTACGTGATAAACGTTCTGTGGATGGAGTGATGAATGGGGTGGACTATATTTTCCATGCCGCTGCACTGAAACAGGTTCCCTCTTGTGAGTTTTTCCCTGTTCAAGCTGTTCGGACAAATGTATTAGGTACTGAGAATGTGCTTGATTCAGCCATCGAGCATGGAGTCAAGAATGTAGTTGTGCTCTCGACGGATAAGGCTTGTTATCCTATCAATGCCATGGGGATCAGTAAAGCCATGATGGAAAAGGTTGCTATTGCTAAAGGACGTCAAATGGGGGAGGGTGGTCAAACTACCATCTGCTGTACCCGTTATGGCAATGTGATGGCAAGCCGCGGATCAGTGATCCCTTTGTGGGTGGAGCAAATGAAGGCCGGTAAGGATATCACAATAACCGATCCGAACATGACCCGTTTTATGATGACACTGGATGATGCGGTTGATCTGGTGATTTATGCTTTTCAGCACGGGCATAATGGCGACTTGTTTGTCCAAAAAGCACCTGCAGCTACTCTTGATACGTTAGCCCGTTCTTTAAAGGAACTTTACCAAATGGATACCCCCGTACGTGTTATCGGTACGCGCCATGGTGAGAAACTTTATGAATCATTAGTGACTCGTGAGGAAATGGCCAAGGCGGAAGATATGGGTAATTATTATCGGATACCTTGTGATGCCCGTGATCTTAATTATGATAAATATTTTGTGGAAGGACAAGAGAAGGTCTCTAAATTCGAGGACTACCATTCACATAATACCCATCGTTTGGATGTGGACGGTATGAAACAGTTGTTATTGAAACTTGATATGATAAAGGAGGATGTATGCTTAAAGTAATGACGATTGTCGGAACTCGTCCTGAGATCATAAAGTTGAGCCGTGTGATGGCTGAGTTGGACAAATACACTGAACATATTATGGTCCATACCGGTCAGAATTTCGATTATGAACTGAATGAAATCTTTTTTCAGGAACTTCGTATCCGTAAGCCGGACTATTTTCTGGATGCTGCCGGAAAGAATGCCGCAGAGACGATAGCCAATGTAATCCGTAAATCGGATGAATTGATGGACCAAGTGAAACCGGATGCTTTATTGTTGTATGGTGATACTAATAGCTGTATTTCCGTGATTTCCGCAAAACGGCGTAAGATTCCTATTTTTCATATGGAGGCTGGTAACCGCTGTTTTGACCAGCGTGTTCCTGAAGAGATCAATCGTAAGATTGTGGATCATTTGAGTGATATCAATATGCCTCTTTCAGAGCATGCACGTAAATACTTGCTGGCTGAAGGGTTACGTCCGGAAACTGTGATCAAAACCGGATCGCCAATGACAGAGGTTTTGATCTATCATAAGGCGGAAATAGAAGAGAATGATGTTTTAGAAAAAGAGGGGTTGAAAAAAGGTGATTACTTTATTGTAAGTACGCATCGTGAGGAAAATGTGGATTCCGAGAAGAACTTTTCCAATCTGCTTTCTTCTCTGAACGCCATTGTGGACAAATATCATAAAAAGGTGATTGTTTCCACCCACCCCCGTACCCGCAAAAAGTTGGAATCTATTGGCTTTATTAATTCCAATCCGATGATTGAGTTTATGAAACCTTTTGGCTTCATGGAGTATATTAAACTTCAACAGAATGCTTTTTGTGTTATTTCTGACAGTGGTACGATCACGGAGGAATCTTCTATTCTTCATTTTCCGGCTATAACTATCCGTCAGGCACACGAGCGGCCTGAAGGTATGGATGAAGGGACGCTGATCATGACTGGATTGAATAGTGACCGTATTCTGGAGTCTATCGAAATTGTAACTTCCCAGTATGCAGAAGGTGCAGATGTAATTCACTCTATTCCTGATTATGCTTCGGATAATGTATCTAAAAAAGTAGTCCGTATCATTCTTTCCTATACAGATTATATCAACCGTACGGTTTGGCATAAAGAAATCTAGTTCCTGTTTTTCATTTTTTATGGTTAAAAAGAAGATTCTGTTGTTCGGCGCCACAGGTATGGCCGGGCATATGGCTTATTATTATCTGCAATGTACGGGGAAATACGATCTTGTGAATGTAGTTTATCGTACCCAATTGACTGATGATAGTATCGTTGTGGATGTGACGAATGGGGATGCTGTCAGTCGGCTCGTTCGTGAAGTCCGTCCCGATTTTATCCTGAATTGTATTGGCGTATTGATAAGAGGTTCCAGAGAACATCCGGACAATGCTATTCTGATAAATGCATGGTTCCCTCATTTGCTCAAGAAACTATCGGATGAAGTGGGAGCAAAGTTGATTCATATCAGTACGGATTGTGTTTTCTCCGGTAAAAAAGGTAACTATTCAGAAGCAGATTTCCGGGATGCTGACGATGTTTATGGTCGTAGCAAAGCACTCGGTGAGATAATCAATGACAAAGATCTGACAATCCGTACTTCTATCATAGGTCCTGAATTGAAGGAGAATGGCGAAGGCTTGTTTCATTGGTTTATGCATCAGCATGGTTGTGTGAATGGTTTTCAGACTGCTATTTGGGGAGGTGTGACCACTCTGGAATTGGCGAAAGCCATTGATGTATCCATCAATCAGGGAGTAACCGGTTTGATACAACTGAGTAATGGCCTTGGTATAAGTAAATATGATTTGTTACATCTGTTTTCCCGCATATGGCACAAACAAGATGTTGAGATTCTGCCATTTGATGGAAATGGAATTGATAAGTCGATCGCAAAGTCCGCAAGATTTAGTTATGTTGTACCCGGATATGAAGAGATGCTTCGGGAACAATATGATTGGATGCAGGAAAATGAATCATTGTATTCATTTTATTAAATACTTTCATAATGAAGAGAATTTGGATTGCTTCTGAGTATTATTATCCGATTGTTACTTCTACAGGGTATTATATGACAGAAATAGCTGAGTATTTGGCGAAGAGTGGAATGGAGGTCCATGTGATCTGTACGGATGCCAGATATAATGAAACAGACGAATATAAATCACTTAAGTTAGAGAAACATAATGGTGTCATCATTCATCGTGTATTAAGTGGGAATATCGATAAAAACAATTTTGCAAAGCGAACATTCCGGTTATTGAACTCGAGTATCCGACTTTGGTTTAAGATTTTGAAAAATGTGAAGCGAGGCGATAAACTGCTCGTCGTTACTAATCCCGCTTTTCTTTTGTTATTTGTTCCTTGGATAAAACGGATTAAAAAGATTCAGTATTACCTGCTTGTTCATGATATTTTTCCGGAAAATTTGGTTGCTATCGGTAAGATGAACTCTTCTTCCCGGCTGTATCATAGCCTGAAATTTTTCTTTGATCGAGCGTATTCTCAAGCAGATGTTTGTATTTCTATTGGTCGGGATATGGCCCGGGTGATTCGTTCTAAGGTCCATAAAGACATGAAAATAGCCTTAATATCTAATTGGGCGGATAATAAGGAGGTTTTTCCTTTAGGCAAAAAGGAGACATGTATGTATGCCGAATTAGCTTGTCGGGATAAGTTTATTTTTCAATTTGCCGGTAATTTGGGGCATGCCCAAGGATTAGATAATATATTGAACGCCATTTCCTTAGTTGAAAATCCCAATCTTCATTTTGTATTCATTGGTGGAGGAGCCAAGTATGAAACAATCAAGAAATTTGCCTCTGTTAGGAATAACGTAACATTGTCAGGATTTCAACCCCGTTCTATGCAGAATGATTTTTTAAACGCTTGTGATGTGTCTATTGTAACTTTGAGTGACGGTATGTATGGTCTTGGTGTACCTTCAAAATCTTACAATATTATGGCAGCCGGAAAACCTATCTTAATGGTGGGAGAAGCGGATTCGGAAATTGCTTTGTGTATTAAAGAGTTTAACTTGGGTTGGATTGTAGCACCGAATAATCCATCCGCATTGAAAGATATGTTTGAGTCGGTTTATGAATCTCGTGACCAATTATCCTCTATCCGGAGTAATGCCAGATGTGTGGCTGATACAGTGTTTGCAAAGGAAATTATATTAGATAAATATTATCAGTTATTTGATTAAAGATTAATGAAGCTCTTATTTACCGGTGCCTCCGGATTTTTGGGAAGAAACATCTATCAGCTTTTGGAAAAGACGTATGTAATCAAAACGGTTGGACTTACTCCCCAAGATGATTATAAGATAGATATAGCTCGGAATATTCCTGTCTTTACAGAGGTATTTGATATTGTGCTGCATGCTGCAGGTAAAGCGCATTCTACTCCTAAAACAGAAGAGGAGAAACAGGTCTTTTTTGATGTAAATTTACAAGGTACTAAGAATTTGTGTACCGCTTTGGAACAAAGTGGTATTCCTAAAGCTTTCATTTTTATTAGTAGCGTTGCCGTTTATGGTTGTGATTCGGGTGAGAATATTACGGAAGAGCATTCTTTAGATGGAACTACTCCTTATGCTTTGAGTAAGATTAAGGCTGAGAAATACTTGGAAGGGTGGTGTATTATGCATAATGTGAAGTTAAGTATACTTCGTCCTTCATTGATTGCCGGACCTAATCCTCCTGGAAATTTAGGAGCGATGATTCGTGGGATTAGAAATGGTAAGTACTTAAGTATTGCCGGGGGAAAAGCCCGGAAAAGTGTACTGATGGTTCAGGATATTGCAAATCTTCTTCCTATGTTAATAGAAAAGGGTGGGATATATAATGTTTGTGACAGTTACCAGCCGAGTTTTCGTGAATTAGAGATGGTAATGTGTAAACAATTGAATAAAAAAACACCAATATCTATTCCTTATTGGTTGGCTAAAAGTATGGCTGTAATGGGCGACTGTCTGGGAGCAAAAGCTCCGATTAATTCTTTGAAACTTCGCAAAATCACAAGCTCTTTGACCTTTAGTAATGAAAAGGCAGTACGAGAACTTGGATGGAAACCTATGAATGTTTTAGAGAATTTTCGAATAGAATAGAAGAAAGTGTGGTGGATATTCTTCTTTGGATAATAGGGCTTTTGATGGGATTGGCAGCTTTAGTCTTTTTAGGGCTTCAGTTTTGGTTTCATTTAATAGACAAGAATGAATAATTTATGTATTATTTGATGATTTTAGTTCTGCTATTCTTAGTAGAACTTCTTTATTTTCGTATCGCTGATAAATGTAACATTATCGATAAACCTAACGAGCGTAGTTCGCACACCCGGATCACGCTGCGGGGTGGGGGAATTATCTTTTATTTGGGGGCGTTGGTTTATTTTCTGACAAACCATTTCGAATATCCCTGGTTCATATTGGCCTTGACCTTGATTACTTTTATCAGTTTTGTGGATGATATCCGTTCTACCTCGCAAGGATTGCGTTTAGTCTTTCATTTTACGGCAATGGCTTTAATGTTCTATCAATGGGGATTGTTCAGTTTGCCTTGGTGGACGGTCTTTGTTGCCCTGATTGTTTGTACGGGAATTATTAATGCTTATAACTTTATGGACGGGATTAATGGCATAACAGGAGGTTATTCTTTAATTGTATTACTTGCTTTAGCCTTTGTCAATATGCAAATGGTTCATTTTGTGGAAGGGGATCTTATATACACTATGCTTTGTGCGGTATTGGTATTTAATTTTTTCAATTTTCGCAAGAAAGCAAAATGCTTTGCCGGAGATGTCGGATCGGTCAGTATTGCTTTCGTTGTTCTTTTTTTGGTAGGCAAACTAATAATTCGAACAGAGAATTTCAGTTGGATCGTTTTGCTTGCGGTGTATGGAGTAGACAGTGTACTGACTATTATCCATCGGCTTATGTTACATGAAAATATTGGTTTGCCGCATCGCAAGCATCTATACCAGTTGATGGCAAATGAATTGAAAATTCCACATGTGGTGGTCTCATTGATTTATATGATGTCACAAGCTGTAATTATAGTTGGCTATCTGTTAATTCCCGGCAATGGTTATTGCTATTTGATGGGAGCAATCATCGTATTAAGTGTAGTGTATGTCTTGTTTATGAAGAAATATTTCCACCTGCATCAGATGACAGAATGATGCTTCGGTGGCAAGTCTGATGAAAAAAGCCTCCCGGTCATCCTTTTTTAAAGGTGACCGGGAGTTTTTTTATAAGCATTCATTCCCTGTCAACCAAAAAATCTTATTAACTTTGCGGATCACTTTTGAAAACATAAAAAACTTAATGATATGAATATCTCTTATAATTGGCTGAAAGAGTATGTCAATTTCGATCTGACGCCCGATGAAGTGGCGGCTGCGCTGACTTCTATCGGACTGGAAACAGGTGGAGTGGAAGAAGTTCAAACGATTAAAGGCGGACTGGAAGGCCTCGTGATTGGCGAAGTGCTGACTTGCGTTGAACATCCGAATTCAGACCATTTACACATCACAACCGTAAATTTGGGTAACGGCGAACCTACTCAGATTGTGTGCGGAGCACCTAATGTCGCTGCCGGACAAAAAGTAGTTGTTGCCACTCTGGGCACGAAGCTTTATGATGGTGACGAATGTTTTACGATCAAGAAGTCGAAGATTCGTGGTGTAGAGTCTATTGGTATGATTTGTGCTGAGGACGAAATTGGTATCGGAACATCACATGACGGCATCATTGTATTGCCGGAAGACGCAGTGCCGGGAACACTTGCCAAAGATTATTATAATGTAAAGAGCGACTATGTACTTGAAGTAGATATTACTCCGAACCGTGCGGATGCTTGTTCACACTATGGAGTGGCGCGTGACTTGTATGCTTATCTGATACAGAATGGTAAACAAGCTGTATTAACCAAGCCGTCTGTCGATGCTTTTGCTGTCGAAAATCATGATCTGGATATCAAGGTAACTGTGGAAAACAGTGAAGCATGCCCTCGTTATGCAGGCGTTACCGTGAAAGGCGTTACAGTAAAAGAGAGCCCGGAATGGTTGCAGAATAAGTTGCGTATCATCGGATTGCGGCCTATTAATAATGTAGTGGATATTACTAACTACATTGTTCATGCTTTCGGGCAGCCGCTTCACTGCTTTGATGCAGACAAAATAAAAGGTGGCGAAGTGATTGTGAAAACAATGCCGGAGGGTACACCGTTTGTTACACTGGACGGAGTAGAACGTAAGTTGAATGAACGTGACCTGATGATTTGCAACAAAGAAGACGCCATGTGTATTGCAGGTGTTTTCGGAGGTCTTGATTCCGGTTCTACAGAGGCCACAACGGATGTGTTTATCGAAAGTGCTTATTTTCATCCGACATGGGTACGTAAGACTGCCCGTCGCCATGGTCTGAATACAGATGCTTCTTTCCGTTTCGAAAGAGGTATTGATCCGAATATCACTATCTACTGTCTGAAACTGGCAGCCATGATGGTGAAAGAACTCGCCGGAGGTACCATTTCTTCGGAGATTAAAGATATCTGTGCTGCTCCTGCACAGGATTTTATTGTCGAGTTGACTTACGAAAAGGTACACAGCCTGATTGGTAAAGTGATTCCGGTAGAGACGATTAAGAGCATTGTTGCCAGTCTTGAAATGAAAATCATGAACGAGACAGCCGAAGGACTGACATTGGCAGTACCTCCTTATCGGGTAGATGTACAGCGTGATTGTGATGTAATCGAAGATATCCTGCGTATCTACGGATACAATAATGTGGAAATTCCATCGACTTTGAAGTCGAGTCTGACTACTAAAGGAGATTGTGACAAGTCGAATAAGTTACAGAATCTGGTAGCCGAACAACTGGTTGGTTGCGGTTTCAACGAAATACTGAATAACTCTTTGACTCGGGCAGCCTATTACGATGGTATGGAAACTTATGCTGCCAAGAATCTGGTGATGCTGTTGAATCCTTTGAGTGCAGACTTGAATTGCATGCGTCAGACATTGTTGTTCGGTGGCTTGGAAAGCATTGCTCACAATGCAAACCGTAAGAATGCCGACTTGAAATTCTTTGAATTCGGTAACTGTTATCACTTTGATGCAGAAAAGAAGAATCCGGAAAAGGTATTGGCTCCTTATTCAGAAGACTACCATTTGGGCTTGTGGGTAACCGGTAAGATGGTATCAAACTCTTGGGCACATGCAGATGAAAACAGTTCTGTGTATGAACTGAAAGCTTACGTAGAGAATATTCTCAAACGTTTGGGACTGGAATTGCATACACTGGTGGTGGGTAACCTGAGTGACGATATTTATTCTACAGCCTTGACTGTGAACACAAAAGGTGGCAAGAGACTGGCTACGTTCGGTGTAATTACCAGGAAACTGCTGAAAGCTTTTGATATCGATAATGAAGTTTATTATGCAGACCTGAACTGGAAAGAGTTGATGAAAGCCATCCGTTCAGTGAAAGTAAGCTATAAAGAGATCTCTAAGTTCCCGGCCGTAAAACGTGACTTGGCTCTGTTACTGGATAAGAAAGTACAGTTTGCCGAGATCGAGAAGATAGCTTATGAAACGGAGAAAAAGCTTCTGAAAGAAGTTTCTTTATTCGATGTTTATGAAGGCAAGAATCTTGAAGCCGGTAAGAAATCGTATGCTGTCAGCTTCCTGCTTCAGGACGAGAGTCAGACTCTGAACGATAAAATGATTGATAAAATCATGTCGAAACTGGTGAAGAACCTTGAAGATAAACTGGGAGCAAAGCTCAGATAATACGGAACATAAAAATAACAATTAAATAATTAATAAAACTCACGCTCGCTTTTTCTATCGCGATAGAGGAAGCGGGGTGAGGCAAATATTTTAAACCAATGGGAAGAGCGTTCGAATATAGAAAAGCTACCAAGCTGAAAAGATGGGGCAACATGGCCCGTACATTTACGAGAATCGGTAAACAAATTGCTATCGCTGTAAAAGCCGGTGGTCCCGATCCTGAAAACAACCCGCATCTGCGTGCAGTAGTTGCCACTGCCAAACGTGAGAACATGCCGAAGGATAACGTGGAACGCGCTATCAAGAATGCAATGGGCAAGGACCAGAAGGACTACAAAGAGATGAATTATGAAGGTTACGGTCCGTTTGGTATTGCAGTATTTGTAGAAACTGCTACAGACAATACGACCCGTACTGTGGCTAACGTTCGCAGTGTCTTCAATAAGTTTGGCGGAACATTGGGTACTTCGGGTAGCCTTGATTTTATGTTCAGCTGGAAGTCAATGTTCACTATCACAAAGAAAGAAGGTGTGGACATGGATGATCTGATTCTGGAACTGATTGATTACGGAGTAGAAGAAGAATATGATGAAGATGGTGATGAAATCACACTTTACGGTGATCCGAAGTCATTTGCCCAGATTCAGAAATATCTTGAAGAGAATGGTTTCGAAGTGAAGGGTGCTGAGTTTACCCGTATTCCGAATGATGAAAAGGACCTGACTCCGGAACAACGTGCCACGATCGATAAGATGGTAGAGCGTCTGGAAGAAGATGAAGATGTACAGAATGTGTACACAAACATGAAACCTGCTGAGGACGAAGGCGAAGAATAATGAAATACGTTTATAAAACCAAGGGCACTTGCAGCACGAACATTGAACTGGATGTTGAGAATGGCATCGTGAAGGAAATTGCTTTTTGGGGTGGATGTAACGGCAACCTGCAGGGCATTTCACGTTTGGTGACGGGAATGCCTGTGTCAGAGGTGATCACGAGACTTGAAGGGGTCCGTTGCGGGACTCGTTCTACTTCATGTCCCGACCAACTATGCCGTGCTTTGCACGAGATGGGTTTCTAAAAAACAAAGTCTGTATTCGGGGTAAACAGAGCCTCTGTCAACTACGAACGTAGCTTCTGTTTGCACCATTTAAAGGCTCTATTAAAAAATAAGGGAGGCGATGAATTGACAGTTCATCGCCTCCCTTATTTTTAAATAGAATACAGCTTCTTATTTATACATCTCGGGAGTAACTGTTACCTGCATCAGCTCTTCTTGCGTTTTACCTGACAGATAAATATATTTAATCGTCACATCTGATTCTCTGTACACTTTCATCTCTTCAGTGTTCTTTATAGTTTCCGGGAGCGTTTCTTCAAGTGATTTCTTTAATTGTTCCGACATGGTAGGATCGTCAGCCTGTCCGCTCAGGGTATAGAAATAGGTAAATGTATTGTCTTTGCCCGAATAAGTGGTACTGTCCATTCTTGTCATTTCATCTACAGTGATAGGGCACTGTTTGTTTACTTGTTCAGAAGCCAGTTCGAAAACCTTTTGTTTAGCTTGTTGGCAAGAAGCCAGCGTGAAAAGAACAGCGCAAGCTCCGAGAATGATTTTTTTCATTTGCTTAATCTTTTTAATGTGTGAATATGGAACAAAGATAGTTGTTAAAAGTGAACCGAACAAGGTTCTTGCTTGTTATTAATAGCTATCTTTGTAGATACATTCTGTAAATTAGAGGAAAAACAAGAGACATGACATCCTTATGAAAAATATTTTTAAAGATTTGAGAAGTAAAGACCACAAACGCTATCTGGGAGGTTTGGACGTCTTCAGATATATTGGTCCCGGTTTATTGGTTACTGTAGGTTTTATTGATCCGGGCAACTGGGCTTCTAATTTTGCAGCAGGTTCAGAATTTGGTTACTCACTGTTGTGGGTGGTCACGCTGTCCACCATCATGCTGATCGTATTGCAGCATAATGTTGCCCACTTGGGGATTGTGACCGGACTTTGCCTTTCGGAGGCTGCCACACAGTATACTCCTAAGTGGGTATCACGCCCTATTCTGGGTACAGCCGTACTCGCTTCCATCTCCACATCGCTGGCCGAAATACTGGGAGGGGCTATCGCTCTGGAGATGCTGCTTGATATTCCAATTATCTGGGGAGCGGTGCTGACAACTGTTTTTGTATCCATTATGCTTTTTACAAATTCATATAAGAAAATCGAACGCTCTATTATCGCTTTTGTATCGGTGATCGGGCTGTCGTTCATTTATGAACTTTTTCTGGTAGACATTGACTGGCCTATGGCAATCGAAGGTTGGGTGACACCGTCTATACCCAAAGGAAGTATGCTTATCATTATGAGTGTATTGGGAGCGGTGGTGATGCCTCATAATCTTTTCCTCCATTCGGAGGTGATTCAAAGCCACGAATATAACAAGCAAGATGATGCATCTATAAAAAAGGTATTAAAGTATGAACTGTTTGATACCCTCTTTTCCATGATTGTGGGATGGGCCATCAACAGTGCTATGATTCTGCTGGCAGCCGCTACTTTCTTTAAAAGCGGTATCCAGGTGGAAGAATTGCAACAGGCAAAGTCATTGCTTGAACCCTTGCTTGGTAGCAATGCAGCCATTGTTTTTGCTCTGGCATTACTTATGGCAGGTATCTCGTCTACAATCACCAGCGGGATGGCAGCCGGATCTATTTTTGCCGGTATTTTTGGTGAATCTTATCACATCAAGGACAGCCACTCTCAGGTAGGAGTCATTTTATCGTTGGGCATTGCGTTGCTGTTGATCTTCTTTATCGGTGATCCGTTTAAGGGGTTGATCATTTCCCAGATGGTGCTGAGTATCCAGCTTCCGTTTACCGTTTTCTTACAGGTAGGTCTGACCTCTTCGCGTAAGGTGATGGGAGATTATGTAAACAGCAGATGGAGCACGTTTGTGCTTTATGCCATTGCTGCGATAGTGACTGTATTGAATATCATGTTGTTGTTCTCATAAAATATAGACGATGAAAATTATAACTTATAACGTGAACGGACTTCGTGCCGCGGTGAATAAAGGGTTGCCCGAATGGTTGTCAGAAGAGAATCCCGATGTGCTTTGTTTGCAGGAAACCAAATTGCAACCCGACCAATATCCGGCAGAGGCATTCGAGGCGCTTGGATATAAAGCATATCTTTACTCTGCACAGAAGAAAGGGTATAGCGGAGTGGCCATATTGACCAAAATCGAGCCCGACCACATCGAATATGGGATGGGTATCGAAGAGTATGATAACGAAGGGCGTTTTATCCGTGCGGATTTTGGCGACTTGTCGGTGGTGAGTGTTTATCATCCTTCGGGTACGAGCGGAGATGAACGTCAGGCTTTTAAGATGGTTTGGCTTGAAGCGTTTCAAAAGTATGTGACCGAACTGCGAAAATCCCGTCCGAATCTGATTCTTTGCGGGGATTATAATATTTGTCATGAACCCATCGATATTCATGACCCTGTACGTAATGCCACCAACAGTGGTTTCTTGCCTGAAGAACGGGAATGGATGACTCGCTTCCTGTCCGCAGGGTTTATCGACTCCTTCCGCACGCTTTATCCCGAAAAGCAAGAGTACACCTGGTGGAGTTATCGTTTCAACTCACGCGCCAAGAATAAGGGGTGGAGAATTGATTATTGTATGGTAAGCGAACCGGTGCGCTCTTTATTGAAAGAGGCCGTTATCCTGAACAATGCGGTTCATTCCGACCATTGTCCGATGGCATTGGAAGTCGGCTGAATTATTCGAGAATGGTGATACTCAGTTTGCGTCTGTCTCCTCCGTCACGGAACTCACATAGGTAAATGCCCTGCCAGGTTCCGAGGTTGAGCCGGTGGTTTCGGATGGGAATGGTGACCGATGTTCCTATTAATGACGCCTTAATGTGTGCGCTCATATCGTCCGGTCCTTCTTCGGTATGGATGAAGTAAGGTGCCCCATCGGGTACCAGTTTGTTGAAAAACGTATTAAAATCATGGCGCACGTCCGGATCTGCATTCTCGTTGATGGTGATGCCTGCCGAGGTGTGTTTGATGAACACGACCAACAGTCCGTTTTCCGGTAATTCAGGGATAAGGGAGAGGACGTCATGAGTGATCAGATGAAAGCCGCGCGGATAGTGCGGCAGTCGTATGTCGAAGGTTGTTGCCATAAAAATTATTGGTTAGTTGCCGGCAAAGATACTTTTTTAATAAATTTGCAAGAAATTAAAAAGATATAAAATGACACTGGAAGATAGAATAAACCGGGCCTCTGAGCTTTTTAAGAGCGGTTATAATTGTTCGCAGTCTGTAGTAGCTGCTTTTGCCGATATGTATGGATTTACTGAAGAACAGGCACTGCGTATGGCTGCTTCGTTCGGTGGAGGTATCGGACGCATGCGTGAAACGTGCGGAGCGGCTTGTGGCATGTTTCTGCTTGCCGGATTGGAGAAGGGAGCTGTCGACGGAGCCGATCGTGAAGGGAAGGCTGCCAATTATGCTTTGGTGCAAGAGCTTGCAGCCGAATTCAAGAAACGAAATGGTTCGTTGAATTGTGGCGAACTGCTTGGTTTAAAGAAGAAAGCGCCGGTTTCATCCGAACCGGAGGCCCGGACAGAACAGTACTATGCCAAAAGACCTTGTTCGAAAATGGTAGAAGAAGCAGCCAGAATATGGGCTGAATATCTCGAAAAACAGAAAAAATAGCTGTTAAATTGATGTTTTCATTACAAAGAAGAGAAAAAACTTACTAATAATCTGTTATATAACATAATTATAACTATCTTTGCAGCCGAAATAAAATCTGATTTGTTCAGGTTTTAACTCATGTCTAACTAAAATTTCTAAAGCAAATGTTGAAAGAAAAAGCAGGTGAAATTGCAGGTAAAATCTGGAATGCACTGAATGGAACAGAAGGACTGACTGCCAAGCAGATTAAGAAAGCGACTAAGTTGGTAGATAAAGATTTGTTCCTTGGCCTCGGATGGCTGTTGAGAGAAGACAAGATCTCTACTCAGGAAATCGAAGGTGAAATCTTCGTTACATTGAACTAAGGAGTGGGCTACTTCCCCAATAAAAAAATGCGTTGATACATTATGATATGTTATCAGCGCATTTTTTTATGTTCTGGCATTTGTGTATATTTGCGCACCAAATTAAATTAAGATAATAGTATCAGATGGATAAAATCAGAAATTTTTGCATCATAGCTCATATCGACCATGGTAAATCAACATTAGCGGACCGCTTGTTGGAGTTCACTAATACCATTCAAGTGACAGAAGGGCAGATGCTTGATGATATGGACCTGGAGAAGGAGAGGGGGATTACAATTAAAAGTCACGCCATACAGATGGAGTATGCATACAGGGGGGAAAAGTATATTTTGAACCTGATTGATACTCCGGGTCATGTTGACTTTTCGTATGAAGTGTCCCGCTCGATAGCTGCCTGTGAAGGTGCGTTGCTTATTGTAGATGCATCACAAGGGGTCCAGGCACAGACCATCTCAAATCTTTATATGGCTATTGAGCACGATCTTGAAATCATTCCGATCATTAATAAATGCGATATGGCGAGTGCCATGCCCGAAGAGGTGGAAGACGAGATTGTAGAGTTGCTGGGATGCAAGAGGGATGAAATTATCCGTGCATCCGGTAAGACGGGTATGGGGGTTGAAGAAATACTGGCAGCAGTAATAGAGCGTATACCTCATCCGAAAGGTGATGAAGACGCACCGTTGCAAGCTTTGATCTTCGACTCTGTATTCAACTCCTTCCGTGGAATTATAGCTTATTTCAAAATCACGAACGGAGTTATCCGTGCGGGGGACAAAGTGAAGTTCTTTAATACCGGAAAGGAATACGTTGCCGATGAAATTGGAGTGTTAAAGATGGAAATGGTTCCCCGTAAAGAATTACGGACGGGGGATGTTGGATATATCATTTCCGGTATTAAGACCTCGAAAGAGGTGAAAGTGGGAGATACGATTACCCATGTAGCCCGTCCTTGTGATAAAGCGATTGCCGGATTTGAAGAGGTGAAGCCGATGGTGTTTGCCGGAGTTTATCCTATTGAGGCCGAGGAATTTGAAGATCTGCGGGCTTCGCTTGAGAAGTTGCAGTTGAACGATGCTTCGTTGACTTTCCAGCCGGAATCTTCTTTGGCGCTGGGATTCGGTTTCCGTTGCGGTTTCCTGGGGTTGCTTCACATGGAAATTGTACAGGAGCGTCTGGATCGTGAGTTCGATATGAACGTCATTACTACGGTTCCTAACGTATCTTATCATATCTACGATAAGCAAGGCAATATGACGGAAGTTCATAATCCCGGCGGTATGCCCGATCCGACAATGATTGACCACATAGAAGAGCCTTATATCAAAGCTTCCATTATTACAACTACCGATTATATCGGACCTATCATGACGCTTTGCCTTGGCAAGCGGGGAGAGCTGTTGAAGCAGGAATATATATCTGGAAACCGCGTCGAGCTGTTTTACAATATGCCTTTGGGCGAGATTGTGATCGACTTCTATGACAGATTGAAGAGTATCTCGAAAGGTTATGCTTCGTTTGATTATCATCCGGATGGTTTCCGTCCGTCTAAGTTGGTGAAACTGGATATTCTGTTGAATGGCGAATCGGTTGACGCGCTTTCCACCTTGACTCACTTCGATAATGCCTACGATATGGGACGCCGGATGTGTGAAAAATTGAAAGAACTGATTCCGAGGCAGCAGTTTGAGATTGCCATCCAAGCTGCCATCGGTGCCAAAATCATAGCACGTGAGACGATCAAGGCTGTGCGTAAAGATGTTACGGCGAAATGTTACGGAGGTGATATCAGCCGTAAACGTAAATTGCTTGAGAAGCAGAAAAAAGGAAAAAAACGTATGAAGCAGATCGGTAACGTGGAAGTGCCGCAGAAGGCGTTCCTTGCCGTGCTTAAACTGGATTAGGAAATAAGGGCTGCAACGTGATAAAAAGCAGAAATCTTTCTGAACAAATTTCGTTGCAGCCAGTTTCTAATATACCAGGTAATTGCCATCTGTCCGCAGAGCTTTCCCTGGCAATTGCCTTTAAAACAACGATAAACAATAAAAATGAGAAAAGTTCTGTCTTTTTCGGCCTTTTTGATTATTGGCCTTTTACTATCACAATTCCTGCCATCATTGGCAGGTGAAGGATATGCTGCTGTAAAAACTGTATCTAGTATTCTTCTTTATGTCTGCCTGAGTTTTATCATGATTAATGTCGGGCGTGAGTTTGAAGTAGATAAGACCCGTTGGCGAAGTTACGCTGAAGATTATTTTATTGCGATGGCTACTGCCGCTATGCCTTGGTTCCTGATTGCCCTTTATTATGTGTTTGTACTTCTTCCTCCTGAGTTTTGGAATAGTTGGGAGGCGTGGAAAGAGAATTTGCTGTTAAGCCGTTTTGCCGCTCCTACGTCGGCAGGTATCCTTTTCACAATGCTCGCTGCTATCGGACTTAAGTCAAGTTGGATTTATAAAAAGATTCAGGTGCTGGCTATCTTCGATGACCTTGATACGATTTTATTGATGATTCCTCTGCAGATAATGATGATCGGTATGCGCTGGCAACTGATTGTGGTTATCTTTATCGTCTTTTTGCTGCTTTCATTAGGTTGGAAACAGTTGGGCAAATATAACTGGCGTCAGGACTGGAAAGCGATAATGGGCTATTCGGTACTTGTTTTTGTTGCTACACAGGCTGTTTATTACTTCAGCAAGCAGTTGTATGGCGAAGAGGGCAGCATTCATATCGAAGTGCTGTTGCCGGCTTTTGTTCTGGGTATGATCATGAAACACAAAGAGATAGATACTCCGGTGGAGCACAAAATTTCGACGGGAGTCTCGTTCCTGTTTATGTTTTTAGTCGGACTCAGTATGCCGCATTTTATTGGGGTGAACTTTGCAGAGACGCATGCCGGAACCCATTCGGTGACAGGCTCACAGGAAATGATGTCATGGGGAATGATAACGTTGCATGTGTTGATTGTTTCACTGCTTTCAAACATAGGTAAGTTATTCCCCGTATTCTTTTACCGGGACCGGAAGTTCAGCGAACGACTGGCACTTTCTATCGGTATGTTTACCCGTGGTGAAGTAGGAGCCGGAATTATTTTTATTGCCCTTGGATACAATCTGGGTGGCCCTGCTTTAGTGATCTCAGTGCTTACGATCGTGTTAAACCTGATCCTGACCGGCATCTTTGTTCTATGGGTGAAGAAGTTGGCATTGCGGAGTTATACAACTTAGCAAAGGCATAAAGTTACTTAAACCTAATTCTATAAATACATATTATGACAGTTTTACGTTCGATGAAGGATTTCTCGTCGATGAATATTACGGCGAGTATTTTATTATTTGTAACAGCGATTGCTGCTGCGGTAATTGCTAACTCTCCTGTGGCACCGGTGTATCAGGAATTTTTGTCGCACGAACTTCATTTCCGTATCGGAGGCTTTAATTTACTTTCGCATGCGGGACACAATCTGACAATGATTGAGTTCATCAATGACGGATTGATGACGATTTTTTTCCTGATGGTCGGGTTGGAGATTAAGAGGGAGTTGCTGGTAGGTGAGCTTTCTTCGTTTCGTAAAGCTGCACTGCCATTCATAGCCGCATGTGGCGGAATGGTAGTGCCTGTTGTAATCTATTCCATGATTTGTGCTCCGGGCACTGAAGGAGGACAAGGGTTGGCTATCCCCATGGCGACCGATATTGCCTTTTCCTTGGGAGTACTCAGTCTGTTGGGCAAGCGTGTGCCGCTAAGTTTGAAAATCTTCCTTACAGCTTTTGCGGTAGTCGATGATATAGGAGGTATTTTGGTGATTGCTATCTTTTACAGTTCACATGTGGCTTATGAGTATTTGTTATGGGCGGCATTACTTTACGTACTGTTATATTTTATAGGTAAGAAAGGAGCCACTAATAAGATTTTCTTTTTAGTCGTTGGGGTGGTTATCTGGTATCTTTTCCTGCAATCTGGTATCCATAGTACGATTTCCGGTGTCATTCTGGCTTTTGTCATTCCCGCTAAACCTCAGTTGAATGTCGGTACTTATATTGAGCGTATCCGGCGTATTATCAGTACATTCCCCGAAATGAGAGCAAACAATATCGTATTGACCAACCAGCAGATAGCTAAGCTGAAGGAGGTTGAGTCGGCTTCCGACAGAGTCATCAGTCCGCTTCAATCACTTGAAGATAATCTTCATGGTGCGGTGAATTACCTTGTTCTTCCATTATTTGCTTTTGTCAATGCCGGTGTTATGTTCAGTGGTGAAGGCGAGGTCATTGGCGGAGTTACCTATGCGGTTGCTCTGGGGCTGTTGGCTGGCAAGTTTCTTGGGATTTATTCTTTTACATGGTTGGCCATCAAGAGTGGACTCACTCCAATGCCTTTAGGGATGAACTGGAAGAACATATCCGGAGTGGCATTATTGGGAGGCATTGGTTTTACGGTATCACTTTTTATTGCCAATCTTTCGTTTGGCTCCACTCACCCCGTATTGTTGAACCAAGCTAAACTCGGTGTTTTGTCCGGTACGGTAATAGCAGGTATATTGGGATATCTGGTTTTGCATTGGGTCTTGCCCCGGAAAAGATGATTTTCTTATATAATAAGGTAGTCTTCTAATCTCCTGCTAAGATTAGTTAAATAACTTATGGCATTAGTTGAATAACTAATGGTTGCAGTTGTTTGTTCTGAATGATTTATTATCTTTGTGGTATCAGAACCTTTTAATTCTTAATTACGATGAAAAGACTTACTGCCAAAGAAGAAGAGATCATGCGCATATTCTGGAAAGAAGGTGCAATGTTTGTCCGTGAACTTCTGAAGTATTATGACGAGCCCAAACCCCATTATAATACAGTATCTACTATCGTACGGGGTCTTGAAGAGAAAGGGTTTGTCGGATATAAAGCTTATGGCAATACCTATCAGTATTTTGCCTTGATCTCAGAGAAGCAGTATAAGCGCTCCGCTCTTCATGAAGTTGTTTCCCAATATTATGATAATTCCTACACCAATGTTGTATCGGCATTTATTGAGGAAGAAGGGTTATCTGTTGAAGACCTGAAAGCTTTGATTCGCCAGATAGAACAAGGACGTAAAAAATAATCTTATGGGAACTTTCTTGTTTTACCTGCTCAAGTCAGCTTTCTGCCTGATATTATTTTATGTGTTTTATCGGGCGTTGCTGAGCCGCAGCACTTTCTTTCGCTTTAACCGATTGACATTGCTGGTGGGGATGTCGGTATGTGTCGTCCTCCCTTTGATGGAGTTTACTACTGAGGAAGAGCATCTCTTCCATACTCCTTTTCAGGTCATCCATCGTGTATTGGTGGAAGAAGGTTATTCCGATTCTTCGTTGGAGTTGGTTCAGGAAGGAGGAATGGGGCGGTTGGCAAACTCGCCTGAAAGGGTACGACATACTTCTCCTGATATCACATTCCGGCATGAATTAATAAGAGTAGGGGGAGTTGTCTATTTGATAGGGAGCGTCGTAGTGTTCTTAGGCTTTGTACTGTCTGCGATTCGTATGTGGCGTCTGATATTACATGCCAGGAGGAGCAGATACGGAAAATATACATTGGCATTGACTTCTCAAACGGTAGGTTCTTTTAGCTGGGGGAGGGTTATTGTGATTTCTGAAGCGGATTATGGTCATTCACAAGAAATTCTGCTGCATGAAGTGATGCATTTGCGTAGTTGGCATACGCTGGATTTATTGTGGATTCAACTTCTTCTCATTCTATTCTGGTTTAATCCGGCCGTGTGGCTGTTGAAACGTGAGTTACAGGAAGTTCACGAATTTGAGGCAGACGACGGAGTGATAAATAATGGCATCGATGCAACGAGATATCAACTTTTGTTAGTGAAAAAGGCTGTTGGTACAAGGCTCTACTCTATGGCCAACGGTTTCAATCACAGTAAACTTAAAAACCGAATCACCATGATGTTGAAAGAAAGAACCAATGGGTGGGCACGTTTGAAGCTGTTGCTTTTTGTGCCCGTGATGGCCGGAACGCTTTATGCGTTCGCCCGGCCCGAAGTGAAGGAGACATTTGTACAGACAGTGCCCGGACTGCACCAGAAACAAGCAATGGATTATCAAACTCTGTCGAAACTGTTGAGGAATGAAGAGGAGGCCTACAACCTTCGGAAATTTGGAAAGAAGGTTGCCCCTACTACCCCTGAGAACCGGATGAATCAATTGCTAATGAATGCCAGGAATGTGATGCTGTTCGATGGAGATTATGTTCTCAAAGAAAATCTGAAGGATAAAGTTAAGGAAAAGCTTTTGTATAAACAACGGAGAGAGAAAGAAAAGTCTGGTCGTAAAGACGAACAGATTGTTGGGTTCTGGTGTGACAGAGGAACCAACGTGGATGAAGCAAGACAGGCATTGCAGGCGGTTTACGATGCATATACCGAAATACGTGACAGCATTGCTATTGCTTCGGGTAATGATAGTAAAGATTTTCTTGACAAGGAATTCCCCATCGTTGTTTCGCAATATGAGAATTTGAAGAAGTTTGGCTCCCAAAATGGAGATTGTCTGAGTGGGATCGAGTTGAATTTTATGTCCGGTAAGGATTTGCTTAAAGAATTGAAGAATCCTACGGCAGAGGAGTTACAACAGGCGGTAACCGATTATCGGGAGAAACTGAAAGATGGCCGGAAACTTAGTGTGAGGGTCAAGGTTGATCGTGAATGTAATATGGGGACAGTGTTGAAAATGAAACAGATACTCAGAGAGAACTGGTAAGAAGAACCGGTTTCGGTTACTTTGATAAGAGCTATTCCGGTGAAACAACTCTCCGGAATAGCTCTTTTATTTAAGACTGATTGGATTTGCCCATTCTCTTTTTGATTACGTCCCACGTAGCTGTCTTCAGAAAGCTTTCTTCCATTTGCAACACCATTTTTTTGAATTTGTTAAATGGAATGGCAAAAGACAAAAGGTCGGATTTCATACATTTGCGTGCCGAAGGGTCGAATGATCCTAACACTGCCCGATTGGTTCCGTCCAGTTGTTCCCGGTACGGATGATAGATAATGGAGGCACAGCCTGCACCGAAAGGAGCAATCACTGCATCAGGATCTGCATTGTCAAAACAAGCCAGTGTGAACAATCCGGAGAGAACATCGGCAGATGCAAAGAAAATAACCGCTTCCGGTGTGTCTTCTGCTTCCAGTTTGTCCCAACGCTTGAAAATCAGGTTTTCCCCCTTGATAGGAAGTACGGGTAACTGTGCCAGAGCCTCCGCAGCCAATTCCGGCGTTTGTTTGTATCGTTCTCCTTCTCCTTGCCCATTGTGTGAAAGGAAACATTCAAACCCGGGGAACATCTTGTCCGTAAAGCTTGTATATCGTTTCCCACCCCGGCATCCCACAGAATCTGCCTGTATACAGAGAGTTTTTCCTCGTTGTACTTGTGTCAGTTGGGCAATGATACACCGATGTCCTTTCGGAGCTTCCACTACCGGAAGATTCTGTGTATCTGCCGAGTATTCAAATGCTATGGGGAGTCCGGCTTGTGGAAAATAAGTATTCCACAAGGTAATGAACTGATCCTTAAGTGTTGTTTCCATGACCTTATATCTCGTTGTTTTATCAATTAATCATCTTCTCCGCCATCGTCAATCGGTAAGATTTTCCGGCTTTCTTCGTGTGGGAGCTCTTCGACCTGCCGGAGCTTGCGTTCGATGGCGCGGGTGCGTTTTCCTATTACTTCTTCCAATTGGTCACCTGCACTTTGCAGATTCTTCTGCACCTTCTCAAGCAGTCCTCCGAATTTTCCGAATTCTGTTTTTACGGCTCCCAATACAGTCCATACTTCACCAGTACGCTTCTGTATGGCAAGTGTCCGGAATCCCATTTGCAGGCTGTTCAGTATGGCTCCCAGAGTAGTTGGTCCGGTTACGACAATCTTGAAATCCTTTTGTAGTGTTTCCACTAAAGTTGTGCGGCGGATTACTTCTGCATAAATGCTTTCAAAGGGGAGGAACAGGATGGCGAAGTCCGTTGTAAACGGTGGGTCGACATACTTGTCATGAATATCCTTTGCCATCTTTTTTATGGTTGTTTCCAGTTGACGCCCGCATGATTCCATCAGTACAGCGTCACCTGCCTCAAAGGCATCATAATATTGCTCGTAAACATCTTTTGGGAATTTTGCATCGATTGGCAGATAAACGGTACTGTTTGCATCGTCTTTCCCGGGAAGTTTGATGGCGAACTCTACAAATTCGGTTCCGCTCTTCTTGGTCTTGACATTTGCTTCATACTGTTCAGGACTCATCATCTGCTCCAGAAGAGCACCTAACTGGACTTCTCCAAAGGTCCCGCGCATTTTCACGTTGCTCAGAACTTTCTTGAGACCACCCACATCTTGTGCGAGAGACTTCATTTCTCCCAGGCCTTTTTGCACGTTTTCAAGTTGCGAACGGACTATCTCGAAGGACTGTCCGATACGTTCGTTAAGAGTCTTTTGTAATTTCTCTTCAACCATCACGCGCATGTCATCCAGACGCTTCTCAGTAGACTGTATCAGCGTTTCCTGCTGACGTGCCATTGCGTCGAACTTCTGGCGTTGCAGTTCTCCGGTGGTCATCATGTTCTTATGCATGGCGTCCTGCAACTGTTGTAAACCCTGATTCAGGGTTTGCGTCATTTCCATGCGCAACTCACGAATGCTGCGATTCAACTCTTCCCGGTTTTCCTGCATTTGTTGACGCAATGCCCGTTGCATCTCTTCGCTTTGCGAGCGATTGTTGCGGGTTAGTGTCAATACAAGCTGGACAACCAGCAAGGCTGCAATAATCAAGAGGAGAGTCAGTTCCATTTAATAAGTCAATATTTCGTTTCCGGTTTCAGTAATCAGAATCATATTTTCCCATTGTGCAGACGGCAATCCGTCGTCTGTGCAGACTGTCCAGTCATCAGCAGAGTCGACAAAGACCTCATACGTTCCCATATTGATCATCGGTTCGATGGTGAAAGTCATGCCCGGAAGAATTAACATTCCTGTTCCCCGGCGTCCGAAGTGTTCTACGTCGGGTTCTTCATGGAATTTGATACCTACTCCGTGCCCGCATAAGTCACGGACCACGCTATAACCGTTCTTCTCGGCATGTTCCTGAATAGCGGCACCCACATCTCCTAACCGTGCCCAAGGCTGTGCGGCTGCTATACCGATTTCCATACACTCTCTGGTAACTTGCACCAGTCTTTGTTTTTCCGGACTGACTTCACCGATCATGAACATACGTGATGCATCGGAGAAATAGCCTTTGTAAATAGTCGATACGTCCACGTTGACTATATCTCCGCTTTGCAGAAATTCGGTCGGACTGGGTATTCCGTGGCATACCACATCATTGATACTGGTACAGACGCTTTTAGGGAATCCTTCATAATTAAGAGGAGCGGGAATAGCACCGTGAGCTGTTGTGAAATCATAAACCAATCGGTCGATCTCTTCTGTAGGCATTCCTTCACGAATGTTTTCCGCGATGTGGTCAAGCAGCGCCGTATTGATTTTGGCACTTTCACGGATACCTTCAATCTGTTCCGGCGTACGGAGCACTTTGCGTGGGGGAAGTTTATAGCCTTGTTTTCTGTATTTCTGTATCTTATCTTCTATTTCATCCGGATAATTGGAAGGAGTAAACCGGACTCCTTTAATAAACTTTTTCATTTTACTATCTTGATTTTTTATTCGTAGCACAAATGTAGGGAATAAAAAGGGGAAATGCTGTGTATCGGGAAAGATTATTTCTGCGAGTCGGAGGTGAAAAGTAGCAATTAATACTCAATAACTCATTTTGTCATTTTGTATTTTAATGCTGCTCAGATTTGATTTTTCAGGTCCTATATCAATCCTTGTGGAAAAGAACGCGAAATAGCGGAATTTGTATAATTCAAAAAGAATGTTATTCCATTGTTTTACTGTGATATCGTTTATTGATAGTTCTAATATCGTTTATTGTGTTATGAATGTCTATGTTTATGCACGTATATGTTATTTTTGTATGATTGCTTCTGCGAGTGCTAATAAATAAAAAAAGTGGTCTTATACAGTGGGAAACGTCTTTGGGGATTATGAAGTTAGCAAAATACTCGGATGAAGTTAGCAAAATACTTAGACGAAGTTAATAAAAGACTTGGATGAAGTTAACAAAAGACTTAGAGGATATTAATAAAGGTCTAAGTGTTTTTGCATATTTATCATTAGATAGTGATAAAAGTGTATGTTATTTCTTTTTTTATCCGTTTTCTATTAAATATAAGTTCTATCTGAGGACTTTTGTTTCTATATAGAGTTAGCGATTCTTCTATAAATGAAGCAATCTGTAGCTTACTTCCTCTTAAAGGTTTCTTTTTGAAAATTCAGGTAAGGTAAACAGAATGCCTCCGAAGCGAACAATGTGGTTTTTATTTGTTTGAAATGTTTTTATTAATCCTATTTCCTTTTTATTAGAAAACAATCCTTATATTTGTCCCTTGTATTATTAATTTAATGACAAATGACACTTATGAAGACATTGAATTTTATGAAGACGCTGCTTTTATTGGTAGCTATAGTAGGCTTGAGCTCTTGTGGCGACAAGTATTATTCAGATGATTATTTGCGAAACAGTAATGCAAAGTTATGCGGAAAGACTTGGGTGAATGATTCTGATAAAAATGATGCGGATGAATGGGTGCGCCATACATTGAAGTTTGATGATAGCGGACGGCTGGCAGAAACTTATGCTTATTATCATTTGAATGAAAACCAACCTTACCGGACAGAAACAAATAATCTGACTTGGTCCTGGATAGACGATTCGATGGAAGGAATTGTTTTTGACTATGGCGTAAACGGGATGACTTATTTTGATAATGTGTGGGTGCGCGAACATAATCTTTCCGGAAAGCTGAACGGAAAGGTCGTTGTATTTGTTGATTCAAAATACAACAGAAACTAATTTAGAGAAGGAGATAGAAACATGAAAGGCTATTTAAAGATTCTGCTGGTACTGCTGCTGGCTGTCGGATTGGCATCCTGTGAAGACGATCAGGGAGAGATTGAATATGTCATTGCCGGACGGGCATGGACAGGCGATGTGGGGATGAATGCCGATAACGGTGAAGCCTTGTTTAGTACCTTTGAATTCGGGCTTGACGGTTTTGGGGTGGAAACCCAGTTTTATGCTTCTGACGGCGCTTTGTATGATCAGTATCGTTTCCGGTGGTATTGGGGCGACTCTTATAATCGTAATTTAGTGTTGGATTACGGAACTAACGGTATTTCTTTTATGGATGACGTAAGAGTATACGGAGATCGGCTGAGCGGTATCTTTTATCTTTCGGACAATGCACCGGGATTTAATTTTGAGCTTAGGATGGAATAATACTTATATTTGACAGGTGGGATATATCAAAATGGGCGTGAAATAGTTGTTTCACGCCCATTTTAGTATCATTTTCTGAGAAACAATTTCTTGAATGCCGGGGGATAAGGAGTTTCAAATTCCATCAGCTGATCTGTTACCGGATGATAGAAACAAAGTTTGAAAGCATGCAACGCCAGACGCCCGAGAGGATTGGGGCCGCCGTCGATACCGTAACGCCCGTCTCCGATCAGAGGATGCCCTAAATCCTGCATATGTACACGTATCTGATTTTTACGTCCGGTTTCCAGTCGCAGTTCTACCAATGAATATCCATTGGCGCGTTTGATAGTGCGATAGTGGGTGATTGATTTGGAACCACCGTCATCGTAGCTGCTTGAACTGACATATAAGGTACGGTCTGTCAACCAGGATACGACGGTGTCGCTGTCCTTTTCCATCTCGCCGGTAACTACTGCTACATAACGACGGTCCGTCACGATGTCATGCCAGTGGTCACGCAGTGTACGTTGTGTCTTTTCATCTTTGGCAAACATCATCAATCCTGAGGTGTCACGATCCAGACGATGAACTACAAAAATACGGTTTCCACGCCCCGAACGCCCCACATATTCACTTAAGATATGCTGTGCTGTGCGTTCCTTTTGCCGGTCGGTGCCAACAGAGAGTAAGCCTTCTTTTTTCTCTACTACGATGATATAAGCGTCTTCATAGACGATTTTCAGCAGCGGATGACGGAATTCCTTTTTATTCTTATCTTTGCTGATAAGCACTTTCATGCCCGGTTGCAGAGGGAAGTTGAACTGTGTCGTAATCACATTGTCAACCAGTACGATTCGTTTGCTGAGCAGTGACTTTAGCTTGGTACGGCTGGCATCAGGCATTTTCGCTGCGAGGAAGTCCATTAGTTCCATAGGCTCTTTCACCAGATAACCTGTATATTGCGCACGTGCCTTTTCGGCCGGAGTTCGTTTCATTCTTTTCATATTCGTTTCCTTATTTAAGTTCGAGCAGCACTACGTTTTCCACGTGATGGGTATGTGGGAACATATCTACCGGTTGCACTGCTTTCACACGGTATTTAACGTCGAGCAACTGAAGATCACGGGCTTGCGTTGCCGGATTACAACTAACATATACAATTCGTTTTGGTTCGGCAAACAAGATTACGTCTACCACATCCTGATGCATTCCTGCCCGGGGAGGATCGGTGATAATTACGTCCGGACGTCCATACTGATTGATGAAGTCCTGAGTCAGGATATCCTTCATGTCTCCGGCAAAGAACAACGTATTCTCTATTCCATTAATTTCCGCATTTACTTTCGCATCTTCAATGGCTTCGGGCACGTATTCGATGCCGATCACTTGCCGTGCCTGTCGCGATACAAAGTTAGCAATGGTTCCTGTTCCGGTATACAGGTCATACACCAGTTCTCCACCCGTTAATCCGGCAAAGTCGCGCGTTACCTTATAGAGGTTGTATGCCTGCCCCGAATTGGTCTGATAGAACGATTTCGGTCCCACTTTGAAACGCAGGCCCTCCATCTCTTCAAAGATATGGTCGTTGCCACGGAATACGTGTACATCGAGATCATTGATGGTGTCGTTGCATTTATTATTAATAATGTATAGGAGAGAGGTTATTTCCGGAAATTGGTCGGCCACATACTGCAATAACTGCTTGAAGAGATCCATTTCATGCTCTTCGGTAATTTTACAAATCAGAATTACCATCAGTTCGCCGGTACTTGAAGTACGCACAATCATGTTGCGGAGCATTCCTTCCTGTGAACGAAGGTTGATGAAAGAGTAATTGTGCTCGTAAGCATAATCACGGATTGTGTTTCGGATGCGATTGGAAATATCGTCTTGTAACCAACACTTTTCGATAGCCAGCACTTTGTCGAATGCTCCCGGGATATGGAATCCCACTGCATTCATCTGGTCGTACTTTACATCCTGTTTCACTTCTTCTGCTGTCAGCCAGCGTTTGTTTGAGAAGGTAAATTCCAATTTGTTCCGATAAAATTCGGTTTTGGCAGATCCCAGGATAGGAGAGATCTCCGGTAATTCGATCTTGCCGATGCGACGGAGGTTATCTTCCACCTGTTTCTGTTTGTATTTGATTTGTTCGGCGTAAGGCAATACCTGCCATTTGCATCCGCCGCATACGCCATAGTGTTGGCAAAAAGGAACGGCACGTATCGGCGAGAGTTCGTGAAACTTCACCGCTTCGGCCTCGGCATATTTATTCTTTTTTCTTTTGACTTGCAGATCCACCACATCGCCCGGCACTACGTAAGGTACAAAAACTACCAGGTCATTTACTTTTGCGATGGCTTTTCCTTCGGCAGCCACATCCGTTATTGTCACCTTCTCCAGCAGGGGAAGTTCTTTTTTCTTTCTAGCCACAATACTCCTTGAATTATATTAAAATGATTTCTTTATGTATAAAGCGTGAATATATAAAATCACCATTCTACGCCATATTAATAAAATCTTTCGCAAAAGTAGGTATTTTTTTTCGTATTTCTCTATATGAAGTGAAATAATGCAGATTGCAATGTCGAAATTGCATTTTGATAGAAAGTTTTTCATATAAAAGTTTTCTGGTTTGCGAAATATCCTTAGATTTGCGAACAGAAAAGAATCACAACTAATAACTTTAAAATCGTATTATGGACAAAAAAAGAGTTTATACCTTTGGTAATGGACTGGCAGAAGGAAAAGCCGGTATGCGAAACTTACTTGGGGGTAAAGGTGCGAACCTTGCCGAAATGAATCTGATCGGTGTCCCCGTACCTCCGGGCTTCACAATTACAACTGACGTTTGTACCGAATATTACGAGATGGGACAGGAAAAGGTCGTATCTCTCCTGAAAGAAGAAGTAGAAAAAGCCATTGCAAATATAGAGAACCTGATGCGTTCAAAATTTGGTGACGTAGAGAATCCGTTGCTGGTTTCTGTGCGTTCGGGTGCGCGTGCATCCATGCCGGGCATGATGGATACGATCCTGAACCTGGGATTGAACGATGAAGTGGTTGAAGGCTTGACCCGTAAAACAGGAAATGCCCGTTTTGCATGGGATTCTTACCGCCGTTTCGTACAGATGTATGGTGATGTAGTATTGGGTATGAAGCCTGTTAACAAAGAAGACCAAGATCCGTTTGAAGCCATCATCGAAGAGGTGAAACATGCCAAAGGCGTGAAATTGGATAACGAGCTTGAGGTAGAAGACCTGAAAGAACTCGTGAAGAAATTTAAAGCTGCTGTAAAAGCACAGACCGGCAAGGATTTCCCTACTTGTGCATACGAACAGCTTTGGGGAGCAATTTGCGCTGTATTTAATTCATGGATGAATGAACGCGCCATCCTGTACCGTAAGATGGAGGGAATTCCTGACGAATGGGGTACTGCCGTAAGTGTTCAGGCAATGGTATTCGGTAATATGGGCGATGGTTCTGCTACAGGTGTTTGCTTCTCACGCGATGCTGCCACAGGTGAGGACCTTTTCAATGGTGAATACCTGATCAATGCACAGGGCGAGGACGTTGTTGCCGGAATCCGTACTCCGCAACAGATCACGAAGATCGGTTCTCAGCGTTGGGCCCAGTTGGCCGGTGTGAGCGAAGAAGAGCGTGCTTCGAAATACCCTTCTATGGAAGAAGCAATGCCGGAAATATATAAACAACTGGACGAATTGCAGACTAAGCTCGAAAATCACTATAAAGATATGCAGGACATGGAGTTCACCGTTCAGGAAGGCAAACTTTGGTTCCTTCAGACACGTAACGGTAAACGTACCGGTGCTGCCATGGTAAAGATCGCAATGGATCTGTTCCGTCAGGGAATGATTGATGAAAAGACTGCCCTGATGCGTGTAGAACCCAATAAGCTGGATGAATTACTCCACCCGGTATTCGATAAGTCTGCTTTGAAACAGGCTAAAGTGTTGACTCGCGGTTTGCCGGCTTCTCCGGGTGCTGCTACCGGTCAGATTGTATTCTTTGCTGACGATGCTGCCGAATGGCATGCTGCCGGAAAACGCGTCGTAATGGTTCGTATTGAAACATCACCGGAAGATTTGGCCGGTATGGCAGTTGCTGAAGGCATTTTGACCGCACGCGGAGGTATGACTTCACATGCAGCCGTGGTTGCCCGCGGTATGGGTAAATGTTGTGTTTCGGGAGCCGGTGCACTGAACATCGACTATAAAGCCCGTACAGTAGAAGTGGACGGCGTGTTGCTGAAAGAGGGTGATTTCATCTCTTTGAACGGTAGTACGGGTGAAGTTTACCAAGGTAAAGTAGAAACGAAGGCTGCTGAGTTATCGGGTGATTTTTCCGATTTGATGAAGTTGGCCGATAAATATACTCGCCTGCAAGTACGTACTAATGCCGACACTCCGCATGATGCTGAGGTTGCCCGTAACTTCGGTGCGGTAGGTATAGGCCTTTGCCGTACGGAACACATGTTCTTTGAAGGTGAAAAAATTAAGGCTATGCGTGAAATGATCCTGGCAGAAAATGCTGAAGGGCGCCGCAAAGCACTGGCTAAGATACTTCCGTATCAGCAAGCCGACTTCAAAGGTATCTTTAAGGCTATGTCCGGTTGTCCGGTGACCGTACGCCTGCTCGATCCTCCTTTGCATGAATTCGTTCCTCACGATCTGAAAGGACAGCAAGAAATGGCCGATACGATGGGGGTAAGCCTGCAATATATCCAGCAGCGTGTAGAATCACTTTGCGAACACAACCCGATGTTGGGTCACCGTGGCTGTCGTTTGGGAAATACGTATCCCGAAATCACACAGATGCAGACTCGTGCCATTTTGGGTGCCGCTCTTGAACTGAAGAAAGAAGGAATAGAAACACATCCCGAAATCATGGTGCCGCTGACAGGTATTCTTTACGAGTTCCAGCAGCAGGAAAGTGTGATCCGTGCCGAAGCAGAAAAGCTTTTCGAAGAGGTGGGAGACCGCATCGACTTCAAGGTCGGAACCATGATCGAAATTCCTCGTGCAGCTCTGACTGCCGACCGTATCGCTTCGTCTGCCGAGTTCTTCTCGTTCGGAACCAACGACTTGACTCAGATGACTTTCGGTTACTCTCGTGACGATATCGCTTCTTTCCTTCCGGTTTATCTGGAGAAGAAGATCCTGAAGGTAGATCCGTTCCAGGTACTCGACCAGAATGGTGTAGGCCAGTTGGTACGTATGGCAACCGAAAAAGGGCGTGCTATCCGTCCGGATTTGAAATGCGGTATCTGCGGTGAACATGGCGGTGAGCCTTCATCTGTGAAGTTCTGCCATAAAGTAGGTTTGAATTACGTTAGTTGTTCTCCGTTCCGTGTGCCTATTGCACGTCTGGCAGCGGCACAAGCAGCTATCGAAGACTAAATAGATTTAGATAACTGGTTAGGCGAGGCTACCCGTGAAAGGGTAGCCTCGTTTTTTTATGGAAACAGAATAAGAGAAAGCAGAAGCAGGGGGAGTGGATAAAATGTAGAGTGAATATTTGTATAATTCAAATAAAAATATTTCCTTTATCTTATGAAACCTTACTTATTATATTTTTAACAAACTAAAATTACAGAATTATGAAAAGAAATCTTGTGTTTGTATTGTTTGCCCTTGTTTCGGTTGTGGGCTTTTCTCAAGTGAGCTGGAATGCCAAGGTGGGAATGAATATCAGTAATTATACCGGTGATTTTGACATGAATGCCAAAGTAGGATTCAAAATAGGCGGTGGTATGGAGTATGGATTTAATGAAATCTGGTCTTTGCAACCCTCTTTGTTCGTATCTTCCAAAGGTGTCAAGAAGGATGAACTGAGTGTGAATGCTGTTTATCTGGAACTGCCGGTTATGGCTGCGGCGCGTTTCAAAGTGGCCGATAATACCAATATTGTGTTGAGTGCCGGTCCTTATTTTGCTTGCGGTATCGGGGGTAATTCTAAAGTCGATTTAGGTAAAGGACGTTTGGAAGTTGATACCTTTGGCGACGACGGTCTGCTGAAACGTGGCGATGTAGGTTTGGGTATCGGTGTGGCCGCGGAGTTTGGCAAGATCATCGCAGGGCTTGACGGCCAGTTCGGATTTGTCGATGTAATGGACGACGTAAATGGTAAAAATCTGAATGTTTCGATCAGTGTAGGTTATAAGTTCTGAGAAACCGATAAATATTAAAATAGAGAAGCCGCTGTAAATCAATTACAAGCGGCTTTTCTTTTATATTCACTCAGCGAATAATGGCGGAAATAGTTGTTTAATTAATGAATATACTATACTTTTGCGCCCCGAAACAAAAGTGAAATAATTCTTTTGTTTGTTTTCAAAATAGGTACATTTAATTAAAACTACTAAGAAGATGAAAAAGATTGTATTGTTTTTATTTGTTGCTATTGCAACTTTATCTGTCAAAGCTCAGGACATTTACATGGGAGGTACCGTAGGTTTGTGGCGTAATGATGACGCTAATACTACTTCTTTCAAGCTCGCTCCGGAAATCGGATACAACCTGAGTGAACAATGGGCACTGGGCGTTGAACTCCAGTTTAACCATGATTATATAAGTCATAAAACGATTAATTCTTTTGCTATTGCTCCTTATGCACGCTTTTCTTATTACGAGAACAAGATTGTACGTCTGTTTATCGATGGTGGGTTTGGCTTTGCTACCACTAAGGTGAAAGATGGCGGAGATGCAATAAACGGTTTTGAGATCGGTCTGAAACCGGGTATTGCCATAAAACTGAACCAACATTTCAGTTTGGTTGCCAAATGTGGTTTCTTGGGTTATAAGGACGACTATATGAATAACAGCGGATTCGGCTTTAGCGCAAGTAGCGAAGACTTAACATTCGGATTCCATTACGAATTTTAATCAAATAGGTTTCAACGAAATAGGGTGGCTTCCCTTCATAAGGAAGTCACCCTATTTTATTTAGTCCGTTATTCTTTGGCTCAGTCCGCCATCTTTTTCAGTTTCTTGAAGTGTTCTATCACTGCCAGATAATCTCTGTCGGAACAGGCATCGAATTTACCCCACAAGTCTCCTAAAACCACTGCACCTCCGAATCCGAAATCCTTTACTTCCAGTATATTCTCCGGCGTGATGCCTCCCAAAGCCATTACTTTGCCATCGATGATTTTGTCTTTACCTGCCTGACGCAATTCTTCAGCCGTGTAAGGCGAGTTATATCCTTCTTTTGAGATACTGTCGTAAATCGGGCTCATAAACACATAGTCGTAAAAGTGTTTTTTGTTTTTCACTTCCTCCACCGAGTGGCAGGAACAACTGATATGCCCGGAGTAGTCATGCGGCTCTTTCGGGTTGCGGGCATTCAGGTGAATTCCCATCAGGTTGAATTCTTCTTTCAGGTAGAAGTGTTCATGGGTGACAATGCGTTTATGATATTTTTCCGGAATCAGTGTGAGCAAGCGTTCCGAATACATAGCCGGCGTTTCCGGTTTCCTGAGATGCAGAATATCCAATCCCTCTTCAAAGAGAGCAGTGATAATCTTATCTTCTTCTACAAAGAAAGTAGGCGTCGTTACTACGATAAGTTTCATTTCTGTTGTTAAACTGTTAAGTTTAGCAAAGTTAGTAATTAACTTACTCAGAAACCAACCTTTATAGTGAAAATATGTTAGATTGCAATGTCCGTAAGTCAATTGTCCATAGTTTGCCTGCCAGAACCTCGCCGAATCCGCAGATAATCTTCAGGACTTCGGTTGCTTCCACACTGCCCGTCACTGCCGGTGTTACTCCGACTACCCCTTTGGGAGGAGGAGGCATACGCAACATCTCTTCTTCATCCGGATAGAGGTCACGGTATGTTTTCCGTTGTGCCCCGCTCCCGTAGTTAAAGACAGAAACCTGTCCCTCGAAACCACAGATGGCACCGTATACATAGGGTTTTCCCAACTCTACACAGACGTCATTTATCAGATATCGGGTGATAAAGTTATCGCATCCGTCCACTACGATGTCGTACTGCCTTATCAATTCACGGGCATTGTCTTTGCTGAGCCGTCCCGGACAGGCATTTACCTCTATTTCCCGGTTCAGGGCACTGAGCCGCAGCGAAGCGCAAATCGCTTTCAGGTCTCCTACCTCTTCTTCCGTATAGAGCACCTGCCTTTGCAGATTGCTGAGGCTTACTTCATCGTTATCCACCAGTCCGATGGTACCTACTCCTGCACCCACCAGATAGAGGGCGATGGGAGAACCCAGTCCTCCTACGCCCACAATCAATACTTTGGCAGCTTTGAGTTTTGCTTGTCCTGCTTCTCCTATTTCCGGAAGCATGATTTGCCTGTTGTATCTTTCCATGATTCGTCTTGATCGTTAGCATTGAGTCAGGGTCAGTGCCGTGTCCCAGTCTTTGTAAACGGGTATCCGCCCCAGTGAACGCAGTGCGGCATCCACTTCCACGGCTTTCCGTTCGTCGCTGACATGAAACTGCTCCAGTGCCTGCGGATAGGTAAAGTAGCCTCCCGGTTCCGTTTTACTTTCGGCGCTCATGGTAGTCACCCCGAGCGTAGCCATGTGGTTACGGAACTCTGCGCTTTCGCGGGTAGAGTAGGAGATATCCACATCGTGGTCGAAGATACGCATGGCAAAAGTCACCTGTGCCAGTTCCCGGTCGTTCATCACAACATTAGGTTGGAAACCTCCGTTCTCCGAGGGACGCATCCGGGGGAAGTTGACGCTATATTTCGTTTTCCAGTAGTGCTTTTGCAGATAGCGCAGATGGTAGGCCATCATTGTGACATCCGTGCGCCATTCTTCCAGACCGATCAGTACCCCCATACCTATTTTGTGTACACCTGCTTGTCCCATACGGTCAAAACCATTGACACGCCACTCAAATTTCGATTTCATGCCACGGGGATGATACACCTTATAATTGGCTTTGTTGTAAGTCTCCTGAAAGCAGATGACTCCATTCAGTCCGGCATACGTAAGCCGTTCATATTCTTCTGCTTTAAGTGGCATTACCTCAATTTGCAGATTAGAGAAATAAGGCTTTGCCAGCAGGAGGGCCCGTTCAATGTAATCTACTCCTGCTTTGGCAGGATTTTCGCCTGTTACTAACAGCAGATTTTCGAACGGAGCCAGTTTCTTGATCGCTTTGTACTCGTTTACCATTTCCTCTTCCGTAAGGATGGTCCGTTTCATCGGATTATTGTGGTTAAAGCCACAGTATACACACGAGTTTGTACAAGAATTTGTAATATAGAGTGGAACGAACATCGAAATTGTCTTTCCGAAGCGTTCCAGCGTATATTTCCGGCTGAGACGCGCCATAGTCTCCAGATAGGGGGCGGCAGCCGGCGAAATCAATGCCATAAAATCGTTTACATCGCAATGTTCCTTTGACAATGCGCGGCGCACATCGGCGTCGGTTTTGGAATAGATGATTTTAGTCGTCTCTTCCCAGGAAATCTTTTCTAATTCATCTGAAAACATTTTATTTTTTCTTTTTATTCTTCTGATTTATTTTCTTCAATGTGTTCCGCACAGTTGTTTTTACAGCGGTCGAATACAGTTCCGTATCTGTGCTTTCCAGTATGGTCCGCAGTTCGTTGAGCAGTTCGGGTTCGTGCTTGCACAGGTGGTAGGCCATTCGGACGGCTAAGGATTGCACGCCTATGCTTTCGTGGCGAGACAGCATGCAATCCAGACAGAAGTTAAGCAATTCAACCGATGGGATTTCTTCGGCGGGAGCATGGTAGAGTATGGAGAGAAGCAGGCGCTTGGAACCATCGTGTTTGCAGGTCACCAGCCTTCCGGTCAGTTCTTCCCGGAGCGGGGCGAACCAATCGGGGTATTGCCTGCAAAGTTTATCGCATACCCACAGTGCCCGCCAGGAGACCAATAGCTTCTCGTCTGTCGTCAGATGATAGAGGGCCTCAAAGTTCTCCGGCTGCCGGCGGATCTCCTCAATGATCCGGTCTATGGATAGTTCGGAGATGGGTACGTCCAATGCTTTCCGGTATTCGTCGGTTCTTTCCATGACAGTTGGTCTTACTCTTGTTTTTTAGTTTTCTTCAAATCCCGGCTCAGTCGCATTGCGCAGAAGTTCGGTCCGCACATGGTGCAATATTCTCCGTCCGTGTGTCGTCCGGCATGGAAATAAGAGAATGCGCGTTCCGGGTCGAGTGACAAGTCGAACTGGTCTTTCCAGCGGAATTCATAGCGTGCTTTGCTCAACGCATTGTCCCGTACCTGGGCTCCCGGATGCCCCTTGGCCAGGTCGGCTGCATGGGCGGCAATCTTATAGGTGATCACTCCGACGCGTACATCTTCTTTATCGGGCAATGCCAGGTGCTCCTTGGGCGTCACGTAGCAGAGCATAGCTGTTCCGAGCCAGCCTATTTGTGCCGCACCGATTGCAGAGGTGATGTGGTCGTATCCCGGTGCAATATCCGTCACTAACGGGCCGAGTGTATAGAACGGGGCATTGTGGCACTTCTCGATCTGGCGTTCCATGTTCTCGCGGATTTTGTGCATCGGCACGTGTCCGGGCCCTTCGATGAAGGCTTGTACGTTCTTTTCCCAGGCGCGCACCACCAGTTCGCCCATGGTATCAAGTTCGGCAAACTGTGCCTCGTCATTGGCATCGTGGGTGGAACCCGGTCGCAAACCGTCTCCCAATGATACCGCTACGTCATATTGTGCCAGAATATCACAGATGTCGTCAAAGTGTTCGTAAAGGAAACTCTCGCGGTCGTGCACCAGGCACCATTTACTCATGATGCTCCCGCCGCGGGATACGATTCCGCAAAGCCTCTTTTCCGCCAGGTGCACATTGTGCCGGCGGATTCCCGCATGAATGGTGAAGTAGTCCACTCCCTGCTCGCACTGTTCTATCAGTGTGTCGCGATACAGTTCCCAGGACAGGTCCTTTACTTTGCCGTTTACCTTTTCCAGTGCCTGATAGATGGGTACCGTACCCACCGGAACCGGGCAGTTGCGTATGATCCATTCCCGTGTTTCGTGTATGTTTTCTCCCGTTGAAAGATCCATCAGCGTGTCACCTCCCCATTTACAGCTCCACATCGCTTTCTCCACCTCTTCGTCGATGCTCGACGTGGTTGCGGAGTTACCGATGTTGGTATTGATCTTTACCAGAAAGTTACGGCCGATAATCATCGGTTCGGCTTCGGGATGATTGATGTTGGCAGGCAGAACCGCCCGTCCTTCGGCTATCTCCCGGCGTACAAATTCAGGAGTAATGTGAGTATCGATACCCAGTTCCTCACAGTTCATGTTTTCGCGGATAGCCACATATTCCATTTCCGGAGTGATGATACCTTGTTTGGCATATGCCATTTGGGTGATATGTTTCCCGGATTTGGCCCGGTAGGGCAGTGCGATGTGCTCAAAGCGGAGAGGGTCGAGGCTTTTGTCGTCCCGCCGCATCCGTCCGTATTCCGAACTGATCTCCGGAAGTTGCTCTACATCCCCCCTTTTCAGTATCCATTCTTCCCGCAGCCGGGGGAGACCTTTTTTCAGGTCAATCTCTATGTCCGGGTCACTGAAAGGTCCGCTTGTATCATAGATATATACGTGTGGGTTGGGAGTTATGATTTTCTTCTCTCCTTCGAAAGTGGTGCTGGGCACTTGCTCTACTCTCCGCATACCTACGCGGATTTCGGGGAAAAGCTTTCCGGACAGGTACACTTTCTCGGAGCGGGGGAATTTTATTCTTTGTTCCATAAATTCGTTATTAGAGGTGGGACTGTTTTTTTATTCGTTTAAAAATGCCGTCAGCGGTGAACTTGCTTCTGCCACCAATCCGGTAGTCTGCATGCCGAGTCCTGCTTCATAGGCCATTCGTCCTGCTTCGACTGCCTGCTTGAAGGCCTTTGCCATTTCTACCGGGTTGCCGGCTACGGCAATGGCAGTATTTACCAGACACGCCGATGCTCCCATCTCCATCGCTTCTGCCGCATGGCTCGGCGCACCGATTCCGGCATCCACTATTACCGGGATACCCGCCTGTTCGATAATGATGTGGATGAATTCTTTGGTCTGCAAACCTTTGTTGGTTCCGATCGGTGCTCCCAACGGCATCACTGTGGCCGCTCCCGCCTCTTCCAGTTGTTTGCAGAGCACCGGGTCGGCCTGGCAATAAGGCAGTACCACAAATCCGAGTTTCACGAGTCGTTCGGTTGCTTTCAGAGTCTCTACCGAGTCGGGCAGCAGATAGCGCGGATCCGGGTGTATCTCCAACTTCAGCCAGTTGGTCCCGAAGGCTTCGCGTGCCATTTGTCCGGCAAACACCGCTTCTTCCGCATTGCGCACTCCCGAGGTATTGGGCAGCAGTTGGATGTGTGGATGCACGATATGTTTCAGCATGTCGTCTTCCGAATTCTCCATGTCGATACGTTTCATGGCCACTGTTACCATTTCGGTGCCCGAGGCCAGTATCGATTGTTCCATCAATTCGTTTGAGTTGAACTTTCCTGTTCCCAGGAAGAGGCGGGAGTTGAATTCACGTCCCGCAATAATTAGCTTTTCCATTTCTGATTTTGTTTTGAGCTCACCACAGATTACACGGATTTTCACAGATTAATAATTTATTTTACTGAGAGTTAAATTAAAGAATCTGTGAAAATCCGTGTAATCTGTGGTGAGTTCGATTCATTTCCTTATATGTTTAGAATCCTTCTTGTTTCTTCTACCGGGTCCGGCGCTTGCAGGATGGCTCCTGAGAGGGCGATGCCGTTTACGCCTGTTTTCATGATGGCAGGGATATCTTCCGTTACGATGCCTCCGATGGCGACTACCGGAATCCGGATGCCGCATTCATCCATTTGCGATAAAATAGAGGTATATCCTTCGAGCCCCAGTACGGGGCTGAGGTTCTTCTTGGTTGTAGTAAACCGGAACGGGCCGATGCCCAGATAGTCGGCACCGGCGCTGAAGTGCATTTTCACGTCTTCAAAAGTATTGGCTGTACCTCCGATGATGAATGCTTCGCCCAGGATTTTTCTGGCTTCGCTGACAGGCATGTCTTTTTTGCCCAGATGTACTCCGTCCACTTCCAGTTTTTGGGCGAGTTCCACATGATCGTCAAGAATCAGGATGGCCCCGTGTGTCTTGCAAAGAGGTTTCAGCTGCCGGGCTACTGTTTCCACCTCTTCCGGAGATGCCTCTTTCATGCGCAGCTGTATCCATTTGCATCCTCCTTCGAGGGCCATACATGCCGATTCGAAATAAGAGTATTTCCCGGTCTGGTGAGTGATAAATTGCAGGCTCAGCATGATTTATCCTCCACAGGCTGCTTTAATCACAATCAGGTTGTCATTCTCGTGCAGGCTGAATTCGTCCCATTGCGGACGTGGGATCATTTGGTTGTTCACAGCGATGGCAATGCCGTTTTCGGGAAGTTGCAATTGCGTGGCAAGCCCGGTGATGGTGCTTGCGGTAGTTTCCACTTCTTTGTTGTTCACTTGTACTTTCATATTCGTATATGTATTTATAGATAAATGAAAGTAAATACAAAGAGAGTGCATGCGGAGAGAAACGATAAGAAGAAATACACAATCCCTTCGGCAGTACTAACTGCATCAGGTTCTTAGGGTATGATCTCAGCCACCGGGTGGCACCCCTTTGTCTTTACGGGAGCAAAGTAAGTGAAAAAGGAGATAAGAAAAAAGTAAATCAGGGATTATTTCACCACGGAGTAGGCAGAGAGTGGTGCAGAGGAAACAAAAGACGCAGAGGACACCAGAGTCAAATTCGTTCTTTTCCCGAATTTGAAACTCTGTGTCCTCTGCGTCCTCTGTGGTGAATACTTCTGAATTACAGTCGTTTTTCCACTACATCCCAGTCGATGATCTCCCACAGTTTATTTACGTGGTCGGCCCGCCGGTTCTGATAGTCGAGATAATAAGCGTGTTCCCACACATCGAATCCCAGTAGCGGTTTTAGTCCGGCACGCACCGGGTTGCTTCCATTGGCTTCTTTGGTGATATGCAGTTTCCCGTTTTTGTCCACAGACAGCCAGGCCCATCCCGAACCGAACAATCCTACGGCAGCCGCATTAAATTCTTTCTTGAAGTTCTCAAAGCTTCCAAAGTCGCGTTTGATGGCTTCTCCCAACTTACCTTCCGGTTCGTTTTTCGCCGGTTTCGGTGCGAATTGCAGGAAGTAGAGTGTGTGGTTCAGCACCTGTCCGGCATTGTTGAAGATGGCTCCGTCGGGAGCCGAAGCTACGATGGCTTCTACTGTTTTTCCTTCAAATTCGGTGCCCGGAACGAGGCTATTGAGATTGTTTACATATGTTTGAAGATGTTTACCATAATGGTAATCAATGGTCTGCTGACTGATTACAGGTTCCAGCGCATTGTTTGCGTACGGAAGTTTAGGCATTTCGTAAGTCATGGTTGTAAATATTAAAGACATTAATAATGTATTCATAAATTCAAATCTTTTATTTCATTTCTATAAATATATAACGGGATATAGGGCCTAAATGTTCGGAGTTGTCCAAACTTTCCTCTATCTTTGCCAGTGAATAGAGATTTAACAGATAAATTTTATGCCCGACTATATCGAAGAACTTAATGAAAGCCAGCGTGCAGCGGTGCTCTACGGTGATGGTCCTTCACTGGTCATTGCCGGTGCCGGTTCTGGAAAGACACGCGTACTTACTTATAAGATAGCCTATCTGCTCGAGAACGGTTACAATCCCTGGAACATCCTGGCACTGACTTTTACCAACAAAGCCGCCCGTGAGATGAAAGAGCGCATTGCCCGGCAGGTGGGCGAACAGCGTGCACGGTATCTCTGGATGGGTACATTCCATTCGGTGTTCTCCCGTATTCTTCGTGCCGAGGCATCCCACATCGGGTTTACGTCACAGTTCACCATCTACGACTCGGCGGACAGCAAGAGCCTGCTCCGTTCCATCATCAAGGAGATGGGGCTTGATGAAAAGACCTATAAACCCGGCAGTGTACAGGCTCGCATTTCCAATGCCAAGAACCATTTGGTGTCTCCTTCGGGCTATGCTGCCAACAAGGAGGCTTACGAGGCAGATGCTGCGGCCAAGATGCCTGCCATACGCGACATTTACAGCCGTTACTGGGAGCGTTGCCGGCAAGCCGGAGCAATGGATTTCGATGATTTGCTGGTCTATACCTATATTCTTTTCCGCGATTTTCCCGAAGTGCTGGCGCGCTATCGTGAGCAGTTCCGTTATGTGCTTGTCGACGAGTATCAAGACACCAACTATGCGCAGCACAGCATTGTGTTGCAGCTCACTAAGGAGAATCAGCGTGTTTGTGTGGTGGGTGACGATGCGCAGAGCATCTACTCTTTCCGGGGAGCCGACATCGACAATATTTTGTATTTCACCAAGATATATCCCGACACAAAAGTCTTCAAGCTTGAGCAGAATTACCGTTCTACCCAGACCATCGTCCGTGCAGCCAACAGCCTGATCGAAAAGAACGAGCGGCAGATCCCCAAAGAGGTTTTCTCCGAGAAAGAACGGGGGGAAGCCATCGGTGTATTCCAAGCCTACAGCGATGTGGAAGAGGGCGATATCGTGACCAATAAAATCGCCCAGCTGCGTCGCGAACACGATTATGGCTATTCTGATTTTGCGATCCTTTACCGCACCAATGCCCAGAGCCGTGTCTTCGAGGAGGCCTTGCGTAAGCGGAGCATGCCTTATAAGATTTACGGCGGCCTCTCTTTCTATCAGCGTAAGGAAATAAAAGACATCATAGCTTATTTCCGTCTGGTGGTCAATCCCAACGACGAAGAGGCGTTCAAGCGGATTATCAATTATCCGGCACGCGGCATCGGTGATACTACGGTGGGGAAGATTATCAAAGCCGCCACCGACAACAATGTCAGCCTGTGGACTGTGCTGTGCGAACCCATCACTTACGGACTTACTATTAATAAAAATACACACACCAAGTTGCAAGGCTTTCGTGAACTGATCGAACAGTTCATGACCGAGGTGGCGGAGAAGAATGCCTATGAAATAGGTACGGCAATCATCCGCCGGTCCGGCATTATCAATGACGTCTGTCAGGACAATTCGCCCGAAAACCTGAGCCGCAAAGAGAACATCGAGGAACTGGTGAACGGTATGAATGATTTCTGTGCCATGCGTCAGGAAGAGGGGAACACAAATGTTTCACTGATCGACTTTCTCTCCGAAGTATCCCTGCTCACCGATCAGGATTCCGATAAGGAGGGAGATGGCGAGAAGGTGACTTTGATGACGGTGCATTCTGCCAAAGGGCTGGAGTTCCGCAATGTATTTGTGGTAGGGTTGGAAGAGAATCTCTTCCCCAGTGGCATGGCGGGCGATTCACCGCGCGCGATGGAAGAAGAACGCCGCCTGTTCTACGTCGCCATCACCCGTGCCGAGGAACACTGTTTCCTCTCGTTTGCCAAAACCCGTTTCCGTTACGGAAAGATGGAGTTCGGCAGTCCCAGTCGGTTCCTGAGGGATATCGACACCCGCTTCCTGCAACTTCCGCAGGAGGCAGCTTTAGGTCGTAGCGTTGACGAAGGAGCCGGCCGTTTCCGCCGCGAAATGGAGGAGGGATACTCCCGCCGTCCGTCTGCCGAGCGTTTTTCTGCCCGTCCGTCTGCCGACCGTCCGCAGCGTGAACGTCCGAAGGAGCAGATCATTGCCCCGACCGTCCCCCGTAACTTGAAGAGGGTGAGCGGTACCACGGTATCCCCATCGGCAGCTCCCGGAGCCGGCATTACAGGTGTACAACCAGGGCAGACCATTGAACACGAGCGTTTCGGCATAGGCCAGGTGATTCGTGTCGAAGGTTCGGGCGACAATGCCAAAGCAACGATCCATTTTCGTAATGCGGGCGATAAACAGTTGCTGCTGCGTTTTGCGAGATTTAAAGTAATAGAATAATTATTCACCACAGAGTAACACAGAGTTCACAGAGGAAGAATTTAAGATCTTTCTATAAACCTGGAAAATAAAAACTCCGTGTCCTCTGTGTCCTCTGTGGTGAACCTTGTAGTTGACTATGATAGATTTTACCCAATTTCCCTCTCCGTGCTATATCATGGAGGAAGAATTGCTGAGAAAGAACCTCAGTCTGATAAAGAGTGTGGCCGACCGGGCCGGAGTTGAAATCATCCTTGCTTTCAAGTCTTTTGCCATGTGGCGTTCATTCCCTATTTTCAGGGAATATATCGGACATTCCACGGCAAGCTCCGTCTACGAGGCGCGCCTGGCACTCGAAGAGTTCGGCAGTAAGGCACACACTTATTCTCCGGCTTATACCGAAGCCGACTTTCCGGAAATCATGCGTTGCAGCAGTCATATCACGTTCAATTCCATGGCGCAGTTCCACCGGTTCTACCCGATGACCGTGGCCGGAGGCAGTGACATTTCTTGCGGCATTCGCATCAATCCCGAATATTCCGAAGTGGAGACCGAACTCTATAATCCGTGCGCTCCCGGCACCCGTTTCGGCATCACTGCCGATCTGCTGCCCGAACAGTTGCCGCAGGGGATCGAGGGTTTTCATTGCCATTGCCATTGTGAATCATCTTCGTTCGAACTCGAGCGTACTTTGCAACATCTTGAAGAGAAGTTCTCCCCGTGGTTCTCTCAGATAAAGTGGCTCAACCTGGGAGGCGGACATCTGATGACCCGTAAAGATTATGATACCGGGCACCTCATAGGCTTGTTGCAGGGCTTAAAGAAACGTTATCCGCATTTGCGCATCATCCTTGAGCCCGGTTCGGCTTTCACTTGGCAAACCGGGGTACTGACTTCCGAGGTGGTAGATATTGTCGAGAGCCGTGGTATCCGTACCGCCATTCTTAACGTCAGCTTTACCTGTCACATGCCCGACTGTCTGGAAATGCCTTATCAACCGGCCGTTCGCGGGGCGGTGATGGGAGAGGAGGGACCGTTTGTCTATCGGCTCGGAGGTAATTCCTGCCTGAGCGGAGACTATATGGGTTCCTGGAGTTTCGATCATGAATTGCAGATCGGCGAACGTATTGTTTTTGAAGATATGATACATTATACGATGGTAAAAACAAATATGTTCAACGGGATCCACCATCCTGCCATCGCTTTGTGGACGGCGAGTGGAAATGCTGAAATCTTCAAGCAATTTTCCTATGAAGATTATCGCAATAGAATGAGTTGATAATCAAAACATTTGTCGTTTGGCAAAAACAAAATGCACATTTTTCTGAGAAAAAAGTATCCCGAATGCTTGCAGATATCAAGAAAATGCCTACCTTTGCAACCGCAATCGAGAAACAACGGTTGCAAATGCGGAAATAGCTCAGTTGGTAGAGCATAACCTTGCCAAGGTTAGGGTCGCGAGTTCGAGTCTCGTTTTCCGCTCTCTTTGAAATGTTGGAAACCTTTTGCCCAGGTGGCGGAATTGGTAGACGCGCACGTTTCAGGTGCGTGTGTCGAGAGGCATGCAGGTTCGAGTCCTGTTCTGGGCACAAAAGGTGAGAATAGTTCAAAGCTTTAATCGAGATTGGAGAGGTGGCGGAATTGGTAGACGCGCTACTTTGAGGGGGTAGTGACATTACTGTCGTGGGAGTTCGAGTCTCCTTCTCTTCACATTCTTTATTAAAGTTGTTTTGCGGAAATAGCTCAGTTGGTAGAGCATAACCTTGCCAAGGTTAGGGTCGCGAGTTCGAGTCTCGTTTTCCGCTCAACAAGAACGTCGGTTATCTGTTCCTCTCCATTTAAACAGCAGATTCCTGATTAGTCAATGCCCAGGTGGCGGAATTGGTAGACGCGCACGTTTCAGGTGCGTGTGTCGAGAGGCATGCAGGTTCGAGTCCTGTTCTGGGCACTACATTGCGGAAATAGCTCAGTTGGTAGAGCATAACCTTGCCAAGGTTAGGGTCGCGAGTTCGAGTCTCGTTTTCCGCTCAAAGAAAAAGGAAGTTGAATCATTTGATTCAGCTTCCTTTTTTTGTTTACCGTTTACCGGGTCAGTGCCATGCTGATTCCACAAACTTCACCACAGAGTCACACAGAGTTTTAATGTTTTTCACCACAGATTACACGGATTATCACAGATTGAGAAATAGATAAATCTGTGTTAATCTGTGTAATCTGTGGTGAGCTCCGTTCATTAGCAATAAAACTCTGTGTACTCCGTGTACTCTGTGGTGAAGTTTGTGGTGAATTTAAAAGCTTTCCTCTTTCACCTCAAAGCACGGGCATGCCTTGATCCACTCTTCGGGTTCTATCTCTCCGTTTCCGTTCAGGTCCGGACTCAGATCCCTGTGTCCGCATACCCTGCTTCCGGGATACTCCTTCAGCAATACTCTCACCAGTACCCGCATTGAATGTTTTTGCCATTCTGTCCGGGTGTCTTTGGGTCGTCCGTTGCAGTCCAGCCCTCCTTCGTAGCAGATGCCTATGGAGTGTGCGTTGAATCCCTTGGCATGTGCCCCGGCCCGTTCCACCGGTCGGGTAGTGATGATCTTCCCGTCCTTGCGTATGTAGAAGTGATAGCCCGCTCCTTCGAATCCCCGTCTTCGGTGACACTCCTCCAGGTCATGCTCCGTGAAGCAGCGGTCTTCTCTGGTTGCGGAGCAGTGAATAACAATCAGATTGATTTCTCTCATAGTTCCGGTTCTATTTTTCGGTGTTCCCCCCGCGGAGAAACATCAGGAATGCCAGTAGGCATTCCAGTATTTTTTGTATTTTCTTCATTGTTTTTGCTGTATTAAGTTTCGTTGTTTCACCACAGATTTCACAGATTATCACAGATAAAGATTTATTTTCTCTGTAATCGAACTTAAAATTTAAATCTGTGTAAATCTGAGTAATCTGTGGTGCGGATTTATGCCGTCGGGTCGTCCACAATGCCCCCGTCTCCGCTTCCTCCGCCTTCCGGAACGCCTGCCGAAGCCATGGCAAACGTCACGTTGTTCGGGCTTCGGGTCATGCTCCGGCTGGCGTTCACCAGCTTCATTGCCTTATCGGGTATGAACCGCACGTTCACCCGCTTGATATTCTTCACCGTGCACTCCTTCTCGGTTTCGCCCGGCAGGCAGGTCAGCGTCATGTGGAAGGTTCCCAGTCCTTCTATTTTCACTTTGTTTCCCTGCGTCAGCACCTTTCGCAGCTGTTCCACCAGCGCCTCTATGGTGTGTTTCACATCGCCCGTTGTCAGGGCGCAATTGGTCTGGATATCTTCCGCCAGTGCATCGATATCCATAACTTTGGCTGTTCCCGCTTTTTGGCGGATGTAATACAACATGGGAGAGTTCTCCTGATTGACATACTTCTTGCGCTGATAGCGCTCCACTGATACTTCCATACAATAAAAAGTTAAGGTTTAGGTTAATAAATTTCTTGTCTCAATCACTACGTAAAGATACGAAATCAAACAGGTAAAGTCAAGTAAAATGATGAAAATAACGATGTGTAGGTTAAGAAAACGGAGCCTCTATCTGGTATTCTTTTTTATCCATTCCATGGGCGGAACGTAGTCGCCGATTTTTGTCATGCTCTTGTTGTGTCCGAAGTATACGTTTCCCGTTTCCCCGTTGCGGTGTTTGGCGATGATGGCTACTCCCAGTCCCTCCGTCGGATATCCGCTTTGTTTGTCTGTTGCCAGATGTGCCAGTGCCGGACGATAGAGGAGGAGCACCAGGTCGGAATCCTGTTCGATGGCTCCACTCTCACGCAGGTCGGCTAATTCCAGACGTCCGTACGCCCTGTTTTCGGAGCCACGGTTGAGTTGGCTTAGCAAGATGACCGGGATGTGCAGCTCTTTGGCCAGCAATTTTGCTTTACGGCTCGCCTGCGCCACCTCTTGTTCCCGGTTCCGGTTGGTTTGTTCGGTGCGCATGTCACACAGTTGCAGGTAGTCTATGATGATAAAGTCACACTTCCCTTTGCTTTGCAGCAACCGGGCGCTCGAGCGTACACGGTCCATGCTCATATCCGGGTTATCGTCTACGCAGATGGGGAGCCTTGCCAGTTCTCCGGCCGTTTGCCGGGCCTGTAGCCATGTTTCCTGTGATAGCTTTCCGCTTCGCCAGAGGTATGGGTCCATTTCTCCTGCCGACAGGAGCCAGCGGTCGCCCAACCGCTCGGCTTGCATCTCGAGGCTGTACACCACCGTGTGGTGTCCGGCCGCTGCCGCAGCTTTTGCCAGATGGAGTGCAAAGGCGGTTTTTCCCACTGCCGGACGGGCAGCGATGGTGATCAGATCGCTGTTTTGCCATCCTCCTGTCATCTTGTCCAGTTCGGCCAGTCCGGTGGGGATTCCGGTCACTCCGTCCTTATTTTTCTGCATGCGTCCTTCCGCTTCGGTCAGGGTTGCCTGCATCAGCGTGTCCATATCGCGCAACTGCCTGTTGTGCCCACATGCCCCTTCCAGCCTGTCCAGCAGGTTGTGTCCATCCACTAACGTGTCTGTCAGGTCGATGGTTTCGTCGCCGGAGAGTGTCAGCAGTTTGCTGAATCCCACGATCATTTCCCTTCGGATGTACTTTTGGTGAACGATGCGTGCGTGATATTCCAGGTGTGCCGAACTTGCCACCCGGCTACTCAGTTGGGTGATGTAGAACGGCCCTCCGGCATCGTCCAGCTTTCCACGTTTGCGAAGCTCCTCGGTGGCGGTGAGGATGTCGATGTTCGTACCGGCGTGGAACATCGCCTGCAATGCGGCGTAAATCAATTGATGACGGGTGACATAGAACATTTCCGGTTTCAGCAGTTCGTCAATCAGTGCCATGCCTTCTTTTTCAATCAGGCAGGCTCCGAGGATGGTTTCCTCGAGTTCGGGTGCTTGGGGTTGTAACATAATGTTTGGATGGTATATGGTTTTGGGTATAGTTCACCACAGATTACACGGATTTTCACAGATTTTTAATTTTAAATATCAACAGAATAACTTTGTAATCTGTGTTAATCCGTGTAATCCGTGGTGACTTCTAAAATTCGTATTCGTTCAGAAACGCCTTATCTTCCAAATATGTGGCTGCCTGTTTACAGAAGCGTATGTCCTTTTGGTGGGTGTAATACTCCTCGATGTTTTCCAGTGCCAGTTTCTTTTCCGTTACCGTCAGTTTTTTCCATTCTTTCCGGGCACGGGCTATGTTTATCTTATCTTTTTGGGTGACCCGGTGATAAAGATCCCAGAAGCCGGCAAAGCCTTCCGTCGCATGGCTGTCCCGGGTGGTGGCGGCTTTTTTATGTCCGGTCCAGAGGTCATAGTCTGTTACCCGGAGCAGGGTGATTCCGGCGGGATTCTCTACCACCTCCATGATTCCGGATTTGAACAACGTTTCGAAGAAGTGGCGGGTGCGGTATCGGCTCCATCCCAGTGTCTTTTCCCACTGTTTGTAGGTATATACGGTTTCACCCCGCCGGCAAACGATCCGGTTGCCTTGTACACAAACCTCCGTATCGGAGTAGTTGACCCGCGTCAATACCTGTATCCATGCTTCCAGGTAGCCCTCGGTTTGCGATCCGGTTTTGAAGAAATCTTCGATCATGGATTTGGGAATCAGGATATATCCTTTTTTCAGAATTGTCTCGGTCGGTGCGTTCATGGAATTTCGTTTTAAAGGTTATTGAATGTGCCGTCCTTTCCCGAACGGCATGACAAAGCTACGCATAGAAGGGCAAGGATGCAAAAGATTGGTGCAGATTGGTGCAAAAGTGTACGGTGATCCCTATTGCCGTCCTACGCACACTCTGCCGGGGTGAAACCGAGCCTTGTTTTCACCCTTTCAGACCCTCTGTTGCCGTCATTCAGAGCCTCCAAATCACCAACACGGACACCAACATGCTTTCAGACTTGTAGTCCGTTGTCCGTCAGTTGTTTACGGAGGATGTTCCGGAAGCCGCCAACAGGCAGACCTGCACATAAATAAATAATAAGCAAAAAGATATATTAACATATATCAGTCGAATTTGCGATCGGCGAACAGTTTTTGGACCCGATCCTCCGGATGTTCGCGTAGCCATTGGTACACCGTGTCGGGCATTCCCCAATGCTGTATCACGATACAGATTTGCCGGGGTGTCAGCAGTGTATTGGAGCGTCTGTATCCTGCTTCCAGTAGTTCGGCATGCAAGTCCGGATATCGTTCTATCTGCTCACGCATCTGTCTGCCCGCCGAGCGGGGATAAATACAAGTTGTAAAATACGCCATCGCCACGTCCGACAGCAGGCAGCTTCCACTCAGCAGCCAGTCAAAATTTAAGTCTTTCATTCTTGTTGTTTTTGTTTACGTGGCAAAGTAGCATATTCTCTGCTTATCGAGAAAGACTTTTTTACTATGTAACGGAACTGAATGCTTGCATGGGTTTTGTTCTGTTCTTTCACCACAGAGGACACAGAGGACACAGAGATTAATTAGCTGCGCTCTATTTGTTTTCAGACGAAAGAACAGATGAACCAATAAAGAATTATCTGTTCTTTTGTTCTTCTGTCTAAAAAAACTCTGTGTCCTCTGTGTCCTCTGTGGTGAAATCGTTTTTATCCCGGTTTTGAGCAAAAACCCTTCTCAGTTGTTATTTACAGAAATAAAAATCATCCATACATAAAACCAACACCATGGAAAAGAATATTTTCAAACTGGACAACGAACAACTCAAAGGAATTGCCTATGCATTCCGGGAGAAAGTGGAAGAAGGATTAAGTAAAAAAAATGCAGAGATACAATGTATTCCTACCTTTATTCTGCCCAAGGCGGCCGATGTCAAAGGGAAGGCCTTAGTCCTCGATCTGGGAGGTACCAACTACCGGGTGGCGATTGTCGATTTCACGCAAGAAAAGCCGGTCATCTACCCGAATAATGGCTGGAAGAAAGACATGTCCGTCATGAAGTCGCCCGGCTATACGCGCGAAGAACTGTTCAAAGAACTGGCCGATCTGATTGTGGAGATAAAACGGGAAGAGGAAATGCCTATTGGCTATTGTTTTTCTTATCCCGCCGAATCAGTGCCCGGAGGAGATGCAAAGCTGCTTCGTTGGACCAAAGGAGTGGATATCCGGAAAATGGTCGGGCAGTTTGTGGGGAAACCTTTACTCGACTATCTGAATGAAAAGAATAAAATAAAGTTTACAGGCATCAAAGTTCTGAATGACACGATCGCCAGTTTGTTTGCCGGGCTTACCGACAAGAGTTACGACGCCTATATCGGCCTGATTGTCGGGACCGGTACGAATATGGCCACTTTTATTCCCGCTGACAAGATAAAGAAACTGGATCCGGCATACAGCGTAGAGGGTTTGATTCCTGTCAATCTGGAGTCGGGCAACTTTCATCCGCCATTCTTGACAGCGGTGGATGATACGGTGGATGCAATGTCCGACAGCATGGGCAAACAGCGTTTTGAGAAAGCGGTGTCCGGCATGTATTTAGGGGATATATTGAAAGCGGCCTTTCCGTTGGATGAATTTGAAGAAAAGTTCGATGCCCGGAAGCTGACTGCCATCATGAACTATCCGGATATCCACAAAGATATCTATGTGCAGGTGGCTCGTTGGATCTATAGCAGATCGGCCCAACTGGTTGCCGCGTCCCTTGCCGGACTGATCGCATTGCTGAAATCATACAACAAAGATATTCATCGGATTTGTCTGATAGCCGAAGGAAGCCTCTTCTGGAGTGAGAGCCGGAAAGATAAAAGTTACAACATTCTTGTGATGGAGAAATTGCAGGAACTTCTTCGCGAACTCCAACTGGAAGATGTGGAAGTTCATATCAATAACATGAGCAATGCCAACCTGATAGGAACCGGTATTGCAGCACTGACTTGATTGTATTTGGGGCTCACCACAGATTACACAGATTAACACAGATATTTTAATTTAACTCTCAGTGAAATAAATTATTAATCTGTGAGAATCCGTGTAATCTGTGGTGAACTCAAAATCATTCTTTTAAGACACAACACGTAAAATACAAAAGAAAATGTTATCTTTGTATTTATAAGTTTGTCTGTTATTTATCCGGAATAAAAGAATATGAGCAATAAAATCTATCCTATCGGGATACAGAATTTTGAGAAAATCCGTAAAGGGGGCTTTTTCTATATTGATAAAACAGCATTGGTTTATCAAATGGTAAAGACCGGGAGTTATTATTTTCTGAGCCGTCCCCGTCGCTTTGGAAAAAGTTTGCTTGTTTCTACCCTCGAAGCCTATTTTCAGGGAAAAAAGGAGCTCTTTGAAGGGCTGGCGATGGAAAAGCTCGAGAAAGAATGGATAAAACACCCGATATTGCATCTGGATTTGAATATAGAGAAATATGACTCACTGCAAAGCCTTGAGGATATATTGGAGAAAGCCATTGTGGCATGGGAGAAACTCTATGGAGCTGAACCTTCGGAGCGCTCTTTGTCTCTGCGCTTTGCCGGTGTCATAGAGCGTGCTTGCAAGCAGGCGGGGCATCGTGTAGTCATTCTGGTCGACGAATATGATAAGCCTATGCTGCAATCCATCGGGGATGAAGAATTGCAAAAGGAGTTTCGCAAGACGTTGCAAGCCTTTTATGGAGCCATCAAAACAATGGATGGATACATCCGGTTTGCTTTTCTGACCGGTGTCACTAAGTTTGGTAAAGTGAGTGTGTTCAGTGCTTTGAACAATCTGATTGATTTGTCGATGGACGAACGTTACGTGGCATTGTGCGGCATCACTGAAGAGGAAATACGGACCAATCTGGAGCAAGAATTGTACGAACTTGCCGACAGGCAGAGGATGGGTTATGAAGAGGTGTGCCGTGAATTGAAGGAATGCTATGACGGGTATCATTTTGTGGAAGATTCGATCGGCATTTACAATCCTTTCAGCCTGCTGAATACGTTCTATAAAATGAAATTTGGAAATTATTGGTTTGAAACGGGTACTCCTACCTATTTGGTAGAACTGTTGCAGATGCATCACTATGATCTTCATAAAATGGCGCATGTGGAAACCGATGCGGATGTATTGAACAGCATCGACTCTTCCTCTACCAATCCTATTCCTGTGATTTATCAAAGCGGTTACCTTACCATTAAGGGGTATGACCGTGAATTTGGAATTTACCGTTTGGGATTCCCGAACCGTGAAGTGGAGGAGGGGTTCATGAAATTCCTGCTTCCCTACTATGCGAATACCGATAAGGTAGAAGCTCCGTTTGAAGTTCAGAAGTTTGTCCGTGAGATTCGCACCGGAGACTATGACTCTTTCTTCCGCCGTTTGCAGAGTTTCTTTGAGGATACCACTTACGAGATAATTCGCGAGCAGGAACTTCATTACCAGAATGTGCTTTTCGTTGTCTTCAAGTTAATGGGGTTCTATACCAATGTGGAATATCGCACAAGTGAAGGGCGCATCGATCTCGTTTTGCAAACAGATAAATTTATTTATGTGATGGAATTCAAACTGGATGGTACCGCTGAAGAAGCTCTCCGCCAGATCAACGAGAAACATTATGCGCAACCTTTTGCGGCAGACAGCCGTAAACTTTTTAAGATTGGTGTAAACTTCAGTGCCAAAACCCGCAACATTGAAAAGTGGATTGTTGAATTTTAAGACACAATACGTAAAATACAAAAGAAAATGTTATCTTTGTATTCATGGGTATAAGGATAATAAAGAAGGGACAATTGTGGCATCCCTTACATTCTTGTAACCACGTGTGAGAATCTAAAAAATAATTGTGTACATTTGCAAAAGACTAACTTCAATGCCCCATGGATACACCGATCAATGCCCCGCTTAGAAAACTCCCGATAGGGATACAGAGTTTTGAGAAACTGCGCTCCGAAAATTTCCTTTATGTAGATAAGACCGCATTGATTTACCGACTGGCTCAAGCGGGTAATCCCTGTTTCCTGAGCCGTCCCCGCCGCTTTGGCAAGAGCCTGTTGCTTTCTTCTTTCGAGGCGTACTTTCAAGGTAAGAAGGAACTCTTCCGCGGATTGGCTATCGAGAAATTGGAAAAAGAGTGGCTGCAATATCCCGTGCTGCATCTTGATCTCAATGCGGAGAAGTATGACAGTCGTGAGAGGCTGGTCGATATACTTGAGCGGCAGTTGCGGCAGTGGGAAGAGTTATACCGGACGGGAGGGGAAGGCATTACGCACTCCGGACGTTTCATGACCGTCATCCGGCGCGCCTGCGAACAGACGGGGCGCCGCGTGGTGGTGCTTATCGACGAATATGACAAACCCTTGCTGCGTTCGTTCGACAATCAGGAGTTGCAACACGATTTCAGGGAGACGCTGACCGCTTTCTATACCGTGCTTAAAAGTGCTGACCCCTGGTTGCAGTTCGTCTTCATCACCGGAGTGACCAAATTCGCGCAAATGGGCATTTTCAGTAATCTGAACCAACTGAACGATATCAGTTTCGACCTCGACTATAACACCCTCTGCGGCATGACCCGTGCGGAGATAGAAGCTACCTTCCCTCCCGAATTGGAAGCCCTGGCAGTGAAAAGTAATGCGACCTGCCGGCAGGTGATGGACCGGCTGACTCGCCAATATGACGGATACCGGTTCACCAAAGACGAGGAATTCACCTCCATGTACAATCCCTTCAGCGTGTTGAGTGCCTTGCAGAAGCGTTCGTATGGCAATTACTGGTTTGCGAGCGGCACGCCCACCTTCCTGGTGGAGATGCTGCAGAAGACCGATTTCGACCTGAGGGAGATGGAGGGCATTGAGGTGAATGAGGCTTCGCTGAGCGACGACCGCGCGGATATAAACAATCCGATACCCATGATTTATCAGAGCGGATATCTGACGATTAAGGACTACGACGAGCGCTTCCGGATGTACACGCTGGGGTTCCCCAACGAGGAGGTGAAATATGGTTTCCTCAACTTCGTCAGTCCCTTCTACACTCCTATAGCCCAGACAGACACCTCGTTCTATATTGGCAAGTTCATCCGCGAGTTGGAGAGCGGCGATGTAGACGCTTTCCTCACGCGCCTGCGCTGCTTCTTTGCCGGTATCCCCTACGACCTGAACGACCGCACGGAGCGGCATTATCAGACGGTGTTCTACCTCGTCTTCCAGCTTATGGGGCAGTTTACGGAGACGGAGGTCCGGAGTGCCCGGGGGCGTGCCGATGCGGTGGTGAAGACACCGGACTACATCTACGTGTTTGAGTTCAAGCTGAACGACAGCGCCGAGGCTGCCTTGAGGCAGATTGATGAAAAGGGATATCTGCTGCCCTATCAGGCGGACGGGCGGAAAGTAGTGAAGGTGGGTGTAGCCTTCGAGAAGGAAGAACGGAATATTGGGGAGTGGGTGATAGGAGGATGATGCTTCTTTACCGGAAATGATTGGTTTGGACCTTTTTATGATCCTGATACCGGGCTTTATGGAGATCTTTACGTTGTGGATGAAGTGATTCGTGAACTGCAAGATAAGCAGGGATAAACTATAGGAGGGTGGGTATATTGATGTTTTTTTCTATATGAATATTTTTTCTTTTGAAAATTCTTTGTATATTTATATCGAATACCAATGGACTAAACAATAATGATATGCTGAAATTATAAAATAAAATCGTATTATTTATGGAGGCAAAGCAAATAAAAATACAAAAACAGAATAATAGTTCATGCGTGAAAAGAACTTCGCATACTATGAATATGGTGGATAATCGTATAAATCCACAGGTTCAGTTAATAGCGTCTATGCAAAGTGTTCAACGAAAAGGTAATAATCCTATATTACAGTTTGTTAAATTATCATGTAAGGCAGAAGTTAGATCCAATAAATATAGAGCAAATGCAGAAACAACTAATGTAGATACTGCTACACATTGGGCAGAACGAAGAATTAAAAATAGTCCGTTTAGTACTAATTTTGAAAATGTAACTAATCAGTACACAAATCAGAAATTTAGAACTCCATATTCTTGTGCTGAGCCTAAAGCATTGGCTAAAGCTATAAGTCGTATGGGGCCTGCCATTAGGTTTATCAATCAAGCGACCATATATCCAGCGATAGTTAAAGGAAAAGATCCTTGGGATAGTCCTAAAATAAAAGTAGGAGATGCATTTACTCGATGCTTAAATTGTCGACAATGGGCCGGAAAGGGGAAAGATAAAGTAGATATTGATGTCCTTCCTAAAAAATAAACTCTTTTCATACGTCGTGTGTAGAAGTAACAATGCTCAAATAGGCGGGTCGTTTTTTTATATACTCCCCAACAACACATTACTCTTTTAAAGAGCAGAGGCTACTTCCCCTTCATCCACCCCTTTCTCTCTTAAAATATCCCAGTACCGTGCAAGGTGACAGCTTGTGGCGGTCGCGATAGCGTGACTCAAACTCGTAGCGGGTGCAGAGCCAGCGGCAGAAGCAGCGGTAAGTGATGCGGAGGTTCAGGCGTCGTTGCAGGTCTTCATAAAATAGGGCGATCCGGCTGAAAAAGCTGCCTACCTGTTTTCGGGTGATTTTTCGTTTCCGGGGGGCTTGTGGTGAGGCGGCTTGTTCCTCCCTAACTATCAGGTAGCGCAGCACACGGATGTCTTTTTCTATCGATTCTTCTTTTTCACGCAGTCGCTGTTGTTTCTCTTCCTTCTTTCTTAATGACTCTTTCAGATCTTGAATGCTCTTTTTCATTTTACTTTGAGGTTTGTATGGAATGGCGGATGCCAATGTTTGTTAAAACGACGTTAGGATCGGCAAAGATATACAAAAAGAGTATAGCATATCGTCCCGGGGATTGTTCTGCAAAGTCTCTTTAGATGTTTTTTGTAAAGATATAGATTCTGTTATCCGGCTATTTACACAATTTATATCTAAAGGAGATTTGTAAACTAAAAACAATGGATAAGATGAATGAAACATTAACAGTATTTATGATTTCGGAGATCGAAAGGCTCAAAGAAGAGGGGCGTGAACCGGCCCGGCGTATCTACCATAATATGCTGCGTACGCTTAGGGAGAGTGCAGGAAAAGAGGAGATCGGATTCGAAGAGGTGAGTCCGGTGTTTCTGGACAAGTATGAACATTGGCTGCTGGGAAAACGGTTGAGCTGGAACACGGTATCGACTTACATGCGTGCCTTGCGTGCGGGCTACAACAGGGGGATGAAAGGCCGCCCGGGATATGTGACCGGGCTTTTCGATAAGGTATACACTGGTACGCGCTCCGACGTGAAACGTGCTGTCAGTCCGGGGACAGTGGGGCGGATGATCCGGATGGCAGGACATCCGGACGGAGACGCTTCAGGGAAAGCCGTCGACTGGTTTGTGCTGATGTTTATGCTTCGGGGAATCCCGTTTGTCGATCTGGCTCACTTGCGCAGGAATAATCTCGATAAAGGAGTGCTGACCTACTGCCGCCACAAGACGGGGCAGGAGGTGACCATTACCGTACCGCATGAGGCGATGGAAATTATTAACAGGAGGATGGCTGAGAACTGCCATCCGAGCTATCTGCTGCCTATCCTGGGGCAACCCCGTACCCGAAAGCGGCATACAAAGAAAAATCCCACTCCTTATCAGGAATATCAATGTGCCCTGCGTAACCTGAACCGGCAGTTGGAACGGGTTTCGGTGGAGTTGAAACTGGGAGGCAGGCTCAGTTCATACACCGCCCGCCATACGTGGGCCACGGTCGCTTTTCATCAGGAGACTCCCGTAGGAGTTATCAGCCGTGCGTTGGGACACTCCTCGGTGAAGGTGACCGAAACTTACCTGAAGCCTTTCGGGGATAGGGAAGTAGATCGGACAAATAGGAAGATAATCCGGTATGTGCTGAATGCGGTTTGAAAAACGAAAAATAGAGTGTATTATGCTTGTAATCAGAGAAGTGTATAGACCGTTACTTTGTAGGTAACGGCAATAAATTATTGCTGCAAAATTGGATATTATTTTTCACACAAACAAATAAAAAGACAAGTTTTTTATAAAAAAGGCAATTAATTTTAAAAAAGATGCATGCTTTGCATTAGTTTTCCCTATTTTCTCCTAAAAAAACTATAAGAGGGGTTGGCCACGTTTACTGTTATTTAACGCGGATGAATATTCTATTGCCATCATCAGATGTTTTTTATTATTTAAATCTCAGTGTCCTGTCAGGAACGCTATCCGAATCTATTTTATGTTAATTGCCGTTACCTACAAAGTAACGGACGATCACACAACAAAACAAAATAGCTTATGCTTACGCCGTTAACTTTGACAGCCATATCTGTCTTGCGTCATATTTCCCTTCAGGAAACAGTAAACTTCCAGGAATTAGAAGGTAGTTGTAAGCCTCTTGGCGAACTTCTGGGGCAATTGGAATCCGCAGGGCTGATACGTGTCAAGGCGGATCATGCCGGTGATGTCACTCCGGAAATCTATGAGCTGACCCGTCCCCTCTTCCAAATCTCCCTGCTCCATGTAATGGAAGCCACGGACCAACATCTGAATTGTAATCAACCGGATTGTGAGAAAATGTACGCACGCTATCACCGTGCCGCCCATAAGTTGGGGATCATCAACCAGATGACCCGCGTCTACCTGTCGGAGATACCTCTGACCGATTTATGAACGGATTGCCGGTTTGTTTCAGATAAACTAACAGAATGAAAAAACAACTATTCATATTGCTTTTGCTTGTTTCGGGCAACGTGCTGGCACAGAGGGCAGCAGTTAAAACCAATTTGCTGCACGATGTCGCGACCGCTCCTTCGCTTGCCGCCGAGTGGGCGTTGGCCTCCCGATGGACACTCGATGTTTCGGGAAGCGCCTGTCCGTGGAGCTTTGAGAACAACCGGAAGTGGAAATTCTGGATGGCACAGGGGGAGGCGCGCTATTGGCTTTGCCAATCGTTCTACGGGCATTTTCTGGGCGTGCATGCCGGAGGGGGAGAGTACAACCTGAGCCGGGTGCGTCTGCCTTTTGTCTCCCATTCGGCCTCTTCCCGCTACGAGGGATGGGCGGTGATGGCAGGGCTTTCATACGGCTACTCGTGGGTGCTGGGCAAACGCTGGAATCTGGAGGCTACCGTAGGCGCGGGATGGGTACATGCCGAGTACAAACGCTTTAATTGCCCTGCCTGTGGCGAATATCGGGGAGCGGATAAGAAAAACTTCCTGGCACCGACCCGTGTGGGCATCAGCTTGATTTATATGCTAAAATGAAAAGTTTTATGAAAGAGAAGATACGATCGACCCGTTTAAGAATATGCTTTCGGAAGGCTTTGGCGTCAGCCTGTTGCCTGGCGGCCTTTGCCCTGTGTTCCGGCATGCCGTCTGCCCGTGCGGCGGGGCCGTCCGGAGGAGTGGCCCTTACTGCTGTCCGAATGCAGCGTGCGGGTGGACAGGTATATGTCTCGTTTGCCATAAAGATAGCCCCCCGCGCAGTGCGTGCCCGTCACCGCTGGGTGATTACCCCTTGTCTGGGCAACGCCTCGGATAGTGTGTTGCTCAGCCCGTTTGTGGTGACGGGGCGCATCATGGCACGCAGGGCGAGGCAACAACGTCTCTTGAAAGGCAGTGCCGGTGAGGCGGGTCATCGGCTGACCGCCCGTAATGGAGATACCTTCTTGTATACCGATACGCTGCGCTATGCTCCGTGGATGGAGAGTGGTTTGAACCTGCGGCTCGACATCGACCGGGAAGGTTGCTGCCGGGTACAGACGGTGGGGAGCGTCGTTTCCTCCGGTGCTTTTCCGGTGGCTTTGCCCTATCGTCCCTCGGTTTGTGAGGTTGCTTCGCAGGTGAGCCGGTCGGTAGCGGAACATGCGGCTGACTATCCGTTCTTGTGTGAGGCGGGCAGCCGTCCCCTGCGTGAAAGCGGCATCGGTATTCGTTTCCGTGCGGCGTCGGCAGTGGTGGATACACTATACTCGGCCAATGCCGGAAACCTGCGCCGGATAACGGAAGCCATCGGATTGCTGCGTGCGGACAGTTGCGCATTCCTGCAAGGTATCTCGATCACCGGATATGCTTCGCCCGAAGGAGCGACGGAGCTGAACCGGAAGTTGTCGGCGAAACGTGCCGAGGCTTTGCGACATGCTCTCTCGGGCCGTATGAACCTGCCTGTATCGTTGTTTGAACTGAATGCCGGGGGAGTAGACTGGGGCAGGCTGGCCGAACTGGTAAATGAAAGCGACATGACGTATAAAGAGGAGGTGCTTGCCATTCTCCGCAGCCATCCGGAGGAAGAACGGAACGACAGGCTGAAAGCTCTGGCGGGAGGGCGTCCGTACCGTTCGGTGCTGGATGTGCTCTATCCGCAGTTGCGCGATGCCTGCTACATCCGTGTGGAGTATGCCAACCGTCCTGACAGTGTGGCGGATACGGTGAACCGTGCGATAGCTGCCATTCGGGTGCGGGATTATGAAGAAGCATTCCGGCTGCTGAAAACAGTAGAGGCGGACGAACGTTCGTGGAACGCACGGGGAGTATGCCATCTGTTGTGCGGAGACGACAAAGAGGCCGGGATATGGCTGCACAGAGCGGCGAAAGCCGGAAACCGGGAGGCGGAAGAGAACCTTAAAAAGATGAATGCGGAACAACGGGCCGCGACAACCGGTATAACGCAATAAGTGTATCACATAATATAAAAAGAAATGAAAAGACTAAAGTACATGAGTATGATGGGGTTGGCTGCTTTGCTGCTGACAACCTGGTCCGCCTGTTCCGACGATACGGACATCCCGGGCGGAGAGAATCCGGAAGAAGCGAGAGCTTATACCACAGTGACCATTGCCGTGCCGAACGGCGTGGCGGAAACAAGAGCCGGTACGACGGCAGATACTGACGATAACACTACTGAAGCCGGTTCGGAGGATGAATACAAAGTGAAGACCGCCAACCTGTATTTGTTTCCAGGAGGAGCGAGTAGTAGCTTTGGTAGCGCTAAGTTGAAAGAGATTATTTCCATCAACCAGTTTACACAAATGACAGCCAGCACTGCCGACGCTAAAACGATTGTATGGACCAGTAAGAAAACAGCCTTGACACCGGGAGACTATCGTATTTACATTGTGGTGAACGGTACGGTCAATGGAGTGACTGACGGCAGCAAGAATAGCTTGACCGAAGCCGATTTCCTTGCAAAGACAACGGCTGACGCTACGGGCGTGATAGCTGCTGTGCCGGAGGCCGGACTGGTGATGGCGAGCCGTTCTCCCAACAATGATAAAACGAATACTCTTCCTTATATTGCCCAGACGATCACCAAAGATCCGGAACAAACCATTGCGGCAACGGTAGAGCGTATGATGGGAAAGATTACGGTGATGGCGGGAGGAGCCAATGTGGCTTCTGCCGCTAATGTGTATACCAGCTTTTCTACCACAGTGACTGCTATCGGCAATATTACGAATATCACCCTGACAGGCTATTATGTAGTCAACGCACGGAAAGAGGGGTATTATTTCCGTCATGTGGATAAAGAAAGCACTGCAACGAATCCTTTGGGCGAGGCAAATTATGGTAACTCAACCACTTCATTGCCGTATGTGGTAGATCCGAAAACGTATAGTAAAACTTATTCCGGCACACCTGCTGCTTTAGCCGGTAGCTATGCCGACTGGTATCTGCAAGGATCAGGCGCATTCGGCTTGTTGTCTTTCGGTTCTTTTGGGGGAACTTATACGGCTATGCCGGGTTATTCTTCCGCTGCGGCAGAAACCAAAGTCGCCGCTTACTGCCATGAAAACACGATGCTGAAGGATAAACAGAAGAACGGATATACAACCGGTATCGTATTTAAAGCGGAAATAGCTCCGAGTAAAATGATGCAAAAAAAGGCTGGTAGTGGTGGTGTGGAAGAGAACTCCACATTTACCAGCATGTCTGAAATCTTCTATCATTCCGGCATCTTTTACAAGGATATTGCAGCGCTGAAGGAAGCCGGCGTATTGCTGGCGGACGGAACTACTTCCAGTTCTGCCGGTGGTGCCCCTGCTGACCTGAAGAAGAACGACGTCCAGTGCTTCAAAAAAGGGAGTGCCGATGGCAAGTTCGTTTGTTATTATCCGTATTGGATCAAGCACATCCCTTCGGAAAATACGGCAGAAGACGTGATGGAGTTCGGCATTGTCCGCAACAATGTCTATAAAGTAACCGTCACCGGTATTCAAGGTGTGGGCAAAGACGGTGTAACCGAAGATATCATCACCGATACCGAAACCGATGATCCGACCACCGTATTGCTGAATGTGAAGTTAAGTATCAAACCCTGGATAGTACGCACGAATAATGCCGTATTGGGACGTTAACCCACTCACCACAGAGGGCACAGAGAACATATTTTTCTCTTCAATACCCTATAAACAAGAGCTTAAAACTCTGTGTCCTCTGTGTCCTCTGTGGTGAACCCCCTGTTCAATCATAAAATTTTCCCAACCATGTCCGATAACTTTCAGACCTCCTGTTTCTCCCATTCCGGCAGTCGGCTTCTGCCGTTCTTATGGTTTTGCCTGTTGGCGGGCTTATCCGCCTGCTCGTGGACCAAGGACGATCGCGGCGACTGTCCCAGTGGTTTTCGTATTCGTCTTCAGCCTGCATTGCATGCACAGATACAGCCCGGTAGCGGGATAGGCATCATCACCGACGAGATTGACACATTGTCCCTCTACGTGTTCGACGCACAGGGACAGTTTGTCTGCCTGCACACTGAAAACAGGCAATCGCTGACTGAAAACGGATCTATCATTACCCTGCCACTGGAGTATAAAGACGGAGATGTTTACGAACTGGTGTTCTGGGCGGGAGGGGACAACCGGCATTACCGGATACCGCAGCTCACACCGGGCAGTTCGACCCGTGACGAGTTGGTACTCTGGCTGGAACGTGACGGGGACGGACGTCAGGATGACGAACTGGGACACCTGTGGTATGGGCATGTTCGGCTGAGCCGGATACAGCCTTCGGAACTGACATCGGTCAGTGTGCCGATGCTGAAGGACAGCAACCGGTTCATCATCACCCTGCACGACACTTCGGGCGAGGGGCTGGATGCCGATGATTATGACTTTACCCTATTGGCGGATAACGGTCACCTGAATGCCGACAACGAGATAATAACGGGCAACCGGGTGACTTATGCCGCCTACCATACGGAGTCCGCGTCCGAAACGGAACCGGCGGCCACCCGTACGGGAGAAGTCAGCCTGGCACGTGCCCGCTTGAATACATTGCGCCTACTGGCAGGGCAGGAGGCCCGTCTGGTGGTGACGGACCGCACCTCGGGACAGAAAGTAGTGGACGTCGACCTGACGCATTATCTGCTGATGACGCGTCCCCTGTTTGAAGAGAGCAGCGGTGTGGAGCTCAGCGACCAGGATTACCTTGATTACGAAGATCAGTTCAACGTGATTTTCTACCTTACCCCGATGGGAAGGCTGGAGGCGCTGAACATTAACGGATGGATTATCAGACTGAATGATGCACAACTGTAAAGGCAGCATATTTATCTTGTTTTTTCGGTTTCTGCTCTGCCTGCTGGCATGTGGATGTTCCGACGATACCGATATGCCGGGCACTCCGGCAGGGACGGATCGGGTGACGGCGTGTGTCCGTTTCTCGGTGCGGGTGGCGGGAGCAAGTACCCGGGCGGCCGTATCGGCGGGCGAAGCGGTTGAGGAGAAGATCTCTTCTGTCGCCGTTTTTCTGGTATCGGTCGACGGGAGCGGAAACGAAGATTGGAATGATGTGCAGTACGAAGTGGTTTACGGCGCTACAAGTGGTGCGACGAACGTGTATCAGGCCCGCATACCGACTGCTCCCGGACGGAAGAAGGTCTATGTGGGTGCCAATCTGTTGCCCGGCCAGGTGCATGCCATTTGCGGGCAGGCGGGAGGCCTGGGATTGTATACCGCTGCCGGAGACGGATATGACGAAGTGATCGGACAGTTTGCCCGTCAGGCGGAGGGCATTGCCATGACCGGAAAAGCCGCCGATGCCGTAACGGTCAGTGCGGGTACCGATGTGAATATAGATCTTACGGCCTCGCCTGTCGCGCTCGAAAGGTTGGTGGCTAAAGTACTGCTGGTGTGCGATACCTATACGGACGACGGAGGGGCGTATGTACGGATGTCCGATTATGCGGCTCGTCCGGCGGATGATCCGGGCTGGATTCGTTTGTCGGAAGTGCGGTATGCCCTCAATACGGTGAACCGGAAGGTGTATCTGAATGCGCCTTCGGATGGGAAAGATCCTAATTATGAAGTAGACCCGTATGTGGTAAAAGATGGTGGCGGCAATTATGTGTCGGCACCCGATGTGCCTGAACAGCAATTCGCTTACCGTACCTTGGGCAGTGTCTGGGCAGAAGGTAGCGCTCTGGAAGCGTATGACGCCACCCGATACAATGCTACGACCACTGTCCCCTCGACAAGCGGCGCTTATACCGGTGGACTGTATTGTCCGGAGAACACGACTGCCACTTCTACCGCCTCTCTTGAAGGCGGGCTGAATCTGACAGGAACACTCAGTTCAACCCAAGCGGAGATTCCCCGCCTGGTGGCTACCCATCTGCTGGTAGCGGCGAAGTTTGTCCCCAAACAGATTATTACCGGGGCCGGAACCACGCAAACCCTGACATCTCCTGCCGATGCCGGTACTTACTTGCCCGCAACGACGACACTTGCCGAGGCGGAAGCACATGCGGCAGGCACTTACTTTACCAACGGGAGTGACTGTTACAGCTATGCGGGCATGAAGGCCGCCATCGGTGCGGGTACCCTGAAACGTACTGATTTTACCGCTTACGAAGGCGGGATCGGTTATTATTACACTTATATAGACGGTGCAACTGCTGCCGACGGCACAATTGCTTTCAGTACGGATTCCGGCATTTTGCGCAACCGTTATTATCTGCTGCGTATTACCCGGTTTAGCCTGCCTTCGGCCGCTTTGCCGCAACCGATGCGTGCCACGATGAAAGTGACGGACTGGGTGACGAGTTCGGGTAATACAATCACAGTCAGGCCGACGTAGAAAGGAAAATAAATATGATTCACCACAGAGCGACACGAAGTTTTAATCTCTTGTTTATAGGGTATTGAAGAGAAAAATATGTTCTCTGTGCCCTCTGTGTTGCTCTGTGGTGAAAGCTGAAAAAGAAAGCATACAACTATGAATAAAGAAGAAAAAAAGAGTGGATTCTGCCGGGCATGCCTGCTGCTTTGCCTGTGTCTGTTGTCTGCCTCGTGTGCATCCGGAGAAGGAGAGTACGAACAGGAGATACCCATGGAGGTAGCTCTCACCCGTACGGATGGGGTGGCAGGCAGCGAAAGCACTCCGTTACTGCTGTTCTGGAAAGAGACGGATTTCAGTGCGGGGACATTGGGCTCTCCTTATAAAACCTCCACTCCGGCAGGGGGGATCGGTGATTACGCCGATGCACCCTATAATACGGAAGCGGATTATCCGGCTGATAACTCCCGGGTGGTGGTGATGGGACTTTGCCCTTCGGCCATGACTATGGCAGATGGTCACGGCACCTATTCGTTACCGTCTTCGGGAGCAGGGCTGACCGATGTGCTGGTTACTCCGAATGGAGTTACGGGCAGCAGGAAGCAACCTTTCGGGCGGGCGTTGGAGTTCGCGCATGCCGCCGTACGCATCGTGCTCAAGGCAAGGCGTACGGACAACACGGTCGGTAAGCTGTATGTCAAGAACCTCAAGTTGACAGTACCCTCACGGTTAGTGTGCGGAGGGGTGAAATGGGATACGGGGGTGAAACACTATGTAGGGGCTCCGGCTTCCGCCGATTTGGTTATCGATCATCCCGGTCAGATATTGAGTACGGAGGATACGCAGATTGCGGTATTCTATCTGATACCCTGTGCGACGAACGACTTGCTGACCGATATTTCCTCTGTGGGTACACCGGGGCTTACGTTGACAGCGGATGTGGCCAAGGATGTAAATTTTACGACCGGAGCGCGAAAGGCAAGCTTTCCTGTTTTGGATGGCAATCTGAATTTCATGGATCAATCCGGAACCCCGGTAACTCAGTTGCAAGCCGGAGAGTCGTATGGAACCACTCTCAATTTTGATATCGACTCTTTTACGCTGGAAGGCGAAGAGAAAGAGTGGGGGGATGGAGGAAAAATGACCATTCCCGTGGTGGTTCCTGAACCGGTTCCAAGTACATAGATGAACGGTGAACAGGGAACGGTGAACAGGGAACGATGAACAGGGGAGGGGCTGTAAACTTAAATACTCCAACTCTGTGCCCTCTGTGTCCTCTGTGGTGAATCTAAATAAAAAGAGCTGAATATATGAAAACAATAATACGATTCTTTCTTTCAACCGTAGCCGTGACTGCTGCACTGGTTACCGGTTGCACTCCCGAAGAGGAACACATACCTGCGCAGGGTGGTGACAGCTTTACACTCTCCTCGAGTGAAGAGCAGGCCATCACCCGTGCGGGAGATGTGTCGGTGAATCATTTTACAGACGGCACTAAATACCGGCTATACGGACTTATAGGGAGTTCGTGGAGCGGCAGACTCTCTACGATGAATGGGCAGGAAGGCACGGAGGTCGTGAATGCGGATGGCACACATCAGATAGAATATCTGAGTGCAGATACTGACGAAGACCGTTTTGAAGGCCGAATCCTCGACTTTTATGCACTGACATACGGTAATACGACTCTGCCGGAATGCGATTCCGAAGCAGGTGGCATACCTGTTTGCAACGTCACTTCCTCTACCGGAGGAGTATTGCCCGACTTGCGCCGTGCTGTGCTGACAGGACAATCGGGTATCAACTCGGGAGTGATTACCTTACCCTTCAAGCATACTTTGTCTAAGTTGAAGTTTGAGGTGGTGAAGCAAAAACCGGAAAACGGTTCAACGGGTACGGATGTATTGCAAAATATCCGGTTGCAAGGTATCTCTGTCAGTGATTATAGCGAAGGAGCGCTCTTGCTTTCGACCGGAGAATACAGCCATACGGGAGGGAAAAGTGACCGTACGGTTCTGGGCAGCGGATTCTCTCAAGCTGTGACGGAAAGTGTGCAGTCTGTAACTATAGACGGGCAATCGGGCAGTGCGGCTGCCGAATGCCTGATATTCCCGACTCTAACCACGGCTGCGGAGGGACTTAAAATAAAAGTGGCTACGACGGGAACGAACAGTGGAGATCGAACGGATACGTATGAAATTCGTGTTCCGGTTATGGGAGATGACGGGAACGTTCAGAAAGATGAAAGTGGTCAAACCGTGACGGAGCCTTTCCGCTTCCTGCCCAATTACGAGTATACACTCACCATTACGATCACTAACAGTGATGTACAGATTATTACTATTATTCCCCGCCGGTACGATTGGATCGAACATGATGATGATTCGCAATATCTGGGGCAACCCCTGACTTTTAACGGCCTAATGTGGATGGACCGGAATCTCGGAGCTACCAGTGCGGATATGACAACCGCCGAGGGATGGGAAGGAGCCAGAGGATATGTGTATCAGATGGGAAGAAGTATTCCATATTATCTGCCTAAAACAGTAAACTATAGGGGAAGTGACGGAGTGACGCGTCAAAGACCTAAAAGTATGGTTGATAGAGACGGGGGTGCAAAACCTTACCCACAGATAGTGGGACATGAAAACGATGCTCCTGTCGGGCGGCCTGCGGTGGGAACCTTAGCGCTTAATCCGGGAGATGTCGGTAAGACATTTAGTTACGTTATGATCGGTGGTGATTGGGATAATACTGCCGCTACCAGTTCTACTTATTGGAAGAACACAAAGAATGACCCTTGTCCGACGGGCTGGCGCGTGCCTACTAAGGCGGATTTTGATGGAATTATGCCTACGGCAGAGAAATATGGCGACTTGACATTTGCAAAACATAGCGGAACGTCCTGGAGGGAAGTTGCTTCGAATGACCCGGAGGCAGGTGCCCGAACAGTTTATGTATGCCAACGGGCAAGTGGTGCACCGTATGGAGTCATTTATGCAATTAAGTATCAGGGAACTTCACAAGCTTATCGCCTGATGTGGACGGTGGGGATGGTTGGAGACAATCAGTCTGTAACGGATAATGGAACACGCTATCGCGCCTATGTTACAATCTCGAGGTTTCCATGTGATAAAAATGCCGACCTGAATATAAATACCTGTAATACGGATTATGATTGGGTGCATCCCAGTGATTTTATCAATCTGCCTGTTTCCGGTTATATTTATCCCAATCAAGCGGCACTGTATAATGCCGGTGCTGAGGTAGTATACGCGACATCGACCCCTAACGGTGCTTATATGTATGCTGCTTCGTTTAAATATACGGGCAATGATAGTCGTCGCTACTTTGCGGTATATGACACGTCAAGGGCTGCCGGCGTTTCCGTCCGTTGTGTGCGGGATGTCACTTCACAATAAAATGGTAAGTATGAAAAGAATGATTGTCTTCAAAAATTGGTTGTATGTAATCATGGTTCTGCTCTGTACGGCATGTGTCCCTGCCTCTCCCGAAGAGGAGAGTACGGAGGAACTGGTACAGGTGAATCCCATTGCCGGCGGATATTACGCTTCTATACTTCCTTCGGTCCGTACCCGTGCAACGGCACAGGATAGTGAAACATTGCAGGATAAACCGATTTATCTGCTGGAAGACGGGAGTACGATACGTCTGGTGGTATATGATAATGCCAAGAACTTAATGGAAGAGTATTCCAAAGCCTATCTGGTACGTAACGCCGGTACGTCAGGCAGCAGTTTGCTTTATCCCTGCGAAGTAGACGACGACGGGACGGTAATATCTTCAAGCAGCACTCCTCTTTATATGAAGGCGGGTACTTATTACTTCAGAATCCTGTCACCTGCCAAGGCCTTAAACTCAAAGGGTTTTGTCAATATCGGTAATGGAGAATATCTGCTTGCGACCGACGACCGGTATACGCAAACAGCCATGACGGCGGTGACCATTACGAAAATTGATGAAGGGGGTACATTGAACAATGTTCAGACCCTGTATCTGCCCCCCATCATCAACCAGACGGCACGGATGCAGTTTACTGTCAAAGCGGGTGAGGGTGTACACTCCTTGGAGATGCTTGCCGAAGGAATTGAAATCAGTGGCATACAGCAACCACTGGACAATACAACCAGTTTTGACTGGGTGAATGGAGAGGTGCTGCCCGTGAAAGTGGGCGACCAAAGTGCATCGGTACGTATCACACAAGCCACCCAAAATGCCGATAACAGCCTGATGGCACATACCGGCATATTGCCCACAGATGCACGTTCGCACTCTATCAGCGTGTTGCTGAATCTGAAAGTGAATGGTAACCCCACTCAGTATCAGATGTTACTGACCGGTTTGTATCTGACAGCAGGGCATTCGTATAACTATACCGCTACGGTGAAGATCAGTAACGGGGTGACTGTACTGACCTGGCAAAACCGTTCGTGGACGGAAAATGTGGAAATGGATACATAAGAGCTCACCACAGATTACACAGATTAACACAGATTTATAATTTATCTCGTTGATATCTACGATTAAAAGTTCTGTGTTAATCTGTGTAATCTGTGGTGAAATGAACAAATTAGAGTAATACTTAATAATAGTCCCATGAAAAGATTCGGATATATCGTTTTTAGTGTTTGTCTGCTTACGTTGGGTGCCTGCATATCCCATGAACCGATGGATCAGGAAGAGGACGTGGTAAAAGTGTCGGTTGGGCTCACTGCCGCTTCTTTTACCAATGATGCGGTTACCCGTGCGGAGCAGCCGATGGCACCCGATTATGAAAACCTGATTGGTAATTTGTGGATTCTGCAGTTTGACCGTGAAGGTATCCTGATCGGCAGTGAACGGATAGTGCTGACCACACCGGTACTCAATACAACGCTTGAAGGAGTCACACTGAGGACCGGGCGCAGTACCCTTTGCATAGTAGGCAATCTGACGGATGCGGAGACTCCCGCGTGGCCTGATAACCTGAATGGTTTCAAAAGTCTGGTGGTAGATATGGGCTGGATGAAAGAACGGAGTGCTGACCGGAATGTATGTCTTTTCGGCTATTATGAAGGAGAGATTACTACCGGAACTACCGCTGTGAATGTGGTATTGGGACGTCTGGTATGCAGGCTCAACATAGCTGTTTCGGCCATGACGGCAGGAGTATTCAGCAACGTGAAAATTCAATTGAAGCGGGCGCAGACCAAAGGTTATCTATTCCCTTCGGATACGTATCTGGCACCGGAAAGCGGTGATTATACGGAAGAGGTGATCACTGCCGGAACATTGGGAACAGCTTCTTCTTATCGTTATTACTATATGGCGGAAAATGTAACCACAGGAACAAACCGGGATGAACGCACGCAACTCCAAATAAAAGCAACGAAAGGGGGGACTGAGTATACAAAAATCATTGATCTGGGCAGGAGTGATATCAATGACTATTCTCTCCGCCGAAACAATAACTATACATTCAATATCATTTTAGAATAATCATATATCTTAATAGTGTGGAAGCTATCTGCGACAGACGCTTCCCCTTGCTTGTTTTGTTTGTTGCAGGTCCATGCTTTCCCGGTGGGGAAAGGTGGACTTGCTCGGTTTATATCGGTTATCATTCATATTAAAAAATTAATGGGGTAGTCAGAAGAAATAGCAATTCAATAAGAGAAAATAGTTGTTTGTCGTCAGTAAAGCTTCTACTTTTGAGGTGTAAGCTTATAAGGAAGAATCCGAAAATCCTGATAGTAAATAGAGTAGGAGACTATAATTATATTTTATATGGGACTGACACAGTTAAGAACAAATCCGCAAACAGTATTGAGTAGCGAACATTTTTTTGTTGATACACGTAATTTAGTTCAAACTCCTTTAGGATGTACTGTACAGATAAATGAACAGTTGAAGAATGGAGTGTTTTATTGGGACATTGCTAATCATCACTCAACAGATTTTTATTTTCCATATGTGCAGGGCAATGCCGGATATGTGGGGATACAAACTCCTATTCAGGATGGAACGGTTGTAGTGACAGGAGGAATGAATGGATGTGCTTTGGAAGTTTGCTACCTGAATGATAACTATTATTTTTATCATGATGCAAACGGGAGCAATATGCATAAACAACGCAATGTGGGAACACAGGTATGCAGAATTGAGGCTGGGAACTATTGGAATAATAATATAGCAGGGCAATCAACGTTTTATATACCTACCATTCAGTTTGTTTGTGTTTATAAGGCAGGTTTCTGGCATGTAGGAGCTTCTGGCATTTATTATACTGGTAATGACTTTGCTTCTAAAGAAATAAAAGGCGTATTTGTGCCTGAGGGAGGAAAGTATAGAGGTTACTTTAATGATACAATTCATCTGATTCAAAGGTGATGATTGCTAATAACTGATAAAAACGTGCTTGTTTTCATTGTCGCTACGAAGGATTCGACAGATTACAAAAAGAAAGGAGGGCTACTATAAGGTTCAAGAGTGTAAATGGGAGTATACTGGTAGGATTAGTCTGATTGCTATGTTTGTGGTGACAAGAGAGGGAAGAATTTGGTCTGCTCGTAAACAAAATCTCGTTTCGGACGTTGTTCTTTGTAAAATTAAATCCTATTATTGCAGATGATGTACCTTACTATTATAGTCAAAATTGTGGTAGGCATGCTGGGCGTGCTCTTCTTTCTTCGTATCTCCGGTAAAACACAGATGGCGCAACTGACTCCTCTTGATTCAGTCAATGCTTTTGTGCTGGGTGCGCTCGTCGGAGGTGTTATCTATAGTCCCGATGTATCGGCATGGCAACTCGTTTTCTCTTTGGGGGTGTGGACCTGTTTCAACATGGGTATTCGCTATCTGCTTCGTTTCAAAACGTTGCGTCGCCTTATAAAGGGAGATACGGTGATGATTGTCCGCAATGGTCAGATCAATCTGAAAGAATTTAAACGAAACGGGCTGGAAATGGAACAGTTCCGTACCCTTTTGCGTGAGAATGGCATCTTCTCGATGATGGATGTGGATGATGTGCGCTTTGAAACAAACGGGCAACTTACGGTATCGACCCGCAATTCCAAATCGGAATCGTATCTTTTCGTAAACAGTGGCTCAGTGCTGGATTCTTCATTGGAGAGTGCCGGTAAAACGGAAGAGTGGCTGAAGGATAATCTTGCCCGGCAGGGGTATCCGGACGTCAGTGAATTGTTTTGTGTGGAGTGGACGCCCGGACGTGGTTTCTATGTTGCAAAGAAAAACTCGGATAATGGTATCATAGGCAAAGAAGAGAATGATGTGTGTAATTAAAATCAGTTAACGAATCACTTTCCCCTCTTCCGTTATCAGCAGAATAGTCAGTTCTCCGTCGGGCAACAGTGGGTCGCAATGGCGATGGCATTGTTCGATCAGTAATGAACAAAACGCCTGAAGTTCCGCTTCGGGCAGGAGTTCCCAAAGCTCCCGTGCCAACGTGATGCCTTCGATGGCTGTTACAGTGGCAGTGTTGCACCCGGACTGACGGGCTATCTCTTTCAGGAATTCTTTATTCATCGTTACTTTTTTACTATGCGTGTCGAGATGTCCTTCTGCCAGCTTTACGGCTTTACCGATCATAACCCCCAACGTGAGTTGCAGGATGCCGAGTTCGGCAGCGATCCGGATGGTTTCACCAATGAAGTTACCATAATGGACGAAAGCCTGTGAGGGTAATTCAGGGTAGAGGCTGCGGATGTATTTTTCGCTCTTGGCACCCGAATTGATGACGATGCGGGGAGAACCTGTAGCCTGGGCTACCGACATTTCTTTACGAATGGAATTGACAAATGCTTCGGAAGAAAATGGCTTCACAATACCGCTGGTGCCGATAATGGAAATGCCACCTACAACACCGAGGCGGGGATTGAAGGTGCGAGTGGCAACCTCTTCGCCTCCGGGGACAGAGATGGTGACATGTATGGGGGCAGTGGGCACGGGGGTGTGTCTGTCAAGGATGTGCAGCAGATTTTCTGTAATCATTTGCCGGGGAGTGGTGTTGATGGCCGGTCCGCCTACTTCCAGTCCCAATCCGGGTAGGGTGACGGTACCGACACCCTGTCCGCCGTGGATTTGTATAACCTGTTGCCGCTCACCTCCGGTGTGCAGCTTTTTTTCAGAAATATCGATGGATACGGTAGCTACAATGGGTAGCCCGTTCGTGACATCGGGATCATCACCTCCGTCTTTGATCACAGTGCAGGAGACTTCCATGCGCCGGTCAGTGAACGAGCCGGTAACGGAATGGACAGGGACGGCAATCTTTTCTCCGTTGGGGAGCAAAACGGAAACGTCTTCTATTATATTTCCGGGTATGGGCGACAGGAGTTTCCGCAGAGCTGCGTTGGCGGCTGCGGTTGCGCATGTCCCGGTGGTAAGTCCGCTGCGCAGGGGCAGGAAGTCGGGCAGAAAGTGCTCGATGGCACGGCGCATTCCATTCACTCCATTCACTGTCTGGTCATACGGGGGCAGAGAAGGGCGAAGAAGGATATAAAGACGGATTCCCTGTTCGGTAATGATGTTCACTTTCTCGGAGAATCCTCCGGACACGCCGCTTTCTTTCAGAAGAACGACTTCCGGAGAGAGTTGCCGGAGGAGTTCGGGCAGGTTCTCTTTGCCGGGAGTATAATAGACCAGGCGGTCTTCGGGAAAGCCTGCCTTCCGGACTATCTCGCGGGAGCTTTCGCGGTCGAGAATGCGGAAGTAACACTCACTTTCCTTTTTCTTCCAGAAGGGTTTTAGTTTGGGGATGGACTGGACCCCGGTCAGGGCAAGTACCCGATGTATACCTTCTTCGTTGAGTAACTCTGACAGTTCTTCATACTTTTCCCTCAGTTTGAGCGGATATTCATCGTACATCTCTTCATTAAACAGCTTGAACAGGTCATCATACATGCGTTCGTACCGAACGCAAGGGATGCCGAGCGCTTGTGAAACGGCGGTGACCGTTGCGTGCAGTTGTTCTGCAAAGGGATGGGCGGCATCCACCAGCAGGCGGATACCGTTCTTTCGGCAGAAGGCTTTCATGGTGGTCTGGGTCAGCGCACCTGTGAGCCGTATTCCGTGTTGCAGGCTGATTTCCTGTTCGTCTCCTTTGGTTGAATAGTAATAAAGTTTTCCGGCTTCTTCGGCAATGCCGACGACCTTCCTTCCTTCGGTTGTTCCTCCTAATATCAGTATCATTTTACTTACGGAATAGATGTTTGAATTGGTGTGAGTACAGGCGTGATAATCCTTCACGGTTGTCGATGGCGTCGCCTACGACAATCATGGTGGTCAGTGTCAGGTTGTTCTCCTTTACGATTTGTGCCAGATCCTTCAGCTCGCCACGATAGATGCGTTCGTCTTTCCACGTCAGATGATAACAGGCGGCAACGGGGGTAGTAGGAGGATAATGTTCAAGTAATTCCTGCTGAACCTGATCGACCACACCCGCACTGAGGAAGATGCACATGGTGCTTTGCGAACGTGCCAGCAGGCTGAGTTTCTCTTTCTCGGGCATGGGCGTGCGTCCTTCGCCTCGGGTGAGGATGATGGTTTGTACTTTCTCGGGGATGGTGAACTGTGATTGCAAGGCAGCGGCCGCGGCCTGGAATGACGAGATGCCCGGAGTGATGTGATAACGCATGCCGTATCGGTCGAAGAAGTTCATCTGTTCCTGGATAGCACCATAGATGCAGGGATCGCCCGTATGCAGGCGGACTACCAGCTGTCCGCGGTCGTAAAACTCTTTCATCAGGGCAAACTGTTCTTCAAGAGTCATGGACGCCGAACTGCGTATGGTGGCTCCGGCTTTGGCACATTCGGTCAGTTCGCGCGGGACGAGGCTGCCGGCATAGAGAATTAGGTCGGCTTCTTCAAGGAAACGGTGTCCGCGTACCGAAATCAGTTCGGGATCGCCGGGACCGGCTCCCACAATTTCGATGTGTCCCTGGCGTACGGCTGCGCTGTCCAGGGCGATGGCAACGGTAAAGTTCTCACATTTCTGCTTCGGCAGAATCAGCGGGCCGCCTCCGGCTGTCAGCAAGGCTGAGGCTTCGGATACGCTGGGCGTACCCATGTATTTATCGACTACCTCGCTTGGGGTAGGTACATCTACCTGGCTGAGTTGGCTGGCTGTGTACAAGTGCAGTTCATAAGCATCGGCAAGCAGTTTCAGTACTTCTTCATGCTTTTTCTCTTCAATGGAGGAGATGGTCCGAATGGCGGCAGGTATGATGTTTGCCTCCAGTAAGGTGTTCATCAGGCGGGTGATGACGGCATTCTTCGGGCCGGCGTTGCGTGCCAGTCCCATACCCATGTGCAGCACTTTGGGTACATAGTAGAGTGCTTGCATGCCGGAAGTTTCATACAAATAAGGAGTGACGAGCAGCAACAGGCGGTATCTGCCGGTATCTATGTCCTTGAAGTTATAGAACACATCTACGTGTGACGGCAAGGTGTGTTCCAGTTGGGCAGTGCCTTCGTCACGAATATCGAGTAACAGGGCAGTCGGTGCACAGTCGACGAAAAGGGAGATCAGGTGGTTCATGTCGCAGTTTTCGCCAGGGATTGCCTGCCAGTCGTATTTCTTTCCGAGGGTGTCGAGTGCCCAGAGTCCGGTGCGGTCGCTACGGGTGGTGATGACAGGTTCGGCACCCAGAATGCCTGCCACATATTGGGTGAGTCCGTTGGCACCGCCGACGTGTCCGGAGAGTACGGAAATGACGTAGCGTCCCGTACTGTCTACGCATAGCACGGCGGGATCTGTCTTCTTATCTTCAATGCAGGGAGCGATGGCACGCACACAAATGCCCATCGCCCCGATAAAGATAAGTGCGTCGGAGTCGCGGAACAGTTGTGGAACTGCCTCCTGAAGGGCCGGGATATGCCGGCAGTCGGCATTTGCGATGGTAGAGAAAATTTCAGACTCAGGTAGTTCCTGCTTGAGGGTTTTCGCCATGGATATGCTGGCTTCTGATATTACGATAATAGCTGTTTTCATTGTTGTTCGGCTTTGAGTATTTCAATGGGGTTGTATTCATTGACGGCAATTCTTGTTCCGCTGAGGAGCCGGAGTCCGGCTTCTCTTATCCCTTCGATAAAGAGCGACTTGCTTTCTTCGGATACGGAGTTGAAGATAATGCATCCTCCCGGAAGGAGGTAATGGGAGATGCGTGCAATCATCTCCTTCAGATGTCCGCCATGCCCGCCGATAAAGACGGCATCGGGGCGGGAAATGGTGTCGAGGTCGGCTTCAAGGAAATCACCTATGAGGATGGTGATGCCCGGAGTGCCGAAACGCCGGCTGTTGACCTCCATCAGTCTTTGTCCTTCGGGACGGATCTCAAAGGAGGTAACGTGCAGGTGCGGGAATTGCAGTTTGGCTTCGATGGATACGGAGCCGGTACAGAAACCGACATCCCAGAAAGAGACGCGGCGATTCAGTTCCAGCGTACTGAGTGTAAGCAGACGGATGGGAGCTTTGGTGATCATCCTGGTGCGCCCGTCCAGCAGTTCGAACTCTTCATCGGGGATTCCGAGTGGAGGGAGACTTATATGCGCTCCGGGGTGGGTGGGAGTATAGATGTCGGGGTACTGATGGACAATCAGGCAGTTGGGATATTCAAAGGTCAGTTCTGCCGCCTCTTGAAGTTCCAGCCGGCGGATACGTTCCCGTTCCGGGTTGCCCAGATGTTCGCCGACGTACATCGTATAATGAGTATAGCCATAGTCCAACATACGTCGGGCTATAGCGGCAGGTGTGTGTTCCCTGTCGGTGAGAATGCCCATTTTCGGTGTGCGTTCTATCAGTGCCCGGTCAAATTCATGCCAGGGACGCCCTGTGAGGGATACGGTGCGCATGTCGTCATAAGGCATGACTAATCGGTGGGCCAGTGTTTGCAGGGAGTTGAAGGTAGGATAAAGTTGTATCCCCGCCTCGGGCAAACGCCGGCGGATGGTATTGGCAAATCCGAAAAAGAGCGGGTCGCCCGAAGCGAAGACAACAATGTGGTCGTAGGTCTCGTAACGGGCAAATACCGCGTCGAGAGGGACAGTGATATCGATCCATTCCGCCCCTTCGGGAAGGAAGGCGGAGATGATGTCATGGTGACGCAAGCCCCCTGAAAAGACTTTACCCTCGTGTATCAGTGCCTGTATCGAGGGTGGGAGATAAGGAGCAGGGCTGTCGTCCAGACCGATGACAATGAATTGGGTGGGATGATGGTGATCTGTCATGTCTTTAAGTTTCTAATGGGTTTTCTCTCCTTTTAAACGTCTCTTCCCGGTCTTAATTGTTCGGCATCCGGATAACAGAGGATGGCGTTGACCAGTGTGGCTGCCAGATTACTGCCTCCTTTACGGCCTTCTACAATCAGTTTGGGGATGTGAACGAAGGGTTTGGTCATGTGCTTGGACTCCTGTACGTGGACAAAACCTACGGGAGCGGCAACGATGCCGGACGGGTGCGCTCTCTCTTTGCGGATCAGGTCGCACAGTTCCATGAGTGCCGTGGGAGCATTGCCAAATACGAATAGAGCGTCCGGGTGTTCTTCTACGGCCAGGCGGATACCGGCTTGTGTGCGGGTGATGCCTTTAGAGGCAGCCATTTCTGCTACCCTTTCATCATTCAGGTAACATTTTACCTCGACACCCAGACGTTGCAAGGCACCTTTGCGAATGCCGGATGCAGCCATGGTCACATCTGTGACAATCGTTTTCAATTTTCCCTCACCGATGGCATGATAAAGTGAAGCCACTGCACCGGGGTCGGTGTAGAGTAATTTTTCCATATCAAAGTCCGCCGTTGTGTGGATGGCATGGAGCAAAGCCCATTTATGGTCGAGCGGGATGTTTTTGTTTTTCAATTCTCCATCGATGGTACGGAAACTGCGTATCATAATATCCTGTCCGATGCCGGTTGCGTCTTCTTTTGTCTCACGATAATACCCGCGGGGAGTAATCATCGTTTCACCGAAAGAGTAGGTTTGCGAATTACCAATGATGATGACCGTGAACATGTCTACTTCTTCCGGGTCGAATGCGGAAAGAGTCGTTACGTGTATTTCCTGTTCATCTCTGCCCGCCTGGCGGACATATCCCACCGGAGTCTCCGGCGAGCGCCCTTCCTGCAGAAACAATTCCCGGAGGCGGTATAGCTGCCAGTAGCGTCCTTCGCTTTTGGGGTTGTAGACGGCAGTTACAAAATCGGCTTGTGCGGCAGCGATGATACGGCGTTCAATGCGTTCCCACGGAGTCATCAGGTCGGAGAGGGAGATGACGCAGAAATCGTGTCCTACCGGAGCACCCAGCAGGGAGGCAGCTTTTTGGAAAGCACTGATTCCGGGCAAGGCGATGATTTCCACATCGCTCTGTCGTTCGCGTTTCATTTCATATATCAAGGGAGTCATGCCATAGATACCTGCATCGCCCGAACTGATGACGCAGACTGTTTTGCCTTGTTCGGCGTATTCGAAAGCTTGTTCGGCACGAACCCGTTCGCGCTTCATTCCGGTGTCGATACATTCGGCATCCGGACGGACAAAGTCACGGATAAAACGAAAATAATACTTGTATCCCACCACTACATCTGCTTCACTCACGGCAGCGAGCACCGCAGGGGTAATATCTTGTTCACTTCCCGGCCCGATGCCGGCTACGATTATCTTGGGTTGTTTCATAATTTATCGGTTTTGAGTATTATTCACCACAGAGGACACAGAGGGCACAGAGTTTTAATCTCTTGTTTATATGGATGTTTAAGAGAAAGATATTCTCTGCGTCCTCTGTGTCCTCTGTGGTGAACCTGATTCATTTCCTATTCCTGATTTAGAGAAACTATGTAGCAAAGATACGGATTAATCCGTTTTTAGCCTTTTATTCGGGAACATAAAGATGGGTGGACCCTTTCATTTTATCTTTTTATTTTCTTTCTGCATTTACGTTCGATGTACCTCACTCCGAGCACTACACCACTTAGCGAACAGACAGTACCGCCCAGCAATAGTACCCAAAGAACGGTTTTACGGAGTGTAGGCGAAGAGTTCAGTCCCTGTATGCGTAAGCGGTGCAAGGCGGTGTACATCCAGTATTTCCAACGGGCCGTATCGTTCACATATCGTACGGAGGCCGTTTCCGGATGGATGTAGTAACAACTCTTGTCTGCGTCGCCGACAGTGATTTTCCAGACGGGCAACAGACTGCGGTCACGGTACATCCGGCTCATATCCCTGTAGTAGGTTTCAAATTCGTTGATCAGTGCTGCATGTAGCCGGGCACTGTCACCATGTATGGCTCTCACGGCATCCGTTATCTGCTTTTCGTCCAGTTTCAGCGGGCGCGACAGGGAGTCCGATGCATCGATATATAGATCTCCTTCACTTCGTTTTACTATATAGTAAGGTTGCGAGCGGAAATTACTCCATTCTATCTGGCGTACGTCGGGATATTCGGTTAATATCCGGCGGTAATCCAGCACATACTGCTCTAACCTCGGTGCTCCTTTCTTTATTTCGCGTGTGGGATTTTTATCCAATACCGGTTTGCTGATCCAGGACGGAACTTCTGCCAGTGACATCATTCCGCTGAAACAGAATGTCAGCACGAAGAGACCGAAAACGATTCCCGTCACATAATGCCAGTGATACCACTTTTTGCGATAGGGAGAGAAACTTTTTCCCTGTTTGCGTGAGCGGCGCCAGATGTCGATACCTACCCACAGTCCTGCAATCGTCATCAGGCAGCCAATGCCCGACAGCCAGATCACCGTGACGCTCCATAAAGCGGCATCTTGCCGGAGCCAGGTGAAGTAAACCCAGTGTGGAATAGCCCCCAGCCATGCCCAGAAACGTTCGTTACGGGTGGTGAACTGCAATACTTCTCCACTTTGTGAGCCGATGTATAACTGGTGTCTCTCCGCATCGGCAAAATGGAACTTATAAATGGGAAACTCCTTCTTCAGGCTACCGAACGGAATCCATTGGTCGAGCCGGTTCAGCGTATCTATCCGCTCCACCGGCGCACTGCACCATAGGGACGCTGTCCGGCGAATACGGGATCCGTCTACAGATGGTAGTACCTGAGCAGAGTCAGCGGGCAGATTATGGTCACCTTTGTCCGTGCGGATGTGGAAGACGGTCTGTCCGAGGTATCGGTCTATCCGGATTCCTTTCACTTTTTCACCTTCGGGCAGTCGGGAAGTGATTTCGCCGACAGAAGGCAGTGAAGGAGACAGGGGTTCCAGTTTCTCTAATTTTTCAGCTTGAGATGCACGTGGAAATCCGTGGTACATCATGACAAAAGCTGATAGGAACCAAACTAAAAACAGGATACTGAGCAGTGTGCCCAGTACCCTGTGAATGGTATACATCAATTTCGTGATCATCATTATAAAGTATAAGACGCAGAAAGCATGAAATTACGTGGCATGCTTGGTATCAATTGATTGCCAAGTGCCTGGTTGCAGTATTCCTTGTTGAACAGATTGTTGACGTTGACTCCCAGACGCACATTGCTCTTTAATGTATAAGAGAGACCGAGGTCGGTCAGCCAGTAAGCATCGAACGAACTTGTATTGTCTGAGTTGCGGTACACTTTGTCCTGGAAACTGGTAGAGAGATTCACTCCCAAACCTTTCAGCATACCTTTTGAAACCGTATAGGCACCGAAAGCGTAGAAAGTATTTTTAGGGATATAAGCATACTGCTTGCCTTCGCTTGCGTTTGTCTGCATATAAGGGTTGTTGGCCAGGTCACGCACTTTGGCGTCGGTGTATCCGTATCCGGCACTCATAGACAGGTTGTAAATAGGACTCCAGGTAATATCAATATCGAATCCTTTGGAATCCATTCTACCCACTTGCCCTACAACTTTTTTGTCCAGTTCTACACCATTGGCAATGTCTCCTTTGTTTGCAAGAGTCTGGCGGATATTATCTTTATTAATATAGAACAAGCTTACGTTAGCCTGCAATGTACGTGTGATCTCGTATCGTGCTCCCACTTCTACCTGGAAACCTTTCTCCGGCTTGAATACCTCTTTACCATTTATCGGAATAAACTCTTTACCATCTTTATCAATGTAAATGGTATTAGCGTCATAAAATGCGCGGATAGGTTTGAAGTAAGTACCGTATGAACCATAAATGGACACTTTGTCAATAGGCAGATACACCAATCCGGCACGGAACGTAAAGGCACCGTTGGTGATTTTGTTATATGCATCGTCATCCGGTTTGTCATAATGGCGTCCTCCGTCGCTGGTGTTCAGGTTGGCGGTCTTGTACATGAACAAGTCATAACGTCCTGCCAGCATCATTTTCAGTTTATCACTGAACTCCACCAGGTCTTGCAGGTAAAATCCGTGGGTGAATGTTTTCTGTGCGGTGACAAATCTGAAAGGCGCTTCCATCCAGCCAATGCTGTGTGGATTATATACCGAACCGTGTCCTGTGGTTCCGGGGCCGGTGGCTCCAGTGCTTTTATTACGATAAGCCATGTAAGATTCACGCATCAGGGATACAAAAGAGTAACCGCCCAGATAGTTGTGCACAATGTCTCCGGTATAGAACTTACCGCTTGCTTCCAGTTGGTTGTTCACTGTTTTAGCGATATGTGAGAAGCGTAGCGGATAACTGTAATAGATGGAATCCAGACAGATATACTTTTTGGTGTCGTTACCTTGCTCGTCTTTGGTCATGTAATAATGATCATAAATAGGGCTGTCACTTGTCAGATAGTCCAATGACTCGGTACCGAAGTAATCAATATCGTCATACGTATAAGAGAGTTTGTCCATCAGCTTGAACGCTTCGCTGAAGGTGTGTTTATACAGGACGGATATGTTGAAACCACGGTTGTACATAAAGTCCGATTCACTGTTGTAGCGGGCTTTTTTGTTCAGTCCGGGCAGGGCATCTCCTTTGCTTAGGTATTTGCTGCCGTCTGTGGCTGAGAGTATATCATAAGACATTGTGGGAGGTAAACCGATCTCGGTCGGATAGAAATCGCGGTTGGCGCCGATACGGATGTCCAGTTCGTCGCTTTCAGTCAGATGTCCGCCAAGGGCCAGGTATCCAGAAAGACGTTTGGTAGCATTACTTCTCCATCCTTCCTGATCTTGCCAGTTGACGCTTGCACGATAGTTTAGGGGACCTACCAGTTTGCCGCCTAACGCCATTGTAGCCTGTTTGTTATAATAACTGCCATAAGCGAGACGTGCGTATACGCTTTGTTTGCTTACGGGAGCTTTACGGACAATGTTGAGAACGCCACCTACGGCGGACTGTCCGTAAAGTACCGAAGCCGGACCTTTCAGCAATTCGATACTTTCAACGGAAGACAGGTCCATAAACGGATAGGAATTGTCGATGGATGAACGTTCGTCACGCACTCCGTCCACCATAATCACGGAATTATCGAATCCGCGGATGGAGAACTGCGTAAAGGCTCCGTAGGAGGTGCGGAAGCGTACACCCGGGAGGAAACGGGCAGCTTCCTGTATGTCCCGGATATTTCGTTTCTCAAGCATCCCGGAAGTGATTGAATTGGTTGAAATGGGAATGAACTTGGCGGGAACATCCAGTTTCAGGGCATCGGTCTTTCGTCTGTAGTTGGTTGCCACTACTACTTCGTTGATTGAGAATATAGAATCATTGAAGTTGGTATATTTTTTGTTTTGCAGCTGTGCCTGCGAGGGGAGCAATAGTGCACTGCCTATTGCCATTAATATCACTCTTTTCATTCGTCTTTTTCTTTTGCATATTTGGCTTTTTTCTTCATAATGTCCACCATTTTGTGCTTCAGCATAAACCGGGCATGGTCGATAAACAGTTGTTGGATAGCGGGTATTTCACCCAATCCCTGCATACGTACATCTACTTTCAAGCCTTCCTTTTCAAGAGCTTCTTTCCAGTCGACGGCAATGTCGTTGTTGGCATGGTCACCTGCTACAAACATAAAGGGAACCAATGTCACTTGCTTGGTTTTGTTATCCTTCAGTTGCTGAAGCATGGTGTCGAATGTAGGGTAACCTTCGATGGTACCTACATGAAAGTTTTTCAATCCTTTGGCTTTCAGCATATAGTCGATCATGGCATAAGTAGCTGTACTTGGGGTATAAGTGCCATGTCCGACGAGGACCACACTGCCTTTTTCCGGCTTGCTGTTGCCCAGGATATCCACTACAGCCTCAGCGTCTTCTACCGAATAAAGAAGAGGGTTACCTACCCGGATCTCTTTAAAGAATGACGCTACTGAGGCTACGTCACGTCTCAACGACTCCATCTCAACACCTTCTATAATGTTAGTACTCTGCACAATGATATGTGTATAGCCATCTCCGAGAAGTTTCAACAGTGCTTCCAGTGGACTGGGTTTCTCAATGCCGCGAGCTTTGAGGCGGCGCATGACAATACGTGAAGTATAAGCCTCGCGCATTTCCAGTTGTGGGAATGCTTCTTTGGCTTTGGCATTGATGGCATCGATTGTTTTGGTACGGGTGTCATCGTATGTAGTACCGAAGTGTACCATAAGAAGGGCGGCTTTATCGCCCGGTTGCATGGTGGCCAGCATATCGGAGGCCACGAAGTTTCCCCCTTCGTGCGCGGAGCAGAAGAGGGAAACTAACAAGAGTAAAGAGAGAATAGATGTTTTCATTGGTTATTTCTTGAATCGGAGAGTTAAACTTACATATGCCATACGTCCCGGAGAAAGAAGTGCGTAGTTAACGCCATTGGGACGGGTATCACGTTTGTTGAAAATGTTGTCGAGCCCCATGCCGAAGTCCAGTCCCAGGTGTTCGAATCCTGTCAGTGAATGTTTCACGTTCAGGTTCCACACCCCATAACCCGGAGCGTCACCATAGCTGTGTCCCGGATGGAAGCGTTTGCTCTGGAAACGTCCGTTGATGTTGATGTTCAGCAGATAGTCATCCCAGGAATGGCTGTAATTCCCCGCTACGGTTCCTGTATGGCGTACCGAGCGTTCGATGTTACCCCACACACCGTCCACACTTTTACCACGTGCATAAGCGAAAGCATAGTTTCCATTCAGGCTGAAGCCTGCACCGAGGTTGGTGGCTGCGTTTACTTCAAAACCTCTGACAACACCTTTGTCGAGGTTGCCGTAGAGTTTGTAGTTAGCTAACGCTTTTGTTTCAGAGTCTGTCAGGTTGAACTCTTTTTGGGCCTGAGCACGTAACTCTTCACCGTTAGGAAGATCTGCAAGTTTATATGTAGTAGAATTAATCATATCATCTATATAATTCAAATAACCGGTAACAGAGACATTTAAGCGGTTTGTATTGTATTCCAAGTTAACAGAATAATAATTACTGTGTTCTGCTTTCAAATCTTTATTACCTTGTGTGATCGTTTTGCCTTTATTCATATAATAATAAAGTTCGTCCAGACCAGGGGCACGGTAACCGGTGGAGTAAGTACCACGAATATTGAAAGCACCTACTGAATACATCACAGCCACTTTCGGAGTAAAGCGTCCTCCTGCCAGTTCGTGATAATCGTAGCGTACACCGGCAATACCGGTCAGACAATTCCATAATTTAATTTCGTGTTGCGCATAAGCAGATGCTGTATACACAGACTTATCTACCTTTGTACTGGGACGGTCCAGGCTTTCTGAACGGTAATCTACTCCGACTACAGTCATATTGTTTCTGGCAAAATTGAAGATACCTTTTAACTCTGCGTCATAGAAATGTTGTTCTTTAGTTTTGGCATAGTCTCCGATGGCAATCTTGCTTTTGTCGTCAGCCACAGTATATTTATAATTTTGCATGTAGTTGTCATTCATCAAATCCAACTGAATAGAAGAACGCTTATTGATTTTATAGCGTCCGCCTACACCGAAGTTATATGATTCGTAATGCAAGTCATATTTAGAACCTCCGTCGATACTTTTATCGTATACAGGGCGATCTGTTAATTTCCAGTAGTAACCTCCATTAGCATAGAAAGAGAGCTTCTCAGTCGGTTGGAAAGTGAACTTTTGATTTACTAAATTTGAGTGGAAGCCATTGGATGTAGGCGATACGGTGGGAATAGTTGATACTGCTCCTGTTTTACTATCTGTTACGTATGCTAAGTCACTGTTTCTCCACCCTGCGCTTTGTTCATGTTTGTAGGAGGTATACGAACCGAACTTTTCGGTAGCGATGTCCGCATTTACCATTTGTGTCAGTTGGCGATGATCTTCATATCGGGTGGTAGAAGTCACCTGCATCAGTTCTTTCGGTTCATTGGTGATGATGTTGATTACACCTGCAATGGCATCAGAACCATAAAGTGATGAACCTGCGCCGTCAAGCACCTCGATGCGTTTCACGCGGCTCATGTCGATGCGCGAAAGGTCGATGTTATTGGATATGTCTCCTGTCAGTTTTCGGCCATTAATCAGTATAAGTACATATTTGTTAGAGAGGCCGTTCATCATCAGGTAAGAACCCATTGAGTTGGTAGAGAATGAAAGGGAAGGAACGAGCATGGTCATTGCCTGCTGAAAGTCTGTGATACCGGCTTTCTTTATTTCGTTGGCAGTTACTACTTCCACCGGAGCCGGTGTGTTTTTCAGTCTTTGGTGTGTACCGGTACCTGTCACAACTACAGGGTTCAGGTCCACAGTCATCTCTTTGTCTTTGCCTGTTGCGTGTTGCTGTGCAAACGCACCCACCGCTGCACATCCTCCCAAGAGAATGGTCAGTAAGCATCTTTTGTCCATTGATGTTTTTGAATAATGTGTTAATAAACGGCCTTCCTGACCCCGGGACGGCACTGTTATCTATGTCTGCTCGGCAGGTTTCCTGACTATCCCTTTTTTAGAAAGCAACCTTCCCGCCTTGCCTTCCGGCATCGACAGTGGTATGTGTAGAAATGCTTTCCTTTCCTCCTTTGAACAGAATGCGGAGTATATGGGCATCACAGTAGCGGGCACTGTTCCGGATTCTCACCGGATTCCCTTTTATGCATCGAACGGAATGCTTCGACTGCATCACCTAAGCGGGAGCAAAGATATACATTTATTAGTTTATATAGAAATAAATTAAAGAATATACTTATTTATAGGTATATCGGAGAAGTGAAGCCTTTTATATTGGGAAAGGCGGATGTCTTTTAGTCAAAAGGACGCGGTTTACTGCTTATTTGTAGCAGAAAGAAGGGATTTACTCTGTTTTTAAAACAAGGGAAGAATTCTATATGTGTGAAATAGAAAAGTAGTCCGCATAAATATGGCATTAGTATACGATATCCGGACTGTTTTGTGATTAAATATACTTTGGATGATCAGAGATGATCGATTTCTTGCCTTTAGGAAGTTAATATTGTCTTTATATGAAGTTAACATCGTATTCGGAGGAAGTTAACATTGCGTTCAGAGGAAGTTAACATTGTATCCGGGTGAGGTTAACACTCTAAAAAGAGGCACTAAAAGCTCTGTTTCTTATGCTGGTTGACTCCGTCTCGATGCTCGGCCGGATTAATCGTTTGGATTGTAATATCAGTTATTTATATGCTTTATGCTACAAAATGCAGTGGATATATTTTAATTTGCTTGGAAGATATGTTCACGAATGTTCTTTTGTTTTTGGAGAATTGTAAATACGGCGCTTTTTCCGGAGAAGCCTGGGACAGACTCCGAAAAATGCGCTACAAGCCACATAGAAAATACAAGATGACAGAATGTCAAAATGTCAATGATGGAAGATGCTGAATGGAAGCAGGAAAGCGGTGCGAAACAAGATTTGGATAAAATGAAAGGTTGCATCATGTCTTTCTTTCCTATCTTTTTTGTACTTTTGCGCCCGATTTAAAAAAGTGAGCATTATGACTACAAATGAATCTTTGATTTCCATATCCAAGTTCATTGCCGGATATTCGGCCCATCTGATGGGAGCAGGTGTGCACACTTCACGTGTCATCCGTAACTCGAAGCGTATCGGAGAAGCCTATGGGGTGGATGTGAAGTTGAGTGTTTTTCATAAAAACATTATCCTGACCATTATTGATAACGAAACGGGTGAGGCCTGTAACGAAGTAATTGATATTCCTGCCCATCCGATCAGTTTTGAACACAACTCTGAATTGAGTGCTTTGAGTTGGGAGGTTTATGACAAACATCTGCCTTTACACGAGATGGCGGACAAGTTCAATAAAATTATATCGGCACCGAAAATAGATCCGTTGTTTGTGCTTTTGCTGGTTGGATTCGCCAATGCTTCGTTCTGTAAGTTGTTTGGTGGTGATATCATTTCTATGAGCATTGTCTTTTCGGCTACTATCACGGGACTTTTCCTGAAGCAACAGATGCAGAAGAAGAAAATAAATCATTATATCATTTTTATTGTTTCCGCTTTTGTTGCGTCATTATGTGCGTCGACGGCACTTATTTTTGACACTACCTCTGAGATAGCCCTTGCAACCAGTGTGCTTTATCTGGTACCGGGCGTGCCGCTGATCAACGGTGTGATTGATATTGTAGAAGGATATATCCTTACGGGTTTTGCCCGGTTGACGGAGGCTGCCCTGCTGATTGTCAGCATTGCGATAGGTCTTTCATTTACATTGTTAATGGTTAAAAACAGTTTGATATGATAGCTTTAGATATTCTTTCCGATGGATTTTTTGCCGCAATTGCGGGTATTGGCTTTGGGGCTATATCCGATCCGCCGTTGCGGGCTTTCAAGATGATTGCGTTACTTACGGCTGCCGGACATGCCTGCCGTTATTGCCTGATGACTTTTCTGGGGGTGGATATTGCTACGGCTTCTTTGTTCGGAGCATTGATTATCGGTTTCGGCAGCTTGTGGCTCGGGCAGAAAGTATATTGCCCGATGACCGTACTCTATATACCGGCATTGCTTCCGATGATTCCGGGTAAGTTTGCTTATAACATGGTGTTTTCACTGATTATGAGTCTGCAAACAATGAACGAGCCGGAGCGGCTGGGTAAATACATGGAGACATTCTTTGCCAACGGACTGGTGACCTGTACCGTTATCTTTATGTTGGCGGTGGGAGCCACTTTCCCCATGTTCCTGTTTCCTCACAAAGCATTTTCCCTGACGCGGCATTAATAAATTAATCTGTTTAATAAGAATCTATATTTTATGGAGATATTCTGGAAAACTATTGCGTATTATAATTCTGCTACCTGGATCTATCAGTTGCTGATCATTGTTGCCGGCTTGCTGCTGACAGTGATGCTAATAAAGAATCCCCGTCCATGGGTGAAGATGGGCATGAAACTGTATATGGTTTTTCTGTATTTGTGGATTGCCATCGCATACTATGCCATCTGTTGTGACGAGCGCAGCTATAACGGGGCATTGGCTGTGTTTTGGATTGTTATGGCTACGATATGGGTGTGGGATGCCGTCACCGGATATACCACTTTTGAGCGTACGCATAAATACGATATGCTTTCGTACGTGCTGTTGGCTTTGCCATTCGTATATCCTTTGGTGTCTGTCGCAAGGGGACTTGCTTTTCCCGGCATTACATCGCCGGTGATGCCTTGCTCGGTAACCGTTTTCACCATCGGTCTGCTTCTGTTATTCTCGCGCAAAGTGAATATGTTTCTGGTATTGTTCCTGTGCCATTGGTCTCTTATCGGTTTGTCGAAAACTTACTTCTTTAATATTCCGGAAGATTTTTTGCTGGCCAGTGCAACGATTCCCGCATTATACCTCTTTTTCCGGGAGTATTTCCTCAACAATCTGCATGCCGATACCAAGCCTAAAGCAAAATATATTAATTGGTTACTTATTCTTGTCTGCGTATCTATCGGGATTTTACTGACCACGACCATGTTTCTGGAACTGGTGCCGACCCAGCAGCCATAGCGCATTTTTACAGACAAAGATATACCCTTAGAGAGAAATATCCGTATCTTTGCAGGATAAAAACTGACAATATGGAGTGTAGGATGATTTCTCAGTTTCTGATAGCAGCCCCTTCTTCGGGCAGCGGAAAGACAACGGTCAGTCGCGGATTAATGGCACTATTGATAAAGAAAGGGTTGAAAGTACAACCTTTCAAGTGCGGGCCCGACTATATCGATACCAAATATCATACGGCAGTTTGCGGGCGTCCTTCCATTAACCTGGATACCTTTATGGCTTCGGCAGAGCATGTGGGGGAACTTTATGCCCGCTATGCCACAGGGGCCGATGCCTGTATTGTGGAGGGGATGATGGGCATGTATGACGGATATGACCGTGACCGGGGTTCTTCGGCCGAAATAGCCCGCTTGCTGAATTTACCCGTCGTATTGGTAGTCGATGCCAAGTCGGCGGCCTACTCGATGGCTCCTCTGCTTTCGGGTTTCCTTCATTTCCGTCCTGAGATAAGAATAGCGGGAGTTATCTTTAACCGTGTAGGGTCTCCCCGTCATTACGAAATGCTACAGGAAGTATGTAGCGAATTGGGTATTTCCTGTTTAGGATATTTGCCTAAGCGGGAGAATCTGGTGCAGGAATCCCGTTACTTGGGGTTGGACTTCAGCCGTTCGGGAGGGACGGATGCACTTGAGGAGTTGACCGCCTTAATGGAAACACACATCGACTATACCCGCCTGCTTGAAGAGACAATGCTTCCTGCCCCCATACCTTCTACTCCGGATACTTTCCGACAAGGAGATTTAAAAATATCCGTGGCATGCAGTGCAGAGTCTTTTTCTTTCATCTATCAGGAACATCTGGATATACTTCGCCGTTTGGGAACCGTTACCTTTTTCAATCCTGAACACAATCGTCCGTTGCCGAAAGGAACCGATCTGCTCTATCTTCCCGGAGGCTATCCGGAGAAATATCATACCCGGCTGAGTCGGGCTTGGCGAAGAATGCAGTCTGTCCGTAACTATGTAGAGGCGGGCGGGCGCGTGCTTGCCGAATGCGGAGGGATGATTTACCTTTCTAAAGGTATTCTCTTCGACCGGCCGGAACATCCGGGGATTGCGACCGGACCGCAAACAGGGGTATTTCCTTTCTATATTTCAAGCCGTAAAGCTGATAGGCGTTTGACGTTGGGGTATCGGTCTTTCGATTATAACGGACAGCATCTTCGCGGCCACGAGTTCCACTATACGCAATTCGAACCGAAGACGGAAGAACTGCCGGAGTCTGTCACTCAGGCATACAATGCCAAGGGAATACCTGTCGGTACACCTGTGTTCCGATACAAAAACGTGATAGCCAGTTACACGCATCTATACTGGGGAGAGATTGATTTACTTAAATTATTTGAATAATGAAACGAATCTATACACGGACCGGCGACCGGGGAACAACCGGTATTCATGGTGGAGAACGGGTAGAAAAAGACGATATCCGGATTGAAGCAAACGGAACCATCGATGAATTGAATGCGGTGATCGGCATCATCCGTTCATTGCTTCCGCAAACACATGATTGGCAAAGGTTGCTGCATACCCTCCAGCAGGAGTTGATGGTGGTTATGAGTCATGTAGCAACCCCGTCGGCCATTCGCGACAAGAACCCGAACAGTCTATCACCTCATCTGGCAACCTTCTGTGAGCAGGAAATGGATGCGATGACGGCCGAGCTGAAAGAGAATGGTTATTTCCTGCTGCCCGGAGGCACACCGGTTTCTGCCCAATTGCAGTTTGCCCGCACAGTTGTCCGAAGAGCAGAACGCCGTCTTTGGACTTTGAACCGGCAAGATGCCGTCCCGGAAGAAATCCTAAGCTTTATCAACCGCTTGTCCGACCTGTTTTTTGTTATGGCACGCTATGACATGCAACAACAGGACTGGCCGGAAGAGCGCTGGCAGTCGTTCGCATATAAGACAAAGAAAAAATAAGGAGCCTATCCCAAATTCTGTCAAAACAAAGCAAACATAATGATTAGCAAAACTCCTTTGGACAATGTAGCCAAACTGAATAAGATTTGTGCCGATGCACAAATCGGATGGTGGGAAGTGAACTTTAACACAGGACAATGCCTTATTGCGGAAACCCTGCTTAAGGCGCTGGAAGTCAGCAGTGAATTGTTGAGCATAGACGAATTAATGTCCACCGTACGCCGGGACTATCGCAAACGCATTACGGACGAATTCATGTCCATTCCCCAAAAAGGAGTATTCGAACAGACCTTTCCCGTATCTTCCAGCCACGGTAACATCTTCTGGATGCACTGCGCACTGAGCATGGAAGAGGAAAATGAAGAAGGACAGCTGATTGCTACCGGATATAGCCAACGGATAGAAAACCCGGAGACAGAAGGTTATCAGTGCGTATGGAGCCAACGTAGCGATAAGTTGTTTCACGATATATTCAACAACATTCCGGTCGGTCTCGAGCTATATAATAAGGAGGGCGTGTTGCTGGACTGCAATAACCGGAATCTCGAGATATTCGGAGTAACAGACAAGAACCGGATCATCGGCCTGAGCCTGTTTGAGAGTCCCAATGTGACTCAGGATATGCTTGAAAGCCTTCAAGCCGGCTGTCCCGGCAGTTTTCATTTGCATTATAACTTCGACGAAGAACGCAGACTCTTCCGGTCGGAACGGAGAGGGATGGCCGATCTTGATGTGCGGAGCCTGATGCTCTATGATGCGGAAGGGAATCTGTCGAACTATCTGCTGATGAATATAGATAATACCGAACGCAATAATGCACTGAGCAAAGTGCATGACTTTGAGAACTTCTTCTCTATTATTTCCGACTATTCCAAGGTGGGATATGCGAAAATCAACCTGCTGGATCACACCGGATACGCCATCCGCCAGTGGTACAGGAATCTGGGTGAAAGCCATGACACGCCGCTGACGGATATTATCGGTGTGTTTTCGTACATGCACCCCGATGACCGGAAGTTGGTACTCGATTTCTATGAAAAGGCCAAAGCGGGTACGGAACGTTTCTTTGACGGTGATCTGCGTATCCGCCGGGCAGAGGGTTCGGACGAATGGAACTGGATACATAAATCTTCCATGGTGACTTCCTACCAGTCGCCCGATCCGAGACTGGAATTAGTAGAGGTGAACTATGACATAACGGTCCAGAAAGAAACAGAGGCAGAGCTCAGGGCAGCCCGCGATAAAGCGGAAGAGTCCAACCGGTTGAAGTCCGCTTTTCTGGCAAATATCAGCCATGAAATACGTACGCCGCTTAATGCCATTGTCGGCTTTTCCGACCTTCTGATGACAGTGGACGATCCGGCGGAGCAGGAAGAGTTCCGCCAGACCATACAGAAAAACAACGTATTGCTCCTGCAACTGTTCTCCGATATCATCGACCTTTCTAAGATCGATGCAGGTTCGTTTGAGTATGTGCCGAAGCCTGTTTATCTTTATCAGTTCTGTGCCATGATGCTACAGAAGATGAAGGATAGAGTACCCGAAGGAGTAGAGTTACGGATCGATGAAGACTCACCGCTCGATGCCTGGTTCAACGCCGACAGCGGATACTTGAACCAGGTGATTACCAATTTCGTGAGCAATGCGATTAAGTTTACGCACCGGGGCACTATCACCATCGGTTACCAGATCGATGCCGCCCGGCAGCTTGAAATGTTTGTAGAAGATACCGGCATCGGTATCTCTGCTGAGAATCAGACGGCAGTTTTCGACCGCTTTATGAAAGTAGACAGTTTCGTACAGGGTACGGGCCTCGGCCTTCCTTTGTGCAAGAGCATTATCGAAAAGATGGGCGGACGTATCGGCGTCACTTCCGAATTGGGGAAGGGCTCGCGCTTCTGGTTTACGCTTCCAGTTTCTTCTTGTATACCCACACGCTAAGTCCGAAATAAACAACGGCCTGTATCCATAAGGTAATGTATTCCGGTTGTATGTCTGCCATATCGGCCCCCATCGAGTTCAGCTTGACGAAGGCGAGAGTAGCGGGTGCGGCCGGGATGATGTAGTGCATCATACGCCAATACCAGGGCATCAGCTCCAACGGATAGGAGACTCCCGACAGGAAAATCAGTCCCACCGAGAAGAAAGCGATCATCAGCAGTGGGGCTTCCGAATCGGTGAAGAAACGCGAGGCGGCCAACCCGAAGAAAGAGGTTGCCATTAGGTAAGGCACCATCATGGCGGTGATGTACAGTCCGTTCCCAATGTTTGGGATACTGAAGAAGTGGGGTAACAGCCCGAGCAGGAACATGGAAAAGATCGCATAAAGCCCGCAATATACAAATGTTTTTCCCGCCACAAGGCGCGTTGCCGCTCCCCAAAGCCCGTTTTTACCGGTCGTCCTGAATCCCGGAAGTAACGGCTCTGTGGCACGGTGCTGATATTCGTCGCCCGTCAGCATACCGATGACCATCAGCAATGTCTGAAAGATAATGACCATCATGACAGCCGGAATCAGATAGGAGCCATACCCTTCGGTGTGGTTATAGAGTGCCGTGCCTGCTATGTTGACAGGTTTAGCCATCATTACGGCAAGCAGTCCCTGCGGAGGAAGGAATACGGCACCATCCATGCGGTAGGCATCATTGAGGGCAAGGTATACACGTGAAGTGGCTTCCTGCAACGCCTCGAAATAGAGAAAGGCATCTGTGGTGGCGTATAGCGAGAATACTGCTTCCCGTCCTTGAAAGACGCGGGTTTCGAAATCATGCGGAATATACAGAATGCCTTGCACTTTGCCTTCTTTCATCCATTCGCGGGCTTCCCGGTAGTCCATTGCCTGTGCATAGACGGCTACTTGCGGCGTGGTGTCCAGCCAACGGATGTATTGGCGGCTAAGGCTGCTGTGCGAGTTGTCGACAACTGCTACGGGAGCGTCGGTCACGATGTTGGGAGCATACATATAATTATAGAGCAGCCCATAAACAAAGATACCTCCCATCAGCACCAACAGTACGGCATAACTGGTGCTGATGGCACGGAATTCACGTGTGATGATGAAGGAAATCTGCGATAGTTTACCGGATATTTTCATATTTACGACTGATTATGGCTCGTCTGAGGTGGGGGAGCATCGCCAATGCCAATAGCGGGAAGATACAAAGTATCACTGCCGAAGGCCATAGGTGGATGAATCCGCCACCATAGTAGAGCATGGTTTGTGTAATCTCGGTGTAATGGCGCACGGGGAACAGATAAGAGGCGTCTCGCACCAACGGATACATGTTGAGTACCGGGAAGGTGACGCCGGACAAGGTAGCCCCCAGCGATCCGACCATGGATACGATACTGATGATGATTGCCACGGCAGGAAACAGGGAGAAGATGAACAGAGCCAGTGCCTGGGTGGCGATAATGAAAAGTACCGTCATTCCATTGAGTAGCAACCAGCTCCCTTGAAAAGGTATGTGCAGGATGCCGAACATGACAAAGTTGCCCAGTATGCCGATCAGGCTGAAAATAAGTGTATAAGGCAGCAACTTGCCGATAACGGCTATCGTGATGTCACCCCCGGCCGCCTGTAACCATTCGCCGGCCGTACGGAACTTGATCTCGCTCCCTACGGCATATACCGTGATAAGCAGTACCAGCACCTGGAAGAGTACGAAAAAGAAGGGCTGGCTCAAGTAGACCGAGTAGTCCAGCGATGGATTGTAAATCGGGTGATTGTTGGCTTGTACGGGGAGCAGGAAGGTTTCTATCTGCTGTTCGTTTACGCCCAGTGCCACGGCCTTCATCACGATAGGTGAGAGGGCTACGGGAGCAAGCGAGCTTTCGAAGGCGGCCATCAGCTCGCCTCCCACCGAGAGCAGTGCATAGTGATAATAATAATTCAGCGTAGCGTCCTGTCCCGATATCATATCTTGCTCAAAGCGTGGAGGAATGGAAAGGTAACCATATATTTCTTTCTGCTGTACCGCTTTGCGTGCTTCGGCTTCGTCGACGAAGTGACGAACCACCCGGAAGGTGGGTACGGCAGACATCCGCCGGGTAATATCCCTCGAGGTGGCCGTATTGTCCTGGTCGACAATGCCGATGGGGATGTTCTCCATCTGTCCGTTGCCGAATATGGTAGCCATGAAGAAAAGCGTGAATAGCGGAAGCACCAGGCAGACGCCGAAGTAAAGGCGCCGTGAGGTCATCCGTCGCCACTCACGTTGTACGACACGGGTGATAGGGGATTGTTGCATAATGATTGGTTTTTGAGTTTGATTCACCACAGAGGACACAGAGGGCACAGAGAAAATATATTTTTCTCTTTAATATTCTATAAACAGAAAATTTAAACTCTGTGCCCTCTGTGGTGAATCGTATTCATTTCTATTCTCTATTTGATCTCCACCAATACCGACATCCCCGGACGCAACCCTTCCACTTTCCGGGTAGGGCGGGCGTGGATCTCGAAAGTCCGTAAGTCGTAGCTTCCTGTTTGTTTGGTCGACTTCCAAGTGGCAAAACTCCCCAGCGGACTGATATAGTAGATTTTAAACTCGATTCCCTTTTCGGCGAGGGCCGGCACGTCTCCAATGAATGTACCTCCCATGCGGAAGTTTGGCATCAGGTCCTCCCTTACATTGAGAACGACATGCACGTCGTCCATCACTACCAAATTCATGATCGGAGTGCCCGGTGCCACAAGTTCGCCCCGTTTTGGGAAGATCGTTGCTATCTGCCCGTCTTCCGGCGCAATCAGGCGGGCATCCACCAGCAGTGATGAAACTTCATCGACCGTGCTGTTGGCCGCGTTTACCATGGAGCGGGCCGAAGCTTTATCTTCACTCTGCGCCCCGTCCACTGCCATCTGGTATTGTTCGTAGGCCGCACGCTCGGCTGCCTGAGCCGCTTTATACATGGCTTCTACCTCGTCCTTGCGTTGAGAGGTGACCACGCTGTCCTTGTATAAGGTGAGGATGCGGTTATACGTTGTCCGTGCCAGTGCCAGGTCACTCTGGGTTTTGTTCCACAGTTGCTGCGCCGTAGCTATGATTTGCCGGCGGGTTCCGGCATCTATCTTCTTGTTTTGCTCTACAGCCACTTGCTTTAATGCGTCCACCTGGCGGTATTTCGCCTCTACGGTGGGACTGTTGATGACCACCAGCGTATCACCCTGTTTCACCCACTCGCCTTCGTCCACCAGGAAGGTGTCGATGCGTCCCGGCAGTTTGCCGCTGATACGGATTTCGGTTGCTTCGGCCTGACCTTGCAGGATCAGGGGCTGGCGGCGCATGGCAATCATTCCGATGGCAGTGAACAAGGCTACTGCCACAAGTACGGCGATGAAGGCGATGCTTAAGGTTCTGCCTTTTTTAGATTCTGACTTCTCCATCTCTTTATTATTGTTTTATTGATTATTTTGCAGGTTCGAGTATTGTTCCGGTATGCCGCACAGTGCCAGCAGATTCATCAGGGTTACGTCATACTCGTAGTAGGCTGCCAGTCTGGCCACCTTTGTTTTCGATAGCAGAGTTTCTGCGTCTACTACTTCTGTTGAAGTTGCCATTCCCTCGGCGAAGGCTTTTTTCCGCATCCGCACCAATTCTTCGCTCAACTCGATGGTAGTGTTCAGTGCCCGCACGTTATCGAGTGCCTTTTGCAGACCGGTGTACAGTTTGTCCACTCCGACGGAAAGATCGTCACGTGCTTTCTCCTGCCCCAATGCGAGAGTCTGTTGGGTCAGGCGCGATTGCCGGATCCGCTTCTCCCGTTCCAGTCCGTCGAAAAGGTTCCAGGTGAAACCTATGCCGACCATGGTGCGAGGCAGCAGATTGCTTTGTATGCCATGAGAGTAAAGCGTCTGCTTACCGAAGAGGGCGATATTGGGCAGATAGCCGCTCTGGTCTATCCGGACCTGTTGCTTGGCCATGTGTTCCTGAAGGTTCAGTTGGTTGAGCAGGTAGTTGCTGATGCCTACCACCTGCAAAAACTCCATCTTGGGAGGTAGGGTATCGTTGATAAACAGGGGAGAGGAAGGTGTGATGTCTCCGCTTGTTTCCAGATTGAGCAGGGTTTTCAGCGTACGTTGCACCACGGCCTCTTCCTTGCGGGCGGCTTCCAGCTCGCGCAGTGCCTCGTCCATGTTGACTTGGGCAAAGAGGCGTGCCGCCTTGTCTATCATGCCGGTGGCCTCCAGCTTTAACGCATTCTCGTAATGGAGCTTCAGTGCCTGGTACGATTCCCGGCGGACACTGACGACTTCCTGCGCCAGGCGCAGGCCGTAATAGCTTTCGGCAAGCAGCGTGCGCTGCGTGGCGTCTACCTGTGCCCGGTTTTCACGGGCGAGGTCTATCATTGTGTTGCCTATCTTGGTGGCATGAATACGTTTGCCTCCGGCAAAGAGCACCCATTCGGCGGTGAGGTCTACAGTGGTCAGGTTACGCGGCGCCAACGGGAAAATAAGTGTGTTCGTGCCAATCTGGTCGAGTATGGACGATATGATCTTATCATCCGGCAGGATGGTATGTACAAAGTCTTTGGCCGGATCGGTGAACTGGGAAAGGGGTTGTTTCACTTCGATCTTTTCGGAAAGGTGCACAAATGCGCCCGTCGATTGCAGGCTGGGCATCCAGAAGGCATTGAGCTTTCCCCGTTCGGCACGGGCTATGTCGATACCTTTGTCGGCTATCTTGAGGCTTTGGTTGCCCTTGTGCAGCAGTTGCAACGCTTCATCAAAGCTGAGTTGCTGCTGCGAAGTTTCCCGCGTGGGAGGGAGGCTTTGCGCCAGAACGGTGTTGCTGTATAAGAGTATTCCTGCCGCTATCATCAGCGCGACCGGTATTTTCTTTTTTTCCATACGTCTGTTACGGTTTAGGTTTATGAGTCCTTGTAACAGACGAGGGGGGAGGTTTGTTCAGAAAATGTAAGTGAATGCCGTCTTTATAATTCGACTTCTTTGTCCAACTTTGAAGGATGTTGGTGAGTATGGAACAAAGTTACGATGTATATGCTTTCTTCCTTTTCATCTACATAATATATAATTTTATAAGGATTTACGAGTAAGTATCGGCAGCTAATCTTTTTCTCTTTGGCAAGTATCAGTTCTACAGTTCCTCGGAATGGGTTATTGATTAGTTGCAATGTTTTTTGTTCAATGGTTCTTGCCAGGCGATCGGTTGCTTTGTTACCAAACTCTTGTTGGCTGTATTCTAAAATTTCAATAACCCTTCTTTGTGCTTGAATTGTCCATGCTATCTTCATCATAATAGATAGTGTTTAAAAGTAGTGTGCATTTCTTGGCTGCTGATGATTTGTCCTTGTTGTATTTCATCTATTGCTTGTTCTATTTCTTCTTTAATTTCATCTTCTGTGAGCTGGCAGGGAGCTGCTTTCTTAACAGCAGTTTTCTCTCTCAAACCGAGCACATCGTGAAGTTTCTGCTTCACTTTGTCGATGATCTCTTTGCTGTCTATATTGGCAATAGTCCGGATCAATTCTGCTTTTTCTGCTTCCAATTCAAGATAAGCCATACTATTGTAAGCTACTACCGGTTCGGATACTTTGGTTGTTTCCTCTTCTTGTTGCTTGTATTTTTTAGACTCCTTCATAATGCGTCTTGTTTTTTTAGTATGAATACAAAGATAATAAATTAATTGATAGCGAATAAGGTTCCGTTCAGAATTAATTTCATTTGCCTAATTGATATCTATAAAACGTTTTCGGAATCAAAAAGACGGCTAATGGCCTTTTCCGCTAACTATCCCTTTTCATCTTCTTGCCCATATAGGAGAGAATGTCCCGGAACTTTCCGCTTCTTCGCCCGGAAAGCCGGGCTTGGGAGGAGGAAGAGCCGGCGTTTTCACTTTGAAGAGCCGGCATTTCGACTAAAAGAAGTAAGCATTTGCTCCGAAAGACGGTTGCGTTTTTCAAAAATGAATAAGAGTTTTGCCCAATATCTCTATATGTTTTCTTCCATTACATATATTGTTCTTGTTTGGGAGTGAAAACAGTGGTCCTATTTCTCTGGTTGCTTTCGTAGAGTGATAGGTTGATGATTGATAAGAATATGATATTTTATTGGTTTTTGTTTCTGTTGTTAAACGATAATGCAAAATAGGTATCCTTTTGTTCTCGTAATTGATGTATTGGTTTCCAACGGTATTCTCTTGATGCGAAAATACGGCGATTTTTGCCCATCCTTGGTACTTTGTACGGGAAAAAGCGAATCTGAAGCGTTTGGATTATCATTTTGATAAAAGGGTACTTTGTGTCTGGCTCAATTCCCTTCGGGATACTCGGTTCTATCTTTTTTATATTACCAGCGCAGCGATCTCTGGTGACAGCTCGATGTTTCCGTCTTTGCGGACAATGATGAAGTTGGCATCCCTTAGTGCGTTCATCACACTCTTATACGTAACCAGTCCCATGCCCTTGAAGCGTCTCAGGCTTTGCCATCCGTTCTGGGTGGTGTATTGCAGAAGGTCGCGTACTGTCCTGAATCCCATCTCTCCATATAAAACATTATAGGCATGCGCGCCGACAAGGTTTGATAGGGGAGTATTTACGGGTGTGACCGTATTGCATTTATCGAACATCAGTTCCATCGTCCGACTGCGAAATGTGGCGATTCGCCCCTTATGTTCGCCCAGAGTCCGGAGAATGGAACTATAGTTAGTCGCCACTCGTGCATACGTCATTTTGTTACGTTTCGCCACCCGTGCGATGGGTTCGCCACTGGAGACGGAAAGGAATATTTCCCGTTCGTGATCGTCCGTAATCAACTGACCGAGTTCCTGAATGAGGATATGAAAAAGCGGTTGGTGTAGTTTCTGGGTTTTCAATAGGAATAGTTCGTCGTCACATTGTGAGAGGAGTACTTCACGTTCCAGTTCCTTTTCTTTGATGATCTTTTCCAGATAATTCTCACCTAAATCTTTGGTCTGGTGAACATCAAGATATTGGGTCAGGCTTTCGTCATCAATCATTAGGACGTTCTCTATCCTCGATGAAGCGATATATCCCAAGTTTGCCCATGTGCGGAGGTCGGATTCGGCAATACCGCGTTTCTCCGACAGTTGTTTGAGGGTTATCCAGTTAGCCATGCCTGCCCCTCCTTGTTACTTCTTTGATTGGTCTGTTCATACCTTTCTGATTATTATGAACGTCCACATCCTTATGTATACCTTATATATATAAGAAGTCGGGCGCTGAGTTCATATTTATCCAGACGAAAGGTAGTACCAATACCCCTGTATATAATAAATATGTTCACACGCCCGACCCTACGTCGTACGCATGAAACAGATTTATTGATATACAGTTTTTGCATTAAATTAATTTGGTACTTTCTTCGTCTGCAAAATTGTTTCAATATGCCGCATTTCTCTTCGGCTTTCAAGTGACAAAGATAAAGAATCTTGTGGGAATAGCAAAGAATGTGACAAGAAAGTTGAGACTGTTATGACTTCCGCATGGAAGCACTCTGCATGGATTGGGGATGTGTCATTATTCACCCCAGAGTAACACAGAGTTCCATAGAGCAAACTTAATCTGTTGATAACTAATGATACTTATCTGTATAAATCTGTTGTGAATACGAGTTTCGACACACCCCCCTCTCTGTGTTATTCTGTGTTCTCTGTGGTGAGTTTTTGATACCCCCACTTGTCCCCCCCGAATATTTTCACTAAGTTTGTCGCCCATTAACGTGACAAACACGATATGAATAAGAACTTACACCCTTTAATGTTGGCCGGAACCGGTAGTGATGTGGGTAAAAGCATCATTGCCGCCGCTTTTTGCCGCATATTCCTGCAAGACGGTTATCATCCTGCACCATTCAAGGCACAGAACATGGCATTAAATTCATATGCCACTCCCGAGGGACTTGAAATAGGAAGGGCACAAGCTGTGCAGGCCGAGGCCGCAGGTGTGCCTTGCCATACGGATATGAACCCGTTGCTACTGAAACCATCGTCCGATCATACTTCACAGGTGGTACTCAACGGGCGCCCCATCGGTAACCGGAATGCTTACGAATATTTCCGCCGTGAGGGACGGGAGGAGTTGCGAAAAGAGGTTCATGCCGCATTCGACCGTTTGGCTGCCCGTTACAATCCGGTAGTGATGGAAGGGGCGGGGAGCATCTCCGAGATCAATCTTCGTGACAGTGATCTGGTGAACCTGCCTATGGCTATGCATGCCGGAGCAGATGTGATTCTCGTGGCGGATATAGACCGTGGAGGAGTGTTTGCCAGTGTTTACGGTTCGGTGATGCTGCTTCGGCCGGAAGAGCGGAAGCATATCAAGGGGATATTGATTAATAAATTCCGTGGAGATATCCGTCTTTTCGAGTCGGGGGTAAAGATGCTGGAAGATCTCTGTGGTGTTCCGGTGGTTGGGGTGGTGCCCTACTATAAAGATATCTATATTGAAGAAGAAGATTCGGTGATGCTGCAAACCAAGAATATCCGTGCCGGACAGGGGAAGGTAAACATAGCCGTAGTGCTGCTCCGGCATTTAAGTAACTTTACCGACTTCAATGTATTGGAGCGCGATCCGCGTGTACACCTGTTCTACACCAACAATACGGACGAACTGATGAAAGCTGATATCATCCTGTTGCCCGGTTCGAAAAGCACTTTGTCCGATCTGTATGAGTTGCGCCGTAACGGAGTGGCGCAGGCCATCGCCCGTGCCCACCGGGAGGGTGCCACGGTGATGGGCATTTGTGGAGGTTACCAGTTGATGGGGCAGGAGGTTTGCGATCCCGATCATGTGGAAGGTGAGATAGAACGCTTGCCGGGATTGGGATTATTGCCCGTCAGCACCCGTATGCAGGGGGAAAAGATTACGCGGCAGGTACGTTTCCACTTTCTTGAAGGCAGCGAGACCTGTGAAGGATACGAGATACACATGGGCACAACGACGCCCCTTGCCGATGCTCCTGCTTCGCCACTCAACCATCTGGCAGACGGAAGGGAGGACGGATATTTTGCCGACCGTACCTGTATGGGGACATACGTACATGGCATTCTCGACAATCCTTCGGTCATCGACTATCTGCTGGAACCTTTCGCCGATAAGCTGAAGGAGACCACTTTCGACTATAAAGCGTTTAAAGAAGAACAATACGATAAACTGGCAGCCCACGTCCGCAAGCATGTCGACCTGCCGCTTATCTATCAAATATTGACAGACAATGATTGAAGGACACGGAGACGATTCTTATAAATACCTCCACCCGATACGGAGTAATTTCAGTTCGAACGTATATAATAAGGTAAACCTTGACGGGCTGCGGACGCATTTGTGCGGGCGTATCTCCGCCATTTCCGCTTACCCCGAACCGGAACCTTATACATTAGAGGCCCGTCTGGCCGACCGTCACGCTTTGCCTGCCGCTTCGGTTTGCGTGACGAATGGTGCCACAGAAGCCATTTATCTGATAGCGCAAACCTTCCGGGGGACGAATACGGCCATTCTGATGCCTACGTTCAGCGAATATGCCGATGCCTGCCGCATGCACGGGCATAGGGTCACATCCCTGTATACGCTGGAGGCAGTGCCGGAGGACGTGCGTATGGTATGGCTCTGCAACCCGAATAATCCGACAGGAGAGGTGCATGGTAAGGAGCGCCTGACCGAACTGATCAGGAAACATCCGCAGGTTTGCTTCGTGATCGATCAGTCGTATGAATACTTTACGTTGGAGGAACTCTTCACCGCACGTGAAGCTGCCGGATTTCCCAATGTGATCCTCTTGCATTCCATGACCAAGCGATATGCCATACCGGGGCTCCGTCTGGGATACGTAACTGCGCAGCCGGGGCTGATGGCTCGTCTGCGTACGAACCGCATGCCTTGGTCGGTCAATCAGCTTGCCATCGAGGCAGGTCTCTACCTGCTTTCCGAGGGCATTCCGGAAGCTCTCTCCATGAAGGACTATCTGGCAGAGTGTGCCCGTCTGAAAAGTTCGCTTGAAGCGATAGGCGGACTGGAAGTATGGCCTACCGATACGCACTTTATGCTGGTTTGTTTGCGATTCGGTAAAGCTGCCGCCTTGAAAGAGTATCTGGCCCGTGAAGAAGGAATTCTGATTCGTGATGCTTCCAACTTCGAAGGGCTGGACGAACGTTTCTTCCGAGTTGCCACCCAGACACCGGAAGAGAATGATGAACTGGTGAGGGCCATTGCGGAGTGGATGGCGGAATAATGACAGATTAAGGATGTATCAGAGTATGGACGAGATGTTTTTTGGGTTTGTTTGCCTTGTATATTTCTGCCGGCTGTCCCCCTTGCCTTTGGCTTGGCTGCTGGATCGCTGGTTGGGAGACCCTGCCTGGTTGCCGCATCCTGTGGTGGGATTCGGCAAACTGATAGCTTGGGGAGAAAAGTCGATGAATGTGGGGAGTGCCCGCGTTTGGAAAGGTGGGCTGGTATCGGCAGTGCTGATTGCGGGAGTCTATCTTTTCACTTGCTTCTTTCTCAGGGTGACCGAAGAGTATTCCATCGTATTGACGGCTCTGATAAAGACCCTGCTGATATTCTGCTGCCTGGCCGGAACGACGTTGATACGTGAGGTCCGGATGGTTTTCGAGGCGGTGGACCGTTCGTTGGACGAGGGACGCCGACAGGTGGGGCGTATCGTGGGGCGGGATACTTCTGCTTTATCTGCGCAGGAAGTGCGCACGGCAGCTTTGGAAACCTTGGCGGAAAATCTGAGTGACGGAGTGATTGCACCCCTTTTCTGGTATGCTGTGCTGGGAGTACCCGGCATGATGGCGTATAAGATGGTGAACACGCTCGACTCGATGATTGGTTACCGAAACGAGCGCTATCGTCAGTTCGGCTGTATAGCGGCCCGGATAGATGATGTCGCCAATTACATTCCTGCCCGCCTGACGGCTCTGTTGATGATAATCGTCAGCGGACGGCTTTCTTTATTCAGGTTTGTGGGTAAATACGGCAGTCGCCATGCCAGTCCCAACTCCGGTTATCCGGAGGCGGCATTGGCAGGTATCCTGAATTGCCGGTTCGGCGGTCCGCATTATTACTTCGGGGAGGAGGTATGGAAACCGTTCATCGGTGATAACGAACGGGTATTGACAACAGCGGATATGAGGAAAGCGGTATCCGTCAATCAGAAGGCAGAGACGTTGATGGTCGCGTTGGTGTGGCTGACTGTTCTGCTGTCTTTGGGTTAAGTTGCAGCCGGACTATTCCACCGTAAGGTGTCAGTGCGCCGAAAGCATCTTCCATCTTTAATGTTCCTGCATAGATCTGTGCACAAATCAGTACTCCGCCATGTGCGAAGACAGCCACGCGCCCGTACTTTTGCCTGCTCACTTCATCCAGAAATTCGGAGACCCGTTGAAGTTGCATCATAAACGATTCTCCGCCTGTGGCTGCTACATGGAAATAGTCGTCATACCACTCTTGCAGTCGCGGATCATCTATTTTGTCGAACTCCTTCATTTCCCATTCACCGAAGTCCAGTTCTTTCAGACGGGCATCACGGATGGCATCCGGATAGCCACAGTGCTCTGCCAGACGGGTGCAGCGGCTCAAAGGACTTGTGAATACGGCATCAAACACATCATCCTGCAACTGTTGAGCCGTGATTGTGGCTTCTTCTTTAAAACTATCCCGTAAGGGAACATCGGTCTGGCCATAACAGACGCCTCTGGGAACATCGACAGAGGTATGTCGGATCAATATGATTTCCATGATCTTATTGGTTTAAGTATGAGTTTGACTCACCACAGAGTAACACAGAGTTCCACTGAGATGATTTATCTCTTAAACATCTTATAGACAAGAATTTAAAAACAGGTGATACTCTGTGTTACTCTGTGGTGAATCAAACTATATGAATATAAGAATAACTACCCCCAGGTAGAAGGACAGTTCGCTTAAAAGGAACAGTGCACCGCAGCAATCGCCTGTATACCCTTGTAACTTTCGTTTCATCAGCCTGTATAGTAGATACAACACTGCCAGCGGGAATATAATGGCAATCCAATACCTGTACGGAAGCAGGAGCGTCAAAGGAAGTATTCCGCATAAAAGTCCGAAAGCAAATTCTCCTTGCGACATTCTATTATAAACCACCTTCGCCTTGCTCTCTTCTTCTTTCCGTGCGTAAGGCAGGAAGTTAATGATCTGTGATGAAGTCAACTTGCTCACAGTGTCGCCTGCAATCAGTACAGAGCAGGCGAAGGAGAGAGGAAGACTTGTCAGGAGATTCCATAGCAGGAAGAAGTATGCGATCAATCCGATGACCCCATAACTGCCGATGTACGAATCCTTCATAATAGAGAGGATACGTTCCCGGCTGGTTCCTCCGCCGAATCCGTCAAAGAAATCCGCCAGCCCGTCTTCGTGCAATGCGCCTGTGATCAACAATCGGCTGGTAAGTGCCAGCAATACGGCAACGGTGAAGGGGAGGACCTGTGCGGCCGACCAGAGTACCCCCGCCATGACGCCGCCCGTAAGCCATCCTGAAAGGGGCCAGTAAGGCACCACGTGCTTAAAACATTCTGCCGGAACTTCCCGGATGCGCCAGAAGGGGAGACGGGTGAAAAAGATAAATGCTGCTAATATATTCATGTGGGGCTTCTTTAAAAGTATTTGGTGATGGACGCATGCGCAAAGTTGTCCATTTCGTTGATCATCCGCACCGCAGAGTCTACGATAGGATAGGAGCAGATGGCTCCGGTCCCTTCTCCAAGGCGCAAACCCAGATTCAATAACGGCTTGGCTCCCATGGCATCAAGCAGAAGCTTGTGTCCAGTCTCGTCTCCCTGATGGCCGAAGATGGCGTAGTGCATTACTTCAGGGTAAAGCCGGGATGCCGCGAGGATGCAGTTTGTCATGATGAATCCGTCCACCAGGATAATCATTTTCAGTTCGGCTGCCTGAAGCATGGCACCTACCGCCATTACCATTTCCAGGCCGCCGAAGTAACGAATCAGGTCGCGTACGCTTCCGTCTCCCTGATAATTGTCCAGTGCCCGCTGCAATACGCTGTATTTATGACGGATTCCGGCATTGTCGAGTCCGCTTCCGGCGCCGACGCATTGTTCGAGGGGAATACGGGTGAAGCAGGTCATCCACATAGAGGAGGATGAAGTGTTGCCGATTCCCATTTCACCCAGGGAGAGCACATTGCATCCTTCGGCGTGGCACCGGCGGACTATCTCTGCCCCACGGTCTATACACAAGTCCATCTCTTCTTCCGTCATGGCCGCTTCATGCAGGTAGTTGCGTGAACTTTTGCGTACTTTCATATTGATAATTCCCTTGTCGTAAGGCAGATCGTAATCCACTCCGGCATCCACGATCTTTAATTCGAATCCGTGTTGGCGGCAGAGGAAGTTGACACCTGCCCCTCCATGAAGGAAGTTGCTGATTTGCTGCCAGGTGATCTCTTTGGGAGAGAGGCTGACACCTTCGTCGACAATGCCATGATCGGCTGCAAATATAATGTTCTGCGGACATTTCAGCGTGGGAGTCAGTGTCTGCTGGATAAGCCCGATTTGCAAAGCCAGTTCTTCAAGTGTTCCCAGAGAACCTTTGGGCTTGGTCAGATTGTTTATTTTGTCAGTCAATGCTTCCCGGATTGTTTCGTCCGGTCTGGTGATTTGAAATGTTTTCATTTTATATAGGGTTAGTCTATCGTTTGTTTTTCATCTTTTACTTTCACGGGAATGCCCGATACCATTAATAAGACCTGATTGGCCCGGGTGGCAATATACTGGTTCATCCACCCCTGCATATCGGTGAACTTTCGTTGTATAAGGTTTTCTGAGGTGCCTCCCATGCCGATCTCGTTGGTGACGAAGATAAAGGTGGCTTCCTGTTCTGTCAGCCGGTCAAACTCGGCTTTTATGGCGGCGAGTGCCTTGTCTGTATCCGCTTCAAGGTCGAAGAAGTAATTGGTACACCAGAGTGTTACGCAATCGATCAGCACTACACGCCCTTGCAAAGAATGGCGGCTCAGTTCCTTTTCTTCTTCTATGTTGGTCCATTCTGGTCCCCGGTTGGCCTGATGACGTAACACCCGTTGACGGAACTCTTCGTCCCAGATGCGTGAGGTGGCCAGGTAGACCGGATTGGGGGAGAGAGATAATGCTAACCGTTCGGCATAGTTGCTTTTGCCCGAACGGGCCCCTCCGGTGATAAGTATGATCTGTTTCATGAATCTATCTGTGTATTTTCGGTTAGCAAATGTACGGTAATATTTTATATTTCCGTTCCCGGATGCAAAATATTGTGCCATTGCCATGGGTATTTCAGAAACAATATTTATCTTTGCACTGCTTTACAAAACGGAAGCAATTATATTGCGGTAGTAGCTCAGTTGGCAGAGCGGCGGCTTCCCAAGCCGCAGGTCACGAGTTCGACCCTCGCCTACCGCTCAATTCATGTTTTCAAGTCAAAAGTAAATATCGCAGGTTCCCTTGATCTTTTTGTGAGAAAAGAATGATGGAATCTGCGGTTTTTTTGTGTATTTCCTCTTTCACTCTTTGTTCTTTTCTTACCTTTGTGAATCAATTTTAATAGATAATCACATGAATAAGAAACTAATCTTATCTATCTTCGTTCTGGCGGGGGCTCCTGTACTGTTATCGGCTGCGGGAGAAGCACGATTACTGCGTTTTCCTGCTACGAACGGAAAGGAGATCGTATTTTCGTATGCGGGCGATTTGTATAAAGTGCCTGCTGCGGGAGGTGAGGCACAGCGTCTGACTTCCCATGTGGGATACGAAATGTTTCCCCGGTTTTCTCCGGACGGCAAAACGATTGCATTCACCGGACAGTATGATGGAAATACAGAAGTGTATACCATGCCTGCGACAGGGGGTGAACCGTTACGAGTTACCTATACGGCTACCAATAGCCGCGATGACCTGGGTGACCGTATGGGACCCAATAACATTGTCATGACCTGGACACCGGACGGACAGCGCATCGTATACCGTAACCGTATCAGTGATGGATTTTCCGGCAAACTGTTTACAGTGGACAAGGAAGGCGGATTGTCAGAAGCAATTCCTCTTCCGGAGGGCGGATTTTGTAGTTACTCACCGGACGGAAAACAATTGGCATACAACCGGGTGATGCGTGAATTCCGTACCTGGAAATATTATAAAGGCGGTATGGCGGATGATATCTGGGTGTATAATCCGAACAGCAAAACAGTGGAGAACATTACCAATAATGTAGCTCAGGACATTTTTCCGATGTGGATTGGCGATGAAATCTTTTTCCTTTCCGATCGTGACCGCATCATGAATATCTTTGTATACAATACGAAGACTAAACAGACTGCCAAGGTAACTGATTTTACTGAGTATGATGTGAAGTTCCCAAGTGCCAGTGGAAATACCATTGTCTTTGAGAACGGTGGATATATTTATAAGATGGATGCCGCTACCCGGAAGGCTGAAAAGGTAAATATTACACTGGCTTCGGATAACATCTATGCCCGTACCGATTTGAAAGACGGAGCGAATTATGTGACTGCGGCCAGTCTGTCGCCGGATGGAGCACGAATGGTAGTGACAAGCCGGGGTGAAGTATTCAATCTGCCGGTAGAGAAAGGGGTTACAAAAAATATAACTCGTTCGCCGGGAGCTCACGACCGTGACGCACAGTGGTCACCGGACGGAACACAGATTGCTTATATCTCTGATGCTACAGGCGAAACCGAACTTTATCTGCAGAATGCGGCAGGTGGCGAACCGATGCAGTTAACCCATAAGAACGATACATATATCCGTGGCTTTAAATGGAGTCCGGATTCTAAGAAGATAGTGTATATGGATCGTAAGAACCGAGTTAATCTGCTGGATGTGGCTTCCGGGAAAGTTTCATTATTATTGCAAGATCCGATGGGAGTGCCGGGTGGAGTTACTTTCTCTCCGGACAGTGAGTGGTTGACTTATACACGGATGGGTAAAAATGAAATCAATGTCGTATATGTCTACAATATTGCGGAAAAGAAAGAATATCCGGTGACCGACAAATGGTATAACTCTTCTTCTCCGGTGTTCAGTGCCGACGGAAAGTATCTGATATTCTCTTCTGCCCGTGATTTTAATCCGACTTACGGATCATTGGAATGGAACCATGTATATAATAATATGTATGGTGTGTACATCGCTTTGCTGTCTAAAGATACATCGTCTCCTTTCATGCAGAAAGATGCGGAAGTGGCTGCATCTAATGCTACACCCAAAAGCGGGGATAAGAAACCGGCAGATAAGAAGGAGGTGGCTGATGCTTCGTTGGTGAAGTTCGATCCGGATGGCATTACCGATCGCATTGTTCGATTGCCCTTGTCTCCGTCTTATTATGGTAACTTCTATTCGGATGGCAACAAGGTGTACTACTGGGGACGTGGTGGTACGAAAATGTATGACTTGGTAAGTCAGAAAGAGGAATCGATTGCCGATGGAGCTTCGATGGATGTTACTTACGATGGTAAGAAGGCACTTTTCTTTAAAGGCCGTCAGATTTATGTGACCAATCTTCCTTCGGGTAAGACAGAACTGACCACTCCGGTCAATTTAAGCAATATGAAGATTACTGTGGATTATCCGAAAGAGTGGGCACAAATCTTTGATGAAGCTTGGCGTGCCTATCGTGACGGATTCTATCAGGAGAGCATGCACGGTGTAGATTGGAAAGCAATTAAAGAAAAATATGCGGTCTTGCTGCCTTACGTTAAAACTCGTTTAGACCTGAATTACATTATCGGTGAGATGATAGGTGAATTGAACTGTGGGCATGCTTATGTCAATCCGGGAGAAACGGAACAGCCCAAACGGATCAATACCGGTTTGCTTGGTGCGGAGATTACCCGCGACAAGAGTGGCTTTTTCCGTCTGGAGAAGATATTCCCCGGAGCATCTTGGAGCAAAGAACTGCGCTCTCCGCTTACGGAACCGGGGGTTGATGTGAAAGCAGGAGAGTACATCGTAGCTATTGACGGTGTGCCGACCAATACAGTTAAAGATATGTATTCTTTACTGGTGGGTAAAGCAGAGATACCTACTGAAATTTCGTTGAATGCCAAACCTCAGCTTTCCGGAGCACGTAAGGTTGTGATCAGTCCGCTTGCCAATGAATATCCTTTGATACATTACAATTGGGTACAGGATAATATAAAGAAAGTGGACCAGGCTTCCAACGGACGTATCGGATATATTTATATTCCGGATATGGGACCGGAAGGCTTGAACGAGTTTGCCCGCTATTTCTATCCGCAACTTGATAAAGAAGGGTTGATTATTGATGATCGTGCCAATGGTGGAGGTAATGTTTCACCAATGATCCTGGAACGTCTTTCCCGTGAACCTTATCGCCTGACTATGGGTAGAGGTACCAGCCATGTGGGAACAGTGCCTGATGCTGTACAGGTGGGACCGAAGGTTTGTTTGATTAATAAATACTCCGCTTCTGATGGCGACCTGTTCCCGTGGGGCTTCCGCGCACTTGGATTGGGCAAGTTGATAGGTACGCGTACCTGGGGAGGTATTGTTGGCATTAGTGGTTCATTGCCATATATGGATGGAACAGACATACGTGTTCCGTTCTTTACCAGTTATGACCCGAAGACGGGACAATGGATTATCGAAAACCATGGTGTGGACCCGGATATCCTGATCGATAATGATCCGGTGAAAGAGTGGAATGGAGAGGATCAACAGCTGAACAGAGCCATCGAAGAGGTTATGAAACAGCTTCAAGACCGTAAACCATTGGCTCCGGTACCAGCTCCGAGAGATTTTAGCAAATAAAAAACTTACTGAGATTGCAGTAAGAGGTTTTCACCACAGATTCCACGTACTTTTACAGACTCATTATCAGAGTCATGTATAGAACCGCGTAATCTGTGGTGTTTCTTTTTGATACAATACCTTCTAACGTTTATGAAACAAGAACTAAAGAATAAACTTGCATTTTTGGCAGATAAATACGAGGTAGCCGAATTTATTATGGATGACCCTGTACAGTTTCCACATCGCTATACCGGCAAGGCCGATATTGAGATCTCTGCCCTGGTAGCTTCTTGGATTGCTACCGGAAACCGGAAGGCTATTATCAAAAGCGGCGACCGGATTGACCGTGAACTGTTCTCGAATGCTCCTTACCGGTATATACTTAGTGAGGAGTGGAAGAAATATCGAGGAGTAAAAACCAGCTTCTATCGTTATTATTCCTGGAATGATTTCTATTTACTTTGTCAGGCTTTGTATGCGGCCTATCAGGAACATGAAGACCTGGAGTCGCATTTGTGCCATTCGCTTTCTTGGGGTACTCCGTTGGAAAGACTGCAATCCGTGTTCGGACATATCAATGGGATGCCTGCTTTGGCAAGTGCTTCCGAAGCGAAAAAGATGTGTATGTTCCTGCGCTGGATGATTCGTCGGGATTCTCCTGTGGATCTGGGTATCTGGCGGAGTTTTGATCCTTCGGATCTGATTATTCCTCTCGACACGCATGTGCATCGCATTTCAGTCGATCTTGGACTGACCGATGCACGTAAATGTCTGAAGACTGCGCGTTGTATTACCGATGCATTGCGGGAGATATGGCCGGATGATCCGGTGAAGGGAGACTTTGCACTTTTCGGGTTTGGTATCAACGAATCCGTAAGAAGTTAGACGGTGTTATAAGAAACTTTTTAGTTTGACTATCTGTTCTTTAAGCGATAAAGGATATGTTAAACCTCCTTATGGCGTAAAATTATGACTAAGAAAGAAGAAATTTTAGTAGAAGAGGGCAGTCGGCAAGCACCCGAGAAGTATTATATCAAAATAACTCCTGACGGCCCTTATCTTGTTTATGGTAATCCTCCCATTGACCAGGAAATTATTCTTCCCAATGAAGAAGGTTCTTCGTGGGTGTATCAACGCGGGCTGAGTTTCGACAGTTCGGCCACTCCGGTAGCTCTGTGCCGTTGCGGGCATTCCCGCCATAAACCCTTCTGTGACGGTTCTCATAAGCGTGCCACCGATTGGGACTCTAATGAAACCAATAACAAACGTCCGTTACTTGAAGAAGCCGAGGAATTGGAAGGCCCCGCCATGGTGCTTGCCGATAACGAAAAGTATTGTGCTTTTGCCCGTTTCTGCGATGCACGCGGCCGAATCTGGAATCTGGTACAACTCGCTGAAACCGAAGAAGAGCGTGAACTTGTCCGTCGCGAGGCCGGCCATTGTCCTGCCGGGCGGCTCGTCGTTTGGGACAAAGAGACGCAAAAAGTCTTCGAACCGCCTTTTGAGCCCTCTATCGGTATTATTGAGGATCCTGGAATCAGAGTGAGCGGACCTATCTGGGTAAAAGGCGGTATCCGCATAGAGAGTGCGGATGGCAAAAGCTATACAATCAGAAACAGGGTGACTTTGTGCCGTTGCGGACAGTCGTCCAATAAACCGTTTTGCGACGGTACGCATGCTTCCATGGGATTCAGTGACGGACTTCTGTTGGAAGAAAAAGGCAAGAAGTGGTGATTCTGCTTTCTGAAAAATCATAAATAAGCCGGTTGTCAATCGATAAACCGGCTTGTTTATGAACTGCCCTGCCGGGTTCCCTCTTAAAATTATAGATAAAGAATGATCACAGTTCACCCATTTTTAGTATTTTTGCATCCTGTTTTGAAGATAGAAAACTTTAAAAGAAGAAAAATATAATGGCAAAAGAACTGAAAGACCTGACCAAACGCAGCGAAAACTATTCGCAGTGGTATAATGATTTGGTAGTGAAAGCCGATTTGGCAGAGCAATCGGCTGTACGCGGATGTATGGTGATTAAGCCTTACGGATACGCTATTTGGGAGAAAATGCAACGTCAGCTGGATGATATGTTTAAGGAAACCGGACATGTGAATGCTTATTTCCCGTTGCTGATTCCAAAATCATTCTTGAGTCGTGAAGCTGAGCATGTGGAAGGCTTTGCCAAAGAGTGTGCCGTAGTTACTCACTACCGCCTGAAGAATGCCGAAGATGGTTCGGGTGTGGTGGTTGACCCTGCTGCAAAGTTGGAAGAAGAACTGATTATCCGTCCGACTTCCGAAACAATCATCTGGAATACTTATAAAAACTGGATTCAGTCTTATCGTGACCTGCCTATCTTATGCAACCAGTGGGCAAACGTTTTCCGTTGGGAGATGCGTACACGACTGTTTCTCCGTACAGCAGAATTCCTGTGGCAGGAAGGCCATACGGCACATGCAACACGTGAGGAGGCAGAAGAAGAAGCAATCCGTATGCTGAATGTATATGCTGACTTTGCAGAGAAATACATGGCGGTTCCGGTGGTGAAAGGGGTGAAGTCGGCCAATGAACGTTTTGCCGGTGCGCTTGACACCTATACCATTGAAGCGATGATGCAGGACGGCAAGGCGTTACAGAGTGGTACGTCTCACTTCCTGGGACAGAACTTCGCGAAAGCGTTTGATGTGCAGTTTGTTAATAAAGAAAATAAGCTTGAGTACGTATGGGCTACTTCATGGGGTGTTTCTACCCGTCTGATGGGTGCATTGATCATGACCCACTCGGATGACAACGGTCTGGTATTACCTCCGCATCTGGCTCCGATTCAGGTAGTGATCGTTCCTATATATAAGAATGACGAGCAGCTGAAACAGATTGATGCCAAGGTAGAAGGTATTGTAGCGAAGCTGAAGGCATTGGGCATTTCGGTCAAATATGATAATGCCGATAACAAACGACCGGGCTTCAAATTTGCCGATTATGAACTGAAGGGTGTACCGGTTCGTCTGGTAATGGGCGGACGCGACCTGGAAAACAATACGATGGAGGTGATGCGTCGCGATACATTGGAGAAAGAGACCGTTACTTGCGATGGTATCGAGACATATGTTCAAAATCTGTTGGAAGAGATTCAGGCCAACATTTACAAGAAAGCGTGTACTTATCGCGATTCACGTATCACTAAGGTAGACAGCTACGATGAATTCAAGGAAAAAATCGAAGAGGGCGGTTTCATTCTGGCTCATTGGGACGGAACTACGGAAACAGAAGAGAAGATCAAGGAAGAGACAAAAGCTACTATTCGTTGTATCCCGTTCGATTCGTTTGTTGAAGGTGACAAAGAGCCCGGTAAGTGTATGGTAACCGGCAAACCTTCTGCTTGCCGTGTGATATTTGCTCGTTCTTATTAATAATTAATATAAGGTATAAGGAAAAAAGGTTGGAGGTACCTAAATGAACTTCCGACCTTTTTCTTTACTACCGTTATTCTAATAGCCTATGAATCCATTCTTGAATCTTATCTGGCTGCTGTGTGGCGGCATTTTTACTGCGATAGAGTATCTTATTGCAAGTCTCTTGATGATGGTTACCATTATTGGTATTCCATTTGGCTTTCAGACTCTGAAACTGGCTGGGCTTGCTTTATGGCCGTTCGGCAAAGAGGTGAGGAGCACCCCCGATTCGGGAGGTTGCCTCAGTATCATAATGAATATAGTCTGGCTGTTTCTTGGTGGAATTTGGATCAGCCTTTCTCACCTGGGATGGGGGATTCTGCTTTGTATCACAATCATTGGTATACCATTCGGGAGACAACACTTCAAACTTGCCGGACTGGCTCTGACTCCCTTCGGAAAGGTTATTGTCGATAAGGGCTTTTAATCGTTCTATCTTCTTCACATCCCTTTTCGGTATTCATACACTTTCCGTTTTTGTATTCTTTCTTTGTAAGAGAGACATACGAAAATAAAGACTGAAGAAAAGAGAGCGTCACATTGGATGCTCTCTTTTCATTTCCGATTTAGCTTTGGTGATGTCTTTTACCGTGTCATTCGGGATGCTGTCCCGTGCGGCAGCCTGTTTCTTTCTCAGGTTTCTCAACTTCCATTTATTCCAGAAGAGAAGTTCACTCCATTTATTAAAATCTTTTTTGTACATGATACCGATTCCTTGGGTAGTCAGGTTGGTCCGTGTATAATAACGGTCGTTCGTTTCATTATACGCCTTCAGACGTATGTCTCCTGAGCGGTTGAGCAGCCATTCCGCTTCAAAGTCTCCGATGAAATTGGTATTAGCTAACGGATTATCCCGGTAGCCGAAATTACCATTAATAATCAGACGGTTGTTCAATAACTGCCCGGACAGGATACCTTCTATTTCCATGTCCGTCCAGCCTTTGTCACCGGTACTGAGATTCGTCCCGATGTTCCAGTTGTTGTTATCGAATACCTGCGATAACAGATTGTTTAACTGTCCGGACAGGGTAGAGAATAGGGCTGACGATGTCATATTGGAGTTTTGGGTGCCTCCGGTACTCTCCTGTGGATAGAACTTGCCGATACCCAGCAGATAGAGTATCTGTATGTTCATCTGCTCTTCCGTACTGATGTAATTGCGTACTAGCGTCTGTATCTCGTCCCGTTCGTTGGGGAGTTCGATACCTAATTTAATATTGGGGCGCCAGAGAATTCCGGTCAGGTTCATGATGCAATTCACCTTTACATTGGGTTGCTGGGTGATCGGGTCTGCGGCATCGGGGATCAGGTCATTCAGCGAAGCAGAGTTCACCGTATAACTGGCTTGTATATTGAGCGTCGCATCCAACGGGGGACCGTTGAAAGTGATACTGCTTCCGTCTTTTATGATAAAGTCTTTGCGGATGACTTCCTGCAAGCTGAACTTATAAATACCCTGGCTGATGCGGTAGTTTCCGAACATTTTCACATCTCCTTTATTAAAGAACTCTGTCCGTATGTTGCCGGAGCCTTTACCGCTGATGTAGTCTCCGGCAATGGGGTCCATGATAATTTTCATAGTAGCGTCCGGAGTAGCATCTATCAACAGATTCAGGCGGATATCCGTTTTTGTCTCTTCCTCCTCCATCTCCTGCTGCAGCCGCTCATATTCTGATATTACATTGATGGAATCCTGAACGAATCTGCGCGGAGTTTTGTCGATAAACTTAATGAACTGGTTGCTGGCTGCTGAAGCAGTGGCATTGGTTATGTAGACAAAATTGGTATTGCGGTTGGTCGTGACGGCTGCATTGACTTGCAGTTCCTGCGGATTGCCAACCAGCATCGCATTACCGGTTCCATACACTTTTCCGTAGAAGTTGATATCAGAGCTTTCTTTCGTGTCCATCAGTAACATGTTGTTCACGTTGAATTCGAAGTGATAGCTCAAATCCCTGAAATGCCTGAAATTCAGTTTGCCGTTCATCGTGCCCTGGTGCCCTTCCATATCTGCGATATGTATATTGTCGAAAGTGATACCGGTGGTGGACAGACGGATAGTGTCTTTTACGGCAAATGATGTGTTTAATATTCCTATCTTCAACGACGCATCTGTCATCAGATCCCCTTCGATGTTGAGTTCCTTGAATTTTCCATAGAAATGAGCTTTGCCGCTGGTACGTCCATGCAGGTCTTCGACAATGGAACGCATGAAATATTGGAGGAACTGAATGTTTGTATGCTCCGTTTCTATATTCAAATCCAGTTTACTTTCCGGCTTTAACGGATAGACGTGCCCGATGACGTGCGTTTTCGATAGCCCTTCTTCTTCCATGTGAGCATCAAGGAAGATGGCACGTTTGTCGTTCTCCCATGCTCCGTAAATATCCATTGCTCCCAAAGAAGCATCATTGAAAGTGAAGTTTTTAAAATGTAAGCGGGTATTCATGACCGGCTCCTTCAAAATGCCACTGGCATATGCCGTTCCGGTGGCATCTCCTTTAAAGTCCACATCGTCAAAATCTACCACATCGAATACGTAACCCACATTGATGTCCTTCAGGTCTACCTTCAGTGTGTCTTCGGCATGTTCCGAGATGCGTCCGTCGATGCGGATGTGACGGTCTTTATGCGAGAAATAGAAATCGTTTACATCTACTTTGCCCGAATCTACTACTACTTGTGACGGATGAATCTGCCACAAAGTATCGTTCAGGATAATGTCTGTCTGCTTGATGTCTACGACTGTTTTCAGTGACGACTTTTCTTCGGCCTTGCGGAAGAAGCTGGCAGCAGCGGATAATCGTCCGCTATAAGTATTGATGGTATTATTGCCCCAATTGATGTTGGCACTTATGGTATCATTTTGGGCTTGCGCATCCAGTGAGATGCTTACGGCACTCTCTTTTTTCAGGTTATTGAACCGTATCTTGGCCTTGAACTGGTCAGTAGGATTTTCACAGAGCACCAGTCCGGACTCGATAAACGTGTTTTGATATTGTAGCCGGGGGAAATAGCCCTCTACTCGCAGCCGCTGTGCCTGGTCATTGAAGTAACCCTTTACAGTCGAGTGCGTATATATCTTCAATGGGATGTCGAATACGGTAGACAGCAGTTCTGTATTGAATATGTGGACATCGAAACTGAAGTTGTTATTCGTTTCAATCGGCTTCTTATCCGGCTGGATCAATGAAGGAATGTATCGCCGCATAATATTCATTACGCTTGCCGGAAGTGTGTGATACAGATAATTACCTTCAATACTTGCTTTCAGGAAACTGGAGGTCAGTTTCAGTTGGTTTTGTTTGTCTTGTCGAGTGGCTATGATGTTGATATTATCCAGAAAGTAATTCTTTTCGGGTGCGGTGAATTGTAGACTGTCTATGTTGATTTCACCTATCATTTCATCGATGGAACCGCCACGGAAGTTAGCTTTCAGCTTCAGAGAGAATTCTGCGTCCGGATAATCCTTGGTCAGGTTCAAGTCGTGCGGGCGTACTTTATCTATTACAGCATTGAAGTTGAAAGTCGGGATTTTCTCGACTACATTGATGTTACCATTTAAATGTATCGAACCGTTTTCATCATCCAGTGCCACCTTTCCGTCGAAGCCGCCACGTTCGAACTCTCCGTCGAGTGTGATATTCTCATATTTATAATTACTGTATTCGAGGGCAGCTATCAGGCCTTTTAGCGTGATGGCGGGGTACTGGTTACGGTAGTGGCTGCCTTGAACATTCAGATTAAAGGTAATTTTGCCCAGTTGCTTGTTATCCAGCAACTGTCCCAGCTCGAAGTCGGTGGTCTTTACACCTCCCGAATAAGAAAACAAGGCTTTGGCTTTATCGGAACTGAGCTTTAAGTCAGTTTGGACAGAACCAATGTTGGTACGAAACAGACCGTACATGACCAAATCTGTGAAATACCCCGATATTTCACCGTGAAAGGAAGCATTTCCTAAACGCTGCAGAATAGGAGGAACCCCATTGTAATGCGGACTCAGGTTGCGTACCAGGAATCCGATTCCATCGTTATTAGCAGATAGATTGGCAAGATGCCCGTATACATAGGCATCTTGCGGGCGTGATAGATCCTGTAAAGAGACATCTCCCTTCAGTCGGAATTTATCGCCTGCATTAATTTCCAGCGTTTTGCAGTTCAACTGGTTGAGTGTGCCTTCTACATCGATGCCCAGATCCAGCTTTTCTTTAAAGTTGGATAGTGCCGGAACAAAAGCTGAAATATCATTCAGGGTCACGTAGGATGGCAGAGTACGGAAAGAGAAACGGACTTCATCGGCAAAATGATTGAGTGCTCCCAAACTGTCATATTCCATCCGAATGGTATCCATTTTCATTTCGGTACCCGGCATTTCTATAGCAAAATTCTCTATTTTCATGCCTCTGTCATTAGCTATGACTTTCAGGCTCAACTTTCTCAGCTCAAAGCCCGATTGTTCATCCACGCTTAGCCGTTTGATGGCCGCATTGATCGAATCGCCTTGAAGTGCTTTGAGAGAGATGTTGGCAATGATATTATGCAATTTGACATGCTGGGGGTTGAACTTTCCGGGAGTTTCTTTTTCCGACAGTACATCGTAAGCCAACTTACCACGGCGTATCAATATAGAGTTGATACGCAAGTCGAGGCTCTTGTCTGTTTTTACTGTGTCTTTAGAGGCAAATGCGTCAAGGACAAATTTGAAATTAGGGTCCGTATTCGGAGTAGGTTTGTTCAGGTTGATGTTAAAGCCGAACAATTGTACACTGCTGATTGCGATTTTTCCGTTGAATAGGGGGATAATATCAAACTTGGCGGAAAGACGAGTAATTTTAAGCATCTCTTTGCCCGATTGATCGTCGAGCAGCACATCGTCTATGATGATACGATTCAATAGTCCGATATCTATCTTACCGATAGTCAGTTCAGTACCTAATGTCCGGGATAGTTCTTTTGCGACAAACGTGGTCATATTTCGCTGAATAAAAGGAATATTCAGCAAAATGATAGTTCCGATATATATACCTAATATAATACCGATAACCCAGCGTACAGTCTTCTTCAGCGTTCTGATAAGCGGTTGTTTTTATTTTGCGAACAAAAATATAAAATAGTTCGTTATGAATCCTACTTTTATCATTACTTTTGCATCGTTTAAATATCAAAAAGCGTATGAGTACAATTATATTAGGAATTGAGTCTTCCTGTGACGATACATCGGCTGCGGTAATAAAAGATGGTTTTCTGTTGTCGAATGTAGTGTCCAGTCAGGCGGTGCATGAAGCTTACGGTGGTGTAGTACCCGAATTAGCATCACGTGCGCATCAGCAAAATATAGTACCTGTGGTGCATGAAGCATTGAAACGTGCAGGGGTGACGAAAGAGGAATTGAGTGCGGTAGCTTTTACGAGAGGTCCCGGACTGATGGGATCGTTGCTGGTGGGAGTATCTTTTGCGAAAGGGTTTGCCCGCTCATTAAACATTCCCATGATCGATGTTAATCATCTGACAGGACATGTATTAGCACATTTCATTAAAGAAAAGGGTGAAGAGAATGAACAACCCACTTTCCCATTCCTTTGCTTGTTGGTGTCCGGGGGTAATTCTCAAATCGTACTGGTGAAGGCATACAATGATATGGAGATTCTGGGACAGACAATTGATGATGCTGCCGGAGAAGCTATTGACAAATGTTCAAAAGTGATGGGGCTTGGTTACCCGGGCGGTCCTATTATTGACCGTTTGGCACGTCAGGGCAATCCGAAAGCTTATACATTCAGCAAACCCCACATCCCGGGGTTGGACTATAGTTTTAGTGGATTGAAGACATCGTTTCTTTACTCGTTGCGTGATTGGATGAAAGAAGATCCCGATTTCATCGAACATCATAAGACTGATTTAGCCGCTTCTCTTGAAGCGACTGTTGTAGATATATTGATGGATAAACTCCGTAAAGCAGCCAAACAGTATAAGATTAACGAGGTAGCTGTAGCAGGTGGTGTGTCCGCCAATAACGGTTTGCGTAATGCTTTCCGTGAGCATGCGGAGAAGTATGGCTGGAAGATTTTTATTCCAAAGTTTAGCTATACCACGGACAATGCTGCAATGATCGCTATTACGGGATATTTTAAATATCAGGATAAAGACTTCTGTCCTATGGAATTGCCGGCTTATTCACGTGTGACTTTATAAAAGAAAAGAGGGTAGATCTTTCTTCTTCTTTATATCTATAATATTGAGAAAGCTAAATAAAAAAAGTCATGTTTGCAGAGATAATAACCATCGGTGATGAGTTGCTGATAGGCCAGGTGACTGACACTAATTCGGCATGGATGGGACGCGAATTAAATAAAGTCGGTATCGAAGTTATTCGTGTAGTGTCTGTACGTGATCGTGCAGAAGAGATAACCGAAGCAGTGGATGCCTCGATGAAAAGGGCGGATATTGTATTGATGACAGGTGGTTTGGGTCCTACTAAGGATGATATCACCAAACAAACCCTTTGTGAATATTTTGGTACCAGACTGATTTTCAGTGAGGCTGTGTTTGAAAATGTGAAGCGGGTATTAGCTGGAAAAATACCGATGAATGCGTTGAATAAGAGTCAGGCGATGGTGCCAGAGAATTGTACGGTCATTAATAATCGGGTGGGAAGTGCCTCTGTCAGTTGGTTTGAAAAGGATGGTAAAGTGCTTGTTTCCATGCCCGGTGTTCCTCAGGAGATGGCTACGGTAATGAGTGAAGAAGTGATTCCTCGTTTGTGCGCAAAGTTTCATACAGATGCCATTGTACATCGTACTTTTACTGTGCAAAACTATCCGGAATCAGTGCTGGCTGAAAAACTGGAGTCTTGGGAGGTGGCGCTGCCGTCCTGTATTAAACTTGCTTACTTGCCTAAACCCGGTTTGATTCGTTTGAGATTGACAGGACGTGGACAAGATCGTCAGGAAGTAGAGACATACTTAAATGTTGAGAGCGCCAAATTGGAAGCCATTTTAGGTGAAGATATTTTGGATGAAGAAGATACACCGATTGAGATTCTGATTGGGGAACTTCTGAAAAAGAAGAAATTGACCCTTTCCACCGCAGAAAGTTGCACCGGTGGAAGTATTGCAGCCCGTGTTACTTCGGTTGCCGGAAGTTCGGAATATTTTAAAGGAAGTGTAGTGGCATACTCTAATGAAGTAAAGATGAAATTGCTGGGGGTATCGATGGAAACGCTTGAAAAGAAAGGTGCTGTAAGCGAGGAAGCCGTAATTGAGATGGTAAAAGGTGCGATGGAAGCGCTGAAAACTGATTGTGCAGTCGCCACTTCGGGTATCGCAGGTCCTGGCGGAGGTACTAAGCAGAAGCCTGTTGGTACAGTCTGGATTGCTGCTGCCTATAAAAATGAAATTTGCACTATGAAGCAGGAAACTGACCGCGGAAGAGAAATGAATGTGGAGAGAGCAGGTAATAATGCTCTTCTGTTACTTCGAAAATTGGTGAAATGAAGAAAAATTACTGCTGAATAATGAATTTATTTAAGAAATGCTTGTTTTATATCTATAAAAGTGCTTACTTTGCGCTCTGTTTGAAAGAAGTATAGATTAAAACTATAAAAATAAGATAGAAATGTCGAAGATTTGTCAAATTACCGGAAAGAAAGCCATGATTGGCAACAATGTTTCACACTCAAAGAGAAGAACTAAGAGAACCTTTGATTTGAACTTGTTTAACAAAAAGTTCTACTATGTAGAACAGGACTGCTGGATCAGCCTGAGCCTCTGCGCTGCTGGTTTGCGTATTATTAATAAAAAAGGTTTGGACGCTGCTCTGAATGATGCAGTTGCCAAAGGGTATTGTGATTGGAAAACCATTAAAGTTATTGGCTAAAACGTAAGAGGAGAAACTGATTATGGCAAAGAAAGCAAAAGGTAATAGAGTTCAGGTGATTCTGGAATGCACAGAACACAAAGATAGCGGTATGCCGGGAACATCTCGTTATATCACAACTAAGAACAGAAAGAATACTACAGAAAGACTTGAGTTGAAAAAATACAACCCGATTCTGAAGAGAGTAACAGTACACAAAGAAATTAAATAAAAAAGAAAGAGTATAACCCATGGCAAAGAAAACAGTAGCAAGTTTGCACGAAGGATCTAAAGAAGGTCGTGCTTATACTAAGGTTATCAAAATGGTTAAATCTCCGAAGACTGGAGCTTACATTTTTGATGAACAAATGGTTCCTAACGAAAAAGTACAAGACTTTTTTAAGAAATAAGCCGGTTGCATTAGATTGCAACCTGAAAAATCCTCTCACTGATATTCATTGAGGGGATTTTTTTTGCCAATTTTATTCGCTTCAATTTTTACTTTACGCCAGTTTTATTATATCTTTGTAGCATAATGTATTATACAAATAATTGTAATCATGGGATTTTTTAGTTTTTTCTCAAAGGAAAAGAAGGAAACTTTAGATAAAGGATTATCTAAAACCAAAGAAAGTGTATTCAGCAAGATTGCCCGTGCGGTAGCCGGCAAGTCGAAGGTGGATGATGAAGTGCTGGATAATCTGGAAGAGGTGCTTATCACATCGGATGTGGGAGTAGAGACTACCCTTAATATCATTAAACGTATTGAAAAACGTGCGGCAGAAGATAAATATGTAAATACACAAGAGCTAAACTCAATTCTGCGTGAAGAAATTGCAGCATTGTTGACTGAGAATAATTCGGATGATGTTGCTGATTTCGATGTTCCGGTAGAGAAAAAGCCTTATGTCATTATGGTAGTGGGTGTGAATGGGGTTGGTAAAACAACTACCATTGGTAAACTTGCTTATCAATTCAAGAAAGCCGGTAAATCTGTTTACTTGGGTGCGGCCGATACATTTCGTGCAGCGGCTGTAGAACAGCTTGTAATTTGGGGAGATAGAGTAGGTGTACCGGTGATAAAACAAAAAATGGGTGCTGATCCCGCTTCGGTTGCATTTGATACATTAAGCTCGGCCGTTGCTAATGATGCGGATGTTGTGATTATAGATACAGCAGGACGCCTACACAATAAGGTCGGTTTGATGAATGAACTGACGAAGATTAAGAATGTAATGAAGAAGGTGGTACCTGATGCTCCGAATGAGGTGTTGCTGGTGCTTGATGGTTCAACCGGGCAGAATGCCTTTGAGCAGGCTAAACAATTCACGTTGGCTACAGAGGTGACTGCCATGGCTATAACAAAACTGGACGGAACGGCAAAGGGAGGCGTTGTTATCGGAATTTCAGACCAGTTTAAGATTCCGGTGAAATATATTGGATTGGGTGAAGGTATGGAAGACCTGCAGGTTTTCCGCAAGAAAGAATTTGTAGACTCCTTATTTGGAGAGAATGCATGAAAAGAAAAACTATAGATATCATAACATTAGGGTGCTCTAAGAATTTGGTGGATTCGGAGCAGTTGATGCGTCAGTTGGAAGAAGCCGGATATGATGTTACCCATGACTCGGAAAAACCGACAGGAGAAATAGCAGTTATCAATACCTGCGGTTTCATCGGTGATGCGAAAGAAGAATCAATTAATATGATTCTGGAATTTGCCCAGGAAAAAGAAGAAGGAAGTCTGGAAAAACTTTTTGTTATGGGCTGTCTTTCGGAACGCTATTTAAAAGAATTGGCGATTGAAATTCCTCAGGTTGATAAGTTTTATGGTAAATTCAACTGGAAAGAGTTGTTGCAGGACTTGGGAAAAGCCTACCATGACGAACTTCATATTGAACGTACGTTAACTACCCCTAAACATTATGCTTATCTGAAAATATCAGAGGGGTGTGACCGTAAATGTTCTTATTGCGCTATACCAATCATTACAGGACGTCATGTGTCTCGTCCCATGGAAGAGATCTTGGACGAAGTGAGATACTTGGTTTCCAATGGTGTGAAAGAGTTTCAGGTGATTGCCCAGGAGTTGACTTACTATGGAGTCGATTTATACAAGAAACAAATGCTCCCGGAATTGATTGAGCGTGTTTCTGAGATTCCGGGTGTGGAATGGATACGTTTACACTATGCATACCCGGCACATTTTCCTGAAGACTTGTTTAGAGTGATGCGTGAACGGGATAATGTATGCAAATACATGGATATAGCATTGCAACATATTAGTGATAACATGTTGCAACGTATGCGGCGTCATGTGACCAAAGAAGACACCTATCGGTTAATTGAACAGTTTCGTAAAGAAGTTCCCGGTATTCATTTACGTACAACGTTGATGGTGGGGCATCCGGGTGAAACAGAAGAGGATTTTGAGGAATTGAAAGAGTTTGTTCGTAAAGTCCGTTTCGATAGAATGGGAGCTTTTGCTTATTCAGAGGAAGAGGGCACGTATGCGGCAGCTAATTATGAAGATTCTATTCCTCAAGAAGTGAAACAGGCCCGCTTGGATGAACTGATGGATATTCAACAGGGGATTTCTGCTGAACTTAGTGCATCTAAGGTGGGGTGGCAAATGAAAGTTATCATTGATCGTATAGAGGGTGATTATTATGTTGGGCGCACTGAATTTGATTCTCCGGAAGTAGATCCTGAGGTATTAATAAAGTGCGAGGGAGATAGTCTGAGGGTTGGTAACTTTTATCAAATAGAGGTGATTGATTCCGATGAATTCGATCTTTTTGCGAAAGTTATCTAAAGATATTTCCCTAAGAATTTGTTTTTTTCATTCGGATTGACTAATATAGCAACATACTTTTAAAATTGTAGTATTTTGAATAACAAAGAATTTACTTCAGAACTTTCGCGCAGGTTAGGATATAATACAAAAGATACTTCTGACTTGATAACTACTCTGCTGTCTGACATCATTCAGGAGCTGCAGGAAGGTAATGCTATAGGAATACAGGGATTTGGTGCTTTTGAAGTAAAAAAGAAGGCTGAGCGTATTGTCATCAATCCTGTCACCAGACTACGCTTGTTGGTTCCACCCAAACTGGTGTTGGCATTCAAGCCAAGTCCAATCTTAAAGGATAAGTTTAAAGAAGCATTTCCGTATGAATGAAAGGTTGACTATACAGAATCTTGTTGATTTACTGGTTAGCAGGCATGGGGTCCCTCAAAAAGATGCCGATGTTTTTGTTCGGGAGTTTTTTCTGTTGATAGAACAGGCTCTGGAGAATGATCAGTACGTGAAAATCAAGGGGCTGGGAACATTTAAACTGATAGGGGTTAATAGCCGTGAAAGTGTAAATATCAATACAGGCGAACGAATTAAGATAGAAGGACATACAAAGATTTCTTTTACTCCTGATCCTTCTTTGCGGGATATTATTAATAGGCCTTTTTCTCATTTTGAGACGGTTGTACTGAATGAGAATACTGTATTGGAAGATACGCCGATAGAGGAATTGGAGGGAGATCCGGTGGATGTGCCTGAAGTAGAAGGAACACAGTTTATGGAGGATGTCTCAATTGAAACAGAGCCTATAGAGGCAGCAAAGCAGATAGAAACAGCAGAATCGGAGGGTATGCTGGAGCAAAACGCAGAGAATGCTGAGACTACTACAGGGGATATTGAGGAGGATACGAAAAAAACGGAAAATATAGAAATTGGAAGTCGAATGGTTGATGTGCCTGAAGAAGTTGAAAAGGAAACCTGCAAGGATACGGGCACAAAGACTATCATAGAAATAGAAGGATTATCTGTTGATGAAGTATCGGAAGACATTAAACCAGATAAGACTGACGAAGGATTCGAGGAAGAACAAGAGCAGGCGGAAAAAGAAATAGAAGAAGGCGAGGCTCCTAAACTGACTGCAGAAGAAATAATTGCTCGGGAGATTCAGAAAACAGAAGTTCCGATTGTTCCTATGGGAAAGGAGAGGTACCCCCAAAAAGAAATTAAATTCAAAAAAGAGAAGTCTCCTGTCCCTTATTTGGTAACTATCATAGCGGTTGTTATGCTGCTTTGTGGTGCGGCTCTGGTTTTTGTTTATTATCCGGATTTGTTTTCTAAAAAAGAAATGCAATCAACCGTAATTGAAGCGGTGGAGAAAAAAGAGCCTATAAAGGAAGTCCCGTTAGATACTGTTATGAAAACAGATACTATAGCCGAAGTGGTGGCAAAAATGCAGGATAAACAACAGGTAGTGAATCCTAAACCTGTATCGGTGAAAACGGATAAAGTATCGGAGAGTAAATCGGTTGCTCAGGAAAAGGTTACTAAGAAGGTGGTGTCAATACCTGTTAAGCCGGATTCTGTAAATTACATAATTACCGGTACTAAGACTACCTATACGATGAAAGAGGGGGAGACTTTAACCAAGGTCTCTTTACGCTTCTATGGTACAAAAGATTTGTGGCCTTATATTGTTAAGCATAATCAGGGAGTGATTAAGAATCCGAATAGTGTGCCATATGGTACTGTACTTAAAATACCGGAACTTGTTAAAAAGTAACGGCTTTGTATGGCACCCGGGTGTATAAACTTGTATACATCCGGGTGCCGTGTTTATGTTATACAAATACAAAAGCGTATGAAAGTACCTTAATCTAAAGACTTCGCATTGTTTTTTAATAAAAATTAGTTGGAATGGTTAAAGATATAGTGTACTTTTGGAATCGAAATTAAAAAGCCTTACAACATAGGTTTCATTTACATTATAAGTAAGAAATTAAACAATAAAATAATTAGTATTTATGGCTGAATCAATTGACATCCGCGAATTGAACGAGCGGATTGAAAGACAGAGTGCTTTCGTTACCAATCTTACAACAGGCATGGACCAGATCATTGTGGGTCAGAAACATTTGGTAGAGTCACTGTTAATCGGGCTACTTTCTGACGGGCATGTATTGCTTGAGGGTGTACCAGGATTGGCAAAAACTTTGGCAATCAAGACATTGGCTTCGTTGATCGATGCAAAATACAGCCGCATACAGTTTACGCCTGATTTGTTGCCTGCCGATGTTGTAGGTACTATGGTTTACAGTCAGAAAGATGAAACCTTTCAAGTGAAAAAAGGTCCGATTTTTGCTAATTTTGTATTGGCCGATGAAATAAACCGTGCGCCTGCCAAAGTACAGAGTGCCCTGCTTGAAGCCATGCAGGAACGTCAGGTGACCATTGGTAAAGAGACATTCTTGTTGCCTGAGCCATTCCTTGTGTTAGCTACACAGAACCCGATTGAGCAGGAAGGTACATATCCGCTTCCGGAAGCTCAGGTAGACCGTTTTATGCTTAAGGTGATTATTGATTATCCGAAGCAGGAAGAGGAGAAATTAATTATTCGCCAAAACATTAATGGAGAGAAATTCAATGTGAAACCTATTTTGAAGGCAGAAGAAATAATTGAAGCCCGTAAAGTAGTACGCCAGGTTTATTTGGATGAAAAGATTGAACGTTATATTGTAGACATCGTATTTGCTACACGTTATCCCGAAAAATATGATTTGAAAGAGCTGAAAGATATGATTGGATTCGGTGGTTCACCTCGTGCTTCCATTAATCTGGCTTTGGCTGCACGTACTTATGCATTTATTAAACGTCGTGGCTATGTGATTCCGGAAGATGTACGTGCTGTTGCACATGATGTCCTCCGGCATCGTATCGGATTGACATATGAAGCGGAAGCCAGCAATGTAACTTCTGATGAAATTGTAAGTAAAATATTGAATAAGATAGAAGTGCCTTAATTTTAATTGAGAATGAATAATCCTCAATTACCAACTTTCAATTCTCAATTAAATAGATGGAAACAAGTGAAATTCTAAAAAAAGTTCGTCGGATTGAAATAAAGACGCGTGGATTGTCGAACAATATTTTTGCAGGACAGTACCATTCGGCCTTCAAAGGTAGAGGTATGGCTTTTTCTGAGGTGCGTGAATATCAGTTTGGTGATGATATACGTGACATTGACTGGAATGTGACAGCGCGTTTTAACAAACCTTTTGTGAAGGTGTTTGAGGAAGAGCGCGAACTGACGGTGATGTTGATGGTGGATGTTTCCGGTAGTTTGGAATTTGGCACCGTAAAACAGCTGAAGAAGGATATGGTAACAGAAATTGCAGCTACTCTCGCATTTTCTGCTATTCAGAATAACGATAAGATCGGAGTTATTTTCTTTTCAGACAGAATAGAAAAATTTATTCCTCCCAAGAAAGGGCGTAAACACATTCTGTACATTATTCGTGAACTGATTGATTTTAAGCCCGAAAGTCGTCGTACAAATATTCGCCTTGCTCTGGAATATCTGACGAATGTCATGAAAAGACGTTGTACAGCTTTCATTTTATCCGATTTTATAGATCAGGAAAGCTTTAAGAATGCAATGACCATAGCCAATAGGAAACATGATGTTGTCGCTATTCAAGTATATGACAGGAGAGTAGCTGAGTTACCGGCAGTAGGTTTGATGCGGATTAAAGATGCGGAAACCGGACATGAACAGTGGATAGACACATCTTCGGCCGGAGTGCGTAAGGCGCATCATGAATGGTGGGTAAATAAACAAACTGAGTTAGACGAAACGTTTACAAAAAGTAATGTTGATTCTGTTTCGGTACGTACTGATCAGGATTACGTGAAAGCGTTACTGAATTTATTTGCTAAACGAAATTAACAGGAAAGATGAATAAAAATATATTTCTGATAGTATTGTTATTTCTGGTTTCTGGCAGAATTGCTGCACAGTCTGTGACTGTCGATGCTAAAATAGACTCTTTGCAAATTCTAATAGGAGAACAGGCAAAAGTGCAGTTACAAGTAGCGATGGATGTGAAGCAGAAAGCTGTTTTTCCGGTATTTACAGATACGCTGGTACGTGGGGTGGAAATTGTGGAAACTGCTAAACCTGATACACAGTATTTAAATGATCGCCAGAGAATGTTAATTACCCAGGAGTATACGGTAACTTCTTTTGATTCAGCTTTATATTATATTCCTCCTATGGGTGTGAAGATCGATAATAAAGAGTATAAATCGAAAGCATTGGCATTGAAAGTGTACTCAATGCCTGTGGATACTTTGCATCCTGATCAGTTTTTTGGTCAGAAGACCGTTATGAAGGCTCCTTTTGCATGGGAAGATTGGTATGGCTTGATTGGTTGCTCTTTTTTGGCATTACCACTGTTAGGATTGCTCATTTATTTGATTGTTCGCATCCGTGATAATAAGCCTATTATTCGTAAAATAAAGGTTGAGCCTAAGTTGCCTCCACATCAACTGGCAATGAAAGAGATAGAGCGTATTAAGACAGAGAAGATATGGCAAAAGGGACAACCAAAGGAATATTATACGGAATTGACAGATGCTCTTCGCACATATATTAAGAATCGATTTGGTTTTAATGCATTGGAAATGACTTCATCTGAAATTATAGATAAATTGCTTGAATTTAATGATAAAGAAGCTATATCAGATTTAAAATATTTATTCCAGACAGCCGATTTGGTTAAATTCGCTAAGCATGATCCGCAAATGAACGAAAATGATACGAATTTAATTAATGCAATTGATTTTATTAATGAAACCAAACAACCGGAAGAAGAGAACCTGAAGCCACAGCCTACTGAAATCACCATTATAGAGAAAAGGTCTTTGCGTACAAAGATATTACTGATATGTGGTATTGTATTTTTGTCGGCTGCTCTTATTGGAACCTTTGTATATATAGGGTTACAACTCTATAACTTGTTTGCGTAATAGGTTTTGACTTTTATCATATAAAATAAGAAATAGTAAATTGTAAATAGAATGGTTTTTGCCAATATTGAATATTTGTTTTTGCTGCTGTTACTTATACCATATATTGTGTGGTATATAATGAAGCGGAAGAAGACGGAGCCGACTCTTCAGATTTCTGATGCACGTGTATATGCACATGCACCGAAAAGTTATAGGAACTATTTGCTGCATGTACCTTTTGGTTTGCGCATCATTGCTCTAATATTGATCATCTTGGTTTTGGCACGCCCTCAAACAACCAATAGCTGGCAAAACAGCGAAATCGAAGGTATTGATATTATGTTAGCTATCGATGTATCTACCAGTATGTTGGCAGAGGACTTGAAGCCTAATAGATTGGAGGCTGCTAAAGATGTAGCTGCGGAATTTATTAATGGCCGTCCGAATGATAATATAGGTATTACGCTTTTTGCCGGTGAAAGTTTTACTCAGTGTCCTTTAACGGTAGATCATGCTGTATTACTGAATCTATTTCAAGGTATTAAGTGCGATATTATTGAGGATGGGACAGCAGTGGGAATGGGAATTGCTAATGCAGTAACTAGGCTGAAAGATAGTAAAGCAAAATCAAAAGTGATTATTTTGCTGACAGATGGTACAAATAATAAAGGGGATATTTCTCCATTGACAGCTGCTGAAATAGCAAAAAGTTTTGGTATACGTGTTTATACTATTGGTGTGGGAACAAATGGTATGGCTCCTTATCCGGTACCGGTTGGGGGAACAGTACAGTATATTAATACGCCGGTTGAAATTGATGAAAAAACCCTTACTCAAATAGCAGGTATTACGGATGGAAACTATTTTCGTGCTACCAGCAATTCGAAACTGAAAGAGGTTTATGAAGAGATTGATAAATTGGAGAAAACGAAATTGAACGTGAAAGAGTATAGTAAGCGTCAGGAAGAATATCGTTGGTTTGCGCTGGCTGCTTTCTTATGTGTACTGCTTGAACTACTGTTACGTAACTCAATATTGAAGAAGATACCATAAAATAGATAGAAAGATGTTTCGATTTGAAGAACCTGCATATTTATATTTGTTGTTGTTGCTACCATTGTTGGTAGCCTTCTATCTTTTTTCTAACTATAGAAGGAGGAAAGCTATTCGTAAATTCGGGGATCCGGTATTGATGGCACAACTGATGCCTGATGTATCTAAATATCGTCCGGATGTAAAGTTTTGGTTGGTATTTACCGCCATAGGTCTGTTTGCGGTATTGTTAGCCCGTCCACAATTCGGCTCTAAACTTGAAACTGTAAAGCGTAAAGGAGTAGAGGTTATGATTGCATTGGACATTTCTAACTCTATGCTTGCACAAGATGTTCAGCCAAGTCGTTTGGAAAAAGCTAAGAGGCTTATATCTAAATTAGTAGATGGTATGGAGAATGACAAAGTGGGCATGATTGTATTTGCGGGAGATGCTTTTACTCAGTTGCCCATAACGAGTGATTATATTTCCGCTAAGATGTTTCTGGAATCTATTAATCCTTCGTTAATATCTAAACAAGGTACAGCTATTGGTGCAGCGATCAGTCTGGCAGCTCGCAGCTTTACTCCACAAGAAGGAGTAGGACGTGCTATTGTAGTGATTACCGATGGTGAGAACCATGAAGGCGGGGCTGTTGAAGCTGCTAAAGAAGCTGCCAAAAAAGGTATTCAAGTGAACGTTTTGGGAGTTGGTTTGCCCGATGGTGCTCCTATTCCAATTGAAGGTAGTAACGATTTTCGCCGTGATCGTGAAGGCAATGTAATTGTGACCCGTTTGAATGAGGCTATGTGTCAGGAAATTGCAAAGGTAGGGAATGGGATTTATGTTCGTGTAGATAACTCAAATTCTGCGCAAAAGGCTATTAATCAAGAAATTAATAAGATGGCTAAATCAGATGTTGAGTCTAAAGTGTATACAGAATATAATGAACAATTCCAAGTAATTGCTTGGATGATATTGCTTTTATTATTGGTAGAGATGTTGATTTTAGATCGTAAAAATCCATTGTTTAAAAACATTCGGTTGTTTTCTAATAAGTAATAATGTGTATGTCAAGAAGTAAATATATATTATTCGCTCTGTTGCTATCCCTCTCTCTGGGTACATTTGCACAAAAGGCTGAGCGTGATTATATCCGTAAAGGCAATCGTCTTTTTAAGGACAGTGTTTTTGTGGATGCTGAGGTTAATTACCGAAAAGCATTAGAGGTGAATCCCAAATCAACTGTTTCTATGTATAATTTGGGTAATACGTTGTCGCAACAGCAAAAGTTTAAAGATGCGATGGAGCAATATGTAGCTGCAACTCAAATAGAAAAAGATAAGGCCAAGTTGGGACAGATTTATCATAATATGGGAGTATTATTCCAGTCTGGTAAAGATTATCAGAAAGCGGTTGAAGCATATAAGATGTCTTTGAGAAATAATCCGAAAGATGATGAAACCCGTTATAACTTGGCATTGGCTCAAAAGTTGTTGAAAGATCAACAGCAAAATCAACAGAACCAAGACCAAAATCAGGATCAGAATAAAGATGATCAGCAAAAGCAACAAGATAATAAAGATCAGAATAAGCAAAATGATCAAAATAAGGATAAACAGCAGCAGCAACCTCCTAAGTCTGAGAAGAACGACAATGAAATGTCTAAGGAAAATGCAGAGCAGTTGCTTAATTCTGTAATGCAAGATGAAAAAGGTGTTCAAGATAAAGTGAAGAAGCAACAGACTCTTCAGGGAAGACGTTTAGAGAAGGATTGGTAATAATAAAATAATTGATGATAAAAACTTCAGAGGAAATGAGAAAATTGATTTTCTTATTGATTACACTGGTAGCGGTGACTACACAGGCGTGGGCTGATGGGAAGGTAGTATTTACTGCATCTGCACCTGATGCTGTAGTAGTGGGTGACCAGTTTAGGTTATCGTATACAGTAAATACGATAAAGGTAAGGGATTTTCGTGTGCCTTCTATAAAAGGATTTGATGTATTAATGGGACCTAATCGTTCGCAACGTATGCAATCGATTAATGGGGTTACCAATAATAGTATTACTTTTACTTATATTCTGATGGCCACGGCTGAAGGAGAATATTCTATTCCGGGTGCTACGATTACGGCAGATGGAAATCAGATGGTTTCTAATTCGGTAAAAATAAAGGTTCTTCCTCCCGATAAGACTGGAGGAAGTACTGGCAGTAGTAGCGCTTCGTCATCAAGTAGCCCAACTGGGATATCCTCTTCCGTTTCCAATCAGGATTTGCTTATTACTGCTACAGCCAATAAGACTAATGTATATGAACAGGAGGCTTTCCTTTTAACTTTTAAAATTTATACTCGTGAGTCCCAACTTCGATTTGAGAATGTGAAACTACCTGATTTTAAAGGATTCCATTCTCAAGAAATAGAAATGCCGGCTAATGCTAAATGGTCACAGGAACATTATAAGGGAAGGAATTATTTTACGACTGTATATCGTCAATTTGTATTATTTCCTCAACAATCCGGAAAGCTGACGATTGAACCTGCACGTTTTGATGCTACTATCGCGAAAGCTGTACAATCTGATGATCCATTTGATGCTTTTTTTAATGGTGGTAGCAATTATGTAAATGTGAGTAAGGTAATCATGACACCCAAGATCACAATTAATGTAACTCCGTTGCCTGCTGGTAAACCCGCTAACTTTTCTGGAGGAGTAGGGGAGTTTAGCGTCACTTCTTCTATTAATTCTAAAGAAGTGAAGACGAATGATGCTATAACGGTAAAGCTGGTAATTTCAGGAACTGGTAATTTAAAATTAATAGCTAACCCGGAAATAAAATTTCCGGAGGATTTTGATGTATATGAACCGAAGATGGACAGTAAAGTTCGTCTGACTCAAGAAGGACTTTCAGGGAGTAAGGTTATTGAATATCTTGCCATTCCGAGACATGCTGGAGTTTATAAGATTCCGGGAGTTTCTTTCAGTTATTTTGATATAAAGTCAAAGTCTTATAAAACACTGAGTACTGAAGACTATGAAGTCAAAGTGGAAAAAGGGGCAGGAAATGCAGATCAGGTTATTGCAAACTTTACTAATAAAGAGGAACTGAAAATATTAGGTGAAGACATCCGCTATATAAAATTGAATGATGTTAAACTTCAGCCGAAAGATAGTCTTTTATTCGGTTCTTTACTTTATTGGCTATTCTACATTATTCCTGCTGTTGTATTTATTATATTCTTCATAGTTTACCGTAAGCAAGCTGCAGAAAATGCAAATGTAGCTAAGATGCGTACAAAGAAAGCTAATAAAGTAGCTGCAAGACGAATGAAGTTGGCTGGAAAATTACTTGCAGAGAATAAGAAAGAAGCATTTTATGATGAAGTACTTAAAGCTTTATGGGGGTATATTAGTGATAAACTCAATATTCCGGTTTCTCGTTTGTCAAAAGATAATGTGGAAGATAAACTTAGAAATCATGGAGTCAGTGACGAGTTGATAAAAGATTTCTTGGCTGCTCTGAATGAGTGTGAGTTTGCACGTTTTGCACCGGGAGATGAAAGCCAAGCCATGGATAAGGTTTATTCATCATCGTTGGAAGTGGTTAGTAAGATGGAGAATTCAATAAAACGCTAAATTAGAGAAGATAAAGTCATGAAAAAAATATTGTTTTTTACTTTGGGCTTGTTAGTGGCAGTGATTTCTTTCGGGCAGGATTCATTAGTAACAGATTCTACTCAGAGGATGGAAGGAGATTCTGTCATTATTCGTAATACGGAGTTTTCCAGTTCTAAATTAGAGGATGCTACAAAATCTGAAGGCGACAGTGCTTATATAAGAAATGATTTTGCATCTGCAATTCAAATTTATGAATCACTGTTACGTAAAGGAGAAGCAGCTGATGTATACTATAATCTTGGAAATAGCTATTATAAAGTCAATGAGATAGCAAAGGCTATTTTAAATTATGAAAGAGCATTATTACTTCAACCTGGTAACGGAGATATTCGTGCTAATTTAGAGATAGCTCGTAGTAAGACTGTTGATAAGGTGGAAACTGTGCCTGAGGTGTTCTTTGTGACGTGGACCAAAGCATTGATTAATAGTATGAGCGTAGATGCATGGGCTGTATGCGGTGTTGTGAGCTTCCTGTTGCTAATCGTATCTCTCTATTTCTTTATATTCTCAAAACAAGTGGTATTGAAGAAAGTGGGGTTTATTACAGGTATAGTCTTTCTAATAGTTGTTGTAATGACCAATGTTTTTGCTTTTAAGCAAAAAAAAGAATTATTGAATCGGGACAGTGCAATCATAATGAATCCTAGTGTTACGGTTAGGAGTACACCCAGTGAGAATGGTACTAGTTTGTTTATTCTTCATGAAGGGCATAAAGTTGATATTAAAGATAGCTCTATGAAAGACTGGAAAGAAATTCGTCTTGAAGATGGAAAGGTAGGATGGGTACCGGTTAGTTCGATTGAAATTATTTGAGAATAGAATCTATAAATATTTTATCAAAGTCCCTCTTTAATAGTATTGGATCTATTGAAGAGGGACTTTATTGTATTATAAGAAGTTACTATTGATTTAGATTGTTTTAGCAAAAAAAAGAGGCACTTTTTTTTGTTTTATCTTTTTTTTTTCTTAAGTTTATAGCGTGATAATATAGTCACGTAGTATTAACCATTAAATTTATGAGACATGAGAACAATAACATTTAATGAACTTCGTAAAATTAAAGATTCATTGCCTAGCGGTAGCATGCATAGAATAGCCGACGAACTAAATTTAAACGTCGACACGGTGAGAAATTTTTTTGGTGGTCATAACTTTAAGGAGGGGAAAAGTGTCGGAATACATCTTGAGCCTGGTCCGGATGGTGGATTGGTTATGATTGATGATACCACTGTGCTTGATCGGGCATTAAGGATATTGGATGAATTGAATATGAGAAAAGAAGAAGCTACCGAAGCTATGCAGGCTTAAATAAAAGATAAAGTCAGAATCCCAATTGGCAAAAACAATTGGGATTTCTTATTTGTTGAATTCAATAAAACAAACGAATTATGGAAGACAAATTAGTAACTTTAGCTATTCTGACTTATACAAAAGCTCAGATATTGAAGAATGTTCTTGAAAATGAGGGTATAGAGACGTATATTCACAATGTTAACCAAATACAGCCGGTTGTGTCATCTGGTGTGCGTTTGCGTATTAAAGAAAGCGACTTGCCTCGTGCTTTAAAAATCACAGAAAGTTCAGCTTGGCTTGCTGAAAGTATAGTGGGAGAGAAGGCGCCTAAAGTAGAACACCGTACTAAAAAGGTACTTATTCCAGTCGATTTCTCTAATTATTCGATGAAGGCTTGTGAATTTGGCTTTAATTTCGCGAAATCTTATGATGCGGAGGTAATATTATTACATGTTTACTTTACACCAATTTATGCTTCATCACTGCCATATGGTGATGTATTTAATTATCAGATTAGCGATGAAGAGACCGTAAAGAATGTGTTGCATAAAGTTCATGATGATTTGAATGCTTTATCAGAGAAAATAAAACAAAAGGTAGCGTCAGGCGAATTCCCTGATGTGAAATATACCTGTGTGTTACGAGAAGGCATTCCTGAGGAAGAAATATTACGGTATAATAAAGAACATCGTCCTAGAATCATTATAATGGGTACACGTGGTAAAAATCAAAAAGATATTGATCTTATTGGTAGTGTAACCGCTGAAGTGATAGAACGTAGTCATACTACAGTATTGGCTATCCCTGAGAATACTCCATTTAATAGTTTTAATGAAGTGAAACGGATAGCTTTTATGACAAACTTTGATCAGCGTGATTTGATTGCTTTTGATTCATTTATCAATGGACTTGATCCATTTCATTTTTCTGTTTCTCTTATTCACTTATCAGATGTAAAAGATACATGGAATGAGATAAAACTGGCAGGCATTAAAGACTATTTCCAGAAGCAATACCCGGATCTTGAAATTCATTATGATGTGGTAATGAGTAATGATTTTCTGAATAGTTTAGAAAATTACATTAAAACAAATCAGATTGATATTATTACATTAACTTCTTATAAGCGGAATATATTTTCTCGTTTATTTAATCCAGGCATAGCTCGTAAGATGATATTTCATTCTGATACACCGCTCTTAGTTATTAATGGATGATCAAGCTCTCAAAATGCACGATTTAAAATAATGGAATAATCCACATTATGTTTAATAGAAAAAGGCAACTTACTTAAGTATAGTAAGTTGCCTTTTTGATAATGATAAATACACTATTTCTTATATTTTTCTGGAAAAATAAAGAGGTATCACTTTAGCTTGTGATACCTCTTTTTAAAGACAAGTTTTGTAATTTATATCTCTGATTAATCCATCAGTGAGATTAATTCATCAGTTTCTCTATAGCTTCAAATTCCGGTCCCATATTTAAGTTATAATAAACTCTATAAAGACCTTGCAGCCACAAATCTTTCTGATCAGGTTTTAGTTCTCTTGCTTTTTCGTAATACGGTTTAGCTTCCTCGTAGAACTTTTTGATGTTGGCTTGTGCTGTAGCATAATTCGGATCATTAATATCTGTTGGTGCTTTATCAGCATAGTCTTGTGCCTGTAGCAGATAGACTAATCCCAAGTTTGAGCATGCTTCTGCATATGTAGGGTCTACATCAAGAGTCTTCTTATAGAATTCAATTGCTTTCTCATAATCTTTCATATTATGATACAAATACGCTTTTACATACAAATATAATTTGTTGTTAGGATCTTTAGCCAACATGTCATTAGCAAATTGCATTGCTTTGTCATTCTGGTTAGAGCTACTATAATAATCAACCAGATTAGCAAAGAAATATTGATTTTCTGGGAATTTAACAATACCTTCCTGCAACTTCTCTACCCATTTGGCAGTATCGCCTTTAGCTTTATAAGCGTCTGTTAACAACTGCATTGCGAATTGGCCATTTTCTTTATCTTTCAAGGCATATTGAGCATATTTCATGACAGCATCCTTATCGCCTACTCTATCGGCAGCCAAAGTTGCATAATATGCTACTTGCGGTAAGATAGTGTCTTTTTCCAGTAGATTTTCTTTTTCTAACATAGGCAGTGTAGCTGCATCTACGTAAGCAGCAAAGAATTTTAATGCTTCTTCGTTTTGGTTTAGGTTAAAATACTGAATACCACCATTAATTAAATTGGGGCGTTCTGCCAGAATCGTTTTTGAGTTGGCACTTCTATATTTGTTTTTAATCTTACCCTTTTCATTGGGAATCTGTGCCAATTCGTCACATTTAACAAAATAATTATACATGTTCAGTACACTGTTGTATACCTTCAATGTATCATAGGGTTTTCTCAGATAAGCATTTTCCATCTCCTTTTCATTGATTCTTTTTTGGATATAACCAGCTACATCCCAAGTAGCTGCATTATCCTTTGTTTCAGGATTGGTTAGTGCTTCATTAATCAGCTGTTCAGCTTTTGCGAAGTCTGGTTTTACTTCACCGGCAATACTTTTCGCTTCTTTCACATTCTTTTCTTGAGCGAAAGCAAAACTTACAGCCATCAGTAAGACCATTGAAAATAATACTCTTTTCATGATTGTTGTTTGATTAATTATTAATATTATGTCTATTCTTCTGTTTCATTTACCAACGTGTCAGTTTCTGGATTACTTGGAATATTTCCCTCTCCCTCTTCTGCAGGAATTTCATCTTCCAAACTCTCTGACGTTACTTTACATACCGAGCCAATCTGGTCATTACGTTTCTCAAGATTTATCAGACGAACTCCTTGAGTTGCACGTCCCATAATACGAACATCAGCTACTTTCAGACGAATCGTGATACCTGACTTATTGATAATCATCAAGTCATTGTCATCTGTTACAGACTTAATTGTAACCAATTTGCCTGTTTTTTCGGTGATATTCATTGTTTTTACACCTTTACCACCGCGATTCGTTTTGCGATAGTCTTCAATATCGGAACGTTTACCATATCCTTGTTCTGAAACAACCATTACAGATTCTGTTTCAAGATCCTTGATGCAAATCATACCTATCACTTCGTCCTGTCCGTCATCATCCAATGTGATTCCTCGAACTCCAGTTGCTGTACGTCCCATAACGCGTACTGCTGCTTCATGGAAGCGTATTGCACGTCCATTACGATTAGCGATAATGATTTCATTGTTTCCGTTTGTCATACGTACTTCAATTACACGGTCGTCTTCACGAATAGTTATGGCATTTACACCATTCTGACGTGGACGCGAATATTGTTCTAATGATGTTTTCTTTATAACACCATTCTTGGTACAGAACAGTACGTAATGACTATTAATATATTTCTGATCATTCAAGCTCTTTACACGCAGGTATGCATTAACAGCATCGTCTGAATCTATGTTCAGTAAATTCTGTATTGCACGTCCTTTTGAGTTTTTGGTACCTTCGGGAATTTCGTATACTTTCAACCAATAGCACTTACCTTTTTGAGTGAAGAACATCATAGTGTTGTGCATTGTTGCCGGATAAATATGCTCAATAAAGTCTTCGTCACGGGTTTCAGTGCCTTTGGAGCCTACTCCGCCACGGTTCTGGGCACGGAACTCAGTTAATGGTGTACGTTTGATATATCCCATATGCGAAATGGTGATGATCATTTGGTCGTCTGCATAGAAGTCTTCCGGATTAAATTCTTCTGAAGAATATACGATTTCGGAACGTCGTTCGTCACCGTATTTAGCTCTTACTTCCAATAGTTCATCTTTAATCACCTTACGGCATACTTCATCATCAGCCAAGATACTTTCCAAATAAGCTATTTGCTTCATAACCTCGTCGTATTCAGCATGAAGCTGATCCTGCATCAAGCCGGTTAATTGGCGCAGACGCATTTCAACAATAGCACGTGCTTGAATTTCGCTCAGTTTGAAACGTTCCATCAGCCCGGAGATTGCGTCGTTAGGTGTTTTTGCTGCACGAATAATACGGATTACTTCATCAATATTATCCGAAGCAATAATTAACCCCTCTAATATGTGTGCACGTTCTTTAGCTTTACGTAGATCAAACTGGGTACGGCGAATGACCACATCGTGTCTATGCTCTACAAAATATACGATTAAGTCACGTAAATTCAGCATCTTAGGACGTCCGTTGACTAATGCTACGTTGTTTACACCAAACGAAGTCTGCAATGCTGTCATTTTATAAAGTTTGTTCAGCACTACACTTGCGTTAGCATCACGCTTGATATCGATAACAATACGCATACCTTCACGGTCGGACTCGTCATTAGCATTGGAGATGCCTTCTATCCTCTTTTCATTAACAAGGTCAGCGATTGCTTTGATCAATTCTGCCTTATTAACGTTGTACGGAATCTCTGTAACAACGATCTTGTCATGTGTTTGTCCAGACTCTATTTCGGCTTTTGCACGCATGACAACACGCCCACGTCCTGTAAGGTAGGCTTCACGTACACCACTTATACCATATATATATCCTCCTGTCGGAAAATCGGGTGCCTTTACGTATTCCATCAATTCCTCTACAGTAACATCTTTATTGTCAAGATAAGCTTCACAGGCATCGATGACTTCAGACAGATTATGAGGTGGCATGTTCGTGGCCATACCTACAGCGATACCCGAAGCCCCGTTGACCAGTAAGTTAGGAATGCGTGTTGGCATCACTTTGGGTTCCATCAGTGTGTTGTCAAAATTAGGCTCAAAGTCTACAGTTTCTTTGTAGAGGTCCTGCATCATTTCTTCACCTAATTTATTCAAGCGTGCTTCAGTATAACGCATGGCAGCAGGACTGTCACCGTCTACAGAACCGAAGTTTCCTTGTCCGTCTACCAACGGATAACGCATTGCCCATTCTTGAGCCATACGTACCATAGCAAAATATACGGAAGAATCTCCATGCGGGTGATATTTACCAAGTACTTCACCTACGATTCTAGCTGATTTTTTATAAGGTTTATCTGACGTATTTCCCAGTTCCATCATTCCGTAAAGAATTCTACGGTGAACGGGCTTAAATCCATCTCTAACATCAGGAAGGGCACGTGAAACGATGACCGACATGGAGTAGTCAATGTACGATGACTTCATTTCCTCCTCAATGTTAATCTTTATAATTCTGTCTTGTTCAAGCATTTAAAAAGATTATTAATTATACATTTGTGGCTTATGAAAAACCACGCTAAAGTACTACTTTTCCTTGATATACGAAAGTTTTAACGAAGAAAGTTTTTAGGCTTTTTAAAAGGGTCCGAAGTTAGTTCTTATAATATGATGATGCTTGTATACTGGCTGTATCAATTTCTTTTCTTTAGTAGTTTTTGTGTGTTTTATTGCTCTATTATATTATAATGTATAGAAATGAAAGAAATAATGGCACGACATTTGTTATATAACAAATAAAGCAAATGATGCATAAGCAAACGATATGAAATGCGTATATTTGCAAGTAAATAATCTCTTAGAAGAAGGAAGAAAAGTATGAATAATCAATTCTCACAAAAAGTTTCCGATATTATCGTATATAGCAAGGAAGAGGCCAACCGCCTGAGAAGTAGCTATATAGGCCCTGAGCACTTATTGCTCGGCATGCTTCGCGATGGTGAGGGAAAAGCAATCGAGATATTGTCTAAGCTCAAAACAAACCTGACCGACATAAAGAAGCAGATTGAGGCCATACTGAAAGAACATGCAGATGACATGCTGCTGCCTGATGCTGACGTTCCATTGTCAAATGGGGCTGCAAAGATATTAAAATTATGTATTTTAGAAGCACGTGTGATGAAAAGTCAAGTTGCAGATACAGAACATGTTTTGCTGGCTATTCTTAAAGATAAGGATAATTTGGCAGCTACAGTTCTTGAAGCCAACCATGTAGACTATCAGCAGGTGTTTGAACAATTGTCATTACAACCTGATATCAGTGCAGGTATGGGATTCACAGAGGATGATGACGATGAAGATGAGATGAATCAGTCTCGGTCCGCTCATGGAGCGGGTGAACATCAGCAACAAGCACAGACAGCTTCCAGAAAGCCGACAAATGATACTCCTGTGCTTGACAACTTCGGTACGGATATGACTAAAGCGGCCGAAGAAGGTCGATTAGATCCTGTTGTAGGACGTGAACGTGAAATAGAACGTTTAGCACAGATACTTAGTCGTCGTAAAAAGAATAATCCTATCCTGATTGGTGAGCCGGGTGTTGGTAAATCGGCTATTGTGGAAGGATTGGCGCTTCGTATTATTCAGAAAAAAGTGTCCCGCATTCTGTTTGATAAACGTGTGGTAGCGCTTGACATGACTGCTGTTGTGGCCGGAACTAAATACCGTGGGCAGTTTGAAGAGCGAATACGTTCTATTTTGAATGAATTGCAGAAGAATCCGAATGTGATTTTGTTTATAGATGAAATCCATACTATTGTCGGAGCCGGATCAGCTGCCGGATCGATGGATGCTGCCAATATGTTGAAACCAGCTTTGGCACGTGGTGAGATACAATGCATCGGAGCTACTACTCTTGATGAGTACCGGAAAAATATAGAAAAGGATGGTGCTTTAGAGCGCCGTTTTCAAAAAGTGATGGTAGAACCTACTACGGCTGAGGAGACTTTGCAGATTCTTCGTAATATTAAAGATAAATACGAAGATCACCACAATGTAAATTATACAGATGCTGCACTGGAAGCTTGTGTCAAGTTGACAGATCGTTATATAACTGATCGTAACTTCCCTGATAAGGCTATTGATGCATTGGATGAAGCCGGTTCACGTGTACATCTTACAAATGTCAGTGTTCCGAAAGAGATTGAAGATCAGGAGAAACTGATTGAGGAGGCTAAGAACAAGAAAAATGATGCAGTGAAATCGCAGAACTTTGAGTTGGCTGCCAGTTTCCGGGATAAAGAGAAAGAACTTACCACTCAATTGGATGTGATGAAAAAAGAGTGGGAAGAGCGTTTGAAAGATAATCGCGAAACGGTTGATGCAGAAGAAATTGCTAATGTTGTATCTATGATGTCGGGCATACCTGTACAGAGGATGGCGCAGGCTGAAGGTATAAAATTGGCCGGTATGAAAGAAGACTTACAGTCGAAAGTGATTGCTCAAGATGCTGCTATCGAGAAGTTGGTAAGAGCTATTTTGCGTAGCCGCGTCGGACTGAAAGACCCCAATAAACCAATTGGTACTTTTATGTTTCTGGGACCGACAGGTGTCGGTAAAACCCACTTAGCTAAAGAATTGGCTAAATATATGTTTGGCTCTTCGGATGCGTTGATTCGCATTGATATGAGTGAATATATGGAGAAATTCACAGTTTCGCGTTTAGTTGGTGCTCCTCCGGGATATGTAGGATACGAGGAAGGCGGTCAGCTGACAGAGAAAGTACGTCGTAAGCCCTATTCCATTGTTTTGCTTGATGAGATAGAAAAGGCACATCCTGATGTGTTTAATCTCCTGCTTCAGGTAATGGATGAAGGACGTTTGACTGACAGTTATGGCAGAATGGTTGATTTTAAGAATACGGTAATCATCATGACATCAAACGTTGGTACTCGTCAACTAAAGGAGTTTGGCCGTGGAGTCGGATTTGCTACACAAAGTCGCTTAGACGATAAAGAATTCTCGCGAAGTGTAATTCAGAAGGCTTTGAATAAATCATTCGCGCCTGAGTTTTTAAATCGAGTGGATGAAATTATCACCTTCGATCAATTATCATTGGAAGCTATTACGAAGATTATCGATATCGAGTTAAAAGGCTTATATGATAGAATAGATTCGATTGGTTATAAGCTGGTTATCGAGGATAAGGCTAAGCAATTCATTGCTTCTAAGGGCTACGATGTACAATATGGAGCCCGTCCGTTGAAGCGCGCAATTCAGGCTTATCTGGAAGATGGTTTATCTGAACTGATCATTTCGGCTTCTTTGAAAGAAGGAGATACAATAACTGTTTCTTTGAACGAAGAAAAAGGAGAGTTGGAAATGAATCATGAAGCCAAAACGACTGAATAGCTAAGTTATTTCCTTTGAGTATACGTCAAAATGTCAGACCTTCGGGTCTGGCATTTTTTTTGTCTGTATCTCTACAAAAAATAATTCGATTTAATAACCAGATAATTAAAAAATACACGTTATTATGCAAAAAGGTAATATTGGAGTTACAACAGAGAACATTTTCCCTATCATTAAAAAGTTTTTGTACAGTGATCATGAGATTTTCCTTCGGGAATTAGTCTCCAATGCTGTTGATGCTACACAGAAGTTGAATACACTGGCTTCTATCAGTGAGTTCAAAGGTGAATTGGGTGATTTGACCGTACATGTTTCATTGGGCAAGGATACTATTACCATTTCCGATCGAGGCATCGGTTTGACAGCTGAGGAGATTGATAAATATATCAACCAAATTGCTTTCTCGGGGGCAAATGACTTTCTGGAAAAGTATAAAAATGATGCTAATGCCATTATCGGGCATTTCGGTTTAGGTTTCTATTCCGCCTTTATGGTTTCTAAAAAGGTAGAAATCATTACCAAATCTTATAAAGAAGGTGCACAAGCGGTAAAATGGACTTGTGATGGTAGCCCGGAATTTACTCTTGAAGAGATAGAAAAGGCCGATCGTGGAACAGATATTGTATTGTATATCGATGATGATTGCAAAGAGTTCCTTGAAGAAGCTCGTATCTCTGCACTCTTGAAAAAATATTGTAGCTTCTTACCTGTACCTATTGCCTTTGGTAAGAAAAAAGAGTGGAAAGATGGCAAGCAGGTTGAAACCACTGAAGATAATGTAGTCAACGATACTACTCCTTTGTGGACTAAAAAACCGAGTGAACTTTCTGATGAAGATTATAAGAAGTTCTATCGTGAGTTGTATCCAATGTCTGATGAACCATTGTTTTGGATTCATTTGAATGTGGATTATCCGTTCCATCTGACAGGTATCCTCTATTTCCCGAAAGTAAAAAGCAATATTGACTTAAATAAGAATAAGATTCAGTTATATAGCAACCAGGTTTATGTGACCGATTCGGTAGAAGGTATTGTTCCGGATTTCCTTACTTTACTTCATGGAGTACTTGATTCACCGGATATTCCGTTGAATGTGTCCCGTTCATATTTACAAAGTGATTCAAATGTAAAGAAGATCTCGACTTATATTTCAAAAAAAGTTTCAGATCGTTTGCAGTCTATCTTTAAGAATGATCGTACACAGTTTGAAGAAAAGTGGAATGATTTAAAGATCTTTATTAATTATGGAATGCTTACCCAAGAAGATTTCTATGATAAAGCACAGAAATTTGCCCTATTCACAGATACGGATGGAAAGCATTACACTTTCGAAGAATATCAGGCTCTTATTAAAGATAATCAGACAGATAAAGATAAGAATCTGGTTTATTTATATGCCAATAATAAAGATGAACAGTTTGCTTATATTGAAGCTGCCAAAAATAAAGGATATAATGTGTTGTTGATGGATGGGCAGTTGGATGTGGCAATGGTGAGCATGCTCGAACAAAAACTGGAGAAATCTCGCTTTACTCGTGTAGACAGTGATGTTATTGACAATCTGATTGTGAAAGAAGATAAGAAAAGCGAAGTGCTTGAAGCCACTAAGCAAGAAGCTCTGACTGCAGCTTTCAAGAGCCAGTTGCCAAAGATGGAAAAGGTTGAGTTTAATGTGATGACTCAGGCATTAGGCGAAAATGGTGCTCCTGTAATGATTACACAAAGTGAATATATGCGTCGCATGAAGGAGATGGCAAATATTCAGGCTGGAATGAGTTTTTATGGCGAAATGCCGGATATGTTTAATCTGGTATTGAATTCTGATCACAAACTGGTAAAAGAAGTGCTGTCTGACGAGGAGAAAGAATGTAGCGCAGCTATTGCACCGGTACAAGCTGAATTGGATGAAGTGACAAAACGCCGTGATGCACTCAAGAAAAAACAAGAAGGTAAAAAAGACGAAGATATTCCTGTTGCTGAAAAAGATGAACTTAACGATTTGGATAAGAAATGGGATAATTTGAAACAACAAAAAGAATCGATATTTGCAGGATACGCAGGTAAGAATAAGGTTGTTCGTCAGCTGATTGACCTGGCATTATTACAGAACAACATGCTGAAAGGTGAAGCCTTGAATAATTTTGTAAAAAGAAGTATTGAGTTGATTTAGTCTATCACATTTAATTCATATAACATAAATTAAAAGAGCATTGCGCACGATAAAAGTGTCCGTAATGCTCTTTTTTTATTAATAAATGTGCGGTCAGAGTCGATAGATTAGAAACTATTGTATATATTTGAACGTTAAATCAACCATTTACACGATGTTTTGTTGAGCCTTATGAAGAAAGTTTTTTTATTGTTATTTCTCTTTTTACAGTTCTTACCAATGCTTGTCCACGCTCAGAAAGTTGGGTTAGTATTGAGTGGTGGCGGTGCAAAGGGGCTGACACACATAGGAATAATTCGTGCCCTGGAAGAGAATAATATCCCAATTGATTATATTACAGGTACTTCTATGGGAGCTATTATAGGGTCTCTTTATGCCATGGGATATTCACCTGATGATATGGAGACATTGCTGAAGTCAGATGACTTTAAACGTTGGTATTCTGGTGAAGTGGAAGAAAAATATATGTATTATTTCAAAAAGAATCTTCCGACTCCTGAACTTTTCAATATACGCTTTTCGTTCAAAGATTCACTTAATTTAAAGCCACAGTTTTTGCCAACCAGTGTGGTTAATCCAATTCAGATGAACCTTGTCTTTATCGATCTTTACGCACGGGCAACTGCTACTTGTGAAGGCGATTTTGATAAGTTGTTTGTGCCTTTTCGATGTATAGCTTCCGATGTGTATAATAAAAAACAACTTGTCTTAAAGCGTGGTGATCTTGGAGATGCAGTACGAGCCTCTATGAGTTTTCCTTTTATGTTTAAGCCCATTGAAATAGATAGTTTATTGGCATATGACGGTGGAATTTATAATAACTTTCCTACAGATGTCATGCGAGAGGATTTTCATCCGGATATAATTATAGGTAGTGTTGTTTCTACCAACCCGGGAAAACCGAAAGAAAATGATTTGATGAGTCAGATTGAGAATATGGTAATGCAAAAGACTGATTATTCTCTTCCGGATTCGGCTGGAATATTGATGACATTTAAGTACAACGATGTTAATCTGATGGATTTTCAACGAATGGATGAACTGGTGAAAATAGGATATGATCGGGCCATGGGCTTAATGGATTCTATCAAAAGTCGTGTTCATCGTAGAGTAAATATGGATAATATACGACTGAGGCGGTTGGTTTATAAAAGTAATTATCCGGAACTCCGTTTCAAAAATATATATATCGATGGTGCTAATTCTCATCAACAGGTTTACATAAAGAAAGAATTCCATACTTCAGATGATAAAGAGTTTACCTATGAGGATTTAAAACGGGGATATTTTCGTCTATTATCTGATAATATGATCTCAGAGATTATTCCTCATGCAGTTTTTAACCCCGAAGATGATACTTACGATTTGCATTTGAAGATAAAGATGGAAAATGAATTTTCTGTTCGTTTGGGCGGAAATGTGTCCACTACCAGTTCTAACCAAATTTATCTGGGACTTACATATCAGAATCTTAACTATTATTCGAAGGAGTTTACATTCGATGGACAATTGGGAAAAATATATAATAATGCTCAGTTTATGGCAAAAGTAGACTTTGCCACTACTATTCCTACTTCTTATCGCTTTATTGCTTCGATCAGTACTTTCGATTATTTTAAGAAGGATAAGCTTTTCTCTAAAAATGATAAACCGGCTTTTAATCAAAAAGATGAGCGTTTTCTGAAACTCAAAGTTGCTCTTCCTTTTCTTTCAAGTAAACGAGTGGAGCTTGGGTTTGGAATTGCACAAATAGAAGACCGGTATTTCCAAAATAATGTAATCGACTTCGATAAAGACAAATATGATAAAAGTGAATATCGTTTGTTTGGCGGTTCAGTAAGTTTTAATGGTAGTACATTGAATTTTAGACAATTTCCTACTCAAGGAGCACGAGAGGCACTCGTTGCACAGATATTTACAGGGAAAGAACGCTTTCGCCCTGGGGTGAATTCTGAGAGCAGGAAATCTACCGAAGAGAAACATTCATGGTTACAGTTATCCTATATGAAGGAGAAATACCATAAAATGGGAGCAAATTGGACATTAGGATGGTATCTGGATGCATTATATGCGTCTAAAAACTTCTCAGAGAATTATACAGCTACAATGATGCAGGCCAGTGAATTTGCACCTACTGCACATAGTAAATTAACATATAATGAAGCTTTTCGTGCCAATCAATATCTGGCAGCCGGGATACGGCCTATTTATCGTTTAAATCAGATGTTTCACGTTCGTGGAGAGTTTTATGGCTTTTTACCGATTTTTCCTATAGAAAGAAATCCAATTAATAAGGCTTACTATGGAAAAGCTTTCTCTCGTTTCGAATATTTGGGAGAAGTTTCAGTGGTATGTCAGTTGCCGTTTGGTGCAATCTCGGCATATGTAAATCATTATAGCTCACCGAAAAGGGAGTGGAATGTCGGTTTGACGCTCGGTTGGCAATTGTTTAACTATCGTTTCATCGAATAATTTATTTGCAAAAAAGTTTGCTGAAAGCTTGCAAATTCAAGAAAAGTCCGTATCTTTGCACCCGTTAAACAAAAACAATGGTCGCGTAGCTCAACTGAATAGAGTAGCTGACTACGGATCAGCCGGTTACAGGTTTGAATCCTGTCGCGATCACTTTAAAGTTTAACTAATGGCCGCGTAGCTCAACTGAATAGAGTAGCTGACTACGGATCAGCCGGTTACAGGTTTGAATCCTGTCGCGGTCACTCTAAAAATAACAAACGGTCGCGTAGCTCAACTGAATAGAGTAGCTGACTACGGATCAGCCGGTTACAGGTTTGAATCCTGTCGCGATCACAAAAGAAGGTGTCTTAAAAGGGTACCTTCTTTTTTTGTTATGCCGCCATTAGGATCATACCGGGATCAACGTAAGTTGATGGACTGTCTTTCTCTTCAAGAAAAACATCAATACGAAGAAGGCTGTGTGACAGAGGAAAGGTCTGGATATACAAAAAAAGAGTAAAGTCAATTTTTATGTAACTTTACTCTTTGCTTTCTTATAATGATTTAGTTATTAGCATTTTATATTTAACTCGTTAAGTACGTTTCGAATGGCTTCAAATGTTGTGATACGTGTTGGTACCAGTGGCAAACGAAGTTTATTCTCGATCATTCCCATTGCATTCAACATTGATTTTACTCCGGCAGGGTTTCCGTCTACGAATAACAGGTTAAATAACTCTGTAAATTTATGGTGTATGGTCAGGGCGTTGGCAAAGTCACCTTGCAATGCCAGGCGTGTCATCCTGCTGAATTCACGTGGAAAAGCATTTCCAATAACTGAAATAACCCCTACAGCTCCTAATGTGATTAAAGGGAAAGTAATGCCATCATCTCCGGAAATGACATCAAAATTGGCCGGTTTGTTTTTGATAATATCGTCCATCTGAGTGATATTGCCTGATGCTTCTTTAATTGCTATGACATTTTTGAAGTCTTTAGCAATGCGTAAAGTCGTTTCTGCGGTCATATTAACCCCTGTCCGGCCGGGAACATTATACAATACAATTGGAAGCTCTGTAGCGCCTGCAATTGCCTTATAATGTTGATAGATTCCTTCCTGTGAGGGCTTATTATAGTAAGGAACCACGGATAAGATGGCATCCACTCCGGTGAAATCATCATTTTTGAGTGTTTCTACGATAGCTCGTGTATTGTTTCCACCGACTCCTAATAGAATGGGAATTCTTCCGTTGACACGGTCGATTACCATTTTTTTGATTTTCTTTTTCTCGTCTTCGCTCAGAGTTGGAGTTTCGGCTGTCGTTCCCAGCACACACAGAAAATCTGCATTATTTTGAAGCAGATAGTCTACTAATCGCATTAATGCATCGTAATCAACGCTTTCATCCTCTTTGAAAGGAGTAATCAGCGCTACCCCCATTCCTTTCAATCTAGTCTGTATCATGAGTATTAATAATAATCTCTAAATAATTTGCTCGCAAAAGTACGAATATTTTCTTTTTTTACAGCAATAATAATATATAAAATAAGAATATAGCAGAAAAATGTTACAATATTAGCTTTAGAAATTCCTCTTCGTTCATAATTTTAATCCCCAGTTTATTGGCTTTTTCTAATTTAGCAGGTCCCATATTATCTCCGGCCAAGATAAAACTGGTTTTGGCGGAAATACTTCCCACATTTTTTCCTCCATGCTTTTCAATAAGATCTTTGTATTCGTCTCTTGAATGATGGGTAAACACACCACTAATAACGATGGATTGCCCGGCCAATTTGTCAGTATGCTCACTTAGATCTTCTTCCGGTCTGTATAACTGTAATCCTGCTATTTTCAATCGGTCAATTAATTTACGGTTTGAATCGTTTGCAAAATAGTTAAGAATACTCTGGGCAATTTTTTCGCCGATTTCATCGATGCTGACTAAAGTTTCCAAATCTGCATTTTCCAATTCTACTATGTCTTTGAATGATTTAGCTATTTTTTTAGCTACTGTCTCACCTACAAAACGAATGCCTAATGCAAAAATAACTCTTTCAAAAGGAATTTCCTTACTTTGCATAATTCCTCTGATGATGTTTTCCGCAGATTTGTCTCCCATACGATCGAGATTCTTAATGTCATCAGTCGTCAATTGATAAAGATCGGCTGTATTATGAATTAGATCTAAACGATAGAACATATCAACAGTTTCAGGGCCTAATCCGTCTATATTCATTGCTTTCCGGCTGATGAAATGTTCTATTTTTCCTTTGATCTGCGGTGGACAGGTAGTTTCGTTCGGGCAATAGTGGGCAGCTTCTCCTTCATATCTTATTAACTTGCTGCCACATTCCGGACAATGAGTGATGAATTTTACTTTTTCACCGATCATAAAACGGGCAGCAACATCTACGCCTGTGATTTTAGGAATGATTTCTCCTCCTTTCTCTACATAAACCATATCACCTATATGTAGATCGAGTCCTTCGATGATATCTGCATTGTGTAGAGATGCGCGTTTTACGACTGTTCCGGAAAGCTGTACCGGATCAAGGTTGGCTACAGGTGTAACAGCTCCGGTTCTTCCTACCTGGTAAGATACTGTATTCAGGCGAGTGAGTGCCCGTTCAGCCTGAAATTTATAGGCTATTGCCCAGCGTGGAGATTTGGCAGTGAATCCAAGATTTTTTTGTTGTTTGAGACTGTTAACTTTCAGTACGATTCCGTCTGTAGCAACATTTAAGTTTTTACGTTCTACGTTCCAATAATTAATAAAATCGAATACCTCCTGTAATGTTTGGCATTTACGCATTAGAGGAGAAATCTTGAAGCCCCATTTAGCCGCTTCTTGCAAGTTTTCATAATGTCCGTCAGTAGGCAAATTATCGCCAAGCAAGTAGTAGAGGTAGGCATCCAGTTTTCGGGAAGCCACGATTGCTGAGTTTTGTAATTTTAAAGTTCCTGAAGCGGCATTTCTGGGATTAGCGAAAAGAGGCTCTTCACGGGCCTCTTTTTCCCGGTTTAGCTCTTCGAAAACTTCCCATGGCATTAGGATTTCTCCACGGATTTCGAAAACATCCGGATAATTATTTCCATGCAGAACAAGAGGGATACTCCGAATGGTTTTTACGTTGTCTGTTACATCGTCTCCTTTTTCACCATCACCACGGGTTACGGCACGGATAAGTTTACCATTTTCGTAGGTCAAAGAGATCGAGGTACCGTCATACTTCATCTCGCAACAGATCTCAAAATCTTCATTCAATGCTTTTCGTACTCTGTCATAGAAATCGGTTACTTCATTCTCAGAATAGGTGTTTGACAATGAAAGCATTGGGTATTTATGAGCTACTTGAGTAAAGTTTTTATTGATATCGCTACCTACACGCATAGTAGGTGAGTTTTCATCTTTATATTCTGGATGTTCCTGTTCCAAAGTCTGGAGTTCTCTCATTAAGTCATCAAATTCTTTGTCGGAGATTTCCGGAGCATTCAGCACATAATAGTTGTAATTATGTTGGTGGAGTTGGATTCGAAGCTGATCTATTTTTTCTTTTACAGTCATATATTCTTTGGATTGTTTTAGGCAAAAATACGGGTTTCTCTTCGAATATTTGTACTTTTGCGAAAAATTAAAGATTATGCGTATCGATATTATAACAGTATTGCCCGAAATGATTGAGGGTTTCTTCAATTGTTCTATTATGAAACGGGCTCAAGACAAAGGGCTTGCTGAGATTTATATTCATAATTTGCGTGATTATACAGAAGATAAGTATCGTCGGGTAGATGACTATCCTTTTGGTGGATTTGCCGGTATGGTGATGAAGATAGAACCTATTGAACGATGCATTAATGCTTTGAAAGCAGAACGCGATTATGATGAAGTGATATTTACTACTCCGGATGGCGAGCAGTTTGATCAGAGGATGGCCAACAGTTTATCATTATCTGGTAATCTTATTATCTTATGCGGGCATTTTAAAGGTATTGATTATCGTATCCGGGAGCATCTGATAACGAAAGAAATTAGTATTGGAGATTATGTTCTGACTGGTGGTGAATTGGCTGCTGCCGTGATGGCGGATGCTATAGTGCGGATTATTCCGGGAGTAATTTCTGATGAACAGTCTGCTCTTTCTGATTCTTTTCAGGATAATTTGTTGGCAGCTCCTGTTTATACCCGTCCGGCAGAGTATAATGGTTGGAAGGTGCCTGAAATTTTGCTTTCAGGGCATGAAGCCAAAATTAAAGAGTGGGAACTTCAACAATCGTTGGAGCGCACCAAAAGACTTCGCCCCGATTTATTGGAAGACTAATTCTTATTGTATGTAAAAAAGAATGTCTTGCTAAAAGACAAGACATTCTTTTTTTATGAAACTATACTATTAATAATGGAATTTGTTTTCATGGAACTTCTCTATTTAATACCAGAATTTGTCTAACTTATTCCGGGATTAACAGAGAAAGGAATATCCATGTTTGAATAACTTTTTTATGGCTAATTGTGACGAAGGGCTATTATCTGTTTGTTACTATACCTCAAGTGCACCTATAATTTCAGAAACGGACTTGCATCCATGTCTTTCCAGGTAATCATTTATACCATCCATTACTTTGATGGTGATAGCCGGATCTATGAAATTTGCTGTACCAATCTGTACAGCTGAAGCCCCTGCAAGCATGAACTCGACGGCATCTTTCCAGTTCATGATACCTCCTAATCCTATGATTGGAATATTTACCGCTTTAGCAACCTGCCATACCATCCGTAATGCTATTGGTTTTACAGCTGCTCCCGACATACCTCCGGTTACGGTTGAAAGTATGGGACGTCTGCGTTCAGCATCAATAGCCATTCCCAGTAATGTATTAATTAATGATACACTATCGGCACCATTAGCTTCAGCTGCCCGTGCCATTTCGGCTATATCGGTAACATTGGGGGAAAGCTTAACGATAAGTGTCTTTTTGTAAGCAGAACGAACTGCCTGAACAACTTCTGATACTCCTTTAGTTGTTACTCCAAAAGCCATACCTCCTTGTTTTACATTAGGACATGAGATGTTTAGTTCGATAGCAGGAATTTTGTCAAGTTCATTAATAATCTCTGCCGTTTTTACATAGTCTTCAATAGCCGATCCGGAAACATTCACAATCATATGGGTTTGAATGTCCTTAATACGGGGATATATGTGATCAGAAAAATATTTCACACCCTTATTTTGCAGTCCTACAGCGTTTAACATTCCGGAAGGAGTTTCAGCCATGCGCGGATATGGGTTACCTTCACGCTTGTGAAGAGTAGTACCCTTCACAATGATACCGCCTATTCGCGTTATATCAATAAAATCTGCAAACTCTTCACCATATCCAAATGTACCCGATGCTGTCATTACGGGGTTCTTCATTTGTAGTTTACCAATATTTACACTTAAATCTGCCATAATAGTTTATTTATATTAAAAACCGGACCTTCTTTACAAACGCACAAATGCCCTTCTGTAGTATTCTCAACACAACAAAGACATGCACCTATGCCACATGCCATTGTATTTTCCAATGATACTTCACAATTGATATGATTAGCTTTGGCATATTTGGCTACTGCCATCATCATGGGCTTGGGACCGCATGTATATATCTGTTCGAAGTTTATTTTATTTAATATAGAATGTTGAGTGACATATCCTTTTTCGCCATAACTGCCATCTTCTGTTGTGGTGTAAACCTCTCCGTAAGCGGTAAACTCTTCCAGTTGGAGCAGATCTTTGTCGCTACGTGCTCCTAAAAGGAATGTTGGTTTGCTACCGCTTTTGAACAGCTGCTCGCCTAAATAAAGCATAGGAGCTGTCCCTACACCTCCACCTACTAATAGTAACTTGTCAGAAGGTGTTTTAGGCATTGTGAAACTGCTTCCAAGCGGGAGTACTACATTTATTATATCTCCTTGAGCGGCTTGTGCAAGGCGTTTTGTTCCATCACCGATGAGTTGAATCAGAAACCATACTTCGTTACGTTGTCTGTCTACATAGTTAATAGAGATAGGGCGGCGCAGGAAGGTGGTAGGTGAACCATCCACCCGAATTTCCGCAAACTGTCCCGGTAGCATATCCGGGAGGACGGACTGAGATGTCAATTTCAGCAGAACATAATTAGAATGCAATCTGAGATTCTCAGTTACTGTCAGATCTAAAATAAATTTTTTCATGTATTGTGAGTAAATTCGTATTCGTGTTGCAAAGATACGGGAAATTGTGCAAACAGTGATTTATCTGTCTTATTTTTCTCCTCTGAATGTCTCGTATGTATTATCATCGAAGAAAATTCTTATTTCAGTGATTTTTCTGGAAGGCTTTTCTATATATCTAATTTCCTGTTTTACAATCTCTTTATGGGATGTTTCGGGGCTTTCTAACGCTATTTCTCTGCGATTTTCCGGAGCCATCGTCTCATTGGACGGAATTATAGCATTCTCAGCAAATAAAGAAGGCTGAAAATCGGAAGTCGGTTGAATGGTTTCTTCCGACATATTGCCGTGCCCATATAATAACCATTCCAAATTTACATAATTATATTTTTGATGTACTTTCATGATAACATCTAAACTGGGATTGTTGCGGCCATTCAAAATGTGCGAGAGAGTGGATTGTTGGATACCTATGCTTTCAGCGAAAGCACCGGAAGCCATATTCTCTTTTTCCATGATCATTTTAATCCTATCTTTTATTTCCATATCCTTTGAAGGTTTTACAAATGTATGACTTATATATTAATTCACAAAAGTAAATGACACATTTACTAATGCACAAAAGTAAAAAATAAAAATCACAAAAGCAAATTACAAATACATAATTCATATTTTACTATTGTAAACGCAAGATAGGACTTCCTCTTTAATTCTGTTTGTATTGCCTATACAGTCGTAACAATATATAAAGTATTACTTTATATAGATATTATAATATATTGATTTATTGCAATATGTATCTATGCATTTTATCTTGTGTTGCTTGTTTATTACAAATGTGTCCATATTTTCATGCATTAGTTGAATATTTGATTGATATATATTTTTTTTCTTATTGATTATTCTGTCATTAGCATGTAAAAAAGGAAATGTTAACTACTCCCCTATTACATCTACAAATGTAAATACACATATGTAATGTCGTCTATTTACATTTGTGCTATATTTATTTGCTATACAAAAATGATATTATTACTTTTGTAAATCCATATAAGGGCTATAGTCCTTATTCACAATTGTCATATTGTATCGTTATATATGCAACAAATAGCATGGGAGTTGCTTTTGTCTTTATGCCTATTGGATATAGATATAAAGAATAGCGTGTCATCATACCTTACATTTAGGCTATAATGCCAAATTTTTGCGTTATTTCCGTATGGTTGGTTATCCAAATGAAATTATTCGATTCTGAGGAAGTCAAATATTACCTAATTATTTGATATATAGAAGAATATGCTTGTTTTTTGATATATATTTTTTTTTATATTCTAGAAAAATGAATCTATACATAGAGAAATAGCATTATGATATAATTTATACTACTTTAGATAGCATTATGATGAAGCATTAGCACCATATCACACCCATATAGATGATTGATAGGAATCAGTATAATCACAATTTTATTATATGGGATATGTTATCTTCTTTTTGTTGATTTTTATATTGTTCTATTGGGAGTATACTTATTCGCCCCATGCAAAATCTGTTTTCTTTTAGAAGAAACAGAATACTATATTTAAGTTTTATATGTATGGTAGAGACAGGGAAAAGAGTGTAAAATTGATGTGAAGAATAAAGTGGATAATTATAGGAAAGTATATTTCGGATTATGAGGATATATTTACTCCCCATACACATATTTTATACCGGCAAAATATATGCATATAGGGAGTAGATTTAAAGTGGATTGTTTTTAATGAAGAATCTTGAAGACCAACTCGCGGAGGATGTCTCCATCACTAATTGAACCATTGCCCACACCTTTCGATTTAGCATCTGCATATCGTATTTCTCCTACAATTTGCATTGTTTTTACTCCACTGTATTTTCGCATTGCTGCCAGATAATCGCGAGCTTGCCATGGGGTTTTTAGTCCTAACATTGTGGCTACTCCTTGCTCTGATTTATCCGGTGCATAGTACGCTAACATAAGATTTGAGTAGAAATTAAATAGTAAAGAAAGTGTCATCTGTATCGGGTTTGTTTTAGGATTTTCCTCAAAGTATTTTATTATTTTATTAGCTTTGAGTATATCTTTCTCAACCAGTGCACTACGCAATTCAAAGTTATTATAGTCTTTGCTAATTCCTATGTTTTTCTCTATCTGTTCAGGTGTGACACGTTTTTGACCACTGGGTAATGTAATAATTAGCTTTTCCAGTTCGCCTGTTAGACGGCTGAGATCAGTCCCTACAAAATCGGCCAACATCGCAGTGGCTTTGGGTTCCATATCTATGCCTTTACGTTTCATGTACGAACTGATAAATGCAGGTAGTTGCGCTTCTTTTATCTTTTTAGATTCGAATAGGACACCTGCTTTTTCAACTTCTGCAGCTAATTTTTTTCTACGATCCAAAGTGCCATGCTTATGACAAATGACTAAGATAGTTGAATTTAATGGCTTTTGCAGATAATAAGATAACTCTTCTATATTGCGTATAGCTTGTGCTTCTTTTACTATTACAACCTGATGTTCGGACATCATCGGATAACGTTTAGCGGCATTAATTACGGTTGCTACATCCACATCCGCGCCATAAACCACAGTAAGGTTAAACTCTTTTTCTGTATCCGTCAATACATTGTCGGTGATATAATCGGCTATCAAGTCGATATAATAAGATTCTTCTCCCATCAAATAATAGATGGGGCGATATTGTTTGGCCCTCAATTCTTTGAGGATATCGTCGCAAGTCAGTTCTTGTTTTGCCATATAAATGTTGGTGTGGCGTTACCAGTCGAATTTCAAGTGTTTTACAGTTTTCTTTTCGTCAATAATCATTCGTAATGAAGCAATACCTATCTCTACATGTTCCTCTACATAGTTTTTAGTAACTATATTATCGCTTTTATCGGTTTTCACTCCTTCCGGAATCATAGGCTGGTCGGATACAAGCAGCAAAGCACCGGTCGGAATATGATTGGCAAAGCCACAACTGAATAAGGTTGCTGTTTCCATGTCGACTGCCATTGCACGAGTTTTCTTCAGGTATTCCTTAAAGGCGTCATCATGTTCCCATATACGGCGGTTGGTTGTGTAGACGGTTCCTGTCCAGTAATCGCGTGCATAGTCGCGGATGGCCGATGATACGGCACGTTGTAACATAAATGCCGGTAACGATGGAACTTCGGGTGGAAAATAGTCGTTTGAGGTACCTTCTCCCCGGATAGCGGCAATTGGCAGGATCAGATCACCTATTTTGTTCTTTTTATCAATTCCTCCACATTTGCCCAGAAACAGACAAGCTTTGGGAGAAATGGCGCTTAACAGATCCATGATAATGGCTGCATTGGGACTTCCCATGCCGAAGTTGATGATTGTAATCCCTTCTGCGCTGGCAGATATCATATTGGCATCTCTGCCAAGGATAGGAACATTAAATTTTTCCGCAAATATTTCTACATACTTGTTGAAGTTAGTCAACAGGATATACTCTCCAAAGTCTTCCAGATTACGTTTGGTGTAACGGGGCAGCCAATTAGCTACGATTTCTTGCTTTGTTTTCATAAGATTCCATTAAATTTGTGCTTCCAATAACAGGAAGCCATTATTTAACTTACAAAAATAGTAAATGTTATCGTTAAACCTACCAGTATTTGACACTAAAATCGCCACTCGAAATGGAAAAAATGTTATTTTCGATGTGATTCGCCGTCGTTATGTCGCGTTGACCCCCGAGGAATGGGTCCGTCAGCACTTTGTACACTTTCTTATTGTCTATAAAGGATATCCGTCGTCTCTGATGGCCAATGAGGTGCTGTTGAACTTGAATGGAACCAAGAAACGATGTGACACAGTGCTTTATAAGCGTGATCTTACTGCCAGAATGATTGTTGAATACAAAGCTCCCCACATTGAGATCACACAAGCTGTTTTTGATCAGATTACTCGTTATAATATGGTTTTGAAGGTTGATTATCTGGTTGTCAGTAATGGTATGCAACACTATTGCTGCCGGATGAATTATGATACTCAAAGTTATTCATTTCTGGCTGATATTCCGGATTATGCTATCTTGTAAAATTAACAATGTTAACAGTGAATTCGGACCCTTATTGATTTATCTTTAGGAAGTTAATATCGTAAATGTAAAAAGCTAATTGTTTATCATTACGAAGTTAACTTTAACACACTGTTAAAGTTAACTTCGTAATGACAGATTGTTGTCTTCATAATTTGTTTATAATCAGAACTATTACCTAATAACTCAACATATTCCTATTTTTATGGAATAAGCATGAAAGCACTTAATTGTTTTTGTGATAAGTATAAGAAAAAGTCTATTGTCATCCGAGATTCAGCTCGGTGACAATAGACTGTGAAATGAAAAGGACGTTTTTTACAATAGAGATAGTGATATAGAGAACTATTTCTTTTTCTTCCGATCCAAGACGTTTTCTTGGAATTTCTGCATCAATTCATAAAAATTGGGGATATATACGGTTGCCAGCAATGTATTCAGTGCCATACCAAAGACAACAGCTGCCCCAAGAGCAATGCGGCTTTGTGCCCCGGCTCCGGTAGCGAACAGCAATGGCATTACTCCTAACACAAAGGCGAAAGAAGTCATAAGGATTGGGCGTAAACGAACGTGTCCGGCTTCATAGGCAGCGTCACGTATGGAGTTGCCTTCGGCACGGAAATCGCGTGCGAATTCTACAATCAGAATTCCATTTTTAGCTGAAAGGGCAATCAGCAAAATAATTCCAATCTGAGTGTAGATGCTCACTGGGGTACCCATGACGAAGCAGCCTATCATGGCGCCCAACAGAGCCATTGGTAGTCCCATGATAGCTGATAACGGGCTTGTCCAGCTTTCGTATTGGGCTGCCAATACCAGAAATGCTACCAATAGTGCCATAATGAATACAATGGTCGTTGTGTTTCCTGCCTGCGTTTCTTGGTAAGCTACCGAAGTCCATTCGTAACCGAATTCATTGCCCAGTTGCTCTTTTATGAGATTCTCCATCTGTTGTATTCCCTCACCTGAACTACTTCCTGAGGCTACATTGCAGGTTATGGAAGCTGTTGAATACATATTGTAGCGGCTTATCTGGTCCATACCCAGACGTTCTTCAACTTTTGTAAAAGAAGAAAATGGTACCATATTTCCCGCGGCGTTGGGGACACTGAGCTTCAATACATCATCGATCACTTTCTGAGCCTGTTCCCCGGCTTCTATTTTTACCTGATAGATGCGTCCGAACTGAACAAAGTCGTTGACATAGGCTGTCCCCATGTAATAACTTAGCGTAGAGAATACATTGTCCAACTGGATACCCATAAATTGGACTTTATCACGGTCAATATTCAGGAAGTATTGTGGCACATTGGCCTGGTACATACTGGATATGGATGCGAGGGCCGGTTGTGTGTGATAGGTAGCCATCAAAGTTTCGATAGCTCTCTGCATTTCTGTCGGTCCCAGATTGTTACGATCTTCCAGTTGTAACTGTAAACCTCCCGAGGCTCCTAAGCCGGGAATGGCCGGAGGCACCATCGCAAATATCTGCGCTTCCTGAATGCCATAAGCCATTTCATTGAAACGCTCTACTACAGCTGCAGCAGTGTGTTCTTTTCCTTTCCGTTCATCCCAGTTTTTCAGTACAACGAAATAGGTACCTGTATTTGATTGTTCGCCACCTCCCATAATAGAAAAGCCACTGATACCAATGTAGTCTTTTACTTCCGGATAACTGTCTAAAATTCGGTTCACTTTTTGTCCGACAGCTTGTGTGCGTTCGAGGCTCGATGCCGGTGGCAATTGGATGACAGCGATAAAATACCCGTCATCTTCATCGGGCACGAAAGTTGAAGGCCATTTCATGAACAGAATGACAGCTATCGCTGTAATGATCCCATAAGAGATCAGTGCAAGTCCCGGACGAATGAGTAATCCTTTTACAATGCGGTCATAGAGATTCTGTGTCTTGTCATATACTTTGTTGAATCCTTTGTATATGAAAAAATTGGATGGCTTGTTATGTTCCAAAAACAAGGCACATAATGCAGGGGTCAGTGTCAACGAGTTAATGCCACTCAATACGGTAGAAGCGGCAATGGTCAAGGCAAATTGTTTGTAAAGCTGTCCGGAGATGCCACTGATCAATGTAGTTGGTATGAAAACAGCAAGCAATACCAGTACAACCCCGACAATTGGGCCGGTGATCTCTCCCATTGCTTTGGTGACGGCATCTTTAGGAGAATACTGTCCCGTTTCCAATAATCGGGAAGCATTTTCTACCACTACTATTGCATCGTCTACCACTATCGCTACGGCAAGTATTAATCCAAACAGAGTTAAAGTATTGATTGAGAATCCAAGAGCAGCCATTACTGCCAAAGTACCAATCAGTGATACAGGGATGGTGATACATGGGATGATAACAGCCCGCCAGTTTTGCAGGAACAGGAAAATAACAAGTACTACCAGTAAGGTGGTTTCCAGGAAAGTTACCAATACTTCATCGATAGATGCATTGATGACATCGGTTGTATCCAATGTCACATTATAGCTGACGCCTGCCGGGAAGTTTTGTGCAAGCTCCTGCATCTTAGCTTTGACTCCTTTGGAAACATCAAGCGAGTTTGAACCCGGTTGTTGATAAATAGCAATGGCAGCAGTGGGATGTCCTTTTAGTTTAGAGACAACATTGTACGAGGAACTGCCAAGGTCGATGCGTGCTATATCTTTCAGTCGGAGCATTTTCCCTCCTTCTCCGGTTCGGATAATGATGTTACCGAACTCTTCGGGAGATGTCAGCCGTCCCTGTACATTCAACGTATACTGGTAGGCGTTATTATTATTTTTTCCAATAGGTTGTCCGATATAGCCGGCACTGACTTCAATGTTTTGTGACTGGATAGCTTGATAAACTTGCGCAGGAGAGAGATTACGGATACGCATTGCTTCCGGATCGAGCCAGACACGCATACTGTAGTTTCCTGCCCCCATTACATTGACAGCTCCTACACCCGGTACTCGTGTTAGTTGATCTACCAGATTTAGTTGTGCATAATTCGTAAGATATAGTCCGTCGTATACAGAGTCTTTTGCCTGCATTGTGAGAAACATCACGATGTTGGATGATTGTTTCTGTACAGTTACTCCCTGGACTACAACTGGTTCCGGCAGTGAAGATTGCGCTACACTTACCCGGTTCTGTACCTGTACGGTAGCCATGTCGATATCTGTGCCTACGGCAAAGGTTATAGTCAGTGAATAGGCACCCGAACTGGATGCGGTGGAACTCATGTAAAGCATACCGTCTACTCCGTTCACTTGCTGTTCAATGGGGATGCCGACAGTTTGAGCTACAGTTTCAGCATTTGCTCCCGGATAGAAAGCAGACACCTGTACTGTAGGTGGAGTAATCTCCGGAAACTGTGCGACAGGCAATATATTTAATGTTACCAATCCCGCCACCACGATAATCAATGCCAGTACCGTGGCAAATATAGGCCGATTGATAAAGAACTTTGAAAACATGTACTTAATGATTAGAGGTTTGTGACTCGTGATTGACTGATATTGGCTTGATTTTCATGCCGTCACGCACTTTCATTAATGCCGTTGTGACGTATTGCTCTTTAGCCGAAAGCCCGCTTTTAATTTGACGTAACGTATCGTTAACCAGCTGTCCCGGCTCGATGTGGCGATAGCGCACAACATTCGAATCATTTACAATATATAGGTATTTTCCTAACTGGTCTGTTCCAATAGAGGCTTCTGGTACGAGCAATGCTTGCTTCGCTTCGGCATATGGCAATGTAATGCTGACGTATAGTCCGCTTTTCAGAACCCCTTTCGGATTATCGAGGTTGGCGCGTACGTTAAGTGTTCCTGTACCCAGGTCTACATTGGGCGATAAGTAATCCAGTGTAGCCGGATAGTTTTGTGTACCGTTTTCTCCCAAGCGTACGATAACATTTTTGGGAAGTTCTTTCTCCTTACCGGTTTGTGAAAGTAGCATGGATAGCCATTGGTTGTCTGCTACATTAAAGTAGGTATACATTCGGTCGTCTTTATAGATCGTGGCCAAAGTGACAGGTTGTCCGGCTCCGCTGATATAGCTTCCTACATCGTAAAGTGAGCGGCTGATTGTTCCATTGAAAGGAGCACGGATGTAGCAGTATCCCAGATTGGTACGTGCAGTATTCAGGGTGGCTTCAGCATTGCTAACAGCAGCGGTGGCTTCGGCAACGTTTGATTCTGCCTGTAAAACCTGTATACGACTGACTGCATCACTTTTCAAAGCTTCTTTCATTCGGGTATAGTTATTGCGGGCATATTCCAGTTGTGCAAGCGCAGTTTTCAATTGCGCTTCAGCCTGTGTTACATTATCTTTGTAGATAGTAGGTTCGATAACGAACAGGAGTTGCCCCTGCTTTACACGAGTCCCCGGTGTGAATGAGGCGGATTGCAGGGTGCCGTTGACCCGGGCTACCAGATTTACGGTTTGTTCGGTAGTCAGATATCCCGGATAATCTTTTGTCAGGGTAATGTTTTGTACGAGTGGATATGCCACACTGATTTCCGGAGTAGGCATCTCTCCTCTTCCGGCTTCTTTTTTTCCTTTACATCCGGTCATTACCAAAGGAAAGATGAGAAAAATATACATTAGTTTTTTCATTATGATAGGTCTTTATAGTTAATCATTTAGGTTTCCGGACCATCCGCCTCCCAGGGCTTGGTACATGGCTATCAGCTGGAGCAAGGAATATCCTCTTGCTTGGACCAGTTGGTTCTCATAACTGAGTAGCGAGCGTTGTGCATCCAGTACATTCTGGAATGGGGTTAATCCTTGTTTATAGAGTTCCAGTGAGAGTGTCAAGGTTTCTTGTCCTTGATTACGCACTTCGCGTAGAGCTACTATTTGCTTGATGGAGTTCCGGTAAGCATTCATGGCATTGTCTGTCTCTTGTACGGCAGTCAATACAGTCTGATTAAACTGGTTGATAGCTTCGTCTAATTGTGCTTTAGCCAGTTTGGTGGCATTTACCAATTGAGTCCCTTTAAAAAGTGTCCAGCTTAGTGCCGGTGCTATTTCATAGGTCATGCTCTTATGATGGGTCAGATCTTTCAGGTCCTTAGCAGTATAACCAAGCGAACCTTTTAGAAAAATCTGAGGCAGCCAGTCCGATTTGGATGCCCCCACTAAAGCCGCTTGAGCATTCACACTTCGTTCTGCACTACGGATGTCCGGACGACGAAGCAGTAAGTCGGCCGGAAGTCCTACTCCAATTGGTTCCATATAGTCAGGCAATATTCCTGGAGACTCTAATGTGGGACGTATCTCCTGAGGATAAGTGCCTAATAGTATAGCAAGGGTAGTAATGTATTGATTGATACCCGATTCAATTTGGGGGATAGAGGCTTTTGTGCTGAAAAACACAGATTTAGCTTGTGCTACGTCCAATTTAGAAACGAGTCCGGTATTGTATCTCACTTCTGTGATTTTCAACACGGCTTCCTGCGATGCGCAGTTCTTTTGTATTACTGCCAATTCTTGTTGCAGCTCCCGCAGGTTGATATATGCTGAAGCTACTTGGGCGCAGAGTGATACCATTGTACCGGTGTACTCTTCTTTGCTGGCAGCAAAGTTTTCTTTCTGAGCTTTTACACGGTTACGGATGCTTCCGAAGAGGTCTAATTCCCAACTCATATTCAGCGAGGCATCGTAATAATGCTGAGTGGATTGAGGCAATTCACTGGTATTGCCACTACTTTGTTGACGAGTCCATCCGGCATTCAGTCCGATCGTTGGAAAAAAGTTTCCACGCTCCATCCTTAGGTTGGCTTTTGCCATATTGATACGGTCAATAGCGGTCAGTATCGAGTAGTTTTGTTTGACCGCAACAGAAATAAGAGAATCGAGAACCGGATCCTGAAAAGCTTTCCACCATTGGTCATCCACCGGCAATACTTGCTGAAAAATTTGTGCATCTTCTTCCCATTCTTGTGGCAAAGGTTTGTCCAGATAGCGGTTCGTAGCCTGTGGAAAGGCTACGGACGAAAGAAACAGCAAGAACATGATATTTCCTATTCGTAGTTTCATAAGTTTAGGTTATTTAGAAATGAAAACATAACAACGAAAAGAAATATTTGTTTATCCTGCCTATAAGAGAATCACTATGCTTAAAGGGAATATACTTTCTTCTGTGAGAAACGGATATTAATGAATAAACCCGTAACTTTACTATGCTAACAATCGGGCTATAGTAAAATTACGGGTTTTAAATATAATGAATTCCGAACTTTTAAAATCGGACCATCAGAATATCAATGCAAGGCTTTATTCAGCTTTTCTTCTGATAGCTCTTTTGGTTGTAACGGGTGCTTCTTCTACTTTGTGCTCTATCTCCACACCTGCCAGTTCCGGGTCGATCATGATGCGTCCGCAATATTCGCAAACGATAATTTTCTTACGTGAACGGATATCCAACTGTCTCTGAGGCGGAATTTTATTAAAACAACCACCGCATGCATCACGCTGTACGTAAACAATACCCAATCCGTTACGTGAATTCTTGCGGATACGTTTGAAAGACTGGAGTAAGCGCGGCTCTATTTTTGTTTCAAGATCTTTAGCTTTATCTCTCAATTTTTCTTCCTCTTGTTTAGTTTCCTCGATGATCTCGTCCAGCTCATTCTTTTTCTGGTCAAGGTCTTTCTGGCGTTCCTCCAGTGCTTTGGTATTTTTCTCTATTTCTTCAGATTTTTCCTGCTCTTCTGCAGTGAATTCTTTGATTCTTTTTTCGCAAAGCTCTATTTCCAGGGACTGGAATTCGATTTCTTTTGTCAGGAAGTCATATTCGCGGTTGTTACGAACATTGTCTTGCTGTGATTTATATTTCTCAACCGAAGCTTTGGCTGCTTCAATTTCCACTCTCTTACCGGCGATAGCTGATTTGAGTTCGTCTACTTCCGCCTTGATCTTATCGATACGTGTACTCAGACCGGCAATTTCGTCCTCAAGGTCTTGCACTTCCAATGGAAGTTCACCTCTTAACGTTTTAATTTCGTCAATTTTAGATAATGTTGTTTGCAGCTGAAACAAAGCTTTCAACTTTTGTTCCACTGTCAACTCTTTCGGTTCATTTTTAGCTTCTCTTGCCATTTTACTTATAAATATTTAATGGGATTCGTGTTAACCTTACTAAATTGGAGTGCAAAATTAGGAAATAAATCCCGTATTATGGAATAAAAAATTTCTTTTGTGTATTGTTCGCTTTCGTAATGTCCTATTTCTGCAAGTAAAATGTCTGTTTCACGACCAAAGTAGTCATGATATTTAATTTCACCTGTGATAAAAACATCAGCTCCGCTACCTATAGCTTGTGGAATAAGGAAAGCTCCTGCCCCTCCACAGAGGGCAACTTTCTGAATCAGGCGGCCTGTTAGTTTGTTATGTTTCAAACACCCTACTTCAAATGTCTTCTTTATACGCTTCAGGAATTCAAGCTCCGATTCAGCTTCTTCCAGCTCTCCGATGATTCCTGCTCCGACCTGTGCCCAACTATTGTAAAGAGGATATAAGTCGTATGCCGGTTCTTCATAGGGATGTGTCAATAGTAACGTACGGATAACCTCTCTTTTCTTATATTCCGGCAGGATGGTTTCAATCCGTACTTCCGCTTCATGATGAAGTTCTCCTATATTTCCACAAAAAGGTTTACTTCCTTCCTGTGCACGGAAAGTTCCCTCGCCTTCTGTGTTGTAGCTGCATGAGTCATAGTCGCCTATATATCCACATCCGGCAGTGAATAAAGCATTACGGACCTCTTCGGCTTGTGCGGTCGGGACGAATGTGACTAACTTTATCAGGCAGTTCTCTTTGGGTTCAAGTATGCGTACATCTTTTAATCCTATTTTCTCAGCTATTTTATAGTTCACTCCCCCCGGAGCATTGTCAAGATTGGTATGGGCCGAATAAATGACGATGTCGTTTTTGATTGCTTTTAAGATGCAACGTTCAACATAATCTTTACCGGTAATCGATTTATAACCTTTAAAAATAAGGGGATGATGGGATATAACAAGATTACAGCCGGACGCGATAGCTTCGTCAAGCACAGCTTCGGTAACGTCAAGACACAACAAAGCCCCTGTTGTTTCCGCATCTGTCAGTCCGATTTGCAGGCCGGCATTATCAAATCCGTCTTGCAATGGCAGAGGCGCGAACCGTTCAAGGGCGCTTACAATTTCTTTAATTTTCATTATCAGTAGAAAATTTGTTGCAAAGATAAGAAAAAGCCAATACTTTACCTTGCTTTTATTGATTTTTTAATATATTTACCTCCAAATTTATAAAAGCACAAACCGATGAAGGCAATTCTATTATTATTTTTTTCTCTCTTTTTCATTATTTCATGTCAACAGCATAAAGAAACTCCTATATCTGCTACTGAAGAGGAAAATGGATTGCAAGAAACAGTAGATAGCCTTTCCAAGGCAACGGCTATTTTCTGGATCGATAAATACCATATGAAAGAAATGAAAAAGGACGATGCTCTTTCTTTTCGTACGGCCAAGGCTAAAGTTATTATTCGGACTGATGGGACGATTGCCCTTCAGTCCTTTGTGGAAGTACAGCCTGCAAATGCACAACGATATATCCGTTACCGGCTGAAAGATTTCAAAGTTAAGAAGATACTGATGGACAATCGGTATATTAATCCTGGCGAGCAATATGTGCAACTTCGCTACATACCTGCACTTGCTAAGCGTGTCAAATAGTGATTTCTACAATATTTCCTTCAGGATCCAGGATTGCACTTTCGAAATAGCCGTCTCCTGTAGTCCGTGGCTCACTTGCGATCGTAAAGCCATCCTTGCGTAGACGTTCGGTGAGTTTCAATACAGCTTCTTTACTACCGGCAGAAAAGGAGAAATGGGCCAATCCGAGGCTATCTTTTAATGCCGGGGTAGTAATGTCTTGTCGTTGCATAATTTCCAGGGAAGCGAATCCTTGGTCAAAACTGACAAAATAAGATTCAAATCCCTTTTTAGGATTGATATACTTTTCATGGCTTGTTCCGTTGAAATAAGTAATATAGAAATTTTTTAGCTCTTCTAAATGGGTACTCCAGATAGCAATGTGACTGATGTGCATATTCTTTGTAGTATTGTTTAATTATTAATGTTCGCAAATATAGGCAAATATTGATAGTAATGATTTGATTTACATCAATAATCATATCGTTTCTTTATCATTTTGTTTTTCATTGCATATTTTTCATCGACTACCCGATCGGTTGGATAGAATGTGAATGCTATGCGCCAGCCGGATTGTTGATAAATGAATTTTCTTCCGTTGGCACCTTGAATTATCTTCGCATGCTTTTCTTTTAAAAAAAAATCTATTCCTTGGGGGAGAAATTCTCCAGTTTGCAGAAAATCTGTGGTAATGAAGAATCCCGGAATATGTATTTCGCTTATTAATTGTAAAACGGAGTCGGTTAGTGTCATGGTTACTTATTTAAGGGATTCTTTGGTTATTTGTAACATACGGCCATATTCATCGAATGATTTACGGGAGGCCAGTGAGATGGTGATCATTAGTGATAGCATGGAAGCCGTAAAAGTAATGACCATAATCATCATTTGGTATTTGATGGCGACATTCGGGCTGCTTCCTCCCAGAATCTGTCCGATCATAGTACCTGGGAGTGCTACTAATCCCATTACTGAGATGTTGGCAATCAGTGGACTGAAGGATTTTATAATAGCTTGCCGTATAAATGGTGCCTGTGCTTCCTGGCGGGTGGCGCCATTGCCGAGCAGATAACAGTACAATTGTTGCTCCCGTTTCAATCCGCTGTAATATGTATTCAATGCAATGACATTGCTTGATAACATATTTCCCATTAAGATCCCGAAGATAGGGATAAAATATTGAGCGCTGAAGACGTTGTCCAGTTGCAATACAATGCCTATGAAATACATGCCAACCAGAACAACACTACACAGAAATCCAACGGATATAGGGATCAAAAGTACTTCACGTTTTAGCCCGGTGCGCATTAAGGCGGTTTGTCCGGCTACAAAAATCATGATGATAACCCAAAGAAAATTAATCCATGGATTGTTCCACAGGAACAGGTATTTGAGGTACATGCCTATCAGGAAGAGCTGTATAATCATGCGCCCCGTCCCTATCAGGGTGGCTTTCAGTAATCCGGTCTTGAATTTCCACAGGTAGAAAAGCGGGATTGCCAATAGTAGTAGTCCTACGAGTAGGTTGAAATAAGATATATCGATAGTTCCCATATAACTATAATGTGATTAGCTGGTTACATCCGTAGGCGAATGCCCGGTCATGTGAAACGGCAAGTATAGCTGTTCCTTTTGTTGTCTGGTTACGTAGAAAAGCTAAAACTTTATCTGTAGAACCGGAATCCAATGCAGATGTCGGTTCGTCTACAATAATCAAAGGCTTTTCCAGCATAGCTGCCGCTGCTATCATAATGCGTTGGCGTTGTCCACCGGATATTTCTCCTACCCGCTTCTGGTATAAGTCCTTGTCCAGACCTAATTCATCAAAATAAGTGAAGAGTTTTTCCTCAGAAAAAGAGATATGTCGGTTGGCTTTTAGTGCAAAAGGTAGTGCTATCATTTCTTTTACCCATTCGGAGGGAAGCGCTAACTCTTGTGGAATCCAAGCTATATGTCGGCGTATAATATCAATGGTGGCAGGTTCAAGTAAAATATCCCCTACTTTGATTCGGCCTTTCCGTAAAGGAACGAATCCCATGATTGCGTTGAGCAGAGAAGTCTTTCCACGTCCGGATTCTCCTGTTATACAAGCTGTTTCGCCTTTTTTAAGCTGCATGCAAAACTCAGAAAAAAGTATATCCTCCCCGAAAGCAATGCATGCATTGTCTATTTGTAACATTGTGTATCTTTAAATCTATCTTGCAAAGTTAGTGAAAATTCATAATATGTGCGGGATTTCTTTTATCTTTGTATCACTAATTAATGGACAAGATATGATACTGAACGAACGAGATAGTCGCCACGAGCATATATTGAATGTGGCACGGCAGATGATGACTGCTGCCCGTACCGCCCCTAAAGGGAAAGGAATTGATATCATAGAAACTGCAGTTGTCACCGGTAAAGAAATACAGTTACTTTCGGACACATTGAAAGTTATGTTCGAAGAGATGGGAATGAAATTTTTCTTGCGGGATGCAGATAATATTCTCCAGGCTGAATGTATTCTGTTAATAGGTACACGGGAGCAAGCACAGGGACTGAATTGTGGGTATTGCGGTTATGCTACTTGTGCGGGGCGTGCCGAAGGTGTGCCTTGTGCATTGAATAGTATTGATGTGGGTATTGCTATTGGTTCGGCATGTGCTACAGCTGCTGATCTGCGGGTAGACACCCGTGTAATGTTTTCGGCCGGATTGGCTGCCCAACGTCTCGACTGGTTGAAGGGGTGTCGCCAAGTAATGGCTATTCCGGTTAGTGCTTCTTCCAAGAATCCATTTTTTGATCGTAAATCTAATAAATAACATAGATAGCAAGTGGCATTCAAAGATGTATCCACTTGTTATCCGTATCCTATTCTTCAAAAAACTAAAATATAATGGGAATAATAGTCGGTCTTCCTACTTCAGGAGGTTCAGAGAAAGATTTGCAACTGAACTTTGGTTTAACTGTCGATGATCAGGTAGAGATGTTGGCTCCTTTTCTGCCTGCGGAATGGTTTTTGCAAAGTGGTGTGCAATTAACATGGCCGCATGCTGAAACAGACTGGGCATATATGCTTTCTGAGGTTCAGGAATGTTTTATCAACATAGCTCGTGAAATTGCCAAGCGTGAGCTTTTGCTTATTGTTACTCCCTGTCCGGAGGTGGTAAAGAATCAGATAGCCGGAGTAGTGAATATGAACAATGTACGTTTTCTGGAGTGCGAAACGAATGACACTTGGGCACGTGATCATGGGGCCATCACTCTGATGAATACGAATGGAGCATGTTTGCTGGACTTTACTTTCAATGGTTGGGGAGAAAAGTTCGAAGCCGGTTTAGATAATCAGATAACCCGTAAGGCTGTAGAGGCTGGAGTTCTGAAAGGGCAATATAAAGATTGTCTGGACTTTGTGCTTGAAGGTGGTTCTATTGAAAGTGATGGTATGGGGACATTGCTAACTACTTCCGAATGTTTATTGTCTCCGCATCGTAATGCACCGATGAATCGGGTTGACATAGAGGAACACCTCCGCAGAGTATTTCATTTGCAACGGGTGTTGTGGTTGGATCATGGTTATCTGGCCGGAGATGATACGGATAGTCATATAGACACATTAGCCAGGTTTTGTTCTCCGGATACAATTGCATATGTGAAGTGTTCCGATCCCAAAGATGAACATTATGAGGAGCTTTATAAAATGGAAGAACAGTTGAAAACATTCCGTACGGCATCTGGTGATCCTTATCGTTTAATGGCATTACCTATGGCGGATAAAATAGAAGTATCTGGAGAAAGACTGCCTGCAACGTATGCTAATTTTCTGATTTTGAACGATTCTGTGCTCTATCCCACTTATAATCAGCCGGAAAATGATGAACTGGCAAGAACAGTGCTTCGTGAAGCTTTCCCGGCATATGAAGTGGTGGGCATTGATTGTCGTGCACTCATTAAACAACACGGGTCATTACATTGCGTAACAATGCAATATCCGATGGGAGTCATTAAATAATAAAATTTGAGTATGAGAAAAATAAAAGTAGGAATCATTCAACAGGCCAATACGTCAGATATTAGGATGAATCTGATGAATCTGGCTAAAAGCATTGAAGCTTGTGCCGCTCATGGCGCACAACTCGTCGTTCTTCAGGAACTTCATAATTCATTGTATTTTTGCCAAACTGAAAATACTGATCTATTTGAATTGGCGGAACCGATTCCGGGACCTTCTACAGGATTCTATTCCGAACTGGCGGCAACTAACCGGATAGTGCTTGTTACTTCTTTATTTGAGAAACGTGCTCCGGGATTATATCATAATACAGCCGTTGTTTTCGATCGGGATGGAAGCATTGCCGGTAAATATCGTAAAATGCATATACCTGATGATCCGGCCTATTACGAAAAGTTTTATTTTACTCCGGGAGATATTGGTTTTGAACCGATACAGACTTCTTTGGGTAAATTGGGAATATTGATTTGCTGGGATCAATGGTATCCCGAAGCTGCCCGTCTGATGGCATTGAAAGGAGCTGAAATTTTGATTTATCCTACTGCCATCGGTTGGGAAAGTTCAGATACGGATGATGAAAAAGCCCGTCAGCTCAATGCTTGGATTATTTCTCAGCGCGCACATGCGGTGGCCAATGGACTTCCGGTGATTTCTGTAAATCGTGTAGGCCACGAAGCCGATCCGTCAGGGCAGACCAATGGTATTCTGTTTTGGGGGAATAGTTTTGTTGTTGGTCCTCAAGGTGAATATCTGGCGCAGGCAGGAAATGAACGTCCCGAAAATATAGTTGTTGAAGTAGATCTTGAACGCTCGGAAAATGTACGTCGCTGGTGGCCTTTCCTTCGTGACCGACGTATAGATGAATATGGTAACCTGACGAAACGTTTTATCGATTGAAGTCTTACGTTTCTGTAAATATAAAAAGTCCCGCAGAGTCTATAATCTGCGGGACTTTTTATTGAATATTTTAAAATAGTTTTTATCTAAATGTAAGTTTCTTATTGACGATGAAGTTTACTGTTCCGTAGATAAACAATCCCAGGAATTGTGCCAGATACTCATTTACATCCCCACATTCTACCAAAGTAACTAAAAAGAGGAACTGGGCGCTATATGCCAATCCGAAAGCTGAACAAAAGAATAATATCTGCTTCCAGATATTATTCTTTTTATTTTCAATCGGAAAGATCCAATATTTGCTCCAGATAAAATTATGTATCTGGGCTACTATGTACGCTGTAATGTTAGCCGGAATGTAATCGTATGACAATTCATCCATCATCAGCCAAATAACAAAGGCTGTGATTAATGCATTGAGCGTACCAATTACGGCAAATCGAAAAATGCGTACTGACTCTTTCACTTACTCCTTAATATCTACAATCAGATTCAGTTCTTCCAGTTGTGACGGATCAAGTGCTGCAGGAGCATCCAACATAACATCACGGCCTGAATTATTTTTCGGGAATGCAATGCAATCGCGGATTGAGTCGAGTCCGGCAAAAAGAGATACCCAACGGTCCAATCCGTAAGCCAAACCACCGTGAGGAGGCGCACCGAATTTGAAGGCATTCATCAAGAAACCAAATTGTTCTTGTGCACGTTCCGGAGTAAATCCGAGTAGTTCGAACATTTTATTCTGTAACTGGCTGTCGTGGATACGGATTGATCCTCCTCCTACTTCTACACCATTGATTACCATATCGTAAGCGTTGGCGCGTACAGCTGCAGGATCTGTATCCAACAGATGGATATCTTCCGGTTTGGGAGAAGTAAACGGATGGTGCATAGCCATTAGACGACCTTCTTCTTCACTCCATTCGAATAGAGGAAAGTCTACTACCCATAAGCACGCGAATGTGTTTTTATCACGTAATCCCAATTGATTACCCATTTCCAGACGCAGTTCACAGAGTTGCTTACGAGTTTTCATGGCATCATCTCCCGATAAAATCAGAATTAAATCGCCTGGTTTAGCTCCAAAAGCTTCTTTCAATTGTTGTAATACTTCTTGCGTATAGAATTTATCTACACTTGATTTTACAGTACCGTCGGCTTCAATACGGGCGTATACCATGCCTTTTGCACCAATTTGCGGTTTTTTCACAAATTCAGTCAAGGCATCCAGTTGTTTACGAGTATAGCTGGCTGCACCTTCGGCACAAATACCACCAATATATGTAGCATTATCAAATACAGAGAAACCGTGTCCTTTCAGGATATCCATTAATTCAACGAATTCCATACCGAAACGAATATCCGGTTTGTCGCTACCATACAGTTTCATTGCTTCACTCCAAGGCATGCGCGGGAATGGTTCTGTCAGTTCAATATTACGAATAACCTTAAACAGGTGTTTAGCCATTCCTTCAAATGTAACGATTACATCTTCTTGTTCTACGAAGCTCATTTCACAGTCTATTTGAGTGAACTCCGGCTGTCGGTCGGCACGCAGGTCTTCATCACGGAAACATTTGGCAATCTGGAAATAACGATCGAAACCGGAAACCATCAACAATTGTTTCAAGGTCTGTGGAGATTGTGGCAATGCGTAGAATTGTCCCGGATTCATGCGGGAAGGTACAACAAAATCACGGGCTCCTTCCGGTGTTGAACCGATCAATACCGGAGTTTCTACTTCCAGAAAGCCCAGTTTATCAAGATAACTACGCACTTCGATTGTCATTTTATGACGTAACTCCAGATTTGAACGGACAGCGTTACGACGTAAGTCCAGATAACGGTATTTCATGCGGATATCGTCACCACCATCTGTGTTATCTTCAATGGTAAAAGGAGGAGTAATGGCTGAGTTCAAGATATTCAGTTCCGAAACAATAATTTCAATATCACCGGTCGGAATATTTCCGTTCTTACTAAAGCGTTCGTTGACGGTTCCGACAATCTGAATAACGAATTCACGCCCCAGCTTGTTGGCACGTTCGCAAAGCTCAGCGTCTATTTCTTCATTAAATACTAATTGAGTGATACCGTAGCGATCACGAAGGTCAACAAAAGTCATACCTCCCATTTTACGGCTGCGCTGTACCCATCCCGACAGCTTGACTTGTTTATTAACATCGGAGATTCTTAATTCTCCGCACGTGTGCGTTCTGAACATATTTAATATATTATTTTTATATTTTTGTTAAAGTAGTCTGCAAAAGTACATATTAATTCGGATTCTGTACTATTTCTAAAGGGCTATTTTTTAGTAAGCTTTTGTATCAGCTGCTTATTTTTTTTCAAAATAACTTTGTTTTTATGTGCTATGTCTTCTACGATGGCTTCATTCATCAGCTTGATACCATTCACATATTCTTGTGCTTTTTGCAGTACGTTGGAATTATCTTTTTTTTTATCGGTAGGTACAACGACTCGTAATCCTTTCTGAATCAGCTCTATCTTGATATCTTCATCAGCCTGCATCGGATCACCGTCAAAATGGACTACTCCCGGTGAACTGCGGTGGATGCACAATTTCTTGCAACGGAAGGTTTTAATTCGGCTGTTCTGGTCAATTGTTTTATTGAAGAGTTGGAAAGCCAGTGCCGGAACATCCAGCACGGTAAATGGTTCAAGAATGGTTACGTCTAACAAACCGTCTGTCAACGTAGCTTGTGGAGCTATATAAGCATTATTTCCATATTGTGAAGCATTGCCGCAAGCTATCAGGAAGGCTTTGTATCTGGAAGTACCGTCTTCTGTTTCCAGTTCATAGGTTTCTGGTTGATACTTCAGGCTTTCTTGCAGAGTTTTCTCCAGATAAGTCAAGAGTCCGCGTTTACCCGCATTGGCAAATTTCAGACTGACAAAAGCATCAAATCCTACTCCGCAGGTGCAGAAAAAGTCTGTACCATTTATTTTTCCATAATCTATAATATCAACTAATCCGTCATTCAAAATCTCAAGTGCTTTACGCGGATCCATCGAAATTTGAAGATGTCGTGCCAATCCGTTTCCGGAGCCGCAAGGAATGATGCCCAATGCCGTATTGGTATGTACCAGCGAACGGGCAATCTCATTGATTGTTCCATCGCCTCCTACAGCCACTACTATATCTGTGTGGCTATCTGCCGCATCTGCTGCTATTTCGATTGCATGTCCGGCTCTTTCGGTATACACAATTTCCCAAGTATACTTATCCTTATCTATCTTCTCATCCAGTAGACTCAGAACAAGTTCCTTACTTTGTGTACCCGAAATTGGATTAACGATGAATATTATTTTTTTCTTGTTTTCGATCATGCAAGTTGGTTCCATCATTTATATGTTGTGGTCGACAAAAGTAATATAAATATCTTAATTTTTGCCCTTTCCCAGCTTTCTAAAACTATAAAGAGTATATTTTTTCATAGAAAAAGAACAGCTAAAAACATATTTTGTTATCTTTGCCCCCTGTTTTAAACACTTGTTAAGGAAAAAGGATTTAGACTATTATAAATTAAGGTAGTCAATAAGCGAATTATATAAATAACTATTCATGGGATTATTACAAGAGAAGTTAGCTAAATACGACCTCCCTCAGCAGATAAAGGCTAAAGGCGTATATCCATACTTTCGTTGTATCGAAAGTGAACAGAACACAGAGGTGATAATGAGTGGCAGAAAGGTGTTAATGTTTGGCTCGAACTCATACTTAGGCCTGACTAATCATCCGAAAGTAATTGAGGCTGCTGTTGAAGCTACCCGCAAATATGGTACGGGTTGTGCCGGATCGCGTTTTCTGAACGGTACACTTGACCTTCATCTTCAATTGGAGAAAGAACTGGCCGAATTTGTTGGCAAAGAAGATGCTATCATTTATTCCACAGGATTTCAGGTAAATTTGGGTGTAGTTTCGTGTGTGACAGGTCGTGAAGATTATGTGATCTGTGACGAACTTGACCACGCTTCTATTGTTGAAGGACGTCGCCTCTCTTTTTCTACCATCCTTAAGTTTAAGCACAACGACATGGAATCTCTTGAGAAGGAGTTGCAGAAGTGTCGTCCGGATGCAGTGAAACTGATTGTAGTAGATGGAGTATTCAGTATGGAAGGTGATATAGCCAATTTGCCTGAGATCGTTCGTTTGTCTAAGAAATATGATGCCAATATCATGGTAGACGAAGCACACGGCTTGGGAGTTCTGGGCAATAACGGACGTGGTACTTGTGATCATTTCGGGCTGACTAAAGAAGTGGATCTTATCATGGGTACATTCAGTAAGTCATTGGCTGCTATCGGTGGTTTTATAGCTGCTGATGAATCCATTATTAATTATTTGCGTCATAATTCCCGTTCGTATATCTTCAGTGCAAGTAATACGCCTGCTGCCACTGCCGCTGCTCGTGCCGCACTCCAGATTATGAAAAACGAGCCAGAACGTATCGAACACTTATGGGACATTACCAATTACTCTTTAAAGTGTTTCCGTGAGCTTGGTTTCGAAATCGGGCACACCTCCACTCCTATTATTCCGCTATATGTACGTGATATGGAGAAGACATTTATGGTAACCAAAATGTTATTTGACGAGGGCGTATTTGTAAATCCGGTAGTTCCTCCCGCATGTTCTCCGAACGATACGTTGATTCGTTTCTCATTAATGGCTACACATTCCAAAGAACAGATTGACTTTGCTATCGGTAAGTTGGTGAAATGTTTCAAGGCACTTGATCTTTTATAAATAAGATAAGGAATAAATATACGAAAGGGATTATGTTGTTTGACATAATCCCTTTTTCATTTAAGGCTCCTTTGTTTCCATTTATAGTTTACGTTATCAATATCCTTATCCTTATCCTTATCAGGGGTATCCCATGACATTATCTATTCTTTAATTGCATCTATTGGATTGGACTTTGCAACCCGCCAACTGTTAAAACTAACAGTGCATATTGTCATGACTAAAGTTATCAATAGAGGAAGAATAAAAACTTCCAATCCAATGGGGGCTCTATAAGCGAATTGCTCTATCCAGTGCAACATTAGTGTATATACAATGGGAGTTGCGATGATAAATGCGATTAAGATATAACACAAGAATGGACGATTAAGTAACCAAACGATTTGCCAGGTGGAAGCACCGTTCACTTTACGAATTCCTATCTCCCGAGTGCGTTGTTCGGATGCGTACCATGCTATGCCGAACAGACCAAAAGCTGTCAAGAATAAGCTTATGATTGAGTATACCAATAATAATTGAGAGAAATTAGTTACTTCTTGATTGAATGACAAGTATTTCATGTACAAATCTGTACCGGTAAAAGAACGATTAGGGAAATGTGTTTCCCATAGTTGTCGTATCTTTTGTAAGGTTTCAACTCGTTGGTCCGGATCGATCTTTAAAGATATATAATAACATTGGTTCTCGGGGACTTCTTGCAAGATCATTTGCAATGGGGCTACCGGTTGATTAAAAGAGGTCAGTTTAAAGTCTTTGATTACTCCTACAATAATAGCTCCTTGCTGAGTATTATTCTTGTTGTATTTGTTCAGTGGCTGACTAATGGGGTCTTCTCCTGCGGGTACAAAATGATGTTGGAAGGATTCATTGACAATAACCGGTATAGCGGTTTGGGCTATTAGTTCTTTAGTACGTTCCGGATGAAGTAAAGTCATGTCATATAGTTCCTGAAACTTCGGGCTTTCATTGTACAAATTAACCATGACCAGTGTTTCTTCCTCTCCTTCCTGGTTCACAGGTACTGCCATGCTCCAGGGTTCAAAAATGTTCCTGCGGGTAGTAATCGCACTTTTTATTCCAGGTAGACTTTTTAAATCATTATATATTGGGAGTAATGATAGTTGCTGTCCATCTCCAAGTTCAATTATATTTTCATAACGCTTTCCTTCATTCTCTATCATATTTAATTGTGAACGTATAATTAAGAAAGTTGTCATTAAGGCAATAGATATTATGAACTGGAGTATAATCAGTATAGAGACTATGCGCCTCTTTTTTTTACCAATAAAGAACAGGCGGTAATTACTTTCTGACAGAGAATACATCTTCCTGCTCATGTAAAGTGCGGGAATGACAGATAAGATTATAATAAACAAAGCTAATAATGGCAATACCTTTCCCGAAAATATGAAACCGAATGTTAAATGCGCTGCTACAAGAGAGTTGAATGCCGGTAAAAGATCATTTATCAACAGTACAGACAGCAAGAACGCAAGCATGACAGTCAGAAAAGTATCGGCAAATAGTTGCTTGTGTATATATTGACGGGTAGCTCCCATTAATGTTTCTACATGGAGCATTCTAACCTGTTTCAGCAATCGTGAAAAACTAAGATTGACATAATTAAAACAGGCTATGGATAATATTAACAAAGCAGATAACAGCCCTATGCTGAGTAATGTAATTTCTCTATGTTCCATAGTTTGGGAAGTATCAGAGAGGTCTGTATTGAAATAAGAATCTTGCAGACCTAACAACTGATAATTTCCTTTTCCCATCAAAGTAGGCAGTCCTGTTTCTTCAAATCGTTGACGAAATGAGGCTGACTGGACTTCTTTTTTCAGGAGAATCATACAAGAGCTTCCCTGCTCGGGATCTGACAACGAGGTAAGGATATCAGCTTGTAACATGGCTTGTGGATAATGTCTGAATACCGCAGTTACTTGTACCGTATAAATGGTATCGGGCAATTCCAGTGTAATCGTACGATTTTCATAATTCTCATTTCCAAAATAAAGACGAGCTAATTTCTCGCTGATGGCTACTTGACCGGGGTGAGATAATACTTCAGGCAAATTACCATATACTGTTTCAAAAGGGAAAAAATGAAGTAGTGAACTATCTGCTTTAACTATTGTTTGTTTGTCGAATTTTTCATTTCCGACCCGAATACCTGACGTTTGAAGTTCATTCATTCGCAGATAGCTTTCAATTTCCGGGAATTGGGATACAATGTCTGGAACACTGCCTCCATAAACAAAGGTCCCTTGTTTTTGCTTTTGCATAACCGGAACATTTTGTGTTAGCCGGAAAATATCTTCTTTTCTTGGATTGGAAGATTCTATAGTGTACTCATAAGTAACGAATGATATCAGCAAGATAGTGCATGTAATGCCAATCGCTAAGCTCAATAAGGAGATGGAGGCGAATAGTTTATTTCGCCACCAACTCCTTAAAATAAGTTTCAGTATAACCGGATATTGCATTCTGTTTAAAGTTAAATACTTACTTCTGTTACTACCTGACCATCAAACAGATTAATCACTCGGTCAGCAAATCCTGCATCATGTTGGGAGTGTGTCACCATGACGATGGTAGTTCCTTCTTTATTAAGTTCATTCAGCAGTCCCATCACTTCTTTACCATTCTTGGAGTCAAGGTTACCGGTAGGTTCATCGGCAAGAATCAACTTCGGATTAGCAACGACTGCACGTGCTATGGCAACACGTTGTTGCTGACCTCCTGAGAGTTGTTGGGGGAAATGTTTGCTGCGGTGAGTGATGGCCATGCGTTCCATTGCTTTTTCCACCCGTTGTTTACGTTCAGAAGCGGGAATACCCATGTAAAGTAATGGCAGTTCAATATTCTCGTATACATTCAGCTCGTCGATCAGATTGAAACTCTGGAATACGAAACCGATAACTCCTTTGCGGAGATTGGTACGTTGCGATTCCGTATACTTGGATACTTCTTTCCCATTCAGGTAATATTCGCCTCCTGTAGGATTATCAAGCAGACCTAAAATATTGAGCAAAGTGGATTTTCCGCAACCGGATGGTCCCATAATGGCTACAAACTCGCCTTCTTTCACTTCTACACTGACATTGTTTAACGCCCAGGTTTCTACTTCTTCGGTTTTGAAAATTTTCTGTAAGTTTACTGTTTTAATCATAATGGTAATTTTTTATTGGTTTATATTATTCATTTTTAATGATATCGGCCGGGTTGAGGTGCATCACTCTGTATATTTTGTATGCCGTTGTTACAAAGATAAGCAAACCTATTACAATGAACAGGTAAATGCCCCAGGCAAATCCGCTGACACTGCTGATTGGAGAACTTTTGGTCATATCAATGATCAGTAGCCGTAACAATGGATAAGTGATCATATAGGCCAGTATGAATTGGATGATGTAGACTCTTCCAAACATGAAAGCGATCACTTTAGGTGTAGCACCGTTAATTTTACGAATGGCTACTTCTTTTTGCCGACTAACGGTATCCATGGAGATTGCAGAATACACACTTAACACCACAAGCAATATACTAATGATAGCAAGTAACAGTGAAATATCACCCATCATGTCCCTAATTCCCTGAGTCGTACTTTTTCTTACGTCCAAGGGCTCTATGTCTAATGCCAGTGATTCTGGTACATAGTTACGGCATACCTTCTCTATTTGTGCTTTCGCTTTAGAAAAGGCAATGTCATTTCGAAAACGAATGTATATGACTGATATTTCTTTGGTGGGGAAAAATACGGATATGTGGTATTGGTTATATTCGGAAAGATTTTCTCCGTAGCAGGCTTTATAGGTTCCTAAAATCCGGTAGCTCTCCTCTCCTAATTTCACGTTTCCGCTGATAGAATCTTTGTCCAGTTGTTGCCGGAAGGCTTCGCTGATATAGACCACTTTACTTGCATCGGCATCAACAGTTTCCCCTTGAAATGGAATCCGGAAGAACTGGAAATAGCTGGGATCACCTTGCCGGACATTGATGGTAAGTGTACGATGATCCGCAGACTCATAGCTGCTGGTCAAGAAAGAGTTGAATGAGCCGGTCATCAAAGCTGCGCTTGTTTCTTCCACTCCGGGTAACATCTTTATTTGTGAGAGGATAGCATCTTTGTTTTTATAGAGTGTAACGCTATTCATTTGAAGGCAGAAAGTACGGCCTGTTTCTTGGTCGGATAAAGGAAGGTATAGACGGTTATCCTCCTTATTGAATAAATGAACGGCAATGGCTGTTCCCAAGAAGAAAATACACACACATAGTTGTATGCACATCATGATATTGCGGAAAATATGTTTATGACTTTTCCCCGTAATATTGCTTGCAAGTCCGGATCTTTGAAGTCGTCTGACTGGAAAGAGAATAATGATTGCACAAATTATGAGTAAACCTAAATATACTTGGAATTGGATAGAGTATAACGTTTGTATATCTATTGGAATCATTTCTTTTGGCGGAATGTAATATACAAGAAGACCACTTACACATTCAGACAATACCAACGAAAGAAGTAAAGAGAAGGTAAGCATCCAGAAAACTTCCGTAAACAATAGTCCGAACAAACTTCGGGCAGTTGCTCCCATACTTTTGCGCAATGCCAGTTCACGGTTTCGGTTATAGAAAGATTGTATGATAAACTTTAAAAAGTTAATCATGCCTGATAACAAAATTAAGGAAGATAAGAAAGTGATGAATGCCATAGCAATGAGGCGTTGTGGCTCTTGATATGAATCGGCTTCTTTGGAGGCAACAAGATATGTCATTTCTCCACGATGCAGAAAAGGGACTCCTTTTAAGCTTTCATTTGCTTTATCAAGTCCGTCAGGAGTGTCTAACACTCCTTCCATAATAAATCCATTTTGCTGGGCATCGTCTCTGCGATAAGAGAAATAGATATCGGCTTGTACACGAAGTACTTTCGGCAACTCTTTTACTACGTTAACGACTTTGTAATAAATGTCTTTTTTCTTTTCTTCTTCTTTGAATTGTACTATTTTCAGCAGAGTACCGACCGGATTCTTTTCTCCATAAACTTTGCGGGCACAACTTTCGGATAACACAACCTCGTCAGGTTCAACAGGAAGTGTATTCCCGTATAAGAATGACGCTTGATAATGCGGGAAGAAGTTGGGGTCTGTACTTATATAAGATACAATATAGGGCTTTTCCTCCTGTTCTTGATTGATAAAGACGACTTCAGCTTGACTTTCAAAGGATCGGCAGCTGAGCTGTTTGATTCCGGGTATAGGATGATCTGTTAATGTTTTGATTTGGGAAGGGGTGAGAAACCATCCCCATGCCCTGTCTTCCTTATTGTTGGGGTTCATGATCCGGAGTCCGATTCTCTGTTCAAAATTGGGCAGACGACGAGTGGCGCCATCTATTTCACTAATGTAGAAATGTACAATACAGAAACAGGTCATACCTACCGAAAGGCAAATGGCTGAGATCAAGCAGTGAGTCTTGTACTTCAAGAGACTGCGAATGGCTATTTTTAAATGATGTAGTATCATAATGGTGTATAGTGTAATTTGTTTTTATTCGTTTTTAATAACTTCCGCCGGGTTAGTTCGTGCAATATGGTATATTTGCCAGCTAACAGTACCTGCTATAATTATTATTAAGAGCAAAAGAGAATATATCCAAAGCCATGGGTTAGCGTAATCAAATAGAATGATTTTATGTTGGCTACCTGTAATCATGATAAACAAACTGCTCAAACTCCCTAAAATAGAAGATATTAAGAATAAAATCAGGTAGGTTTTCCCAAATAACCAATAAATATTCAACAGGCGTGCACCATTAATTTTACGGATAGCCACCTCTTTTTGTCTGCGTACGGTGTCAATACTGATTGCACCATAAATTCCTAACATCGTAATCAGTAGGCAAATAGAGGAGCAAACAATGAATAGCCATATAAGTGAGATAGTCCTCAGACCGATTTGTTCTTTATATAAGCTGATGAACTCAAAAGGTTCGTTTTGCGGCAAATATTGATTTATCTCCCCGGCCATCTCTGCTTCTATATCTTTGTGAGAAACATTGGAGGCTAATTGGATATAAATTTTTCCAATTTCATTGTTCATTGCAGAAATGGGCAGAATGGCGAGTAGCTTTGCGCTTGGTGAGTCACAACCTATATGCACCAAACCTTTCACTAGATATATTTTGTTTTGATAACGATAGATTTCCGGAGTAGAATCTGTCTGTAAAGTCTGATATAGCTGTTCGTTTACATAACAAAATGGTTCCCCTGCCTGGTGTTTACAATCTATATTCATCAATTCAAAATATTCGTCTGAAACGTAAATAAGTTCTGTGAACCCATAATCCTGAGCATAATCTCTGTTACTATATGCCATTTTTTCGTTCCAGTGGCGTGAACGGAGAAAACTTATAAGTTCCTGCCGGTTCTCTTCGATACGGTTATATCCTCTAATATCCAATACCATGATTTCTTTCTTTTCTTTAGCGCTCAAGTACGGATTGGCTATTCGGTTATACTCCTGCATCTGCATCCAAATACTGACTGTTCCAATGACGAATAAGAGGGAGAAGAAAAGTTGGAAACCCAATAAAGAGTTTCTTATGATGTGACGCTGACCGGTAGCAGTTCCCCCCTTTAAACCTTGCGCCGCAGTTTTACGCGTAATATACCATGATGAAAGAAGAGAGACTAAGGCACTGATTGACAGTATCCCAATCAAGTATTGGCATTCGTATTTCCAGAGCCGATAGGTATCAATATACAATTCTTTTTGCATCTCATACGAAAACGTACTTATAAACCAGGGTAGGAAACTTTCGGTGACAGCTAAGGTGATTATTCCACTAATCAGGATAACGACAGCTTGTTCAAGGAAAAGTAGCATGAATTGTCCTGAATAAGTAGCTCCTAATGTACTACGCAGACTGATTTCTTTGCAGCGATTGGCAAATGTTCCTATGCTGAACGAGAAATAGTTGATCATACCTACCAATAAAACCAATATCCCAAGAATTGCAATCCATAATTCGGCACCGGACTTGTGCTCCATTTTGCTTTCTAATACTATTTGAGGTACCCATTCCGGGAATTTTGGAAAAAGTTCCAACTTTTGTAGATATTGAGAGAGCCGTTCGGCATCTTCTGCATGTTTTAATAAGATTTTGTGTGCTCCAAATGAAGCGTTTTCTGCTAACGGGAGAAAAACATCATACTGATTGTGGTAGTTGTTCATTCCTGCCGGATAAGGCTCTATGACGGCAATAATCGTATAGTTTCTTCCATTTTCAGTTAGTATGTTCTTTCCCAACGGAGATTTATTACCACAGAATTCTCTTACAAAATCAGTAGTTACTACTGCCTCATTACATGATATTCCAAACTGTTGTAATGACCCGTTCACACACTTGGCAGGAAATACTTTGAAATAATCAGCATTGCATTCAGTTTTGCTTATCTTATAATAAATGGTTTCATCCAAAGTAATCTTGGCATTAGCATTGAAATAAAAAGCAACTGCTTCAAAGTTTTCTTTTCCGATTTTTTTTTCAAAATCTTGTATTGGAATATTTACTTGGTATGCATTTCCCTCTATCCATATTTCAGCCTGACGTTCATAAGTCGCTAAATCTTTATTGCCAGTACTGAAAATACGATTATAATAATTGCAAACACTGAAGCAAAGCAATCCGCAAGTGATTCCCAATATAGAAATGATAGTCTGCGTTTTGTGTTTTATCAATTGCCTGAATGCAGCTTTTATATAATGTAATATCATAATTCGTTTGTATTATTTGTTTTTATGTCTTTATTATTGTTATTATAGATTCAATAAATGTGCCAAACTTGTATAGTGCTGTATTCATGTATATTACATCTATTGCTCATTCAAAAACAGTGTGTGATATTGCACGATTCCGGTGCGAATACGCACTCTGACGGCTTATTCACTTTTCATACATTCCGCCGGATTTATTTTAGCTGCTATTATTACTTGTTTTATAACGGAAAGGATAACAATAATACCGGTAAAAAGAAACACACATATAAACAGCCATCCGTGGAAGCCCGTGTGGTATGCGTAGGTTTCCAGCCAGCGGCGGATAAAGATATATCCTAACGGAAGAGCAATCGCATTATCGGTTAAAGTCAGCCATAAATACTCTTTAAAAAACAGGCACAAAATATCAGAGAATCGTGCACCGTTTACTTTCCGAATGGCTATTTCTTTCTTGCGTTGCTCAGTAGAGAGCGAAACCAGAAAGTATACTCCGAATGAAGAAATGAGAATGCAAAGGATAGCCAATAGCAGGAAAATACGGAACATCATCTTTTCCGGCCGGTTGAACAATTCCATCAATGTAGAGAGCTGAATGATCTGTGCATCTTCAGTAATCTCTCCTTTGCTATATTCCGGATAAATCTGCCGGACATGTTCCAATGCTTGCTTTTCTTTTCCCGGACGTACCTTTATATAGAAGTACCGGAAACCGTTGTAAGCTTTCGCAGCATCGGCATTGCTTTGATACATAAAGAAGGTCTTCGACAGAGGATATTGCATCGGACAATAGTAAAAGTCGCGTAAAATACCACTGATTCTATAAGACTTTGCATCGGTTCCTGTATTATTGATAATAGGACGACCTGTTAAGGAAGGGATATTAAGTTGGCGTGCCCCGGTTTCATTGACAACGATATCTTCTGTTCCTTGATTTTGTATCCATTCTCCTTCTTTCATCTTCATCCCAAAGAATGGGAGAAAATTCTTTTGTACGATGACGCAGTTATCCTCCTCAGATTCATCAGAATTCCGTCCTTCAATAGGGAAATTGGTAATGAAAGTACAATACCATTCCCCTCTGAAAACAAGGATCGGCTGTGTTAAAGCTGTCACTCCTTCGATAGCAGAGCTTTCTTTTAATGCTGCTATAAAAGGACTGCAGTCTTTATTATAAGTCGCATCATATCCTAAATCGATTTGCCATATATGGTCTGTAACGAGCCCTTTATCTGTGTGTGTCATGAAGCTATATTGACTGTAGAACATACATGAAGTGAAAAGAAATAAAGCACCAATAAATATTTGTCCGATGATTAATCCGTTTCGTAAGGACGTTGAAGTCCCATGACTGCTTCGTTTCAGCAATCCGATGATGGGAAGCAGACTTATGACAAGGAAAACAACACAACATAACGGATAAATCCAAAGAGCTGTTCCAAATATTTCCTGTCTGGTGATACTTTGAATCGTGCCAAAATAATAACTGTTACTCTCTGCCACCAGACTGGTATAATCTTTATAATATGGAAATAAGAATTCACAAACTCCCATTGATATCAAAAAAGCGATGAATAAAGGTATAATGAGCTCAAGCAGGTTTTTACCTACCAAGCTCAGGGTAGAAGCTCCGAGAGTTGAAAAAGTTGAATTATACCGTGCTTTTCGTTGCTGTTGTCCGATGAACAATACGAGCAGATTCATTAACGCACTGACAAAAGCCAGTAAACCTGCTGTTGCCAAAATGCCGATATGTTGAAATCTTCCCTTGAGTTCCGGAGAACAGTAGACATGAACCTCGGGCAATGAACGTAAGTGGAAATGCCATTCGGAATAAGTATCCCTTTGAGTGTCTGCCTCTTTAATCCGGAAAGATGTTATTTTCTTATTCAGATGTGATGCATTGGCACTGGAGTGTAATAATACATAAGTGGTACTACGCTTCACAATATTGGCTTGGGGGGTATTCAGAATGAGATACTCAAACTTAAAATCACTGTTCTGCGGATAATTCTCCATTACTCCCGCAACGGTGTAAGATATTTCTTTATTAATTTTCACTTCTTTCCCTATACAGCTGCTATCTCCATAAAGATGTTTTGCCATTTTCCGGGTCAGAATTACAAAGTTTGCGTTATAAGGCGTTTTATGATAATTTCCTTCGATCATCCGGCATTGGAAGATATCAAAAAAAGTGGAGTCTACTGCCATTCCTATCCAACTTCTTTCTTTACCATCTGCTTCATATTTCACATCGCTGACATGGCATACCTTAGCTATTTCAGGGAATGCTATTATCTCTTTCTCCGCCAGCTGGTGTATTTGGTTCAGTTCTCCTTCCAACCCATCGGCTGTTTTAAATATTCCGGTAGTCGTCAAGGCATAAGTATGTTCACTTTGTGGATGAAAACTGTCAAAATGGTGCTCCCAGTAGTACCAGTAGCCACCTAACAAAAAGGCTATAAAACCGATGGAGAGTCCAATAATGCTGAGTATGTTCTGAGCTTTATACTTCAGAAGATTCCTACATGTTATTTTTAAATAAGATCGTATCATGCTATTTTTTTATTCTGTTTTTACTACTTCCGCCGGATTTTGCCGGGCGGCTTTCCACACTCTCCAACCAATACAAAGGCTTATGACAATAGTAGTTCCTGCCAAGATAACGATGTAAATCCAAGCATTTATATAGGTTTGTTCCACATAGCTCTGTAACCATGACTTCATGACGACATAACCGAGTGGAAATGCCAGAAGAGAAGAGAGCAGTATCAATATGAGGTACTCTTTTGCAAAAATAGAGAGTATATTTTTAAGTGTTGCTCCGTTCACCTTTCGAATAGCTATCTCTTTGCGACGTTGTTCGCAAGCCAGTGTTATTAACGAAAATATTCCAAAAATTGCGATCAAAATGCAAACTATTGCTACACAGCTTAATAATTTCAAGAGTGCATGTTCAGATTTTAAATAATCGTTATAAACATCTTCCATGTTGGATAATACGATTTTTGTGTCCGGATATTCTTTTCGGCAAAGATCTTCAACAGCCTGTTTCAGTTTAGGCCACTCCCCTTCCCTGTATTTTATCAGAATATCTCCTTTGCCAAGATAGAAACCGGAAAACCCTTTGGCTATGAATGCTATTGGTTTTACAGGAACAGTGGGCGAAGTAGTGTGGAAGTCTTTGACCAAACCGATGACAGTGGTGGCTGTTCCGTTAGGCCTGATTAATTTCTTGCCAATCGGATCGTTCCAGCCCAAAGTTTTTGCAGCCGTTTCGTTGATAACAATAGTGCTTGCGTCACTCTCTCCTTCTTTCAGCATTTTCCCTTTTAAAAGCCGGATGCCATAGAATTGGGCCAATTCCTCACTTTCCATCAGTACTTCCATGTTCATATCGGGGTCCGAAGGTTGTTTGCCATCCCAGTCCTTGAAAGCCATAGACATAGACACTGTTCTCGGGAGCAAAGAGAAATGTCCTTTCAGTATTTGAGTAACAGAAGGTATCTGCTCTATTTTATCTGCTGCGGGAGGTAGATTGTCTTGCGGATACAAGCTTAAGGTAGCAATGTTTTTACGTTCTATGCCGATATCTGTAGTACTTAGGAAATAGAGTTGTTTCATTATAATGCAGATACAGAAAATGAATCCTATACTGATTGATAACTGAAACAGGATACTTGCCTTACGAATGAAATATCGATGTCTGTTTGTGTTACTCTTCTGTATGTTGGTGTGCAGGGTCTGTCGGTTGAAATAGAGAGTGACGGGCATGAAGAGGCAAAGAGAACATCCAATAATAATCATAAAATACAGAGATGATTCCCAATATATATTTCCGTCTGTCACTCCCGAAAGTTCCTTAAACTCCGACAATACTAATTCTATTAATGCCATGCCTATCAATCCGGCCGAAATCAGGATAACCAGGAACTCGATGGTCAGTAAAGCAAACAGGTTCCGATTGGACGAACCGCAAACTTTGCGTAATGCAAGCTCCTTGGCCCGCATCCATAGGCGGCTGATAAACAGTGACAGATAGTTGATCAACGAACAAAGGATCACCAAACCTCCAATCACAGCGAAGAGAATAATATAGTTGAACTGAATGGCATTATTGTCTGCCAATATCGTGTAATGGCATTTACTGACAGGCATCATTAATAACTCCTTGATAGCCCCCTCGTTTTTATTTGTCTTTATTTCTGTTTGCTTCAGTTTATTACTTAGTGCCTTGGCATCTACTCCTTGATGAAGTTTAATAAAAACATAGAATCCATTATTGTACCAGACGTCCTGCCATTGCCGTATTCCGCCTCCTAATATGGAGAATGGTAAATTGGTATGTTCGCTCCAACTGTTGACAATGGCACAAACTGTTTTGGGGTCTCCATAGACTTTGATTTCTTTACCGATAGGGTTTTCTGTTCCAAAAAGACGGTTGGCAGCTTTGTCCGTCAAGGCTATCTTATTGGCTGATTCTAAAAAGTCAAGGTTTCCCTCAAGAACCCGTATCCGAAACATATTCATGAAACAAGAGTCAGCATTGATCCGGTATAGCTGTTGTGTGGCACCGTCATTGACAGTTATATCCGATTTATAAAATTCAAAAGCACATGCATCCTCTATTTCAGGGAGCATTCTTTTTAAAGAAGTTGAAACCGGATATGGCACCGTTTTATCAAATCCTGTAGCATCCAGTATGGATTTCTTGTATATTAGATGGATTCGGTCGGCTCCCTCGTGAAAAGTGTCGTATGTCATTTCATAGCGAATCCATAAAACGGTAAGAGCGAAACAGGTGAATCCCATAGCCAGTCCGATTATACTAATTATACTTTGGGCCTTATATTTCAATAAGTTTCTGAAAGCAATCTTAAAATAGTGTCGTATCATACTTTTCCTCTTTTATTCTGTTTTTACTACCTCTGCCGGGTTTTGCCGGGCAGCACTCCATACTCTTGAGAAAATACTGATGACAATAACTCCCGCTATGCCTGTAAAGATGGCGACGTACATCCAGGCCGGAATAGTCGTTTGCCGGATGTAACTTTCAATCCATGTTTGCATGATGATGTGGCTGATTGGAAACGCAATGATGGCGGCTATAAACAAAAGAATGAAATACTCTTTAAAGAACATCTGCAAGATGTTCTTTATGGTAGCTCCGTTCACTTTGCGGATAGCTATTTCTTTACGTCGTTGTTCGCATGACAAAGTCACTTGAGAGAAAATGCCAAAAATGGAGATAATGATACAGACCAAAGAAACAATTCCCAATAAGGTCATAAGTGCATCTTCGGAGCGCAGATATTTGTTGTATTCCTCTTCTTCGTTATACAGTCTCATGAAAGAAGACGGGAAATCTTCGTTCTGCATTTTTTGAATTGTGTCCAGACAAGCTTTCCAGCTTCCTTCTTTAAACTTGAATAGGATACTGGCACGTCCCCACAAATATTGCTGCTCTTCGGCACGGACAAAGGCGATAGGTTGCGGAGCAACCGTAGGGGGAAGATGGCTAAAGTCTTTCACAACTCCTATCACATGATAGAATGTTTTCTGTCCGTCGTATTCTGAGTAGAATTTCTTTCCGACGGCACTTTTCCACCCGAATTTTAATGCGGCGGTTTCATTGATGATAACATCATTTGTAATACTCTTATCAGATAACCATTCTCCTTCCGACAAATGCAATCCGGTAGTATTTGAAGAAATCTTCGCCCGAAGGCATGATACCGACCGAATATGTTTCATCATTTGTTTTGTTCTGTCCATCCCATCCGTTGATCTCTGTATACATCATTGGCCCTGTGGGAATGATCGGGAAATAGTGTGGCGGCAAAGTTTCCGTAACCATGGGCAAACCGGCAATTTTAGTATTCCATTCATTGATATCACCTCCCTTCATCCAGATGGCAACGTTGGCTAAGTTGTGTCGTTCCATACCCAGATCTGTGTTTTTCAGATAATAAAGTTGTTTCATCATGACAGCTGTGCAGAAAATGAAGCCTAAGCTGATAATTAACTGCATGACCAATCCGGATTTGCGAAATATCCCCCGTTGGGCGGTCTCTTTTTTGTTTTGAATATTATTTTGTAAAGTCCGTTTTCTGAAGTAATACAGAGGGATTTGTGAAATGATAAATGACAGGATAATTACCGCAATGATGTATATCATTGCTTCTGAATATAGTGATGTTGTTTCTGATATTTGTGCCAGTTCTATAAATCGTGATAAACATAACTCTATAAGGACCATTCCTGTTGCAGATCCGGCAATCAATACTAACAGGTATTCGATGGAGAATAGTGCGAACAGTGAATGGTCTGTAGCACCACAAACTTTGCGAAGTCCCATTTCACGGCCACGCATGCGAAGACGACTGATAAAGAGAGTCAGGTAATTGAATAGCGAGCATAGGATGACCAGAGCCCCTGCTATGGCAAAATAACGGATATAATTAAACGAAATAACGATTTCGTCTCTATTTAAGTAATCTGAATAGCGGAGTGAGGTAATCGGCGTTATGGCCAATTGGCCCAAACTGCTCTCTTTTTCTTGTTTAGAGAGGTTGATAGCAGATACTCTTTTTTGAAAGCTCTCGATGTCCGTATTGGAACGTATGCGAATAAATATTTGTTCCGTTTCACTTAACCAGTCGGGGTAATGGCGGATGGGTAGCAAGATACTGTATGCCAGATTGGAGTGTTGTGACCAATCGCTGACGACTGCACATATCCGGCAAAGACGCCCTCCCAACTCAACCTCTTTTCCTAAAGGGTCTTCTTCTCCGAACCAACTTTTAGCCAGCGATTCGGTGATGGCTATTTCTTTTCCTCTTTCTTTAAGAAAGTTGACATTTCCTTTTAGGAGACGTATATCGAACATGTTGATAAAGGCAGAGTCTACTTCGACAGTCAGCAGATTCTCACTCCTGTCATTGAACTGAAGTTTCCGTCTTATGGGAGAGATTCCGCAGATGTCTTCTATCTCGGGTAAATTCTTTTTCAGATATTCTATGGCAGGATATGGCAGTGAATTGCTTAGTACACCGGTTGCCGATTTGAGCTGTGCTCTAACCATATAGATATTGTCGGCCTTTCTATGAAAAGTATCGTATGTCATTTCATAGCGTATCCATAAGGTAGCAAGCGTGAAGCAGGTAATTCCTACAGCCAATCCGATAACACTGATGATACTCTGAGTTTTATATTTCTGCAGATTTCGGAATGCGATTTTAAAATAGTGTCGTATCATTTGGTTCTTGTTTATACAAATAGTGTTTCAAGAAGTATGCCAAAGAAGCAACTCGTTGAGACACTATTGTTTATATGCTTATGATGTATAGATACACCGTGTGAATTTGCACGATCATAGTGCGCATGCGCACAAAAATACAAATTTACTACTCTCCTTTCAACACTTTGGCCGGATTGATATTGGCAGCTTTTCGTATTTGCCATATCAGAGTGGCCAGCGAAATGAAGGAAGTCACTATGGCAGCAACAGCAAACAGCCACCAGGATATAGGAGCTTTGTTGGCAAATCCTTCCAGATATTTTGAGATGATATACCAGGACAAAGGTGCTGAGATGACAAATGCCACTCCCAGAATAATCGAGTATTTCTTTAACAGGAGCGGATAGATCTCCTTCAGGGTGGCTCCGTTCACTTTACGTAGTGCAATTTCACGATATCGCTGACGGATGTCGAACATAGATAATCCGAATAACCCCAGGCAAGATATAAGAATGGCAATGACACTGAACAAGGAGTATATCTCGGCAGTTCGCTTATCTTCTTGATACATGGTCGCTATCTCGTCTTCTAAAAAGCTGTATTCAAACTCACCTTCGCCCAGTATTTCATCGTGCAGTTTTTTCAGGAAGGCAATGGCTTCTTGCTTTTTTCCGGGAATGATTTGTGCCATCAGTCGATCTCTATAACTGCCCCGCGGATCTTCGTAAACAATGAAGAGCGGAGGAGTGGTTTTTGATAAGTGACCGATCTTGAAGTCTTTGATCACTCCGATAATCTGATATGGAGGATTCTTCTCCATTTCTTCGGATTTTGAAGAAGACCACCACAATCTTCTTTCGGGTTGAATCAGGGCCGTTTCTATATTATCTATTTCTAAGAGTGATTTGGCCGATTCATTAATGATCATTTTATAATCACTCCATTGATCAACAGAGTCATTCCACAGGCGCCCCTCTTTTAGCTGAAAGCCGAACAGTTCAATATATTTGTTGCTTAGACTGCTATAAATAACTTGCTTGAACTCGTCCCGCTGCACATTCCGCACATTATTATAATTACCGTCCAATTGATTCGGGTTCTCTCCATACTCCCAACGGATAAAGAGCGGAGAATGGTCCATTTCTTCTTTGATGTAAGCCAGATTACTTTTCTCTCTTTGTTTACGTCTCTCCCACTCTTCGTTCGACATATTTAGATCATATGAAGAACGTTCGGCATATAACTGACACTGAATGATGTCCTTGGTAGTATAGTTCAAATCGGCAGCCAACATGAAACGCACTTGCTTTGTGAAAAAGAGAGAAACAATAATAAGCACAAAGGTGATGAGGTACTGAACGAATAAAAATAGCACACGGGATACGATGGAATGTCCTCCTGCATTCACCGAACGGATAGATACGGAAGGCGAAACGTAATTGTATCTGATGAATGGATAAATAGAAGTCAATAATGGCAACAGAATCAGTACTCCGACAGAAAGTATGGCACTGAATTCCGTATTGGAGATTTGCGGTATCCGGAGCACATGTTCCATCATACCACCGGTTATTTCGATGATGCACCAGGATATACATAGAGCCATGCCTGTCAGGATAAAATTTTCAGTGAAAATCTGTGCGAATACATCCTTTGTACCGGCACCGTATACCTTTTTAACTCCAAACTCTCTGGCGCGCTTGAGCATCATTACCGTATAGATATTGATGAAATTGAACAAACCGATTATCAACAAAGCAATGGTGACAACAGCAAGTACTAAGATATTATTATAGTTGCCTCTCTGGAAATTACTCTTGCCGTTATCATAGATACGAATGGTCTTGTCGAAATAGAAATCTTTTAATGGAAAAAATTGCAGGCGAGTCGGTGTGTCCATATAGCACCTTAACTTCATAAACTTGTCGTTCTTGACGTTCAGCTTCTTAAAGTCCGTTCCGGGCATCAGTTGTATCAGGCTATAGCTTGAACGCGACCATGAATGTTGCAATTGTTCGGATACAATCAGGTCGAAATCTAAAAAGCTTTTCGTAGGCGGCTCCCCTATTACTCCCGTAATCGTGATGATGTCTCCTGTGCTGTAAGTCATTGTTTTCCCAATCGGATTATCTCCTTTGAACAGTCTTTCAGCCAATCGCCGGGTGATGATGGCATCATTCGGAGATTTCAGAGAGGAGATACCGGATACAGACGGATATGGCAGTATTTGCAGAAACGCACTGTCTGTCACCACGGTTTTCACATTATATATCTGTTTCCCGACTGTAATCCTGTCTTCCGAAAAATTAATCCACCGGGTACTTTTCAGAACAGACGGATCTTTCAACGGATCGATAAAGTTGGGGTCGTTATTTCTATCTTCATTGCTGCTTATTGTCCGCGTTCCATCTTCGTACTCGCAATATAGCAGATAGGTGTTTTCAAGGTCTTTGCAGAAATGGTTTACAGTAACCTCTTGATGGATATACCGTAGGATGATAAGTACACAAGCCAGACTCAAGGCGAGGCCCAGTATATTGATAAATGTATATGTTCTGAAACGTGCCAGGGCTTTCCAGGCCAGCTTTATAGTTTTCATGTTTGTAATGGTTTTGAGTTTGATTTCACCACAGAGCACCACAGAGTTTTAATCTCTTGTTTATAGGATGTTAAAAGAAAACCATCTCTATGCTACTCTGTGGTGAGTTTGATCCATTTTTTATATTACTTCAGTATTAATTCTTCCGCCTCCCCAAAGGTATCATATCCTGTCGTAACGACATAATCTCCGGGCTCTAATCCTCCGGTGATTTCATATTGCTGAGGATTTTGGCGTCCGATGGTGATGGGCGTACGTACTGCCTTTGTTTTTGATGCATTGGTTTTGTAGATCCATTGTCCTCCGGTAGCCTGATAGAAATTACCGCGTGGGATGACAATGGCCTGTTCTGGTTGTCCCAGTTCGATCTGTACACGGAAACTCTTGCCCACACGTACATTATCGGGCATTTCACCGGTGAAAACCAGATCGACATCGAACATGCGGTCTTTCACTTCGGGTACGACTTTAGTAATGCGAAGCGGATACCTCTTGCCCTGATAGTTGACGGTAGCAGGTAGTCCGGTGGTGATGCGGTCAATATAATACTCGCTTAATGAAGTGTGAATCTTGTACTGATCGAGTACCTTGATTTCAGCAATGCTTTCACCTGAACTTACCTGCTGTCCCGGTGTCACTTTGACGAAACTGAGTTGTCCGCCGAGGGGTGCCTTCACTACCAGATTGCCCAGACGCTCTGTGGTTCGCTCATATTTCTTGCGTTCGCGTTCCATATCTGTACGTATCAGATCTTTACGGATGATGGTCACAGCCGAGTCGTGGCGCAGACTTTCACGTTGCAGTTCGGCATTTTTTACCTTATAGTTATATTCGTCTTCCGATACTTCAAGTTGTGCCTTGCTCTTGATGCCCATACGAAATTCTTCTTTATCCAGCGCAAAGCTCTTTTTGAGCCGCGCCAGTTCATAATTGGTTTCCAACGTTTGTTGTTTTAGGTTCAGGCTTTTCTGTTCCATTTCGATCTCTTTTTCCTGGTAAGTGATGCGCTGCTTCTCCCAATCGTCCCGTTGGTCCTCGATGCTGCGCAACAAATCCGGATTAGAAAGGGTAAGGATCGTATCTCCCTTTTGGAGCAGGCTTCCTTCCTCAGCGATGATACGCTCTACGCTGCCGGCTTCGCGGGTATTCACTTTGATAGTGAGAATTGGCTGGATCAGTCCTTCCACATCTACATATTCCATAAACTTACCGTCTTTGACCTCGGCTATCTGTATGTTTTCCGATTCGATGCGGAGCTTGCGCGGACCGACCGACAAAGTAATGACGTAAACAAGGAAAGCGGCGAATGCAATGCCTCCGGCTATGTAGAATTTATAGCGGATGTACCAGGGTTTCTTTTCAATTTTAATATCCATATTATTTTTATTTTTTTCGATTAACGATTTTTGTTTCGGATCAGTCTATCAACAGATCATAATTCTCGGTGAGTGGTGCCTTTCCTTCAAAGTCGAAGAGAGTGAGGCTGCGTAAGGTGTAATACAAACTCCAGTAGTTATAAAGGGCTGTTATATAATTACGGCGTGCCTGGTCTTTCTCTGTGATGGAAGCATTCAGGTCGAGAATGGTCGACTTACCGAGCAGATAGAGCTTGCGTGCCACGTCGCTACGCCGTTGGGCAGTTTCGTCGGTACGTGCGGCTATCCGTACCCGCTGCGCCTGAAGGTTGAATTGTTTCACCAGTTTGCGCACATTTAGTTCGAAGTCGGTTTTGTCCTGTTCCACCTGTGTGTATACAAGGTCGCGATTGGAACGTGCCACACGCACCTTGCCTTTGCCGCGTCCCCAGTCAAGAATGGGAAGCGCAATGCCCAAACTGACGTATTGCTGGTCTAAAGGTCGTTTGTATGCACTCCCCAGTTTATCGGCTGTCTGTGTCAATCCGAAACGCAGATAAATATCCGCTTTCAGTCCGGCATTGGCTCGGGCATACGACACATTGCTTTCACTTTCCAGTTTCCGGCGCATCATGTTCTGTATCTCCGGGCTGTTCTCGTTGGCCAGCAACAACGCTTCGTGCAATTCTACACTGAAGTCCGGCACATGGTCATTGACTTTCACTTTTAGTTCTTCATCACTTTGAATGCCCAGATACGAGCGTAGCTCCTGCATGCAGTTGTCCATCTCAATACGGGCATTCATTCGGTTGGTTTCTTCGGTTAGTTTGTTCAGCTCCAGTTGCAACATTTCGTTTTCGGTAATGGTACCGATGTTATAGCGCCCCTGGGCATATTGATAGAGTGTGTCTGCGTTGGCATAATTGATGGTGGCGGTTTCGTAATTGCTTTGTGCGGTGGCAAGGTTAAAGAACTTCTGTGTAGCCCGTGCAGCTACCAATTCGAGTGTTTCTACATACGATTTTTTTGCTTCCCGGTAACGTACCGGTTCAATGCGGCGGTCCCATTTCAAACTGTTGTATCCGAAGAGCGACTGGCGGTAACCTATATTAATAGGTGAAGTCTGCCAAGCCGTTGTATGATCACTGAAGAGATCCATGCGTTGCGCTGCCGTCTCTATGAAAAGTGAACCTCCGGTCCAGGGAATATTCTGAGTCAGGCTTAGGGTGAGGTCTGTGCTGAGCATATTCTGTTCTACGAACTTTACGGTTCCGTCTCCCAGTGTCACTTTGTTGATGGCCCGGTTTAAATTGGGGTCCGAAGTCAGGCTCAAAGCAGGCAAATAGTTTGCTTTATAATATTTGTAATTCCAGTAAGCCGAACGGAAGCTATGGCGTGCCGTTTGTGCGTCCGGCGACTGAAGCTTGGCAAGCTTCACAGTTTCGTCCAAAGAGAGCTCCATCGTGTGTTCCTGTGCGGCGACCAATGAGATGCAACTGCATCCGGCAATAATAAATATCGTTTTCAGATTCATTGTGTATTTACTTTTTATATAAATCATTCAAAAGGTATGCCATGAATGTAAGTTGCTTTTTAATAGCATTTTATATGTGCGCGCTTCTTTGTCTTCATGTGCATATACGCACAAAAATAGTGCGAATTAGCACACACAACGCATGAATATAATCTGTATCTTTGCCCTCAGCCTAAAGGTAAGCAGTTGTATCCGGCTTACATTGGCATCATTGCATAGTGAGATAAGATGTACGAGATGTATAACCGGGATATGACGAGCTGTACAACTGGTATATCTCATCTTTTAAAGGAACATAAATTAGCTCGTAATATAATATGGAACAGCTTGGAAAGATATTAATTGTAGATGATAATGAAGATGTATTGTTTGCCCTCAATCTTTTGCTCGAACCTTATACCGAAAAGATTAAAGTGGCTACTACCCCCGATCGCATTGAATATTTTATGACTACTTTCGGCCCGGACATCATCCTGCTCGATATGAATTTTAGCCGTGACGCCATCAGTGGGCAGGAAGGATTTGAGAGCCTGCAACAGATTCTGAAGATTGACCCGCAGGCAATCGTGATTTTTATGACGGCATATGCCGATACGGACAAAGCTGTACGGGCCATCAAGGCAGGTGCAACAGATTTTATTCCCAAGCCATGGGAGAAAGAGAAACTTCTGGCAACCTTGTCTTCGGGCATGAAACTCCGACAGTCACGTCACGAAGTGAATATGCTGAAGGAACAGGTGGAAGTATTGAGCGGACAGGGAGGATCAGAGAACGAGATCATCGGTGAGTCGGCAGCCATGCAAGAAGTGTTTGCTACCATTAATAAATTGAGTGAAACGGATGCGAATATCCTGATCTTGGGCGAGAATGGTACCGGAAAGGATGTGATTGCCCGTTTGCTCTATCGTTGTTCTCCTCGTTACGGAAAGCCCTTTGTGACAATTGATCTGGGTAGTATCCCCGAACAATTGTTTGAAAGTGAATTGTTTGGTTATGAGAAGGGTGCTTTCACCGATGCCCGGAAAGCGAAAGCCGGGCGGATGGAAGTGGCTACGGGCGGAACTTTGTTTCTGGATGAAATAGGTAATCTTTCACTTCCAATGCAATCGAAGTTACTGACTGCGATTGAGAAGAGGCAAATCAGTCGGTTGGGTTCCACTCAGTCGGTGCCTATCGATGTACGTCTGGTATGTGCAACCAATGCGGATATCCGGGCAATGGTGGATGAAGGAAACTTCCGTCAGGACTTACTTTACCGCATCAATACGATAGAAATCCATATTCCTCCCCTGCGTGAACGTGGTAATGACGTCATCTTGCTGGCCGAGTTCTTTCTGGAACGTTATGCCCGCAAGTATAAAAAGGATATGCATGGGCTGACGCGTGAGGCGAAGAATAAATTGTTGAAATATAACTGGCCCGGCAATGTGCGCGAGTTGCAACACACCATAGAGCGTGCTGTGATTCTGGGCGACGGCTCTCTGCTGAAGCCGGAGAATTTCCTTTTCCACTCTTCTGTACGGCAGAAAAAAGAAGAGGAAGTACTCAATCTGGAACAGTTGGAACGGCAAGCCGTAGATAAAGCCATGCGCCTGAGCGAAGGCAATATCACCCGGGCGGCCGAATATCTGGGAATCACCCGTTTTGCTCTTTATCGTAAACTCGAAAAACTCGGCTTATGAAACGCTATTCTATCAGTGTAGTGCTACACATCCTTTTGTTGGTAATACTCTCCATCGGAGGATATCTGCTCTTCCATTACGAATTGTGGTTTAGCACTTTGATTGTGACACTTTTGCTGATTGCCACAGGAGTGCACCTCTATTCCATTCAGATGAGATTGGCAGGCATGATGCGGCGACTGACGGATAGCATCCGCTTCAATGATATGACGCAAAGTTTTCAGCCGCCGTTTAAAAGCAGGATGATGGTTGAACTGGCGGATGAACTCTCGCAAACGCTGAAATTGTTCCGAGGCAGACTGCTTGAGGAAGAAGTAAAGCATCAATATTATGAGAATCTGTTAAGTAAGGTAGATACGGCTGTGATGGTGACCGATCGTTCAGGCCGGGTAGAATGGATGAATCATGCGGCTGTGGCTTTAGTCGGGCAAGAAACCCAATTGCCTCAGGAATGGCTTACCACTTCTTGGAACGAGACGCAAGTAGTACGCATCCGGCAGCAAGGAACTTCTGTCGAAATGGCTGTGTCCTGCACCCTGTTTGCTGCACAAAACAAGGAAAGGTTACTGGTCAGTCTGAAAAATATCCATTCGGTATTGGAACGTAACGAGATGGAGGCCTGGCAAAAATTGATACGGGTATTGACTCATGAGATTATGAACTCTATTACTCCTATTATTTCTCTGTCCGAAACATTGAGTGAACGTGGAATACCCGAACGGCTTAGCGAGAAAGAATACGGTGTCATGTTGCAGGCTATGCAGACCATTCATCGGAGAAGCAAGGGACTGCTCGGGTTTGTGGAAAACTATCGTCGGCTGACCCGTATCCCTACTCCTGTCTGTGCGTTGGTGATGGTAGACGAACTTTTTTCTGATCTGAGGAAACTATTTCCGGATGCGTTTATCCATTTTGCGGCTACACATAGAGGTGCTACTCTCTACATCGATCGTGCACAGATAGAACAGGTATTGATTAATCTGATTAAAAACGCGAAAGAAGCCTGTGGACAAAGTACTGCTCCGCAGATTGAAGTGGAATTGGAACAAATACCCGGAAAAGTCTGCAGTTTGACGGTCCGTGATAACGGTGAGGGCATTCTTCCGGAAGTGATGGATAAAATATTCGTTCCGTTTTTTACGACGAAACCTTCGGGGTCCGGTATCGGACTCAGTTTGTGTAAACAGATTATGAATCTGCATGGGGGCACTATCACTGTTTCCTCAGAGATAAGTAAAGGCAGCTGTTTTACACTGATGTTTCCGGGAAGATAGGGGCTGTTAACCCCTATCCAATCCGCTCATGTCCGGATTGAGTTCTTTTACTGCATCGCGCACTTCTTTTTTGGTGGCTTCGCTGTAAGTTCCGGTTTGCTGTACGGGTACTTTGTCTTTAAGTACCTTTTCAGCCTTCTTCTGTTCTTCCGATGAAGTTTTCTCTTTTTCAGTATTCATAAGTCCGATCTCCTTTATTTAGTTAATAATAATGTAAACACCCCCACAGATGGATGGTTCATTACATTTTAGTTATTTTCTGTTTCTAATTCTTTGATTTCTTTGTTCAGGAATACCGATAATATGGTTCTTACGACAACGATACCGCCTAAAATAATCAGTTCGTTCATTGTAGGCTCCAATACAGTTTTCAGGATGTCCGAAGCAATCAGAAATTCTAACCCCAATAATAAATAGGTTCCGAATACGGCTCTCAGCTTCCGTATATTAGTTGGGGTATAGGTGCCGGTTATCCTCTTCAGTTCATTGAGGATAAAAGAGAGGATAGCAATCAGCGCCCCATAAGTGACAATCAGCAAGCTGATGACACTGATAATAGTAGCCAGTAGACTTAAAAATTGTGTAAGCATAAAAGTTGTTATTTTTGTGATGGATAAAGCGGGTTACCTGTCTCGTCTACTTCCGTCCAATCCTTTACGCTGACGGAAGGAATAGAAACGGAACTGCCATTGATCACCGCACTGAATAAGTAAGAATCTCCGGCTTTCAACTCTCCGCTTGGGACAGGGAACTGAACGCTATAAGTTTTCGAATTGTTGTTTCCATCTGTTTCCACTTCAAGCGTAAGTGTCATCGGATCATTGGTCTGCAGTGGAAGCATGATATATTGCGCCAGAAATCCATTAATGCCCATTTTATCGGGTTTGTCATATGATGTTGCGGGAGGAATAACTCCGGTGGAGAGTGTCATGCTCGCTCCTGGAACCGGCGGAGTGATAGTAGCTGATAGTAGCCTGCTTAATTGAATACCATCTCCGGCAGAGACTTCAACGACAACTTGTGTACAGGCATGCTGGAATACAATGGGAATATTGATCTGTGCACTGCTTACATCCTGGTCGGTACTACCCCACCAAAGATAATCGATGCCATTGAATAAAGGTTCTGACTCTTGTCCGGTAAAAGAAGGTGGTATGGTTGAGAAGTTGTCGGATACGGCGTAAAAATTATAGATGCCGTTCGCAAGATACATTTTATACCCGTCTTTTCCGGATAATACCCCCGGAGAGGAAGTGATGTACAATCCTTCGGCAAACAGAGTTTCCTGACTGGTGGTACTCTGTGCCTTTTGATAGGCGTACAAAGTGCTCTTGATTCCTTTTTTCATAGGAGACATGGCACGGGTCAGGTTTCGGCTTTCGACAGAAGCATTGAAAGTGACGAGTGTCGTCTCCTTTTGTGGAGTTTCGGGAAGATTATCTTCTCCGTTGCCATAAATAATGGTGGTATTTTTGGCACAACTGCCCATAAACAAAGCCATACCGGCAAAAGCAATGAAATACATAGGTTTAGGAATTCTAAGTCTCATGATATTTGTTTTTATAGTGATGTTTCTGTATTATACGTTTGAAACGGGATTTAGTTCACAGCTTTCGGAAATATTGCCGGAAAGTACCGTTTAAAATCTATCTAATAGTATCAAACTTCATTAACAGAGAGAACTTTTTCTATGTTTTATTGTCATTATAGCATAACAATAAAACGTAGAACATATGGCTAAAGTAATTAATAGGGATGTACCTATCGCAGAAGAAAATACCACCCTGACCGGTCAGCCGGCATCGAACATGTATGATGACTGGAGTGAAGAGATGGTGGATCGTGCAGACAATGTGTATGATGATACCAAAAAGAAACCTGCCCAAAGCAAAAAGATAAGAGAAAAGAAGATCAAGGAAATAGATGAAGTGATCAAAGAGGATCTTGAATAACTTGTCTCTGTCGTGTGTTTAGCATAAAAGTCCTGATTCTGGCGGAATCGGGACTTTTTAGGTTAATAGCTTCTATTTTTCTTATATATCCAAATGCGTGACTGATAGGATGTTAAAAAATAAATATGAAAAAATGCTTCTTTCACTATTGCATATTTAAAAATAGTCCCTATCTTTGCACCGCTTTTGAAAGGAACTTCCCTATAAGAACGGGGTGTAGCGCAGTCCGGTTAGCGCACCTGCTTTGGGAGCAGGGGGTCGTGGGTTCGAATCCCGCTACCCCGACGAAGTCAAAGGGAGTTCTTCATTAAAAGTTTTCGGGGTGTAGCGCAGTCCGGTTAGCGCACCTGCTTTGGGAGCAGGGGGTCGTGGGTTCGAATCCCGCTACCCCGACAATAAAAAAACACTGGTAATTAAGTTTGCAACTTAACTATCAGTGTTTTTTATTTATCAGATGGATATTAAAAGGATTTAAGTTCTTCTTCAAATTTGGTGGTAAGTTTTCTTTTACTCATGGAATCTAATTCCGTTTTCGGAAGCGTAAGCCCTCGTTTATAGTTGACAAAAAAGCAAGTATCCCGGTTTTCTCCCGAAGAGTCCATCCATGAGGTGAAGAAGCGAATTTTAGAATAAACCATCTGAAAATCAATATCTTTAAAAAGTAAGATTTCTATCCTCAAAAGCTTTGTTTTAACACAGAGTTAAAGCTTGTTCTTTGGATGTGAATAACAAGTTCTTTAAATGCAAAAGACTTATTATTTGCGCACAAGAACCTGACAACCTCCAAAAGGCGTTAACAATGTTAATTGAAGAAAGGTATAAGAGTGAAGATACCGGTCCGGACGGCGCAAATTCACTTCCGAAACTTGAGTTATCTTATTCAGCCGGTGTCTGGTCTTTCTTATTAAAGCAAGCAAAAAGGACAATTATCAACTTGAAAATAAAGAAATAAAGAATTTACCGCCAAATTTGAAGAAGAACCACAGGATTTATGATTCTTCAAGAATGAAAATACTGCAAAAAACGCAAATTTTAAAATGTTATCCATATAATTGTACTTATGCCGACCTGTGAAACAGAAAGATGAGAAGCTCCCATTGAAAATTAGCATATCGTACATGCAGCAATTTACACTGATAAACTTAAATGCTTTCTTTCTCTTCTAAAATGGGATACAAGAAGGGAATAATTTGTAGAATAGCCAACCATCTTATATATACCTTTAATTGTTATCTCTCAAATGAATCGGGCTATTGAAAGTAGAAAAAGATTTGAAGTTAAGCGTTCTCAATTGACCGATTTGCGGGATAGTGATACTTTATGCGATGATTCTGATATGGTGATATTCATTCATCGCCTGGAATATTATGAGATATTTCAAGATTATAAAGGAAACGATCTTTGCGGTATGCCTGAGATAATTATTGCCAAACTCCGTAATGGTGCTCTTGTTGATGGTTTCTTGCGGTTTAAAGGTGAATTGGTTATGTAATTGTTGATGCACATCGTATAATACCAAGAATACCACCTGTGACAGAACGCTTGCACGGCTTTATAGATGGAACTTGTGTTAGTTTTTTCACATTTTCAGATAAAAATCCCGGGTGAGTTCTATATACTTTTCACTATATTGATGACGGGAGGTTTCAGTCAGTAATTCTTCTGTTTCGCATGTCTGTTTGGTGAATCTAAATGAAATTAGCGTTCGTTTGGGCGTTCCGCCGGGCTTGGTTATGATAAAGAGTTGACGTGAAGGATATAGCTCATATTTATGAGCAAGTGTTTTAATTTGCTCACCGACATCCATTGGTATCACTATAGTGAATGTTCCCTCTTGCGAAAGTAGTCCGGATACACCTGCTAATAATTCTTCATATGTCAGGCTGTCGTTGTGACGGGCTTTATTACGTTGTTCGTCAGAACACTTTAATGAAGCGTTAAAGTAAGGAGGATTGGAAACTATTGTATCAAATTTAGAAATACCATTTTTACTGCTATAATGTTTAAAATCTTGTTGGATTACCTCTATTCTATTTTTCCAGGGCGAGCGGTTTATGTTTTCTGTTGCTTGGGCAGCAGCGGCTTCATCAATCTCAAGAGCTGTAATGGAAGCTGTACTGCGCTGGGCTAACATAAGTGCCACCAGTCCTGTGCCGGTACCAATGTCGAGAATGCGGACTGAGGATTTTACGGGAGTCCATGCCCCGAGCAGGACGCCGTCTGTACCTACCTTCATGGCACATTTATCGTGCCAAACGGTAAACTGTTTAAACTGAAAATAAGGTTGGCTCATTTAGCTAATAAATAATTAAGTTCGCCAAAAATAGGTAAATATTGTGATATGACATTCCGTCCGTATTATTATTTGGCATTGTTTTTGTGTTTTTATCGAACAGATGTTTTATTCTTAATGAAGAATCGATTAACTTTGCGAACGTTTTATGCTCGCTGATATGACATAAACTAATTTATACGAAATGAAGAAAGAAAGATATTTAAGAGAGATGGATGACCAGAATGATAACGCATTTTCATTGATTGCCGATTTTGACGGAAATGAAGATCAAGTGTTTGATATTAAGGTTGGTGAAACTCTTCCGGTTCTCCCCCTCCGTAATATGGTATTGTTTCCCGGAGTATTTATGCCTGTTTCTGTAGGTAGAAAATCATCTTTGAGATTGGTGAGGGAAGCTGATAAGAAAAAATCCTATATTGCAGTAGTTTGCCAGAAAATGGCAGAAACAGACGAACCGGCATTCGAAGATTTGCATCCAATCGGAACGATAGGTAAGATTGTACGTGTGCTTGAAATGCCTGACCAGACGACAACAGTCATTATCCAAGGGATGAAACGCCTGGAGTTGAAGAACATTACAGAAACACATCCATACCTGAAAGGAGAAGTGAACATTATCGACGAAGAGATACCTTCGAAAGACGATAAGGAGTTCCAGGCATTGGTAGAAACCTGCAAAGACCTAACAATACGATATATTAAGTCATCGGACTCTTTACATCAGGAATCGGCGTTTGCCATCAAGAACCTGACGAATCACATGTTCCTAGTAGATTTTATCTGCACAAATCTTCCATTAAAGAAGGACGAGAAAATAGAATTGTTACGCATCGATTCTTTGCGCGAACGTACCTATCGGTTACTTGAAATTTTGAACCGCGAGGTACAACTGGCCGAAATTAAAGCATCTATCCAGATGCGTGCTCGTGAAGATATTGACCAGCAACAGCGTGAATATTTTCTGCAACAGCAGATAAAAACCATTCAGGATGAATTGGGTGGTGGAGGCCAGGAACAGGAAATAGAGGAAATGCGTCAGAAAGCGGAACACATGAAGTGGAGTTCCGAGGTGCATGAGACTTTTCTGAAAGAATTGGCTAAACTGGAACGTACTCATCCTCAATCACCTGATTACAGTGTGCAGTTAAATTATCTGCAGACGATGCTTAATCTTCCGTGGGGAGTATATACCACTGACAATCTGAATCTGAAGAATGCGGAAAAGACTCTTAATAAAGATCATTACGGTCTGGAAAAGGTGAAAGAGCGTATTCTGGAACATTTGGCGGTACTGAAGTTGAAAGGTGACATGAAGTCTCCTATTATCTGTTTATATGGTCCTCCGGGAGTCGGTAAGACGTCATTGGGTAAATCCATTGCCGCTGCATTGAAACGGAAATATATCCGTATGTCATTGGGAGGTGTGCACGATGAAGCGGAAATCCGCGGACATCGTAAAACTTATATCGGTGCAATGCCGGGACGTATCATCAAAAACTTGATAAAAGCCGGATCTTCTAATCCGGTGTTTATTTTGGACGAGATTGATAAAGTAAGTGCCGATCGTCAGGGAGATCCTTCTTCTGCTTTGCTTGAAGTGCTTGATCCGGAGCAGAATACGGCTTTCCATGATAATTTTCTGGATGTGGATTATGACTTGTCTAAAGTGATGTTTATCGCTACGGCAAACAATTTAAATACTATTCCGGGACCATTGCTCGACCGTATGGAGTTAATCGAAGTAAGTGGTTATATCACCGAGGAAAAAGTGGAGATCGCACGGAAACATTTAGTGCCGAAAGAATTGGAAGCAAACGGTATGAAGAAAACCGATATCAAGATTCCCAAAGACACCTTGGAGGCTATTATCGAATCATATACACGTGAAAGCGGTGTGCGCGAACTGGAAAAGAAGATCGGTAAGATCCTTCGTAAGTCCGCCCGTCAATATGCTACGGATGGTTTCTTTTCCAAAACCGAAATTAAACCGGCTGATTTGTACGACTTCCTGGGGGCTCCGGAATATACACGTGATAAATATCAGGGCAACGATTATGCCGGTGTGGTAACAGGTTTGGCATGGACAGCTGTAGGAGGTGAGATCTTGTTTGTCGAAACCAGCTTGAGCCGTGGCAAAGGCGGTCGTCTTACTTTAACCGGAAATTTGGGTGAAGTAATGAAAGAGTCTGCAATGTTGGCACTTGAATATATCAAAGCACACGCTTCACTTCTGAATCTGAATGAAGAAATCTTTGATAACTGGAATATTCATGTCCATGTTCCCGAAGGAGCTATTCCCAAAGACGGTCCTTCGGCAGGTATCACAATGGCTACTTCATTGGCTTCTGCTTTGACACAGCGTAAAGTAAAGGCTAACCTGGCTATGACCGGCGAGATTACCTTACGTGGTAAGGTGCTTCCGGTGGGTGGTATTAAAGAGAAGATTCTGGCTGCTAAACGTGCCGGTATCAAAGAGATCATCATGAGTGCCGAAAATAAAAAGAATATTGACGAAATACAGGATATATATCTGAAAGGACTGACTTTCCATTATGTGAATGATGTAAAAGAAGTTTTTGCTATTGCGTTGACCCAGGAGAAGGTTGCCGATGCCATTGATTTATCCGTAAAGAAAGCCAGCCAGGAATGACATTCGAACTACAATATACAGACGCAAAAAGTAATGCCCGTGCCGGTCTGATCACGACAGCCCACGGGCAAATACAAACCCCTATATTTATGCCGGTAGGTACAATCGGCAGTGTGAAAGGAGTACATCAGACTGAATTGAAAGAGGATATTCAAGCTCAGATTATTCTGGGAAATACGTATCACCTTTATTTGCGTCCGGGACTGGAGGTGCTCGAGAAGGCCGGTGGGTTGCATAAGTTCAATGGATTTGATCGTCCGATGCTGACCGATAGCGGTGGTTTTCAGGTGTTTTCTTTATCCGGAATTCGTAAATTGCGTGAAGAAGGAGCTGAATTCCGTTCACATATCGATGGAAGTAAGCATATCTTCACTCCCGAAAAAGTAATGGACATCGAACGTATTATCGGTGCCGACATTATGATGGCATTTGATGAGTGTCCGCCGGGAGATTCGGATTATGAATATGCCAAAAAGTCATTGGGATTGACGCATCGCTGGCTTGACCGTTGTATTCAACGGTTCAACGAGACGGAACCTAAATATGGCTACAATCAGTCTTTGTTTCCAATTGTGCAAGGATGCGTATATCCTGATTTACGTAAACAATCCGCAGAGTATATAGCTTCTAAAGGTGCAGATGGCAATGCCATAGGCGGACTCGCTGTAGGCGAGCCTGTAGACAAGATGTACGAGATGATAGAGTTAGTGAATGAAATACTTCCGAAGGACAAACCTCGTTATCTGATGGGTGTGGGCACGCCGGTTAATATTCTTGAGGGCATTGAACGTGGAGTTGACATGTTCGACTGTGTAATGCCTACCCGTAACGGGCGAAATGGAATGTTGTTTACGAAAGATGGTATCATGAATATGCGTAATAAAAAATGGGAAGCAGACTTCTCTCCTATTGAGGCTGATGGTGCTTCGTATGTGGACACGTTGTACAGTAAAGCATATCTGCGCCATTTGTTTCATGCTCAGGAACTGTTGGCCATGCAGATAGCATCTATCCATAATCTGGCGTTTTATTTGTGGTTGGTGGGAGAAGCACGCAAGCACATTATTGCAGGGGACTTTTCAACCTGGAAACCTATGATGGTGAAAAGAGTGTCAACAAGACTATAAACTTATGAGAAGCAATCGGTTTATTAAACGCCTGGACTTGTATATCATCAAGAAATTCTTGGGGACATACGTGTTTGCTATTGCATTGATTATTTCTATTGCAGTAGTATTTGACTTTAACGAGAAAATGGATAAGTTTATGGAGCGAAGTGCACCGTGGTCGGCTATCATCTTCGATTACTACATGAACTTCATTCCTTATTTCGCAAATCTGTTCAGTCCGTTGTTCGTATTTATTGCTGTCATATTCTTTACTTCAAAGTTGGCCGAGAACTCTGAGATTATTGCGATGTTCTCTACCGGTATGAGTTTTAAACGCATGCTACGTCCTTATATGATATCGGCCGGTATCATTGCGATCTCTACCTTTATATTAGGATCGTATGTTATCCCGAAGGGAAGTGTGACGCGTTTGGATTTTGAAGATAAATACGTAAAGAAAAAAAAGACTACTTATGTACATAACATACAGTTGGAGATCGACACAGGCGTGATTGCTTATATTGATAATTATCAGGATTATAACAAAACGGGAAACCGCTTTTCGCTGGATAAGTTTGTAGATAAGAAGCTGGTGTCTCATTTGACCGCCCGCAGTATAACTTATGACACTACAGCTGTTAATAAATGGACGATCAAGGATTATATGATTCGTAATCTGGACGGATTGAAGGAGACAATTATCCGTGGGGATAAACTGGACTCCATCATACCGATGGAACCTGCCGATTTTATGATCATGCGTAATCAACAGGAAATGCTGACCAGTCCGCAATTAAGCGCTTATATTGATAAACAGCGCCAAAGAGGCATCGCTAATATCAAAGAGTTCGAGATCGAGTATCATAAGCGGATCGCCATGTCATTTGCATCGTTTATCCTGACTGTAATCGGAGTATCTCTTTCTTCAAGAAAAACAAAAGGGGGAATGGGGTTACATTTGGGAATCGGGCTTGGTTTGAGTTTCTCATACATCCTGTTCCAGACCGTAGCATCCACTTTCGCAGTGAATGGAAATATGCCTCCGGTGATCGCAATGTGGATTCCTAACTTACTATATGCACTGATTGCATTTTACTTATATAGAAAGGCTCCCAAATAATGGAGTGCATCTGAATATGAAAGGTCTAAAAATAAGAATTTCCGCCTGCTCCTGTGAAATCACAAGTGCGGGCGGAATTTTTTGTTGTATTCATTTCCTCTTTTGTCTCGTTCCCAAGACCGAAGTCCTGTAGGGAACCCCCACTCTCTTCTTACGCCTTAAAATCAACCTTTGATTTTGTTTGCATAAGCAGAAAGTTCTGCAGCAGAGATGTTTTTGGCTATAATCACACCATTTCCATCCAATAAATAGTTAGTGAAACCCCGGTTCAAACGGTATTTCTTAAACAAGCCGGAGCTTTCGCCTTTAGTTTCCACGAAACAGGTGGGCGTAACTATTTGGTCCTTACGAATGGTTTCTTTAAATACCGACTGGTACTCGTCAAACGAAACGGAAACCATTTCCACATCTTGAGAAGTTGATCGAAGCGCATTGCTTAAACTTGCGTTTTGCATCCGGGACTGCGCATCATAACTTGCCCAGAAACTAAGCAGCACATATTTACCTTTCAAATCGGTTAAATCAAGATTGTGCTGTACATCTGACGTAGTTTCGATTCTGAAATCAGGGGCTACGTCACCCACGTTCAAACCTCCGGTGGGTTTGTCTTTTTCTACGAAAGAAGTCAAGGAACTAATTAGTAATACAACAAAAATCCATTTTACATGCCTCATGTAATTCGGTTTTAGTTAATACTATCCGGGACTGTCCTCTAAACAGTGGTCTCTCCCCGAAACATCGTCTTTTTAGGCACAACAGAGAGGAATCTGTTGACTGTCAAGGCCTTTAATTCAGAAACCGGGTGCAAAGGTAAGTAAATATTATTTCAACTTCCAAATAAACAAGTAAATTTCTCACTTTTTAGGTGCAGTTTTTTATGTTATTTAGCATAAATACTGGGAATTTTCTCCTACTTTTGCAGGATACTTAATGAACAATCCGCTATGCAACCATCAAAAACAGAACTAATTCTGATCCGTATCACCGGTGAAGATCGTCCGGGACTCACAGCTTCCGTAACAGAAATATTGGCAAAATACGATGCTACTATTTTGGATATTGGTCAGGCAGACATTCATAATACTCTTTCGTTGGGTATTCTTTGTATGACTGAGGAGCAACTTTCGGGATTTATGATGAAAGAGTTACTTTTCAAAGCATCTTCTTTGGGAGTGACTATTCGTTTCTATCCAATTTCTGCGGAAGAATACGAAAGCTGGGTAAATCTGCAGGGTAAGAACCGTTATATTCTTACTTTGTTGGGACGTAAGCTCACTGCTCGTCAGATTGCAGCGGTAACCCGTATCTTAGCTGAACAGGACATGAATATTGATGCCATCAAACGTCTGACCGGACGTATTCCATTGGACGAAAGGAAAATGCACACTCGTGCTTGCATTGAGTTTTCAGTTCGTGGTACCCCCCGGGATAAAGAAGCTATGCAGGGACAATTGATGAAGTTGGCCAGTGAACTTGAAATGGACTTCTCTTTCCAGCTCGACAATATGTATCGTCGTATGCGTCGTCTAATCTGTTTTGATATGGATTCTACCTTAATAGAAACCGAAGTGATTGACGAGTTGGCTATGCGTGCAGGTGTAGGGGCCGAAGTAAAAGCAATCACCGAACGTGCCATGCGCGGGGAGATTGACTTTACGGAAAGCTTTCGCGAACGGGTTGCATTGTTGAAGGGGCTGGACGAGTCTGTTATGCAAGAGATTGCCGAGAGTTTACCAATTACCGAAGGAGTCGATCGTCTGATGTATGTACTGAAGAAATATGGTTATAAAATTGCTATTCTTTCGGGAGGCTTTACCTATTTCGGACAATACTTGCAGAAAAAATATGGTGTTGATTATGTATATGCTAATGAACTTGAAATAGTCGATGGCAAACTGACAGGCCGTTATCTGGGAGATGTAGTGGATGGAAAGCGCAAGGCGGAATTGCTCCGGCTGATTGCTCAGGTAGAAAAAGTGGATATTGCTCAAACCATTGCTGTGGGTGACGGAGCCAATGATTTGCCAATGTTGGGGATTGCAGGTCTTGGCATAGCCTTTCATGCAAAGCCTAAAGTAGTAGCCAATGCCAAGCAGTCTATTAATACAATTGGGCTTGATGGGGTACTCTATTTTCTGGGCTTTAAAGACTCATATCTGAATATGTAAGAGTGGGAATAATAAAAGAACCCGAAAAATTTGTACTACGTAGTGAATTTTCTATCTTTGCGAGCAAATAAAAAGAAACGATGAAGTTTTCCGAATTACAATTAAATGACAATGTACTTGAAGCACTCGACGCTATGCGTTTTGAGGAATGTACTCCCATACAAGAACAAGCGATTCCTGTAATACTTGAAGGTAGAGATTTAATAGCAGTAGCGCAAACGGGAACCGGAAAGACGGCTGCCTTTTTGTTGCCTATATTGAATAGATTGTCCGAAGGCGGACACCCGGAGGATGCTATTAACTGTGTGATCATGTCCCCTACTCGTGAACTGGCTCAGCAAATAGACCAGCAAATGGAAGGATTTTCTTATTTTATGCCTGTTTCAAGTGTAGCTGTCTATGGTGGAAATGACGGGATACTTTTCGAACAACAGAAGAAAGGCTTGATGCTCGGGGCTGATGTGGTTATAGCTACACCGGGACGCTTGATTGCACATCTGAGTTTGGGTTACGTTGATTTATCCCAAGTTTCTTATTTTATTCTGGATGAAGCGGATCGCATGCTTGATATGGGCTTTTATGAAGATATAATGCAGATTGTAAAATACTTGCCTAAGGAACGTCAGACCATTATGTTTTCTGCTACCATGCCCTCCAAGATACAGCAATTGGCCAATACTATTCTTAATAATCCGGCGGAGGTCAAACTGGCAGTATCAAAACCGGCTGAAAAAATCGTTCAGGCTGCCTATGTTTGTTACGAGAATCAGAAATTAGGCATTGTACGAAGTCTCTTTGCGGAGGAAGTTCCTGAAAGAGTGATCATCTTTGCATCTTCCAAATTAAAGGTAAAGGAGGTTGCAAAAGCCTTGAAAATGATGAAATTGAATGTCGGAGAGATGCATTCGGATCTTGAGCAGGCACAACGTGAGTTTATTATGCATGAGTTCAAATCGGGACGTATTAATATTCTGGTTGCTACGGACATCGTATCCAGAGGTATTGATATTGATGATATCCGTTTAGTCATCAATTTCGACGTACCGCATGACAGTGAGGATTATGTACACCGCATTGGACGTACTGCGCGTGCAAATAATGATGGAGTCGCTCTTACGTTTGTTAATGAAAAAGAACAGACAAACTTTAAAAATATCGAGAACTTTCTTGAGAAGGAAATTTATAAGATTCCTGTACCTTCAGAATTAGGAGAAGCACCTCAATATAACCCTCGTTCGAATAATAGTGGCGGAAGAGGAGGAAGAAACTTTCGGAATGGAGGTAGAAGAAACAGTAATGGGGGACGCTCTGCATCACCCAGATCGGGCAGAAAATAAGCGTACGCTTTCTGCCCCCTACCCTTTTTTTCTAAAATATGTCTCTTTGATATCTTTTACAATCAGATGCTTATTTGTATTTAGCAGCTGCTATATTCAATTGTCCATTAAAGCTAATGGTCAAATTCACAAGATTGCATACCGGACTTTCCGGAATGCAAACTAAGGCTTGGTAATGATAACCTGTGCGATCAATTCCTGTAAAATTCATATCGGACAAAATGGCTTGTTGCAAAAAGTCCGCAGGAATCACATCAACAAACATTTGTTTGGTGATATCTTTGGCATATAGACTCTTTTTGCCTTCATACACACATATATGCATCACGTTATCATAGTAAATGTTGTCCATACTGATACCATCGTCTGAATATGTTGTTTTCACTACTTTCATTTGTGACGGATTAATGTATACGTAGGCTCTGTAACGGACACCATCGTATATTACTACACTATCTTTTTTAGTAACTTCCGTATAAGTTGGGATAACTTCTGCAGATTTGCGAGAGAAGACCAATGTATCATTCGGATCTTCTGATTTATGCAACTTGACAATGTTGTCAGCCAGAGAATGAAACCAAAAAGAGTATTCACTCTGTTTGTCAATCTGGTATCGGGTTATATCTTTGCCATATGTATAAAGAGTATCTTTTAAAACCTTGAAGTAAACCGGAGTGCTCTGAGTGTCGGCATAATATATAGTATCTCCGATTATGCGCATCAGGGGAGTTTCTGTTTCATCATCAAGCCAAATGCCTTGGAGGATTTCTTTAGCTTTGGGGTCTTCATTGTCTTCAGAGGGCTGTTGTCCTTTGCCATTATTGCATGCTACGAATAAGACCATCAGTAACAATGTTGCAATGTACTTTATCATCTGTTTAATTTTGTGCAAAATTACTCATTTATATCGATAAAGATATAAAAAGGAGCTGAAAAGTAAGTCGGGGATTACAAAAAAACTCCTGACTTTTCAGCTCCGTTATTACTTTTTTGAGGATATGGATATTGGATATTATTTACCGATGCAGTGGTAAATAAAGCCTTGTTCCTCCATTTCTTTTTTATCATAAATGTTACGACCGTCCATGACTACCTGTTGTGACATTGTCTTTCTCACAACAGCCCATGAAGGCAGACGGAATTCTTTCCATTCGGTAACCAGCATCAGCGCATCGGCATCCAAAACGGCATCGTACATGTCGCGTGCATAATATATGGAGTCGCCGATCCGCCTTTTACACTCATCTGCTGCTGCCGGATCATAAGCACGTACGTGACATCCTGCTTTAAGCAACTTATCAATTAATACCAGCGCAGGTGCTTCACGCATGTCATCTGTTTCGGGTTTGAATGCCAGTCCCCATAATGCAATGGTTTTGCCTTTCAGGTTTCCATTGAACTGTTTTACTAACTTATCGAATAACAGGCTTTTTTGAGCTTCATTCACATCCTCTACAGCCCGTAATACCCGCATTTGATATCCATTCTGTTCAGCCGTTTTAATCAAAGCCTTTACATCTTTTGGAAAACATGATCCGCCATAACCGATGCCCGGATAGAGGAATTTACGTCCGATACGGGTATCTGAACCGATACCACTGCGTACCATATTGACATCGGCCCCTACCAATTCACACAAGTTCGCAATGTCGTTCATGAAACTGATCCGGGTAGCTAACATTGAGTTGGCAGCATATTTAGTCATCTCAGCAGAAGGAATGTCCATGAATATCACACGAAAGTTATTTAGCATAAACGGTTTGTAAAGCTTGGTCATTAGTTTCTCTGCACGTTCCGACTCGACGCCAATGACAACACGGTCAGGACTCATAAAATCATTAACAGCATTACCTTCTTTCAGGAATTCAGGATTCGAAGCCACATCAAATTCTATTTTGGCTCCCCGTTTGTCCAGTTCTTCCTGAATGGCAGTACGAACTTTACAGGCTGTACCTACGGGTACGGTACTCTTGGTAACTACCAGTTTATATTTTTTCATGTTCTGTCCGATAGTGCGTGCTACTGCAAGTACGTAACTCAAGTCGGCACTTCCGTCTTCATCGGGAGGGGTTCCAACAGCGGAAAACACCACTTCTACATCATCCAGGCAGCTTTCCAATGAAGTTGTAAACTTCAGTCTTCCAGCTCTGGTATTACGGATAACCATTTCTTCCAACCCATTTTCATAAATGGGAATAATACCTTTTTTAAGTGCTTCTATTTTTTCGTTGTTCGTGTCAACACAAGTGACATCCACACCTATTTCTGCAAAACAGGTTCCTGTGACCAAACCTACGTATCCGGTTCCGACAATTGCAATTTTCATATTCTTTTGATTATTGAGGGTTTCTATTCAAAATACTCTGCTGCTCGGAAATTTCCTGCCTGCCGGTCTTTTTCCGACATGACGAGTTGTGAATCGGCAATAGGCCAGTCGATGCCTAATGCCGGATCATTGTATATTATGGAGGCTTCCGCCTGAGGAGCATATATATTATCTACTTTATAAGTAAAAACGGCCTCTTCGCTTTTCACCAGAAATCCATGAGCAAAACCACGAGGAATAAAAAGCTGGCGCTTATTGTCATCACTTAGCAATACGCTGATATGTTTTCCGAACGTGGGAGACGATTTTCTTAAATCAACAGCTACATCCAAAACTTCGCCTTTAATGACGCGTACCAGTTTAGCTTGGCAATAGTCTCCTTTCTGATAATGGAGTCCGCGCAACGTGCCGAATGAAGATTTGGATTCATTATCCTGTATAAAATTTATCTGCCCGATAGTAGCATCAAACTCTTGCTGCTTAAATGCTTCCATGAAATATCCGCGCGGATCAGAAAAAATCTTCGGTTCAATGATCCACACACCATCTATTTCTGTTTGTATATAATTCATTCGTTTCTAATGATATTATTAAGTAGCGCAAAAGTAGGCATTTTTTCTAATATGACAGGTATAGATAGATAAGAAAGGAAGGTTGAGTTTAGCATTTGTTAATAATAAAATGTGCAGTTTTATGGCATATCTTGAATTAATCTGTTAATTTTGCACACATGATTGAATTGGCACAGCATATTGAAGTATTATTATTGGAGAATGATTGTGTAATTATTCCCGGATTTGGTGGATTTATCGCTCACTACGCTCCTGCTATGAGAGTGGCTGAAGAAAATATATTTCTCCCTCCTACCCGTGTTATCGGTTTCAATCCCCAATTGAGGTTGAATGACGGAGTATTAGTGCAATCATATATGGCTGTGTATGATACCAATTTCTCGGATGCCACAAAAATGGTGGAAAGAGAAGTGGCAGAGCTTATTGCCGTTCTCCATGAAGAAGGAAAAACTGATTTACCTAATATTGGAGAAATCCGTTATACTATTCATAACACTTACGAGTTTATTCCATACGACAATAAAATTACTACTCCTTATCTTTACGGACTCGATTCGTTTGAGATAAAAGAGTTAACGTCTTTACGACGTCCGGAAAGAGAGAAAATTCTTCCGCTCATTCCTAAAGAAAAGAAAAATCGTGAAATCAGCGTAAACTGGGCATTTTTAAGAAATGCAGTAGCAATGATTGCTGCGGTTACATTGTTTTTTCTAATGTCTACTCCTGTCCAAAATACATATGTAGAAAAGGGTAATTATGCTCGATTGCTTCCTACTGATTTGTTTGAGAAGATAGAAAAACAATCGGTAGCAATGACTCCGGTTATGCTGAAAGCAAACGTTGCTACTCCACAAGCTAAACCGGTAACTACAAAGAAGAAAACGACGACTGTCTATAAAGCGTCTGTAACAAAACCGGTTGCAGTAAAAGAAGTAAAAGTTGCCCATCCGGAAAAGCCAATGAAAACAGCTGATGCAAAGGTTACAGAAGCTTCTTTTCCATATCATATAATCATAGCCAGTGTAGCTAATACCAAGGATGCTGAGTTAATGGCTGCCGAATTGAAAACTAAAGGTTATGCAGGTGCCAGTGTATTGACAGGTGACGGCAAAATTCGTGTTAGCATAATGTCATGTGCCAATCGTGAAGACGCTAACCGTCAATTGTTGAAATTAAGAGAGAACGAGGCTTATAAGAATGCCTGGATGCTGGCTAAATAAATATTTTTATAATGAAAAGAATTCTTTGCCCTAAGTGTGAAAATTACCTTTCTTTTGATGAAACCAAATATAGCGAAGGCCAATCATTGGTTTTTGTATGTGAACATTGTGGTAAACAGTTTAGTATCCGACTGGGAAAGAGCAAAATAAAAGCTTCCCGTAAGGAAGAGAAGTTGGACGAGGAGGTATATAAAGAAGGATATGGCTGTATCGTCGTGATTGAGAACGTATTTGGTTTCAAACAAGTCCTACCCCTGCAGGAAGGTGATAACATCATTGGGCGTCGATGTATCGGTACAAATATCAATACTCCGATTGAAACCGGCGATATGAGTATGGACAGACGTCACTGCATTATCAATGTAAAACGTAACAAGCAGGGGGAATTAGTTTATACTTTACGTGATGCCCCGAGTCTGACAGGTACTTTTCTTATGAACGAAATTTTGGGTGATAAAGACCGTATTCGTATTGAAGACGGAGCTATCATTACTATTGGAGCTACTACTATTATTCTCCGTTCTGCAAGAAAAAGAGAGGAAATCTGAATTCTCAATAGAGTATGAACAGTGATATACTTTTCATGCTAATGATCTGAAAAACAATATTTTTAGGAAGTTAATATCGTAAAGGCAGGAAGTTAACTTCTTGCAAACAAGATATTAACTTTCTATCCTTTATGAAGTTAATATCTTACCCCTCCCTTTAAAAAAGTGTTTTTCCCATATTATTTTAAAGTTTAAATTCATAAATATCTGGTTTGTCTTTGCATCTCTAAGTAATTTTTTTAATTTTGTGTTCGATAACGATAAATAAAATCGAAATATAAATAGAATATATTGTATTTATAATCAACAATATACCTTGGCTTTAATACAAATAACTATTCTGTACAATAAAAACACAAAGAAATGAAAAAATTTATGGGTAAGAACTTCCTGCTGCAAACAGAAACGGCTCAGGAATTATATCACGAACATGCATCTAAGATGCCGATTATTGATTATCACTGTCATTTAGTTCCCCAGATGGTAGCGGACGATTACCAGTTTAAATCTATAACCGAAATCTGGCTCGGTGGTGATCATTATAAATGGCGTGCCATGCGCTCAAATGGTGTGGAGGAGCGTTTTTGTACAGGAAAAGACACATCAGATTGGGAAAAATTTGAGAAATGGGCGGAAACAGTTCCATATACCTTACGTAATCCTTTATATCACTGGACTCATCTGGAATTGAAAACAGCATTTGGTATTGATAAAATATTGAACCCCAAAACAGCACGTGAAATTTATGATGAATGTAACGATAAACTGGCTTCTCCAGAATATTCTGCCCGTGGAATGATGCGTCGCTATCATGTGGAAGTCGTTTGTACGACCGATGATCCTATCGATTCATTGGAGTATCACATTAAAACACGTGAAAGTGGATTTGAAATAAAGATGTTACCCACTTGGCGGCCGGATAAAGTGATGGCTGTAGAAATACCATCAGACTTTCGTGCTTATGTTGAAAAACTATCGGAAATAAGTGAGGTCGATATCTCTGATTTTGACGATATGATAACAGCCTTGCGTAAACGCCACGATTACTTTGCCGATCAGGGATGTAAGCTGTCTGATCATGGAATCGAAGAATTTTATGCTGAAGAGTATACGGATAGCGAGATTAAAGCTATTTTCAATAAAATTTATGGTGGATCTGAACTAACAAAAGAGGAGGTTCTGAAATTTAAATCGGCTATGTTGATTATACTGGGTGAAATGGATTGGGAGAAGGGATGGACACAACAATTTCACTATGGTGCAATTCGCAATAACAACAGTCGGATGTTTAAATTGCTGGGACCTGATACTGGGTTTGATTCCATTGGTGAGTTTATGACCGCTAAAGCAATGAGTAAATTTCTGGACCGTCTGAATTCAAAAGGTAGACTGGCCAAAACAATTCTATATAATCTGAATCCTTGTGCAAATGAAATGATTGCTACTATGATAGGTAATTTTCAGGATGGCAGTATCCCCGGAAAAATTCAGTTTGGATCGGGGTGGTGGTTTCTTGATCAGAAGGATGGAATGGAAAAACAATTGAACGCCCTTTCTTTACTTGGATTGTTGAGTCGCTTTGTAGGAATGCTGACGGATTCTCGTTCTTTCCTCTCCTACCCTCGTCATGAGTACTTCCGCCGTACATTGTGTAATCTATTGGGGCGTGATGTGGAAAGCGGTGAAATACCGGCATCTGAGATGGACCGTGTCTGTCAGATGGTTAAAGATATCAGCTATTTTAATGCTAAAAACTTTTTTCAGTTTTAATTACCTGTTTATTTAACTGTTATAATAAATTAAGTCGGAAACTGGTTCTCCAAGCCTTTTTCCGGCTTTTATTTCATGAGTGGCTGGTCGGATTGGCAAAAAATCTTATCTTTGCGTTCGATTATCAATTAAAAAAAGAAAAACATAAATGAACAATTCCCCTCAGCCTGCTGCTAAAGGGTTCACAAGAGCCTTTTATGTCAGCAACACAGTCGAACTGTTTGAACGCATGGCTTACTATGCCGTGTTTATCGTTCTCACTATTTATCTATCTACAATTTTAGGTTTTAATGATTTTGAAGCAAGTATGATTTCCGGCCTTTTTTCCGGTGGATTATACTTGCTTCCTATTTTTACCGGAGCATATGCCGATAAAATCGGTTTTCGCAAATCAATGCTTGTTGCTTTTTCATTATTGACAGCCGGATACTTGGGCCTGGGAGTATTACCCACGTTACTTGAAAGCGGCGGATTAGTGACTTATGGAGAAAGCACTCATTTCGATGGACTGACGGATAGTGCCTCCCGTTGGTTGATAGTCCCGGTTCTATTTATAATTATGATAGGCGGCGCATTTATTAAATCGGTTATTTCAGCTTCTGTTGCCAAGGAAACAACTGAAGCGACTCGGGCACGCGGATATTCTATTTTTTATATGATGGTTAATATCGGTGCCTTTACCGGTAAAACGGTTATCGATCCTCTACGGAATGTTATTGGTGACCAAGCTTATATCTATATTAACTATTTCTCAGGAGTCATGACTCTCATCGCTTTGTTGGCTGTTTTCTTTTTGTATAAATCGACTCATACCGTAGGAGAAGGAAAGAGTATGCGTGAGATCGGACAAGGTTTCTTGCGTATTGTCACTAATTGGCGTTTGCTGATCTTAATCCTTATTATTACGGGATTCTGGATGGTACAACATCAGCTTTATGCTACAATGCCTAAGTATGTTATTCGCATGGCTGGTGAAACTGCAAAACCGGGGTGGATTGCCAATGTAAATCCTTTTGTCGTTGTTTGTTGTGTGAGCTTTGTGACTCGCTGGATGGCCAGACGAAGTGCTATCACTTCGATGAATATTGGTATGTTTCTGATTCCGATATCAGCGCTGTTGATGGCATGTGGTAATCTCTTGGGCAATGAAGTTATCTCGGGAATGAGTAATATTACGTTGATGATGATTGCCGGCATCGTGGTACAAGGCTTGGCAGAATGCTTTATTTCTCCGCGTTATCTGGAATATTTCTCTTTACAAGCTCCTAAAGGTGAAGAAGGCATGTACTTAGGTTTTAGCCATCTTCACTCTTTTTTGTCTTCTATTTTTGGCTTTGGGCTCGCAGGGGTGCTGCTGACCAAGTATTGTCCGGATCCTGCCCTGTTTGAATCCAGAGAAGCTTGGGAAGCCGCCAGTGTAAATGCTCATTACATCTGGTATTACTTTGCAGCAATCGGTTTGATTGCAGCAATTGCATTGCTTATTTTTGCAAAAATCACCGATTTCATCGATAAAAAGAAGAAAGCTAACACCTGATTGTTTCCTTTTTTATGTATATTTGCCGTCACTTTGCCATAAAAGTTGACGGCAATTTGCATTTAAAAGAAGAGAATAATAATGAAGATTAGATTTATAAGCCTGGCAAGTGGCAGTAGCGGAAACTGTTATTATCTGGGTACCGAAAAATACGGCATACTCATTGATGCAGGTATCGGAATTCGTACCATAAAAAAAACGTTGAGAGATATAAATGTGACGATGGATTCGATACGCGCAGTGTTTATAACGCATGATCATGCTGATCATATCAAAGCTGTGGGGCATTTAGGTGAGAAGTTGAATATTCCGGTATATACCACAGCACGTATACATGCGGGGATTAATAAAAGTTATTGTATGACAGAAAAATTGCATGCTTCTGTACGCTATCTGGAGAAAGAAGAGCCTATGCAATTGGAAGACTTCCGCATTGAATCTTTTGAAGTTCCACATGACGGAACAGACAATGTGGGTTATTGTATAGAAGTTGATGGTAAAGTCTTTTCTTTTCTAACAGATTTGGGAGAGATTACTCCGACTGCTGCCCGATATATCTGTAAAGCCCATTATTTGATTCTTGAAGCTAATTATGATGAAGAAATGCTTCGTATGGGACCTTATCCTACATATCTGAAAGAACGTATTTCAAGTAGTACAGGCCATATGAGTAATGTAGATACTGCCGACTTTCTTGCTGAGAATATCACGGAACATCTTCGTTATATCTGGCTTTGTCATCTGAGCAAAGATAATAATCATCCGGAACTGGCTTATAAAACGGTTGAATGGAAATTAAAGAATAAAGGCGTCATTGTTGGGAAGGATGTGCAACTGCTTGCTTTAAAGAGAAATACGCCATCAGAGCTCTATGAATTTGAGTAAGTGTGAGAAAAAAAGAATAAAAAAAGATCCCTATTTGTTTTGCAATATGAAATAAAAGCCCTACTTTTGCAACCGCAAACGAGAAACAAGCACTCTTAGCTCAGCTGGTAGAGCAATTGACTCTTAATCAATGGGTCCAGGGTTCGAGTCCCTGAGGGTGTACAAAAGGAGATTATTTATAATCTCCTTTTTGTTTTTGTGACATTTTGAAATATTATCTTATCTTTGTCGCCGCAAAGAATAAAATTGATGAAAACAACTTATCTGTTTGACATACTTGTCGATTATTTGGAACTGGCTTAGCTACGGTTTCACCTTATTTTGATATGCCTTTTCTCGTAATGGTATATCTCATTCTTCTTTTCCTCCTGTATAAATGCAACAGAGGAATGATCTCATTCTTTATCTTATTTCAACTTTAATATGAATAATTGGAAGAAAAAGTTTATTATTATATGGACCGGGCAGCTATTCTCTATACTAAGTAGTTCTATTGCCCAGTTCTCTATTGTTTTGTGGATTAGTCTTAAAACTGGTTCTGCAGAAGTATTGTCATTTGCAACAATTGCTGCCCTATTGCCACAGGCGGTATTAGGTCCTTTTGCCGGTGTATTTGTCGATCGTTGGAATCGTAAGTGGACTATGATTGGAGCAGATAGCTTCGTCGCCCTTTGTTCCGGTATAATTGCATTGTTGTTTTATCTTGATACAGTTGAGCTATGGCATATATATTTTTTGCTTATGTTGCGCTCTGTTGGTGGTGCATTTCATACGCCTGCCATGAAATCGTCTGTGCCATTGCTGGCACCCGAGAAAGAGCTTATGCGCATTGCAGGTATCAATCAGGCGATTCAGTCAGTATGTAACATCGGTGGACCGGCTCTCGGGGCTATATTACTGCTTGCCTTCGACATGAGCCTTGTTATGCTTTTGGATGTATTTGGAGCCATAATAGCTTGTACAGCTTTACTTTTTGTGTATATTCCTAATCCTAAAAAAGAAAATGCTTCTGCTAAGAATGTGCTTTATGATATGCGAGATGGGTTTAATGTCATCATGCGCAACAAAGGAGTCAGTTGGGTTATGGTAACAGAAGTTCTTGTTACATTTTTTGTTATGCCTATGGTAGCTTTGATGCCATTGATGACCTTGAAGAATTTCTCGGGAACGGCATATCAGGTGAGTTTGATAGAGGCCCTTTTCGGTGCAGGCATGCTGGCCGGTGGTGCATTGCTGGGTGTTTGGAATCCTAAGATACGGAAAATTCTGCTGATTGCCACCTCTTACTTTTTACTCGGTCTGGCGTTGGCATTCTGTGGAGTGCTTCCGGCTGAAGGCTTTATCTATTTTGCCATACTAACAGTAGCACAGGGCATAGTTGTTCCGTTCTTTTCCGGACCTTTTACTTCATTGCTTCAAACTCAATTTGAACCGGCATATTTAGGACGGGTATTTTCACTTTTTGATAGCGTGAGCTTACTCCCCTCTATTATAGGGTTGTTTATTACGGGATTTGTTGCTGATAATCTGGGGATAGCCAATATTTTCATTTATTGCGGAATAGCAATTGTGCTTACCGCCGTTTTGATGATGTGTATTCCAGCCGTTAGGGATTTGGAAAGAAAAGGCAGGTAGAACGAATTTATTTATTATAAGTCATCCGTTTATGCTCACTGTTTATCTCTTGGGTTGTGAAGAGATAAACAGTGAGCATCTTATGAAATATAGTATAACCTGAATATATTAAAGACTATTGATTAGAAAATGAATTGGAATCTTCCCTGAACTACGCTGAAGTTTTGGTTGCTTATCTCTTTTATATTAGCTCCGGGTATCATATAGCTATAGTTTAATTTTACTCCGATGTATTTATTAATGTAATAATTAAGTCCAACGGAGATATCTTTTTGTTCTCCTCCCCAGATAGCAGCTTTTCCGTCATTAAGTGTTAGATAATTAAATCGGGAACAGAGCTCCAGGCTTTTTCCTTTCGGCCGGCCGGGACATGCGACTGATTCGTCATATAAATAAGTCTGACCGGCTAAAAGCCAAGAGCATTGAAGATAACCACCTTGTGCTACATAATTTTCAAATGCATCATCCCGCTTCACATGTGTGCGTATATATTCACTTTGCAGACAAAAACGGTGATAATAAACCAATAATTCGGTGCCAAACTTTATCTGATGTGTCGCATGGTCGACAGTGGCTGCAACAATGTTTCGGTTGTCAATCGTGCTCACTCCAGGAGATTTATAAGAAAATACGTTTTTGTCTTCTTCATTCAATGAACCGTCAGGAGTACGATAGATTGTTGCAAACCCTATATGGATAAGCTTCTCATTTTCAAATACCGGTCGATATACTATCCTGCCATCCAACGCATAGCCTTGTGAAACATTTTTCAGATTATTGACATCATTGTCGGTAAATGCCCCTCCCGACAAATAGTAACGTTTACTTCTATAGCTATATGCGACTCCCATTCGCCGACTGTTTGTCAAGGCAAGAACGACTCCGGGAGATTGATTAAAGCGAAGGTCGAAAGTACTACACAGCATTTCTAAGCTGAAGGGTTCATAAAATTGTCCAACCTGTATAGTGTGCTTTTTTTGTGTATACATTGCGTAAGCATCCTTGATTGCTGCTTTATTGCCCGTATAGCCTATTTCAACTTTCATATTCCAGTTTTGATAAGCAACTTTTGCGCTTATGCGAAGATCACCAAATTCCACTCCATTACCAAAATGGTTATCATTTTTAAGATATACGCCTCCATCCAGAAGCATTCGTCCTGTCACTTTACATTGTAGTTTGTCCGAGTTGGGCTGTGCCGAAGATAATAAAGCGTAAGATATGCCCAACAAGTAGGAAAAAGTGTGTTTTAGATATAAGTTCATTTGTTATTAGATTTTTAGCCTTGCTATTTATTTCGGATACAAAAATACATTAAAAGAAATATAGATGAAATGAATATTTATAATTTATTGATATATTGATTTTTTTTCATTAGAAGATTGTAATATAAATCTAATTAAATAGATACAGATAATTTTATAAATTATATATTATAAGAGGTATTATACATTTATCTGTTGAATTATAATAGTTTACGTAAATCGTACTATATAAAATGCTTTAATGTGCGATTAAAAAAACTTTTTTAAAACTTAATCTTTGACCGGAATATGTTTTTTCTTTACTAAATCTTAATTCGACGCTTCTTGGTCTAATATAGATTATTGTAAATGAGACAATTTATCATGTATGATTATTTATGAATGAATACTTAAAAAGATACAAGTGTTTCATTAGACAGAATAAAAGACATTCTTTAGACGAAAAAATTCCTTCAAACATTTGCAGTTTAAAAATAAAGGTTTACCTTTGCACCCGAAATCAAGAACGCTTGATAACATGCACTCTTAGCTCAGCTGGTAGAGCAATTGACTCTTAATCAATGGGTCCAGGGTTCGAGTCCCTGAGGGTGTACAAATGGTATTGAAAACCAGTAAGTTATAAGAATTACCCCTCTATTTACCCCTCTAATAGGGGTTGATGAGAGGATTTCTTGTTTAAGAGTAAGCCAAACCCTTACCGCTATGGATATGGTTTGGATACCTTGAAAACGCTTGCAAGCTTCAATGAGAGAGGATTCACGCCTTATTAGTGAGGGTTTATTTTCTCTTTCTTAGATTCTTCAGAAGTAGCCATGCTACGTAAAGCGTATGCGTGTATGGCAGATGTTCAGTAAACTTTCACGGATTCTGTGAAGGAAATTTTCGATTAATTTCAAACCTCCATTTTATGGAAAAAATTATTGAAAACGGATTGAATAAATCTGTTCTGAACATGGTGTCGTATGATACCGTAATTATGGTGCTGTATCAGCAGCAAAGCGATGTTTCTTTTCAAAGAAGTGTTCCGCAACATTTAGACACAGGAAGTCTGAAAACGCTTCCTTATGGTTCTGATGATATGAAAATTTGTGGAACAGTTGAAAACCTCCGCATCACTGTCTATCCTGAAAAGATTGTTATCATGGGTAGTCTATGCAAGTATTTGAAAGGAAACAACGTTCAAGGTCTTAGCATGGAGGAAACACGTCAAGCGATTGATTTTCTTTCGCAAAAGTTGTGTTTACCTTTAAGGTTGGCTCGTGTGATGCGGATTGACGTTGCCTACAATGCTATCGTATCTCAAAACCCTAAGGAGTATCTTAATCGACTTGGGAGTTTGAGTAGGCATGATAGGCTGGAAGAACCTGATTCTCTTTATTACAGACAGTCTAAAACTCTCTTGCATGTATATGACAAGCTTAAAGAGATGAAGCGTAAAAGAGAATTTTTCGATTGTGGTTTCAATGGAAATATACTGCGTATCGAATTAAGGTTTTCCTATGGGAAGCAGGACTGGAAACGACGCTTTGGAACTGAAACCGTTTTAGTTGATATGTTGCTGAATGAGACTTTCTTTACCAATCTTGTAAAGATGCTCTATGGACGGTACAAGAAAATAGAGAAGGTCAATGATGTGCAGTTAGACCTGCGAGTTGTAAAAGGCAAAAAGGACGCCCGTGTTTTTTTGGTTGCATACATCTTGAAGGTGCAAGGATGTGTTCCCTTGGAGAAGATGATAAGCGAACAACAGAAGACTGGACGGATTAGTTCTAGACAGGTTGACTATCTACGGTCTGTGATTAGTGAGGCTAACAGTGTCGACCAATCCTTCATTCAGAAAAGCGGTCATATTGAAGAACTGGATGCAGCATTTGAACTGATGAGGAAAATGTACGGTTTTTAAAGAACTTCTATAGTAAGCGAAAGTTTCCTTTATTTCAGAGGACTTCAATTACTTAGTTCTCTATCTGTTTGGAAGGGTGATATGATGTGAATTTTCATGTCATATCATCCTTTCTTTTCTTTATTTACATACATCTTCAATCCTGTCTAATTTGTTCAAGTAACAGCCTGATTGCATAACAGAACTTCATATCAGTATTAGGATTAAAAGAAAGGACATCACAACGGATGCCCTCTCTTTCCTCCCAATCGAGTTCATCAATCAATGAACCACTTATATCGTTCATCACCATGTAATGCGCTGCTTATTCCTACCGCTATTTCAGTAGCGTTCAGACTTCTGTCTAAGAAGCTGTCGATATAGCTTGACTTGTTAGCTCCAGTCAGAAGGTTGTAGAACCGCCACATATCCAGTTCGCTACCGAAGCTACCGAAATTCTCGTCACTAATGTATGCTCTTGCTACGGAGTTTATCTGCGTATCGGTCAGCAGCATTCTTGGTAGTCGTTTTTGATAGCCTTGTGGCAAGCACTGATACAGCCGCATTCTTCCCAACAAGGTAGCAAAGTGGTGTTCGGTCATCACTGTATTACCAAGAGACTGCATCAGATGCAGATGCTTTGCAGGGTTGTACTGGTTAAACAATTCCAATAAAGCACGGTACAAGTCTTTTGTACTGCTGACCTCTATTTGAGAACGGTAGCCGTCAGTGAACACGCACATATTGCAGCACACTTGATTCACAAAGCCGATAGCTACGCTGAACCGTTCCAATGTCTTTCTACTGTACAGGTTTTCACGATTGTACGCACGCACCCCTACAATGGAGAGATTCAGTTTGTTGCCACCTACTGTCTCGAATATTGTAGGAACATCAATGGCGAATGCACACCGTTCATAATAAATGGTCTTGTCGCTTTCTAAGAGTTGATTTGCGGGCTTGTGTATCGCTTCGGGTATTCTTCCTTTCACCACATGAGAAACCCGAATAGCTGGCGTCTCTATGCGTTCTCCATTGAAGAAGGAAGTGGCTGCATCATAGGCGGTTTCAATGAATGCAGGGTGTGAAATTGTGAGTTCGTTGTCCTTCGCAAAGACGGGAATGATACATTCCGATTTAAGAGATTTCAGGTCGATTTCCGAGGTGTTCGCTTCGATAAAGTGATTTGTCTTCTTGACGGTTTTCGGCTCGTCTAAGAGGATTTCTGCATCGTCTGCGTAGCTGTTTAGCCCTAAGGTCTTTCTCGGTTCTTGCTGTGCCGTATTCGGCAAAATGGTTACTGCTTCCATGTTGATAAATATTAATGGTTATTGATTGGTTTACGGATAGAAAGTATGCTAAACGGTATCTCGTCCGTATATTGTTCCTATCTGAATATAGACAGGGTTATAAAGTGGACTTGGGAGTATATTGGAACGGATTGGGAGAATTAATTCATCAGGTATAGCGATGAAAAAGTAAAGTAGTGCTTTTTCATCGCTTCATTCTCTTAAAATCAGGTTAATAACCAATGCTTGAAGTATCGGGGCTTTTCAGCTATCGTTAGTCTTTTTCTATCTTGTGTTATTTCACAGAAAATAGCCTGATAAATAGTGTTGTGGTATTGAAGGAAAATGAATGATATATGCAGAAACCATAATGGAATTTTTGTTAAAAGCCTGTTAATTTGAATCGTCTTGCCAAGATTAATTTTAGGAAGGGTGAGGATTAAAATTTTAAAAGCGAATAGTGCGGGGGGATATTAAAGGATAGGCTTCTTATGCTTATAGGTATAAGAAAATCGCATTTCAAGATGGGCTGTCTGTTAATGAGGGGGGGGAATATTTTACCCCTTATTCATTCAGGATAATTCGTAGAATGAATTTAAAATCTTACTCTAAAATAAAAAGTCGTAACAGAGCATTCCATTACGACTTTCTCACGGCTTCTTTTATTTTCTATTGCTTTACTAAAGTCATGATATATTCAGTATCGTCATCCCATTCCCCTGCGTAATCATGCCAAGTATATTTATAAGTAGCCTGATTTTTAGAAATAGCTATCGTACCTTCAATATAATCATCCTGATTCAGTATGATTTTCAGGTTGCTACCATTTAAGGTATAAGAACAATTAGATGAAGTTTCTTCTCCGTCATCCCAAACTAAACTACCATTACTTTTGAAAGTGAAAGAACCTGAACGCAAATCTTCATCAGAGCTTGAAGTATATTTCCAAGTACCCTCGATTGTAGCGTTTGCTTCTTCTTCATCATCATCGCTACAAGCTGCGAAGTTCACACACATAATTACGGCTACAATAGCCATTCCGATAAATCTTAATGTTTTCATTTTAACTAATAGATTGTTATTTCTGCTCCTATGTTCCTTCTCAGAGCGTTATAAAATAATAAGGCATGAGGAACACGACATAAAGCCGCACGCTTTTTTGATTAGAAACTAAACCCTATAGAAGCAGAGACGCCATGCGGATAAACATCATCACCGTCTTTGTTCCAAGCCTCTCCGTATGCTTTGGAATTATAAGTATACCCAACTTTCAGAAACACAGATAACGTCTTATAAAAATTCCAATTCACACCAGCTCCCGGATTTGCATAGAATCCTGCTGCGTCAAGCAGACTATAGCCTACTTTCGCATCAATAAACGGAGAGATTTTCTTTTTGAGGAAGGTGTATCTCACGCTACCATATAGCGGTATGGAAGTATAATCATCGCCTAAACGTACACCTACACCTGCACCGATATAAAAACGAGAGCCAAGCTGAACCCCATGCGTTGTATAAATATCAGTAGTGCTGAACATTCCTATATCGTCAGTATGGAAAGTCCTACCGCCTTCAATAGAACCTTTGTAGTTTTGGGCGTTGCACGTTAGAGAGTTTATGCTCACTGTTACAGAAACAAGAAGCATACCGATTAATCTTAATATTTTCATTTTGTTTCAGATTGATGCTTACCTGCTCCCTTGTAAGCTGTTAAAAATAAAGAGGCGTGGGAACATTGAATATTACTGTACTGAGGCTCTCGACTGCCCTTACCCAATAATAAACAATAGCCCACGCCAAACGATATATAGACTGCTCCAAGCAGAGCAGATATATAACATCAGCGTGAGCGTTCTTGCTTATTATCTTGGGTAAAAGAATTGTCGAGATTCCAGTACAAGATAATATCTTAAACGCTCTTTTATTATAATATGTCTGCACCTCGTAAACGAAATGCAATGCAAAATTACTTTATTAAAACTAATCAGCCAAGAAAAAAGCCTTTGTTTTTTGCATATACAGCACACATGTATTGAGGAGAGATGTTTCTTAGATAGAAAAAAATGTCAACAAACCGCATTTCAGACGCTTATAGGCACTTTTTTACGTGGGGGATAAAAGTATAAAGCCGCTTCCCAAAAACCGAGAAACGGCTTCATCTTCCCATTTTGACTATCTTACCTCTTGGCTCGGAGATATGCTTTCCGACTACTTTTCATCAGTTTCAAAGCGAGGTCAGCATCAATAACTATTTTCCGTCCGACCTGCGATATAGCCTTGTCAAGGCAACCTTCCTGCTTTATTCGGTTGGCGGTTGCTATGGAGCAATGAAGTAGCTCTGCAAGTCCTTTCAATCCGTAAACAAGATGTTTTACATTCTCCGTTTTTTCAGGGTGAATGGGATTCTGATTGGAAATAACTGGTTGTAAGATATCAAGAAGTTCTTGAACCGTAAGCGCCCCCACGGGCTTGTTAATGTCCATGATTAAACATTTAATAAATTTACGTTCATCTCGCACCATATTTACAACTGTAGAAGAGTATGGTGCAGTCCTTCTGTAAAATCTGTCTTGATAGACCTATGATGCGAACATGGCTCTATAAAAAAGCCCTGATTTTACACGGTCATAATACCTTATCTATTTTCGGGTGTAAAGATAAAATAGATATTATTGAAAAACAAAGAATAGGCAGGAATATTCACTTCATCAGATTATATTCCTGCCTAATATTTATATAAGATAACAGACTATCAATCTATTAGAAATTCCATTTTCCCATATATGCAGCCTTCGTCTTGTCCGAAATCTCAATGTATGGTTTCATTGAGGCATAATCACGATGCCCCGTCCATTTCATTACGACTGTATGAGGGATTCCAAACGCAAGCGAACAACATATAAAGGTTCGGCGCCCGTCATGAGAGGAGATTATTTGATAAAATTTGTATTCTTCCCTTATGCGGTCATTTCCTATGTAGTATTCATCAACCCACGTTTTTGTTAGTTGAGCTAATAATGCAGCTTCTTTCAAATGACTGTTCAATTTCTGATTTGACAGCGGTGGGAACACATGATTTCCTTTCTGCTTCATCTTTTTATATTTCTTCAAGATTTCCAAAGCGTAATCATTCAATTCGATTTGCAGTCGTTCATCAGTCTTTTCCGTAACGATTTCCATAATCTTTCCATGTATGTCACTCCAGCAAAGGGATTTTAAATCGCTGTATCGAATGGATGTAAATGCCATAAAACAGAACATATCTCTTGATAGTTCCAATATTCCGTCTTTTTTAGGATATTGGTAATTATAAAACTGCATTAATTCTTCTATATTCAAAAAGGAAACGGGAGTCGGAATCTCTTTGAGACAAGTATTGAATTTCAGGACTTCCCGATGAATTAGCATTCCATTCTCGGCAGCCCACCGCAGAAACCAACCTAAAAATTCAAAGTACTTATTAATAGTCGTATTGCGGTATTTATGTTGTAATTTTCCGTTTTTATCTTCCGTACGATATTCAACAAACCAATCTCGGAGAGCCAGCAGTTTGTTTTCTGTAAGGTTCTGAAATGAGAGGTCAGGAGAAAAACTTCGCAAGATGTTTTTTAAGGAGATGAATTTCTTTGTCACATTCGGCACCCAGTTCTTTTGCTTCTTTTGAACTTCTATGTATTCGTCCCATACCGTAAAGAAGTTTTTGTTTTCTACTGATACCTTGACTTTTCCAAGCCTTTCATTAATCATTAGTTTGACTTCCTCCTTTGTCGGTATATGCTGGACACCCTCATAATATTTGAAAACATCCTCTATCGCATTTTTGTAGCCTCCAATGGCACGGCTTATTTCTGATGCAATCGCTTTATGCTTCCCTACCGTATGGGTCGTATTCCTTAGCGGTAATTGGTTTGCTTTATCCCATTTAGTCTCGTCGCCGTAGTAACCAATGTAAAAGTCTATTTCTCCTTTTACCCACTTCACACGACAAATAATCTGCTTGTTACGGGATTTGATGAAAACCCGTAGATTCTTTCTGATGTTCATGTTTCTATTAAATTTTAAATTAAACAATGGAGCAACAAAAAAGAGGGGTAAAAGTTGTTTTTACCCCTCTTTTTGATGCTATTTATTAAGATTTCGTGAATATGTAATATATGGATATATAATATAATGTACTGATATTGAGTATTGTTAAGTATTTAATATTATTAGTTTAAATATCAGTTCTACTCCCTGAGGGTGTACAATTCGTTATAAATCCACTGCATATAAAAATGTAGTGGATTTTTTATGTGTTTATTTTTATTTTGCTTCTGTTCTTCAACAAGATATTGAATTAATCGGAAATTTTTGTTGGTGCTCCTCTCTTTATATTTCTGCATCTTAGCGATGCCTTTGTCACACAACCTTCTTCGTATTGATGTTTTTCCTGATAAGTAAGGATAGTCCATCAATAATGAAACCTAAAGGTTCAGGTGGAGGAGTATCTTTTGATCCTTGGGAAAATGGTTGCTTCCTATAATTCAAGTTTATCTTGGCAGCTAAGATACAGATCTTGCGGGCCAAGATGTGTATCTTGCGAGCTAAGATGTAGATCTTAGCCCGTAAGATGGACTTTAACTATCGGTCTGAAAAGTTTATTTTCTATGTTTCAGCACTTTATAGTAAAGTGATTTGTTATTTTATAATTGGGTCTTTACAACCAATAAAAAGAAATGTATACCGCTCCTGTGGTTAAGTTCTGATTATATTTCCTTAGGTGTACTTTAATCATTTTTATGGGCTGCAATCGGACTGTCCCTTTTTACATAAAGATGAATGCCAACAAAAATTTCCGATTACTCCGTTTTTATGTATTTGATAGTAAATAGATAGATAATTATAGCAAAAAGACTGGAAAAAAATGGATTTTATTTTGTTTTTAACCTTGAAACTTACTATCTTTAGGAAATAGATTATAATTGGGGGCAATTAATAAGTCCTGGCCCACAGGCGAATGATATGAGAATACAATTTGAAATTAAGGAAAAGTTACCTGAAATAATCGGGGAAATTCTAAATTCCGAAAGATGGACGACCCTTATTAAGGAAGATATTTCAGGTAGGAAATTAGTCGTAATCCGTGATCGTGCATTCGATTCGGAGGCAACTGTGGAGATCTACTCTCGTGAGGTTACTATTAAAACAGCATGGTCCAGATACACTTATCGGCTGTTTATATTGGGAGATTGTGTGTGGTGTGAATACAACGGTGCTTATCGTGGGTTATTAGAACAAAACTTATTGCCGTCTATAACTCCTAAAGAGAGTTTATTGGATTCGGAAGTTTTGGATAGTTCATTGTATGGGCATGAAAAGAAAAAACTCCGGGAATATGCTGAGGATAATCTTAAACTGAAGAAATTCAGACGTGAGAATTTTAATGAAAATCGCACTGGAGTAGCTCCGTTTGATCATCCGAAAAAGGTGTATGACGAATTCATTAAAGAAGATTACATTGCTCCTTCTTCGGAAAATAATAATAAATAAGAATAATAAAGGAGGATTTTATACTATTCAGAGTATCAATCCTCCTTTATTTCTATAGAGGATTACTCTCTGTATCCTCCATTTCCGGTGCATCATGTATACTTTTCATTATAAATGCCCACGTGATAAGCAAAAAAGCTATATAAATAATTATATATTCCATAATCCCTTTATTTTATTGACTATATAACAGGTTGGATTTTGAAAAGATGTTCGTATTACATTTTTTTTGCATATTCGGATGAAAATAAATGCATTGTTCTTGAGAATACGATACATTTCTCCAATAATAACATCAGTAAGAGATTTATTTGTCATCAGAGTAGCCATATTCTTTAAGAGTATTTCTGCCAATCTCCTCCAGACAGCTTCTCAGAAACTTCCCTATTTTTTTCATGATCACATTCCTTTCATTTTAGTTGTCATTCGCCGATATAACAAAAATGATAATTCATGAGTTGTATTTTGATATTGCTTTTTGGGGGGATCTGGCTATTATTTGATCTGTATCAAGTAAACAATACAAAACGGATAGTTGTTTATATTATAAAATCTAAAAATATAAACTTATGATTTACAAATTTTTATTTCCTCTTAAACCAGACAGTATGGGAGCATCCGCATTCCTGCTGATTCTAAGAATCTCGTTTGGATTATTGTTAATGAATCATGGCATACAAAAATGGAGTAATTTTCAGGAACTTTCCACATCCTTTCCTGATCCGTTGGGATTAGGTTCTCCCCTCTCCTTGGGGTTGGCCATCTTTGCAGAGTTAGTATGTTCGATGGCCTTTATTATAGGTTTTCTTTACAGGTTGGCCATGATTCCAATGATCTTTACTATGGGTATTGCATTCTTTGTTATTCATGCAAATGATGCATTTGCAATGAAAGAATTGGCATTAGTATATTTGATTGTTTTTATTTTGATGTATATAAGCGGACCGGGGAAATATTCTGTCGATTATATGATAGGCCGGCAACTCCGAAACAAAAGGAAAATGTAAGCAGAAAAGTAACCTAAATTTGTTCTCTTTAGCTAAAAAGAGTATATTTGCAGATTATAACAGGATCGTTTTTATATAAATGATCCATAATATTAACCTAATAACAAATAAAAAAATTAGTATGAAAAAGAACAGATTAACTTTGGTTGCTGCCATTTTTCTCAGTGGTACTATCCTGTTTAGTTCATGTGTAGGATCATTCGGATTGTTCAATCGCATTTCGTCATGGAATCAGTCCATTGGTACAAAATTTGTAAATGAACTTGTTTTCCTTGCTTTAAATATCGTTCCGGTATATGGTGTCGCTTATCTGGCAGATGCATTGGTAATTAACTCAATCGAATTCTGGAGTGGCACCAATCCTATGGCTAATGTAGGTGATGTGAAGAAAGTAAAGGGTGAGAACGGAGATTATCTGGTAAAGACCCTTGAGAATGGTTATTCCATCACTAAAGAAGGTGAAGATTCAGCTATGGAGTTGATTTATAACAAAGAAGCAAACACTTGGAATGTTGTTGCTGACGGAGTCAGCACGGAATTGTTGAAAATGAACAATGACGGTACTGCTGAAATGAATTTACCGAATGGAGAAAAGATGAACGTAACTCTTGATGCACAAGGTATGATGGCTGCACGTCAGGCTACAATGGGCGGACTGCTTTTTGCAGCACGCTGATTATCGAAATAACTATAAATATAAAGATGAAACCGCTCTGAGAGTCAGTTTCATCTTTTTTTTATCTCTATCCTTAATAGAATCAGAATGGATAGCCTACAGCAAAATGAAATGCGAAATCACGGCTAAATTTAGGATGAATAATAGGATAACGTTCTTTTGTTTTCTCATATTTAGGATTTACAGCTTTCATACCTCCGTCAAAACGAAGTACAAAAAAGTCAAGGTCCAGTCTGAGCCCTAATCCATAAGCCACTGCGATTTGCTTATAGAACTTGTCGAATTCAAAAGCTCCTCCCGGCTGGTTTTCATATTCACGGATAGTCCATATGTTACCTGCATCGATAAATGCCGCTCCGCGGAACTTCCAAAACAGACGGGTCCGGTATTCGATGCTTGCATCCAATTTGATATCTCCGGACTGATTCATGAAATTTCCATCGCCGGCAAAAGAGCCCGGTCCTAAATTACGTACAGACCATCCTCTTACGCTGTTGGCTCCTCCTGAGAAATAACGTTTCTCAAAAGGAACTACCTTTGCATTTCCATAAGGTACGGCAACTCCTATCCCCGCATGAAACGCAAGGGAATTGCGATGATCGATTATAATATTCTTGGCAAAATCAAAGTCACCTTTCAAATATTGTGCATAAGGTATCCCTAAAATAGCATATTCCCCATCTTTATTCTTTCTCATATTAATCATTTTAGAGACTCCGTAAAGAATGTTGCCTGCAGATTCGAAGCCTGCCCGTATGGAATAAGAATTGGAAGTTATCGTATTATTGACAAGGGTTCCTCCTGCACTATTATAGTTATAAGTATATCCCATACGTACAATAAGACGATTTTCATAATTATATCTGAGGATGTAGTTGTCTTTGTCCTTATCAATATAGTCTTCCTGGAATTGAGGAGAAATCCAGGGAAGGTAGAGGTAACTGATATCCAATAAATCGATGCGGTGCTGAATCTTTTGTTTTTGCATCCATTTGTAGCTCCATGAAGCCGAAGCAATGGTGCGGGAGAACTCGGGGCGTAATTGATAATTGTATTGTAGTCCGAACTCTGTCGTTGCTCTTATCCGCCGTTTAAAGTCAGAAGTAAGAAAGGGAAATAAGAAACTGGGGAAATTGATGCTTGTTTCAACTCCGTATTCAGTATAATTATGGTTTTTATATCCCGGCTGTAATCCGGATATGGCCTCATAAGCTCCTCGGAATTTTACCATGAAAGTTTCTGAGCCGCGAAATAAATTTCTATGTTGAAAAGAAACGGACGCGGCAGCTCCCAAATCACCTGCCGAATTAGTACCTTCCAACTCAAAAGAAATGGATTTATGCTTGCTTTTGGTTAGCATTACATAGCAATTCAGTCTGGTACTATCGTCATTTTGTGTCTCAAAAAAACGAATGTTAGTATACTTGAGAGCTGAAAGCCTCCCAAAATAAGTATAGGTCTTTTGTACGTTACGTTCATCATATAAATCTCCGGAGGTGAATCTTAAGTTATCTACGAGCACTTTAGGACGTAAATACAGTTGGTCTTTATAATAGATCGGGAATCCGTTATAATGCAAAGAGTCATTAATTTCAATGCTGCTCAGAGCTGATGATTGCAAGACATCATAATCAGTAATAAAATTGATTTTGTTGATCTTGTACTGAGGATGTTCTTTAGGAACATCACCAACATAAGCTTTATAGGGCAACAGATGTAAAGTCAAATCTACTTGATAAGTATTGCGGGCAGTATCTGCCGTATAAGTAATATAATCCTTATTAAATTTATAATAACCGTTACACAATAAGTAGTCTGTAATACGTTGCCGTTCCGCATCAAGTGTGTTTACATCGAAAAGCATTCCTTCTTTCAACGTTGATTTAGTAGAATCATTTTGAAGATATTCGGCTATTTTCTTATCAGAAATATCATACTTCAGTGTGCGTACAGTATAAGGTTTGCCTGAATTGATTTCATAAAACAGTTTTAGCTTTTTCTTTTTAGTTTTTATGGTTCTTTTTACGGTAGCTCCCATATAGCCGAGATTCTGCACTGCTTTTGCAATTTCTTCTTGCGAACGGATAGCATCGGCTTCATTATAGATAACCGGAGCATCTCCTATCTTGCGCAAGAATTTATTGAGCCATTTCGTAGAATCCCTTCCGGACCAATTATACACATACAGTTGAGTCTTGACTGCACTGAACCATTTCGAGTTAGGATTCTGTCGCACATAAAGTCGCATGTCCGACGGTTTTATGTCTTTATTATCAGTATGTATTTTTACTTCATCCAACAAATAAGAACCCTCCGGCACAAACTTAGTGGCAGAACACGAAGCCAGTGACAAAACAAAATAAAGAAGAATCGTGTAAAGAACCCCTTTCTTCATATACGGTTTTTAATAGATTACGCCAAATAGGTTACAAATATAAACCATATTTTTTGTTTTGGGAAATAAAAATGCCGGAAGAGCATTTCTACTTTTCCGGCATTTTTATAGATGATTACATCATTTAAGCCTAAACCTGACCGGAAGTGTAAATCGTGAGTTTACATTTTCACCTTTGTGTTTTCCTGGAATCCAATCGGGCATTGAGTTTACCACTCTGATAGCTTCGGCATCAAGTAGCGGAGATATGCTTTTTACAACAATCGGGTTAAGCAGTTTACCATTCTTAGAAACAATAAACTGAACTACTACCTGACCTTCTTCCTTGTTTTCAATAGCTTGGGCCGGATATTTGATGCTCTTTGCAATAAACTGTAAGCATGCCTTCATTCCATCCGGAAATGTAGGAGCACTATCAACGACATCATACACTACGTCTTTTAGTATAGCTACAGAGTCCGGTACTACTTCTTCTTTAAGGGATTGTGTGGCACTTACAGAGTCTTTCACTTCGGTAACAGCCTGCTCGTTACTTGTTTTACTCCCGCAATTGCTAAACAATAGCAACATGGCTACTACCGGCAGAAATATCAGAAATTTGCTCTTCATAATTTTTTGAGTTCTTTTTTCGTTCAACATTTTAATTCGTTTTTAAAGGTTATACATTAGGATTAATATCTGGATTTGCTGCAGCCAATCAGAGCTTATTTATTTTTTAAGAGAAGATACTGTTCTTCTTTCTTTATTGTATTTTATGTGTCTGGGCATACCTTCTTCGTTCTGGATATCAATATAATGATGTATTACAAATCTACTAAATTTAAGTAGATAGTTTATATTTATCAATATAAAGTTTGTTAATGGTAAGAAAATAAAGACATAAAAAGGATTAGAAATATAATAGTTAATTGGGAATATCTTTATAGCTTTGCCGTAAAATTAGAGTTAGATGGGAACATTAAGTAAAAATAGAGTTAAATATATCCGATCGCTGGAATTAAAAAAAAATAGGAAAGAAGAAAGAGTCTTTCTGGCAGAAGGTCCCAAATTGGTAGGTGATTTACTGGGACATTTCCCTTGCAAGTTTCTGGCGGCCACTTCGGAATGGCTTAGAGAACATTCTGCAGTTAAGGCTGTGGAGGTAATTGAAGTCGGTCCTGAGGATTTATCTCGTGCCAGTTTGTTGAAGAGCCCTCAACAAGTACTGGCATTGTTTGAACAACCGAAGTACGAGATCGATACAGAAGTTATTCGTAATTCTTTATGTTTAGCTTTGGATGATATTCAAGACCCCGGTAATCTTGGGACAATCATTCGTCTTGCAGACTGGTTTGGTATTGAACACATTTTCTGTTCGCCCAATACTGTTGATGTTTTTAATCCTAAAGCCATACAAGCTACCATGGGAGGCATTGCCAGAGTAAAAGTACATTATATCGCATTGCCAGAGTTGATTCATGTACTGGGAAATGTACCGGTATATGGTACCTTTCTGGATGGAAAGAATATGTATGAGCAGCCTTTGTCAAAGAATGGAATAATAGTAATGGGGAATGAAGGAAATGGTATTGGAGCCGAAGTGGAAAAGCTGGTAAACCGTAAGTTATACATTCCAAATTATCCTCAGGAACGCGAGACCTCAGAATCATTGAATGTAGCCATTGCTACCGCAATTGTCTGCGCTGAGTTTCGGCGACAGGCCGCATTGTAGCAAAGTCAAATGGAAATAACAAATAAGCCTGCCATTTCATGCATGAGGTAATTTCCGGAATAGTAATACTTTGTTCATCGGTATTGGTTAAGTTGAACAAAGTATTATTTATATCCATCCTTTCTTGCGGAATCAATAAAATGACACCGGGAAACCATTCTACAGATTCAATTTCTTCACTACAGGGAAAAATACGATAGACATACTCTCCCTCCATTTCTATGGCATGCAGTTTTAAAAATCCACTTTCCGGAATAAATATATAATGTGCAGCAAAACGTTTCATCTTATTTTCTAATTATTCTGACGACGCAATGGTCTCCTTGGATTAGTTCGTTGCTGTCTTTCTAATTGCTGTTTTTCTTTTTCTATTTGTTGCTCTTTCTCTCGTTGTTCCGGTTTAACGGGACGGACATCGTTATTGGGGCGGTTCAAATCCTTTGGATTAGTCCGTTGATGTACCGGCGTCGTTTGAATAGTATCTTGGGGAGCTTTCTTCCGGATAGAATCTACCTTATTTTTTTCTGTTATTGAGTCGGCATTTAAAGAGTCTTTTCCCATTTGTGTTAATGAGTCATTTACATGATAACGGGTCAACGAAATGTCGCTAACCAAAAGTGTTGTTAACTTTTGGGATTGCGGATAGAAAATGAATCCTTTTATTTCCTTGATAGTCATCGTATCTGATTGAAGACGAATGTCCTGAATTCCTGATTCAAATATATGTTTCGTGCAACTATTAGTCACACTGTCGTTCTTATAAACAATCTGCATGGCCATTACCGGAGCCATTGTTGAGTCCGGCATTCCATCCAGGAAGTTATATTGTATTTTCCAGAGCAATACATCACGTTTCTTGAAATTTGTATCAGAAGGTAATGTGAACGTGAACCTATTATTCAATGGAGATCCCGTTAACTGGGCAACCCGCTGCCATGCCCAGACATCAATACTGTCGCCTGGAGCAGACATCTTAGGCTTATTATCACGCAATGCTATTAAGTGGTTGATGGCATCCTGTTGGGCTTTCAGCCTTTTATTTACCTTTTCATAGATTTCCGATAGTATTTTTGTGTTGCGTGTATACCATACCATAGACGAGTCAAAAACTTCTTCTGTTGTACCATATTTCTTAAATACAGCTTCTACATACAGTGCTTTTTTGTAATTCTCGCCACCAGGCATGTTCTCACCCATCGCTTTGGCAATGTGGTAATCGTATAGCAGATTTTCCATCTGTGATTCTGATATAACGCTATCAGGTCTTTTCACCTTACAAGCAGATGTTATCAGTACCAAAAGACAGATACAACATAATTGAAACCGGAAATACTTTTTCATTACCTCTTTTTTACTTTTTGGTCACAGAATGATGGTATGAATCATTCAGATATTTGCTATAGAACAGTAATAAGGCAATAATTCCGCAGCTAATGGCGGCATCTGCGAAATTGAAGATCGGACTAAAGAAAATGAAATGCTCTCCACCTACAAAAGGCATCCATGCCGGCCAGTTTGTATCGATAATCGGGAAATAAAACATATCAACTACTTTACCATAGAACCAAGTGGAGTAACCACCTCCTTCGGGCATAAAACTGGCTATTTGTGAATGTGTGCTTTCGTTGAAAAAGACTCCATAGAAAACACTGTCAATAATGTTACCCAGTGCACCGGTCAAGATTAACGATACACAAATGATATATCCGGTTTTTAATCCTCTTTTTACTATTTTATATAAGTACCACCCTATCAAGCCTACTGCAACGATTCGGAATGTAGTCAGAAAGAGTTTTCCAAATATCTCCATTCCAAACGCCATACCATTATTTTCGGTAAAATAAATATAAAACCAATCTGTAATACGGATACTCTCATGCCAATACATATGAGTCTTGATCCAGATTTTAATCACTTGATCAATGATCAGCACAGAAAAAATGACGAGCAGAGCGATTTGTCCTTTCGTGAGTAGTTTCTTCATTTTGTTAAGCTATCAGTTATATAAGTTACGAGCTACCAATTACAAGCTAAAGAGAAACACGATATTGCCGTGTATACACTTGTCTCTTGCAATAGGTAGCTCGTAGCCTACTATTTATTTCTTTCCACTGTTCTTTGCTTCAATGCTCAGTGTAGCATGAGGCACAGCACGCAGACGTTCTGCCGGAATTAATTTTCCTGTTTCACGGCAAATACCATACGTTTTATTCTCGATACGTACAAGAGCAGCCTGTAAACCCTGAATAAACTTCAGTTGGCGTTGAGCCAAACGTGTAGTCTCTTCTTTCGACAATGTATTTGCTCCTTCTTCCAAGACTTTATATGTGGGGGACGTGTCATCTGTGTCATTTCCGTCCAGCCCCATTAAGCTCAGTTTTAACTGTTCATAGTCACGTTGTGCTAGTTCCAGTTTTTCATTAATGATGGCACGGAATTCTTCTAACTCCGCATCCGAATATCTTGTCTTTTCTGCCATAACTTTTACTGTTTATTAGGTTATTAGTATTAGAATTATTCTTTCACTACATTCACAAACAAAGAGAAGTCGTCGAAATTTAATTCTGTGCCGCCTTTTACTTCGTCTGCCAAAGTAAGGGATGTACCCAAAACTTGGTTACAAATATAACCATTATATTCATTTACCGCATCATCTGTCTGCGGATTTTTAGATAATGTTATTTTTATTTTGTCTGTAATCTCGAAACCACTTGATTTACGGATATTTTGAATGCGGTTTACCAATTCACGTGCAATTCCTTCACGGCGAAGTTCTTCCGTTACAGTAACTTCCAGCGCAACAGTCAATTTCCCTTCATTGGCAACCAACCATCCCGGAATGTCCTCGCTGAAGATCTCTACATCTGCAGTTTCTATAACAGCTTCTGCCCCATCTAAATTAAGGGTATAACGGCCGTTCTTCTCGAGTTCGGCAATAGCTTCCTGTGACATTTCTGCTACAGCTGCTGCTACAGCTTTCATTTGCTTTCCGAATTTTGGTCCCAGTTTCTTGAAGTCACATTTAACCTTTTTCACCAGAACGCCGGCTGTACCATCAACGAATTTAATCTCCTTTACGTTGACTTCACTCATGATAAGTGCTTTTACAGCCTCGATATGGGCTTTTTGTGCTTCATCCACTATAGGGATCATGATACACTGCAACGGCTGACGAACTTTAATATTCACTTTACGACGCAATGCCAACACCATGGAAGTAACGTCTTGTGCCATCTGCATTTGTGCTTCCAGTTCCTTATCTACCATTTTTTCATTGTATTCCGGGAATTTCGCCAGATGGACAGAAACTACATTATCGCGTCCTGTTGCACTGATTAGGTCGCCATACAGACGGTCTGCATAGAAAGGAGCGATAGGTGCCATTAATTTGGCTACCGTTTCCAGGCATGTATACAAAGTCTGATATGCAGATAGTTTATCCTGAGTGAATCCACCACCCCAGAAACGCTTACGGTTCAGGCGGACGTACCAGTTAGACAGATTATCGTTTACGAAATCAGAAATTAAACGTCCTGCTTTAGTCGGTTCATATTCGTTATAACAGGTATCTACTTCCTTTATTAATGTGTTCAGTACAGAGAGAATCCATCGGTCAATTTCCGGACGATCGCTCATCGGAACATCAGCCTCTTTGTATTCAAACCCGTCTACATTAGCATACAAAGCAAAGAAAGAATAGGTGTTGTATAAAGTACCAAAGAATTTACGACGAACTTCCTCGATGCCTTCTACATCAAACTTCAGGTTATCCCATGGAGAAGAATTGGTAATCATATACCAACGCAAGGGATCGGACCCATATTTCTCGATGGTAGAGAACGGATCAACTGCATTTCCTAAACGTTTAGACATTTTATTGCCATTCTTGTCTAATACCAATCCGTTTGAAATGACTGCTTTGTATGAAACACTGTCAAATACCATGGTTGCAATGGCATGTAGAGTGAAGAACCATCCACGTGTCTGGTCCACACCTTCTGCAATGAAATCTGCCGGATATACCTGATAGCTATCCAATAACTCTTTATTTTCAAATGGATAATGGATCTGTGCATAAGGCATCGCACCCGAATCAAACCATACGTCAATCAGGTCTGTTTCGCGTTTCATAGGCTTACCATCTTTTGAAACAAGGATAATATCGTCTACATATGGGCGATGGAGATCTATCTTATTATAATTTTCTTCATTATACTCACCCGGTATGAAACCTTTATCTTTATAGGGGTTCGATTGCATATACCCTGCAGCAACCGATTTTTCGATTTCATTAAATAACTCCTCAACCGACTCTATACATTTCTCGTCGCTGTTGTCTTCTGTTCGCCAAATAGGCAACGGAGTACCCCAGTAACGGGAACGGCTCAGATTCCAATCATTCAGGTTTTCCAGCCATTTGCCAAAACGTCCGGTTCCGGTAGATTCCGGTTTCCAGTTAATGGTTTTATTTAACTCTATCATGCGCTCTTTGCACGCAGTAGAACGAATAAACCAACTATCCAGCGGATAATAAAGCACCGGTTTGTCTGTACGCCAGCAGTGCGGGTAATTATGCACATGCTTTTCTATTTTGAAAGCCTGATTATTAACTTTCATCATCATACAGATACTTACATCCAATGATTCATCCTGATCGGATAGATTCGGATCATAAGCATTCTTCACGAAACGACCTGCATACTCTTTGTATAAATCTACGTTAACGCGCTGTTTTACAAAATCTTCATCCAACTCATCTAAAGTATAGAATTTACCGGTCAGATCTACCATCGGACGAAGTTCACCTTTTTTATTAACCAACTGTAATGGAGGCACACCGGCAGCTTTTGCCACTTGAGCATCATCCGCACCAAATGTCGGAGCGATGTGTACAATACCCGTACCGTCCTCTGTTGTTACATAATCGCCCAGTATTACACGGAAAGCACCTTCTCCCGGATTTACCCATGGAATTAATTGTTCATATTCCATGTCTACCAAATCGGTACCTTTATATTCAGCAATTACTTTGAAAGGAACCAACTTATCACCTGGTTTATAATCTTCCAGTTTCAGTTCGGCTGCTTTCGGGCTGAAATGTGCATTCAACAATGCCTTTGCCAATACTACCGTGATTGGCTGTCCTGTATATGCGTTATACGATTGAACTGCAACGTAGTCAATTTTAGGACCTACACAAAGTGCTGTATTCGAAGGTAGTGTCCATGGAGTAGTAGTCCATGCTATAAAATAAGGAGTACCCCACTCTGCCATTTCGGGTTTAGGGTTCTTCATCTTAAATTGTGCCACTACCGTTGTGTCTTTCACGTCACGGTAGCATCCCGGCTGATTCAGTTCATGTGAACTTAATCCAGTCCCGGCTGCCGGAGAATATGGCTGGATAGTATATCCTTTATAAAGTAATCCTTTTTTATACAATTGTTTCAATAACCACCACAGTGTTTCAATGTAACGGTTGTCATATGTGATGTACGGGTGCTTCATATCCACCCAATACCCCATTTGATGAGTCAGGTCTTCCCATTCTTTTGTGAATTTCATTACATCCTGACGGCAATGAGCATTGTATTCTGCTACAGAAATTGTTTTTCCAATATCCTCTTTGGTGATCCCTAAAGACTTTTCTACACCTAATTCTACAGGGAGCCCGTGTGTATCCCAACCTGCCTTACGTTTCACCTGATATCCTTTCATCGTTTTGTAACGACAGAAAATATCTTTTATAGAACGAGCCATTACATGGTGAATACCCGGCATACCGTTAGCTGATGGAGGCCCTTCGAAGAAAACAAACGAAGGACAGCCTTCACGTTCTGTCATACTCTTGGCGAAAACCTGGTTTTCGTCCCATTTTTTCAACACGTCCTTATTCACCTGCGAGAGGTCGAACTGCGAATATTCGGCAAATTTCTTGCTCATGGCTATATTTACAATTTTACTATTTTACAATTTAAGATCGGGATACCCTCCCTATTTTAAGGGTGCAAATGTACAAAAACATTCGTTTTCATACAAGAAAAGCCTTTTTAATTTCAGTCTGACAGGAAGGGCCACCTTGTGAAAAGAGTGTAAAAAGTAGTAAGGGGAGCAAAACAAAAAACTATATGCCTTGTTTATCAGGGAAATTTTAAAACCCTATATGTTATGAATTACGGTATTAGTATATTGTTCAGAGCAATTCCTTTGGCGATGGCTCTGTTTTGTTTCGGCTACGGAGCGTTTATCAGTGTATATGGAGATGATCCTAACCGATTGGTGGCAGGTCCTGTAGTCTTTTCATTAGGTATGATTTGTATTGCATTGTTTGCAACGGCTGCTACTATTATCCGGCAAATCATACATACTTATGGGCGCGGTTCTTTGTACGCACTGCCTATTATCGGTTATCTCGCTGCTGCCGTTACTATTATTGGTGGAATCTGTATGTTTACCGGATCTGCCTCTGCCTCTTCCTTTGTGGCTGGGCATGTGGTTGCCGGAGTAGGACTGATAACTACTTGTGTAGCAACCGCTGCAACATCTTCTACCCGTTTTTCACTGATTCCTGCCAACTCAAAAATGATTGGTAATGGTATTCCTAAAGGAGCGTTTACTAAAGGTCAAGAACTTGTATTAAAAACAATAGCTATTATTGTATCGTTGATTGCTTGGATATGGGCTTTTGTTTTATTGGCCAAAAGCGATGTACATCCTGCTTATTTTGTAGCAGGGCATGTGATGGCAGGTCTGGCTTGTATTTGCACAAGTCTGATTGCTTTGGTCGCTACTATTGCTCGTCAAATCAGAAATGTATATACGGATAAAGAGCGTAAACAATGGCCGAAACTCGTATTATTGATGGGAACTATTTCCCTCCTTTGGGGGCTGTTTGTTATTTTTGCCGATTCAAGCAGTACAAATGGGGTTATCGGATATATTATGATTGGGCTTGGCCTTGTTTGTTACAGTATTTCCAGTAAAGTAATTCTACTGGCAAAAATCTGGGGACGAGAATTTGCTTTGGCCAACCGCATCCCTCTGATTCCGGTATTGACAGCATTAGCTTGCCTGTTTCTGGCCTCTTTCGCCTTCGAATTAGGTACGACGCACGATGATTATTTTATCCCTGCACGCGTATTAGCCGGTTTAGGGGCCATTTGCTTCACCCTCTTTTCAATTGTCAGTATTCTTGAGAGTGGAACATCTTCAAAATAAATGCAATAGGACAATACTAAAAAGAAAGCGGAATTGTGAACTCCGCTTTCTTTTTAGAGAGTTCATTTATTCATAGAATTTATTAAGTGAGACATAATATTCTAATCGGGAATTGGGTAATGTGAATGACATATAATTGCCAAAATATACATTTGGACAGCCGGTTTCACCAAGAATTTTTCCTGCATGAGATTTTTTAATAGCAGATGCAAATGTCGACGCTCCGGAATAAGTAGTTTCATTTACCAATACTGTAACTGTTCCTTTATAAATATCTGCTTTATCCCGGTTTCCCGCTACAGAAGAATCTTGAATAGCAAATAAAGATCCGTCAGGTAAATTTTTGATCTCTTCATAGGTTTCTGGATGTTTTTGCTTATTATACAGTTTTGAGTATGAACTGATTTTTAAATCAGTTTTAGTATATAATGTATAAGCATCATGCGATAAGTATGATAGAAGCATGTCAACTCCGGCACTTGACCCTCCTTTGTTATTCCTGATATCTATAACCAAATTGGGTACATGTTCTCTGTTAATCACCGAAAAGACAGAGTCACAAAATTGTTTTAGTTGTGGTAATTGATATAAGTTCATTATTTGCAGAGTAGCAGTCTGTCTATCGGGGCTTAGAGTATAACTAAATTGCGGCAGGCTTTTTCCAAGTTTTGCTTTTAAAACAGGGAGGGCATCTATTTGTCCGATGCCATTCAATGATTCTTTCCAGATCTTATTTCCCCTTTTAATTGTAAAATCATATTTGTCACCCCAATTATATTTATACCATAGCAAAGTAGAAAGATAAAGGGTCAATTGATTTTCCTTAATAGCGTTTCCTTTTTCAGCTCCCAGTAAGAGATACAATTGGCTTAATATAGTTTGACTATTTATATTATTCATACATGTTATTTCATCATTTTCCTGTATCGAACAGGATATTAAGGGGAAATCAACTACTATCTTATCGTCTACTATTTTTAAGCGTAAAGGCAGAGTCAGTCCTCCATGATTCAAATAGTCTATTCTGTCTGGAGTAGCAGGAATTGCGAAATTAGTATGACCATCTTTTACAGATGCAACAAATGGAGAGACTATAAAGTAGAAATCAGAAACGTTTCGTTCTTTATTTAACAAGCGATATATTGAATCATGCTTTTCTTCAAATTCTTTTTGTGTTTGATACATAAATAAATCCGGATGTACTTGACATAATAAGCTATATAAGGTGTCAAAATCTTCTTTTTGCTGGCGGGAGGTTAGTACTTGAGCATTTATTGGGATACTGAGATTACATAAAATGATTATCATCAGAATTAAAGATGGAGTTTTCATGTTTTGCCGTTTTTAAGATTAGACATTTAATGATTAAAGCTATTTTGTGAATGCTAATATAGATAATCTCCTGGAAAGCTACTTTATTCTAAGTACTAATTTATATTTTCTTTTATTTTGTATCCCGGTCATCCCCAACTAATATTATAAATAGCAATGTTCCTTTTTAATTTAAATCTACTTCAAATTTGTATTTAATACAAATTAATAGCCCTTTTATACGTTTATTGGCATATTTTTACTTACTTTGCACCCTATAAAGGCACAACTATGCACAAAAAACTATTAGTGACTGCATATTTTGTAATAGCGGCATTATTGCAAACTATGACAGGCAATTTCCCCTTATCTTTTTTTGCATTCCCTCTGAATGTGATTGTAGCAGTTATATGGGTCTATTTATTATGGCGTCTCTATAAAGAAGGGAATAAGTTGCCGTTAACCCGTTTTCTGCTGTCTTCCCGGACAAGTATTTTATCAATCTTATTATTAATAGGTGGCAGCTTGGTTATCGGGTTGTTTCCCCAATTATCGGAAGCAGAAGCTGCATCCATATCAGGAGTCCCAGCCTCATTGGGATGCTATAACTTTATGACTTCCTGGATATTCATTGCCATTCTTTTTCTTTTATTGAGTAATCTGGCAATGGTGGTTATCCATGCTTTCTATCATCGTGTGCCGGCGAAGAAGCGTTTTCTCCTGAACCATTTAGGATTATGGCTCGCTTTATTTGCCGGATTCTTTGGCAGCAGCGATGTGCAGACATTACGGATTCCGCTTTATGCCGGACAACCGGGACGCGAAGCCTATAGTATGGATGGGAAAGCCTATTATCTGGATTATGAATTGGAACTCTACTCCTTCAATACAGAGTATTATCCGAACGGGATGCCTTCGCGTTTTGCGGCAGATGTACGTATTGGAGAGCAGAGAACTACGCTTGAAGTAAATCATCCTCACAATTACCGTTTGGGAGAAGATATTTATCTGACCGGATATGATACACGTAATGTGGGAAATACCCGATATTGCATTCTTCAGATTGTACGTCAACCCTGGAAATATGTAATGGTGACTGGTATTTTAATGATGTTAGCAGGAGCTGTTCTGCTATTTATTAATGGTCCTAAAAAAGCTAAATCATGATAACCTGGGATAACTTCTATCTGTTTGCAACCGTCTCCATCTGCCTTTGGCTTACGGGTGCCATATCGGCACTTCGTTCATCGGGACAAAGTAAAATAGCTGTTGTACTGACTGTAGCAGGAATTACTTGTCTGGGGATATTCATTGCTGGGCTATGGATATCTCTGGAACGCCCTCCTCTTCGCACTATGGGTGAAACCCGTTTGTGGTATTCCTTTTTTATGGGGATTGCCGGGCTGTTGACGTATATTCGCTGGAAATATCGATGGATACTTTCTTTCTCTACTCTGCTGTCCACTGTTTTTGTTATCATCAATTTGCTGAAGCCCGAGATACATGACCAATCACTTATGCCGGCTTTGCAAAGTGTCTGGTTTATTCCCCATGTCACAGTTTATATGTTCTCCTACTCTGTATTGGGATGTGCTTTCATTATTGCTATTTGCGGGCTTGTACACCACAAAGAAGAATATTTGGTGACAGCGGATAATCTGGTCTATTCTGGTGTGGCTTTTTTATCGATCGGCATGCTTCTTGGATCTTTATGGGCAAAGGAGGCCTGGGGAAATTATTGGAGTTGGGATCCCAAAGAGACCTGGGCAGTGGTTACCTGGATGGGATACCTATTATATATGCACCTGCGCTTACGGGGCAGGTTTTGTAAAAAGATGCTGTATGTCATACTTATTTTCTCCTTTTTGGCTTTGCAGATGTGTTGGTATGGAGTAAATTATTTGCCCTCGGCTCAACAAAGTGTACATTTATATAATCGTAATAATTAACTAAAAGAATCCACAATGAAGAAAAGTACAAAATTTATCATCGCATTACTGGTGACGGTCGGAGCTTTGGCTATCACTTACCGCGTCGTAAATCAGGCTCCGTCAAAAGAGCTTGCCGCTGACGCTCAGATGCAAGAGATCATTACTTCCGGTGGCTGCCTGCAATGCCATTCGGGTAGTCCGGATCTTCCTTTTTATGCAAACTGGCCTGTTGCCGGCGGAATGGTTCAGAAGGACGTGGAACAAGGTTATCGCGCTTTTGACATGACCGAAATGGCTGAAGCCTTAAAAGTCGGTAAACCTGTAGGAAAAGTGGCTTTGGCCAAAGTAGAGAAAGTGATCATGGACGGAACAATGCCCAAACATGCCTACTATATGGTACACTGGGGAGCCAGTGTGACAGATGCTAAAAAGGAAATGGCTATGGCGTGGGCAAAACAACACCGTCTGGCACATTATGCTAACGGGCTGGCTTCAGCCGAATTCGCTAACGAGCCGGTGCGTCCCATCGCTGATTCCATTCCGGTAGATATGCGTAAAGTGATTTTGGGAGATATGCTTTATCACGATACTCGCCTTTCGGCCGACAACACCGTTTCATGTGCATCATGCCATGGATTGAATACGGGAGGGGTAGACAATAAGCAATATTCAGAAGGTGTAGGTGGACAGTTCGGAGGTGTGAATGCTCCGACGGTATACAATGCTGCCTACAATTTCGTGCAGTTCTGGGACGGACGTGCCGGAACACTTGCCGAGCAGGCTGCCGGTCCTCCGTTGAATCCGGTCGAGATGGCTTGCCAGTCTTTTGACGAAATCATTGCAAAACTCGAACAGGACGCTAATTTCACCAAAGCCTTTTTAGCTGTATATCCCGACGGATATTCGGAAAAGAATATCACTGACGCTATCGAAGAGTTCGAAAAGACATTGCTCACTCCCAATTCTCGTTTCGACCTTTATCTGAAAGGTGAAAAGACTGCTATTAACGATATGGAACTTGCCGGATACGAATTGTTTAAGAAATACGATTGCGCTACTTGCCATGTAGGTGAAACTTTGGGTGGTCAGTCTTACGAGTTAATGGGTGTGAAGAGAGATTATTTTGCAGATCGTGGCATTGAATTGACAGAAGAAGATAACGGACGCTTCAAACAGACCCAAAATGATCGTGATAAACATCGTTTCAAAGTTCCCGGTTTAAGAAACATTGCCCTGACAGCTCCTTACTTTCATGACGGTAGCATGAAAACAATGAAGGAGGCTGTGGATTATATGGCCAAATATCAGGTAGATAAGAATCTGCCGGAAGATGAACTGAATAAAATAGTAGCTTTCCTGGAAACACTGACCGGAGAGTATAAAGGTAAACCACTGACCAATGATAATCAGAGCAAGGCATTGTAATGTCTGCCGGATAAAAACAAGAAAAGGATACTCTGCAAAGAGTATCCTTTTTAGTTTTATGCTATGAATGGATTAGTTACGAGGCAGGGCTTCTTTAACAACCATCTGACGGCCTTCGTATTCAGCACCGTTCAACTCAGCGATAACATTTTTGGCTTCGTCGTCGTTCGGCATTTCAACGAATGCGAATCCTTTAGATTTGCGAGTCTCGCGGTCGGTGATCAGTTTTACTGAATCAACTGTTCCGTACTCTTCCATTACTTGTCTCAAATCTGCTTCCTTAACACGATAGCTAAGGTTTCCAATGTACATGTTCATAAAATAAAAAAAATAAAAATTGATAAATAAATTTAGAAACAACAGAAGTTTGAGATTAGATCCGGATTCGACTGATTCAGTAGAAAATAGAGTAAAATAAAACGATCAATTGTTTTCGGCAGCAAAGAACGCCATAATATTTGGATTATCAACTATAAAAGGGCATTTATTTTTCAATAAACGCCCTTTTTTCTTACAGATGTGTCTCTATTAATGTTTACTCAGATAGCTGGCCACTCCGTCTTCGGTTGCTTTCATGGCATCTTTACCTTTCGACCAATTGGCCGGACAAACCTCGCCATACTCTTCAAAATGTTGCAAGGCATCCACCATACGCAGTACTTCGTCTACGTTACGTCCCAATGGTAAGTCGTTGATGACACAATGTCTCACTACACCTTCTTTGTCAATCAGGAACAGACCGCGGAAAGCCACCGGTGCCCCTTCGCATACCCAATTGCCATTTTCATCGGGAGCATAGCTTCCGGCCAGTACTCCGTAACTTTCAGAGATTGATTTAGAAAAGTCGGACACAATAGGATACTTCACGCCTTGGATACCTCCCTCGCTCTTGGGCATCTGCAACCAGGAGAAATGAGAATATTCAGAGTCGACCGAGCAACCTACCACAGCTACGTTCCGTTTTTCAAACTCGTCGAGCCTTTCCTGAAATGCGTGCAGTTCGGTGGGGCATACAAAAGTAAAATCCATCGGATAGAAGAAGAATACTACATACTTTTTCCCTTTATACTGATCCAACGAGAAGTCCTGAACGATTTCATGCCCATTGATTACGGCCGTGGCATCAAATTTCGGCGCTTGTTTTCCAATTAATGATCTCATAATTTTCTTGTTTTAGAAGTTATTAAACGATTCATTTCGGAAACAAAGCTATCAGAATCTTTGTTTGCTACCAAAGTTTAACGATTTATAATATCTATCGGATAATAGACAAAATCTATTGCGGCTTCTTAAATCTCACTTCATATACATCGTTCCGGCGATCTTTCAGGTTACGTACACTGCCATAAGTATGCAACTCGTTCAGCAAATCGAGATCTACGTCCGAAACCAGGATCATTTCCGTATTTGGAGTGGCTTCGGCGCGCTTTCCGTCCGTCGGGAAGGCAAAGTCGCAAGGTGTAAATACCCCAGACTGGGCATACTGAATGTCCATGTTATGTACACGGGGAAGATTGCCTACGCTGCCGGCTATTACAACAAAACATTCGTTCTCAATGGCACGTGCCTGTGCACAGACCCGTACACGTGAATAAGCATTTTGAGTATCGGTGAGGAACGGCACAAACAGAATCTGCATTCCCTGGTCGGCCATCAGCCGGGAAAGTTCGGGAAACTCTACATCATAACAAATCAATATGCCGATCTTGGCACAGTCTGTTTCGAATGTTTTCAACTGTTTGCCCCCGCTCAGTCCCCAGCTCTTTATCTCGTCCGGAGTGACATGAAGCTTTTCATACATTTCGTAAGTTCCGTCACGCCGGCAGAGGAAACCGGCGTTGTACAACAGTCCGTCCTCTTTTATTAGCGGCATGCTGCCCGTAATGATATTGATATTGTAGCTGATTGCCAGATTGATAAAGCGGTCACGGATTTCCTCGGTATATTGGGCCAGTCCGCGGATAGCTTGTGATTCGCCTTTATCATTGTACTTTGACATCAGTGGCGCATTAAAGTATTCGGGGAAAAGCACAAAGTCGCTTTTATAGTCGGATACGGCATCAACGAAAAATTCTACTTGTTCGAAAAGGTCGTCCAAAGTTTTGTAACTGCGCATCTGCCATTGCACCAATCCTACGCGAACCGTCGTTTTGGGAGCGAGGTATTCCTGTGTAGGGGGCTGATAGTAAATGTTATCCCATTGCAACAGGCAAGCATAATGTTTGGATTCTTCATCATTCGGCAGATAATTGGTCATCACCTTCCGAACGTGGAAATCATTGGAAAGTTGAAAAGTGAGCACCGGGTCGTAGATTTCCCGCTGGCGTACGCGGTCAATATACTCTTTGGGACGCATCTTGTCAGCATATTTATGGTAATTCGGAATACGTCCGCCAAACATGATCGCTTTCAGGTTAAGCGTTTCGCAAAGTTCTTTGCGATATTCGTACATGCGCCGTGCCAACCGTAATCCGCGATATTCGGGATGAATAAAGACCTCGATGCCATATAGGATATTTCCTTGGGCTGTGTGGGTATTGAAAGTCTCCTTCCCTGTGACTTGGGCATAAGTGTGGTCGTTCTTCACTTTATCATAATCTACAATGATAGAGAGTGCACAGCCAACGATCTTCTCGTCGACTACGGTTACAATCTGCCCTTCGGGGAAAATCTTGATTAGTTTCTCAATCTGTCCGTGTGTCCAGAAGACATCACTTCCGTCCGAATATACACGTGTAAACGATTGGGATAATTGAGCGTAATCTTCAATCTGGAGGTTACGGATCTGTACCTTATTAATTTTATGAGGATAATCCATAGTAACTTGTATTAAAAAAACGTTGCAAAGGTAAGCTTTATCTTTATAACCGGACAGCTTTCATATAATTTTATACCTTTGCACTTCATAACAACTATCAAGAGTATGCGTAAATTTATTATTTCTTTCTGCTGCTATGTTTTCTTTATTTTTACTTTGGCAGCGCAGGACAAGGCTCCGCACTACACCGTAATTGTTTCGTTGGATGCCTTCCGCTGGGATTACCCGGAGATGTATGATACCCCTAACCTGAACCAGATGGCCCGCGAAGGGGTTAAGGCAACTATGCTCCCCTCCTATCCGGCATCTACTTTCCCCAACCATTATACATTGGCTACGGGGCTGGTACCTGACCATAACGGTATTATCAACAACACTTTCTGGGATGTAAAACGGCATCGGCAATACTCCATGGGAGATCCTGCCACACGAAACAATCCCGACTATTATCTGGGTGAACCGATTTGGATAACAGCCCAGAAGCAAGGTGTAAAAACAGGAAACATCTATTGGGTAGGTTCGGATATTGCCATTAAAGGTTGCTACCCCACTTATTACCGGGAATATGCAGAAAAGCCCCGTCTTACTTTTGAGCAACGGGTAGATTCGACCATCGCTCTGCTGAGAAAGCCGGAAGCGGAACGTCCCCGTTTTGTTATGCTTTACTTTGAGGAGCCGGATGGAGTGACGCATCATCATGGTCCTCACAGCGCGGAAGCTGCCGCTATCGTACATCGTATGGATAGTCTGATAGGAATGTTGCGACAGGGAATCGCTGCTCTCCCCTTCGGAAAAGATGTCAACCTGATTGTTACTGCCGATCATGGGATGACGGAAATCAGTGACGACCGGGTGGTAGATATGAATAAATATCTGCGTCCGGAATGGTGCGAAGCGGTAGACGGGCGGACACCGACTTCTATCTTTACCAAGCCGGAATATCGTGACTCGGTATACAATGCTTTAAAGAATGTAGCCCACATCCATGTTTGGAAAAAAGAAGAGATTCCTGCTGAGCTGAATTACGGAAGCAGTGACCGTGTTGGAGATATTGTAGTGGCTCCCGAATTGGGATGGCAATTTACCGACGTGCCGCGTGCGCTGAAAGGTGCTCATGGTTATTTTCCGCAAAGTCCGGATATGCAAGTAATGTTTCGTGCCTGCGGTCCCGATTTTAAGGAAGGATATGAATCGAAAGGTTTTGTCAATGTAGATATTTATCCGTTACTGGCGTATTTGATGAAGATCACTCCGGAGAAAACGGACGGACAGTTTGAAAGGATAAAAGACATTCTGAAAGATCTGTCTTTTTGATAATCTACTGCGTGTAGAATAGCATATTTCTGTCCAACGGGCAAGGCGGACAAAAAAAACGCCCGGAATTTGAATCAGTCTATTTAAGAATGCAAGCCTATTGCGCGTATTTATTACAATATGCACAACAGGCTTGCGTTATTTTAATCTTTATGATCGAAGTTGACTCTAAACAGTGATCTTTTTTCTATTTTTCGCTTGTTGATCTTTTGCGCTCAAATAGAGAAAAAAGGTCTGCGTTCTTACCATTTTATAATATCATTATACCATATGGGGCAAATGTAGTAATCATCCGGACGGGATGGTTACGGCATAATGAGCAAATGCAGTAACCATTTTCTCTCTTTGCTTACTGTAATTTGTCCGAAAGCCTATTGTTCTACCCCTCTCACGTTACTTCTGAAAGGGGTAGGACTATAGGCTTCGTGTTATTACGCTTCCGGTTCGCCGGATTCATAAAAAGTGCATGTCAGCAATAGATAAGTATATGCTACATTCGGTCAGTATTCAGACCATTCTGCTTTCAAAGTGGAATGGGGCAAGAATCCTCTCCCATCAATGTTTTTTCCAAAGTTTACTCATATCTTCCAATGTCTTTCCTTTGGTTTCGGGCACCCAACGCCATACAAACAGTGCGGCAATCACACAAATGACCCCATAAAGGCTGTAAGCAAACATCGGACTGAAATCATAGAGGGCAGGGAAGGTGGACGAAACAATGTAATTGAATATCCATTGAAATGCTACGGCAATGGCTACGGCTTTGCCACGGATGGTGTTGGGGAAGATTTCGGATATCAGTACCCAGCAAATAGGTCCCCACGACATCATGAAAAAGGCTGCGTATACAATTACCGACAGCACGGGAAGTATCCCCTTAACGCCCATGCTGTCGCACAAGGCAACGGCGAATGCCCCGGCCGCCATACCGATGGACCCGATGATGAGTAAGGGCTTACGACCGAAACGGTCAACGGTAAAGATGGCTACCAGTGTGAAGATAATGTTGACAATCCCCATAATGACGGTTTGCATCATTCCTCCCCCTTCGGCGCCGGCATTTTCGAATATTCGAGGTGCGTAATAAAGCACGGCATTGATGCCGATGGCCTGCTGGAAGACGGAAAGCAGAATACCGATGTGCGCCATAAGTGAACAGCTTTTCTGCCTTTTCCTGCGAAGTAGCCTTTATATCCGCCAAGATTTCTTGTGCCTTGGCGGCTCCGTTCACTTTCTTTAGAATGGAATATGCTTTCTGATCCTGATCGATCATCACCAGATAGCGGGGAGTTTTGGGTACAAAGAAGAGCAGCATGCCGAAGAAGGCAGCCGGAAAAGCTTCGGAACCAAACATGTATCGCCATCCTTCGGTTACGGTCCACATATCCGATTCGCTGCTGACGGAAAGTGTACCGGCGGCATCTTTCAGGATGATCGGATTTTGGTGGTCACCCAAAATCAAGAAGTTTACAAAGTAGACTACCAGCATGCCGAAAATAATGGCAAACTGATTGCAGGACACCAGTGTACCCCGGATATTGGATGGTGCTATTTCGGCAATATACATCGGACAGACGGCAGATGCCAGCCCCACACCGATACCACCTACGATGCGGTAAAGGTTAAAGGCTATAAGCAGGTTCATATCAGCTTTTCCATATTCAAAGAACAGGAACTCGGGGTAATATGACCCCAGTGCCGAAAGGAAAAAGAGAACGGCAGCCAGTCGCAGCGAGTTGCGGCGACCCAACCGTGATGCAAAGATGCCGGACAATGCACCACCCAGTACGCAACCAATCAGTGCACTTGAAGAGGTGATGCCGTGCATCACTTTGTCGTATTGAAAATCTGTGGCTGTGAGGAAGAAGGCTTCGAGCCCTTTCTCAGCTCCCGAAATCACAGCGGTGTCATAGCCGAACAACAGTCCGCCCAGGATGGCTACCGATGTGATGGAATACAGGTAGAGCTTGCTACCTTCGTTGGTATGATTCATGGCATTAGCTTTTTTGAATTACGGTTTGCAGACGGAAACTGTCTGCAAACCGCATTGTACGGACTTATAGTGAGTATATGTTAACGAGCGCTTCATACAACTCTTGTTTACCACTGATTTGTTTCGGCTCACCATTGGATTTTGCATAAGCAACAAGTTCATCCAGAGACATTTTACCTTCTTCAAACTCTTTCCCTTTACCTGTATCGAACGAGGCATAGCGTTCGGACAGCATCTTCCGGTAAGGAGATTCATTGAGCAGATTGGCTGCGCTTTCCAAAGCACGTGCCATCGCGTCCATTCCGGCAATGTGGGCAATGAAAATATCCTCCGGATCGGTAGAGTTCCGGCGGGTCTTGGCGTCGAAGTTTGTTCCGCCGTTGCCCAATCCGTCATTACGGATAATCTGCATCATGGCTTGTGTCAGTTCGAAGTTATCAATCGGGAACTGGTCGGTATCCCATCCATTCTGATAGTCGCCGCGGTTTGCATCGATAGATCCTAACATACCGTTATCTACAGCCACTGCCAGTTCGTGTTCAAATGTATGTCCCGCAAGGGTGGCATGGTTCACTTCAATGTTCACTTTGAAGTCGCGTTCCAGCCCGTGAGCTTTCAGGAAACCGATGACAGTTTCGGTGTCGACATCATACTGGTGCTTGGTCGGCTCCATGGGTTTCGGCTCAATCAGGAAGGTGCCTTTGAAACCTTGTGCGCGGCCATAGTCACGGGCAATGGTGAGCATTTGTGCCAGATGTTCTTTTTCTCGTTTCTGGTCAGTATTCAGCAGCGACATATATCCTTCGCGTCCGCCCCAAAAGACATAGTTTGTCCCCCCCAGTTCTATAGTGGCGTCAATCGCATTCTTAATCTGAACGGCAGCACGGGCCACAACATCGAAATCGGGATTGGTAGCCGCACCGTTCATGTAACGGGCATGGCTGAATACATTGGCTGTTCCCCACAATAGTTTGATACCGGTTTCGGCCTGCTTCTGCTTTGCGTAGGCAACCATCTCTTTCAGGTTGGCTTCATAGGCCTCGATGGTATCAGCTTCTGCAACCAAGTCTACGTCGTGGAAACAATAATATCCAATACCCATCTTCTGCATAAACTCAAAACCTGCATCCATCTTGTTCTTGGCTGCCTGTAAGGGATCAGGGTCACCGTTCCATGAAAATTGTTTGGTTCCGTCTCCAAACTGGTCACCGCCCTCGGCACAAAGTGTATGCCACCACGCCATTGCAAACTTCAGCCAGTCTTTCATCTTGCGGCCGTTAATCACTTTCTCGGCATCGTAATAACGAAATGCCATCGGGTTCTTACTATCTTTACCTTCGAACTTAATTTTCCCTATACCCGGGAAGTACTCTTTTGTTGCCATATTATTTAAAGTTTTAGGAGCTTCGCCCGCTCCTTCTTCATTTGGAGAAGGCACAGGAGACAGCTTTGATGATTCATTTTTTTATCTTATGATTATTCGTTTTCTTTATTCATCTGCATAGATTGGGCCAGGCATTGTTTCCAACGTCCATATGCATCGGCATATTCCTGTTGCCGGGCCGGATCGGGTTCAACGACTTCCAGCTTGTCGAGTGACGCGAAAGCCTCTTGATGGTTTTTGTAGATGCCCGCTCCCATCCCGGCACCCTTGGCTGCGCCGACAGCACCATCTGTGTTATAAAGTTCGATGGTAGCTCCCGTCGTGCCGGCCAATGTGTCACGAAAAATGGGGCTGAGAAACATATTGGCATGTCCGGCATGGATCTTTTCGACAGGGATACCCATTCCTTCCATAATATCGATACCATATTTAAAGGAAAAGACGATGCCTTCTTGTGCCGCACGGATCAAATGCGCCTTGTCATGCATGTTGAAGTCAATTCCGTGAAAACTGCAACCGGTCGTCCGGTTGTTCAGCATGCGTTCCGCTCCGTTACCAAAAGGCAGAATGCTGATGCCTGCACTGCCAACCGGAACCTGTGAAGCAAGGCGGTTCATCTCTGTATATGAGATGCCTTCCGGAGCAACATTGCGTTTTATCCACGAATTGAGAATTCCTGTTCCGTTGATGCAAAGCAATACACCCAGACGTGGATTCGCGGCAGTATGATTGACATGCGCAAAGGTGTTGACACGCGACTGCGGATCATAGCTGATTTCCCCGTTTACTCCGTATACGACTCCCGACGTTCCGGCAGTGGAAGCTATTTCACCCGGATTGAATACATTCAATGAAAGAGCGTTGTTGGGCTGGTCGCCAGCACGGTAAGTGATCGGTGTACCTTCCTGCAATCCAAGTTCCCGGGCAGCACTCCCGGTTAATAGTCCCTGTTCGGCGAAAGTTGGCCGGATGTCGGCTATCAGAGAAGAATCGAACCCATAATATTGCATTAGGAAATCTGCCGTACGGTCATTCCGGAAATCCCAAAGCATACCTTCGGAAAGCCCTTCGACTGTCGTACAGATTTCTCCGCTCAGTTTCATGGCAATATAATCACCCGGCAACATAATTTTATCAATCTGTGCGTAAATGTGCGGCTCGTTTTCCTTTATCCATGCCAGTTTAGAAGCGGTAAAATTGCCGGGAGAATTGAGCAAGTGCGTAAGGCAAAACTCCTCTCCGATTGTTTCGAACGCCCTTTGTCCATAGGGGACCGCACGCGAATCGCACCAGATTATAGCCGGGCGCAGCACGCGCTGCTGTCTGTCTACACATACCAGGCCGTGCATCTGATAAGAGATGCCGATGGCCTTGATGTCTCCGGCAGCTATCCCCGATTCTGAAAGGACGGACTGTGTGGAGAGTTTCAGATTCTCCCACCAGTCTTCCGGTTCCTGTTCTGCCCATCCGGAGCGTACGGCAATAATGCCTGCCTCCGTTTTCGGAAAGAATGCGGAAGCGACGCATTTGCCTGTCCCGACATCTACCAAGCTCGCTTTGACGGACGAGCTGCCTATGTCATACCCTAATAAAAACATGATCTTGTTTATTAATTAATTTGTGATTTAAAATAAAATCTCCATAAGACTTACCGTCTTACCTTATTATATATCTTTTTGTCGAATTTATAATAGCGGGCTGCCCGGTGGGCCACTCCGGTTTGTTTTTCTTCCAATGGTACGACGTACTCCATCAAGGCTATCTTTTTATGGAAGTTGCGTACATCCACTGCTTTGTCGTATACCAGTTCGAACAAGATCCGAAGTTGGGAAGCGGTAAACTTGCGCGGCAGCAGATCAAACAGCATTGAAGGATTGAACTCCACAAATTGCCGGATATAAATCAGCGCTTCTCTGATAATCAGATTATGGTCAAAAGCTAACGTCTTTATGTCTTTCAGTGCCACCCAACAGGCCTGGAACTCATCCAGGTTTTTGTCCAACGCCCGGTCTATCTTTACCATCGATAGATAAGCTATGGTGACAATGCGCTCTACTTTCGATTGCATTGCCCGTTCCAACCAACGCACATCTTTAGGATTGCTCGTCCGGTTTTTAGAACCAAATGCTTTAAATTGCATCAGGTTGACGCTTCGGATACCTGTCAGTTCGAATAAAACACGTTGTGCTGCTTCGTCCAGGTCTTCATCCATGTAGATCAGGCTCCCGGGAAGCTTCATATCATGGTAAACTTCTCCGTTTTCCTCTCCTACCCGCTTAATCAACAGGACTTTGAGTTGCTCTCCGTCAAAACCAATCACTACACAGTCTACTGAGATATGATTGTTTGCCAATGGGGTTTGTTTCGGTATGTCATGCATAATATTTAGTCTTTGAACATTGCAAATATAGAGATATTCTCATCTGGTAAGCAATTAAATTATATGCTATAAAGCATTGTTTTTCATATATATACATATCGTATGTTTTACACTAAGGAGTATTCATCTTATTGTATATACAACAATATGTATTTCTACCTTCCAGGAAAGACAGTAATTGTAGAAAGTACAAAAAGACGGGGATACTTTATAATCAGCTCTTTCGATTGATGGCAGACCATTGGTTTTACGGCGGACTTATTGTATTTTATAAGGTGTGTCATTTTGTATCTTCTTTGTTTTTATCCTATCTTTGTTGTAGAATTATTAAAAAAAACTAAAATGAAACGTTATCCGGTTGTTCTTTCTATTGCCGGTTCCGATTGTTCGGGAGGGGCGGGTATACAGGCAGATATTAAAACGATTTCTGCTCTGGGCGCATACGCGGCATCGGTGATTACCGCAGTCACCGTACAAGATACAAGGGGAGTGAAGGCTGTACACACGGTTCCCGCTGGGATTGTGCAGGGACAGATTGAAGCGGTAATGGACGACTTATGTCCAGATACTCTGAAAATAGGTATGGTAAGTGAACCGCTCCTCGTAAAAGTGATTGCGGATTGCTTACGAAAATACCCTCACCGCCCGGTGGTTTATGACCCCGTTATGGTGTCTACCAGTGGGCGGAAATTAATGACTGACGATGCAATACAGTTGATTAAAGAAGAACTTATCCCGCAAACAACCCTGATAACTCCCAATCTGGATGAAACGGAAGTGCTGACAGGAATGAAAATAACCACAGTGGAAGAGATGATAGATGCGGCCCGGACGCTCTCCACGATGTATCATACTGCAGTATTGGTGAAAGGAGGACACTTGCAGGGAAACGAAATGCAGGATGTATTGTTTGCGGGCGGAAACACCTATATATATAAGGAGAGAAAAATAGAAAGCCGGAATTTACATGGTACCGGATGTACTCTCTCTTCTTCAATCGCCACCTATCTGGCATCAGGACTTCCAATGGATCAGGCAGTAGGCAAAGCCAAAACATATGTCAGCAGGGCCATTGATGCCGGAAAAGAAATAATTGTCGGTCATGGCAACGGCCCGTTGTGTCATTTCTGGAGACCGGAAAAAGCCAGTATATGGGAAGATAAAGAAGAGGAATAAACCGAAAAACACTTCTCTATTGCACAATTTTGTCAATTCTGTGCTATCATATTGCAAAAATATATAACTTTGCACCCGCAAATTAAATTAAAAAACAAAAATATGAAAGCATTTGTATTCCCCGGTCAAGGTGCTCAGTTCGTAGGTATGGGCAAAGACCTGTATGAAACTTCAGCTTTAGCAAAAGAATTGTTTGAAAAAGCAAATGATATCCTGGGATATCGCATTACAGATATTATGTTCAACGGTACTGATGAAGACCTCCGCCAGACCAAGGTTACCCAACCTGCTGTATTCCTTCATTCTGTTATCTCTGCGCTTTGCATGGGGGAAGATTTCAAACCGGAAATGACTGCCGGACACTCATTGGGTGAGTTTTCTGCATTGGTTGCTGCCGGTGCTCTTTCTTTTGAGGACGGTTTGAAACTGGTTTATGCACGTGCCATGGCAATGCAGAAGGCTTGTGAAGCTACTCCTTCTACAATGGCTGCCATTATCGCTCTGCCTGATGAGAAAGTAGAAGAAATCTGTGCGGCTGTTGCCGCCGAAGGCGAAGTTTGTGTACCGGCTAACTACAACTGTCCGGGACAGATTGTAATTTCCGGATCTGTACCGGGAATCGAGAAAGCTTGCGAACTGATGAAGGCAGCCGGAGCAAAACGTGCACTTCCGCTGAAGGTAGGTGGAGCGTTCCACTCTCCTCTGATGGATCCTGCCAAAGTAGAACTGGAAGCTGCTATCAACGCAACCGAAGTCCACACTCCGAAATGTCCGGTTTACCAGAATGTGGATGCTCTGCCTCATACAGATCCGCAAGAAATCAAAAAGAACCTGGTTGCTCAATTGACAGCTTCTGTACGCTGGACTCAAACCGTAAAGAATATGGTTGCCGACGGTGCTACCGACTTCACAGAATGTGGACCGGGCGCCGTATTACAAGGGCTGATCAAGAAGATCGACTCTACAGTATCTGCTCACGGAATTGCATAAAAGTCTTTTTGAAGACTTTCCTATAATACAACACCGAAACTCTTTCTATAGGGTTTCGGTGTTACTTTTTTAAAATAACATATCCGATATCTTGATTTTACAATCTTCCTTCTGGTTTTAAGGAGATATCCAGTTGCCTTTATACCCATTTTGCACAAGTGAATCCGATGGGTGGACATATCTGGCGTGTCCTGAGTACTTTGCAACCTTTTTGCCTATGCTTTTGTTATAATTAGAAACAAACCTATTTGTCCAATGAAAGTACACGAATATCAGGCAAAAGAGATTTTCTCCTCTTACGGAATACCTGTCGAAAGACATGCTTTGTGCCATACTGCAGACGGCGCTGTAGCCGCTTACCACCGTATGGGTGTAAACCGGGTCGCAATTAAGGCACAAGTATTGACCGGGGGCCGTGGAAAAGCCGGTGGGGTAAAACTTGCCGATAACGACAGGGATGTCTATCAATATGCTCAAACGATTTTGGGGATGACCATTAAAGGATATCCCGTAACCAAAGTCCTTCTTAGTGAAGCCATCAATATCGCCGCAGAATATTATATCAGTTTTACGATAGATCGTAATACACGTTCTGTTGTACTGATCATGAGTGCAGCCGGTGGCATGGACATTGAGGAAGTGGCTCGTCAATATCCCGAAAAAATAATGCGTTACAACATTGATCCTCTGGTCGGGATTCCCGATTATCTGGCACGTAAATTTGCTTTCTCTCTATTCGAACAAGCAGAGCAGGCCAATCGGATGACAACCATTATTCAAAACCTTTACAAAGCATTTATTGAAAAGGATGCCTCACTGGCTGAGATTAATCCATTGGTACTTACCCCTACGGGTACATTACTGGCAATTGATGCGAAAATGGTGCTTGATGATAACGCACTTTACCGTCATTCGGATTTGCAGAAACTATCAGAACCTACAGAAGATGAAAAGCTTGAAGCTATTGCCAAAGAGAGGGGATTCAGTTATGTCCGTATGGATGGCGAAATTGGCTGTATGGTTAACGGAGCCGGTTTAGCTATGGCAACCATGGATATGATTAAACTTTATGGAGGTAATCCGGCAAATTTTCTTGATATTGGCGGTAGCTCGAATCCTATCAAAGTAATAGAAGCAATGAAATTATTGCTGGATGATAAAAAGGTAAAGGTTGTCTTTATCAATATTTTCGGTGGCATCACCCGAGGTGATGACGTGGCTGTCGGACTATTGCAGGCATTTGACCAGATACATACGGATATCCCTATTATTGTACGACTGACGGGCACGAACGAACGTATGGGACGTGAATTATTGAGTAAAAATAGTCGTTTTCAGGTAGCACAAACAATGGAAGAAGCTACTCGGATGGCTGTAGAATCATTAAAAAAAGAATCGATATGAGCATACTTATTGATAAATCCACCCGACTCCTGGTACAGGGAATTACAGGCAGGGACGGACTCTTTCATGCAAAAAAGATGGCTGAATATGGAACTAATGTAGTGGGTGGCACATCGCCCGGAAAAGGAGGCACAATGGTAGATGATACCTTTCCGGTATTCAATACCATGTATGAAGCTGTCCGCCGCACACAGGCCAATACATCTATTATTTTTGTACCGGCCCGTTTTGCTGCTGATGCTATTATGGAGGCTGCCGATGCAGGTATCCGATTGATTATTTGCATTACAGAAGGAATTCCGACACTGGACGTGATAAAAGCCTATCGGTTTGCTGAACAGAAAGGAGCAAAACTGATTGGACCAAACTGTCCGGGGCTTATCTCTCCGGGGAAAAGTCTGGTAGGTATTCTTCCCGGACAGGTATTCAGTCCGGGCAATATAGGAGTGATAAGCCGAAGCGGAACACTGACTTACGAAATCGTGTCACATCTCACAGCCAAAGGTATGGGGCAATCCACCGCTATCGGCATGGGGGGAGATCCTGTTGTCGGACTTTATTTCCGTGAATTATTGGCAATGTTACAGAATGATCCTCAAACAGATGCTATTGTTATGATTGGTGAGATCGGAGGAAATGCAGAAGAACTGGCCGCAGCATATATTTGTGAACATGTAACTAAACCTGTAGTAGCATTTATTGCAGGGCAATCTGCCCCGCCGGGCAAGCAGATGGGACATGCCGGAGCCATTATATCCGGAAGTTCCGGTTCTGCTGCCGAAAAAATTTCAGCATTGGAGATTGCAGGAATCAGGGTCGCCGGCGAACCTTCGGAAATACCGGACCTGTTAAAGGGGCGTTTTTGAACAAATCATTTTAATTCATCAAACTTATAGACTTAACGATATGAGTAGGCGCAAGGAATTAGAGCATGAGGTATCTCTTGCTCAGGAAAGAATTAAGAAAGCTCCCAAAGATACCCCCAGAGAGATACTGAAGATATGGGAGCAAGAGTTGGTTGATCTGGAAGTGGAACTTAATAATTTGGTCGACGACGAGGAAGATAATAACGATTGAATCACTTTTCTGCCTAATAAAAGGCCCGTACAAAAATTGTACGGGCTTTTTCAAGGAAATAGAATACTCCCAGCTACCTTCGGGAATGGCTACGCATAAAGGGTGTACGGCTCCCTCACTTTATCAGTTGTATAACATTTATAATAAGACGGTATTTTATCTACTTTGTTCCGTTTTCATCCATCTTTTAACTATTTATTTTCACATTTACTCTTTGTCGGGTTATTCTTTGATAAGATGTAACAGGATTATCCTGCAATCATTGACATACATCAAAAACAAACAGTTTAAAACAGCCTTTTTATCCTACGTCAATTCAATCGTCATATTTCTCCCTTACATTTGTAATGTTTTCAAGGTATAACATAAAAATTTGAGATTATGAAATGGGTAAAAAGATTGTTGGATAGAATCGGTAATTCCGATTCTATGATTTGGGGCTATGTAATGCTCCATGAATAAAGGATTATAAAACAGAGTTTGATTGAAAAAAACGTTTGAAAAAGGAGGCCGGGATTATCGCGGACTCCTTTTTTAGTTAATCCCCCTTATTATTTGTACAAATATGGTTTATTTTACTCTTCTTGTTCCAAAGCCGGATTATCCGGTAAAGAGTACTTGAGATTTACACTAAAAAATGCAAAACCAGAATAAAAACATGACTTAAAAATTCTGTATTTGAATGTTTTTCTGTATATTAGGAACATAACCAAATAATGTAAAATGGAATTAGAAACAATTGGAGAAAACGCCGGCAAAGTATGGCGCACCCTGAATGAAATGAGGGGAAAAATATCTATTCAGGAACTTAGTCGGAAAATTAACCTCAGCGCTGAAGATGTTGCACTTGCAGTAGGTTGGTTAGCCAGAGAAAATAATATTTTTATTCAGAGACACAACTACCTGCTATATGTCAGTCATGATGCTTTCTGATTTTACTTTAAGAGAATTGACTGTCAGAGTCTAAGAAATATAATAGGGATTATTCGTCACCGGATAATCCCTATTATATTTCTTACGATTTAGGACAAGTATGCGTGTCACTCTCTTTCCTAAAAATTAAATTTGTCAGAAAATAAGCTAACTCTACCATCATGATGCCAATGGTAGCACCAGCCAATACGTCACTTAGCCAATGACGATTGTTTAATTGGCGTGTGAAGCCGGTAACAACAGCCGGCAGGAAAGTGGCAATGGTGGCTAAAGGAGTCTTGAAGCCATATTCTTTATATAAAAGAGTAGCAGCCGTAAAAGCAGTAGCCGTATGGCCTGAAGGGAAGGAAAGAAAATCCGAACCGTCTGGACGGAGAACACCCGCCAATGATTTCATGGAGATGACTACTGCTCCCATTAAGACATACGCAAATGCAGTTGAAACGAGCATACGTTTCCAGTTACTACGACTTTTTACTCCTGCAAGTTTCAATATAAACATGACAACAATCGGTAGATAGGGTAGAAAATCATCATACCGATATGCAAAAGTCGAAGCATGCATATTCCGCAGATGATAGATATATTGATCTGCACTTGTCAATAACCCGGCCCGCAGGGCACATACTATAAGGGTACAGGCAAATAGCCAAAGTATTAATTTACGTGGACTCATTTCGTTCTATTATAGGTTTATAGTATATGCCTACAAAGATAATTCTTTTGATGCAGAAGACATTAGGAACAATTAATATGAAAATATTATTTGTCTTATTATAACATTCATATTAATAAATATTCCGGGAGCTGCAAAGATCGAACGAAAGTAGATAACTCAATCTGTCAAATGTCAGAAAAACCGGAGCCCTACTTCTGCTGTCACATTTTACAATAAATAGAAGCAGGCATTATTCTCAAAAGCATTGCTACATATCTCCATCTTCTTGAGATGTATACAACTTTTCTTTTCCGAAAGATCGCCCGGTATATCTGTTGTACGGCTTTCTGTAGTGGAGTGACCCAAAACAACCCCTCTCCTTTAGCCATCGCTGTATCTACGAATCCTGGGCGTATGTCCGTAATGTGAATGGGGTAAGATAGCTTGGCTGCTTTCTTCCTCAAGCCTTCCGTATAATTGATTTGATAGGCTTTCGAAGCATTGTATGCCGGTGCTATTCCTTCACCACGCATCCCGCCTACAGAGGAAATTGTAACCAGATGCCCCGATTCTTGTCTCTGGAAAAAATAAAATGCCCAGTCTGCCACATTGGTGAATCCGATAACATTGGTCAAAAGAGCCGGTCTCTCTAAATTATAATCGAGCTCAGGGTTTAGTTCCCCTACCCCCGAACAGAACACGAGTATATCCATACCTCCCATTCTGTCCACAAGATTATTGAGTTGCCGGATTGTATCAGTTTCCTTTGTAACATCTGATATGGTATAAAAACAGTTTTTATTTTGTGAACAAAGCTCTTGCAGTTTATTTTCCCTTCGTCCCGTTATGCCAACCATATTCCCTTCCTGAATAAACCGTTCTGCCAATCCTCTACCGATCCCGGATGTAGCTCCTATTATGATAACCTTTTTCATTTTTATTCTTTTTAATGCTTACACAAAGGTATTGGGATCGGAACAAATGAATCTTGACTGAAATCAAGATTTTATTTTTGTACTAACTTTCTTCGAAGACGGCTGAGTGTTTCCGGACATATCATCAGATAGGATGCCAGTTCCTTCAATGAAATCAAATTCAACAGTCCGGGACAACGTTCAAGTATCTCCCTATATCGTTCTTCGGGCGTCATGCTGTACATCGATATCATCCGTTCATATACTTCCCATAACAATATTTCAGCTATATGTCTACCCAATTTCAGATTCGTGTCGTCCCGGTCATAGAATTCCTCTAACTGTCTGTTGTTTACTATATAAACAGTGCAGTTACAAATGGCTTGTATATCTACATTTGAATTATCTCCTAAACGGAATGCCGGATAATTACCCACAAACGAGTGTTCGAATGTATAGCCTACAATTTTATTTTCTCCCCGACTGTTGGTACAGCAATAGCGGAAAGAACCTTCTGCCACATACCCCATCAATTTGCAGGATTCACTTTGTCGGCAAAAGAAATCTCCTTTTTGATATTGGGTAAGTTGCCCATTTTGAAGTACAAAATCTGTAATGGGGGCAAAGTTAACCTTCGATGTATACTTATTGAAATCTTTTGCTTCTTCCATGATATAATTTCATTTTGAAGTGCGAATATAAATAATGCGGACTGAACTATGATACTCAATCCGCATTAAAATGATCTTTGGGGGACTTTATCCGCAATGGAAGTACTTGCTTACTAATGCCAGCATCTCCTCCGGTTTGCCCTGTATCTCTATACGCAGGGTAGCATCATTATAGCTTCGTAATCTACTGATAATGCCATCAATCATAGCAGGGCTGAATACATTATACTGTTCAAATACAGTCCGTTGTTTCTGTAAGCAGTCTGCTGATGCCGCACAGCTATCCGGTAGTTGTGCTAAGTTTTTCAGTTTATCAGCATTCTCTTTTTGATGGATATTTACGTTAACGTATGTCTTCTCTGCAATGGTTAAGGCGTTGTCTATCTCAAAACCGTGACGACAAGCCACTGCAAGTCCTGCCAGTAATTGATAGAGATCGGCTGATCCGTCCGGTGAACGCATTTCCACTGTCTGCTTTTGCGTCGTATCATAGTGGCTGTCCAACTCCAATGGATTGGCTAACGCACACATATCTGTTTTAGCAGACCATCCCAATGGAACTCGTACCAATACAGAACGATTTCGATCGCCCCAACAAACATTAGTCGGCGCCTCTTGATGTGGTACAAGCCGGAAATATGAAGTAGGATTTGTATTTCCGAAAGCCGTGATGGATGGGGCAAGCAGCATCATGCCCGCAATGGCTCTACGAGCTGTATCAGAAAGAATCCCACCTTTTAGCATCTGGTTCTGTCCGTCTTTCATCATGCGCATATGGATATGTAATCCGGATCCAGCTTTGCCCACTGTAATTTTCGGAGCAAATGTAATATCATAACCATATTGGTAAGCTAAGTTGCGGATAACCCATTTGGCTATTATCAATTGGTCGGCAGCATCTTCTGCACGGACTGGCAGAAATTCTATTTCATTTTGCTCGTAGACTTTATCGTCAAGCATAAAATTACCGACTTCAGAATGCCCGTATTTTATTTGTCCACCCGTTTGAGCTATGTAAGACATACATTGTGTACGGAAATCATTGAATTTAGCATAAGGTCCTGATTCATGATAACCGCGCTGATCGGTTGCCGGAAACATTCCGTCGTCCTCGGCAATCACATAATACTCCAATTCTCCCATAGCCTGAAACTCCATGCCTGTTACTTCCGTGAACGCTTTACAAGCTTTGTGTAAGGTATATTCGGGAGAACTTTCCAGAGGTTCTCCATCTTTATTAAAGAAAGAGCAAAGCATCACGAGTGTAGGTAATTCTGCAAATGGATCAACGAATGCGGTACGGAAGCGTGGAATTACATACAAATCACTGCTCCCTGCCTCTATAAAAGGAAACAGGCTTGATCCATCCACTCGTTCACCACAAGTCAGGATAGCATCCAGATAGGCAGCGTTGTTTATTACAAAATTCAATGTTTTAAGTCGTCCGTCCGCAGCAGGATACATAAAGTTAACCATGCGGATTTCATTTTGTTGGATATAGGAAATAATATCTGCTTTTGTAAATTCAGCAGCAGGCTTTTGCAAAAATGTCACCAGATGATTGGGACTCATTAATAATTCTTGATTCATCATACGTTGATTGTTGTTTCATTAATTATTTGGGTTAACAGATTATTTTATGAACCAAAGATACACAAAAAGTTAGCAAATCAAGATTTATTCCCATGAAAAATAATAGTTCCCTTTCATCCGCTGACGATTCGGCTATTCTTTAATTTAGACTCACTCCTATGCTACTTACTTCTTTGTTTTTTATACCTTTGCATCCGATTTTAAATAAGGTATAGAATATATGGTACAAAATCAGGTCCAACCGGTTCGTAGGATTGCATTTCCTATATTGATCGCATTAAGTATTTCTCACTGTTTAAATGATCTTTTGCAGGCTGTCATTTCGGCTGTATATCCTCTCTTTAAAGAAGATCTCTCGTTAAGTTTTGCTCAGATTGGATTGATAACTCTTGTTTACCAGATGTCCGCTTCCGTGTTTCAACCACTGACCGGTCTTATTTTTGACAAACGTCCTATAGCATGGTCACTTCCCATCGGAATGAGTTTCACACTGGTAGGTATGTTGAATCTGGCTTTTGCATCCAATTTACACTGGTTGCTTGCATCCGTTTTTATTATTGGAATCGGTTCTTCTGTCCTTCATCCCGAAGCATCACGTATAACCTTTTTAGCTTCAGGAGGAAAACGGGGATTAGCGCAATCACTCTTTCAGGTGGGCGGCAATTTGGGCGGATCATTAGGCCCTTTGTTAGTGGCGTTGTTAGTGGCTCCTTACGGCAGGCATTATATTGCTTTGTTTGCAATTCTTGCTTTAGCGGCTATCTGTGCAATGTTCCCTATTTGTCGGTGGTACCGGGCCTATCTGAACCATCTTAAAAAACGTCCCATACTTGCAAGAACCTATATTGAACGCCCGCTCTCTCCAGGCAAAACAGTGTTTGCCATTACGATACTGATGATCTTGATCTTTTCTAAATATATTTATATGGCGAGTCTGAATAGCTATTATACTTTCTATCTGATACATAAGTTTAATGTAAGTATTCAGCAATCACAACTCTTCTTATTTGTATTTCTGGTAGCTACTGCCATCGGTACATTAATGGGAGGCCCTATCGGTGATAAGGTCGGGCGCAAATATGTAATTTGGGGATCAATCCTTGGCACAGCACCGTTTAGTTTGTTGATGCCACATGCCGGACTTGTATGGACTGTACTTCTTAGTTTTTGCGTCGGACTGATGTTATCGTCCGCTTTTCCCGCTATTTTGCTTTATGCGCAGGAACTGCTTCCTAATAAATTAGGGCTGATTTCGGGACTCTTTTTTGGATTTGCATTTGGTGTTGCCGGTATCGCCTCTGCTGTCCTTGGCAATATGGCCGATAAATTTGGAATCGATGCGGTATACAATGTTTGTGCATTCATGCCGTTATTAGGATTGGTAACTTGGTTTTTACCGGATTTAAAAAAAACGAAAAAAGAAAAATAAGAATAATTGAAAAGTAGTCTGTATCTGCTTTTTATATTTGAATAAATAAAATCCGGAAGCACTTTTCCGGATTTTATCCTTTTTAATGCTATTTTCTACCAGTTTTTTTCTTATATCAATTCTCCCTCTTAATTATTTTACTAATTTCGTGGCGTACATATATGAATCAAGTAAATGAAAATGGAGAATAACGCATTAACCGGAAAACCTTATAACATTGGATATGCCTTAAGCGGAGGCTTTATTAAAGGATTTGCCCATTTGGGAGTTATCCAGGCCTTATTGGAGCATGATATTAAACCGGATATCATTTCAGGAGTAAGTGCCGGAGCTTTGGCCGGAGTTTTTTACGCCGACGGTAACGAACCCTATAGAGTGTTGGACTACTTTTCCGGACATAAATTTCAGGACTTGACCAAACTTGTGATTCCCAAAGTCGGTTTATTTGCACTGGGAGAATTTATAGACTTTCTGAAGTCGAATCTTAAAGCACAGAAACTGGAAGACTTAAAACTTCCACTTATCATCACCGCCACTGATCTGGATCATGGGCGCAGTATGCATTTTCATAAAGGGAATATAGCCGAACGAGTGGCAGCTTCATGCTGTATGCCGGTATTGTTTACGCCTGTAAAAATAGGAAATACACACTATGTGGACGGAGGGCTTTTGATGAATCTACCGGTTTCTACCATCCGAAATGAATGTGAAAAAGTAGTGGCAGTAAATGTCAGTCCGCTGATGGCAGAGAAATATAAAATGAATATTGTCAGTATTGCCATGCGCTCTTATCATTTTATGTTTCGCGCCAATACGTTTCCGGAGCGCGATAATTGTGATTTACTAATAGAACCTTATAATCTGGAGGGTTACAGCAATACTGAGCTTGAAAAAGCTGAAGAGATTTTTGAGCAAGGCTATAACACAGCTTCCGAAGTTTTGGATCAACTGATTGAGGAGAAAGGAAAGATATGGAGATAATAAAAACCGGATTGGCTGCTTTTGGTATGTCGGGACAGGTATTTCATGCCCCGTTTATCAGTACGAATCCGCATTTCAAACTTTGTAAAATAGTAGAGCGTACCAAGGAACTCTCTAAAGCACGTTATCCGCAAGCAACGATTGTGCGTAGTTTTAATGAGTTGACAGAGGATCCCGAGATAGATCTGATTGTGGTTAATACCCCGGACAGTACACATTATGAATATACCCGAATGGCTCTTAAAGCCGGAAAAAACGTGGTAGTTGAGAAACCTTTTACTTCTACTACAGAACAAGGAAAAGAATTAATAGCTTTGTCTGAACAAAAAGGACTAATGCTTAGTGTGTATCAAAACCGCAGGTGGGATGCAGACTTTTTGACAGTACGTGATATTCTTGATAAGTCGTTGTTAGGTCGCTTAGTGGAATATGAATCAACTTTCGCCCGTTACCGAAACTTTATCAAGCCTAACACATGGAAAGAAACCGGAGTATCGGGAGGTGGACTGACATATAATCTGGGATCACACCTGATTGATCAGGCAGTTCAGCTTTTCGGAATGCCTGAAGCTGTTTTTGCCGATTTGGGTGTACTTCGTAATGGAGGAAAAGTAGATGATTATTTTATAATTCATTTGTTACGTCCTTCCTTGGCACCTGATGTGAAGATCACCCTGAAAGCAAGCTATTTGATGCGGGAAGCCGAACCACGTTTCATGTTGCATGGGACGTTAGGATCGTATGTCAAATATGGAGTCGACAAACAAGAAGCTGCCTTATTGGCTGGTGAAATGCCTGGCAGCCCTAATTGGGGAGAGGAATCGGAACAAGAATGGGGATTATTGCATACAGAAATGAATGGAAAAGAAATCTGCCGGAAATATCCGGGTATATCCGGTAATTATGGTGGTTTCTATCAGAATATATATGAACACTTGTGTTTAGGAAAAACGTTGAAAACGCATGCACAAGACATCTTGAATGTGATACGAATAATCGAAGCGGCTTATCAGAGCCATCGGGAAACTAAAATAGTTAATCTTAAATAGCTTTTATAAAAATGAAGAACGAAGAAAAAATGATTATTTATCAAGTGTTTACGCGCTTGTTTGGAAATAATAATAACCACTGCATCAATAACGGAGACATCTTACAAAACGGTTGTGGAAAAATGGCTGATTTCACAGCCAAAGCTTTGGGTGAGATCAGAAAGCTCGGAGCGACTCATATTTGGTATACCGGTATTATCGAACACGCTACTCAGACTGATTACAGAAGATATAATATCCGACCGGATCATCCGGCTATTGTAAAAGGCAAAGCGGGCTCTCCTTATGCCATTAAGGATTATTATGATGTAGATCCGGATTTGGCTACTGATGTTCCCGGACGAATGAAAGAGTTTGAAAACCTGGTAAACCGCACACACAGGGTAGGACTAAAAGTGATTATCGACTTTGTACCGAATCATGTAGCGCGCCAATATCATTCGGATACACAGCCGGATGGTACCAGCCAGCTCGGAGCCAACGATGATCCTAATTACTCGTTCAGTCCATACAATAATTTTTATTATATTCCACAATCGGAATTGCACGGTCAGTTTGATATGACAGGAAACGCAGTGGAACCTTATCGTGAATTTCCTGCCAAAGCAACTGGTAACAATCGATTTGATGCTTACCCGAATATAAATGACTGGTATGAAACTGTAAAGCTGAATTATGGAGTAGATTATCAAAATGGAGGAACCTGTCATTTTTCACCGACTCCGGATACCTGGATTAAAATGTTGGATATTCTTTTTTTCTGGGCTTCCAAGAACATTGATGGATTCCGTTGTGATATGGCTGAAATGGTTCCGGTAGAGTTCTGGGAATGGGCTATTCCACAAGTGAAACAAACCTATTCCAATATTTTGTTTATTGCTGAAGTATACAATCCTCACGAATATAAAAATTATCTGTTTCGTGGTAAGTTCGATTATCTCTATGATAAAGTAGGACTGTATGATACCTTGCGTAACGTGGCTTGTGGTTATGATTCAGCAACTGCCATCACCCGTAGTTGGCAGTCTTTGGGGGGGATTGAAAAGCGGATGCTTAACTTCCTTGAGAATCATGACGAACAGCGCATTGCATCTGATTTCTTTGCCGGAGACCCACGCAAGGGCATTCCCGCACTAATCGTATCAGCTTGCATGAATACGAATCCGATGATGATCTATTTTGGTCAGGAGTTCGGAGAAATGGGAATGGATAGTGAAGGATTCAGCGGACGTGACGGACGAACCACTATTTTCGATTATTGGAGTGTAGACACCATTCGGCGTTGGCGTAACGAAGGTAAATTTGATGGAAAAATGCTAACTGAAGAACAAAAGCATTTATATGCAATTTACCATAAGGTTTTGACTCTATGTAATGAAGAGCAGGCAATATCAAAAGGTGTATTTTTTGATTTGATGTATGCCAATGAAAATGGATGGAGATTTAATGAACATAAGCAGTATACTTTCATGCGTAAGTATAAAAATGAATTGCTGTTTGTAGTCGTAAACTTTGATAATCAATCGGTAAATGTTGCAATTAATGTACCTTCTCATGCCTTCGATTTTTTGCAGATTCCCCAATTTGACTCATACAAAGCAACCGATTTAATGACCGATAAAGAAGAAGTAGTCTGTTTATTGCCTTATAAAGCCACAGAAATAGCTTTAGGAGCATATACCGGTAAAATACTGAAGATTAAATTTTAGTTGAATATAAAACAGCCCTTGCAATCTAATCTGTGCAAGGGCTGTTTTTTATCTGTTTATTCCCATTTTTATTTGGTTCTTTTCAATACCATTGCTGTTCGCGCAGGAATATAGAGTTTCAACCATTCTTTCTTTTCTTTTTTATATAAAGAATCGGGCAATGTGAAATGTTTCACACTATCGTCTGACAAGCCATTGCCTCCATAAACTACATTGTCTGTATTCAATATTACCTCATAAGTTCCGGGGGTTACCAAAAATCCATAATCAGTAAATGATTGTTTCGGATTGAAATTGAACACAAAAATCAAGTCTTTACGTTGGTATGCCAGTACTTGGTCACCATCGTTATGCCAAATTTCCTGTACAGGAGTCTGCTGAATGTTTTTAACGCTCTTGATTACTTTCAGCATGTCAGCATCAAAATCACCTAAATAATGGTAAGTCAGGTTTTTATTATCAACCAAATCCCACTGCCGGCGAGCATATTTACATGACCATCCGTTACCTTCACGCGGGAAGTCAATCCATTCCGGATGTCCGAATTCGTTTCCCATAAAATTCAGGTATCCACCGTTGATCGTACTTGCCGTAAGTAGACGAATCATTTTATGGAGAGCAATGCCCCTATGAACCATATAGTTTTCATCGCCCTTCTGCATATGCCAGTACATGTCGGCGTCAATCAGGCGGAATATGATTGTCTTATCTCCTACTAACGCCTGATCATGGCTTTCGGCATATGAGATTGTCTTCTCATCCTGTCGGCGGTTAGTTACTTCCCAAAACATGCTGGATGGCTTCCAGTCTTCGTCTATCTTTTCTTTAATGGTCTTAATCCAATAGTCGGGGATATTCATAGCCATACGATAGTCAAATCCATACCCTCCGTCTTCCACTTTGGCGGCAAGTCCCGGCATACCGGATACCTCTTCTGCAATGGTAATAGCCTTAGGATTCACTTCATGAATCAATTCATTAGCCAGTGTCAAGTAACAGATGGCATTGCCATCCTGATGCCCATTAAAATAATCTCCATAATTACAGAATGCCTCGCCCAATCCGTGGCTGTAATAGAGCATAGAAGTGACACCATCGAAACGGAATCCGTCAAAGCGATACTCTTCCAGCCAGTATTTGCAGTTTGAAAGCAAGAAATGCACTACTTCGTTTTTACCATAGTCGAAGCAAAGTGAATCCCATGCCGGATGTTCTCTGCGTCCGCCCGGATAGAAATATTGGTTCGGATCACCTGCAAAGTTGCCCAACCCTTCTACCTCATTTTTTACGGCATGCGAATGAACAATGTCCATAATAACGGCAATACCCAGTTCGTGAGCTGTATCAATTAACAGTTTGAGTTCCTCTGGAGTGCCGAAACGAGATGATGCCGCAAAGAAACTTGACACATGATAACCGAAACTACCATAATATGGATGCTCCTGTATGGCCATAATCTGGATACAATTGTATCCCTCTTTGGCAATGCGTGGCAAAATTTTCTCGCGAAATTCATTATATGTTCCAACTTTTTCCTCTTGCTGTGCCATACCGATGTGGCATTCGTAAATCAGCAATGGATCGGTACTGGGTTTAAAGGTTTTCTTTTTAAATTTAAATGGCTTCTCCGGTGCCCATACCTGAGCACTGAATATTTTGGTGCTTTCATCCTGCACGACCCGGTTAGCCCAAGCGGGAATTCGTTCTCCCTGACCACCTTCCCAGTATACATGTAATTTATATAGATCGCCGTGTTTGATAGCGTCAGCAGGCAATTTAATTTCCCAGTTACCATTTTTCAGGCGTTTTAGTTTATAAGTAGGTTTTTCTTCCCAATTACTGAATGTACCTACCATGTAAATATGCGACGCATTCGGTGCCCACTCACGGAATATCCATCCTTTATCAGTGCGATGTAAACCGAAATAAAGATATCCGGAAGCGAAGTCCGACAACGTAGATTTTCCCCCATTGGTCAATTCGGCCTTCTTATCCATGGCATGTTCAAAACGTCCGACGATAGCGTCTTTGTAAGGTTCCAGCCAAGGATCATTTTTAATCAGATTAAGAGTCTTTTCCATAAAAAGGATGTATTATTGTGTTTCAGAATTTGTTTTTAGAGTCATTCAGGATATAACTATCCAATCGTTATTCAAAATCATCGATAGTAAAATTCGTAAAGTCAGCAAAGCGTTTGAATTGCCGGAATACCTCTTCTGTTTTATCCAGAATATCAGGAGACAGGAAAAAACTGTCTGGCACAGAATAAGCGCAAGTAAATTCTTTAGGTTTCAAATAATCAATGTATTTGAAATCTTTAGGAAAACCTTTAGGAGCAGTTTTTAGAAAATCTTCACCAACGACTGGAAAGAACTTTTTGAATTCAGGATCTTCCACAATTGAACGATACTCGTCAATGTTATCATAAATAGATTGACGCAATGCTTTTAAAACGTTGGGTGGCAGGCATAAACTACCTCCGGCCAGCATACAACCTTCTGGTTGTATATGTACGTAATAACCACTATGATTGGATTTTTTCCCTTTCGCATTAATATATCCTCCGAAATGATTCTTATAAGGAGTTTTATCAGAAGAAAAACGGGTGTCTCGGTAAATACGATAGGTACAATCTTTGGGTTGAATGCCACGGATACTTTCGTCAAAGAGTGAAATACGGGCAATTACGGAAGAAAGGAAGTTTTCAAATTCTATGCGGGCTATTTCATATTCACCCCGATGTTCATTAAACCACTCACGATTGTTATTCGCAGTAAGGTCTTTTAAAAAACGAAAGATAACAGGTATATTACTCATTGTGTCATTCTTTTCTGTTTATATCCCACAAATATATAAGAATTATTTGTAACTATCCATAAAATTGACGAAAAACAGGTATAAAAAAAGTGTCGGCTACAAAGAGCCGACACTTTAACACATTTATCAATAAAACAGACGCCTCTGTTTCTGACGTACTTACTTATCACAAGCTGGTACAATCTCTTTAATTAATCTTATATCTAATACTATGAAAAACACATCTATATAACATGCCCCAAAGAGGTTTTGTTCAAACAGACCAGAAATAAACTTGTTAATAATCGTTATATCCGTATGAGATCCTGATTGACATCAATCTTTATCTTACCAAAGTCGATCATTGCGTTGAATAAACAGATTTGAGAGTATTCAAACAACCGCTCTACGGTTATTTCTTTTTCCTTGATTAGATTCATAGCTAACAATGATGCTCTTCGGGTACCTTTAAGGAGAGGCTGTTTTGGGGTATACCATTCATTTCCATCGAAAAGAGCAATATTACCTATAGATGTATCTGTCAGAAGTCCATTCTTGACAATTAGTATGTCGTCTTGTTCCTGTCTGCGAGCGAAAAGTTCATTAATTACACTCCGATCTGTACTTTTGTAAGTGTAATCGATATCATCCGAATAAACAATCTGTAAAGAATGTACCGGACGTATCTGATAAGACGTATATGTAATCTCCTCTATTTCGCGACCATAGATTACTCTGCACTTCATCACTCCTTCGCTTGATACAGGATAAAGGTATTTTGATAGCTCTAACGCTGGCTGTTCCGGCCAGAAAACTGCACGTGTCCGGTTCATCCGATTCGTGTGATAATCCAGATTATATATTATTCCTCTCTCTATATGTATTGTTTCAATAAATTGGCACATAAACTTTCTGCTTCATTTCATTATATTCACTTTCTAAGTCACTTTTACAGGTAATCCCTCCTCCACTCTTAAAAAACATTTTTCCATCTTGTTCTTCAATGAAACGAATCATGACGGCACTATCCAACTTTTTTCCGTTATAGTATCCGGTAATGCCAGTATAAAACCCTCTATCATAATTTTCCGCCTGTTCTATTATCTCCATCGTTTTATGTTTTGGGGCTCCCGTAATGGAACCGGCAGGGAGAAGCTTGAAAAGAATATCTCCCAAACAGGAAACATAATCTTTCGGCAAAATCCCACTGATTTCCGAACTGGTCTGTAAAATAGGGCCGTGATTTGTATGGAGAGTATCTACATAGCGATAACGGGTTACAGCTACACAATCTGCCACCATACTCAAATCATTCCGTATCAGATCAACAATTGTGGCATGTTCTGCCGCCTCCTTTTCATCCTCCATCAATACCTCCAAGGCGGAAGGTAAAGTTGCGTCCATTGTTCCTTTCATAGGATAAGAACAAATCTTCCCATTCTCTATACGAATGAATATCTCTGGGGAAAAAACGACAAAGCGATTCTTCAGCCAAAGTTTGTATAAAGCTTGAGAATGATAAAAAATATCTTCCAATCCTAAATTTGTAGCGACCGGAGTTATACAGGTGAGATTCGTTAAAAAACTATTTCCTCCCAGAATATTTCTGCGTACAATATCGAACGAAGTTTTATATTGTACAAGCGATATTGGGGTCGGCCTCCATGTTATAGGAGATTGTAAAGGTATAGGTACAGACGTACAGTTGCTAAAGCCATTCAGATTATAAAGAAGCTCAGACGGGTCTATATTATCTATCTGCTCTACAAAAGAACAATCTTGTTTATAGTTTATAATAAACAGAAACGCTTTTCCTGTTTTGGCCAGTTTATTTATACGGTCGATAGCTTCATTTTTACTATAGGATTGCATCATTCTTTTTTTCACTGTTTAGTTCAAGTGACAAACTTACAATAAAAAACAGATGCATACAAAAAAATAGGGTTGCTAATTTTAGCAACCCCATTCTCTTCTATCTTTAGGATAATCTTTTTATTTTATCATTCCTTTTGCTTGATCTTGCATCTGTTTGATTTCAGTTCTATTGGGTGACAAGGTAATTGCCTCTCCCAGGTAGTCTACGGCTTTTTTGAAATCTGCATCTGCTTTGGCTTTCTCGGAAGCATATTTTTCTTTGTTCGAATTTGCTAAAGGAGTTGCTTTCTGCAGAACACTTGCTCCATTGTTATAGAACAAAACTCCCAAGCTATATAAAGCATCAGTCTTCCACTTTTTACTGCTCACGTCAGTTGCATGTTTATAATTCTCTTCTGCTTTTTCAATATTGCCTGCCTGCTGAAATTTCTGCCCCTCTTTTAAATAGTATATTGCATATAGCTTTTCAAGCGTTGCATTGCCTGGAACAGCTTTGATACCTTCTGCCAATGTAGCAATATACTCCTTATTATTCTTCATATCACGATAGGCAGCCGATTTACCGATATATGCATTTGCTAAGTTGTACCTTTTTTTAATTGCAATATCAAAATAGTTGGCAGCTTCATTATATTTCTTTATGTTATCCGCACATACGCCACAGTTGTATGCAGTAACAGAGTCCTGATTATTAGTTAATTTCAGGTATTCGCTATATTTCTCATAAGCAACAGCATAATTTTTTGCATTCAAAGCGTCATTACCTTCATTCTTCAGTTGATTCGGATCAGTAGTCTGCGCAAAGAAATTATTTGCGGTAAAACATAAAGCAAGTAATAAAATAATTTTTTTCATGGTTATTGTGTTTTTTAATTGTTTATCGTTCAAATGTAACACGAATCTTATGTAAACACAATATATTTTTTCATCTTTTGACTTTTTTGAAAAGTCAATAACGATAGTTATTTTTCCGTTAAAAAAAGTGATAAAATACCAATCTGATAATATTCCGGAAGCCATACACCAACTTTATGCCCGCTGCAAAATACTTTTGTCCGTTGGCATTTTCTTTATAAAATCATTACCTATCGGGTATGCCCCCATTTCATCTGAAGAATATGGTTTAAAGAAATATTCAATATTCTCGCGGGATAATTCAGGATTCAGCCACTGTTCTTCATCTTCCGGTGACAAAATAGCCGGCATTCGGTGTTTAGTGTTATGTATGTAATCCGTCAACGAATTTGTAGCAGTCGTTATGATGGAGAAAGTAGCATGCTGCCTACCCGATTCCTTATCTGTCCAGATGTCATAAATGCCTGCCATTGAAAAGATGGATTCATTTTTAACATAAATATAATAAGGAGTCTTCTTACTCTCTTCATGTCTCCACTCAAAATATCCAGTAGAGGGAACGATACATCTTTTCCTCATTATAGATTCACGAAACGACGGCTTTTCAAATATTGTTTCTGCTCTTGCGTTTAAGGTCATTTTACGCATCTCTTCAGCATCCTCTTCTGTCTTTACCCAAAAGGGAATAAGTCCCCAATTGAATACCTGTATCTCATCAGATGCAGTGATAATCGGATATTTGGGAAAGTTAAAGGCGTTAATGTGATATTGTTCGTTAAGAACATCCCGATATATCTCAATGATATCAGATTTTCGTCCGTAACGTGTAGCCAGTTTTATAGCTTTGGCAGACATTGAATTATGAAAACACATGGTTTAGTAGTTAATAGTTAGTATTTCATTAATATTGGTTATATAACATCCAGATGGCTTTACTTGTTTCCATCCACTACTTTAGTTGTTTTCTAAATTCTTTCTACCATGCCCCTATTGGGGCATGTTTTCTACCTTTTTGAAGAAATTCGCACGATTTTGATCTGAAACGATATAGTACTAAGTGTCTGATAGCCAGAAAAATGACGAAAGGCAAGCAGTCTTTTTACAGACTACTTGCCTTTACGTTGTGATTCCGAAGCGATTCGAACGCTTGACCCACGCCTTAGAAGGGCGTTGCTCTATCCAGCTGAGCTACGGAACCATCCTTGATTGCGAGTGCAAAGGTAGTGCTTTTTCTGAAATCTCCAAAAGAATCTATGACTTTTTTTACTTACATTTTCACCACACTATTCTATAATCCTAAAGGTAAGCCAGTTAAATACCAAATAAAAAGTAACATAGTCCAGCCTATCAATATATATACAGAATATCGCCAGGTATATTTTAAAAGCGAACCATAAGTGGTCTGTTTATCGTATTGTTGCATATAGGTTAATACTAAAGGCATATAAAACATAAATGGGGTAATGGCATTCGTCGCACTGTCACCTATCCGAAAAGCGCATTGCGTCATATCCGGTTCAATCCCCATCCGTGCAAATACAGGTACGAAGATAAAAGCCATAAAGGCCCACTTGGCAGTCGCAGAAACCATAATCAGATTGATTGCAGCAGTGAACAATATAAACAGGATGAGAGTCCATAATGGACCTGCTTGCACCGAAGAAAGCAAATTGGCCCCTATGATAGCCACACATTTATCAAGATGTGAATATTCAAGGCAAGCAAACATCTGAGCAGCAAAAAAAGCAATGACAAGATAGCCACTCAATAACTTCATCGGTTTTGCCAGTCCCTCTATTACATCTCCGTCCGTACGATAACGTCCGGAACTAAATCCGTAGACCATTCCCATGATTGCAGCTCCCAACGATAGTAAGAATAAAATGCCCATAATGAAAGGTGAACGTATCAGTCCTCCATTTACTCCCCGCAAAATACCCCAAGATGAAAAAGTAGCCCATAGTATGATTGAGGCGTAGATCATCCCTACTACGATTGCCATAGTCATAGCCCGACGTTCTTTCCGTGAGAGTTGTTTATAGACCTCAGATATTTGCATTCCTTCATATTCTCCCAAAGAAGGAATCAGTTGTTTACAGGTTATTCTATAAATAATAGCTCCAATAATAAATGTAGAAACAGACATGAAATAATAATTGCATAAAGGTCCTGTGTTTCCCTGATATACTCCGGAGTCGATAGCCGCCTCTTGTGTGGTACGTGCTATCAACGGATCCATTGTACTCAACATCACATTGGCACTGTAGCCACAAGATACCGATACGTATGCAGTGATGATTCCTGCTACCGGATTCAATCCAACCGAATAGAATAGAGTAGCTGCTATCGGCAGTAGTATGATATAACCTGCATCCCCCACTATATTCGATAACAATCCCAGGATAATCACCCAAAGAATTATTTTTTTAGTGTTTCTCCGGTTCTTCACTCCCTGTCGGATACAAGCATCGATAAATCCGGAATGTTGGGCTACTCCGATGCCAAACATTGCTGTCAGTACCATGCCCAGTGGTGCGAACCCGGTAAAGTTAGTGATCGCATTCCGCAACATCCAGCGAATCCCCTCCGGACTCAGCAGACTCTGCACACGAATTTCCGCTCCTGTTTGCGGAAGCTGTACCCTTAGTCCATAGATATCGAATATCCAGGATAAAAAGATGACTGCCAGCGTAAACAGGAAGAACATCGTTGCCGGATGCGGAATGCGCCATTTACTCTTCATCGGCTTCCAGATTGTCCAGATCGATAATGCGAAGTTCTAATGCACGAACCACCAGCCGGGTTGCGTTTACTCCCACCCGTTCACCTTGCGGAAACAACCTCCCAATCAAATCGTTTTGCCGTTTTTCCAGTGATTTCACTCCGAAAGGCATACCCTTCAGGTTAGCTATCATCTCTTTGGTATACCCTAAGGCCAAGTGGCGGAGAAACCGTTCGTCATATTCATCGATATCATAGCTTATGACAGCTTCCTGACGTTTAGCGTCATTGGCAACGGATTTTTTAAACCGCTCGACAATCTTCTCCAGAATAGGATAATTAAATACCAGTTTTTTGCCATCCATCACGGCCTGCACATCTGTTTTGGTCAGTAATTCACCTGTTTTCAATATAATTCCATCTGCTCCGGCGTTCAATACGTCTACCCATAACTTTTCATTTAGAATTTCTCCTGTGAATATCAGCACCCGCACCCCTGGATAGCGTTTAAATATGTTCCGGCAAATATCGACACCGATCGTCGTAGAACCTCCCAACCCTAAATCCAGCAATACCATATCGGGTAACTGAGTCTCCATCAAAGGCCAGAATTCATTTTCCGTCATTGCCGTACCAATTACCTGGGCATTCGGTATTTCATGACGGAATATTTCTTCGGTTCCTTTCAGTTCCAGTTTGACGTCTTCTACAATAATTACTTTAAATTTCTTATCTTCCATACTATTATCTATGTATATTAGTTTTCTTATCTTTTAGGTACAGTAAAATAGACTGTAAATCCTCCCCCCTGTGCTGGTTCGGCATTGATGCGACAACCGCGTCTTCCGGCAAATTCATCATGATCACGGATAATTTGTTTGCATATCAAGTATTCAGTTCCCCGCAACTCACCTTTTTCCCCCGAAGTCATACGTGCCAGATTCGGATAAAACAACAGGTTCAGTTCTTCTACGTGTTTTTCACGTCTTCTGTCTGTAAACAGGAAACGAATGTATTCTCCGTCTGCGACAGCTTTTAATATCAACTCTCCATCCTGATGGAAAGAGAGGGCTTCATCAATCAGGTTTTCCATAAGAAAACGCAATTGATTGATATCTCCTATTACTTTAGCTTCAAGAGGCTCTATAGCCATCGTTATCTTATTAGCACCCCCTTTACCAGCTTTCTTGAAATACTTACCGGCATATGCCATTATATCGGCAACCGGAATTGTTGTTCTCCGAAATGTAACCTCTTCCAACTGACGTGAAGCGCACGAACTCAATATCGTAAAAATACCTTTATAATATTCTATCAGCTCACTAATGGTCTCTACACTCTCCTTCTCTTCCTCTTCTGAGAGGGACTGCACATTCAACCTGCCGATGATCTGTTTGATTTTATTCGGATAATAAATCGTTTCATGTTTAATGGTCGAAAGGCAATTATCCAGTACCATGTTCTGTACATGCAGCATACTGTCTTCCCATGAAGCTCTTCTTGTTTCTTCATGTGCTGCTTCAATATCGCGGTATTTCGTAGCAAGCCTGACAACTGCATTAAAGACCACAATGCCTACATATCTGGAGATCAATTGAAACAGCAGGCGGTCTGCCTCTTGCATGCTTTCTTCCTGCCTTTCCAAATATAATACACCCACACACTGATGTTCACCTCCCGCATCGACCAGCAAAGGTAATGCTTGCATGTCTTTGTCCGAAAGATAAGACTGACAGTCAAAACATTGTTGTACAATTTCCGGAGTCACATTCATGCGAGGACTGGAAGCAAACTCAAGCCGATGTCCCATTTCGTTATATACAGCAATGCCTAACCTCTCTATGGTCAAAAGTTCGTTTACCGAGTCAAAAGCTTCATTTACAATTCTCTGTGGTATCTCTTTCAGCGTATCTTCTTCGCGTTGCAAAGCTTCTGCCGATTCTTGCGTACGTGTCAGTGAAGAGGCAAATACTTTTTTGTTAATCTCCAGGACTTGCTCCAGATTCAGGCGGTTCAGGAGCCGTTTGCGCATGTACAAAAGATAATAGCCGCAAAGAGAAACCACTAACAAAAGAATACACAAAATAATCCCTACTGTCTTATTAGTAGTCGACCGTTCCAGTTGACGGCAATAACCTTCCAGAGACTGATCTTCTCCAGTCAGTTTATATAATGCCGTATAAGCGACATTATTGTAATTATATGCATCCAGTTTTTTGAGACCTAAGAAAGCGACTGACGCTTCGTTTCGCACATCCAATATCACATGGAAATCGGTATTGAACGGTTCCACCCACCATTCCAGTTCGGCCGGTACTCCACTCCCCACCAGTTTCATATATCGTTGAGGATGGCGAGCATACTTTTTATAATGTGCATTCAGTCGGTTTAGTGCCGAATCGGCATACTGCAAAGCGAGTTCAAAATTTTCTATCACATTACAATAGTACACTGTATCAGCAAAGCGGGAAGCTTCGTCTAATAAACGTTCGTATTCCTCTTCAGCTACCAAGGTTACGGAGTCGACAGGGACATCTTTCAGTTTCTCCGGCATCGGTTCATCCTGACAAGAGAAGAAACTGCAAGATATGATCAGGTATAGCCAGATCCCGAAGATCTTACGTATTCCGGGAGGCAACCGGAAATAGAAGCGACTTCCTTTACCCGGTGTGCTCTCTACGTTAAATGTACACACCCTGAACAAGTCGTTGGTCTTTTTGTATTTCTCAATAATTCCCTTACAGTTCATCAGTCCGAACCCACTGCCTTTACTGCGTTTCAGTTCTTCTTGATCCGTACTTTCTTTCATCCCTATCGATTGAGAATCATAGACTTTCTCACCGATAATTTTCGTTATATCTTCAGACGAAAGTCCCCGTCCGTTATCCTCCACAGAAATCTCCACATATTCATCGGTCGTCCCAGCATATATCTTTACGGTACCTCCCTCCGGGGTATATTTGCGGGCATTCTCGGCCAGTGTGTTAATCATAAACAAGGTCAGAGCTTTATCCGCCTTTACCAATGCCCCTGTCGGTTCTATTTCAAGCCTCTGCTTCTTCATTTCAAAAGCTTTACGCCCTTTGCCTATTAACTCAAACAGTTCGTTCAGCTCAAAATTTTCAATATTCAGGCTAAGTGAACCTTGTCTCATTTTAATCCACAACGCCAATATATCATTGTATTCATTGATAGTAGTGACCAGTTCGTCAATGTACTGGTACTTCTCTTTTTTTATCCGGTCGTCATTAATAAAGCCTTTTTCCGTCAGCTTGTGGACTTCGTTAATAATCCGATCTATATACGGATTGATTCCGTCTACGATAGCCAGGCAGGATTTTTTTATCAGGTTCTGACGTTTGTTTCCGGCGATGTGCTGTTCATAAACATACCTTTGTTTTTCCAGCTTATTTCGTTCATCACCCAATGAAATAAATGTCATTCCATTGTCTAATGCCCAAGCAATATAAGGAGTTATTACTTTCACCAACGCCTGTTCGTCTTTATTCAGCCGATGGCGGGTAAAGAGAATCAAAATACCGATAGGATCTGTTTTATCGGGTACATATAAATTAAAGTCGGCTCTTATACCAATCTCGCTACCCGGCTTTACTTCAGTTTCCTGTTCACTTTCACATTCTTCGTCAAACTTAATTTCTCCAGCTTCTTCATCCCTCACCCCGATTCTGATTCCTGTCGCACTAAACAATTGTTCCATATCCGGCAATATCGATCCAGCGATGGCACGTACAATCTCACTTTCATCCGCCACATCAGCCGGGATAGAAGCGGTGATTTTCTGACAGACATCCAATGTTTGTTTCAAACGGGCAATATGGATGCGGTTTCGTACTTTCGATCTTTTGTTGAACAGCCAAAACATGACAGCAACCAGTACGAGCCCTATAACTACGAAAAATAATACCACATTCAACTGTCTGGATTCTTGTTCCAGAGACAGGTAACGACTCTCCAGTTCCTTGTCTTGACGGGTATATCGCAAGATATCCAGATAGACATTTCTATTATAATCCGAAGCCGGTTTCATACCCAGACACGCAAATGACACACTCAACTGTTCACGTATTCTGGAGATCCATTCCGGCACAGTTTTCACCTTTTCTTTCCCAAGCCAGGTTACTTCAGTATATGCCACATCTTTGTTTGGGACAAACACCTCCAGTTTATCAAGCGTATCTGCTACAGAATGGTAATATGTTATATGGTGCTGGTTCACGCAATCCAACGCTTTTGCCAACGTGTCCAGCGCTTCTGCATAGCGCCCATGAGCATTCAGATATTTGCCGATTGATACATAGGCACCCGCTATTTGATAAAGGTCGTTATATTTGCGAAAACGTTCCAGTGCCATTTGTCCTAATCTCAACGGCAACAATGAATCGACAGGCATACCGAATCTTGTCAGAGCATGCGAACGCCTGTTCAGGAATAATTCATAACTACCCGGAGATGCCATCAGATTGGCAAGCCCCTGCAAGCCATTTCCTTCGAAGTATAAATATCCTTGCTCCGATGCCATTTTCCAAGTGGTATACAGTTCATCAAACTCTTCAAGCTTCCGGTCTTCCGGTGTTTTCCCCTCACATAAACCGGCTGAACCTTTGATATAATGAAAATAGAGAATTTGGTTTGTATCGGCTGCCAACTCCTCGTTTTGCCGTATTTCGTTCAGCGAAGCCATCGCCTCGGCACGTTGTTGCAGATAGTAGTAATAAACCGCTGAAACGATAAAAAACTCTGTAAAAGCATAATTCAACCGGGCACTTTCGTGACGATCTATAAACAGGTTACTTTCTTCATCAATCCGCTTCATTCTCCGGATTGCACTATTCCTGTAATCATAGAACTCTTTATTCATAGCTGTCCGCTGATAAATTTTCATCAGTCCGATATCAGCAATCAAAAGCTCCAGTTCATTTTTCGTCAGATTGTAGACCTCTTTATACAAACGTTCCGCATTATCAAAATCCATCCGCATGAAAGCGCAGAAAGCAAGATTATTGGAGGCTTCCGCTTTTCCCTGCTGGTACATGCTAACCTCTTTATAGGCCTGCGACGCAGCCCGGCAAGAAGAATCCAGATTTCTATATCGATAAGTATATGCCAGTTGGTTTAGCGAATCGATATGCTGTACCTCCTTGGTTGGAGCTGTATCGACACAAGAGAAGAATGTCGTTAGCAACAACACACAAAAAAGCACTATAGGCAAACGCGGATTCATTTCTTTTCGGATACAATTAGTGTTCAGGTAGCAAAACTACAATTTTTTCTACAATAAGTCTTTTAAAATGCCCAGATAATTCATACCTTTGCGCGCAAATTATAACCAATAGGTAACAACTATTACACACAATGAGCGAAAAAGCACCCTTTATGGTATTCTCGGGAACTAATTCGAGATACCTGGCAGAAAAAATCTGCGCAAGCCTCAATTGTCCTTTGGGAAACATGAATATCACCCACTTTGCTGATGGTGAATTTGCAGTTTCTTATGAAGAGTCAATTCGTGGCGCACACGTATTCCTGGTTCAGTCCACTTTCCCTAATTCTGACAATTTGATGGAACTTCTTCTGATGATCGATGCAGCCAAGAGAGCGTCTGCAAAGAGCGTCGTTGCAGTTGTCCCCTATTTCGGATGGGCACGTCAGGACAGAAAAGATAAACCACGTGTTTCTATCGGCGCAAAGCTGGTAGCAGACCTGCTTTCAGTTGCAGGCATCGATCGTCTGATCACAATGGATTTGCACGCAGACCAGATTCAGGGCTTCTTCAATATTCCGGTGGATCACTTGTATGCTTCGGCCGTGTTCCTCCCCTATATTCAGTCATTGAAGCTGGAAGAACTCGTAATTGCAACTCCCGACGTCGGTGGTTCAAAAAGAGCAAGTACATTCTCCAAGTATTTGGGTGTACCCCTGGTTCTCTGCAATAAGTCACGTGAGAAAGCAAATGAAGTAGCCTCTATGCAAATCATCGGCGATGTAAAAGGTAAAAACGTAGTATTGATTGACGATATTGTTGATACAGCCGGTACTATTACAAAAGCCGCCAACATCATGCTTGAAGCCGGAGCCAACTCAGTACGTGCCATTGCCAGTCACTGTGTAATGTCCGATCCCGCATCATTCCGTGTTCAGGAGTCAGGACTGACTGAAATGGTCTTCACCGACAGCATTCCTTATTCTAAAAAATGTGTCAAAGTAAAACAGCTAAGCATTGCCGATATGTTTGCCGAAACAATCAAACGTGTAATGAACAACGAATCCATCAGTTCACAATACATTATCTAAGAAAGATAGGATAAAGGACAATAAAAAAACGTAGAACTTTCAGTTCTACGTTTTTTTATTTATGCTTATTTATGCTTATCTCTGCTCTGTCTATTGTTCCAGTCGTCCGAATTTGTAAGTTCCTTTACGGATTACTTTTCCGGTACTATCTGTTTCTACAAACGGTCCATTTTTCTTACCTTGCTTGAAGAAGCCTTCATAACGATTCCCGTTTTTATCTTCTTCCACTCCATTGCCTTCCTGCAATCCGTTCACAAATCCACCTTTATATTTGGTACCGTTTGTCAAAGTAAGAGTACCTTTACCATTAGGCTGGTTATTCTTCCATTCTCCCTCGTACACATCCCCGTTGCTCCATTTATAGGTTCCATGTCCGTTACGCTTGTTATCTTTCCATTCACCTTCATATACGGCACCGTTAGCCCAGGTAAACGTACCTTCACCATCCTGCATGCCATCTTTGAAGTTACCTACATATTTGTCACCATTAGCATGATAATATATACCGGAACCGGTACGTTCGCCCTGCAGATATGAACCTTCATAGCGGTCGCCTCCCAGAAAGAAGATACCTTTTCCATGTTGCAAGTCGTCCTTCCAGTCACCCACATATTTTTCACCGTTTGTATATTCAAAGGTTCCTTTACCTTCACGGACATCATTTTTCCAGTCACCGTCATATCTACAACCGTCATTCCATTCCAATACGCCTTTACCGTCTTTTTTATCATTTTTCCAGTCGCCCACGTATTTGGAACCGTCTCTCCAAGTGTATGTTCCTTTACCTTCACGTTTGTCGTTCACCCAGTCACCCACATATACGTCTCCATTATGGTAATACATCGTTCCCGGCCCGTGCTGATAATCCTGAAACCACATACCGTCATAACGGTTATTGTTCATAAAATAGTAGATTCCGTTGCCATGTTGCTGGTCCTGGTACCACTGTCCTTCATACCGTTCACCGTCTGGGAAAGTATAAACTCCGAATCCCTCACGCTTACCTTTTACGTACTCTCCTTCGTAAACGTCGCCATTCTTAAAAACAGTCTTACCTTTACCGTTTGGCTTACGTCCCTTCATTTCTCCGGTATATACGGAGCCATCCTTAAACGTGTAGTTTCCTATTTTAATTTCAGTAGAGAAGGTGTCCCGCACTTTGCTGAAGAATCCACCTTTATTTTGTGCGACAGCACTCCCTTGCGAAAGAGCCGCTAAAATGAGTGCTGTATAGATGTATCTTGTTGTTTTCATTTGGCAAATATACAATTTATACACTAAAGCTGCTTTCTTTTGACGCTTTTTTATGCTAACTTTTTACCTGCAATGACCTCTTTTAAATTCTCTTTGCACAAATAACGACCTGCCAACTCCCGTATTTCTTCCGGCGTAACCTCCTTCACAGCTTGTAGCGAGCGGGCAAAATAAGCATCATCCAAACCGGAAGTAAGGATAAACATCCAAGCGTCAGCCAGTGAGAAAGGTGATTCATAATTCCGGCACATCTCTCCAAGCATATAGTTACGTACCATGGCCAGCTCCTCTGGTGGCACCCGGTCATTCTGCAATTTATCGATCTCCTTGTAAACTTCCTGTATCAACGGTTCTACATATTCATTCGCTGTCTCCGTGCTGATGCCAAGCAGGCCACTACCCGGATAGAACATGATCCCGGCAGAAATTCCATAGGTATATCCTTTATCTTCACGAATATTCGACATCAATCTACTGCCGAAATACCCCCCGAACAGAGTGATCAACACTCGTAGTTTCAGATAATCGGGATGTGTTCGCAAGATAGTTGTAGTTCCCAATTTCACCGCACTCTGCATTGCATCTTCTCTTTCCGTGAAAATACGCTTCTCCGGGACCGCAACAAACGGATATTCTTTCTTAACCAGCCTTTGCTGATGATTGCCAAACGGAACCGTACCGAATGCAACTTCTATACGGCGGGTAATTTCGTCCGTTACTTTACCGGAAAGGTAAATATAGCAATTTCCCGAATGATAATACGTATTATAAAACTCACGCAATAAGTCCGGAGTTATGTTATGATAGTCTGTCTCCTCCACATAGCGTCCGCATGGATGTTCTTCACCATAAAGTGCCCTCAGTAGACTCCTGTGTGCCAGAAAATCCACTTTTGACGTATTAACCAAATACTGCTGAATATTGGCATCTATTACCGTATTCAGCTCTTTTTCCGGAAAAAGCGGCTCTTTGATAATCGATTCAAGCACATCAAGCGTTTCGGCAAAATACTTATTCAGTGAGTACAGTGTGACATATGCATATTCCGCCGAACTGGATAGTTCGAGCCATGCCCCGTAATAATCCAGCCTTTCAGCAATCTCTGCTGCGGTATATTTCCGGGATCCTTCACGCAACATACGGTTCGCAAACAATGCCTGTAGTTTTTTCGACTGTTGCCAACGTCCGCCACCAAACAAAATGTCAACGCGTACCACATCCTGTTCGCCGGCATTGATAACCGTCAACGGTACTCCGTTCGGCATTACCGTACGTTCCGGAGGAAGGATGTTGAACTGAACTAATTCCTGAATTTCGGGTTGAAGTGTCCGGTTCATAATAAATTATTTTTCTGTAAAAACTTCTCTGCCTCTTCCAGGTCCTGAGGTGTATCGATCCCGATTGTCTCTACTTCACTGATTCCGACTTTAATGGTATACCCGTTTTCCAGCCAGCGAAGTTGTTCCAATGATTCAGCCAGCTCCAACGAAGACTGTGGGAGTGAAGTTATCTCTTTCAGTACTTCTGTTCTGTATGCATATAGTCCGATATGTTTATAATAAGTGTGATTTTTCAACCAATCTTTTTTATCCGCGTTACGTTGGTACGGGATCACAGACCGGCTGAAATACAATGCATTCATGTTCTTATTCAGTACTACCTTCGGAGAATTCACATTTTCCAGCACGGCAAGCTCGTCATCTGCCGGAAAGGGTTTCACTAAAGTAGCAATCTGTGTAGACACATCTTCAAAGCAGGCTTTTACAGCTTTCAGCTGCGAAGGCTGAATAAAAGGTTCATCTCCCTGTATGTTAACCACTACATCAAAGTCCCCGCCTATCTTTGTACAAGCTTCATAACAGCGGTCTGTTCCACTTTTATGGTTAACAGAAGTCATTATTACCTTGCCGCCAAATGCTTTTACAGCAGCTTCGATCCGTTCGTCATCCGTGGCTACATAGGCATCATCAAGTACACCGGCCACTTGTTCATATACACGTTGTATCACCGTTTTTCCTCCCAGCATAGCCAATGGTTTTGCCGGGAAGCGGGTAGAAGCATAACGTGCGGGAATTATTCCTAAAAATTTCATATTTCTTATATTTAGTTGCGAGCCATAGGCTACTTCAGTTCTTCAAGTCCTTTGAGAATATAGTCTCTTTTCAAGTCTTCCGGTTTCAATACCCGGTTATCAAAAACGAGTAGGTCGATATCCAGACAAACCTTTTCCCTCTTTTTGTCTTCCTTCTCTCTTCCAGCCTCCTTTTCGATTGTTTTCAACTCTTTCACCACCCGTTCGGCGTCCGCATCAGTATAGAAGCGAGCCACTTGGTTAGAGAACAACGCCGGATTACGAAAGAATAACGGCCTTGTTTCCTGCTCACCCGTAAAGCGGATGGAGGGAAACAGAGCCGTCAGCCTCCTGCGGGCAAGAAGGAGATTCTCCTTCCGGTTATAATTACTTCCGATACAAATCAGACAGGAGTGCATCGCTGACTACATTAATTGAATAAATCGTCCAGTCCCGATGCCGGTTCATCTATGATGCTGTCCCCCGAAATACTGAAGTCTTTACACGGGTCAAATCCGTCAGGGAGTTTAAAAGTCTCTTTCGGATCATATCCCAATGTCTGGTCTGCATACACCTTATGCATGTATTTGGTCCAGATGGGCAATGCCAGTGAAGCCCCCTGCCCGTCTTTCATATAGTCAAAATGGATATCCCGTTCTTCACCGCCTACCCAGCAACCGGATACCAGTGAAGGAGTGAATCCCATAAACCATCCGTCCGAGTTGCGCTGAGTCGTTCCGGTCTTACCACCCATATCGGCTGTTATTCCGTACCTGCGAACACGTCCTCCTGTACCTTCATTGATTACGGCACGCAGCATTACCAGCATCTTATAGGCACTCGATGCACTGATCACCTCTTCCATCTGTGGCGAGAAGGTGGACAACACATTGCCTTCACTGTCTTCTATTTTGGTCACAAACAAAGGTGCTACCCGAATTCCCTTATTCGCAAAGGCCGTATAAGCACTGACCATCTCTCCTACCGAAATTTCGCACGGACCAAGACAGAGAGATACTGTAGGTTGAATTTCTTTATTGCGTACCCCGAAAGTGTGGATCAGACGTGCCAACGCATACGGGTTCAGTTTACTCATCAAATAAGCCGATATCCAGTTGTTTGAGTTGGCAAGTCCCCATTTTAAAGTTACCATTTCACCATAATGTCCTTTCGAAGTATTCTTCGGTGACCAGGGCTTTCCATTTTCATCAATAAGGGTGATTTCCACGTTGCGTGTTTCATCGCAGGGAGAGAATCCGTTTTCCATTGCCAACGCATATAGATAGGGTTTAATAGTAGATCCCACCTGTCGGCGCCCCACCATCGCCATGTCATATTGGAAATAAGTATAGTTCGGTCCACCCACATATGCCTTTACCTGCCCGTTTATCGGATCCATCGACATAAATCCGGCACGCAGGAAGTGTTTATAATAACGGATGGAATCCATTGGAGTCATAATGGTATCTTTTTCACCGTGCCATGTGAAGACTGACATCGGCTCCGGCTTGTCGAATGCCTTCTTGATCTCCGTTTCCGAGGCCCCGGCTGCTTTCATGCTCTGATAACGGCTGGTCTGCTTCACTGCCCTGTCCAGAATGCGGTCAATCTCTTCTTGAGTCAATTGATTGCTGTACGGAGCTTTTTTGCGTCCTTTCTTCTCTTTGAAGAACAGAGGTTGCAGATAGTCTCCGATATGCTCTTCCACTGCCTCTTCGGCATAACGTTGCATGTGCGAATTGATGGTTGTATAAATTTTCAGCCCGTCCGTATAGATGTTATAGTTCGAACCATCCTTTTTCTTATTTTTCTCACACCAGCCATACAACGGATTCATTTCCCAGTCGATCGAGTCTTCATAGAACTTTTGCATCTGCCAGCCACGATAGTTACTGCGAACGGGTTTAGGAGCAGTCATCACACCACGTAGATATTCGCGAAAATAAGTAGCCAATCCTTCTTTATGGTCCACCCGGTGGTACACCAGCTCCAGCGGCAGGTTCTGCAACGAGTCACACTCCTCCTCCGTGATATATCCGGCTTTTCTCATCTGGTCGAGTACTGTATTCCGCCGTCCGCGCGAACGCTCATTAAAGCGTACCGGATTGTAGAGTGAAGGATTCTTACACATACCGATCAGCGTGGCCGCCTGTTCAACTTTCAAGTCCTTCGGTTCACATCCGAAATAGGTATAGGAAGCCGTTTTGATTCCTACTGCATTGTTCAGAAAGTCGAACTTATTGAGATACATACTCAGAATTTCCTCTTTGGTGTAATATCGCTCCAATTTCACGGCAATCACCCACTCTATCGGTTTCTGAAACAGACGTTGCAGAGTGTTTTTGGCAACTTCATCTGTGAACAGCTGCTTGGCAAGTTGCTGCGAGAGCGTACTACCTCCACCTGCGTTTTTCTGCATCAATAATCCACGTTTCACTACAGCGCGTATCAGTGCCTTGGCATCAATACCCGAATGTTCGGCAAAGCGTACATCTTCCGTTGCTATCAGTGCATTGATGATGTTAGGTGAAAGTTCATTATATGAGGTATATACACGATTCTCCTTACTAAGCGACCATGTTCCTAAAACCTTACCGTCCTCCGAAAGAATTTCGGTGGCAAACTTGTAATTTGGATTTTCCAATTCTTCCACAGGAGGCATATATCCAATCCATCCATAAGCGATAGAAGCAAATACTGCAATTCCTGCCAGCACCATCAGTGCAAAGAAAATCCAAAGGCCTTTTACTATCTTCTTAACCATTTTATTCCGTAGTTTTATTCGAAGTTGCAAAGATAATCATTCCCTTCCATCTGACAAGCGTTCCCTTCCATGTTTGCACACAAAAAAGCCTAAGCGAAGTAAAAAAAGGCTCCCGGCCGTCCCGTTTTTTCGGGAATCGGCCGGAAGCCATACACACATCCTGTTTTCTATTCGTCTGTTACAGGATCATTACCTCTCCGCCAGCCGTTTTATGCCGTCGGATCATCTACGATACCTCCGTCTCCTCCATCAGTTGTCCCTTTCAGGTAATCGTCCAGACTGATTAGGTCCAGTTTTTCACCCGCACGGGTAGCCGTTTTGGTAATTTTCAACTCTTTGTTAGCCTGAAAATAGATACGTACAGCCTCTACACTTTTGGCCGTGATATCTTCTTTCTTTTCGGCACCTTTCGACTTGGCTGCGAGCATAAACACCCCCAATCCTTCAATGTTTACCGCTTTTCCTTCCAGCAGCTGCTCTTTCAGCTTTTCTACAAAATTCTGAATCGTACTCTTAATGTCACCTACCGAAAGTGATGAACGGTCCTGGATTTTCTGTGCTATAAACTTCAGGTTTACCGACCGCCCCAATGTAATGAGTTGCGGATAATACCTCTTCGGAGAATTCTCAACGCGCGGATCTGACGGGCGTTGCACTGTTTTAAAAATTACACTCATACTACGTTTCTTTTTAAAGATTTAAATTTCATTTTTATAGTCTCGTTTCGTTGATCAACAGTGCAAATATCCGGTTTTCTCTAAAAAGTTCCAAACAAAACAGCCCCTCACGGAGTGTTTTTCAGGATTATGATATAACTCGCTTATTATCAACTGATCTCACGACTACATTACAGAATAGCTTTATTTTCTTTACTCTGCCTTTAATTTCATATTATTTCTGTCGCCAATATGGATGCAAAGCTGTTGCAATATTAAAATCTGATACATTAAATTCATAATCCCAATCAAGTCGAGTCCATAAACCTGAGTTTTCTCCAATGATAAATACTACACTATCACACAAGACAGCTTCAAATTCATATGGATGCCGCCCGATCTGAAAGTTTAGAATTATAAACCGAACTGGGGACTTGTCTTGCTTTGGAATCACAACAGAAGTGCATTGGAAAATCGATTTAGCTTGCCGACCGATAGACCTGTTGTTTTTGCTCATCACTTCAATGGCTTTCTTTGCGTTTCTTGATACCGCCTTTGGATTGTAAACTGGGCCATATTGAGGCTTGATATCAGCAAGTAATAAATCCATTTGCCTTGATAACTTCGTAAGTCCCTCGATAATCATTTCTTTCATGTTCGTTGGGCTGATTTTACAAAAGTCTTCCCATGTGGCAAGTTGTTTTTCAGTGGGAAAATTTTCATTCCCGACATCAAACCACGCAACAAAATCTCCATTCAAAGAATCTATGTTGATTGGATGTTTGGTTTCATATAATCCTAGGTCTCCAATTCTCCAAAATTGGGAATTGAAACCTGATATGTTATTTACTATTTGTTGAAGGCAAGAGAGCTGATGTTGTTCGCCTTGCTTTAAGGCACCAACAGTTTTTATTCGTTTCTTTTGTAATAGATCAATAATATCTTTCATTTTATTCTTTAAGTTGATAATGTCCACTGGCTATCTAACTACGCAATTTGTTCGATACGACTCTTTTGGCATACTATCACATATGGAACAAATGATATTTTCACACATAGAGTCATTCCTTCCGAGATTTACAACATCAGCTTATGGACTTCATCATAATTCTAATATCTAATAAATTAATTATCAGAAATTTATATACATATCATCCGACCGCACATAATCATGTCTCTAAAAATACGGTTTTGTCTAATTACTCACAAAGGAATCTGTTCTTTTTTTCTTCTATCCTATAAAATAGTATTTCATGACAGTTGTTACTCCAATCATCATATTATTATGATTCGTAATAGTAATCATCTTACCAAGATACCCTTTCATAGATGCAGACAATTTTGTAAAATGTAAGTTAGACAACAAAATAATATTCTAAAAATCAAAAAGATATAGTTCCTACAAAGAGAATTATCGGAAGGAGGTAAGACTGATTACCTGAAAAGGGTGTAGCTATCCAAGGTGAAAGGTGTAGCCATAACGATCGGATGGCTACACCCAAACAACAGTTGGGCTACACCTTTCTCAAATGCAATTTTGGAGAAAAGCTAAAGAATAATTGCGTCCGGGAATGAATTGTACGAGCATAAGAAGATAACGATACAAATCTGAGGATGATTCTGAAACCATGGCACAATAAAAAAGAAATCTCAATGAACAATCGCATGGAGAAAAGGAATGATCTTCATAGATTAGTCACCACAGATTCACAAATTACACAGAGAAAAAAGAAATCAATAGATGTGATTTGAATATCTGCGTAATTTGTTTAGCTGTGGTGAAAAGAGTAGCTGGTATTATGTAGCAAACTCTATTTAAACAGTCCGGGATAAATCTCCCCTCCTGTTTCGCTTACATTAAGAGTCTGTAAGAGTTTACCGTCCGGAGAATAAAACAACTGAAATTCCGAATCAGTGTCATATTCCTCCACTTCGATTATGATGACCGCCGGCTGCTTGGGAAAAGTGATGATTCTTACATCTTCCAATTGCATGGACGCCATCGTACTTTGCATAAAGGCCTTTGCCACAACAGGAGGAACAGCCTCCAAAGATTCGACATCGGTCTCTGTCATCAACCATTTACCTTTATCACTGAACCAGACGTTTAGCTCCCGTCCTTTCACCCTGATATCGGCAATGTGATAATCTCCTTTTCGTTCCCAATCGACCGTGGTCACTTTAGGATACATTTTCTGAAAGGCTTCCTGCACTTTATCGGGAGGAGGAAAACCGGCTGAAAAAACAGTGGTGGAAATGAATAACAACATTGCCATCAACAAAAGGGGGTTAAGCTTCTTTATCATTTGGGTTTCTATTAATTTAAGTTTGATACAACAACAACGTCAAGCGGATTTTGTTTGTGGATTTATTCCACAAAATTGTGGTGAATTCCACATTTACATCCCTGTATTATACTTCATTAGTGCCTTATACCATCTTTTCACATCTGGCATAATCTTTGTCTACTTCATCAATTAGTTTCTTTTCAGAGAAACCGGAATAATTGTATCACTTAAAAGAAAAATTATGAAAAAGTAGAAGAAAACAAAAACTAACAAGACTTCGATTCCGAAATGAGGACGGAGTTGCAAAAGAAGTAAAAAACTGAAAAACATGTTTAACTCAAACCTATTAATTTATGACGAAAAAAAGTAACCTATCCTTAAGGTTTACAAGAGTATGGGAAAAACACTGCCTGAAAACAGTAGTTGCTACTTTGTTGCTGTGGTGCGCACAGTCGGCACAAGCGACGACCGATACTTACAAAACACAAGCGACTGCCAGTATACAACAACAAACCGTGAAAGCCACCGGTGTAATCATCGACAACACGGGTGAACCACTTATCGGAGTTTCCGTAAAAGTGCAGGGCACCAATACGGGAACCATCACCGACCTGGACGGAAAGTTCTCTATTGACACTCCCAAAGGAGCTATCCTCGAGTTTTCATTTATCGGTTACAAAACTGTCACAACGGAAGTGACCGGAAAGGAACTCCATATCACCATGCAAGAAGATTCAAAGCAACTGGATGAAGTGGTAGTTGTGGGCTATGGTTCACAAAAGAAAGTAAACGTTACCGGATCTGTAAGTATGGTCAATGCGGACGTCCTGGAGTCGCGCCCCGTACAGAATGTGTCACAGGCACTGCAAGGAGTTATTCCGGGACTGAATATGTCCGTGGGCAGTAGCGGTGGTACACTGGATGGCGAACTAAACGTAAACATCCGAGGAGCAGGTACGATAAGCGATGGTTCGAGCAGTAGTCCGTTGGTACTGATCGATGGAATCGAAGGAGACATGAATACAGTCAACCCGAATGATATTGAATCGGTATCTGTACTGAAGGATGCAGCTTCTTCATCGATCTATGGTGCGCGTGCGGCATTCGGGGTCATCCTGATCACTACGAAGAGTGGTAAAAGTGGCAAAACACGTGTAAACTATTCGGGTAATGTACGTTTCTCGGATGCCATTCAGTTGCCTGACATGGTGGATTCTTACACCTTTGCGCAGTATTTTAACCGGGCTTCGACCAATGGTGGGGAATCTCCTACCTTTGACGAAAAAGCATTGCAAAATATTCTGGACTTCCAAAACGGAAAGTTTACCGATCCTTCCACTCCCGAGTATTACGGGCTGGAAGCTGGACCGGACGGCAAATGGAAAAGCTATGCAGGATCATTTGCCAATACAGACTGGTTTAAAGAGTTTTACAAAAGCTGGACACCCTCTACGGAACACAACCTCAGTATCAGTGGAGGAACAGAAAAGCTGACTTATATGATCAGCGGCAGTTTCTTGAATCAGAATGGCCTTATCAAGCACGGCGAAGATAACTTCAACCGTTATACGATGAATGCTAAAATCTCGGCAAAACCTGCGGAGTGGATCACGTTAAACTACACGAGCAAATGGACCCGTGAAGACTATGACCGCCCAACTTACATGACAGGCGCATTTTTTCATAACATTGCCCGCCGCTGGCCGACCTGTGCTCCCATGGATTCGAACGGTCATTACATGCCCAATATGGAAATCATTCAGTTGGAAGAGGGAGGTGTGCAAACGAGCCAGAAAAACTGGTATACCAATCAGCTGCAAGCTATCTTCGAGCCCGTCAAAGACTGGCGAATTGTAGTAGAGGGAAGTATGCGTACCTATACACGAAAGCAACATTGGGCAGTATTACCGATCTATGGATATGACGTGAACAACAAACCTTACTTATTGTCGTGGAACGGTGGAGCGGCCGGATATTCAGAGGTTCAGGACGAACGTGAAGATGAAGATTACTTCTCCGGCAACATTTACAGCGACTATGCAAAAACAATCGGTGATCATTATTTTAAAGTGATGGGTGGTTTCAACGCCGAACTTTTCCGGCCAAGCGGAATGACCGGATTCGGAACTGACCTGATCAGTTCGAATGTTCCTTCTTTAGGATTGACTCAGGACAATCAGAAGGCAAATGCATGGGCACGCGAAAGAGCAATTGCCGGTTTCTTCGGACGTGTGAACTATAACTACAAAGAGCGGTATATGTTAGAAGCCAATCTGCGTTATGACGGTTCTTCACGGTTTGTAGGCGATAAGCGTTGGGGATTGTTCCCTTCTTTTTCAGCCGGATGGAATATCGCACGTGAAGATTTCTTCCGTCCTTTGGCCGGTATTATCGGCACCTTAAAGCTGAGGGGCTCTTGGGGGCAGCTTGGCAACAACAACACGGATAAGGCCAATGCCTGGTATCCCTTTTATCAAAATATGATTACGGGATCTGCCAATTCCGGATGGCTGATCGACGGCAAGAAACAAAATACAGCTCAACTGCCGGGCATCGTTAATTCACTGATGACATGGGAAACCATTGAATCATGGGATCTCGGTCTGGATTTTGGTTTGCTCAATAATCGCCTGACAGGATCGGTCGGTTATTATAACCGTTACACATACGATATGATAGGTCCTGCTCCTATATTACCCCCCGTACTGGGAGCTCTACCCCCTCAAGTGAACAACTGCGACATGAAGTCATACGGTTGGGAGCTGGAGCTCTCATGGAGAGACCGCATCAGCGAGTTTGATTATAGTGCGCGATTCGTTTTATCTGATGGAAAACGTAAGATACTGAAATATCCAAACCCGACGAATTCACTCTCTTCGGACGTATACTATAATGGACAGATATTGGGTGACATCTGGGGATACAAAACTGTTGGTATCGCACAAACCCAAGAGGAAATGAATGCGCACCTGGCCAACGGAGGCACACCCAACTGGGGAACAAACTGGGGAGCCGGTGACATTATGTATGCAAACCTGGATGGAAAAGAAGGGGTTAACAACGGATCGAACACTCTGGAAGATCATGGTGACTTAACAATTATCGGTAACAGCACACCCAGGTATAATTTCGGTCTGACACTGACCGGAGGATGGAAAGGATTCGATTTCTCAGTATTCCTGCAGGGAGTGATGAAAAGAGATTACTGGTTGGACGGTCCGTACTTCTGGGGAGCAAATGGCGGATTATGGCAATCAACTGCATTCAAAGAGCACATGGACTATTGGCGTCCGGAAGGTGATCCTCTCGGTGCAAACACTAATGCTTACTACCCAAAACCCTATTTTAATACGGATAAAAACCAGAAAGTACAAAGCGGATATCTACAGAATGCCGCATATTGCCGTCTGAAGAATGCCCAGATTGGCTACACTCTGCCCAAAACATGGACCCGGAAAGCAGCAATGGAATCGGTACGTGTTTATGTGTCCGGAGACAATCTGTTGACCTTCTCGGGAATCAGCGGAGTATTTGATCCGGAATTATTGGGTAGCGACTGGGGAGACGGTAAGCTCTATCCTTTGCAGAGAACGATTTCTATCGGCTTAAATGTTAACTTCTAATTTTACCAGACAAATGATGAAACTAAAACTGAAACATATCTGTTTCTGCTCGTTAATCGGAATGGGCGGACTGGCACTGACTTCATGCAACGACTTCCTGGACCGTTCGCCAATCAGTGATATCACTCCGGAAGATTACTTCAACACAGTAGATCAAGTGGGAAGCTATGTTATCAATTACTATGACGACTACCTTGAAAATTCAAATACAACCAAGATGTATCACCAAAGGGCATGGAACTCCGGAGTGGTAAGAAATGATGCTAACACCGACAATTTATTGAGTGATGATGGAAACCTTGATTATTTTGCGGGAAACAAACAGGTGCCCGAAGGGAAAAATATTCAGGAACCTCTGAACCGTATTCGTGTGTGGAATTATCTCTTTGAACAAGTACTGCCGAAAGAGAAAGAGGGTACGATTCCCGGAGATGCAGAATTGTTGAAGCAGTATATCGGAGAGGCTTATTTCTTCCGTGCCCTGGCGTATTATAACGCATTGGTACGTTTTGGCGATTATCCCATCATTACCGAAGTATTGCCGGACGACTCCGAAACACTGATCAAGAAAAGTCAGCGCGCACCACGCAATGAAGTGGCACGCTTCATTCTAAAAGATCTTGACGAAGCTATCAGTCGCCTGAAAGAACGTGGTTTCCAGAATAACCAGCGTATTAACAAACAGGCTGCATTGGTGCTGAAATCAAGAGTTGCACTGTTCGAAGCAACCTTCGAGAAATATCATCAGGGAACGGGGCGCGTACCGGGTGATCCAACATGGCCCGGAGCCGTAATGAGCTATAACAGTGGAAAAACATTCGATATAGCAGGAGAAATAAACTTCTTCCTGACGGAAGCAATGCAAGCAGCGGCAGCTGTTGCCGATCATGTTCAACTGGCAGAAAACTCGCATGTAATGAATCCTCCATACAATACACTTTATGGGTGGAATCCTTATTTCGAAATGTTCAGCCAGCCAGATCTTTCGAATGTGGAAGAAGTACTGCTGTGGAAACAATATAACCTGTCACTTACCGTATCACATTGTGTAGGTGCACGCCTTAAAAACGGAGACCGCACCGGACTGACACGTTCACTGATCAAAACATTTCTGATGAAAGACGGTATGCCCATCTATGCAAGCAACAATGCTATTGATGACAGAACGGTTTCTGATGAAAAGAAAGACCGTGACGAGCGCTTGCAACTATTTGTGTGGGGAGAAAAAGATGCGTGGATGACAGATGAAAGAGCAGATACAGTGAAGAATTACAATAAGGACCAGGCAGGAAACATGGTGACGAATCCGATACCTGTACCTTGGGTAAAATCTACAGTAATCAGTGATCAGGAACAGACACGTGATATCACCGGTTATCGTTCCCGTAAGTTCTATCCGTATGATGACGAACAAAGCAGATCGGACGAATTGCTGGGGACTAATGCCTGTCCTATTTTTCGTGCTTCCGAAGCATATCTTAACTACATCGAGGCTTGTTATGAGAAGAATGGTTCGTTAGACAGTAAGGCACAGGACTACTGGAAAGCCATTCGCAGACGTGCCGGTGTCGATGAAGACTATCAGAAGACGATCAATAGTACGGATCTGAGCCGCGAAGACGACCTCGGAGTTTACTCGGGAGACCGAATGGTAGATGCGACGCTTTACAACATTCGCCGTGAACGCCGCTGCGAATTTATCGCTGAGGGCATGCGCTGGGACGACCTGAAGAGATGGCGCTCTTGGGACCGGTTATTTACACAACCATACATTGTAGAAGGCATCAACTTCTGGGATGAAGCCTATAAACTCTACACAACCACGGATAAAGACGGTAATGAAAAGTCTGCTGTAGTAGCCGATGGCAGCACATCTGCCAACATGTCGCCGAAATCGGACGGGAAATACGTACGACCACTGCGAAGGACACAAACGAATAATCAACTTTATGACGGATATACCTGGAAAAAAGCTTATTATCTGGAGCCACTCGGACTACAGGATTTGCAATTGTCGGCCACCAATCCGGAAGACATCAATACATCCATGATGTATCAGAATCCATATTGGCCTGTCGGTACAGGAAAAGCGCTTGAGTAATGTTGCCAAATACGTAAAACCGTAATATAACAAAGTTCACCACAGAGTTTATACAAGGTATGTTTGCCGATGTATCCTGTGGTGAACAAAATCAAACCTCCGAATGAACCTAAGCCACGTCTTTTAAGTTATATGATATATAGAAAAGAATAAAATCTGATTTGATCAGATCAGACCGACTACAATAAACAACAACTTTAAAATATAGGAAAGTATGAATGTACATGAAGAATTATTCGGTGGAAATATACCACAAGATGTAACTGAGAAACAAGGCGAAAACGCTATTTTTATTGTTTATGGACTGAAGCAATCGGACGATGCAATCAAGCAAGTAAAAGATGTATGTGCTAACTTCTCCGCCCTGATACGCAGTATGCGTAACCGTTTTCCTGATATGCAATTTAGCTGCACGATGGGGTTTGGTGCCGATGCCTGGAGCAGACTTTTTCCGGAGTTGGACAAACCTAAAGAGTTAAGTACCTTTGAAGAGATAAAAGGAGATAAATATATAGCTGTATCTACCCCGGGCGACCTGTTACTGCACATCCGGGCTAAACAGATGGGTCTCTGTTTTGAATTTGCCTCTATAATTGACGAAAAACTCAAAGGTGTGGCAGAATCCATCGATGAAACACACGGGTTCAGATATATGGACGGAAAAGCGATCATCGGTTTCGTAGACGGTACGGAGAATCCGGCCGTAGATGAAAACCCTTATCATTTTGCGGTTGTCGGTGACGAAGACCCGCAATTCGCAGGAGGCAGTTACGTTTTTGTGCAGAAATATATCCATGACATGGTAGCATGGAACTCGCTTCCGGTCGAAGCACAAGAAAAGGTGATTGGCCGCCGCAAATATAATGATGTGGAATTGTCGGACGAAGAGAAACCGCAAAATGCCCACAATGCCGTAACCAATATCGGTGACGATTTGAAAATCGTACGTGCCAATATGCCGTTTGCCAACACTTCTAAAGGAGAATATGGAACATACTTTATCGGCTATGCCAGCACCTTCAGTACTACCCGCAAAATGTTGGAGAACATGTTTATTGGTGACCCTGTGGGGAACACCGATCGTTTGTTGGACTTCAGTACTCCGGTAACAGGCACATTGTTTTTTGTACCTTCGTACGATTTGCTTGCTACACTCGGAGAATAGTAATCACTCTCCATACAGTACAGTCTCCGCTATCCAGGCAAAAACATTGGCTATCAGTTTGGAAGCATTATTATTAATGGTCCCGGAATTATTGTTTATACGGTTATCGGTAGTAGACGTTGAACTGGATGCCGAACTGCCAATATCCGTATCTCCCCAATAAACGATTCTCCTTGAATAGTCAACGCCCAAAACAATACCTCCTGCAGGCCCCATCAATATAGGAGTAATACCTTTGGATGCATCTGTATTGAGTTGTATCTCGCCATGATAAGCATCATAATTGCGTAAAGAGAAGTCAGTATTGACAGGAGTATATGGAGCAATGGTAAAAGGCCCGTTAGTAGTAAAGTAGTTATTACCATCCTCAAGAGTTGCCAAAGGATAGGGACCGGTATTACTCGCTAAAAAAGAAATGCCACTATTTCCACCCAATATCTCTTTTAATAAATTCTGGCTGACATCACTGGCATCATAAGAAACAATCAATACACGGTTCTTTTTAGCCTTCACCCAATTGTGCGCTTTCTGGGCATCCGAGATCCCGAATAAAGAATTGCTCATATAATGGACATAAACGACATCAAAAGCCGCGAAAAGAGCATCTGTCAGATTATTATTGCTCGCACTCACGCCAATCAGATTATATCCTCCGCATTCAACTGTTCCGGCCGGACCGAAATTATTTTGATTATTGAGTATTCCGCGAAGACCGGTTGCGCGCGCCTCTGCATTGCCAGAGCCAATTATATTCGTTCCTAAATATCCCAAACCGGCATTGAATGTTAAAAGATCAATTGTTTTGTAGGCAGCGACATCATATCTCTGCTGTATATTCACTAAAATACGCCATCGATGGGCTGTAATCATAAAGTTTTGAGTACGGCGGATATTGCTTGCCGAATTGTTCTGCAGAGCTGTAATCACCAGTTGACTCCCATTCTGTGTTTTTTCTACTTTAAAGAATTCATTTGCTAATGACTGGTCGGCGGTTCCTTGGGGAGTTCCTGCCGCATCGGCCCATTGTAAAGTATAATCCGGAAGATCGGTATTCACACTGATGATTCCTGCCGAACCGGCTTTGTTCTTGAGGATGATCTCTCGCGAAGACACCCCAAAATGATGTTCTCCATCGAAACTCATATCAATGGTATAATCATCCCATGCCTGTACTTCGGCTACGATATGGGCGGAACTATTATTCGCCGCTTCGTCCGGACTACCCCACCCCGGACCTGAGACCTTCTTTATATTGAAAATATACTTATGATTACGAAGTACTTGCCCGAAAGCATTTTCAACATTATCGGGATCAAAATCCATACGGTAGTAACCCGGTTGATCACTTCCTTCATAATAACCCTCCACAACAATACAGGTTGCCTGACTAACCCGATTGTCCGGGGCTGGTGAATCGGCCTCAGGCAAGTAGAGTTGGGCTGAAAATTCATTCAGGTTCTCAGCAGATACAGGATACAGGACACTGTTTACATTTCCGGTACTTCCGGCAGGTACGCTCGGAAGCGTAACCCTGACGACTCCGGTTTCATCGGGTATTATCTGCAAGTGGTCATTGGCACGATATGCTTTTACCCCTGACAACTTAAAGTTTGCCACTTCCGTAGCTTTCACGTCTACCCGGGCAATGGAACGTAACATCTTTATTCCGGTAATATTATTTATAACCGTTGCTTCTAATCCTCCGGGCAATTCATACTCCCCATACATTGGAAAATCGGAAGTGATATTGTTGAACCGGAGATTGATGTTCTTTTTCACCAAATCTTCGCTATCATCCACCGAAGGCTCATTGGCTATTACCGCATCGGTAGCATTGGCTAATATGAGTAATTTTAAAGGCGAACTGCTTGATTTTAATAAAGCTTTAAAAGAAGCAGCAGATGAAGTGTTGTTGATGGATATGCCGGGTACACGGTACTTATATTTACCTTCTTCAAACACTAACACTTGAATCTCACTGATTTTAGACTCATGATCGGTCGTCGCAAATGTTCCTCGCGTCCGGGCATATGTAGTGGAGGCCGGTATGGTTATCACTAACCTTACCGATACATCCTCTGTATTATTTCTATCTGCATCTCCGGGCACTTCCATACTGTCGGTACATGACATATATAAAAGGCCGGTTATCAGAATAACCATTAATTTTTTCATTAGGGTTTAGGTTTATTTTCTCAGATACAAAGATGGACTTTTTCAGGAAGGAATCCGTGGCGTTTAATGAATGGTGTAAACAAAGATTTTTCTATTATCACATCTCACATGAATTTATTGTCCAATTATGCAACAATCGGAAATGTGTATAAAGACGTGTATCCATTTTCGAAACTTCATTATAAACTTTTCACCAGTTCTTGTTGCCGGTTAAAGAAATGGATTCGCTGAACCTCACCACTCTGCGAAATCAAAGTTGAATACTTCTTTAATGACTGTATCCATACCTTCAAATGCTGAAATAGCAAATCATCTTTCGAAGTTATGGAATTAATAGAAAAGACCCCTATCAGGCATTGATGGTAGATATCTGTTTCTACATAACTATATGTAGACTCAAAATTGATATCGGATATATATATTTTCACATCTTTTCCGGATGAATATTTTCCCTGAGCTGAGATCTTCTCCAATTCATTCAGTAATATCAATAATTCCTTCTTTATTCTTTTTACACTGTCTTCTGATATCAGATTGATATTTAAGAAAAACTTGATCTCATTGACTAATCTGATAAATATCTCTTTATCCCATATATAATTGGTTGTCTGGAATAGCTGGGACAAATTTACAAATTCTTTTTGCTTGTCAATCAACTTTTCCGGAATCTCCAAATCTTCATAATGTCTGCCTGCATACGTACTTTCATGCTGGTAAATCCATTTGAAAAGCTAGAATTTGGATAAGGCTTCATACTTTAAATACAGGGTTTGCGGAACGGTATTTGAGGAGGTACTTCTTTCCGAACTTTCCCGCTCAATCAATTGACCGAACAACTTTATATACGAATCGATAATAGAATAATAGGTCTCCGCAGGGCGTTGACATTGCAACATATTCAGATTAACGATAGCGTTGTCATTCAAATCGGCCCCTACTATTTTATCAAGAGAAATGCCCATGTGTTGAGATATGGTGGCAACTTCGGCAAAAGTGAACGGTACTTCACCCCGCAACCGCCTGTAAGTAGCTTCTTTGCCAAGATAAAGAATGTCCATCAGCGTATTTGCAAGATTGTTCCCCTTGGGTAAGTATATTTTCATTGCATCTATTAAATCTGTATTTATATTACGCATAATCATTGTTTTTATATTTTTATCTGTAAACAAGTAATCTGTAACTTTTGTTGCGCCTATCGAAACGAACAATCCCTTTGATGACGGTGCGTTGCATTATCAGAGCTTTCTTTTTCAGGGGTTGCTTCAATAGACACTTTTTGTTTATAAATACATTTTTAAAGTCACAAATCGTTGCTGTCTGGAAGGTATATTTGTTATCTGAAAAAAACGTAGTATATCCACCTAAATAAAAAGATAATGAAAACAAGTAAAATCTTTATGACTACACTGGTTGCATTGACTATGGCTGCATGCAGCAATGACAATGATTGGGTTGACCAGTCCAGCAATCCGGACGTAATTGCCTCGGATGCATATGCCTCTTTTTCCATCAGCATTCCCCACGCATCGAAGACACGTGCAGTATCTACAGATCCGGGAATTGCAGCGGAAAATACAGTGAAATCCCTACATGTGTTTATTTATGACGCAGAATCTCCCAATACACCTACTGTAGCTGAATTTACGGTCGCAGGAGGTACGCTCACACAGAAACCAGCCGGGAGTTCTACCTGGGTGACCAGCCAGCCGGTCAGTACCAAAAAGACGGATAAATATATTTTTGCGGGAGTAAACCTTAATGCAGAAATAGTGAACTATATTACTTCTAACGGATTGGGTGCATTCAGCTATAAAGATTTCACACAAGAAATAACAAAATTGGCCGATCAAACAAATGGATTTGTCATGTTCAATAGTGCTTATCCGACCCTTACGCCCGCTACTGATTTATATGAGAAGAAAAGTGAAGCCGAAAACAATCACATAACCATTTCTGTAAATCGCGTCACTGCAAAGGCGGCGGTGTTCCAATCACAGAGCTTTGTAGTGAATGGAGGCGGAACGATGACAGATCTGAAGTTCGGCTGGAGAAACCTGAATAAAAAATTCTACTTTATTCAGGATAACAGGGACGCTCTCATCAAAGACTATAACTGGGCTAATTATACCGCAGCAGATTTTACGAGGGGAACAGATGCCATCAACGTTTATGCTTCGGCTGATGTGCCTACCTCTTTTTCTTATGCTACGGAAAATGCATTCCAGTATATTTCGGGTACATCCAATGTGGATGCAGCAACTTTTATCAGTGTCAGCGGGGTATTTACACCCACTAACATCATATCTGCCAAAATAAATCCCCCTACAGTTGCGGCTGATTTTGAAATCATCGTCAATCCGAAACCGGCGGATAAAACATTCTTTGTCGTGCGGACTGCCGATGGTGTTGCCAATTACTTTATAGATGGACCTACGGCAGAAAAGTTTGCGGAGCTATGTGTCGCAAATACTCCGCAAATGCCATCTATCAATGGGGCCTACCTATTATCGGAGAATACGTATAGCAACGGATTGTGTTACTATCATATTTTTGTTAACGGTGATGCAGTCACACCACAGGCTCCTTATAATATCTACAGAAACCAATATTTTAAGATCAACATCAATTCTATACAAGCACCGGGAAATCCTTCGGATAACTTTGACAGCGGAGAACCAATCAAGCCTAATTCATGGATTGGAGTCGACATCCAGATTATCCCTTGGGAAGTAATTGAAGAAGATCACGATTTATAACCAGCTAATTAATGTCCCACAGAATGTTCACCTGCAAGATAGAAGCCGGATTCAGAGTATTCATATTCATTATATTGCCTTTCGTACTCACGAATTGCATCCGAGAAGATATGTCCGGATGTCCCCGGGATGATGGAGGGTTGGCCCTCAAATTCAGCTATGATACAAATGCAGACTCAAGGCAGAGCACTCCACAAGGTATCGATCGGTTGGCTGTTTTCATATTCGATGAAAAAGGGCTTTTTATCTCTCAGGTAAACGATTCTATGACTTCAATCAATGACGATTATGTCATGGAGCTGCCTTACAAACATGGCAGTTACCAATTTGTAGCATGGGGTGGCTATGATAAAAGTACTTATCAGACTTCTGAATGTGTGCCAGGAAAAACTTATATTGATGATTTCTTTCTATCTGTAAAACGTCAGGAGGACAACCGGGTAATCAATCAGCCCAAACTGCTCTATCACGGTATGCACGATATAGTCGGGCTTAACAGTAAAGAAAAAACAATTGTATTGATAAACTTGAAACAAATGACGAATCATATCCGGGTCATTGCTCATAATTTGAATCAAGACAGAAGTGACAACATTTATATAGAGGATAATAACGGTAAGTATGGATATGATTCACAATTCTCCGATGATGACCAAATAAGCTATATTCCCATTTATGAAGCATCATCGGGACAATCAGATCCGTTGATTGCCGACTTCAATGTAATGAGACTGGAAAAGGATAGAGAACCCCGGCTGCGAATTGCCGACAAAACAGGTACAATCCGCTATGATGAGAATCTTATTGGTAAACTCATAGGCGGAAATCCCAATATTGATTTTGAGCATAACCATAATTTCACCATTGAAATATCCTTCGATAACTACATCCCGGTCATTATCAAGATTAATGGCTGGGAGATAGTTAATGAAGAAATATAACTATAAACTGCAGAAGAATGAAACAAAGAAAGGTACACTCATATCAATGAGGATTCCGTGAAAGATGGCAACAGGTATCATGTCCTTTCCCGAATAGTGAGTAATGGACGGCAACAATACATCCATTGAATTTACACCGGCAGCAGAAATAGGGGCCAGTTTCCCAAAATATTTCCTGATCAGTGGTGCGCCCAGCAATGCCATCATTTCGCGGAAAATATTGGCCAGCAAAGCAATTGTACCAAGTTCCGTTGCCAACTGTAATCCTACAGAAGCTTCCTTAAACTGAGTAATCAAGATGGATGAAAGGGAATAATATGCAAATCCACTTCCCACTGCCATACAATCGAATACACTCCACTGACTCAACAATAAACTGGCAAAAGCTGAAAAAAGAAGGGTTCCGACAATAGTAGCTATCGGCACTAAAAGCATATTGGGGCGTAGACTTTTGATCAGAAATTTCAGATTCTTATTGCTTCCGATACTGATGCCAACCTGCAACATCAACGCATAAAGTATATACATAGAAAGATTGTGCATGTCAAACTGGAAATCATTGAAGATTCCGACCAGACAGCCTATACAGAAAAATGCGACAACAATCAGACTGCCTTTCATGATTTTCCTCCTTTCTTGAAAAACAGGCGTAATACGAGAAAAGAAGCCAACATGCTGCCCAAGATACTTGAAGTAGCCAACACAATGGCTTGCCATCCGAATTTACCCAGATTATTTACGATTAAACTATTGGAGCCTATCGAAAGGCCCAGCACGAAAAGTAGCAAGAATATCGTAAGCGAAGTACTCTTTTCTACTTTCTCCAGAAATTTCAGGTTACGCAGCAAATAACCGATGCCAATACCTAAAAACATGATAGATATAATGGAAAACATACTCGTATATTTTAAAAAGTTACACAATGCAATCCCTGGCAACTTTTATGTATGAGTTGCCGGACAGATCCTCCCTTTCACCTTATATTTAATAAGGGAACGAAAAGAGATAAATCAAACTACAAAACAGGGAGTAATTCAGATAAATCCGCTAAACCAATGTACATGCACAATGCAGTGTCCGTACAGAATCTTATTTTCTCGCACGGCATTGTGTATGCTATATGTAGTAAACAATCGGTTCATATCATTCATTAATTACAGTGCAAAGGTAATACTATTGCGCATATTTTCCAAATAATTATGCAAAATATAAATAGTCATAGTAGTGGAATTACTCATAAAAAGACGATGAAAATCTTGCAGAACCTGTATTTTTCTTCGTATCTTTACAAACCGAAATAAAGGATATATCAATAAACATATAACGATATGGAAAACAGAAGTTTAGTAACCATAGCGGAGCATTCGAAAGAAAAAATCCTCTATATGCTCGAAATGGCGAAACAATTTGAGAAGAATCCCAACCGCCGGTTATTGGAAGGTAAAGTAGTGGCTACCCTATTTTTTGAACCTTCTACCCGCACTCGGCTAAGTTTCGAAACCGCTGCCAATCGCCTGGGCGCACGGGTTATCGGATTCTCGGATCCTAAAGCCACCAGTTCATCCAAAGGGGAAACTCTGAAAGATACAATTATGATGGTTAGTAACTACGCTGACGTGATTGTAATGCGGCATTTTCTGGAAGGAGCAGCACGCTATGCCAGTGAAGTGGCCCCTGTGCCTATCGTAAACGCCGGAGACGGAGCCAATCAGCACCCTTCACAAACAATGCTCGATCTCTATTCCATTTATAAAACACAAGGTACACTGGAGAATCTGAACATCTATCTGGTAGGTGACCTGAAATACGGACGTACAGTACACTCTTTACTGATGGCAATGCGGCATTTTAATCCGACTTTCCACTTCATTGCTCCCGAAGAGCTGAAGATGCCGGAAGAATATAAGATTTATTGCAAAGAACATAACATAAAATATGTGGAGCACACAGACTTCAACGAAGAGGTAATTAAGGATGCGGACATTCTTTACATGACCCGAGTACAACGTGAGCGTTTCACTGACCTAATGGAATATGAACGGGTGAAGAATGTATATATCCTGAAAGCGAAAATGCTCGAAAACACTCGTCCCAACCTCCGTATACTGCATCCATTGCCACGTGTTAACGAAATAGCTTATGACGTGGACGATAGTCCGAAAGCATACTACTTTCAGCAGGCACAGAACGGTCTCTATGCCCGTCAAGCTATACTTTGCGATGTATTAGGAATCACTTTACAAGATATTTTATAAAATCATGAGCGAGAATAAACAAGAACTACAGGTGGCCGCACTGAAAAACGGCACTGTTATTGACCATATCCCTTCGGAGAAACTCTTTACTGTAGTTTCACTGCTTGGGTTGGAACACATGACGACCAATATTACTATCGGATTCAATCTGGACAGCAAGAAACTGGGTAAGAAAGGGATCATCAAGATTGCTGACAAGTTCTTCTGTGACGAAGAAATCAACCGTATTTCCGTAGTAGCACCTCATGTAAAACTAAACATTATCCGTGACTACGAAGTGGTAGAAAAGAAAGAGGTACGTATGCCGGACGAGTTAAAAGGTATAGTGAAATGTGCCAACCCGAAATGTATTACGAACAATGAACCGATGGCCACGTTATTCCATGTGATTGACAAGGATAGTTGCGTTATAAAATGCCATTATTGCGAAAAAGAACAGAAAAGAGAAGATATCACAATCATTTAGTTACGTGTCACAGCGCTACGAGTTTTAAAATACTGTGCTATGACGTAATAGCACTTGTAGCGCATATAGCACGCTATTAATAAAAAAGATGAAGCAAGACTGGAAACCCGGAACCCTGATTTATCCGTTGCCTGCCGTACTGGTGAGTTGCGGAAACAATGAAAGTGAATACAATATACTTACGGTAGCTTGGACCGGAACCATTTGTACCAATCCACCGATGTGTTATATTTCTGTCCGTCCCGAACGCTACTCCTATCCTATTATAAAAAAGAATATGGAGTTTGTGATCAACCTGACAACCCGGGATATGGCTTTTGCAACAGATTGGTGTGGGGTACGGTCGGGTAAGGATTATCACAAATTTGAAGAAATGAAACTGACACCGGGTAAATGCACGGTGGTGAGTGCGCCTCTCATTGAGGAATCTCCCCTTTGTATCGAATGCCGGGTAAAAGAAATTGTATCTTTAGGATCACATGATATGTTTATTGCCGATGTGGTAAACATTCGGGCGGATGACCGTCACTTAAGCCGGGAAACCGGAAAACTGGAACTGGCAGAAGCTAATCCGCTTGTATATGTACATGGGGGATATTATAATCTGGGAGAAAAGATCGGTAAATTCGGTTGGTCAGTAGAAAAGAAAACAAAGTGAAGCTATGAAACGAGTGATTCTCCTTTTTATATATATGTGGATTACTTTTGCCGCTTATGGTGAAGGTGATCATAAAAAGGAAAAACGCCCGGATGACCGCAAAATAAATGTAGGAATCAGGGGTGGTTTTAACTCTTCCATGTTTTTGGTTTCCAATCTGAAAATCAAAGATGTAACCATTGACGAGATTCAGAATAATTATAAAATAGGTTATTTCGGTGCTCTCTTCATGCGCTTCAACATGAAGAGACATTTTATACAGCCCGAGATATCGTATAACATCAGCAGATGCGAAATCACTTTCGACAAACTGGGTTCACAACATCCCGATATCGAACCTGACTATGCATCGGTTAATTCAACTATTCACAGTATTGATTTTCCGTTGCTTTACGGCTATCACGTAGTAAGACAAGGCCCTTACAGCATGTCTCTTTTTGCCGGACCGAAACTAAGATATCTGTGGAATCAAAAAAATAAAATCACCTTTGAGAACTTCGACCAGCAAGGCATCCATGAGAGGTTACATCCCTTCAATGCCAGCGCAGTGATCGGAGTAAGCGTCAGCATTTCACGTATCTTTTTTGATTTTCGTTATGAACAAGGACTTCGCAACTTGTCGAAGTCTGTTACTTACGATAATATAGACGTCGAAGGTAAGCCCGAAGTAAGTAATATCACTTTTCGACGCCGTGATAATGTACTTAGTTTTTCACTCGGAGTTATATTTTAAATAACTTTTTTAGCTAAAAGGTTGCACACTCTTTAAATATTACCTAAATTTGTGCGATTATAATAATAAAGGTTTCAAGATATACTTTAATCTTATTATAACAAATAATGAAAAGAGACGATTTAATTTTCGAGATTATCGAAAAAGAACATCAACGTCAGTTGAAAGGCATTGAGCTGATCGCATCAGAGAATTTCGTGAGTGATCAGGTGATGGAGGCAATGGGATCTTGTCTTACCAACAAATATGCGGAAGGATATCCGGGTAAACGCTATTATGGCGGCTGTGAGGTGGTAGACCAGAGTGAACAAATTGCCATCGACCGCTTGAAAGAGATTTTCGGTGCAGAATGGGCCAATGTACAACCTCACTCAGGAGCACAGGCTAATGCTGCTGTATTTCTTGCTGTGTTGAACCCGGGCGACAAGTTCATGGGACTGAATCTGGCACACGGAGGTCACCTTTCACATGGTTCATTAGTAAATACTTCGGGAATCATTTACACTCCCTGCGAATATAATTTAAAACAGGAAACCGGTCGCGTGGATTACGACCAGATGGAAGAAGTGGCATTACGTGAGAAACCCAAAATGATAATTGGAGGAGGTTCAGCCTACTCTCGTGAATGGGATTACAAACGTATGCGCGAAATTGCCGATAAGGTGGGTGCGATCCTTATGATTGATATGGCACATCCTGCCGGATTAATTGCAGCAGGACTGTTGGACAACCCGGTGAAATATGCTCATATCGTAACTTCAACTACCCACAAGACTTTGCGGGGACCTCGTGGCGGTGTAATCATGATGGGTAAAGATTTCCCCAATCCATGGGGAAAGAAAACTCCAAAAGGAGAAATTAAAATGATGTCTCAGTTGCTCGACTCAGCTGTATTCCCCGGAATACAGGGTGGTCCGCTGGAACATGTAATTGCAGCTAAAGCCGTAGCTTTCGGTGAGTGTTTGCAACCGGAATATAAGGAATATCAGAAGCAAGTACAAAAGAATGCTGCCGTATTGGCACAAGCCTTAATTGACCGTGGCTTTACCATCGTTTCCGGCGGTACGGATAATCATTCGATGCTGGTGGATCTACGCAGTAAATATCCTGACTTGACAGGTAAAGTTGCCGAAAAAGCACTTGTATCTGCTGATATAACAGTCAATAAAAACATGGTTCCGTTCGATAGTCGTTCTGCGTTCCAGACTTCAGGTATCCGTTTGGGTACTCCCGCTATCACGACTCGTGGTGCAAAAGAAGATCTGATGCTGGAGATTGCAGAAATGATCGAAACCGTTCTATCGAACGTAGAGAACGAAGAAGTGATAGCACAAGTACGTGCACGTGTCAATAAGACAATGGAAAAATATCCGATCTTCGCTTATTAAATAGCACATTTTAGTATTAAACAATAACATACGTGGGCTCGCAATTCTCTGTGAAGAAAGTTGCGGGCATTTTTTTTGCTCTTTTAACATGGCATTAACACCCCACCCTAAAACCTTTCCTTCCCAAGAACCGTTGTTAAGTAGTTAAAAAAAGAAGATATTCACTTAATACCTAAACTGATATGAAAATAAGAAATTTAATGGTTGCAACTACATTATTTGTTGCTGCAGGAGCTATGGCTCAAAATCAGGATTGCGCCTTCTTCTTTCCTAATCAAGAAGGTGAGCAAATCACTCGTAATTGTTACACCGCTGATGGTAAACTCACCAACATCCTTGTCTACAGAGTAGACCAAGCCTACGATTACCCTTCAGGAATGGAAGTAGTAGCCAACTATACATTTACTGATGCTTCCGGAAAAACACTCAATTCCGGGCAAATGGTAGCTCGCTGCAATGACGGTAACTTCTCTATGAGTATGGGAGATGTGGCCACATTCCCCACTGCACTTAATATGATGAATGCCGATGTATATATGATGGGAGATTTAATGAATTACCCGAATGCATTTTCCGATCCAATGAATCCGGGAGACGATGACGAGTTTGATGACGGCACTCTGCGTCTTTATCAAAAAGGCAATAAAAATAACCGCGCCGAAATTTCTATCTTCGACCGGGAATTTGTTGCTACCGAAACGGTAAACACTCCAGCAGGAGCATTCTATTGTACCAAAGTAAAGTACGAAATGAATATCTGGACTCCTCAGGAAACAATAAAAGGTTATGGATATGAATGGTATGCACCCAATATTGGAATTGTCCGCTCTGAACAATACAATAATAAGAAGGAGCTACAATCGTACAGTGTGTTAGAAAGAATCAAAAAGTAGCACACTGGACTCTATATATCCGTCATCCCCGCCATTCTTTCAAGAAGAATAGCGGGGATTTATTTATTGCTTTATATCGGACTATTTTTAACTCAATCCTTCAATATTACCATCCACGATGTCAATATGCAGAGCTTGTGGTTCTTTAGGTAAACCCGGCATACGCATTATTTCGCCCGCAATCGCTACGATCATCTCGGCACCGTTATTTATAACGATATCTTTAATATGAAGTTCGAAATTATCTACCGCACCATATACTTTCGGATCGGCAGAGAAAGAATATTGGGTTTTAGCAATACATACAGGATAATGACCAATACCCATTTCTTCAATCAATTTAATCTTGTTACGGGTCAGTGTACTATAAGTCACGACACTTGCACCATATAGATTGATTGCGATTTTCTCGATTTTCTGCTGTACGCTGTCTCCATCATTATATGTAAACTGTAACGGTTCAGACGGTTTATTCTCAATTGTTTCAACCACAAGATTCGCCAGTTCGACAGCACCCTCACCTCCTTCCGTAAAGGCATTATTGATAGCATAGCCTACTCCTAACTGCTCACAGTGCTCACGAAGCAACTCCATTTCTTCATCCGTATCACTCGCAAATTTATTGAAAGCAACGATAACCGTTTGACCGAACGAATGAAGATTACGAACATGCTTGTCCAAATTGCGCAAACCTTCTCTCAATCCTTCAAGATTCGGTTCTTTAATTCGGTCCAGGCTTACTCCTCCGTGCATTTTGAGCCCTTGTGCTGTGGCAACAATCACTGTCAGACGTGGTTGAAGCCCGCTCTTACGACATTTAATATTATAAAATTTCTCTGCTCCCAGATCGGCACCGAAGCCGGCTTCTGTGATAACATAATCTCCAAAAGTCATCGCCATTTTTGTTGCCAAAATAGAGTTACAGCCATGGGCAATATTAGCAAATGGGCCACCATGTACAAATGCAGCGGTGCCTTCGGTAGTCTGTACCAGATTCGGATGTATAGCATCTTTCAGCAAGACAGTAATAGCCCCTGCCACGCCCAGATCTTTTACAGTAAACGGTTTGTTATCATAGGTGTAGCCTAAAAGAATATTTTCGATACGACGGCGGAGATCATCTACATCCTTTGAAAGACAAAGAATAGCCATAATTTCCGAAGCCGGTGTAATGTCAAATCCGGATTCCTGTGTAATACCATTTGTTTTCGGACCAAGACCAACTACGATATTGCGCAATGAACGATCGTTGACATCGAGTACGCGACGCCAGAGAATTTCTTTCAGACCAAAACCTTTAGATTGATTCTGGTATAAATAATTGTCCAGTAATGCAGAGATCATATTGTGAGCCGAAGTGATGGCATGGAAATCACCGGTAAAATGCAAATTAATCTTTTCCATCGGAAGTACCTGGGCATAACCTCCTCCTGCTGCCCCTCCTTTCATACCGAAACACGGTCCCAGGGAAGGTTCACGCAAAGCAACAATTGCCTTTTTACCTATCTTGTTTAATCCTAATGCAAGACCTATGGATACAGTCGTTTTACCAATCCCTGCTTTCGTTGCGGTAATGGCAGTGACCAAAATCAGATTGCTCTGTTTCACCTTTTCTTCATCAATCAGATATTCAGGGATTTTTGCAATATACCGACCATAATTTTCTACCTCATCGCGAGGTATGCCGATGCTTTCAGCCACTTGTTTTATTTTCTTCAATTCAACACTACGTGCTATTTCTATGTCTGATTTCATATTGGGAGTTATTAAGTTAGTAAATGAAGTCGCAAAATTAACAATTAACTCCATATCAAAGTTGTCTTTATTACCTTTTTTTAGTGGAGATAAAAAGATGCCACATCATTGCTGGATTTTTCAGGGAAAAAAGACGTATATTTGCTACTTACAAACAAACAAGCAATATGATACGATATATAATCTTTGTGGCTCTATGTATCTGTACCGGAATAGTATCAGCTATAGATCACCATGCAAAAGACAGCCTCTTACTACAACTAAAACATACGACAGTATCCGCTCAACGAATCAGTATCTACAGAAATCTGGCAGATATCTGTTTTGAAACACCGGACGAAAAAACATATTTGCTTGGCATGTATAGAGAAGCTAAAAAGGCGGGTGACACACCCATGATGCTTGATGCATTGAATGATCTTGCATGCGGAGAGGCTAAAGAATACCACATGGATTCAGCGTATCATTATATGAATCTGATAAAAGCAACTCATAATGTCAAAGAAATAATTCCTTTATCAGCTTATCTTCACATGCGTTTTTTCGATATGCTATGCAGCCATAACGAGACAGAAGAGGCCATTGCGAAGGAATTGCAGTTTACGGAAGAAAAGAAATCGGACGCACCATCTCTATACAGCAAAATCGTACAAGCTTATATCACCGGAAGTAGCCTTCATTCCAATGAAATGATGAAAGAAGCACTCCCCTATTTGGAAACAGCAATGAACTTATCCAAGCAATTACCTCCTGAGAAACGCATTAAATTTGTATCAATGATTGTTTGGAAATTATCCAATATCTATAGTTTTTTGAACGAATGTGACTCAGCGATCCGTCTTTTGGAAGAAGATTTGGAAAATCAGCAACTGTATTATAAAGATCATTACAAAGCAAAACGCCCCTTTTACAATCTGGCTGCACGTGAGTTACAAATCTATGCGTCACTGTTGACAAATGCTATCATGGTAGCTCCCGAGAAGATGGATTATTACTGGCAGCAAATAGTAAAACTGAACAAGGAGCTGACAAATCCGTACGACCGGTACAATTATTTCCTATCAATGGACAACTATTACTTGAACTTAAAGCCTCACCCCAATTACGAGAAAGCATTAATTGCCAATGACAGTCTGATTCAAATAGCTCAAACGATAATTCCAAACAATCTGCCAGGACTCTACGACATCCAATCACAAACATATGAGGCCATGGGCAATTTTAAGGAGGCGCTGGCATACCTTAGAATATCTGCTCAGTATAAAGATTCGCTAAACACTGAAAATATGCAAAAGCAACTTAGTGAACTCCAAATAAAATATGAGGTGAACAAATTGAATAATGAAAAGTCACAGCTTGAAATCAAAAATAAACGCATTTTAGTGATATGCCTGTTCATCATCCTGACCATTGTAATCGTTATCTGTCTTTATTTATATCACAATCTGAAAAAAGAAAAAAAGATGAAGATTCACCTCCGGAATCTCAAGCAAAAGGCCGAAGAAAGTGAAAAGATGAAAACAGCTTTCATTAATTCTATTTGCCACGAGATACGAACACCACTTAACGCCATTGTCGGTTTCTCTGACTTGATATTCAATGATGAAGTAGATAAAGAAAACCGCGAAAGCTTCTCATACGAGGTGCAGAAGAACACGGTCTTACTGACTTCACTGATCAATAATATGCTCGAGGTATCCAGTCTGGATGTATCACAGGAAAAGCTGCCTTGTAAACAAGTCGATTTACATCATATCTGCATACAAGAAATGAAGCAACTAAGCCGGTATCATAAGCCTGATATAGAATATCATATGGACTTACCGGAACACCCTGTCATTTTGTCTACCCATGAGAAATATTTATCATTGGTTATAGAACACTTGTTGAACAATGCTAATAAATTTACCGAAAAAGGAACTATCACCCTCCGTTACCGCATGGATGAAGCACACCAACGGCTTCATATCAGTGTGACAGATACCGGATGCGGTATTCCGGTTGACAAGCACAAAGAGGTATTCGAACGTTTCTCGAAACTCAACACGTTTACTCCGGGAAATGGATTAGGACTATATCTATGTCAACTAATTATCCGCAGGTTATCCGGAGAGATAAATATCGATCCGACATACAAGGAAGGTACTAAAATAACAGTAACCATACCTGTCCAATAGCCCCTCCTTAATTTTTAAGAGTAAATCTACTTGAAACGTGAAGTATCCACACCTTCACGTTTCTTCTCTTTATATCCTCCGAATTTATAGGTAAACGAGATACCCAATTCACGAAAAGCGGAATAATGGTTTGTTACGTTCTGCGTGGCATAACGAATATGCGGAGAGATTTGAGCCGTTTCAAACAAGTCATTGCACCGAAAGGTTAACAACGCTTTCCCACCAGCAAAGGTATATCTGAGTGCCACATCTACATTGCCGGATACCGGTAAATCATAAATGCCCTGTATTGCCTTACTGCGCATCATCCCATTCACAATCAACCTGAGATCCGGACGGGAAGAAAGGGTCAGGGTATGATTCATATTCAACATGGCATAATATACTTTCCTGTCAAAAGGAATATTCCAGAAGTCACTGTCTTTCTGGCGATCGTAAACGCCGGTCAACGTAAAACGTGAACTTAGCCAGCGACCTATCGTAAATGGAACAACAGCTTGTATACCTGCTTGTTGCTCAAAATCAAAATTGAAGTATTTATAGATCTCGACTAATCGGTCGGGGGACTGATAAAGAGTTTGTGTTGCATTATCTTTAGTATGGCTATACCAGACATTGAATATATATTTATTCTTCAGAATATAAGTCAATTGTAGCTGATAATTAATTTCCGGTTTCAGATAAGGATTTCCATGAATTTCCGAATATTCTCCGCCCATATAGGACACGGCATTTTGAGTTGCCCAATAGTCGGGATAACTTTTATCGCTGCTGAGTGACAATTGCCATACGTTTCCCGGTGCCGGAGTGTAATTGAGATTAAAAGCCGGATATAGACTCCATTCATTCCATACAGTCGTATGGAATCGTTCGGCAGCCAACGAGGCATCCAAAGACAAGTTATCGCCAAAACTCTTGTTAAATCCGGCATAGAAATTCAGTGTTTGCTCCCGCCGACGAGATTTCATGTTGTTGCTTTCCAACATCATGTTGTCATTCTCAGAATTATAATAATATTGATAGCTGTTGTCTAAACTTGTAGTATAGACAGCTCCATAGTTTACTCCCCATCCATTAGGCAGTTCATGTTCTTGAGAAAGGAAAAGCTTCCAACGATTGATACGCTGAGAATCGCTACTACGAAAATTCAATTCATCGCCTTCTAACCGGCTATGTAGCAATTGTGAAGAAGGCGAATGATAATAAGTATATTCCACTCCTGCTTTCATTCCGAATGGGGTGTGATAATCGATCCGCCCGTTATGTAGTTGATCGACCATCCGGGTACGGGCATTTGAGGTTTGTGTACCATTCACTGTACTTAAATTAAAGCCATTCATAAACTGGGCATTGTATGTCAAGCTGAGTTGATGATCGTCGGCAAAAAGATAATCACCTCCCAAGCGTAAATTGTGTCTGTTAAAACGACTTTTTTGAGATTCGTTGGTGTTCATGGGATGTATCGTACCATCCGACAAGGTGTGCAAAGCCTTCTTATCCGTCAAGAAATAGTTCCGTCCATGACTGTAAGAGTAAAGAAAGTCTACAGAAAATTTATGTCCGGAATATAGAAGGCTCGCACGCTCAGTCAGGTTTTCATAATGCTTTTGCCGGTAGTCACTGAAAATTTCTCCTTGCAGGGAAGCTGCTCCGGAATCACCTTGCTTCAGACAAATGTTTATCATGGCTCCACGCACCTGATAACGCGCTGGAGCCGAATACATCACTTCAGCTTTCTCTATACGACTGGCAGGAATACTTTTTAATAGAGTGTTCAGTTGTTCGGGAGTCATTGTAGTCACTTTGCCATCCAATACAACAGTAACGCTCTTTCCACCTAAAGTAAGGTTATCGTTCATTTCCGTGACACCGGGAAGCTCCTTCACTGCATCATAAGCATTATCTACCGCTAAATTCCGGAGGAGCCGTGGCAGGTCATATATAAGTTTGCCTTGCATAGCTTTCACTATCGGGCGTTCACCTACCACCATCACTTCCGGCAAGGATCTGTATAAACTGTCTAAACGTCCATCCATCGTAATCAGGCTATCTGCAGAAAGTATCCGGTCTTCATTTTGCGCTGCCACCTGCCAACAGACAGCAGCAACAAACACTAAAGTTACGTAAATCCGTTTCATCTTTTCGTTTTTTGTTTGGGTTACAGCTGCAAAGTACCGAAGAAAAGACAAAACAATGAGTTATCACCGGCTTATTTAGAGTTATCTACTGTTATCGGGAATACTATTCTTATATTTACTCAATTGTATCATGGAGCAGCATCTACCTATCCCGACAATAGCAAAGACTCATTTCTTTAAGACCTCTCTTCAATCGATTTAGGCCGTCAATCAATATCTGTCGGGGACAGGCTATATTGATACGGATAAAGCCTTCACCGGCTTCTCCATACATACTTCCTTCGTTTATACAAAGTTTTTCTGCCTTCAATAATAACTCTGCAATTTCCTTTGAACTACGATTCAGCACCGAACAATCTACCCATACCAGATATGTACCTTCCAATTTCACAACAGGAAATTGTGGAAGATACTTATTGAAAAAAGTCCTCATGTACAGGTAATTATCCGACAGATAACATTTCAGTTCCTCCAGCCACTCTTCCCCGTCATTGTAGGCGGCCACTAAGGCTTCCACACCAAACGGATTCACGTCACAAACCTCATTCAAATTGATTGCTTTATCTATTTTCACACGTACAGATTCATCAGCCGCAAAGATATTGGCAATCTGCAATCCGGCAAGGTTGAATGCTTTGCTTGGCGAAGTACAGGTAACCGAACGATTTCGGAAATCATCCGAAATAGAAGCAAAAGGTATATAAGTATGCCCCGAGTAAACCAACTCACAATGTATCTCGTCCGCTACAACCAGTACATCATTACGAAGGCAAATTTCACCGATACACATCAGTTCTGCCCGGGTCCAAACCCTTCCTACAGGATTGTGTGGATTGCAAAGTAACAATAGTCTTACTTTCGGATCGGTAGCCTTCCTTGCCAAATCGTCAAAATCAATCCGGTATGTTCCATTCGTGTATACAAGGGGATTAGCTACTATTTCGCAACCATTATTACGAATAGAAGAAAAGAAACAATTGTAAACCGGGGTTTGTACCAGCACACGGTCACCCGGAACAGTCAGGGCTTTGATTATGGCAGATAAAGCCGGAACGACTCCCGAAGTGTATATAATCCAATCTCTATCTATCTGCCAACCATGCCGGCGCGTGAACCAGTTTATAATGGCATCATAATAAACCGGAGGGACTTTGGTATAGCCAAAAATGCCATGATCCATCCGCTTACGTAACACTTCAACCACAGCAGGAGCCGTACGGAAATCCATATCGGCTACCCACATAGGCAGAACACCCTCTTCCATCACCGCATCCCATTTATAGGAATTGCTATTACGACGGGAAATTATTTCATCAAAATCGTACTTCATGCGCTAAAGCAAGTTAAGTTGTCCCATAGTTGCAGTGCGCAGTCAGCAGGAGCTTTAATACTTCCATCCATAATGATTTCCCCGTAGCTTTCTGCCGTTATACTGCCGGTACGCGGATTCTTCACACTATGTACCGGAGTGTTAATAGTTGCCTGCAAACTGCTGTATTCAAAACAAAGGTCAGCATCATCAGCCATCATACAATTCTCCATAACAAGGTCGTGAGCATAACAAAGTGGCTGCGTTCCCGAGATTCTGCAATTTACCAGACGTAGATTGTGAGAGTGCCACCCCAAATACTCTCCGTTCAATTCAGAGTCATACACGGTTACATTCTCCGTATTCCAAAAGGCATCTTTCGAATTAATGACAGCATTATGAATTTCTACGTTCTTGCAATACTGAAAAGAATAATTCCCGTTCTGGCTATAATTATCAATACGGATATTTTCACTATGCATGAACAGGTAATCGGCCTTATCTATCTGTACCTTTTTTAATTCTACATTACGACAATGCCAGAACGTTTCCAACGCATTGGGAAGTTGTACGTTTTCCAATTTGATACCATCCATTTCACGAAACATTTTCGGAGCTTCTACCACGGTATCCATCATCTGGAGATTTTGTGAATACCAAAGTGCGGCACGTGCTCCTTCCGTAAAAAAGCTGCTTCTCACAATGAAACCATTCGTGTGCCAGAAAGGATATTTACCTTCAAAACGGCAGTTCACTGCTATGATATTACTGCACTCTTTTAATGCGGATTCACCGGCATGAATCGTTACGTTTTCCAATTGCAAGTCGTGTGTGGCAAACAAAGGACGTTCGCCTTCATAGTCCTTATTCTTAATTATTTCCATGATTTGATTGTTTAGTTATCGATTTTATTTCTTCCCCTGGTATATCCTCCATCAAAGTAACTCAAAAGAATGATTATATCATATTTCATTCCCATATCCTTCTTTTTTATGGTTCACCCGATACATGCGCAGTTGAATCAGCGTTTAAATGGAATTGATAATCAGAATATTATATTTACCTAAATTTTACTATCGACGTAAATCCATTTACCCAGGCACGTAAAAGATTTTACCTGGGCATGTAAATCCATTTACCTCGGTATGTAAAAGCATTTACCCCGGCCGGTAAATGGAACCGGCATTCAAGGTTACGGATGTCCGCACCTGGAGTTAACGTCAAGACAACGCATTCTTCGGATAAACCAGATTCCAGCAATGCATGAGAAAAAACTACGCATTTGTGTCGGATGAACTTTTATTATTTCAAATATGTCTTAAAGAAATCCTCCAATTTGTCGAACGGAATAAAATTCACGCGGTCGTAAAGATCCACATGACCCGCACCGGGCACAATATAGAGTTCTTTTGGTTCGGCGGCAAGCCGGTAGGCATCTTCACTGAATTCACGCGAATGTGCATTCTCTCCGGTAACAAAAAGCATCGGACGTGGTGAAATGGTTTCAATATCAGCAAACGGATAAAAATTCATAAACTTGACATTGCTGCTGAGCGTGGGATGTGTAGTGGTCAATGGGGTTGCTCCTTCAGGAGTATATTCTCCCCGTGAAGTACGGTAGAACTCATAGAACTCACGTGCTATCGGATCGGAGTTTTCTGTTATTTCATGAGGAGTTCCACCAGTATATCGGGTTTCTCCACCCGAGAACTCTACATAGCGTTGTTCGGCGGCTTCGACCATGATTTGCTTCCGTTGCTCCAAAGTCAAGGCATGCTTCAGCCCATTACGACTGGCTGTCCCCATGTTGTACATACTTATGGTTGCAATGGCCTTCAGACGAGGATCTATTTTTGCCGCACTGATGGCAAAACTTCCACTGCCACAAATCCCAATCACACCGATATGCTCACGTTCGACAAATGAACGTGTCCCCAGGTAATCGACTGCAGCACTGAAGGCTTCCGCATAAAGCTCCGGAAGGACTGCATTGCGAGGCTCTCCTTCGCTGCTTCCCCAGAAAGATAAGTCGATGGATAAAGTTACAAAACCGCGTTCGGCCATTTTCGTAGCATAGAGATTAGCACTCTGCTCTTTGACGGCTCCCATAGGATGTCCTACAATAATTGCCGGACGTTTCTCGTCTGCTTTCATCTCTTTAGGCAAAAAGAGATTACCTGCCACTTTCATTTTGTACTGATTGGGAAAGGATACCTTCTCCATATTTACCACATTGCTTCTATAGAAATTATCTGCATCGGTTTGAGCAAAAGAAGGATTTGTACTGAGTATCGTAAACGATGTTGCTGCCAATAATAAATTTCGCTTCATATCTTCCTTGATTTTAGTAATTAAATAATTGATTATCTTCTTTCTACATTGCAAATATACAAGGAAGAAAAGAGACTCCTTGTAGACATATTACAGACATCATAACCCGAATTACAGATTATGCTTCTTTATGCCTACACCAATTTTAAGTTTGGTATAAAGTGCCACTGCGATATAGACAGCTAACTAACGGCATTACGCAAAAAAGCATTCCATACCTTACAAGGACAGAATGCTTTTTTTGATATCTACCAATATGTTGGAAATGAAACACACGGACCATGTCCGTGTTATCAGTCTATGGGACCTTACATCACATTATCGGTATTCGGAGAAACTTTTTTCGCTTTCATGTCAATCACAAAACGGTACTTGACATCATTTTTCTCCAAACGTCGGAAGGCTTCGTTTATCTGATCAACACCAATCAACTCTATCTGAGCCGTAATATGATGTTCCGCACAGAAATCAATCACCTCTTGTGTTTCGGCAATACCGCCAATATTGGAACCGGAGAAACTTTTGCGGCCATTTACAATATTGAATGCACCGACTTCAAGCGGTTGGTTAGGAAGACCAACTAAAACGAGACTACCGTCCACTTTCAAGGCATTCAGATACATATTTACGTCATGCCGTGCGGAAACCGTATCCAGGATCATATCAAAACGAGTCTGATATTCCATCTGTCTGGAGTCGGTGGACAGAACAGCTTCGTCTGCACCCAATTCTCTGGCTGTATTCATTTTTGAAGGAGATGTTGTAAACACAGTAACATGGGCTCCCATCGCCTTGGCAATCTTTATTGCCATGTGGCCTAACCCACCGATACCGACAATACCTACTTTCTTTCCGGGACCTGCCCCCCAATGCTTCAATGGCGAATAAACGGTAATTCCTGCACACAAAATGGGAGCTGATGCTGCAAGATCAATCGTCTCAGGAAGTTTCAGTACATAATTGGCATCGGCCACAATAGCTTGCGAAAAACCGCCATAGGTCTGTCCGCCAAGATATTTATCGGGCGAATTAAAAACAACAGTCCAGCCTTCATCACAATATTGCTCTTCACCGTTGTGACAGTGTTCGCAATGTCCGCAACTATCGACAATGCAACCAATACCAGCTAAATCACCAACCTTAAATTTTGTCACATCCGAACCAATTCCTGTAACACGTCCTACAATCTCATGTCCGGGAACTATGGGATAAATAGTTCCGCCCCAGTCATTATGCACAGAATGAAGGTCTGAGTGACAAATTCCACAATATAAAATATCAATTTCCACATCGTTCGGTAGAAGTGAACGACGCTGAATATCCAAACGATGAAGCGGTGTTTCAGCCGATTCTGTTCCGTAAGCTTTTACTGTCTTTGTTTCCATACTGTTTTAGGATTATGTTTTGAAATAATTTATTCTATACCAATCTATATTATGAAATCTGTTTCCCCATTTCATATGCTTCTGCCAATGCCGGATTACCTTTTATTTCACCCACATGCCAAACACCGGTAGCAAGCACTTTACCTTTCACTACCGGATTTTCCAGACAATCGATAAATCCCATGAGGTTATCGAATACATGTTCCAAATAAGGAAGTCCTTCTTTACCCTCGGCAGCAGAAGCGAGAAAATAAAACTCCTTATTAATCATTTCGGTATAAGGGCCGCAACAACGGTCGAGTAACGTTTTCAACTGTGCACTCATTGCATAAAAATAAACGGGTGTCGCTAAAACGATAACATCGGCCGATAACATTTTCTCAATAATTTCCGCCGCATCATCTTTCTGAGGGCACGGCTTCTTATATTGGCTGCATACGCCGCATCCCGTACAATAGTGGATAGTCTTGTCCCGTAGAAAAACCTTTTTCACTTCGTTCCCCGCCTCTGTGGCTCCACGCATAAACTCATCACAAAGTGTATCAGAATTTCCCCCGCGTCGCGGACTGGATGATAAAATCAATACTTTCTTGCTCATAATTATCTATTGTTTAAATTGTTGTTGTTCATGTTACAAAGGTATGTGGTTAAGAGAATATACTTAGTAGATAAATTACGGGGAATATAACCCGAATTACAGATTCTGCAAGGCATCTACCTGCAGTTCGGCCTGGTGGATTCAACTGGCAGTAGGGGGGTGCGATACTGGATATCGGCGTGGTTTTATCATGAACTGAATAAGGTGTACGGCTATAATTACCTCGACCGGTTGCCGACAAGCGATTATACCCTGCGGGAACAGTTCACCTTTGAAACTTACATCAACACTCCCGAAAAAACTCCGGCTGCGGAGTTTATAACAGATATTTATATCCCTATTACAAAAAAAGAAACATGAAATACTTAAACCAAGAAATAGAAAATGAATTAAAAAATCATGGAGCAGGACTGGTTCGCTTTGTCGGCATATCGCATTTGGACGAAAGGCAAAACAGACAACTCCCGAACCGATTGTACACCGCCTTCAAATCACGCATGTAGGTAGAGATGGTATTGAGGCTCAACCCTTTCGGCCCCCTATCTATCTTTTGCGCCCCTTCCTTGCCGGAGCTTCTCTTTCGCGCCCCTTCCAGTTTCATCCATTCCTCATACTCCTTCAACCTGCCCGGAGTGAAAACTTCACCCACCGGCATCGGTGTTCCTTCACCCCCGTAAAACTCCGTAACAGATTTCAGCGCATACGTGTACGTATGTACCGCCGAACGTTTCTTGTCCGCTTCCAACTGTCCGATCACCGACTGCATGTAACATGCCAGATCCGGTAAGTTCGTGGTTAGCGTCCCTCCTGCATTCTTTTCTTTTTCATCCATAATACTCTGATTTTTAGTTCCGCATCGCGCGTATGTCCTGAAACAGGCACGACGACGGGAAAGTTTTGGGATGCAAAGTAAAGAATGTGAGGGAGTGATAAAGAACACAAAAGGGGAAATAAAAGAACCCGGCAAATATTCAATTTCAGGCGTAGGCTGTATAATTTATCTATTCCGGATGTCCAGGTTGGACACCGAAATAACCACCAACTTTATCCGCCGCTGTTCTTTCACTTATCACGATAAAACGATCTGTTTTTGCTTCTTCTCCTAACACAGAGATAAGAGCAAGTTTGGTTAAGTGATGCAAGGGAAAATCAATAATGCTAATTTATAGTTAAGGGGTACCCTCAAATTATTAAATAGAATCCTAACAGAAAGAAATTTTACACTAATGAAAATATAATCACCCATTTCTATATGTAAAGTATTGAATCTATAATTATTAAGACATTCCCTATTTTCTTTTAAAAGAAGACTACTTATGGTAACCTTTAGCACAATCTATTGATTAACTTTGCACCCAAAGAACAAGAAATATATGAAAATCAATGCTGAAACAAAATATTGCCAAACGTGTGGAATCCCATTAGACATAGATTATACAAATCTTAAGGCAAACCAAAATGTGGAATATTGCGACTATTGTTTGCACAACGGGGTTAAACTCTATGATTTCTCAATGGATTATCTCATTTATCTTTGGGGGCTTTTCCCCGAAGAATATTATAAAGAGACAGGAGTCAATCTCACTTCGGAAGAATTGAGAGCGGAAATGTCCAAACGGCTTCCGAATATCAAGAGGTGGAAACAAAAGATCAATACGGCTCATGTGCAATATGATTTGATTATAAGAGTTCAGGAGTATATCAACCGCCATTTGTTTGACGACCTTGATTCCGAAAAGCTATCGCATGTTGCAGGTATCTCCAAATATTATTTTCGCAGGCTTTTCAAAGCAGTTTGTGGCGAAAATATGGGAATGTACATTCAACGACTGAGATTAGAGTACATTGCATTTAAGCTAATAACAACTGATATAAGTGTCCCGAAACTTCTCGGGCAAATCAATTATCAGAACAAGCATACACTTTCGAGGGCATTCAAGAGTTATTTCAATTGTTCCATTCCGGAATTTCGCAAAAAGCATTCAAACGTCAATCCTGAAAGAAAGAATCCGATACGAATTGAACCAAGTATTGAAAAAATATCTGGTATCCGAATCGCATACTTGAAATTGGAAAGAAGAAATAATGTCATCCATAGCTTCTCTGTTTTGTGGAAGCAGTTGCTACAATTTTCCGAAAAATATGAATTGTCTTCAAAAGGATGTAAATACATGAGTTTGACTCTCGATTATCCGTATATCACGCCCGAAGAACAAAGCCGTTTTATGATTGGGGTAATATTGCCCAAATCATTTGAAATGCCGAAAGGCTTTGGCGTTTATGAGATTCATGCGGGAGAATATGCAATCTTTCGTTTCAAAGGGTTTTATCATGAACTAAATAAGGTGTACCGCCATATTTACCTTGACTGGTTGCCGACAAGCGATTATACCCTGCGAGAACAGCTCACCTTTGAGACTTACATCAACACTCCCGAAAAAACTCCGGCTGCGGAGCTTATAACAGATATTTATATCCCTATTACAAAAAAAGAAACATGAAATACTTAAACCCAGAGATAGAAAACGAATTAAAAAATCAAGGAACAGAACTGATACGCTTTGTCGGCATATCGCATTTGAATGAAAAGCAAAACAGACAACTCCCGAACGCCATTGTTTTTGCACTCCCGCTAACCGCAGAATATGCTAAAATGGTATTTAATATTCCCGACTACGTACAAGCACGGATAGCGGATAATTACAATTTCGACGATGATGAATATTCGCAAACCGAACATAAGGCGGGAGAAATAGCAGACGAATTGGCCAAGTTCATCACCGGAAAGGGGTATAAAGCCATATCGCAATCCGATACAGGATTAGTGGCTGACGGCGTATTCAATTTTGAAACAAAAGAATCAGTATTGCCCCATAAAACCGTTGCACTACTTGGCGGATTAGGGTGGATTGGGAAAAACAACCTGTTAATTACTCCTGAATATGGTGCAGCACAATGTCTCGGTACGGTTTTAACTGATGCTCCACTGGAAACGGTATTGCATGAACCTCTAACTCCAAAATGCGGAAATTGCATTACTTGTGTCAATATCTGCGAGAGAAAGGTCCTTAAAGGTAAAGTTTGGAGTAGATCTGTTTCAAGAGATGAAATCGTTAACATACATGGATGTAGTACCTGTTTGAAATGCCTTGTGCATTGTCCCAGAACACAAACATATATAAAGAGGAATATTGTCTGAATCTCCACAAGCAACAAACGAAGGTTCACAAGAATAAAAACGGAAGAGAAATCAATCCCTTCCGTTTTCATTCTTATATTTTTCCATAACCAATAATCGAAAAATCTAAATCCTTCGAATTACCCTGGCGGGGTTACCTGCCACAATCGTGTTCGGTTCTACATCACTGGTCACAACACTGCCCGCTCCTACAACACTATTCTCACCGATTGTAACTCCCGGAAGGATCGTAGCCCCTGCTCCTATCCATGCCCTGCTACAAATATGTACCGGTCTACAAGTAATAATCGAGCGATTGTCAAGATCATGATTATTCGATATCAGTTGTACGTTGGCAGCTATCTGAGCATCATCGTCAATCGTAATACCACCGGCAGACATCATCAGGCAACCATTCATAATAATGACATGGCGGCCAATCTTCACCTCATGGGGACGAACGACAGTAAGCGGAGTATTCACACGACTGCCTTCCCCCATATCCGGAAAAAGACGATGAAGCAGCTCATCATATTCGTCCGTCATCGGCATAGTATGGTTCAGGCGGAATACCAATTGTGCCTGTTCTTTCGCCAAAGCAAGTTCCGCCTCACTCTGGTGTGCGCAGTCTATTCTTATTTCTTTCATATATAATGCTACTCCTTATTTCAATCTCTTCCCATCCGAAAAGGCGTTACCTACCTTTTTACCCACTTCCAGGTAATCGTTATTGAACGGATCGAATATAATAGGAGACACTTTGGATACATCCACCTTACCATTTTCGTCGAGAACACGTTCATCTACACTTACGTTTATTATCTCACCACGCAAAATGCAGGTTTCAGGATTATAATCCTTCAACTTACATTCCAGCACTACAGACAATTCGTCGATCAACGGTGCATCTACAAACTCCGAACGAGTAGCATGGAAACCTGCACGAGCAAATTTATCCGAAACCTTATTGCCGGAAACAATACCCACGTAATCACAGGCAACCACCTGTCCGACCTCTGCCATACTTACGGTAAAAGCCTTACGCTTCAGTATATTGGCTGTCGTTTTATGTCCCTCACTAATACAAATACTAATTTCATGCATCTCGCTGATACCACCCCAAGCCGCATTCATAGCATTGGGAGTACCATTTTCATCATAAGCAGCGATAATAAACACCGGCTGCGGATAAGTAAAGGGCTTTGCCCCAAAATTCTTTCTCATAACAATTTATTTTTTAGTCCATTTCTTAATATCTTCCTTCGCCACACCATTCAAAAGGCGACCCTTCTGCCATTTCATATCAGGATAGGTTTCCTGTAACTCTTTTTCCGCATTAGAAATACTACTGCTACCCGATGTAGCAAACGGAATAATGTTTTAGTCTCTATTATCATGGTACAAAATTACAGAATAATATTCATCATTAAGGTATATAAATCACTGATTATCTAACCAAAATCACTGATAAAAGAAAAAACGAAGGACGAGCTTAAATCTATATCTGGGTTACCGGTAACTTCAATGATACTAAAAGTCTTTTAGATTTAGAAATAGTATGTGTAAGAGGCTGTGTCGAAACTCTTTTCACCACAGAGTAGCACAGAGTATCACAGAGTTTTTTACTAATAATCAGTAACTTTAAAACACCTCTGTGTTACTCTGTGTCCTCTGTAGTGAGTCATGACACCCTCTTACACATAAGTTACACATTCATTATCAATACATTAAAAAATCGACATATTAGCTATCTTTTGAAACTCAGTATATATGCAGACAAAAACAGACAAATTCTCAATTTTATATATTTCCAATCCAAGTTATCGAAGTAACAAACAAATATTTTATCTTTACCTGAAAGAGAGTTCTTTGAAGATTAATGCAGAATAATGAAATTGACCTCAAAAATCAATCGTTACCTAATTCACTATTCATTTTTCTTTGACTTCACGAATATCCTGCTAATCAGGCTATTTCGTCACTGTAGTTTTTGACTTTAGTGTTATTTAGTCTTATCAGATGTGATAATCCAGAAAGTTTACTATTATCTTTGTTTGCATGAAACTCCCCATAAAACATATTGCCATACTCGTAATAGCCTCTTTGATAGCTATTTTTGCCTACCAGACATATTGGTTGGTCAGCATGTACCATACCATGAAAACAGACATGGAGCATTCCATTACCGAGGCTATGCGCACATGTGATTATAATGAAATGATGCTACGCATAGAATGCATGCGCCGTGATGACAAAGATCATGGTGAGATCTCTGTCTCTGCCGGGTACAATGATGAAGGTGGAACACTGGTTCGCAGCAGCACTACAGTTCATAAAGAGAAGGTTCCCAAAGGTATGGATGTACAACAGGACACCATTCTTAGAACCGAAAAAAAACTGGACACCCTGATCGTAGTCCGTAATGATCAGAGGGAAATAAAAGTAATCCCCCAGGACTCTACTTCGCAGGAAGTGAAAGCTGCCATGCTACAAACGAAAGGTGGTCTGGACCTATTATTGAAAGATCAGAGTAGCATGCTCGAACTGGCTACTTATTTTCAAAGGGGATTACATTCGGGACTTGACATAATCATGGATCCCGACTTTCAGTCCTACGACAGCCTGCTGACACTAAGCCTGCAAGAAAGGGGAATAACACTTCCATATCGGATAGAATATCTGCGTTTCAGCCACACTCTCGATTCTACTCAGTTTTTTACCGATACCTTGGGAGTTGCCGGTACAGCGGACTACATCCCCGGACCGGATGCACATACTTACGACTATACTTTCGACATCCATTCACACTCGCTCTACCGCCTCCGGATGGATTCTGTAGCCGGAGTTATTGTCCGGCAGATGGCTGGTATACTTATTACTTCATTTATCATCTTGTTGATATTAGGATTCTCTTTCTGGTACTTGATCCGTACATTGCTGAAACAGAAAACACTGGAAGAAATGAAAAGTGATTTCACCAACAACATCACGCATGAATTAAAGACCCCTATAGCTGTGGCATATGCCGCCAACGACGCATTGCTAAACTTCGGACAAGCTGATGAGAAAGAAAAGCGAGACAGATATCTAAATATCAGCCAGGAGCAACTGCAAAGACTCAGTGGGCTGGTCGAACAGATACTAACGATGAGTATGGAACAGCGTAAGGCTTTCCGACTCCGCCCGGAAGAGATAACTCTTATCCCTTTGCTCGAAACATTAGCAGAGCAACACCGACTCAAAGCAAAGAAACCCGTCAGCATTGACTATAAAACAGAACCAGAAGATCTTACGGTATTTGCCGACCGGACTCATTTCAGCAATATTCTGAGTAATCTGATAGACAATGCCGTGAAATACTCACCAGAGAAAGCCGTTATCCATATCCGCTGTCGTGAAACAGAAGTTAACGGAAAAGTAGAAATCTCAGTCACCGATGAGGGAATAGGTATCGCACAAGAGAAACAAAAACATATATTCGACAAATTTTACCGTGTACCGACCGGAAATCTCCACAACGTAAAAGGATACGGTCTGGGACTCTACTATGTGAAAACAATGATTGAGAAGCATGGAGGCACAGTTTGTGTAGAAAGCGAACCAGGACACGGTAGTACATTCACCATTATGTTATGAAAGAGAAAATTAAAGTATTATTAGTGGAAGACGAACTGACCCTCGCCATGATTATCAAGGATACACTTGAAGAGAATGACTTCACCCTCACCATTGCTGCCAACGGTGAAGAGGGATTGCGTATGTTTTTCGACATACGTCCGGATGTACTGGTAGCCGACGTGATGATGCCACGTATGGATGGCTTTGAGATGGTAAGACGTATCCGCCAGACCGATAAACAGACCCCGGTACTTTTCCTGACAGCCCGTTCGGCCATCAATGACGTAGTAGAAGGTTTTGAATTGGGTGCCAATGATTACCTGAAAAAGCCATTCGGAATGCAGGAACTGATCATCCGTATTAAAGCATTGGTAGGTAAGGCATTCAGTTTTGCAGAAGAAAAGAAAATAACCACACGGTTTGAGATAGGCAACTATTTGTTCGATACCCTTGCACAAACACTGACACATGCCGGATTGAAACAAGAGCTCTCCCATCGGGAAACAGAAATTCTAAAACGGCTTTGCGAAAATCAGAATCAGGTAGTCAACACACAGAATGTACTACTCGACCTTTGGGGAGACGATAGTTTTTTCAATTCACGGAGCTTACATGTTTTCATCACTAAACTCCGACATAAATTATCGGCTGACGAACATATACGCATCGTAAATGTCAGAGGAATCGGATACAAATTGATATTAAACTAAAAAAACAGCATGATAACCTCAAAGATATACAGCACATTTATACTGGCAATCATGTCTACGATAGCCTTTGCACAAACGGAACAACCGCAAGACAGCGTCACAGGTTATCGCAGGACTGTGCCCGAAATCCGTCAGGAATTACTTGAACGTATTCGGACAATATTCACTTAATGGCCAACGTAACTCTAAAATGGACTATATGGTTACCGATCTCTATATGCAAAGCCATTTCGAAGGTACACTCGACTACATGTTCAATGATAAATTCGGTATTACCGGGGGAGCTGTCCATGAATTTAATCCAATAAAAGGGCACTGGGAAACCACCCCTGTTTTCGGTCCCGTAATTCATCTAAAAAAGAAATAAAGGATTCACGGCAAGCTGATTATTTTCATATCTTTGCGACACTAAAGATAAACCCAACGGATATGAAGAAGCTGATATTCTTTTTGCTGCTGTTACTGAGTACGGCCTCACTTTCTGCACAGTCGGAATTACCGTCCGACAGCATCCGGCATTTGCCCTCTACCGTCAAACAATACGGAGACTTCCTGATCGACATGGGACTGTTTATGGCAGCTCCTCCCAAACTACCGGAATATAAATTCGAGCTGCCCGATGCGAGCAAAGATTATAGCCGAATATTCAGTCTAAATCCCGACATTATAATGACACAAGGGTTATCCAATGTATTCACGCCCTCTCTTTCATACGGATTTGGTGGTTTCTTCTCGTCTCCACAACAACTCCAGATGGGATCGTTTAAACTGAAAAACGGCATGCGCCTGAATACATACGGAGAATATAATGCCAAAGGCCAGAAGGTGCCTAACCATGGTGCCATGCCATGGGAAAAGAATAACTTCAAAGGTGCTTTTGAAATGAAATCTTCCGATGGTAATTTCGGTATCCGCATCGAGGTTCAACAAGGACGTTACTATCCATATTAAAAAAGAAAGAAATGAAAAACATACTGATTATCGGTGTAAACGGATTTACGGGTCGCCGGATACTGAACGATTTGTCGGCTAAACCTATCTACAATGTCACCGGATGTTCTTTAAGAGATGATATCTGCCCCGGAAAGGGTTACCGTTTTGTACGTACAGACATTCGGAACACAGATGCCGTACAAAGGTTATTCAATGAATCCCAACCGGACATTGTAATCAATACTTCTGCCCTTTCGGTGCCGGATTATTGTGAAACTCACCATGCAGAAGCTGAAGCCACGAATGTAACGGCTGTTGAAACCATTTCACATGCCTGTGAACAGTATGGCAGCCGTTTTATCCATCTGTCAACTGATTTTGTATTTGATGGTAAAAGCAATCAACTCTACAAAGAAGAAGATGAAGCCTCTCCGGTCAATTATTACGGAGTTACGAAACTGAAAGCTGAAAAAGTGGTGGCTGATTGCTGCAGCAATTATGCAATAGTGCGTGTAGTTGTTGTTTATGGAAAGGCTCTCACGGGGCAGCATGGCAACATTCTTCAGTTAGTTGCCAACCGGTTGAGAAAAGGAGAAACAATTCGTGTTGTATCCGACCAATGGCGTACACCGACTTTTGTAGGAGATATTTCGGAAGGAGTAGAAAAACTGATGTTTCACTCCTCCAACGGAATCTATCACATTTGCGGGAATGAATGTCTCACGATTGCCGAAATCGCCTACCGGGTAGCCGATTTTCTGAAACTGGACCGTTCTTTGATTGAGCCCGTCACTACCGAAGAAATGCAAGAGGCTACTCCCCGTCCCCGCTTTAGCGGATTGAGCATTGAAAAAGCTAAAACTGAAATCGGATACAACCCACACACATTGGAAGAAGGAATGGCAGCCTGCTTGTCTGAATAGTATCGACACTTATATTTTTTCACCACAGAGGAGACACAGAGGGCACAGAGTTTTAATGTTCTTATTTGACGTATTCGCAAAATCAGATATTAATCCTCCGTGCCCTCTGTGGTGAAAAAGCGGGCTTCATCCTAACTTCTCCAACAATTCTTCAATGCTCCCCACCGTCACCACTTCTCCTTCCTGCAGATGCATAATGAATCCATTACCCTCTTTCAAATCACCGGTTTCGATATAAATATCGGACTCAATGTTACGATTTGCCAGAATTCCATTACGCTGCAAGGCTTTACGTACCATGGCATATTTCTGTCCGTGCCCTACCAGACGTATTCGTGATGTATATTCATTATCTACCCGGAACAAACCGGTCTCCAGATCGAATACAATACCTTTACGAGCGAAGAAACTACTCAATTTACCACTTAGGGAAAGATCCTCGGGAGTGCCGATAGTCACTCCATTCATCTTATCCATCAGCCATATTTTATCGGCAATCTGTAAAGCCAACTCTAAGTCGTGGGTAGAAAGAAAAATCGTTTTGTTGGTCTGCCGGCTCAGTTGGTGGAGCAATTGCATCATCTCCACTTTACTGGGAAAGTCGAGAAAGGCTGTCGGTTCATCCAGAAAAATCACCGGGGTTTCTTGTGCCAGTGCTTTGGCAATCATTGCTTTCTGGCGCTCACCATCACTCAGGGTATGTACCATGCGGTGCGCCAGATTCTCAATCTTTACCAGAGCAATAGAACGTTCAACCACCTCTTTGTCTTTTCCACGGAGTGTTCCCCAAAAACCGGTATACGGACTCCGGCCTAAACCTACAAGCTCGTGTACCGTCATATTGCGTATGTCACATTTCTCGGTGAGCACCACACTAATCACAGTCGACAACTCCTTGTCGGTATACGCATCGATTTCCTTACCCACAATCTCTATCTTGCCTCCCAGTTTAGGCTGAAAAGCCGAAAGCGTACGCAACAAAGTAGACTTCCCCACTCCATTAGCGCCCAGTAAGCAAGTCAATTCGCCGCAGTTAATGCCGGCATTGATGCGGTCGGCCACCACTTTGACATCGGTCTTACCCAGATAGCCTATCGAAAGATTCTCTATATGAATGGTCTTCTGCTTCATATCTTTATTCACTTAATTCACTTTTACGTTTACGGAACAACACAGATGCCACGACCGGCGCACCGACCAATGCTGTCACGGAGTTGACGGGAAGTGCCCCCTCGAACCCCGGCATACGGGCCACCAGATTACACACCAAAGCCAGTGACGCCCCCGCCAGCAAAGTAGCCGGCATCAGGATGCGGTGATCTGAAGTGTGAAAGATGGCACGGCAAAGGTGGGGAACCGCCAAACCGATAAACATGATCGGACCACAATAAGCCGTCACAATGGCGACAAGCACTCCCGAACAAGAGATTACCAACAGCCGGGCACGCTTTATGTTCAATCCCAGGTTACGGGCATATCCATCGCCAAGCAACATCAGGTTCATGGTTTTAATCAACAGGAAAGAGAGCGGAATCAGTACGACCATAATGCAGACAAACAAAGTCATCTGATCTCCGGAGACACGGGCAAAACTTCCCAGTCCCCAGATCACATAGGCACGGATATCTTCTTCCACACTAAAATATTTGAGTACACCGATGATAGCACTTGCCACATACCCAATCATCACACCGATTATCAACAGTGTGACGTTCCCTTTCACTTTTTGCGACACATATACAATAAGTGCCATAACCGACAAGGCTCCGATAACAGCCGCTAACGAAAGTGCCACTTCACCCATATATCCCAGTTTGCTAAGTGCCACACCTCCCAACGCACCGGACAGCAATACGACAAAGGCTACCCCCAGACTGGCACCGGAACTGATTCCAAGTACGGAAGGCCCCGCCAGAGGATTACGGAATACGGTTTGCATCTGCAAACCACTGATGGAAAGCCCGGCACCGGCCACTAAAGCTGTCAGGGCCTGTGGCACACGTGATTTCCAGATTATATTCTGCCAGATAATGGACTCATCTGTCCCTCCCCAAAGTATGTTCCATACCGAACCGATAGGGATGGAAACCGAACCCAAAAGAAGGTTCAACAGGAAAAAGATAAAAATAGATGCCGCTATAAGCAACATAAGAGGTACTGTCGGTCGTTTCATCAGGCAGATCAATTGAGGCGTTCGTAATAAACAGGAGTATAATCGGGCAACAAATCCGGATGAAAAGCTTTAATCAAATCCTCCAGTACAACTTCCGGCTGGGTAGGCATACTTTCATAAAACGGCTTCTCCCGCATATTGCAATAAATCACCCCTTTATCACGGAAAGCCCGGAAATCGGCATATCTCGGATCTTCGCTTTTCAGTGCATCATAAGAAAAGGCTCCGTCGAAACTATTGACGATGCGCCAATAATCGGCATTCTCTGCCTGGCTATACACCGTTTCAAAATCGAGCGTGACACCTCCCGAACGGGGATCGTTTTTCAAGAAATAGTCGGCTCCTGCGTCACGGAAAAGTTGTGCCAGAAAACTCTTACCTCCTACAGCATACCAGTTGCCTCCCCGGATTTCTCCACTGAAAACTACCGGACGCTTTTCTACATGGGCAACCCGCTCTTTCAGTTCGTTATAATGCTTTTCAATAGCCGCAAACTTCCGGTTGGCCGTTTCTTCTTCACCTATAAAAAGTCCGATAAACTTAATCCACTCGGCCTGCCCCAACGGAGTCATCTCTTTGTAACCCAGATGCGGAACCAGCGGAATACCTACTTCACGCATGGCATCGTATCCGCCTCGTTTGAATGGTGAGATGAAAATGACATCGGGATTTACACTCATGATTACTTCGTTATCGAAATTCCCCTCAATACCTATCTTAGCTGTTTTCCCTTGCTTCAGACGTTCGTTCATCTCTTTGTTGAAAAGATGGCGGGTGCTCGTAATACCTACCACATGACTTAAAGCATCCAGTTTAATGAAATTTGATAACTGCAAGGAGGTCATACAGATAACACTTTTAACAGGCGTTTCTATGACCGTATAGTCAGCAGGAATATTTTCGGGTTTCACGCCTCTGGGTACAAGCGCATAATGAAAAGACTCACCGCCTTCCTTCTGAGGATCACTGATATCGACCAAACGGCACGTAGGTGTATAAGTCACTCTGAATCCTTTGGCATAAACAGGTGTGATACGGATGGAAGAAGTATCGGCCGCCTCACAGGTTACAGTTGTTACGTTCTGGTTGTTTTTCGGACGGCAACCGGCAAAAGAAATACAGGCCAGCAGTGCGCATCCAATCAGGAATTGTTTCATCGGTATTCGTCTTTTAATTCAGATTATAGCGGTCAAAGATACTTAATAATTCTTGTTTCATAGGGATATTTTCCTCACTTTTGCAGAACATTAAGATGATAAACCGATAGCAAATGACAACATCACACCCCATACGTTTCGTATCTTTAGGACCGGGTGAACCGGACCTGATAACACTGAAAGGATTCAAAGCCCTGCAAACGGCCGACTGTATCTTTTGTCCTGCCACCATGACCCGCGACGGGAAATCTTCGTCACGGGCACTTTCCATCTTGGACACTCTCGGATTCTCGGACACCGTACAATGTTTTCGGCTTCCAATGGACAAAGACCGGACACAAGCTCTAAAAGCCTACGAAGCTGTATACGAAAGCAGCAAAACACTCCGTGCGGAAGGAAAAAACATTGTAATTGTGGCTGAAGGAGATGCAGGTCTCTACTCTTCCATCCATTATATTTACGACAAGTTGCGGGAAGACGGTATCCCTGTAGAACAGATTGCAGGTATTCCCGCTTTTATAGCTTCCGGAGCAATGGCAGGCATGCACATCGTCAGCCGGGAAGAACGGCTGATTATACTACCCGGACTTGTCACAACCAAAGAGCTGGAAGATTACCTGAAGCAACAAACCGTAGTGGTCATTATGAAGCTCTCGCAATGTGTAGAAGAAGTACACCAATGCATAAACAGCCATCCGGAATATCAGTATCACTATTTTGAGAATGTAGGAACAGAGAAGGAATACTACTCTTGCTCCAACGAAGAACTCCGTGAGAAGAGATTCCCCTATTTTTCAGTAATGATTATCAGGTTCTGACCGGACTTTATCCGGTGAAGGTCTTGAACTACCTATAGACGAGTTGTGTACCCCGGCATATACCGGTTGTACAACTCGTCATGGACCAGTTGTGTAACTCGCACGAATCTTTCATACCCTGCCTTCCTCTCATACAAAAAGCGCGTTTCGATCTTCCATCTTCCACCTTTTAGAGTGCATATCGTTGATTGTGAGATGTATAGATTGGTGGAAGATGCGGTTTTTATGCCATTTATCTTCCACCCCCATCTTCCATCTTCCACCCGCTGTTTTAGGGGATATTTCAATAGTAACGATTTGGAAAACAAATGGATATGTCCAATTTCTTATCCGTTTATCTCTCTAAAAGCATTTCATTTCCCTTACTCTCTTTAGTGCAAATGGTCGGATCCTTATCTCGGCCCGGGCATGCGGGCTCATCGGCCCGGGTATGCAGGCTCGTCAGCCCGGGTATGCGGGCTCGTCAGCCCAGGTACGCGGGCTTGGATAAAGAGTTGTATGACAATGGTTAATCTACTACACTTCTCCGGTAATAGTCGGCCGGATTCTTTCTTAAAAAAGAAACAACGAAGCGCTGTTTCCACATCGCTGTGTGCGAATGGAAGGTTTTGTGGGGAGGGACAAGGGAGGAAGACGGTTGTTAGATGAAAGAGCCGTGTGTAACTCGTCTATTATTGGTCAGGACGATTGCATATTTGAGATGGAATAATTACCTTTACATGCCCCTAATACGATGATGATTATGAAAACAACCAAACTCCAACTTTCCCTTTTAGCCCTTTTCCTGGGATGTGTTTCTCTGCAAGCACAATACAAATGGGCAAATCCATTAAACCAAGATATCCATGTGGTGCGCGGACAAGCATGGCAGAGCGAATTAAAAGATTCATATGCCCGACTGCCTCTACGGGCCCGGGATAAAGTGCGCAAGCCTTTATGGGATTTGGCGCAGCAAAGTGCAGGACTGTCTGTTGCGTTCCGTTCCAATGCACCGGAAATAAAGATTCGTTATGTGGTGAAAGGCGGACTCTCTATGCCACACATGCCGGCAACCGGAGTTTCGGGTGTAGACTTATACGCTACGGACAACAACGGACGGGAACGATGGTGTGCCGGACGATACTCCATGGGTGACACGATAACCTACAGTTTCAGCGGACTTTCATATGCAGCCAAATCCGGTAACGGGTTCGAATATCAATTATTTTTGCCGTTATACAATAAAGTATCGTGGATGGAAATAGGAGTTCCTGCCGATGCCTCTTTCCGTTTTCTACCGGTCTCACAAGAAAAACCACTGGTTATATACGGTACTTCTATTGCACAAGGAGCTTGCGCTTCCCGCCCGGGCATGGCATGGGGAAATATTTTAAACCGGAAATTGGGACATCCGGTCATCAATCTTGGTTTCTCCGGCAATGGAAAGCTGGAAGAAGCGCTCTTTGATCTATTGTCTGAAATCGATGCGCAATTGTATATCATCGATTGCATGCCCAATCTGTCGGGAAAGAAAGAATCCGCCGTTGTATACGAGCGCACTCTGAAAGGAGTGAAAAAGCTGCGTGAAAAGAGCCGGACCCCTATCTTGCTGGTAGAACACGACGGTTATAGTAACGAATATAGTTCCGAAAGTGCGGAAGAATCTTATCGTGTAGCCAATGCAGAACTGCGCAAGGCATATGAAACGTTACAAAAAGAGCAGGTTCCGGCTGTATACTATCTGACCAAGGAAGAGATCGGTATCCCGATGGATGCCATGGTAGATGGTGTTCACTCCACCGACCTGGGTATGCAACAATACGCTGACAGCTACCAGAAGAAAATACGTGAAATTTTGCGTGAAGACAATCAAGGACCTGCTTCGTGCATCCCATGCAAGCAACAAAGAGATCCGTATGATTGGTACGGCCGTCACGAAGAAATCTTGAAACTGAACAAACAAAGTGCTCCTGAAATAGTGATGATCGGCAACTCGATAACACACTTCTGGGGAGGCGAACCCATCGCGCATAACCAGTTTGGCAAAGAATCCTGGGAGAAATTATTCAAAGGGAGAAGTGTACGCAACCTCGGATTCGGCTGGGACAAAACAGAGAATGTACTATGGCGCATCTATCACGGAGAACTGGACGGTTTCCAGGCTCGCAATATATTTCTGCTGATAGGTACCAATAATCTGTTATTCAACAGTGATGAAGAAATTATAGAAGGTATCTGCCGGATCGCAAAAGCCATTCATGAACGTCAGCCGCAGGCAAAACTCTGCATCATGGGCATCCTGCCAAGAAAAGGGATGGAAGCCCGCATTGCCGGAATCGATGCGGAATTACAAAAACAACTGGCAGGCAAAGACTGTACTTACATTGACCTTGCTCCGCAACTGACGCAAAAAGACGGATCGATAGACTCTTCTCTGTTCCGTGACGGACTGCATCCGAATGCAGAAGGATACAAACGGATCGCAAAGGTGCTGAAAGGGTATCTATAAGCAGAGATCCGGTTGCTGATAAATACATATCAACCTTTCATCATTACAAGATATTCAGATGAAAGATCTGAGATATACCTGTTACCGAAATCTGTATGCCGATGCAAAATGTAAAAAAGGCTACGAGCTTATTTATAATCTGATTGCCTACAGGCCCGAGTTTCTGAATAATCCTCTGCCCCTGTGAGAGGAAAACATACAGTATCGCAGCCATACAGATGATGACAAGTGCGATAACAAAATAGTTGATTCCGGTCTGCAGTAGTTTCCCTTTGACACTGGCAGAGGCCATCAAAGTGAATATGACAGATATACTGCCGGGACCGATGCTGATGGGGAATGTGATGGGGTAAAATATCTTCTGTTCTATATTCTTCCATTTAAAGCTATCCAGATTCTGGTTAGACTCTCCCTTATCAGAAGAACCGGAATCGGCAAGCAATTCCATTGCCGTTTTACAAATCAGTATGCCGCCTCCAAGCTGAATCACAGGAATGGCCAGACCGAAAATCAACAAAAACAGATGCCCTATCACCAAAGTACCGACACCGATCATTATAAAGTTGAAAATCAGCTTCTGAATGGCAGTCTTTCGCTGTTTTGGGTCCAGGTCTGTAAAAAAGCCATTTACGACAAAACCGTTTCCCAAAGGGTTTACTACGGGAAACAAAGCCATAAAGGAGGATGAAAATATGATTAGCAGATTACTCAACGACATAGTTCTTGCTTTTTAAAACACTTTATTAAGAATGCAACACTCATCTACAAACACAGATTGCCTCTTATTGATGTTATAAATGTAAGAAACATCTTCTTATTGTGATATTTTAACAGTCCGTCATATACGTGCCAAAGCATATGCTAACGTACGTACCCCACTTAGAAATCCGGATGATGCGTCACCCGAAAATGACCTTCACTTCCGTCCCCTTCCCTTCCTCGGAAGCAATCTCTATTTTTCCTCCGTAAACAGAAAATATTTTCGCTGAAAGGCTGAGTCCAACCCCCTGACCTGTATATTCTCTCGTATTACTTCCCCGGTAGAACGACTGGAAGATATGTTCTATCTCGTCCTTGGGAATTCCGATTCCGGAGTCCCCGACCGCTATTCCCCATCGTTCCCCCTCTTTGTAAAGCCGCACAATCACCTCTTCTTGCGAATACTTGCAGGCATTGTCTATAATGTTCTGCAAGGCTATCTTAAACAAATAGGGATTTGCATCGACCACAGCACTCTTTACGCCCTCCTCCGGATATTGCAACCGGAGGCGGGGAACAGCAGTACTCATCTCCTGTAATAAGTCTGCCAGATAAATCTTTTCGACGTTGTTTTTCCGGATATCCTCTTCCTGCCTCGACAAAAACATCAAATGCCTGATCAAGTTAGAGAGACGTTTGCTTTCCCCGGCAATTCGTTGAAGGGCTTCGACATATTCCTCCGTGCTACGCTCCTTTAACAAACTGATTTCACACTCACCCTGAATGGCGGTAATGGGATTATTCAATTCGTGGGAAGCATGGCTGACAAACGATTTTTCTGCTTTGAACGCAGTGTCGATACGGTCGAGCATACTGTTTAATGCTTCTATCAAATGATCCAGTTCATCTTTATTGCCGGTAGTCTTCAGTCGGCGGTTCAGGCTATTGCCCCGTATCCGCTGCAGCTGCAATAAAATATGTTGTAAGGGGATTAATATTCTCGTAGAATAAAGTTGTCCCATGAAGAAGATCAATACCGAACTACTGAGTATCAGGAAGGTAGATAATACCAGCAAATGTTCCTGTATTTTAACCCCATAGCCATTATGCGACATTACGATTACGATAAAGTTTCCCTCATTGTCAGGATAGTACAAAGCAGCTCCCAGCATATCTTTATGGACAAAAGATACTGATGACATCTCCTTTGAATCAAGGAGCAGTTTTTGTTGCCCGGCAGAAAGATATTTATTCAACGTATCACGTACCACGACGTCACTGTCCATATTCAGCAAAATCTCTTTGGCCTCCGGCAACAGTTCATCATACTTCCGTTGAATGGCCAGATAGCTTTGTTCGTCCACCTCATCCCGTTCCCAATGTTTCTGGGCAGTCAGAAAAGCTTTTTCCCGAAGATACGACTGATACAATCCGTCGATATACCTCGAACTGAAGAGATAAAACACTCCAATGACGATCATGGTGGTCAACACTGTTATCAACGTATAAAAGAGGGCAATCTTACGTCCGATTTTCATAGTCAGGTGTTTTTTAGTCAGGCATACATGATATATCCGGAACCAACTACAGTATGAATCAGTTTCTTACTAAAGTCTTTATCAATCTTACCACGAAGGTAGTTTACGTATACATCCACTACATTGGTATTCGTATCAAAATTCTTATCCCATACATCTCTCAATAATGTCAGGCGCGAAAGTACCAATCCCTGATGGGTCATAAAATATTCCAGTAAACGGTATTCCTTGACGGTGAGGTCTATCTCCGCTTCTCCACGTCTGGCACGGCGGCTGTTACAGTTAAGCACCAAATCATCACATACCAACTGCCGGGCGGAATCTTCTCTTCCTCTACGCAGGATGGCCTTGATCCGGGCTTCCAGTTCCTGAAAGCTGAAAGGCTTCACCAAGTAGTCGTCAGCTCCCGCATCCAATCCTTTTACGATATCCTCCGTCGTACCCAGCGCAGTCAACATAATCACCGGAACCAGATAACCATACTGACGGCGATAGAGACGGCAAAGCTCCAAGCCATTCATTCCGGGCATAATAATATCTATGATCAGCAGATCGAATACTTCCTGCCGGATCAGTTCCCATCCGGAATTACCGTCATTGGCAACTGACACTGTATGTCCGAACTCCTTCAGTCCCCGTTCTATGAACGAAGCTATATTCACTTCATCTTCTACCAATAATATCTTTGCCATAACTTTTGAGTTTTAAAGTGACAAATATACGGTTTACACTCGTCTTTGCCGCAGCTTTCCATCTTTATCAAACAAAGTTTTACCATAAATGGCCTCTACAATCAGCGGAAAAATAAAAAGCGTAAAGAAAGTATCACACAATACGCCACCGATAATAACAATGGCAAGCGGACGCTGCGACTCGGAGCCGATACCATGGCTCATGGCTGCCGGCATCAGTCCGATAGCAGCCATAGCAGCCGTCATCACAACCGGCCGGACCCGAGAATGAACCGTACTCTTCACTGCTTCGGCCAAAGACATGTGCGAATGCACATTCGACTTAATACCCGAAATCATAATCACTCCGTTCTGAATGCAGATGCCGAACAAGGCTATAAAACCGATCCCGGCAGAAATTGAGAAGTTGAAGTGAGTGATCAATAGGGCAATGATACCGCCGGCCGCCGCAAATGGGACATTCAACAATACCAGTCCTGCATCCCGGGCATTGGAAAACAGGATGAAGAGGATAACGAATATAATGGCAATACTGACGGGAACAACCTGTGCAAGGCGTTTGCTGGCACGTTGCTGATTCTCAAAATCTCCGGTCCATTTCAGTGTATATCCGTCCGGAAGATGTACCGAAGCTTCCACTTTCTTTTGTGCTTCGGCAACGGCAGACCCCATGGCACGACCACGTACAGAGAACTTAACAGCACAAAAACGGGTATGGCTGTCACGGAATATAAGCAATGGTCCTGTAATGGTCCGGATATCTGCCAATTCCTTGATCGGGATCATCGCACCATCCATCGCTGGTACCAGAATCTTACCTATCTGCTCTTCGTTCTGGCGGAACTCTTCATTATAACGAACCATGATATTGAACTTACGCTCGTCTTCATAGAGCAATGAAGCAGATTTACCTCCGATGGCCATCTCAATAATAGATTGTACATTTTCTTTCGATACACCATAACGGGCAAGCTGTTTTTCGTTCAACTCGATGCGAAGTTCCGGCTGACCTATATTCCGGATCACTCCCAGATCTTCAATACCTGCTACGGTTCCCAACACTTTGTTTATCTGTACAGCCAGTTTCTCTGCCTCATATAAATCCTTCCCGAAAACCTTAACGGCAATAGAACCTTTTACACCCGAAGCGGCTTCCTCCACGTTGTCGGTAATCGGTTGTGAGAAATTGAAATCGGTACCGGGATAGAGAGCAAGGGCAGATTGCATTTTTTCAATCAACTGTTCTTTACTGAGTCCGCTCTCCCACTCTTTCTCCGGATAAATATCAACATGAAATTCCACATTGTAAAAACCGGTAGCATCAGTCCCATCATTCGGGCGCCCGGTTTGCGAGAGCACCTGCTTTACTTCGGGAAAAGCCAACAGCTCTCTACGCATTCTGTTGGCAAGTGAAACTGACTCATCCAGAGAAATGCTTTGCGGAAGGGTAGCACGAATATAGATGGCTCCTTCATTCAACTGCGGCAGAAACTCCATCCCCAGAAAAGAGTAAAGAAACAGCCCGGCTCCTCCGACCAAAGAAGCTAATCCGATGGACAGCATACGATGAGCATGAAAAATGGCAAATAAGGCCGAACTTTTCTCTCTAATAAAACTCACCAGAAAATTACTTTTCTCACTCACATTTTTCCTTAACAGGATGGATGACATGACCGGAACCAGGGTCAAAGTAAAAATCAAGGCCCCCAGTAAAGCAAACCCCAATGTATAAGCCAAAGGAGAAAACATTTTCCCTTCCACCTTTTGAAACGAGAATATGGGGATTAACGCCGTAATAATAATCAGCTTGGAGAAAAAGACCGCTTTGGCCTTTTCTTTGGCAGTATTCCGGATCAGCCCCATCTTCGACATCCGGTTGAAAACGGGCATCCCCACTTCTCTCGCTTTCCGATCGAGAGCAACGAATATACCTTCTACCATCACTACGGCCCCGTCTATTATGATCCCAAAGTCAATGGCTCCCATAGAAAGCAGATTGGCGGACATCCCCATTACATGCAAGCAGATAAAAGCAAACAACAGGGATAAAGGGATAATGACAGCTACCACTACCGTTGTCCGCCAGTCCGCCATAAAGATGAATACAATGAAAGTTACCAATAGTATGCCTTCCACCAGATTGTGCGTTACTGTATGTACAGCAAGATCCACCAGGTCTTCCCGATCATAAAAAGGTACAATCTTTACATCCGTCGGTAAGATGCTTTCGTTCAATTCATCTATTTTCATCTTCAGCCCGGATATCACTTCACCCGGGTTCTCTCCCTTGCGCATCACTACAATACCTTCCACGACATCATCCTCGTCCATTCGCCCTACCTGTCCCAGACGAGGTAAACAAGATTCACGGACATCAGCCAGATTCCTCACCAGAATGGGAGTACCATTGATATTTTTCACTACAATGTTCCGCAACTCCTCCAAATCGTTAATCAGCCCTATACCTCTTACGACATAAGCCTGGGAGCTTTTGGTTATTACATCTCCGCCCACATTAATATTACTCTTCGAAATGGCATCATAAAGTTCCAGCGAGGTGATGCCATAATTGATTAACTGGTTTGGGTTGACACTTACTTCACAGGTTTTTACTTCACCACCGAAACTGACAATATCCGCCACACCCGATACGGCACGCAGATTGCGATCGATCACCCAATCCTGAATCGTTTTCAGTTCGCGTACACTCCGTTTGTCACTTCGCAGGGTATAGCGGTAAATCTCTCCTGTAGGTCCGTAGAGAGGCTGCACCTCAGGAGTTACTCCTTCCGGCAGATCGGCATCATTCAATAAATTATATACCTGTTGACGAGCAACAAAATCATCCACATGATCCTCAAACAGCACATTGATGACTGACAACCCAAACAAGGTTGTCGAACGGATATCTGTCTTCTTCTGTACCGAATTCATGGCTATCTCCACCGGAATCGTAATAAACTTCTCTACCTCTTCGGCACTGCGTCCCGGCCACTGGGTAATGATGGTCACTTTCGTATTCGTCACATCGGGAAATGCATCGATCGGAGTGTGTCTGAATGAAACCACACCGGCGATGATGGCAATCACCGTACAAAAAAAGACGAAAAACTTATTCTTCAACGAAAAAGCCACAATATTGTCTATAAACTTATGCATAGTTTTTTTCGCTTTTAGTCTGCATTCAAAGCATTGTAGACCAATAATACATTTTGATTCAACACTCTGTCACCTTCTGAAAGTCCGGAACGGACATAACATTCCTTACTCAGCTGTTTGTAAACATCAATCTCCTTAATCGATAAACGGTGGTCCGTAGCCACTGCCACAACATAGTTTTTCCCTCCTTCGAATATCAGGGCATGTGCATCGATCCGGGGCATTTGTTTCCCGGACGACTTACACTCCACACCGACATTGGTAAACATACCCGGCTTCAGCAAGTAATCTTCATTACACAATTTAATGCGCACATTCATCGTCTTACTTTCGGTATCCAGCATGTGATAGACTTTATCGATACTTCCGGAAAAGACCTTATCGGGATAAGCCAAGGTAGTGATATGTACGGGTGCTCCTTCAACTACTCTGCTAATATCACTTTCATAAACATCTGCCATCACCCATACATTTTCCAGGCCGGAAACAGTGAATATCTCCTCACTCTGATCGGAGCGGAGTTGCATGTCTTTACTCACCTTTTTGTCTACAATAAAACCGGAAACCGGAGATTTGATTTCGTAAAATGATCGACCGCTGAAATGGTTGATGGAAAAGATTTCTTTGATGCGGTTCTCTTCCGCCTCTGCATTAGCCAATTCCTGTCGCACCTGCAATACGTCTTTATCAGACGCCAAGCCTGAATCGAACATATCCTGAGTGGCATCCATATTTCTACGGGCAATGATAACCTGCTGGTTTGCTTCCTTCATTTGTTTCTCGTAGTCAGCCACTTCACCGCTACGGATCACCGCAAGTATATCTCCTTTTCGTACGTAATCCCCTACTTCGGCATGAAGCTCCGCCACAGTACCGCCAAACATAGGATAAATGTGCGCTACCTGCTCCTGATTGAAAGTCACACGCCCGTTTAGAACCAGTTCATCCGTCACATCATGCAGATGTACCGTATCGACAGAGACTATTTTCAGTAAACTATCTGTCAGACATAAATTTGTATGCACCTCAGATTGCTTCATCTTTGATGAACAACCTCCCAACCCCAGAATCAATATACATGGAAAGTATTTTGTCCAATTCATAAATTATATGGATTTAATTATTAAAGACATGTTGCCCGACTACTGCATTCAGATTCTCAATGCCGAGAAATACGTTTTTCTTTATATCATAAAGCTGAATGCAGGTCTCTTTATAGCTATCGTAAAAATCGATAAACTCTAAAAGACTGATATTACGTTTGATAAAGTTTTCATTGGCTCCGGCTATCAGTTTCTCAAAGTTATGTTCCAATCCCCTATCTACTGACCGATAAAGCCTGAACGCTTTATCTAAGGCAGTATAGGCAGCATACAGTTCTGTCTCAGCTTTACTGCGAATATATTCCTGCTCCCGGCCTGCCTTCAGGAGATTGAAGCGTGCCATCTTGATATTCCCTTGGTTACGGTTAAAGATAGGAACAGACATACTAAACCCGATAGCGAAATAATTATTAATAAAATTACCTTGACGATCATAGTTACCTTTCACTGAAAATTCAGGAAAGGCCAACGATTTCTGTAATTTCAGATCGGCTTGCGAAGCAATGATATTACTACGTGCCATCTTTTGGTCAGGCCTCACGGATACCATCTCTTGTAAACCGGCATAAGACAATCCATTTATGGTCAGACGTTTAAGCGAACCTTCATCTACTATTGGCTCAGTGCGAAAATCAATGGGCAAGTTCAATAATAAATTCAACTCTCCCCGCCGTGATAGATAATGGCTCTCACATTCGCTCATATCCTTTTTCAAGGAGAACAGCATTGACTCGAGACGGGTCATCTCCATTAAAGAAACATTCCCCTTCACATGCTGTTCCTTAATTCCTGCCAACAAATGTTCAAGCGAACTGACCTCTTTATCATAAACCGATAATGACTTTGACAGATAGTAAACTTCGATAAAAGCTTCCCCAAGCTCCTGACGTAAAGTCCGCATTACCTCCTCAAACTGATAGCCGGCAATTTCCCGGTTTATTTTCTCCAACCGTATTTGCTTATTCCGTTGTCCGGCAAGACGGATCACCTGTTCTATCTCTACAACAGATTCACCGCTCTTACCAAAATCAAAATAAGTGCCATTAAGCCGGTTGTAAACATTTTGTTCGAATGAGATCACCGGGTTATCAAATAATCGAGCTTGAAGCAACCTGGCTTGTGCCATATCTATATTGTAGCGTTCGGCCAATAGGGATAAATTACATTTCAGGAAACGTTGCTCGGCCTCTTTCAGCGTCAAGCTCCCGGAGGGTTGCTGTGCTCCGGCAATTCCGAAAAATCCAAGAAAAAAGAGAATAAAAAACTTTCTGGTCATAGTCCTTGTTATTTTGATGACAAAAGTACAATTCACACTTCACGCAGACCGTTTGAAAGCAATTATAAGATACTCAGATGAGATTAGAAAGTTATTAGAAAGCGGAAAAAGCAGGACAAGGAAGAATTGCTAATACAATAGGAGAAATAGCTATCTGCCAATAACTCCGATCTTCCTATCTTTGCAACATCAAAGAAACAAACAAGTAGTAACCCTTTAAAAAATAGAAATATGAAAGTCATCGATTTAACCAAAGAAAGTTTTGTAGAAAAAGTTGCAGATTATCAAGGATATCCGAAAGAATGGAAGTTTAAAGGCAACAAGCCCTGCCTGGTAGATTTTCATGCTCCCTGGTGTGTATATTGCAAAGCACTGTCACCCATACTGGATCAACTGGCTGTAGAATATAATGGTAAAATAGATATTTATAAAGTGGATGTAGATCAGGAACCGGAATTGGAAGCGGCTTTTGCCATTCGTACAATCCCTAATCTGCTGCTTTGTCCTGTTGGAGGAGAACCGACCATGAAATTAGGAACCATGAATAAAACGCAACTAAAAGCGTTAATAGAAGAGGCACTATTATAATTTACCTGACTAAGCATTGGGTACGTCAGTCAACCACGGTAAAACGTAAGCTGACTGACGTACAAATCTTATGATTCTTTTTTTCCGGCAGCAAGTACCAGCCTTATATCTGCATATGAAACCTCATCACCCAAAGCAGCTTTAATTGCCGTAAGTCCTTTGTCACTTCCATTAGCTTGCACATAACGGGTAATTTTCATAATCTTTTCTTTCGGAACGAGCTGCTCTATCTTAACTGCTCCCAAGCGTACATAATGCTCCAGATGTCCGGCTATAGTCCCTGAAACCAACTCACGTTCCTTGGCTATCTCTTCGATATTTTTCCCCTGCCTGAAAAGACGATAGGTTATCTCTTTGGTGTCAAGTTTTGGCTCCTTCACGGGTTTATTTTCTTTTAGAGGCTTTGGCTCTTTCTGTTCCTTAGTTTCTTTTTTGAGGGTCAATGTTATTGCAGGCATTGGTGGACGTTCTATTCCCTGTTCCTTTACATACCGGCTCACCATTTCAAGCAAAACATCGCCGTACTTTTCGGCACCACGCTTCCCAAAATATGGAATACGCACTAACGAAGCCGTATCACAGGGCAATAAATTCACAATGCCCAGTATTGCTTTCTGTTGTATAACAGTGTAAACAGGAAGATTAGCTTTCGAAGCTTCTGAATTTCTCCATGCAATCAACTGTTTATACAGTTCCGGATGTAGGATATCGGTAGGAACTTCTATTTTTTCAGCAGTTCGGGGTTTACGTTCCGATCTTCCGGACGAGGATGTACTTTCTCCTCCGGAAACGGATAAGGTCAGGACAGCCTTATGTTTTAGAAAAGCTGATACGGTAAAACCTTCTTTTTCGGTATAATAGAGTGTTCCCAGCTTCACATGGAGTGTCGTCTTCAATGTATCTAACGCTTCGGAAAATTTCTTTTTCAGTTCTTTATTATCCGTTTCTACCTTTGTAGAAACCATCAGTGGGTTTAACAAATCCTCCAGGTGTTTACGGAAATAATGGGCACCGGCCACAATTCGTTCATTCAGTTTCGGATTTGCGTCATAGTCCTCCACCTCCATCAACAGAGTCGAATATTGCAACTTGAAAGTATCGGCAACCTTCATTATCTGAGCTTTATACAGATCGATCGTTTCTTTATACCGTTCCAGCAACTTTGGATAGAGTCGGTATAAGTGTTCATCGAGCAGACGCAGAACACGTGCGAAATGTTGCTCAAGAGGATGAAAATCGAATTGTTCACATAGCAACTCGTAGAAATAATGTTGACGCAGCAGAGCCAGCTTATGCTTATCAGGGGTCAGTTCTCCGGCATTACGGGTGAATTCGTCAATCGTGTCGTCACTGATAATAGACTCTCTCCTTAAAGGAGAACTGAGTACCAGTCCCTGAAGAGATTTACAACGACTCAGCGCAACATAAACCTGCCCATGAGCAAAAGAAGCGTTTGCATCAATGATGGCACGTTCAAAAGTCAAACCCTGACTTTTATGGATCGTTATAGCCCATGCCAAACGAATAGGATACTGCCGGAAAGTACCTTCAACCTCTTCCGTTATCTCTTTCGTCTGCGGATTCAGACTGTATTTACTATTTGTCCATTCTTCCGTTTCAAGTAAAAAGTCCTGCGATTCTCCATTTCCTTTCACCCGGATGCCATCTTTACCAACAGCCGTAACCAAACCGATCATTCCATTATAATATCGATGTTCCCCAGAAGAGTCGTTTTTAATAAACATAATCTGAGCCCCTTCCTTGACAGTGAGCATTTCATCCGCCGGATAAGCCGATTCCGGGAAAGTACCTTCTACCCTCGCCTGAAAGCTGAAAGCCCTGCCGGAAAGAGAAAGCAGCTGTCTGTCATTATATTGCTGGGCCTGATAATTATGTGTCGTCAGCCGGATGTACCCTTCTTCTTCTCTCGGACGAAACTCCGGAAGATAACGTTTATTCAATTCTTCCAGCACAGATTCGTCGGCCTCTTTGTCTCTGATTTTATTTAATAATCCGACAAAAGCCGTATCGCTCTGCCGATAGACTTTCTTCAACTCTATAGTGATATATTCAGTCTCTTTCAGTGAATGACTGCCAAAGAAAAATGCCGTGTCATAATAAGAGGTCAACAAATTCCAGTCTTCTTCCTTTACTACCGGAGCCAACTGCTGTAAATCGCCTATCATCAGAAGTTGAACACCTCCAAAAGGTTTCGAACGATCCCGATAACGACGCAACACTGCATCCACCGCATCAAGTTGATCGGCACGTACCATACTGATTTCATCGATCACCAACAGGTCCATGCTACGGATAATATTGATTTTTTCTTTCCCGAATTTATGGAAGCTTTGTTGGGCAGAATTGAATGTACTCTCCGGAATATATGGCGCAAAGTTTAATTGGAAAAAAGAGTGTATGGTGACACCTCCGGCATTAATGGCAGCAATCCCCGTAGGAGCGACCACTACCATGCGTTTGGGAGTTAATTCCTTTAACCGACGAAGGAAGGTTGTTTTTCCGGTTCCGGCTTTTCCTGTCAGAAACAGATGGGTACCGGTATTTTCAATGACTTGCCAGGCTAATTCTAATTCGTGATTTTCTTCCATGAAATAATACTTTGCTACAAAGTTATAGCAAAAGAAAGAAGAAACCAATATAATAATAAGTTATTTTGCCACAGAAGATACAAAGGCTACGGACGATGATTGGTTGTCAGTTTCTTCATTGATAACAACTCCGCAACCTTTGTGCCCCCTGTGGAAAGTTTAAGCCATACTACCGCCCACAATATCAAGCAACTCGTTTGTAATGGCTTGCTGGCGGGTCTTATTATACTGCTTTGTCAGTTCCTGAATCAGTTCATTGGCATTATCCGTTGCTATTTGCATAGCTAAAGTACGTGCGGCATGTTCGGATGCATTAGAATCGAGAGCAGCCGTAAAGATCTTTTGACTCAAAACCTGCGGAATCAGATCCGCTATCAACTGGGCTGCGGAAGGTTCTATGATATAGTCATTTACCATTCCGGTTTTCCCGTCTTCATTCTGAACGGCAGACAGATCAATCGGCAAGTATCTTTCACGCAACAGCTCCTGTATTCCCATCGATCTGAAATGATGATAAATCAACTCCACCCGGTCGATGTTCTTCTCCAGAAAAAGTTCCATCAACAATCTGGCCAACGCAGCAGCTTCATCGTACGAAGGCTTATCTGCCAGTCTCTGATAGCTCCCTTGAGAAAAAAATCCTAATTTTTTCACAGCTTCCTCTATTTTCTTGCCAACCGGATAGATCAGGATATTATCCTGCCCCAGCTCACGATATTCTCCAACCGTCTGCAAAAACATCTTTAGTACGTTCGCATTGAAAGCACCACATAAAGAGCTGTTGGAAGAGAAAGCTACAATAGCAATACGCTTGACAGGGCGTTCCGCACAGAATGGAGACTCTACCGGAAGGTCAGCACTTAGAAAGTTGGTCAATATCTTATTCAGTTTCCTCTGATAAGGCAGCATGTTTTCAATGGCTCCCTGTGCCTTGTGTAACTTGGCAGAAGCCACCATCTTCATTGCTGAAGTGATTTTTCGGGTACTCTGTACCGAATTTATTCTGGTTTTTACTTCTTTTAGTGAAGCCATAGTCTTTATGGTTTATAATTAACTAAACTGTTTCGCAACCATCGTTGCTGTTTCCTCAATCGCTTTCGTTACTTCATCATTGATTACTCCTGTCTTCAATACGTCCAGTACATCCGACTGATGATCGAGAGCGAGTGTATTGAGAAATGCCGCCTCAAAGTCTTCTACCTTATCCAGTGGAACATTTCTCAGCAATCCGTTGATACCACAATAGAGAATCGCAATCTGCTTCTCTACCGGCATCGGAGAATATTGAGGTTGAACCAATAAACGGGCATTCTTTTGTCCTTTGTCAATGGTCAGTGCGGTAACCGGATCCATGTCTCCGCTAAATTTGGAGAATGCTTCCAGTTCACGATATTGCGCCTGGTCTATTTTTAACGTACCGGCCACTTTTTTCATAGCCTTAATCTGAGCATTACCTCCCACACGGGAAACTGAGATACCGACATTGATAGCCGGACGGTTACCCTGATTGAATAAATCCGTATCAAGGAAAATCTGACCGTCTGTGATGGAAATCACATTAGTCGGAATATAGGCAGAAACGTCTCCGGCCTGTGTCTCGATAATAGGCAATGCTGTCAGTGAACCTCCGCCTTTCACTTTTCCTTTCAGACTCTCGGGCAAGTCGTTCATTTCACGAGCCACCTCTTCCTGATTGATAATCTTGGCTGCACGTTCCAGCAAACGGGAATGCAAATAGAAGATATCACCCGGATAAGCTTCACGACCGGAAGGACGACGGAGAATCAAAGATACTTCACGATAAGATACCGCCTGTTTGGACAAGTCATCATAAACCACCAACGCATGACGACCGGTATCACGGAAATACTCACCGATAGCAGCCCCTGCAAACGGAGCGAAATATTGAAGTGCAGCAGGATCTCCGGCTGTGGCAGCTACTACAATAGTGTAATCCATCGCACCATATTGGCGTAAAGTATTCACAATAGAAGCCACTGTAGAACCTTTCTGTCCGATAGCTACATAAATGCAATATACCGGATCGCCCGCTTCGTAATTACTACGCTGGTTTATTATCGTATCAATAGCTATCGATGTTTTTCCCGTCTGCCGGTCACCGATAATCAACTCACGCTGTCCACGACCGATAGGAATCATTGCATCAACTGCTTTCAGACCTGTTTGCAACGGCTGATTTACCGGCTGACGATAGATTACCCCCGGAGCTTTACGCTCCAAAGGCATTTCATAGAGTTCACCGCCGATCAATCCTTTTCCGTCCAACGGTTCTCCCAACGGATCGATAACGCGTCCCAACATACTTTCTCCCACACGGATAGAAGCGATTCGTTTGGTACGTTTCACTGTGAAACCTTCCTTGATCTTATCCGTAGGTCCGAGCAAGACGGCACCCACATTATCTTCTTCCAGGTTCATAACAATGGCCTTGATACCATTATCAAACTCAAGCAGTTCGTTGGCCTCGGCATTGCGCAGACCGTAAATACGTACCACACCATCACTCACCTGCAGCACCGTACCGATTTCATCAAGCTGCACCTTGGTCTCGATTCCTTCAAGCTGTTGGCGCAGAATCTCAGATACTTCGCTTACTCTTATATTTTCAGACATAATTTTTCACTAATTATACAATTCTTCGATTCTTATCAATGAACTGTTGTTTCACTTTCTTCAACTGTGTAGCGATACTGGCATCAAGTCGGTAATCGTTAATATCGAAAACAAAGCCACCTTCTATAGAAGGGTCGATCACTGTTTCCAACTCCATATACGCATGCAAAATATGTGCAGCAGTTTGTCGGATACGCTCTTCAGTAGCCTTATCTACCGGGACAGCAGTGATCAGTTTACCTACACCAATATGCTTCTTCTTCCGGTAAAGATCCAGATACATCAGACTCATGAATTGCAGATAAGTCTCCCTTCTCTCCTTGAGTACCAGACGGACAAAACGAATAAACTCTTCACTCGGTTTATTGTCTCCATCGGCTGCCGTACAGATCAGACTGAACTTTTCGTCAACAGAAACAATGGGATTATCAAGTACGGCACAAAATCCCTTCACTGTACGGAAACTGTGTGCCAGCGTGACAAGTTCATGATATAGCCTGTCTTCCGCTCCTCTCTCTTCCGCATAAGCCATCAGAGCTTTCGCATACCGCATTGAAATTATTCCGACTTCCATTTTCTCTTAGTTCTTCGTTAATACTTCATCAAGCATACGGTCTATCATTCCCATCTGCTCTTGTTTATCAGCCAGATTCTTACGAATAACTTTCTCAGCTATATCCACAGATAGAAGAGCTACCTGACGACGAATATCGCGTATGGCTTCTTCCTTTTCAATCTGAATCTGTCGTTTCACTTCGTCCAGTTCTTTCTGGGCAGCTATTTCAGCTTGTTTGCGGGCCTCGTAAATAATTTTCTCACGTTCCTGCATAGCCTCTTTCATGATACGTCCCTGTTCCTTATTAGCGGCAGCCACAATAGCTTCGCCCTCCTCTTTCAGTCGTGACAACTGGGCGTTTGCTTCTCTGGCTACCTCCAATGATTCGTCGATATAGGTTTTACGGCCTTCCACCATCTTAATGATGACGGGGAAGCCGTATTTAGCCAATACCGCGAATACAATTCCAAAAGAAAGGAGCATCCAGAATATCAGGCCACTATCGGGTAGTAACAATGACATAATCTTCTTTGTTTATTATAAGAAAAGTACTAACAGACAAACAACCAATGCCAACAATGCCACACCTTCTACCAAAGCAGCAGCAATAATCATATTCATACGAATATCTCCCGATGCCTCCGGTTGACGTGCAATACCTTCCATGGCCGAGCCACCAATCTTACCAATACCGATACCTGCTCCGATAACAGCTAAACCAGCTCCGAGGGCAGCTCCCAATTTACTCAATCCTACTCCTGCAGCAGCAGCTTGCAATAATACTGATAGTAACATAATTTTCAGTTTTAAAATGGTTTATATTATTCTTTTACTTCTTCTTTTTTACCGCCTTCCTGAGCCAGTCCGATAAATACAGCCGATAACATTGTAAACACATAGGCCTGAATAAAGGCAACCAACACTTCGAGCAAATTCATAAAGATGTTGAACAGCACCGAAGCCACCGTAAGCGAACCGTTAATGGCAGGCCCCATACTTGCCGATATAAATATCAAACAGGTAAGAACCAACATAGCCATGTGTCCGGACAACATATTGGCAAACAAACGGATCATCAATGCGAACGGTTTCGTAAATACACCGAAAAATTCGATAAATGGCATCATGGGTATAGGCACTTTCAGCCACCAGGGAACATCGGGCCAGAAAACATCTTTCCAGTAGTGTTTCGTCCCGAATATATTAACGATGACAAATGTAAATAAAGCCAATACCAGCGTTATAGCGATATTTCCGGTCACATTCGCTCCTCCCGGGAAAATCGGTATCAATCCCATGATGTTATTGATGAAAATAAAGAAAAAGGCTGTCAACAAATAAGGAGCGAACTTTTTATAGTTAGGCCCTACACAACTCTTAATCACATCATCATGGATCATCATAATAAACATCTCCATAAAACCAACAAATCCGCCAGGGGCATAAGCCCCCTGTTCACGCTTACGATACCAATGCGCCACACTAAGGATGATTATTAATAAGATAGCACTATTGATAAATAGAGATAAAGTAACCTTAGTAATAGAAATATCCCATGGTCGAACCTCTTCTCCCGCCGCATTACGTTCTACAATTTTGCCTTCGTACCTGCTTCCGGCAGGAGCGATATAGAATCCTTCGTATTTACCGTCATTCTCTTCAAGGCGCGATGACAAAAAAGCATGCCAACCTGAAGTTTCGCTATATACGATAATCGGCAATGGAATACAGATAGAGGTTTTTCCTATATTTGTGATGTGCCATTCGTAGGAGTCGCCGATATGACCGAATACAATGCCTTTTACATCTACCTGATTTGCCTCCTGATTGATTGTGTCTTTCCCCACAATAATCTCTTGCTGTAAAGCAGTGGCGGTATCGCCCTCCACAGGCTCTTGTGCAGAGACCATAACAGGCAACATACCTCCTATCAGGATCAACATTCCGGTAACTATGTTACGCAACTGTTTCATATTTTTTTGATTTCTTTTTTAGTTTCTGATTCCATTCGAAAACGAAGAAAAACCAGCTTTCATATATAAGGTAGCCCAGATAGAATGCCAGAAATGTCAGCAGAAATTCCACAGCAGAATCGGGCACAGCCACACAGTAGATTATCAACAGAAAGACTGATATAATCATCTTCAGAACCTTTGCTACCAAAAAAAGCATCACCATCTTGTCCGGTGCATGACGCCTGCAGGCATCAAACATATAAATGTAAAATACACCGAATATATAAAAGTATACCGGTATCAACGGATAACCTCCGAAATAGTGTCCGGGCTCAAGATAATGCAAAACCAAAGCTCCCAACCCACCTCCGACAAGAGTCAAAATGGTAAGATAACTCAGGAAATTGCGTTTTGTAATGCTCATATTCATAGTAAAAACAGGTTCTTGTGTGGATCAAGGTCAGGATACACAAACGGAGGCTTCTCCGTTACTTAGCTCCACAAAACCGCTGTGAATATCCAACGTATGCTCTTCGCCATCCGTTGTCGTGTAACTGACTGTTCCTTCTTGCAGAGAAGAGACAATCGGCGCATGCTGCGCCAAAATGGAAAATACTCCGCTGGTTCCCGGAAGAGTAACACTCTTCACTTCACCATCAAATACCTCCTTTTCCGGCGATACAATATTCAAATGCAGTTCTTTCATGATTCCTTATTTTATTTATTGGCTTGCTCAAGCAACTTCTTACCCTTTTCAATAGCTTCTTCTATCGTACCTACATTTAAGAATGCCGGTTCGGGCAGATAATCCACTTCACCGTCCAAAATCATCTTAAACCCTTTGATGGTGTCTTCAATAGAGACCATTGCTCCCGGCACACCGGTAAACTGTTCGGCTACAGTAAACGGCTGAGACAGGAAACGTTGTACCCTGCGCGCACGGTTCACAACCAAACGATCGGCATCGGACAGCTCCTCCATACCCAAGATGGAAATGATATCCTGCAATTCCTTGTTTCGTTGCAGAATCTGCTTCACACGCTGAGCCACATCATAATGCTCTTGCCCCACAATATGTGGGTCAAGGATACGAGAAGTAGATTCCAACGGGTCTACAGCCGGATAAATTCCGAGTTCAGTGATTTTTCGACTCAATACAGTTGTTGCATCCAAGTGAGTAAAGGTGGTTGCCGGTGCAGGGTCGGTCAAGTCGTCAGCCGGCACATATACAGCCTGCACCGAAGTGATGGAGCCCGTCTTGGTTGAAGTGATTCGCTCTTGCATAGCACCCATTTCCGTAGCTAATGTAGGTTGATAACCTACGGCAGAAGGCATACGTCCTAACAAAGCTGAGACCTCGGATCCTGCCTGAGTAAAACGGAAAATATTATCAATGAAAAACAAGATATCCCTGGCACCCGACTTGGCCCCCATATCCCGGAAAGATTCGGCAACAGTCAGTCCCGACAGCGCAACCGAAGCACGTGCACCGGGAGGTTCATTCATTTGTCCGAACACCAATGTAGCCTGCGATTTCTCTACTTCGTTATAATCTACTTTCGAAAGGTCCCAGTGTCCTTTTTCCATACTTTCTTTAAAAGCCTCTCCATAACGGATTACACCCGATTCAATCATTTCACGAAGCAAGTCATTACCTTCACGGGTACGTTCTCCTACCCCGGCAAATACGGAAAAACCATTGTGCTTCTTTGCAATGTTATTGATGAGTTCCATAATAAGTACCGTCTTACCTACTCCGGCACCACCAAACAGACCAATTTTACCTCCTTTTGAATAAGGTTCAAGCAGGTCGATCACCTTTATTCCGGTGAACAACACTTCCTGTACGGTGGTTAAATCTTCAAATTTTGGGGGATCACGGTGAATGGAATAGGCACCCTCACGATTGAGTTCTTTCATTCCGTCAATAGAATCGCCGACTACGTTCATCAAACGTCCTTTGATTTGTTCACCTACCGGCATTGTGATAGGACCTCCTGTAGGAAATACCTTCATCCCGCGTTGTAAGCCGTCGGTACTATCCATGGCCACGGTACGAACAGTATTTTCACCAATGTGTTGTTGTACTTCTACAATCAGCTTTTTGCCGTTGTGCCTTTTTATCTCCAATGCGTCGTGGATACTTGGCAATATCAAGTCCGATTCTGTACCTTCAAAATACACATCGACCACAGGGCCAATTACCTGAGAGATATGTCCTATAATCTGTGACATAAGCAATCTTTTTATATATTATTCTTCTAATACTCTAAAGCGTTATAGCATGGTAAGTCGCGTTTTTACCAGTTTCACTATTAACATAACGTTCGATATTCGGTTTTGTTCACACAGATAGTTAAACAAACAACTTCGCAAATGTAGAAACTTTTTTTTCCCGTTGTACCATTTTTCTATATTTTCTCTTTAGATAACATTCATTAAACTTACAGCAGCGTGAAAATGAACATTATTAGTGCCCTTTTTACTGTTATACAAAGCATGTTCAGGCAAATAGGCACTGTTCTCAATCTAACAAGGCGACCTATCGAGTTTTCAAGTACCTATAGTGTTTTCAGTCAATTAGTCAAATGTTAGATAGTACAACATGCAACGAGTTTTATATTGATAAAAGAGAGTTGTGTTTGAGGGCCATTTTTCGGTCTCTGCAGACTTAACCGGGCAGAGTATTAACAATTGCAAAAGAGCAGAAAAAGACAGAGGCATAGACTAATAAAAAGACAGGTCTCTGCCACCTCTTAAGCGACAAAGACCTGTTATTGGATTTTCAGAAAGAAACCTCCGTATTTAATATACCTCTACTTTATCAGCTATTCGTTTTGCCTTATCACGCAAAGCATCCAGATCAGAACCGTTCGGAGCATAGCAGAGTACTACCCCCATACGGCGATTCACACGTGTATATGGCTTACCAAATATACGCAGATAGGTGTCCTCTTCTATGGTAACTTCCTCCATGCCTCTATACTGCGGACGTTCCTGGCTGGCAATCGGTGAAAGAATAACAGCACTCGCTCCTATTCTCTCCTGCTTTATACCCGGAATGGGTAATCCTAATACGGCACGTAAGTGAAGTTCAAATTCATTCAGGTTTTGTGTTCCCGCCAATGTTACCATTCCTGTATCGTGCGGACGCGGAGACAGTTCTGAGAAGTAAACCCCATTTTCATGACTCAGGAAGAATTCAACTCCCCATAATCCGGCACCGGTCAATGCGCGGGTTACTTTTTCAGCCATCTCTTCCGCTTCCTTCAGATGTGCCAGGTCAATGTGTGCGGGCTGAAAACTTTCACGATAGTCTCCTCCCTTCTGTACATGTCCGATAGGCGGACAAAATAGTGTCGGACCATTCTTCTGAGTTACCGTGAGCAAAGTTATTTCACTATCGAATTTGATAAACTCTTCAATAATCAGTTCACGAATATCTCCGCGGCTGCCGCTACAACCATACTCCCAGGCATGCTCCAACTCAGCAGCACTTTTTACCAGCGACTGCCCTTTGCCCGATGATGACATTAAAGGCTTCACAACACAGGGAAAACCTATCTTCGCAGCAGCTTCCTTCAATTCCTCCAACGATTTGGCATAATAGTATTTCGCAGTTTTCAGCCCCAATTCCTTAGCGGCCAAATCACGGATGGCTTTGCGGTTCATGGTATAATTCACTGCACGGGCACTCGGCACTACCTGAATGCCTTCCTTCTCGAAATCGTATAAACGTTCCGTGCGGATGGCTTCAATTTCGGGGACGATAATATCCGGCCGGTGTTTCTTTACAATACGCTCCAGTTCTTCACCGTTCAGCATATCGAAAACTTCATATTCATCGGCTACCTGCATAGCAGGTGCTCCGGCATACGAATCACAAGCAATGGTGTATTGACCTTTACGTTGAGCAGAAATTACAAACTCCTTTCCCAGTTCGCCCGATCCGAGTAAAAGTATTTTCTTCATGATTGAATATTTTAAGATATAATGACGCAAAAATACTACTTTTCTTCCAATAAATCCCGAACGAGCTACTAAATGATTGCAATAAAGGAAAGAAAAAGGGAACAGTATAAAAAATGATTAACAAGTAAAAGGTCTGCAAAACATATTCAAGAGAAAACTCTCCTCCTAAAAGAAGAATGGAGTATTTCCACTTCATAGAACATCACTGATTTTCAACCACTTAAAGCACACATAGAAAGGGATTATACGAAGTTAATATCGTATATGCAGGAAGTTAACTTCTCGACTTTACGATATTAACTTCGTATAATTACGTTATTAACATCGTATACAACAGGATGTTAACTTCATAAACGGCATAAAATAATTTCTAATATAGAGACAAATACAAGAATGGGTGGCCAAAACAAAGTGTTAATTATTGGTCTAATTACACAAAAAAGAATATTTAAAAGGATGAAAAGAACCAAATATAGCATATTATCCGGAATTAATGCCTTACTTTGCAAAACCAAACAATAAGAGGTTTTTATTGGTCTAACTCTCACATGTATTTCCTCAATGTTCGCATTGAGAACTTTCATTTCTGATTTACACTTCCTAAAGCTTTATTGTTATTTTATTAATTTTTTATTTTTGTATATTTATGAATATGTACGTTGGAAATCTTAGCTATAATGTTAAGGAGTCAGATTTGAGACAAGTTATGGAAGAGTATGGAACAGTAGAATCAGTAAAACTGATCACAGATCGCGAAACAAGAAGATCTAAAGGTTTTGCTTTTGTTGAAATGCCGGAATCTTCAGAAGCCAGCAATGCCATTAAAGAATTGAACGGAGCAGAATATGCCGGTCGTCCGATGGTAGTAAAAGAAGCTTTACCAAGAAACTGATCTGATAAGCAATAGAATAAGAGAAAAGGGATGTCAATTGACATCCCTTTTTATTTCTCCCTCGACTATTGGTGTTGTTCACGCAACAGATCATTTACCGTCTTCACCGGATTAAATGTAGAAAGTGGTACTTCCACAAATACCGTACTCCAATCACTCATGGCACCATTCCACAAGCCGGGAAGCTCAAGAGCTTTCAAGTCTTTACCACTCTTCGACTTATAAGATATGAAGCCTGTGGCTTTATCCACGTATCTTACCAGATCAAACTTATGTCCTTTGTAATCACGTACCGCACAAACCAAATCTACCGGATTGAAGTGGGTACCTTTCTCAAACATTTCTTTAGCTTCCGGATTATTCATATCGATCTGTGAACTTTCAAGGATTTGCAATGAAATCGTTCCGTCACTGTTATAAGCAAGGAACGGACCGCCACCCGGTTCACCCACATTCTTCACCATACCACAAACACGCATCGGGCGGTTCAATTTATTCTTCAGATAGATGACCAATTCAGCATCTTCCAGATCCTTCGTTTCTGGATTCTTGCAGAAAAGTTTCTTCTGCACAAATTGCAGAATATCCATTACCTGTTCGTGTGTGTAGCGACCGCTATCCAAAAGTTCCAGATATTCAAAAGCCTGCTTCTGGAGGGATACCAGTACACCGGCAATCAATTTCTTATAAAGCACCGTATCACCTTTTAATCTGTCCGGAACGACATTGTCTATATTCTTAATAAAAATCACATCCGCATCCAAATCGTTCAGGTTCTCAATCAGTGCTCCATGACCACCGGGGCGGAACAAAAGCTTGCCATTATCGCGGAAAGGCTGGTTTTCCATATCAGCCGCAATCGTATCGGTACTTGGTTTCTGCTCGGAAAAACTAATATTATAATCTACTCCATAACGTTTGGCAAAGGCATCGGCTTTCTCGGCTACCAATGATTTAAAGAGTTCACGATGTTCGGTTGAAACAGTAAAGTGGACATTCACCTTTCCGCTTTTACCGGCAGCGTACATAGCACCCTCCGCCAAATGTTCTTCAAGCGGAGTACGCGAGCCTTCTTCGTATTTATGGAACTTGAGCAAACCTTTCGGAAGTGCACCATAGTTTAATCCCGCTACGTTCAGCAATCCTGAAACAACTGCCTTGTAGTCACCATCTGCAATCAAACCGGGAATATCTTTACCTTCTATCCTCATACAGGCAGTATTCAGATCATCATAGAAAGCAAATTTCTCAATTGAGGCAAAGAACGTTTGTTCGAACTTTGTAGTCGGCTCAGCATAGTCAGCATCCAGAAATTCAAAAAGATTTTTGAACATACGGCTGGCAGCACCCGAAGCGGGTACAAACTTTACAATCGTTTTGTCAGAATTGGTATAAGCATCCCAGGCTGCGAGATAAGCTTTCTGTTCTTCGGCATCGGGAGCCAGAATACCTTTTTCTACAGATGCGGCAGCATCTAATTTCAAATAAGGAAAGCCTTTTTGGAAACAAGTCAACTGTTCAGCGATTTGTACTTCCGAAATGCCTTTTTGGGCAAGCAATTCTTTGTCTTCAGGTGTTATCATACTATCTAATTTTATTAATTCATGCCCAAAAATACAAAAAAAGGAAGAGGACACCCTACAAAACCCGGAAAAAAACTATCTTTACCGACGATAAATTTGAGCTGCTTATGGAAAGAGATGAATTCTTTACGAAAGAAGAGAGAGAATTATTGTTCTCACTATACAAAAAACTACTGCGCCTCACCGGAGAAACCTTACAAAAAGGAGACTGCAGAAAGCTGAAAAAGCACCTTATCGACTCCACACAGAACAATGCGATGCAAAGGGACAGTTTTGGTCTGAATCCTGTCATCAAAGATATGCAGACTGCTGTAATCGTAGCCGAAGAAATCGGTATGAAACGGGCATCTATTCTGGGTATCATGTTACACACACCGGTGCGTTGTCACTTGTATACAATAGAATATATTCAACAGGAGTATGGCGAAGATGTAGCTGGAATTATCCGGGGACTCATTAAGATTAATGACCTTTACGATAAGAGTCCGACTATCGAATCGGAAAATTTCCGTAACCTGTTGTTGTCTTTTGCCGAAGACATGCGTGTGATCCTGATCATGATCGCCGACCGTGTAAACGTGATGCGGCAAATAAAGGATGCCGAGAATGACGAGGCCCGCAGACGAGTGGCTAATGAAGCCGCCTATCTGTACGCTCCGTTGGCTCACAAACTGGGATTGTATAAACTGAAATCGGAGCTGGAAGATTTGTCATTGAAGTACACCGAACATGACATTTATTACCACATCAAAGAGAAACTGAACGAGACGAAAAAGTCACGTGACCGTTATATTGCCAACTTCATCGCTCCGATACAACGGAAACTGGAGGAAACGGGACTGCATTTTCACATGAAAGGACGCACCAAATCCATTCATTCCATCTATCAGAAAATGAAGAAACAGAAATGCCAGTTCGAAAACGTGTATGACTTATTTGCCATACGTATCATTCTGGAATCCCAGTTCGAAAAAGAAAAGCAGGAATGCTGGCAGGCTTACTCCATTGTGACGGATATGTATCAACCTAATCCGAAACGTCTGCGTGACTGGCTGTCGGTTCCCAAAAGCAATGGTTACGAATCATTGCACATCACTGTAATGGGGCCGGAAGGAAAATGGGTCGAAGTGCAAATCCGTACGGAACGTATGGACGAGATAGCCGAGCGCGGACTGGCCGCACATTGGAGATACAAAGGCGTGAAAGGTGAAAGCGGGCTGGACGAATGGCTGACTTCAATACGCGAAGCATTGGAGAATACAGAAAACGACTTGGAAATGATGGATCAGTTTAAACTGGATCTGTATGAAGACGAGGTATTTGTGTTTACGCCGAAAGGAGACCTCTTCAAACTGGCAAAAGGAGCTACGGTACTCGATTTCGCTTTCCACATTCACAGCAAATTGGGGTGTAAGTGCATCGGTGCAAAGGTGAACGGTAAAAATGTACAGCTGAGACAAAAGTTGAATAGCGGAGATCAGGTAGAGATTATGACATCGAACACACAGACTCCGAAACAGGACTGGCTGAACATTGTCACTACCTCAAAAGCCCGTACGAAGATCCGCCAGGCCCTGAAGGAAATGGTGGCACGCCAACACGATTTCGCCAAAGAAACATTGGAACGGAAATTCAAAAACCGGAAGATGGAATATGACGAAGCAGTAATGATGCGTCTGATCAAACGCCTGGGATTCAAGAATGTGACAGAGTTTTATCAGAATATTGCCGACGAAGTGCTTGACGTGAACGACATTCTGGATAAATACATCGAACAACAGAAACGGGACGGTGAACGTGATGAAGTGATCTACCGCAGTGCCGAAGAATACAACTTGCAAAACCAGATAGACGAAACCACTGTCACTAAAGAGGATGTACTCGTCATTGACCAAAACCTGAAAGGACTGGACTTCAAGTTGGCCAAATGTTGCAACCCCATATATGGAGACGACGTATTCGGATTTGTCACTGTATCCGGGGGGATCAAGATTCACCGCAACGACTGCCCCAATGCGGGACAGATGCGCGAACGCTTCGGATACCGTATTGTCAAAGCACGCTGGGCCGGAAAATCGGAAGGTACTCAATATCCGATCACACTCCGTGTAGTGGGTCATGATGACATCGGTATTGTGACCAATATCACCTCTATCATATCAAAAGAGAATGGCATCTCACTGCGTTCCATTGGAATTGATTCGAACGACGGACTCTTCTCGGGCACGCTGACCATTATGGTGAGTGACACCGGACGACTGGAGGCACTGATTAAAAAGCTACGCACAGTGAAAGGTGTAAAACAGGTTAGCAGAAACTGAGAATGGAAAAATTCAGTATAAAAAAAAGGATACAGAGCTTCGGATATGCCTGGAAAGGCATTCGGAGTTTTGTAAGCAAAGAGCATAATGCCTGGATACACTGTGTGGCAATCATCACAGTAACAATCGCCGGATTTTACTTCGGTATCACCCGGAACGAATGGATAGCCATCATACTTTGTTTCGGAATGGTACTGGCAGCGGAGGGATTCAATACAGCTATAGAAAGATTAGTCAACCTCGTATCCCCGGAACACAATCCGATTGCAGGTGATGTGAAAGATATTGCGGCAGGTGCAGTGCTGATATGTGCCATAGTTGCCGTCATCATAGGAGTCATTATCTTCATGCCTTATGTGCTTGCGGTTTTATTGTGCAACATGGGATAGACAATAAAAACGAACTCCGTAGTTTTGCGACAATTCATCACCAAACTACGGAGTCTGTTTTTCAGATATACATATATCGTTTATCTCACCTTCTTCCTTTTAAAATAAGGATATGTAATCAGGACAAAGAAAGCCAGAGCCACGATTGCCGCCAACAATCCTACCCGACAAACCACATGTTCATTAGCTGTGAGATGTAAGTGACAGGCAGATGCAATACCTAAGCCGACTCCAAGTTCCCATGCAAGTAAATGAGTCGTATTGGCCGTGCCACGCTGGCAATGTTGAGACAGCTTGACAAACATCATCAAGAATTCCGGAGTAACCAATCCAAGTCCTAATCCCATCAATATTGCTGCCGGGACATTCCAACCGGTTTCAGGAGAAAACAACAAAGCCATCGCTCCGATCATTGTTATCAACCCGGTGACTATCTGCAGCCATATCTTGTTATCATAACGGAAAAACAGTCTCACCACCATTACTGACAAGAGAAAACCGACTCCGGCCAAAGCAAAGAAAGGTATCAGTTCACCTCCTACCGGCACATCACTTGGCGCACCGGCAAGCACAGGAAGCAACAATCCGGGCACAAAAGCGATCAACATCAGGTTAAATGCCGGAATAAATCCACGGGGAAGCAGAAAACGGTCCATCGAACAAACTTTCATCCCTATTGGTGCACGGAAAGGCACATATACCCTCGACACAAACAGCATTCCCAAGGCTCCCGATGCGACAGAAACATATAACAGAGTTTCAAAGCCATGTGTCCGGAATAAAAACACTCCCAACGCTGTCCCTATAATCATCCCCAGACGTGCTGCCCAAGAAAAGACTACATTGCCGGCACTGCGAAAAGTGGAATTGGTGACATCAATGGCCAATGTAATGCCTGCCGTAGCAGCCATTCCAAAGGAGATTCCCTGTACCAAGCAAAGCAACAACAGATGTGTGGCACTTTGCACAAGTGTGTAACCGGCAGTCGCCGCTACCATTATCCCAAACGAAAGCATACATATATATTTTCGCTTATAGACATCGACCAGATACGCATGAAACGGGCCGATAAAAAACATGGCAAGCGTAAAAAGTATATATATTCCCCCCGTCTGACTGACTGGCACGCCCAAACGTGAAGCCATCACTACCGGAAGCACAGGGTACAACAGGTACAGGGATATGAACAACAATAAATTAGCAAGGCATATCCGCATAAAATGCAATGTCCATAATTTAGTTGCCATACGACAATTAATATTGTTCTTTCTCGTTCGGGAAGTCGCAGTTCTTTACGTCCGAAACATAGTGGCTGATTGCATCAGTCATCACCGTATAGAGGTCGGCATAACGACGAAGGAAACGGGGGCGGAAACCATTGTTCATACCCAACATGTCCTGAATAACCAATACCTGTCCGTCTACATCGCCACCGGCACCAATGCCGATAACCGGAATAGTCAGTTCGCTTGCAACGCGGGCAGCCAATGCTGCGGGAATTTTCTCAAGCACAAGCCCGAAACATCCGGCTTCTTCAAGCAGATGTGCATCACGAATCAGCTTCTCTGCTTCTGCATCATCTTTGGCACGAACGGTATATGTACCGTATTTATTGATAGATTGCGGCATCAGTCCGAGATGTCCCATCACCGGAATACCGGCACTCAGGATACGCTTCACAGTGTCGAGAATCTCTTCGCCGCCTTCCAGTTTCAAAGCATCAGCGTGGCTCTCTTTCATAATACGGATAGCCGAAGCAAGCCCTTCCATCTCATTTCCCTGATAAGAACCAAAAGGCATGTCAACTACTACCATTGCACGCTTCACACCGCGCACAACCGATTTACCATGATAAATCATTTGATCGAGAGTAATAGGAAGTGTAGTTACATTACCTGCCATCACATTTGATGCAGAATCGCCTACAAGGATAACATCGATACCGGCACCGTCTACAATCTGCGCCATAGTATAGTCATACGAAGTAAGCATAGATATTTTTTCGCCTCTTTGCTTCATTTCGATCAGGCGATGAGTCGTCACTTTTCTTGTGTCATCTGATATATAACCAGCCATATCCAATCTTTTTAAATTAAAAATCGGGCGCAAAGGTATAACTTTTAATTCATACCATACAAGTAAAAGCGAATAAATTAGCGCATCCGCATTAAAAGGTCAGCAACCATTTTTGCAGTTCATCAGTCCATAACTTCTTATATATGAAGCTATCACGAAATCCGAAGCTATGTCCGCCTTCTGGATAAATATGCAGTCCGGCAGAAACCCCATGTTTCAATAATGCTGTATAATAGACAATACTGTTGAGAGGAGATACCGCCTGATCATCCTCAGCCAAAACAATGAATGTACGAGGAGTATCGGCTGTGACATGAAGTTCAAGAGATAATGTCTCTTTCAGACTTTCCGGAATAGTTTCTCCCAACATACGTCCGCGTGAAGGCAAATGGGTCAGTCGGTCGTTCATGCTGATAACAGGATAAAGCAATACCTGAAAGTCGGGGCGGTCGGTCCCGGTATAAAGAGTTGCGGCAGTAGCAGCAATATAGCCTCCGATAGAAGCTCCCATAACACCCAGTTGATGGATTCCCCACTCTGCCGACTGGCGGCGGATCAGGCGAATCGCTTCACGAATATCTTCACGAATCACTTCAACATCACCATGAGGCATGCGATAATTCAGTACGGCATATGTGATACCCAGATTATTAAACCATACGGCAAAATCGCGACCTTCATGATCTGAAGCTACTTGATTGAATCCGCCACCGGGACACATAATAATGGCTTTACCTCCTGGCTTACGAGCCGGATAAACCCAAAGAGTAGCCGAAAAAGCATCTTTTCCTAATGAATATTCAATAAAACTCTGTTCCATAACTTTATTCCTTATTATTTAATTTCCTGAATCATCTTTTTCACTATGCCCGGCCCTTCGTAAATAAACGAAGAATAGATTTGTATCAGATTGGCCCCCGCATCCAACATTCGACGGGCATCGGGGGGAGTAATAATTCCGCCTGCCCCTACTATCAAAAGGCTTTTTCCGGCATGGGCACGCAAATAGCCGACGGCTTTTAATGACTTCTCCCCTATCCCGCGTCCACTGACTCCACCGGCTCCGATCTTCTGCAATTGTGCAGGCAAATAACCTTTTAAACAAGTACGCTCCATGGTAGGTCCGGTAGCTATCACTCCATCTACCCGGTACAGACGAGTACAGTCGATCACATCATCCATTCCTTCTTCTGTTATATCGGCAGGAAGTTTGAGAAGTACCGGAACATGTATATTCTGTTCCAGACGAAAAGCAGCCAGCGTTTTGAGTACCCGCTTCATCAGAGCAATATCCACCGATCCCCAATTAAGCGTGAAATAGCCGGCATAAGGATATAACTCTTTGTATAAATGCAAAAAGTCCGCCACAGCTTGTTCGCCTTCCGAAGAGGGATTCTTATTGATATTTACACCTAAAACATATGAACCGTGTTTCTGTTCAAGACGGCGTTTAATAATATCCAATCCAGGATTATTGAAACCTGTACGGGAAATTAAAGATTCACACTGAGGTAAGCGAAAAATACGGGGACGGGGATTTCCATCCTGGGCATCGGGAGTGACAGTACCGACTTCAATAAATCCGAAACCATAATCGGCCAATTCATCAAAAACCTCGGCACCTTTATCGAAACCGGCCGACAGGCCGATACGGTTTCGGAAAGTAAGATGGTTCCATATCAACTGTTTGTCGGAACAAGTATAGAGATGACGTATCCAGCATTTGCACCATGGCAAATGCCGGTAACATTTGAAGAAGGAAACCAACAAGGTGTGTACCTTTTCGGGTTCCATCAGAAATAAAACAGGGCGAATCGTTTGCTTATACATGATTTTCTCTCTTTTTTTAATACCATGCAAAGCTAAGGGATTCTTCCCTGAGATACTATTCAATCTTTCTTATCAGATATAACGTGAAGTTATAGTCAGCAGCTTTTCGTAAGTCATTCCTTTGAAATCGTCTATCACATAGTCTGCCTTATCAGCAATAGCTTCGCGTGGATTTGTAGTTGCCAATCCGACAACAGTGGCACCGGATGCTCTGCCGGCCTGTAAACCATGAAATGAATCTTCGAACACATAGGAATCTTTTGAATCGGAACCGAAAATCGTCATTCCCAATAAGAAACATTCCGGATCGGGTTTAGAACGTTTAAAACGCTCAGCAGTCAATATTTCATCAAAAAGGGATTTAAACTCGGGATGTGCACGATAAACATTCTCCATTTTAGCTGTATTGGAACTGGTGACCAAGGCTATTTTTACACTATGCTGACGCAGATCTGCTATAAACTCAACTATTCCGGGAACATAGTCATAACTCATTTCTATTTCAAAACGATTCAATGCCTCGGTTATGTCCCTTTGTTTCTCCGGTTCTCCCGCAAAGTATTTATCATAAATCTGTACCAGCGTCTGACCTTTAACCTTGGAACCGAAGTTTTCATCGTTTACGTATTTTTGTCCCATTTCATTCCAGAAAACAGTATATTGTCCTTCTGTATCGACAATTACACCATCACAATCGAATAATGCGGTAATCTTCTTTGTGGTATCCATAAACATTCTTTTACCTGTTTGTTAAACTCTGTGGGCAAAGTTCAGAATAATCATCGAATCAGGCAAATTATTTGTACCTTTGCTGCACTTAAAAATATGTAACGCTTCACTATATGGCACAACAAACCGATCCTCGTATACTGGGCACAGAACCTATTGGCAAACTTCTGTTACAATACTCCATCCCGGCCATCATCGGAATGACTATTACGTCACTTTATAATATCATCGACAGCATTTTCATCGGGCACGGTGTCGGTCCCATGGCTATCTCCGGACTGGCTATCACTTTTCCGCTAATGAATCTGGTCGTGGCCTTCTGCGTGCTGATCTCTGCAGGTGGCGCCACCATCTCCTCCATACGCCTGGGGCAAAAAGACATCAAGGGAGCAACCGATGTTTTGGGAAATACATTAATGCTTTGCCTGACGAATGCAGTGCTGTTCGGCGGACTGGCTTATCTGTTTCTGGACCCGATATTGTTTTTCTTCGGTGCCAGTAGCGGCACACTTCCCTATGCCCGCGATTTTATGCAGGTAATTCTTCTGGGAACTCCCATCACCTATACCATGATCGGACTTAACAACGTGATGCGTGCCACCGGATATCCGAGAAAGGCAATGCTGACATCATTGGTGACGGTTATAGCGAATGTTATCATCGCCCCTGTCTTCATTTTCCATTTCGGTTGGGGAATTCGGGGAGCTGCCATGGCCACAGTCCTGTCACAGTTTATCGGAATGATATGGGTAGTAAGCCACTTCCGTAACAAAGAGAGTTTCGTTCACTTTATGCCGGGCTTCTGGAAGATGAAGAAACGCATCATCGGCAGCATTTTCTCTATAGGAATGTCTCCCTTCGCCATGAATGTCACGGCATGTATCATCGTCATCCTCATTAATAATAGTTTGCAAAAATACGGTGGTGATATGGCTATCGGTGCCTACGGTATCATTAACCGACTACTGATGCTGTATGTGATGGTAGTTATGGGATTAACAATGGGAATGCAACCCATCGTCGGATACAATTATGGTGCACAGAAGATTGACCGCGTGAAACATACGCTCCGTCTGGGTATCATCGTCGGTGTATTGATTACGAGCAGCGGCTTCGTTATCTGTGAACTTTTTCCGCATACAGTTTCGGCTATCTTTACCGACAGCGATGAACTGATTGACATGGCATCGTCCGGACTACGCATTTGCACGCTGATGTTCCCGTTCGTAGGCGCACAAATCGTTATATCAAACTTCTTCCAGAGTATAGGGATGGCTAAGATCAGTATCTTCCTGTCACTCTCACGCCAGTTAGTATACCTGCTTCCGGGATTACTTTTGCTTCCCCCTTTATATGGTGTAAAGGGAGTATGGATCAGCATGCCTGTCTCTGACGGATTGGCTTTCATAACAGCGGTAGTGATTTTGATGGTATATATTAAAAAGGTAAAAGAGAAAGCATCCGGACAGAGCCTCTAACCCTATGAAACAGAGGCTTGGTATAGATACGACAGAGGCTCAGTTTCAGTGAAACCGAGCCTCTGTCGTATAGTCTTGAAACATTACTCAGATTTAATGCTGTTCACCGGATTTTCGTTGGCTACTTTCCATGCCCGCAGCATTACGCTGACAACAATCAACAGCAACACAACCAATGCTATGCTGAGGTATAACCAAGCACTGGGGACAATGGCATCACTAAACTGCTCAAGCCATTTGCCACCGACAAACCAGGCTACTGCTGCACCCAATAGTACAGCAGGCAAGGCTGTCCAGAAAATATCTCTTGAAAGAAGTTGCAAAACATCTCCGGCCTCAGCCCCATTTACTTTACGGATCGCAATCTCTTTACTACGACGACTGACTTCATCGTTAGTATAGCCGAAAAGTCCCATCAAGGTAATCAGCAGGATGGAAATAGAAGCAATGATTACCGAATCGCGGAAACGACGAATCGCTTCGTATTGCTGATCGATTATTTCCTGCAAAGGGATAAACACAATATCCTTCGTAGTAAACAGTTCTCCCATCTTTTGATTGAGAGCTTTCAAATTTTGATCGAATGGTTCCTTCAAACGTACATGGGGAGCTCCGGAAGCAAAGGGACTGCTGATATACATCACTATATCCTGAGGAGTATATGCACTTCGTATCGGAAAATCCTTTGCGACTCCCACAACAGGAAGAGAAGTCCCAATATTGACCTGTTTACCTACCGCACTGTCTTCCCAATGCATCTTCCGCACAAATTCTTCATTTACAATAGCCTGTTTGGGAGAATCAAAATTTTTACCATCAATAAGCTGAACTCCCATCATTGACAAAAAGTGGTAATCGCACATTGAAGTATGTGCATCGAAAAGCAACTTTCCTGTACTGTTGTAGACACTGAAACCACTATAGTAATCGGAAATAGGAAACCAGGCAAAAGCAACATCTTCTACCATCGGCAAACGACGTATATCAGAACGGGCATTATCAACTTCGTCATCGCTGAAGTAACACCTCGCAACAGCTATCCGTTCAGGATTATAATTCAACTCACGATTCATCACACTATAGTATTGAAGCAATACGACTGCCAATAAACCAAAGACAAAAGGTACTCCGGCAAACTGAACAAAAAGTAACGGGCGCTTCCAGGTTGTCTTCCGTTCGGTATAACGACGAAAAACCTGACTCACCGGAATAGACGAAAACATATATCCGGGTATCACTCCTGCCACGAAGAAAACAACTGCTATCACAAGCAAAGGCACCCATAAGGTCTCCCAAGTGAAAAGTGCACCGACCGAGGCGTTCAGCGTATCCTGAATCAGTTCCCTAAGATTCAGAATCAACAGGCCGACCAATACGAGTGCAGACAATATAATAAACATGGTTTCCCATAAAAACATACCGAATATGTTACCATCACTGGCCCCACTGCATTTATGGACTCCCACTGCTTTTGCACGACGTGCCAATGACGATACGGAAATCAAGACATAGTTCAAAGCAGCTATCAATAAAATGGCAAAAGCAAGAACCGACATGATAAGCACCATTTTTCGAACCTCCGGCTGACTACTGTGGTACTCAGATATAGGTTGAAAAGAATACTCTTCAGAAAAACCATCCTTCCCCTGCGGAAGATACTTTTTCTGCATTTCCGGTAACCGTCCGGCAACCCTCTCAGGAGCTTCCGTATCATTATGGAAACGAACCACCCCCATGTAACTGATATCATATCCCCAACCGGCACGATCCTCTCCCATCCGCTTATATAAAGTGGCAAACGATACGATTACATCATATTTCAGGTCTGTATTCTCCGGCTGATCGGCAAATACTCCCCGTACAGTGACCGGATAGTTCTTTTCCCATAACATGGTTTGCCCGATAGGGTCTGCATCACCAAAGACACGTCGTGCCAATGATTCATTAATGAAAATAGCGTCGGGAGCCACTAAATCAGCTTTGTTCCCTTTCAACACTTCTACCCCCATAGTTGGGAGGAAGTGATCGTCTGCATAAATAGTCTGCTGTTGATCAAAACGTTCGTTTCCTTTAAAAAATATTTGCTGACCAACATTACGCAGCACAGTAGCCTCTTCCACCTCATCAGGAAAGTTCTCCCGGATAGCAGCAGGCATTGCACCATAAATATAAGGACTTGGCTTCTCCTGCTTTCCTTCATAGGAGTAAGAAGCCTGTATCAGAAACAGGTTTCTTGACTCCGGATAAAAATGGTCATAACTCAGTTCAAACGCGACCCGGGCAAACAGTAGAAGTCCGACAAACAGTCCCAAAGTTAACGAAATAATCTTAATGACATTTGAACTGCGTCCACGGACTAAGGTCCGAATGGTATAATATATGTGTCTTAGCATATTGATCTTTATTAAGCCTTTACACTTGCCACCACGCTACCGTCAAACAGATGCACCGTGCGATGGGCAAATGAAGCATCATGTTGGGAGTGGGTCACCATAATAATTGTTGTTCCCTCTTTATTCAATTCGGTCAACAGATTCATTACCTCCGCACCATTCTTGGAATCAAGGTTACCCGTCGGTTCGTCAGCAAGAATCAATTTCGGGTTAGTCACAACTGCACGGGCTATAGCCACGCGTTGTTGTTGTCCACCGGAGAGTTGCTGTGGGAAATGTTTGGCACGATGACTAATATTCATCCGGCGTAGCATATCTTCTACCATCTGACGCCGTTCAGAAGATTTTATACCCAAATAAGTGAGAGGAAGTTCCACATTCTCGTAAACATTCAATTCATCTATCAAATTGAAACTCTGGAAGACAAAGCCCAGTTTACCCTTACGTACCCGCGTACGCTCCTTCTCCTGAAGACCGGCTACCTCCTGCCCCATCAACTGATAAGAACCTTCTGTCGGGTTATCAAGTAATCCCAAAATATTGAGCAACGTAGACTTGCCGCAACCGGAAGGTCCCATAATGGCAACAAACTCGCCCTCCTCTATATCCAGGCTCACATGGTTTAACGCTACGGTTTCTACTTCAGAAGTACGAAAGACTTTACTAATGTCATTAATCTGTATCATAATTTATTTTATTTGTTATTCACTCTTAATACTATTCACCGGATTTTCATTGGCGATGTGCCAGGATTTCCAAATAATGCATATAATGATAAAAGCCAGTAGGCAAATAGCTATTGCTACATACCAGCCTATACTTATACATACCGTATCCCGAAATTGGCTTATCCATATTTGACTTACTAAGTAAGCTCCATATGTACCGATAGCAATTGAAGGAATAGCTACCCAGAAGATATCTTTAGATAACAAAAGCAAAACAGAACTTACTTCGGCGCCATTTATCTTACGAATAGCTATCTCTTTACCACGTCTGCGAACTTCATCATTCGTATACCCGATCAATCCCATCAAAGTGATAAACAGAATCGTTATAAAAGCCAATATAGTAGTATCACGAAATATCATTGTAGGACGATAGCCCCTTTCCAAATCCCGCTCCAAAGAGGTGAACTCTATTTCTTCTTGTGGATATATCTTTTTCATTTCATTATTCAACATACGCAGATTATCTGCAAAAGGTTCTTTAAGACGTACATGCATATTTACTAAATTAGTCCCCCATTCAATTTCTATGGGTTCATAGTCAGGTGGAAGCGTACCAAAACAGCAAGGAGCGAGTATTCCTACCACTGTTCCTCGATTAGGGATTATTTCACCAACGCCACTACCTGTCCAACCCATCTTTTCTACATAGGGTTGATTGACCAGAAACTGCCTTTCGCCAGTGAGGTTTTGCCCGGCCTTAAGCCGAAGCCCCATAAGTGGGACAAAATCTTTGTCAAATATACCACAACGGGGAGTAAAAAGAGCATTCCCGTTCTCATCAGTCACCTGTCGGTTCCCAAGCCACATCATACCTCCCTCAGCAGTGGCTACCCCTTCTACATAAGGCAACGATTTCAAATTATTACGTGCATTATCCGGCTCAGCAAACTTATGCCAACAAGATGCTATACGTTCCGGTCGATACCCCATATCTCTATTTGTAATATAATGGAACTGAAAAAAAGTCACACACATCAATCCAAAAATAAAAGCTACTCCTGCAAATTCTATAAATAGAAGTGTCCGCTTCCAACCCATATTCCCTTTAGTGTAATGATGGAAAACCTGCGTTACCGGAATTGAAGAGAAAACTTTTCCCGGCAATACACCTCCAATAACAAACAAAAAGGCAACTACCGACAATGGAGCCCATAGATTGTGCCAAGTGAAAAGAGATGATAACGACACTCCCGCCAATTCTTCAATTTTTTCCTGGAACTGGAATAAAAGTACTACCATGAAAAGCAGAGAGATCCCTATAATCAAAGCTGTTTCATATATAAACATCGAAAGTATAGCCCTATCAGACGCACCATTACACTTGTGAACACCGATTCCTTTTGCCCGCTGAGAAAGTGAAGAAATAGAAATAAGTACATAGTTCATAGTGGCGGCAAAAAGAATGGCAAATCCTAATAAAGACATTATTAAAATTGTCTTCCGCACATTAGATTGCTCCAAATGAATAGTACGTAAAGGTACTACAAACATATGTAAATGCAGATTCATTTCAGGAGGAATGTGCTTTGCAATCACCTTATCAATACCGGCATTGATAGCATCAGCGCTTCTTTCTCCGTCTTTTAAGCGGATAAAAGCATTATAATTACCACCACTCGTCCAACCCGAACGTCCCCAACCATATTTATTATGGCTGGCAAAAGAAAGAACCATTTCGTGACGTTCCAGCGATACATTATCCGGAAGATCGGCATAAACTCCTCTCACCAAAGCTTCAACTTGAGTGCCCCAAACCATCAGATGTAAGGTTTTTCCTATAGGATCCTCTTCACCAAATACTTCTCGTGCAACAGACTGTGATAGAAAAATCACATCTGGGTTGGTCAAGTCATTCGGATTGCCATTAATAACTTCTATCCCCATGGTACGAAAATAAAGAGAGTCAGATAAAATGAAAGACCTATTCAACTTTCGGTTGCCTATCTTTAAAGTAGTTCCGAAAGACAAACTCGAAAAAGCTGCACTTTCTACCTCTTCCGGAAATTCCTCAGCAATGGTAGAGGCTACCGGAATCAATGTATATACTCCGGCATTCCCTTTAATCACTCCATTCTCAACCCACTCCGTTTTTACGATATAAAGATCATCCACATCCTGAAAAAAGTTATCATAACTAAGCTCAAAAGCAACCCGAGAGAATAAAATAATAGAAACTAATAACCCCAGTGTCAGAGATATTACTTTAATGACATTACTTCCGCGTCCGCGAATCAATGTCAGAATGGTATAATAGAATTGTTTCATCGTATGATCCTTTTAATTTATTAAGCAGTTACACTCGCCACGATACTGCCATCGAACAGATGTACTGTACGATGGGCAAACGAGGCATCATGTTGGGAGTGGGTCACCATAATAATCGTAGTACCTTCTTTATTCAACTCTGTCAGCAGATTCATGACTTCAGCACCATTCTTAGAATCGAGATTTCCCGTAGGTTCGTCAGCAAGGATCAATTTCGGATTAGTTACTACCGCACGGGCTATAGCCACACGTTGTTGTTGTCCACCGGAGAGTTGCTGTGGGAAATGCTTGGCACGATGACTAATATTCATCCGGCGCAGCATATTCTCTACCATTTTTCTCCGGTCGGAAGCCTTATACCCCAGATAAGTGAGAGGAAGTTCCACATTCTCGTAAACATTCAGTTCATCAATCAGGTTGAAACTCTGGAAGACAAAGCCCAGTTTACCCTTACGTACCCGCGTACGCTCCTTCTCCTGAAGACCGGCTACCTCCTGCCCCATCAACTGATAAGAACCTTCTGTCGGGTTATCAAGTAATCCCAAAATATTGAGCAACGTAGACTTGCCGCAACCGGAAGGTCCCATAATGGCAACAAACTCACCTTCCTCTATATCCAGGCTCACATGGTTTAACGCTACGGTTTCTACTTCAGAAGTACGAAAAACTTTACTAAGATCATTAATTTGTATCATAATCCTTTTTATTTTAATCGGTTTATTTTTGTTTATTCATTCTTTATACTCTTTACAGGATTCTCGTTGGCTATGTGCCAGGATTTTATCATCACACTAATCACAATTACAGCCATTATAGCCAAAGCAATCAGTACAAACCAATACACCTTCAAATGAATCTGTTCGGTAAATTGTCCCAACCAATGAATACCCATAAAATAGGCTCCTGTAGCACCTAACAATACGGCTGGCAGAGCTACCCAAACGACCTCCTTGGAAAGTAATTTTAATATATGGGAAGCTTCGGCACCATTAACCTTACGAATAGCTATTTCTTTGCTATGACGACGTACTTCATCATTAGTATATCCTATCAGTCCCATCAGTGAAATCAGCAAGATAACAATAAAAGCCAATATCACGGCATTGCGAAAGCGAAGTACGCTTAAATATTGGTTATCAATGGTTTTCTGTAATGATATAAATACAATATCTTCAGTAGGATACATTTCTCTTATTGTTTTATTAAGCAGACGAAGATTTTCCTCGTAAGGTGCCTTGAGCCGGACGTGATAACAATCATTCACATCCTGTTGCCCCATAAATACCACCGGTTTTAATTCATTATAATAACTGCTTACCGGAAAGTCTTCCATCACTCCCACAACTGTAAAATCCTCATATCTCATGCCCACAGCCCCATCAGTCCAATGGATAGACTTTACAAACTTTTCATTTACCAGAACCTGATTGGGACCATCCAAATTCTTCCCTTCTTTAATACGAATCCCCATAAACGGAGCATAATTATATGAACAAACATTCAGACGGGCTGTGAATACAATCGCTCCGTTATCATCAGCAACAGGCTGACCGCTATAACCGGAAGTTATGTTTGACCAACAGACTGCAACATCTTTTACCATTGATAAACGACGGAGATTATCCAAAGCAGATTCCGGATCATCAAAGCTGTGATAAGTGAAAGCCACTCCGTCAGCATTATACCCTAAAGGTTTGGTTGTAATCCGATTATACTGTATAAGAACCACGCACAATACACCAAAAATAAAAGTCATCCCGGTAAACTGTACAAAAAGCAGAGACCGTTTCCAACCTCTCCTCCCTTCAGTATAACGTCGGAACACCTGAGTGACAGGAATAGAGGAAAATAGATATCCGGGAATGATACCGGCAAATAAAAACAGAACCAGAATAACACAAACAGGTACCCAGAGAGTTCTCCATGCAAAAAGAGAACTTAAAGAAGCGGAAGCAATATCCTCTATTTGCTCATCAAAATTTAAAACCAAGATACCGACCAATATCAAAGATACCAAAATGATAATGCTTGTCTCCCAAAGAAACATCGAAAAGATGTTTTCGCCACTGGCTCCACTGCATTTATGTACACCTATCGCTTTGGCACGACTTGCGAGTGACGAAACAGAAATCAAAACATAATTCATTGCAGCTATAAAAAGGATAACAAATCCCAATAAGGACATAATCATTATCATTTTATGTACAACGGGAGTCTCTGCGTAAACTTCACGGATCGGTTGAAGTGAATAGCGCATTCCAAAGCCGTCATTTTCAAGATCGAACGGCAAGTACTTTTCAATCACCTTATCTATCCGAGAGTTCACTTTCTCCAAACTTCCGGTCTCTTTCAGGCGAATATACCCTTCGAAACTATCGCCACAAGTCCAGCTGACACATTCCCACTCATATTTTATGATGGTAGCAAAAGATATTACCACATCATGGCGTAAAGAACTATTCTCCGGAATATCCGCATAGACACCTTTAACAGTCATGGGAAAGGAACGCTTATAAAGTAGTACTTTCCCTATCGGATCTTCATTGCCAAATGCTTTTCGTGCAAAACTCTCGGAAATGAACATGGTTTCCGGATTACCCAGCTCATGCGGGTTACCTTTTAGGACCTCAATACCCATCGTCCGAAAAAAAAGAGAATCGGCAAGAATGACCTTAGGCTCCAAACGAGTATTTCCATTGAACAAAGTATTACTACGACTTTGCACACGCACCACTGTAGCCGACTCAATATCTTCGGGAAAGTTTTCACTAATAGCAGCCGGAACAGGAGCCATCACTGTCGGGTAAGGACCTTTCTTTTCACCATCCTTATAATGCACTGTAACATTGACGGCACATAATTTATCAGCCTCGTAATAATGGTTGTCAAAACTTAATTCAAAAGTAACACGTGCAAAAAGCAGTATCCCCATAAATAATCCCAAGGTCAACGAAATAATTTTAGCCAAATTTAAGCCCCGCCTATTAAGAAGAGTCCGGAAAGTGTAGTAAAGTTGTCTCATATCTCTGTCTGTATATTATTATTTTAGAAAAACAGAAGTAACTCAATAATTATAAAGTTATTTATCTATTATAAAGCAGAAAGCGTGCCAAGAGAATTTATCTATTGACAATCAAACCATTACATTTCACCATCTTCATTCTACCTGTCTAATTCTTAGACACTGCTGTCTATTTATTAGACAACAATATTTGCTTATCAAGAAGAAAACTCTATCTTTGCATCGAGTTTTCAATTCAAAAAAATAGTTTATGGATAAGAAAAAAGGAATAATCGGAATCTTTCTCTCTTGCCTGTTACTTACCGGTTGCGACATGATAGACTACCATCCCTACGATGTCAAAATCAAAGGCGAAAGAGATATTAATAACAAAAATATCGAGAAGATAGAAGCCAAATGTCTGAATAAGACTACTATCCGCTTTATAGCTATGGGTGACTCGCAACGATGGTATGACGAGACAGTAGACTTCGTAAATGCCGTAAATAAACGAAACGACATCGACTTTGTAGTGCATGGAGGAGATCTGAGCGATTTCGGACTAACAGACGAATTTCTATGGCAAAGAGATATCATGAACAAACTAAATGTGCCGTATGTCGCCTTGATTGGTAATCATGACTGTTTGGGAACAGGAGAAGAAGCATTCAGGAAGATATTTGGAGATACTAATTTTTCATTTATCGCAGGAAGAGTAAAGTTTGTATGCCTCAATACGAATGCAATGGAATATGATTACTCGGATCCGATTCCGGATTTCAATTTTATCGAAGCGGAATTGACAGAACGTTCGGACGAGTTTGACAAGACGGTATTTTGCATGCATGCCCGCCCTTTGTGCGATCAATTTAATAACAATGTAGCCAAGATCTTTCAAATGTATATACGTCAATTTCCAGCCCTGCAATTCTGTACTGTAGCCCATGAGCATCGGATCAGTGCTTCGGATGTATTTGAGGACGGAGTAATGTATTACGGCAGCAATTGTATGAAAAACCGCAGTTATTTAGTATTCACCATAAAACCTGAAGGATATGATTATGAAGTGGTTGAATTTTAAATCTACTCTTTATACTGTATTGGCACTGTTCTTATTTTGTCCGGAAGACGCTTTGGCACAGGCAGACAAAAGTGATGAAGAAGAAACCAAAGATACTGTTCTGGTCTCCAAATCGGAGCCCAGCAAATATGATAAACGCATCCACCGTTTCCGGAAAGGATGGAACTCTTTGATACCGACTCACAATAAAATACAGTTTGCCGGAAATATGGGCATGTTCTCTTTCGGAACCGGATGGGATTACGGACGGAGGGATCAGTGGGAAACCGACCTTTTTCTGGGATTTATTCCCAAACATGACTCACATCGCACGAAACTGACTATGACCCTCAAGCAAAACTATATGCCTTGGAGTCTTGAGTTGGGGAAAGGCTTTTCTACGGAACCTCTGTCATGCGGGCTCTACTTTAATACGGTATTCGGACACGAGTTCTGGGTAAAAGAACCCAGCCGCTATCCGGAAGGATACTATGGCTTCTCTTCCAAAATCCGTACCCACATCTTTCTGGGACAACGGTTAACCTATAACATAGATAAAGACCGTCGTTTCTTTACCAAGTCTGTCACACTCTTTTATGAATTGAGTACTTGCGACTTGCTGCTGATAAGCCGTGCCACAAACCGTTATTTACGGGCACGTGACTATTTAAGCCTATCTTTCGGATTAAAATTCCAGTGGCTATAACGACATAAACAAAAGATGAAATCTTATCTCCCCTCTTTCTCCTGTCAGGAGGGGAGATAATAAGATATTTCCCGGATTTAGATTCATTTTGATCCTCTGTAATAGAGAATTGTTATTAACTTTGCCGCTAACAATTAAATTTCAATCTTCTAAATGGGAACCATTATCATTGTCGACGATAACAAAGGAGTACTGACAGCAGTGCAGCTATTACTGAAAAATCATTTTTCGAAAGCCATCACCCTCTCTTCACCAGTCAGCTTGTCATCTGTTCTGAGAGAAGAAAATCCGGAAGTCGTCTTATTGGACATGAATTTCACTTCCGGCATCAACAACGGCAACGAGGGCCTATTCTGGTTGCACGAAATCAAACGCCAATACCCCAATCTCCCGGTAGTACTTTTCACCGCATACGCCGATATTGATTTAGCTGTACGAGGTATCAAAGAAGGCGCTACCGACTTTATCGTAAAGCCATGGGATAACCAAAAGTTAGTCGAGACTCTGCTAAACGCTGCTTCACAGGCCAAAGAAGGCAAAAAAAAGAACCGAAAGAAAGAAAATCCTTCTATAGCTGCCATGTACTGGGGTGAAAGCAGTGCTATGCAACAACTTCGCATGCTGGTAGAAAAAGTAGCTACAACCAATGCCAACATATTGATTACGGGAGAAAACGGCACTGGAAAAGAAATGCTCGCCCGGGAGATTCACGCCCTGTCATCCCGTTATAAAGAAACGATGGTCTCCGTAGACATGGGGGCAATTACCGAGTCTTTATTCGAAAGCGAGCTTTTCGGACATGTGAAAGGTTCTTTTACCGATGCACATGCCGACCGCACGGGTAAATTTGAAGCAGCCAACCATAGTTCTCTCTTTCTTGACGAAATCGGGAACCTCCCCTACCATCTGCAAGCCAAACTGTTGACAGCCATCCAACAAAGAAGTATCGTACGGGTAGGTAGTAACGAACCTGTTCCTGTAGATATCCGGCTGATTTGTGCTACCAACCGGAATCTACAGGGAATGGTTGATAAAGGAGAGTTCCGCGAAGACTTACTTTACCGTATCAACACCATTCATGTAGAGATTCCACCTCTGCGTAATCGCAGAGAAGATATTGTCCCACTGGCCGAACGCTTCATTACACGTTTCTGTAAACAATACGACAAAGCTCCCATCAGCCTGACTGCATCTGCTTGTGAAAGGCTGACCGCACACTCCTGGTACGGTAACATCCGGGAACTGGAACATGCTATCGAAAAAGCAGTCATCATCTGTGACGGCAATTCGATACCTGCCGAAATGTTTCAATTGGTACAAAAAACAGAAATACAGCAAATCGAAGCTTCCACACTTGAGGAGATGGAAAAAGCCATGATCCGGAAGGCATTGGATAAATGCGGAGGCAACCTTTCGGCAGTAGCTTCCCAATTGGGAATCACCCGCCAGACACTATACAATAAGATGAAAAAGTTCGGCTTATGAAGACTCACATCAGACTACTTACCGAACGATATTGGTTCCGCCTCGGAGTGAGCCTCTGTTTTGCCATAACAGCGGCTCTGTTTTACTCAAACAGAGACTTCGTTTGGATGATATTGAGCCTCTGTTTTTTAATCTTCAGCATCTGGTGGCAATTATCTCTATACCGCATCCATACCAAGCGGGTTCTTTTCATGATCGATGCGCTTGAGAACAACGACAATGCCATTCACTTCCCGGAAGAAAAAACCACACCCGAAACCCGGGACATCAATCGTGCACTGAACCGGGTGGGACACATATTATATAATGTAAAATCGGAAACGGCACAACAAGAGAAGTACTATGAACTTATTCTTGACTGTATAAACACAGGAGTATTAGTGCTCAACGATAATGGAGCCATCTATCAAAAAAATAACGAAGCACTCCGTCTGTTAGGATTGAATGTACTCACTCACATCCGCCAACTGAGTAAAGTAGATGTGACATTGATGCAAAAGGTGGAATTCTGCCGTACCGGAGAAAAACTACAGATTACTTTTAATAATGAACGGGGCACAGTCAATCTTTCCATTCGCGTATCGGATATTACAATACGCAAAGAACATTTACGCATCCTCGCCCTCAGCGACATCAACAGCGAATTGGACGAAAAGGAAATTGATTCGTGGATACGCCTGACGCGTGTATTGACTCACGAAATAATGAATTCGGTAACTCCCATCACTTCACTGAGCGATACCCTGCTCTCACTTTCCGATACCCATGACGAAGAAATACGCAGTGGTCTCCAGACCATCAGCACTACAGGGAAAGGGTTATTAGCTTTTGTAGAGTCTTATCGACGTTTTACCCGTATCCCCACTCCCGAACCATCTTTGTTTTATGTAAAAGCCTTCATCGATCGCATGGTAGAACTGGCACGGCATCAGAACACTTGCAAAAACATCACGTTTCATACAGATATTTCTCCTGCCGACTTAATTGTTTATGCCGATGAAAATCTAATCTCGCAGGTTGTCATCAATCTGCTCAAAAATGCAATTCAAGCTATTGGTACACAAGCTGACGGAAAAATAGAAATCAGTGCCCGCTGTAACGATTCGGAAGAGGTACTGATAGAAATCAAGAACAATGGTCCCGTCATTCCCCCGGAAATAGCAGACCATATCTTCATCCCATTCTTTACGACCAAAGAGGGAGGTAGCGGCATCGGACTTAGTATCTCTCGCCAGATCATGCGTCTGTCCGGAGGAAGCATCACCTTATTACCGGGTAAAGAAACTAAATTTGTGCTGAAATTTAAGTAAAACCATTGTTTCCAAAATGCGATATCAGTATTATTAGCAACGCAATAGCAACAGTTACCGGCAAACAATGAGAAAAGATTCCTGTTATTAATAATATATCAATTCAATCTTTAAAGCCATGACCTATCTTGCTAACAACCCTTTATTCCACGGAATTTCGCCCGAAACGCTATCCCGTGATTTTGACGGAATCGTTTCTCACCTCCGTATGTTCCGCAAAGGTGACATTCTTGCCAGACAAGGTGACGTATGCAACCGGCTGATGATATTGCTAAAGGGCAGTGTCCGGGGAGAAATGATCGATTATTCGGGCAGACTGATTAAAGTAGAGGATATTACTGCCCCTCGTGCGATAGCCCCACTTTTCTTGTTTGGTGCCGACAATCGTTACCCGGTAGAGGTCACAGCAAACGAAGCTACTGAGATTTTTGAAATTCCTAAAGAAAGTGTACTGAAGCTATTCCGGAGAAATGAGAGATTCTTAGAAAACTATATGAACCTTTCGGCCAATTATGCCCGGACACTTGCCGACAAACTATTTTTTATGTCTTTCAAGACGATCCGGCAAAAACTGGCCTCGTACCTGCTCCGGATTTCAAAACAGCAGGAGGGAAATCCTATACTACTCGATCGCTCACAGCAAGAATTGGCCGATTATTTCGGAGTGTCACGCCCCTCACTGGCACGCGAACTGGCACACATGCAGGATGATGGCCTGATCAGAACAGACCGGAAATTAGTGCACATCCTGAGAAAAGAAGATTTAATGCAGTTGATACAATAAAATCTCCAATCTTTTTTCTATTGTTTGTAACATTGGTTACAGAACTACCTCAAATCCTCCACCTATCTTTGCCTTCAATTAAGAAACCAATTAATACGTAAGAATTATGAGTATGTTCTGTTATCAGTGTCAGGAAACCGCAAAAGGTACAGGCTGTATCCTTAGCGGAGTATGCGGGAAAACTCCCGAAGTAGCCAATATGCAAGACCTCTTGCTTTTTGTTGTACGCGGAATCGCAGTCTACAACGAGGCATTACGCAAAGAAGGACGTTCTTCTGCCCAGGCAGATAAGTTCATCTTCGATGCCTTGTTTGTCACTATTACAAACGCCAATTTTGACAAACGGGCCATTATTGAAAAAATAAAGAAGGGCCTCGAACTTAAAAAAGATTTAGGTAGTCAGGTTACTATCGAGTCCGTCCCCGATGAATGTACCTGGTATGGCGATGAATCAGAGTTTGAAGAAAAAGCCCAAACTGTAGGCGTACTTCGCACTCCGAACGAAGACATCCGTTCACTGAAAGAACTGGTTCACTATGGCATTAAAGGTATGGCGGCATATGTAGAACATGCCTATAACTTAGGATACGAAAACCCGGAAATATTTGCTTTTATGCAACACGCACTGGCAGAACTGACCCGCGAAGATATTACGGTAGATGAACTGATAACCCTCACACTCACTACCGGAAATTATGGGGTACAGGCAATGGCCCAGCTTGATACTGCCAACACCAATCATTACGGAAATCCGGAAATATCTGAAGTGAATATTGGCGTCCGGAGCAATCCTGGTATCCTTGTCAGCGGGCATGACCTGAAAGATATAGAAGAATTGCTACAGCAAACAGAAGGTACCGGTATAGACATTTATACCCACAGTGAAATGTTGCCGGCACATTATTATCCCCGGCTGAAGCAATACAAGCATTTAGTAGGAAATTACGGCAATGCCTGGTGGAAGCAAAAAGAGGAATTTGAGAGTTTCAACGGTCCCATCCTCTTCACTACCAATTGCATCGTTCCACCACGCCCGAATGCCACTTATAAAGATCGGATTTACACAACGGGAGCTACCGGTTTGGAAGGTGCTATCCACATCCCCGAACGTAAAAACGGAAAGCCCAAAGACTTCTCTATCATCATTGAACATGCACGACGTTGCCAACCACCGGTAGCAATAGAAAACGGTACGATTGTAGGCGGATTCGCCCATGCCCAAGTAATCGCATTGGCCGATAAGGTGGTAGAAGCAGTAAAAAGCGGTGCTATCCGTAAGTTCTTCGTCATGGCCGGATGTGACGGCCGAATGAAAAGTCGCAGTTATTACACAGAGTTTGCAGAGAAACTTCCGGCAGATACAGTGATCCTGACAGCAGGATGTGCCAAGTATCGATATAATAAGCTGCCTTTAGGAGACATCAACGGCATTCCCCGAGTACTGGATGCCGGACAGTGTAATGACAGTTATTCGCTCGCTATCATCGCCATGAAATTGCAGGAAGTATTCGGACTAAAAGATATCAATGATTTGCCAATCGTTTATAACATTGCGTGGTATGAACAAAAAGCCGTTATTGTTCTGCTGGCTTTGTTAGCACTTGGAGTGAAAAAGATTCATTTGGGACCGACACTTCCTGCATTCTTATCACCTAACGTAAAACAGGTACTGATCGATAACTTCGGAATCGGAGGTATCAGCACAGCGGATGAAGATATTGCAAGGTTCCTGGCATGATATGAACGGTAAATGATGAACAGTAAACGATAAACGGAGGACTCTTGTCTATGGCACACAACCGGTTTATCGTTTACCCTTCATCGTTTATCACTCTTCTCTCGGGAGCACCAGGTTCAACCCTACTCCTACCAATGCAGCGAGACCGATTCCTGACAATGAAAACTCACCCCATGTCAACACGGCTCCACCTATGCCTATTGTCAAGGTCAGAGAAACAATTATGATATTGCGTGTCCGGCTCAAGTCAATGCAATTATTGACAAGATTGGCAATTCCCGCACAAGCAATCGTACCGAAAAGAAGCAGCATGATTCCTCCCAATACAGCCGAAGGGATAGACTTTAGCAAAGCACTGACTTTGCCGATCACTGAAAACAGGATTGCCGTGACCGCCGCAATTCGTATTACCTGAGGATTTGTCACCTTGGTAAGTGACATCGCTCCGGTTACTTCCGAATATGTAGTCACAGGAGGACCTCCCAACAAGCCTGCACAAAGACAGGCCAAACCATCTCCCAAGAGCGTTCGATGCAATCCGGGATCTTTCACATAGTCCTTTCCGGTTACAGTATTTACTACATACACATCACCGATATGTTCTATCACTGGAGCAATCGCTACCGGCATCATAAACAAAATAGGCTCCCAGGAGAACTTAGGAAATACAAACTGCGGAAAGCCCAACCATGCTGCATCTCTCACTCCCGACAGGTCTACATCATAAAAGACCAATGCGGCAACATACCCCACGATAATTCCGCAAAAGATAGGTATTAGCTTCAATAGTCCTTTAGCACGGATAGATACAACCACGGCAGTCAGTAATGAAAGTAATGCAAGAGTCCAGTTTTCTTTTGCCATATTGACTCCGGTTCCGGCAAGTGAAAGCCCGATCAAGATAATTACCGGACCAATAACTACCGGAGGGAACAGGCGTTCAATCAGTCTGATTCCTTGCCATTTGACCAAAGCACTCATGACAAAGTATACCAATGCAACCCCCACCATTCCAGAAAGCGTGCCGGCGAGTCCGTATAATTCGGTTGCTTTAATAATGGGAGCAATAAACGCAAAGCTGCTGCCCAGGAAGATAGGAACTTTCCCCTTTGTTACCAAATGAAAAAGAAGTGTACCGATACCGGCCGTAAATAAGGCTGTAGAGGGGTCAAGTCCGACCAATAAAGGTACGAGAACAGTAGCGCCAAAAGCCACAAAAAGAAACTGTACTCCTACCACGCCCTTACGTAAAGGAGAAAGATGATTTGAATCCATATAGATATAGAATGATATTATTTTGGCTGCAAAAATAACATTTTTAAACTATTTTACGGCAATTTGGGACATAAATACATCCAAAGAGGATTTCTATTTGTTACATAATTTAAGTAACTTCGCACAGTGAAATGTAAAATAACAAATTAATAACCTTCAGCACTCATTGCTTATGATATTTACCGCAGAAAACATTCTACTCATTGGTTCTATCTTACTATTCGTTAGCATTGTTGTCGGAAAAACCGGCTATCGTTTCGGAGTACCCGCTTTATTATTATTTCTTCTCGTAGGCATGTTTTTCGGAAGCGACGGTCTGGGACTGCAGTTCCACAACGCTAAAGTCGCTCAATTTATAGGTATGGTAGCCCTTAGCGTCATCTTGTTTTCCGGTGGTATGGATACTAAGTTCAAAGAAATCCGTCCCATCCTGTCACCGGGAATTGTACTCTCTACTGTAGGAGTACTCCTCACAGCTCTTTTCACCGGTTTGTTCATTTGGTATCTTTCCGGAATGGGTTGGACGAATATCCATTTCCCGCTGATTACTTCCCTACTGCTTGCATCGACCATGTCGTCCACCGATTCTGCCTCCGTGTTCGCTATCCTCCGTTCACAGAAGATGAATCTGAAACATAATCTGCGTCCCATGCTTGAACTGGAAAGCGGAAGCAACGACCCGATGGCTTATATGCTGACCATTGTCCTGATACAGTTCATCCAATCGGATGGTATGGGTACAGGCACCATTATCGGCTCATTCATCATCCAGTTTCTGGTAGGCGCAGCCGCCGGATATATACTGGGAAAGCTGGCAATACTGATCCTTAATAAAATAAATATCGATAACCAGTCACTTTATCCCATTCTGTTACTGTCATTTGTATTCTTTACTTTTGCCATCACCGACCTACTCCGCGGTAACGGATATTTGGCTGTATACATTGCCGGCATGATGGTAGGTAACCATAAAATAACCTTTCGGAAAGAAATTGCAACGTTTATGGACGGACTTACATGGTTATTCCAAATCATTATGTTCCTCATGCTGGGACTACTTGTCAATCCGCACGAAATGCTTGAAGTTGCTGTTGTAGCATTACTTATCGGAGTATTCATGATCGTTATCGGGCGTCCTTTAAGTGTATTTCTTTGTCTGTTGCCTTTCCGAAAAATCACTTTGAAATCGCGTTTATTCGTTTCGTGGGTAGGTCTGCGGGGAGCTGTGCCTATCATTTTTGCAACCTATCCGGTAGTAGCCAATGTAGAAGGATCGAATATGATTTTCAATATTGTATTTTTCATCACGATTGTTTCGCTGATTGTGCAAGGAACAAGCGTATCGTTTGTAGCACGCTTATTGCATCTGTCTACTCCTCTTGAAAAGACCGGAAATGAATTTGGTGTCGAACTTCCCGAAGAAATAGATACCGACCTCTCGGACATGACCATCACTTCGGAAATATTGAGTGAAGCCGATACGCTGAAAGATATGAACCTGCCTAAAGGAACTTTGGTAATGATCGTAAAACGCGGAGATGAATTCCTGATTCCTAATGGCACACTAAAACTGCACGTAGGGGACAAATTATTGCTGATCTCAGAAAAAAATAAAAAGGAAATGGCTGAGAGTGAATAAAAGCTCATAACGAAGTACACAGAGAACACGGATATTATATATCACCCTGATATCATAAGACGTGTCTCTGTGACTTTTATCGGCTTAATAATAGACAAATAAAGCTCTCCCAGCCTCCGTTAATTTAACGTAAAACTTTACGAAAGAATTCGGTTTCCGTTAATAGAATATTAATTTTGCGCAGTTTTAAACTGAATGTGCAAAAATTACAAAATGGAACAAGAACAACGGTTCATTGGTTATATTGAACAGAGCATCATAAACAATTGGGATGCAAACGCCCTGACAGACTACAAAGGAATCACCCTTCAATATAAGGATGTAGCCCGGAAAATAGCCAAATTTCACATCATATTAGAAATGGCCGGCATTCAGCCGGGAGATAAAATAGCTGTCTGTGGACGTAATAGTGCCCACTGGGCTGTAACCTTTTTGGCTACTGTGACCTATGGTGCAGTAATTGTTCCTATCTTACACGAATTTAAGGCTGACAATATTCACAATATCGTCAATCACTCCGAAGCAAAATTGCTTTTTGTAGGTGAGCAGGTGTGGGAAAACCTTAATGAGGACCGGATGCCGCTACTTGAAGGCATATCTTCTTTAACTGATTTTGCCCCACTTGTGTCGCGCAACAATAAACTGACGTATGCACATGAACACCGTAATGAAATATACGGGCAACGATATCCCAGAAATTTCCGCCCGGAACATATCTCCTACCGTAAAGAAATGTCGGAAGAACTGGCTGTCATAAATTATACGTCGGGAACAACCGGCTATTCCAAAGGAGTCATGCTTCCATACCGGAGTTTGTGGTCAAACATCGCCTATTGTCATGAGATGCTTCCGGTAAAACCGGGAGATCATATCGTCTCCATGCTCCCTATGGGACATGTGTTCGGCATGGTCTACGACTTCCTTTACGGATTCTCTGCCGGCGCCCATCTCTACTTTCTGACGCGTATGCCGTCTCCCAAGATCATTGCACAGTCATTTGCGGAAATCAAGCCGAGAGTGATCTCTTGTGTGCCGTTGATTGTTGAAAAGATTATTAAAAAAGATATTCTCCCCAAACTGGACAATAAAATAGGTAAATTGCTGTTGAAGGTCCCCATTGTTAATGATAAAATAAAAGCCGCTGCCCGACAGGCCGCTATGGAGATCTTCGGGGGAAATTTCGATGAGATTATTATCGGAGGAGCTCCATTCAATGCAGAAGTGGAAGCCTTCCTTAAACAAATAGGATTTCCATACACCATTGCTTATGGCATGACAGAATGTGGGCCCATTATCTGTTCAAGTCGCTGGGAAACCTTGAAACAGGCTTCGTGCGGAAAAGCAACCAGCCGTATGGAAGTGAAAATCGACTCCCCTGATCCGAAAAGCATTGCCGGAGAGATCATTTGTAAGGGTATGAACCTAATGTTGGGATATTACAAAAATCCGGAAGCGACTTCACAAATCATCGATGTAAACGGATGGCTCCATACCGGCGACTTAGCTACAATGGATTCGGAGGGGTATGTCACAGTACGTGGACGAAGTAAAAACATGTTACTAACTTCAAGCGGACAGAACATTTATCCGGAAGAAATAGAAAGTAAATTCAACAACATGCCTTATGTATCCGAATCATTAGTCCTGCTCCAGAAAGATAAACTTGTGGCATTAATCTACCCTGATTTCGATGATGCCTTTGCACATGGACTGTCACAAACAGATATTGAAAGGATGATGGAAACCAACCGGATTGAACTCAATCAGCAATTACCCTCTTATTGCCAGATTACTAAAATAAAGATTCACTTCGAAGAATTTGAGAAAACTGCGAAGAAGAGCATCAAACGATTTATGTATCAGGAGGCAAAAGGATAAAAGCATTAAAGTACCAATTCCCGGAACAATCGCTCCAATGTCTCCTCCAGATCATCGGAGTAACCCACATGAGGTCTTGAAGTTTGAATACACGAACTCCGGTGTGCAGTCAACCATCGAAAACGTTCCGGGATTTCCAATTGGGCAATAGCTCCTCCTGTACGGCAACCGGCACAAATTTTGCTAAAAGCCTCCAGATGTTCACGGAAAGAATCAATATCAAGTTCCGGTGCAAATAGCCTCAGCCTTTTTTCATTGATATCATAACGCATCCTGATAAAGCATGCTTGTTTGGAAAACAGGATAACTCCAACATTGATAAACTCCTCACGTTCCACTTTCGGAACAATCCGGATAACGGCGTATTCATAAATATGCTTCTCTGGCATGTTTTGCTTCTTTTACAAACGTTTCAGAATGTTCTATCCTTTCTATAAGAAATTGGTAATAGATATCACGGATATCTTGGGGAGTTTCATTTTTGTCACGCCACTCCACCCAGTCATCCGGAATCAAATTTACGATCTCACGAATCTTCTCCGATGTCAGTAATACCCGAAATTCGGCATCCACCTCCTCCAACTTATCGGCTTGCGGCAATAGAGCATGATCTTTAATCTGAGTAAAAGGACTCATTGCATGTTTGTGCCAATTGACCCATGAATGCTGAAAAAAGAGAGAGGCACCATGATCTATCAGCCACAACTCTTTATGCCACATAAGCATATTGGTATTTTTCGTGGTACGGTCCACATTAGTCAATAACGCATCCAGCCATACAACCTGTGACGCCAGTTTGCCGTCGATCTCAGTAACAACCGGATCGAATGGTAAAGCGCCTGAAAGAAAATGCAAACCCAGATTCAATCCCCGGCTTCCCTGCAATAAGTCCTGTATCTCTTCGTCGCCTTCCGAACGTCCGAAAGCTTCATCTAAATTCAAAAAGACCAACTCCGGCAGACGAAAACCCAACATCCGTGCAATCTCACCACCAATCAATTCTGCTATCAGTGCTTTAGTTCCGTGCCCTGCACCCCGAAACTTAACAACATATTTAAAACCATCATCAGCTTCGGCCAGCGCCGGTAGAGAACCACCCTCACGCAGCGGCATGATGTAACGAGTGACATCGACTGTACGCAACTCCATAATTCAAACTCCTTCCTGTATACTGTTACAGGTGATAAAGATACAATAATGTTTCCATTTCACCAACTTCTGTTTATAACACTCCATACGAATATATGTTTATACAAGCCGTTGACATACAAAAATACAACTATGCCTCAATTTGGCAGAAAAATCCCTTATTTTTGCACAAAATTCAGAAGTACATGAAAACAGTAAAATCACATATTACCCAATTATTGTATGCCATGAACGAGGGAATCTTTGAGAAAGAACATCCCATCGCATTATCACTTTTATCAGCCATTTCCGGAGAAAGCATTTTCTTCCTCGGACCTCCGGGAGTCGCCAAAAGCCTTATCGCAAGACGATTGAAACTGGCATTCGACAGAAGCACTTCCTTTGAATACCTGATGTCCCGTTTCAGTACCCCCGATGAAATATTCGGTCCGGTATCCATCTCTAAGCTGAAAGACGAGGATAAATATGAACGTATTATCGAAGGCTACCTTCCATCGGCAACGATCGTATTTCTGGATGAAATATGGAAAGCCGGACCAAGCATACAAAACTCATTGCTGACAGTCATCAACGAGAAAATATACCGCAACGGACAATATACGATCCGGTTGCCATTGAAAGGATTAATAGCAGCTTCTAACGAACTGCCCGCTCAGGGAGAAGGTTTAGAAGCTCTGTGGGATCGTTTCCTAATACGCTGTTTCGTAGGGAACATCGAACAGGAATTCGCTTTCGACCGGATGATAGCCTCAGTAAATGATGCTGAACCGGTAATTCCATCCGGACTTTCCATTACAGAAGAGCAATACAGGGACTGGCGAACTCAAATCAACCAAGTCAATATACATTATACCATCTTTGAATTAATTCACTCCATCAAACGGCAGATAGAAAAATATAACATACAGAAAGAAGAAATCCCCCACTCTGTTCTTTATGTTTCTGACCGCCGATGGAAAAAAATCGTATCCTTACTCAGAACTTCTGCTTTTCTGAACGGAGCAGATACCATTCGCTTCTCCGACTGTACGCTATTACTACATTGCCTGTGGAACGAGGTGGAACAAATCCCGGTTGTCGAACAAATAGTTTCGGCCGCACTCCGCGAGTGCATCGACCACTATCTTTGTGGTGAACGAATTTTAGAACAGAAATTGAACAGTATCCGGGAAAACATGAAATCAGAACACAGCCTGAGAGAAATAAAAGATCCTGCATTACAGATTGTAGATACTTTCTATCATCAGATTGAAAGATATCCTGTAGCAGGCAATTTATTGATTTTTGCTTCCGACTACCAAGGTTTAAGGAAAGATACTCAAAAATTGTTTTATATTCAGAGAGATAAGTATCGTCCTGTAAATTGGATATTAAAGGTATATGACTATGTCCGCAATCGCAATGTATCCCAATCAGCCGTCGTCTCACTTAAAAAAGGCACTCGCTCTGTATTCATCAATAATCAAGAGCACCCATTAACCTGTAATACAGGATATGACATTGATATTCCGGAAGAGACATATCAACCTTTTGAATTTCGGTTTCAGGAGTTGATTGACCTATGCCACAACCGCGAAAATGACTTAAAGCGCATAACTGACATCGAATTACAATATTGCAAGGAACATTTATTTATGGACGATAAACAACGCAGTATGATTAAACGAGTATTAAACAGCCAGAAAGAAATGCTGGACATCTGCCAGAATGAAATCCGGGAAATAGCATATACACATGGATTGGAAAATAAGGAATATTAGGCTGCAAGAACTTAGAGACATCTATCTGGAGAAGCTGGAAAAGGTAACTTACCAACTATACGAGTCACATCTTCGGAATGATATTATCAAGCAAGAGGAACTTGATGAAGAAATCAAGTCTTATTATCAACACACTCAACCCTCCCTGCAGGAATTTTATTCACATTATGCTGCGCAATGGGAACATTTTTACGAAAGTCGTGAACTTACGGACACCGCTTTTTTGCATTTTCTTGAGAATTCAGCCTATCCGTTACAAATGAAATACAACCGCGGTGACTTAAATATTCAATACTATATCAGCCGATTTCATACACTTAAAAAACGGTCGAAAGAGTGGAAAAACCTTCGAAATCTTTTTTTTGGCAAATGGCATCACCTGTTAGCTAATAATGAATATAATTATCAGACAGAACGTATCGACGGACTTTGTGAGAACTTCTACCAACTACAGAAAAGCATAGCCGATCAGCTGCCCCAACGTGGTAGCATCCGCTTAATATGGTTATTAAGGGGTCACAAAGAACTGGCTAAACAACTTTTCCATTACGACGAAATAGCAAAAACTCACCCGGCTATTCGGGAACTGGCAGAAATTCTCGGAAAACAACATCAAGGTAAGGAGAAAAAATTCCGTATGATTGCAGGCATACACCAGGAACAGATCATTACGCATGCTGCCCAAAGCGATATAAGAGGAATATGTGAAGGTAATGATTTAAACAGCCTCTTACCCATAGAGTATTGTTATCTTTCAGATCCAGTCTTACAATCTCTTTTCTTCGAACGATTCAGCAAGAAGAAGTTACAGATGATAGACTATGAATCAAAGGAACAACACCGCATAAAAGATGTAAAGGTACAGGGAAAAGATATTGCAGAAGAACAATCAGGACCATTTATTATCTGTGTGGATACTTCAGGATCTATGAGTGGAGAAAGAGAAGAGTTTGTCAAATCGGCCATTCTTGCCATTGCCGAACTCACGGAACAACAAGATCGAAAATGCTATCTTATCAGCTTTTCCGACGACATAGCCTGCATTGAGATAGAACGTTTAAGCCAAAATATACAGGAATTAGCAGATTTTCTTTGTCAAAGTTTTCATGGAGGCACTGATTTAACGCCTGCACTTCTTCACGCTATACATATTTTAAGAACTAAATCTTATCGGAATGCTGATCTGGTAATGATGTCCGACTTCGAAATGTCTCCTTTAAATGACGAGCTTTCGGAAGAAATAAAGAAAATCAAGCAAAACAATACCTACATATATGCTCTTTCTGTACAAAAACAATGTGAAAAAACTTATTTAGATATCTGCGATAGATTCTGGTTTATTTAAATTATGTTATAAAGCATGCTTTTTTTCTTGGATAGTTTGCAGATTAATTTATCGTGCGTATATTTGCAATGTGTTTTTCATAGTATTAGATTTTAAGGTTAACAAAGGTTGGAGTACGGCGGTACTCCTTTTTTTATTTATATATTAATCCTATTAAATATCCAATCAAACAGGTCAGCATCTTACTCACAAAACGGTAAAACAGTTTTCGAGTAAAAAGTCCCTAAAGTAAGGTTATAACCCCATTGTTCAGGTACCAAGCCGTTCCTATATCCACGACATCCCACTATCTTTAATCAACGGACTTCTGTTCATCCATGAATCCTTCCCTTATTTTGGTGGGTGTAGCTTTGAGGTTACGCCTGCAAAAGTCCCAGAAATAGTTGCTCGACTCAAACCCGCAATCACCCGCAATCTCTTTCATGGGAAGGTTGGTATGGGTGAGCAGCGTTACTACACGCTTTGCTTTTTGCTCCATCATCCATTTGCGGGGAGCAGCCCCGAACTCCTCTTTGAAACGACGTTCAAAAGTATTCACCGCACATCCGCATTTCTCCGCCAATTCCGTAACGGTCTTTGCTGTAGGGAAGGCAGCCATCACTTTGTCACGAAAAGAATATTCTTTCAAGTGTGGCAAGTACTTTTCCGCCACTTGCAGATCCGCTTCGCTGAATACGGGAATATTCCCTTTTCGGTACTCCTTTACCCTATCACGGCGACAAGATAGCAGGTAGCCCGTTAGTTCGTTGTACAATCCGTTCAGGTGCGGATAATCCTCATTATCATTGATGGCAGCCTGCATCCGGCATAAGAACAATATCCCGTCATGGTCTTTCTTTTTGATATATACTTTCATTGTATCCAATAAATATCCCAAAGAATCGTTGTCGTTATGATAAGCAGCCAATATCAGGTAAGCCGGTTCTTCCTGTGTTTTTAATGAAGGGCAAGGGCAATGTTCCTTCAACAGTTTCACCAGACAGGGCATATTATCCTCGTCCCGGGACAATCTTTCCAATGCCATCCACGTTACCGGATTCTTCACATCCGTCTGCCGCACAGCGACCTGTACCTTTTTCATCCACTCCTGTAACCCTGTTTGTCGAGCTTCATCCATCAAAATCTGACCCAAAGTTTTTCCCATACTTTCTATTTTAAATGGAAAAGTTATATGAACTTTATTTCATTCTGTTTAGCTGATCTTTTCCAACCGCATCCCATGTACTGGTTCTTATCGCCCTTTTTCTCATCTATATAACAGGGACAGCGGTTCCGGGCTACACATCTTATACGTCCAATAAACTGATTCCCCAAAATAAAACATGTCGTACTGCATTTTATTCAGTTGCTTTCATATTACTTTACTCTGCTTGTTATAAATGCCGTGCAGCCTGCTGTTTATTATTATCAAATATATGCGAAAGGTGTATAATACCAGTGCCCATCCTGTTTATTAACGTCAGTTTAACACGTTAAAGATAAAAACAAGCTCCGGTCATAATCTTTTCCCGATTGAAATTTGCCCTTTCCCTGCCATATCCGTAACTTTGTAAATCAAAGAATCCGATATGAATCAGGAATTATTAAAGCGCACGCTAAAGAACCGCCGCATAGAGCTGACGAATCAGGAGAAAAAGGATTACTATCCTAAAGAACCTCTTTTTATGCTTCTGTTTACTTCTGTCGCTTTACTGTTTTGCCTTCTGATGGCAAAGATTAAGGGTGAAACGATAGAACCGGAATCTGTATGGTTTGTCGTATTGTTTCCGGTTGTTTTCGCTGCGGTTGGTTACATTACCTATCGGAATAAGAAGAACACGCTCAAACTGCATTACATCAGTACGGCACTCACCCCCCAAGAGCAGCAAAAAGTCCTGATACGGCTGGCTAAGGAAAATCAGTGGAAAATAATATTGTGCAACAAACAGCAATTCGTAGCCGATGACATTTGTATGCGCTGGCGTGTGCGTATAACCGTCATTTTCGGGAATCCGCATATGGCTTACAATAGCCGATGCAATCCCACTCGCCGTTGGCACGCTTCCGGTGGCAGGAATTGTGATAACCGGGAAGCAATCCGTCAAGCTATCGAAAGAGAATGGACAACCAAAAACAAGAACTAAAAGGTACGGTATAAACAACAATATGATAGAGTACATGAACATTCCGGCTTTGGTCTGTGTCTCCCTGTTAGGTGCGGGAGCCCTTGCCATGATAGTAGGCTCGCTATTGAAAATGCAATGGGCTACGGAGGGGAAAAAGACTTCGCTATTCACTTATCTTTTATGCCTGATTGCAATGGCAGGTTCCGGCTGGACATGGTATGATAGCATACACAAAGCCCGCGCGTTGGCAGAAGGCAACCGATACACTTTAGCCACTTATGAAAAAGTGTCGGGTGTCATTAAAGGGGGGCACAAGGTACGCCAGTTCGGTTTTTATGTGGATGGGGTGAAATATAATACTACGACGACATACCCCAAATTCTTGGGTGTCAGCAATCCTTTGCGCATCATAGTGAGGTATGCCGTCAGCAACCCTGAATACAATAAGGCTTTCGGGGACGAGTTTGTCCCCACATGGGTACTGTCCCCACCGAAAAAAGGTTGGAAACAATACCCGCCTGCTATTCATTGGGAAGGTGCTGTGCTGGATTCTGTTTATATGCAATCATTACAGGGTAATAATTAATCCGATGACGGTAAGTGCCGTATATACGCAGTTGATATAAAATGCAGCCATCAACAGCCGGGGGATATATTCCGACTTCCTGAATAGAGAGGCAGGCTGGATGATTAGCAAAGTAAGAAAAAGAACAATGCTAAAACCGACCTGACTCATCAGCAACCATTGCGGATATTCCGTAATGACAGCCGCAGACCATGCTTGGAGCAAAGGAGTTATATTTTGCAGTAATACGTGAGCCGCAAAATATCCCAAAGAAGAAACGGCTTCTTTCCTCTGCCGTAGAAGCACATTGATAGTATAAACGCCTATTCCGGCTTGTCCCAGCAGTATGGATAACTGGAAAAAGTCGAAAATCCAATAGATGGGATTGCTGGTAGTGCCATCGTTGGCAAAATAATCATAGAAACAGAGTGAGGACACGCAACTTGTTGCTACCAACCCCGCACAGATAAATGAAATGATTCTTTTATTCATTGTGTGTTTTTCCTTTCAGATGCTTTTCCAATGCAATATACACTTCTTTCCGGTAACTGACAAAAATAGTTTTATCTGTTTGGGACGAATCTTTCTTTTTCCCGTCATAATGCGGAATATTGGATAAAAACAGGCTATACGAGAAAATCATGTTCTCCTCTATTTTACGGGAAGGTTTGAATGACTTGGCAGGTATGTAAGAATAAATACCCTCTTTACAACGGTAGGGCTTATACATTTGCACAACTCCCCACGAGTTTATCTCATCCACCCGGATGCTTCTTTTCCCGAACAGGCTTCGTGCTTCTATTCTATCCTCACAAAGTAAAATCTTACTGGGTAGTGCCCAACAGATTAACAGGATAGACAAAGATATGGGCAACAGGAAAATAAGTAAGACTTTATTCTCACTTAAATTGGCTACACATAAAAAGTAGATCATAAATGCACTAAATATACTGCATATTACAACTCCTGCCCAAACAAACTTATTTGTAGGGTAAATCCAGAATGTCTTTTTCCCGGAATCCTTATCTTTCATTTTATCATTATTCTTTTATATTCTCCTTATGCCCTCTAAGGCACTATATCGTAAATGGTCTGATCGTTATTCTTGAAAATGGTTTGTTCAATCAATTTTCCAACATGAACGATGTTGTCAATATCCGTATTGACTTTCAGGCTTAGAACCGGAGCATATTTCACATGATCGTAATCTATGGGCGTGTTGTTATAGGTCGTTTCGATAATTGGGTAATTATGCTCTTTGGCAAACTGCTTCAATGAATCCAGATAGGGAAGTTGGTCTTTGCTCATGGCTTCAAAATCAATGTAGAACTTTCCGTTATCCTGCATGAAATAGATACAATCCACGCCATTGGCACAGATACCCGTAAAATCATATTCCGTTCGTCCTGCCTGTACGTTTTTCAGCACGCCCGGCAACTTATCCATTGTAATCTGTGCGGCTACCGGAATATAAGGATTTATACTCTCACTCTGCGTAGCTCGCTTGTTTCCATATCCACATCCCAGTAAACCCAGAATAGAGGCAAGTATTCCCATCGTTATTATTTTAAAGTGTTTCATATTCAAATTACTTTTATGATTTCATCCATTTCATTGAAATAGACTGCAAATATACGTTATGTGTTTCAATCCTATACTCTGATTTTTATCATATATATTCTGATAATGTCTGGTGGCTAATCGACCATCAGGTCGATTCATCCGCTTGTTTTCTGTATTATTTTATTTCTAAACAATATGTATGATACCAATAAACAAAGTAAAAATGGTATTGTAGTATCATACAAGCACATTGCACCAGAAAATAAAATCATCAAAATAGGAATAAGAAAAAATGATAGGGAACTATACAGTATGCTGTTTCTAACTCTTGCAAAGCAGTTCAAGAACAAAGTGATTGCTCCGGTAGATAATGCCAAAATTCCCAAAATTGACCAAGCCAATGCCATGCCTCTATAAGAAGTATCCATACCTGGTACAGGTTTTATATTTTGAGTCCTTAGCCAAAGAATACCCGTGGTACACAATAGGCTAATACATAATATTCCAAACCATATTTTCAATAATAGTTTGATTATATAGTATTTCTGTTTCATTTTTCGTTTATTTATTATCAAGTTAATGTCCGGTGGCAGCATTTTAATTCGAGCTATCTTTCATCATTATTCGTAGTTGTTTTTGTGTAGGTAATGTTTTCCATCCTTTATCTGGTGCTTTTAGAGTAAACCAAGATGGTACGCTGTCTAATATAAGATGTCGGTCGGGGGCTTTGGCTAAGAATGTTACAAAGTAACGGGTTCCGATTGGAGTGTTTTTACTCTCGGCAAATGATATAAAAAAACTTCCTTCATATAAAGTCTTATTATATATAAATTCATATTTTGCACTTTGCCCTCTATAAGCAGAACCGTATTTAATAAGAGTTACGATAGAATATATGCCATCCTTTTTTACATTATTGTTTCTAATTGTTGAGACAGCATACAATAGAATGAATACTACAATAGGGATTATAAATTTTAAAATCTTGGTTTGCTTAATCATATTTATTGCTATTCTATATACTTTCATTTTTTTACTCTGTTGATAATGTTCAGCGGATAATCGACCTTTTTTTTTGGAAATTAATTCGCTTGTTATCAACGAGTTATTAATAGTATTTTTCTATTTCCACCATTTCATTTCCATTATCATCCCAAAATAATGTTCCGCAATCACTACAACTTTTTCCTGCCAGTTCTTTTTCGTCTATATCTGTGTCTAACCCGAAAAATTGTATATTACCACATTTCGGACAATTTGCGACATAAAGCGGAGTTTTATTTTGAAAAGAAACTAATTTGAACTTCCAGAAAGTTGATTTTATTTTCGTTAATCTATCAGCATCCGTTTTAGGTGCGACAAATATGTAATATGTATCATTACCCATATCCAACAAAACAACTCTCAAACCATTTGATTTAAGATGTTTGTCAAAGTATTCAAGTGCAAAAGGCACGAAATCACCTCTTTTAGGTGTATCTATATCTTTATCAAATTGCTGATATACTTCATTGCTTGATATATCTAACTGCCTACCCAATAGAGAAACAGTTCTTTGATTAAAGAAATTGAATAAATAATTATCTCCTTCTTCTCCGCTCCAATCCACAACCAAAGCATATTCTTTACGAATTAGCTCTTCGAGGAGAGCATCGTCCTCCTTGATTTTCTTTATATCCATATCTGCAAGTTCTTTCTCTGAAAGAATCTTAGCGAGCATTACTTTGTAATTCATATAGTCTTTTTTTCGTTGATAATGTCCGGCAGATAATCAACCTTTAGGGGAGATTCATCCGTTTGTTACCGACGTTTTTGTTACTGATTATCTTTTATTCTCCTTGTCGTAATAGTATGTACTACAATACCGTTCATATGAAATATTATTCTTATTCAAATAATCTTCAAAATCGGCATACCGTTCCAGTTGTTGTAGATATTCTCTATATGCGGCATAAAAATTTCGGCAATCTTCTATAAGGATTTTGTCATTGTCAATTTTTAGTTTGTTTGAAATGGTTTGGAATCTATCAACAGAACTTAGCATATCCGGTATATCCGAAATATTTGCTCCATTCACACCATTCAAAACGCCATATGGAATTTCATGTATTGAATACCATAAAATCTCTTTCCCAATGAAATATTTTACTTTTAACGCATCTTCATTATCCGGCTCTTTTTCAAGAACCATATCAGCTAACTGAAATGGACTGTATTTATAATTGCTCTCATTAGAAAAGATAGATACGGGACTATCGGATGACCTATATAAAATCGCATCCTTACCACGCAGACAGTAGAATAGGAATTTCAATCCTTCGATGTCTCCATTTCTAATATCAACATTAACTGCTGGGACTATTACATTCTCGATAAAAACTTTGTTATAGCTTATATCTTTGTATTTATCCCAAAACTCGTATAATTCAGGGATAGTTAGATTGCCGTCTGCATATTGTGTCTTAGCCCATTCCGTCAAAAGAATGCGCCGCTGTTTCCGTTCGGGCTTGCTAAGATATTCCTTTCGGAATTTCAAGCATATATCAAGATAATCAGTCAATATTTGTTTCATTATTTTTGTTTTCTCGTCGGTAATGGTTTGTGAATAGCTGACCGTTAGGGCTGCTCATTTGTATGTTATCGTCATTGTTATACAGGTTTCATCATTATTTCAGGAATTTCCCACTCAGCTTTTGAATTATTTCGTTCATGTTTATATTCAATTATTTCGGGATAATTCTTTTGGTAGATTTCAGAAATTAACGCTTTACGAATACTATCACTAACAATAGACTCAAATCGCCAAAATAGCATAAAAGCTATACCTTTATCACATAATGGATGCCTTAAAACATGAAAGACTGTATCTATATTGCCAAGAATGGGAAGATAGCAAGTTATACCATATAAATCCATAGTTGAAGAACAAGAATCTATCTGTTTGTTCAGATATTCGCCAAACCAAGACCTCACTTCCGTTTCATCATAAATATTATATGGTTCTTCTCCGTTAACGTCTTTATACATGAAATCGGGAATAGTAGAAACATTGTATCTATCATTTATCGGATTATAATGTAAATCAGTTTTGAGATAAAATCCATTAGTATAATTGGTGATGATTACTTTTATAAGTTGGAATACAGCTATATCTTCATTTATTCGGGTGGCATTCCACTTGTAAACAGTGAAGTCTTGTGGTTGTGCCTGCCAAAAAATCATTAAAGCAGTGGCTTCGCTACATATAGCTTGCTTCACAATCCAATCTAATATTGGTATGTGAATATCCCAATTCACCACATTTGCAAGATAGTGTAGTTCATCAGGTTGTGTGAATACAGACAAATTGTTTAAGTCAATGTCTGGATTTTCAATAATGCAGTCATCTATATATTGTTTTATTTCATCTTTCATATTTTATTCATATTGACTATAATATGTTTCAGCTAACTGCGTTTAGCTGTTAAGGTGATTGTTATCGTCATATTCAGACTTTTTCGATTTATTAGACTGTTCAATCCAATCTTTCTCTATTTCTGTTGTTATGTCGCATAATGAATATACATCATACCAACCATCTCTGAAAAGATTGATTTTATTACAACCATATGCAATAAACAAATCTTTTGCATATTCTATTACAGAATTATAATGCTCAAAAGAGAAAAAGTCTATTAATCCGTGCCACTCTTTGCTATAGATTTCATACATATCGTTTACATCACAATCATTCTTTGTATTCGGATATATATATACGTCTTTCTCTTCAAAATAAATCATTATTTGAAGGCTGCCATCTATTCTCATTATACATACTCCATTCTGTGTATATGGAATAAACTTTCTTTTTACAGCTAAAGCATACAACTCATGAAGTCTAATATTCGGATTGATGCTTATAACTGTAAAAATGTTGTTGTTATTAATTAGTTTTATTCTCATTTTTTTAATGTCACTTATTACTTTGACGATAATGTTCGGTGGCTAATCGACCTTTGGGCGATTGAGCCGCATGTTAGCATCATTTCTGATACAAATAAACTATTCTCAATATATGGATTTTAGGCTCCTCAAATATTTAGACTAATAAATCCATAATTCTTCAAAAACAAAATCTAAATCCAAGAAATCTGTAATTATCTCAAAATCATCACATTCATTAGGTAATGAAAGACCAATACTTTTAATATTATCAACTTGTACAAAACCTGACCAGGCTACTTGCGATGAAGTGTTTTTTATCACATCTTCAACAGTTATTCCCGCCCATAATTTATTATCAAAGACTCCATTAAATTTACTATTACAGGATATTTCAGTTATGATTCCATTTTTTCCATGATATAAAGTAATCATTTTATCATTAATAGATATGGAGCTTTCATCTAAAACTTCAATGTTATAGCAAGATTGTATTCTTTTCCTTACATCAAATACGTTTTCACCAATGGATATTCCTCCAATAGATTTTCCTGGAATGATTGTATGATTAATATTCATTTTATTTGCCATATATATTCAATGATTATGATGCTAATGGGTCGCAGCTTGCCGCCGTTAGGTGGCACAGGTGCTTGTTATCAACCTCATTCGTGATTGTCAAATCTTTCCCCGACTTGCGGGTCATATAAAGGACAATCATATTCATCCAGAATGTCTATGAACTTATTCATGTCTTCACCTTCCATACCATAACAATCTATCCTTACGAATTGTGGGGTAGTCATTATCTGAAAAGCTCCTTTAGCAACCATTTCGAAGCTATTTTCATCTACTTTGTCCCAATCAGAAAAAGCTTCTGCTATTTTCTTACGAATTTCATGGATAGGAATATCCTCTAATCCTTCAACATTTCTTTCGTCACTCAATGCTTCATAAACATTCTGATTGTCTAAATAAACATTTTCTTTATATTTCCAAAAATTCAAATCGTAACTCATATTATTGTATTTTACGTGGTTGATAATGTTATGTGAATAACTGACCGTTAGGGCTGTTTATTCGTTTGTTATATGCTGTTTCTAAATCACTGAAAATATGAAAACCTATATATGATTTAAGATTAGGGCATTCTTCTCTATAATAACAATCCCAATAGCTAATCATCTGACTTCTTGTTCTATTATAAAACACGTTATTTTCAGATATAAAGTCAAGGTAATTTTCAATATTATTTTCTAAGTGAATTTTTATGTCAATTAATATATCTTTTACATATTCACCTAATAACCTAAAACTGAACGGAATTACCCAATACTCTGTACAAAATAATAGATTGTGCAAATGCTTCTGTCTGATAAAACCATTATCATGTCTTGTGAAAATGCAATCTAAAATATGTTTCTGTATAGTAGTCAAATTTCCAGATACAGGTTCACTAAAGTATATCCGTTCCGGTATTGTTAAGAGTATATCATTAATTTTGACACTATACGACCTTTCATGAATATCTTTGTCCTTGATTTTCAAATTATCAATAACTACTTGAACATCCTCTTTTAAATTTAGAGGGAAACACATTATTAGTTCTTCTTTTCTATTCATTCGCATATAATGTTTGGCGGATAATCTACCATTTAGGGGAGATTAATCCGCTTGTTATTGTCGATTATTCAATTAATGTCGTTATCATTCTTTCAAAATCAGAGAATGATATTACAAATCCAACATCCCAACATTCATCATCTTCACCTAAAATAATACAAACTATATTATTCTTTTTTTCATAATTCCAATAAATAGGAACTGACATACAAGTAGTTCCAGCTTTTATTGATTTTCTTTCAGACCAATCAGCTTCTTTAATACCTTTATTCAAAGTTTGAATATCCTCTTTTGAAAGACGTAAATTTAACTCCCAGTTTGAACCTTGCAATTTCAAACCAGTAAATTTCTCATATTTACAACTACTTATATTTATGTTACTTTCCATAATTCTATTTTTACGACAATAATGGGTTTGCAACTAACTACATTTAGCAGTTTAGGTGGTTGTTATCAGCCTTTTCAGTTAAGAATTGCTCAAATAAGATAAAGAACTTATCTAAAGCCTTGCTTTCATCGTTGGCAGACATCCAATATAGAAATTCACACCAACTACAAGTACGTTCACTACTATTAAAGAACGAAGTATCTATCCATAGACTAAAGTCGTTCAATATTTGCATTTGAACATCTTCATCCATATTGCGAGAGTGCCAACCATCTATAAAGGCTTTCAAACAGAATATGCTATGTCTTCCTATATGCATTGCAGGTCTGTCTTTTATCATTCTTATTAGTTCAATCACGTTCATGTTCTTAACTTACGATAGCTGATAATGTTTTGCGGATAATCGACCATTAGGGCGATTTATCTGTTTGTTATTGATGAAAGTTTATTCTCTTTTGTTATACCAAGCCAAGAAGTCTAAAGATACTTTCTTCAAATTTTCTTCATCTTCATTGTTTGGGATAAGTTCTGCATATTCCTGAATAATAGGGTGTAACGTCATTAGACTTTCTTTTGGAAATTGAATTAAAAGTTGGCTAATAATCCAATATTTCCAGATGATGTCATTTTTTGGATTTGCCAATATTTGTTCAATACTTGCTATCAGTTCTTTATGAAACTTAGGCAAGACATGAATTATCTTTAATGCTACAGGCCAATTCATGTCAGCAATCCATTCCAGAATAGGAATTGCTGCAGCCGAAACTTGTTCAGGGGTAGCTAACGACAAACGCTTGACAGCATCAATATCAAATTTATCTTTAGGGATTAACCCTTGTGAGTTTATCATTGTTTTATAATTCGTTATCAATAACGTTATGCTAACAGCGGTCATTTAATGTTCCGCTGTTATTTTCTCTAAGTATTTTATTAAATCTCTTCTTCTAAAATATCGTCCAACGGACTTTTAATTTTGCTTTTGTAAGTGTCTGCAATATGGACGTACATCTCTGTTGTTCTAATATTTTCATGCCCCAACAGTTCTTTTATGATTTTCAAGTCCGTTCCTTGTTCTATCAAATGTGTAGCGAACGAATGGCGGAACAAGTGGGGATATACTCTTTTTGTTATTCCTGCTTCATGGGCTATCTCTTTCAGTTTTTTGGAAACGATACTTTCAGAGAATTGTACTGCGGCTTCACGTTCAAAAAGCCACTTTTCCGGCTGATATGCTATCCTATATTCTTCCAGTTTATTGATAAACGGTTTGGATAGCAGCGTATATCGGTCTTTCTTCCCTTTTCCCTGTCGCACATGTATCAGTGAACGGGAAATGTTTATATCATCCGGTTTTAAATTCAGCAATTCACTGATACGAAGCCCTGCCGAGTACAACAGCGAATACATGCAATAAAACCGCAAATCTTCTTTAGCTACTGTTAGAAAGTCTTTCACTTCTTCCTTGCTCAATACATCCGGCAATGTCTTCTCACGTTTTGCACGGTTTACCTTGTAGCAGTGACGTTCGTTGCCCAGCACCTTTTCATAATAGAACTTGATCGCGTTGATACGTTGGTTCTGTTGGCAGGAAGAGATATTTTTCTTGTCTATCAGATGAAGCAGGTAGGCATTAATTTCGTCCGGCGAAATCCTTTTCAGGTTGCTTCCGGCAAAATACTGTTGAAAATCTCCGATATAGGTAGTATATACCCGTATTGTATGATTGCTGTAACGCATCTGTTTCAGCTTTTCCCAAAAGCCCGCAGGCAGTTCCGAGCGGATGGTCTTTTCTTTCTCCGGTTTATTTGTAGTGTCTGTTACTTTGGAATAGTCAATAAATGCAAGATTCACATAACGGTCGAAGAAGTCTGCCAAAACAAAGTCTTCTGCCGGCAGGTATGCCTTGTCACTTTCAAACAGCACACCCTTCTCCTTTGACAACAATAGCCTTGCAGCATCGTTATTTCCGAAAGCTACCTCAATATACCTTCTCCTTCTCCGTATGGAGCGGGAGAGAATCATGCGTTCTTTTTTCCGGTATGTTTTTATATTCTTTATTTCGTCAGGCATAATGTCTGTGTTATATGGCTTCTTATTTACTAAATGACGATATTGGGCAAATTTACGCTATTTCCTTCTATTCTCTATTCTGATTTTTATCACATACATTCTGATAATTCATCAATATCAGTATTATGACCTCTAAAAATACGGTTTTGTCTAATCACCCACAAAGGAATCTGTTAGTTTTTTCCTATATCCTATAAAATATAACAATACGGCTCCTCGTTTCGGAAGAATTCCCAATTAACAATGTTAATGCTATTCTTAAAGTATTCCATTCTTGAATAGAAAGAATAAATCTTTTGCACTTAAAAGACTTCTTCTTTATCATCAAAAGCCTTGCTTTAACACTGTGTTAAAACAAAGCTTTGACCGACAAGCAACAAAGCATTCTAATCATCTAATTTGCAGATATATAAATAAAATACTCAATTTGTATCCCCTGAATTCCGTTCATACATTCTGAAAGGAGATAATTACTTTTCTGACAAGTAAAGTTTCATTCTAAATTAATACTAACGTAAGCTATTTATTAGGGCACAGCGATAAATTACAAATAAAAAAAGCCGCAAAATCTTTTTATAGACTCTGCGGCTTGGGTTGTGTGTGCTTTTTTAGATCTTCATGTGTATTAGTTGGCTAATCCCGGATTGGCAGCAATAGCATCTTTCGGAATAGGAATCGTATAGCGTGGATCATCCTGTTCCAATATATAGGTTTCGCCTTGGAGGACTTTCACAATCCGTGGACGCGTAGTACGACGAAGGTCAAACCAGCGATGTCCCTCAAAAGCAAGTTCACGGGCACGTTCATTCAATATTTCACCAATCAAAGCATCTTTATCCATTGTATTCACAGCATTCTTTTTCTCAACATAAGCTACGGGAGTGTAACGTTTCTGCATCAGTTCCAAAAGACGTGTACGTGCCTGCGGCAATTTGTCCAGACGCGCAGCAGCCTCGGCTGCATTGAGATAAAGTTCACCTACACGGAAAGTACAGGAGTAATCTCTTTTCCCTCCTTTAGAACTCTTTCGATTTCCATTTTCATCGGGAGCAGCAAAATAGGCAGCCAATCTCCTGTCACCTTCCTGATAAATAGTAAGAAAAGAGGCAGGAGCCCATGCGGCGTTATTGACTACTGAACTCATAACTTGCTCCAATGCCGTTATGGTTTCAACTGATTCAAAATGATTAGGCAGGACAAAGGAGGCTTCGTTCATATCAACAAGAACAGATTTTTTTGCTAATACTGTTTCGGCAGATTCCAGACATTTCTGCCACTCACCCATATATAGGCTGACACGGGACTGCAATGCATCTACTGCCAAAACGCTGAACCGATAAGAGAAAACTGTTTCCCATTCTTCTTTGTTTATCAGTTCACGAGCCCGTTCGATATCTGACAAAATAGAAATATAAACTTCTTCTACAGTATTGCGTCCTAATGTCTTTTCAATATCCGTATCCAACTTCAAAGGTACTGACTTTGAACTTAAGGCTCCGGGCTTAGTATATGGCTGACCATGTAAGTTTACCAAAACAAAATGCATATAAGCACGAAGTAGATAGGCCTCCCCCACCAGCTGGTTCACTACTTCAGGAGTGCCCTCTGTAATTTCTTTTTCATTCTCGATCAACTGGTTAGCTATAAAAAGTACATTATAGAAATTGGACCAGGTAAACTGACTCGTCCCCGGAAACGGAGAAACATCATTCCAACGTTCGATGTCTCCGAATGAATTCCGGTCGTATTCATTATCATTCACCATCATCTCGTCCGAACGAAAACAAGCTTGTCCGCGGTCCTTCGGTACATTCAGATAAGCACGCGCCAATAAAGCGCGATACTCTTCAGCAGTTTGGGGGATCACGCTTCCCACCGGTTTTATGTCCAGATAACTATCACAGGCAGATAGCATCAACAGACAACTCAATAAAGTCAAAACATATATTTTTTTCATCTTCTTTTTTCTGCTTAATGATTAAAAATTTAAATTCAAGCTAAACGTTACTGATTTAGGAATGGGCGGTGCATACGGATTGTACATTGATTCCGGATCGAGGAAATTTTTGTAGCTTGAACCAAATACAAGTAGATTACGTCCTTCAATAGCTACCGAAGCTGCCCCCATTCCCAAAGCTTTGGTCATTTTCTCCGGTAAACGATAACCTAAACGCAGATTCTGCAAACGGAAATAATTCAGCTTCTTCACCCAAATATCCAGATGCCGATATATATCACTCTTTTGATCATACCAATAATACTCATCAGCACGTTTTTCACTGGTAATCAATGCCGGTAAATGTCCGTCGGTGTTTTCCGGAGTCCAACGATCCAAAATGTCACGATTCACATTCTGTCCCCGATCAAAATTGATAGAGTTATAGGAAGGGGTCGTACGTACATATCCTCCTAAATTAAAGGATAAATTCGCTGTCAACTCCCAGTTTTTATAACTGAATGTATTGATCAGACCACCGGTATAAGGAGTATCTTCCGAACCCATATATGAATAAAATCCACGTTCTTCTGCCGGAGTTACATCCGAACTAACCGTAAAACCTAATCCATAAGGATCCTGTAAGCGATACAGTTCTTTCAAAGTAACCTTCTTCCCTTCTTTATCATAGAACAGAGGATAACCATCCTCATCCAATCCGGCAGTCTTTATCGCAAAAATAGCACTGACCGGATATCCTTCACGCCCCGGAGTAGTCTGAGCCTCCGGAATAGCTTCCTGCAATACCTTGTTGTTATTGTAGGCAAAGTTGAAGTTCGTATACCATGAGAAATTTTTGGTAGCAACGTTTCGTGTGGAAAGAGATACTTCCACACCTTTATTGGTCATACTCGCCCAATTGACACTGGTCGAAACAAAACCGGTTTCAAGAGGCAACATTTGTCTTCCGATCAGATCTGTACCTTTACGATAGTAATAATCCACACTCAGGTTAATTGCCTGATTGAGTACCGAGAAATCAAACCCAACATTCACGGATTGAGTTTTCTCCCAACGAAGTTTCTTGTTCGGAGCCGAGTTTATATCGATCATATGTTCGGATCCACCCGGTAAAATATTGTCTACCACATATTTGCCCAACAAGAAAGGAGAAGTGTTTTTATCTATATTTCCCTGAATACCATATGAAGCACGGAATGCAAGATTATCCATCCACTTTCTGGCTCCCTGCATAAAAGGTTCATTCGATAACCGCCATAATCCACTTATTGAATACAGAGGAAGATAACGGTACTTCTTATCGACACCAAATAAATCCGAACCGTCAAAACGGATGCTTCCTCCGAATGTATAACGGTTCATCAACGAATAGGAAGCTGTGGAGAAGAAAGAAACATAAGCATTCTCTTTATACGTTTTCTTATGGAGTGGAAATTGTTTGGCGCGATCTTCGTCCGGAAAGATAACCGGCTTCGTGGTCAACGTCTGCCTGTCGAAGCCATATCCCGCGGAAAAGAGTGTCTCATACCAGGTTTTACGCAATTCAGTACCCACCATTATTTCCAGTTCGTGAATATCATTGAAGCTATCCCGATATTCTCCCATTGCCTTCCAGGTAATCTGAGAATTCGTGTTTTCATATGCCTTGTGCACGCCTCCGTCCGGTATGAAGTATTTGTTGCTTTGAGAAGCAGAATCCCAATATTTACTGTTCTTACGGGTTAAACGCATTGAGAAACTTTCCTGGTCGGCAATCTGTTCTTTTGAGGCCTTCTCTAATTGCAACCCAAGCTGGGTAGTAAACTTCAGCTTATCATTGAATCTCAGTTCAGCATCGAAAATAGATGAAATCGCATTAATCGTCTCTTCGTTCGATGTATTTTTACGTTCCTCAAAAATATTAAAACCTAAATCTGTATCAGAAGTATTTTGTACATCGAAATCGTACACGTAATTTCCATTTGCGTCGAAAGGCTGATAATATGGATTAGCCTTGCGTGAATAGTAAACCGGATTCACTAATCCGTACGTATCTGTCAGGTAAGTTTTGTTATTACGACGGTTGGCAAACAAAGAAGCACCGAACTTTAACATGCGGTTGACTTTATACGAAGTCTTCGCTACAATATTCAAACGATCCAACCCAACACCTTTTACGTTACCGTTTTCTTTATAATATCCGATAGAGGTATAATAGGTTACACGTTCGTTACCTCCCGAAAGGCTCAAACTATACTCCTGATTAAAAGCATCACGAAAGAGAATATCATTCCAATCGGTTTCAGTATCCCGTAACCGGTTGATATCGGCTTGCGCTTCAGAAGTCAATGCTCCCCAGCCCCCGTTTTTGTATGCATCGGTCAGACCGTAGCCGGAAATGATTTTAGAGACTCCACCCTTATTATTCCCATAGGCAAAATTAGAACGGAGCAGTTCAAGTTCCAGATCTACTTTCTCCTGAGAGTTCAACAGATTCAAACGCTTGGAACTCAGTGTAGGCATATAAGTAAACTTTGAAGAAAAGTTAATCACCGGCTTCCCTACTTTTCCTTTTTTAGTAGTTATCACAATCACACCATTTGCAGCGCGAGCCCCGTAAATGGCAGTAGCAGCCGCATCCTTCAGTACGGTAATATTTTCAATATCCGCAGGATTCAATCCGGCAATAGACGACTGTTGTATATTAGAAATATCATTCAAGATCTCTGGCTGAGGTACATCCGTACCTTCCAATGGAATACCATCCAGAACCCACAACGGATCCTGAGTTCCATTTAATGACGAAGTTCCACGAATACGTATTTTTGCCGGTGCACCGGGTGCACCGGAAGTAGAGGTTACGGAAAGTCCGGCAATTTGTCCGGCCAATGCCTGATCGATACTTTTTACAGCACCAATAGTTTCATCCGAAATGTTCAGCTTCCCAACGGCAGCTGTCAGTTTACGACGTTCTACAGTTTGATAACCGGTCACTACTACTGCATCAAGCATTTGTGCCGATGGAGAAAGAGTTATTTCATATTGATTCTTCCCGGGAACAAGCTTAATTTCCTGCACATCATATCCTACATAACTACAGAATAGACGAGTTACTCCCTCGGGTACTGAAATATTGAATTTACCATTTATGTCGGTAATCACTCCTGTCATTGTCGGAGAGTTGCCGTCTTTTGACAGATCCTCTGCCTTTATATAGACAGAAGCACCTATCAACGGCATATTATCTTCCGATGAGATCACCACTCCTTGAACTTGCCTGTCGGCGGCAAATGCAGAAGTCAATGCTCCGACAAAAGACAATAAAAGAATAAAAACGTGTCTTTTCATTTGTTACATCCTATAAAATTAATACTCATTTTGAAAACTGTCTTTTATTTATATAAATACACAAAGCCCCTCGCTCAGCAAATAAAATCGTTGAGTGTTTGTCAGAGGGAACTTTGTGTTTTTGGTGTATTTACTTAGAAATGCCTAACGCAGTGTTGATACGCAAAATCAAATCTTTATAATGATATTTGGTGGCTACATCCGATGTACCCAAACGGCTCTGGAGCAAATCTTTAATGCGGAGCAGCTCTCCCCGTTTCACTGAAATGGCATCGGAAATACGATTTATCTGAGAACCATAAAAATTCAGTTCACGGCGTGCCCCCATACGGTCGGCGTATGCCGAACGATGTGCATGATCGTCACAACTGCAAAGCGGTGCCTGATGATCGAACAAGAAATGGTTATCGGTCAACTTTTTGTTCACCTTCACTCCTTCGCTTTCGGCAGCAGCAGTAATCAATGCATCTACAAAGCCTTTTTGCAAATTGCGGGTCATCACATCGGGTAAGCCGCCACGCTCGGTTACGGCAAAAATCCCCTTATGCAGACCATCCATCATTTCCACGGCTGTGAAAGCCTTTCTGCCGTTTACAGACTCATTCTCAAGCATACGCATCAGGCGATTATTTGATAGCAAGTCCCAAAAGATATAGGACTGTGCATTTTTCAACACTTGAGTCGGTGCATTCTCCACTACTCCTAAAGGTGTATTTCTGAGCAGATAAGTATATTGTGCAACCTCCGGATCGAACAACCACTTAGGATAACACAATACTTCATCGAGCAAAAACTTCAAAGCAGCCTGCTGCTTCTCTTTTTCCACAAACGTATAAGTCTTCTCGCCATCACCTACGGTTGTATTCTCAATATAGATACCCCCGATATTTGCCATCACATGATAGAGATAATTATTCCATTGATTGATAACTGCGTAATACAAACGTGACGCCTCTTCGTATGTCTGCCCTTTCTCCCCGGTAGTGGTCCACTGGATTATTTGAGGAACAATACGCTTCAAATTGGCAATACCATACTGCGAAGAACGGATGGGGTCATCACCAAGATCCTCGTTCTGCGCACGAGGGTCAACGGCATCCCGGGGATCCTGTGCCTCGCTATACTTGTAAAGCCGATCGGTATGTTTTGCCAGAAAATCCTGCAACAATCCTTTTTCTTCTTCCGGAGTCTGTTTGCCATACCAACGGTAACCGTATTCTATGGCAAAAATATCATAAGGTCCGATATGAGGTGACAAAGCTTTCACACCGTCACCGGGCTGTGCCACATAATTAAAGCGGGCATAGTCCATTATGGATGATGAAGTAGAATTCATCCGGTCGGTAAATGCTTTCGAACGAAGAGAGTCGGTAGGAAAAGCCCAAGAACCCATCATATTATGACGTAACCCGAGTGAATGCCCTACTTCATGGCAAGCGACAAAACGCATAGCATCCCCCATCAGACTATCCGGCAGTGTTACGCCGCGAGCTTCGGGACGAACCACACCGGTTTGTACCGTAATCCACTCCTGAAGCATTGAAAGCACATTATGCCACCACATTATATCAGCCTCAAGTATTTCCCCCGAACGCGGATCAAGAATAGAGGGTCCCATCGCATTTGCCTTGGTAGATGCGGCATATGTCAATACAGAGTAGTTTACATCATCCATATCCACCTCCATATCATCGGTAATATCTTTGGCTATAATGGCATTCTTAAATCCGGCACGCTCAAAAGCTACCTGCCAGTCTTCAATTCCCTGTTTGATATACTTCCTCCACCGATAAGGCGTAGAGTTTTCTATATAAAATACAATGGGCTTCTGGGGCTCTACCAGTTCACCGCGCAGATATGCTTCCCTGTCCTCAGGCTTTGGTTCAAGACGCCAGCGGGTAATGAATTGTTTTTTATTCACCCGTTGTTGACCATCACTGAAGTTAGTCAGAGGATTAGTAAAATACCCCACGCGAGGATTATCCAGACGTCCGGTCATCGGCACTTCGGGAAGCAACAGGATAGACGAACTTACCTCCACTGTCACGTAGATAGTAGTAGTCCCTTCTGTGACACGTGTAGTGAGTTCTGAAGTTGCCACTACATTATTATCGAAAGACTTAATGGATAAAATTCTCGATAAGTTCTTTATAGCCGATGTTCCCAGATTAATATTGGTAAATACGTTATTAATACTTGTCTCCGTACCATCATATATATCGTTTACCTTAATCAACATGCTGGTAGAGTCATTATTATATGCCTCTATCTTGAAACCGGCTATTAACGGAGATATATAGTTGTCCTTCACCGATTGGCTGATAGCATCTTCGGATGGAGAAAGAGGCAAAGGCCGACTTTGACGGATTAATAATTTATTAGCCGGCTTGTCCAGTTCCAAACGGATCATTTGGTTCTCATAGTTAGTTCCGCGGTTCACTCCGGCCTCATTCAGTTCCGAAGGTACTCGTTGCAGTTTATTTACTACCAGCATATCACGTCCCAACAAAGTGGCGGGAATCTCAAAGTAGTAATCATTCTTCTTCCGGAACACATTGAACATACCGCGATGAGCGACACTATCGCTTCCCGTCAGTTTCTCATACTCATTCTCAACTTTGACGCTGTCTTGGGGATTACTCTTCTTTTTCTTTTTCGAGAACCATCCCATTTCAGAAATAGCGGGAGGTTCAACACGCATAGCAGCGACAGGCTCGCACAAAAATGAACCGGTGGCCACAGTGGTCAGTAGGATTGTTTTTAGTCTCATGTTAAATCTAATTAGCACTTAACCTTATTCTACGCTATGGAATAAGAGGGCGCAAAGGTAACAAAATAGCCCATAATACCTAATAAGAATGATACATTTTGACTTTTTTTCTCTATTTCATGAGTAAATATCACATTTTTATGCAAGTTTTCGATTAAAAAGAAAGTTCAGTTCTCCCCTCTTTCTGTGCTGAAGTGTCCGTTTTCTCGTACAATAATCGTATATTTGCCGCGAAACTAATTAAATAAATTAATCCCATGAAAAACTATTTAGGACTGATTTTCCTTCTTTTTGCCTTTACGGCAATTGCACAAAACAATCGTTCAGCCCTGTTGCCTATGCCCAACCATATAGAGCAACTGCAAAGTAAACCTTTTAGCCTGACAGGCAAAAATATCTCTATTCATCCAGAGCAACCGGAACTTAAGTTTGCGGCTACCACCCTGAAAGCCATCCTGAAAGATCGGATGCAAATAAATATCCCCCTTTCCGGCTCACGGCAATCAGCCATCCGGTTAACTATTGATCCGCAACTAAACGGGAAAGAACATTATAAACTCAAAATAGATCAGAAAGGAATTACCATTAGCGGAGCCAGTGCAGCAGCTGTCTTCTATGGGGTAATGACGGTTGATCAAATACTTTTAGGAGATGTATGTACCACCAATCGGAAAGAAATGGCTGCAGTCAGCATTGATGACGCTCCACGCTTTGGATATCGGGCTTTAATGCTCGATCCTGCCCGGCATTTTTTGCCGGTAGAAGATGTAAAATTCTACATTGACCAAATGGTACGATACAAATACAATGTGCTTCAACTTCACCTGACAGATGATCAGGGATGGAGAATGGAGATCAAAAAGCACCCGAAGCTTACAGCCGGACAACCTTTTTATACTCAGGAAGAACTAACCGATCTGATTCATTATGCAGCTGAACGCCATATTGAAATAATCCCGGAACTGGACATTCCCGGGCATACGGTTGCTGTATTAGCTGCTTATCCGGAATTGGGATGTACACATACCGATACCATTGAAAAGAATGTGGGTAAAACAGTAGATTTAATGCTTTGCGCCAATAATGAAAAGGTATACACGGTATACAAAGACATTATTGACGAAGTAAGTGCTCTCTTCCCTTCACGCTATATCCATTTGGGAGGCGACGAGGCAGTAATAGAAAAAAACTGGACCAAATGCGAACGCTGCCAAAAGATGATGAAAGAACTGAAATATGAAAAAGCATCTCAGTTAATGATTCCTTTCTTCGACCGAATGCTCAGTTTTGTACGGGCAGATGGAAAACAGCCGATCCTTTGGTGCGAACTGGATAATATTCGTATGCCTGCCAATGACTATCTGTTTCCTTACCCCAAAGATGTGACACTCGTAAGCTGGAGATACGGATTGACACCTACTTGCCAGGAGCTGACCCGACAGCACGGCAACCCTCTGATCATGGCACCGGGAGAATTTGCATACCTCGATTATCCCCAGTTTAAAGGTGATCTTCCGGAATTCAACAATTGGGGAATGCCTGTCACAACGCTCGAAACTTGTTATCAATTTGACCCGGGATACGGAAGACCTGCATCCGAACAAGCACATATTCTGGGCGTAATGGGAACGCTTTGGGGAGAAGCAATAAAAGATATCAACCGGGTAACGTACATGACCTATCCTCGCGGACTGGCATTGGCAGAAGCCGGATGGACCCAAATGGAACATCGCAGCTGGGACTCTTTCAAAGAACGGTTATATCCGAACCTGACCAATTTAATGAAAAACGGTGTTTCAGTGCGCGTGCCGTTTGAAATAGTAAAAAGAAAATAATTATTATCCAACATAAACTGTGAATGAGCGAACTTATTGTCTATAAAGCCTCTGCCGGTTCCGGGAAAACATTCACCCTGGCCGCTGAGTATATCAAGTTGCTAATACAAAACCCGCGTGCCTACCGCCAGATATTGGCAGTGACTTTCACCAATAAAGCTACTGCCGAAATGAAGGAACGTATTCTCAGTCAGCTATATGGAATACATATAGCTGACCCGGACTCGGATGCGTACCTAAAACGCATCATCGCTGAGACAGGCCGTTCGGAAGATGAAATACGAAAAACAGCTGGCATAGCTTTGAGCTACATGCTCCATGATTACAGCCGGTTTCGTGTCGAAACCATCGATTCCTTTTTCCAATCCGTCATGCGTAATCTGGCCCGTGAACTTGAGCTGAGTCCCAACCTGAATATCGAGCTGAATAATATTGAAGTATTAAGTGATGCCGTAGACAGTATGATTGAAAAATTGGGCCCTAATTCACCGGTATTGGCATGGCTACTTGATTACATAAACGAACGCATTGCTGATGACAAACGCTGGAATGTTTCGGATGAGATTAAAAATTTCGGACGCAATATTTTTGATGAAGGGTATATTGAAAAAGGTGACGGTCTCCGTCAACGTCTTCGCGACCCGAATGTAATCCGCGAGTATCGCAAGACATTAAAAGAGATGGAAACAGCCGCTCTTGAACAAATGAAAGATTTCGCTCAGCAGTTTGAAAATGTACTTTCCAGCCAATCGCTAAAGCCAACTGATTTAAAAAACGGTGCTAAAGGGATAGGAAGCTACTTTAATAAGCTCAGGAATGGTATATTGGGGGACGAAATAGCGAATGCAACCGTAGTAAAATGTCTGGAGGAGGAAACAAACTGGGCTGCCAAAACTTCCAGATACTATACTGACATTATCGTATTAGCCTCCTCCATCTTAATGCCGCTTCTGCAAGATGCTGAGCAACATCGCTCACGCAATAACCGGATTGTAAACAGTTGCCGGCTCTCAATGCAACATTTAAACAAAGTACAACTATTGGCTAATATTGATGAAGAGGTACGTCAACTAAATCGTGAAAACAATCGCTTTCTCCTTTCAGACACCAATGCTCTGCTCCATCAACTGGTAAAAGACGGAGACTCTTCTTTTGTGTTTGAGAAAATCGGAACAAACATCCGTAATGTGATGATTGACGAATTTCAGGATACCAGCCGGATGCAATGGGATAACTTTAAACTGTTGCTTCTTGAAGGCCTCTCACAAGGAGCGGACAGCTTGATCGTTGGTGACGTCAAGCAATCTATATATCGCTGGCGAAACGGTGATTGGGGCATCCTGAACGGATTGAACAAACGCCTTGGATACTTTTCCATCCGTACAGAAACACTGAAGACCAACCGACGAAGTGAAACCAATATCATACGGTTCAACAACAGTATCTTTACGGCTGCTGTAGATTATCTGAACGAAATACACAATAAGCAATTGGGAAGCATTTGTGAGCCTTTAATTAATGCATATGCTGATGTGGAGCAAGAATCCCCCCGGAACGAACAAAAAGGATACGTTAAAGTCGAGTTTCTCGAATCAGATGAAAAACACGATTATACCGAACAAACCCTTATCAGCCTCGGAACGGAAGTGGAACATCTGATACAATCGGGTATAAAGCTGAACGATATCGCCATTTTGGTAAGAAAGAATAAAAGTATCCCCCGCATTGCCGATTACTTTGACAAACAACTGCATTATAAGGTTGTGTCTGACGAAGCTTTCCGGCTCGACGCTTCACTTGCCATCTGCATGATGCTGGATGCCCTGCGCTATCTTTCCGATCCGGAAAATCGGATTGTAAAAGCTCAACTTGCAACTAACTATCAGTTACAAGTACTTCATACCGAAAACAATCTTAATTCACTGCTCTTCCATAAGGCTGAAGAACTATTGCCTTCTGTTTTTCTGGAAAGGATGACAGAACTCCGCCTGATGCCTCTCTACGAATTACTGGAAGAACTTTTCAACCTCTTTGAGCTGCACCGCATCAAGCAGCAGGATGCTTATTTATTTGCTTTCTTTGATGCAGTGACCGATTATCTTCAAAGCCACTCTTCAGATCCGGACAGCTTTATCCGATACTGGGACGAAACTTTATCTGGTAAAACAATACCAAGCGGTGAAGTAGAAGGCATACGTATCTTCTCCATCCATAAGTCCAAAGGGTTGGAATTTCATACAGTACTTCTCCCCTTCTGCGACTGGAAAATGGAAAATGAAACAAATAATCAACTCGTTTGGTGCGTACCCCAAGAGTCTCCTTTCAACGAGTTAGATATTGTACCGGTAAACTATTCTTCTGCGATGGCAGAATCGGTATACCGGAATGACTACTTGCACGAGCGCTTGCAACTTTGGGTAGACAACCTGAACCTGCTCTATGTAGCATTTACCCGTGCGGGCAAGAACCTGATTATCTGGAGTCGGAAAGGACAAAGAAACACAATGTCTGAGTTATTGGCCGGAGCATTACCGCAAGCAGCCTGTAAGTTGGAGCAAGAATGGGACGAGGAGCAAGTATATGAGTTTGGTGACCTCTGCCCGTCCGAAGATGAAAAAATGGTCGATTCAGGCAACAAGCTTACACGCAAACCTGAGAAACTTCCGGTTAGCATGGAATCCATGCATCCGGATATTGAGTTCCGGCAATCAAACCGTTCAGCCGATTTCATAAAAGGACTTTCCGAAAAAGAATCGGATGACCGCTTCATAAATCATGGACAATTATTGCATACACTGTTTTCTGCCATTGAAACGAAAGAAGATATAGAATCTGCCATCCAAAAACTGGTATTCGAAGGTGTTATCGGCAGCAAAGAGACAGAAGAGGAAATACGTACTTTGACCATGAAAGCCTTCTCTCTGCCTGAAGTACAGGAATGGTATTCCGGCGAGTGGAAATTGTTTAACGAATGCGCCATCATCTACAAAGATAAAGGAGTATTGCAAACCAGGCGCCCTGACCGAGTGATGATGAAAGACGGGCAAGTCGTCGTAGTGGATTTTAAGTTTGGTAAAGAAAATAAGAAGTACAACAAACAGGTGAAAGGATACATGCAACTCCTCTCCCGAATGGGATATAAAAACATCACAGGCTATCTGTGGTATGTGGAAGAAGAAATAATTGAAAAAGTATGAAAACATTTCTCCAATTGGTCGCACAGGACCTCTATAGCAAGATAGGGAACGATCTGTCACGTACAGCTATCGTTTTCCCAAATAAACGTGCCAGCCTGTTCTTTAACGAGCATTTAGCCAACCAATCCGATCAACCACTTTGGTCACCTGCTTATGTGAGCATCAGCGAACTGTTCCAACAGCTTTCAGTCTTGAAGTTAGGAGATCCGATTCGTCTGGTATGTGAACTCTACAAGGTATTCCATGAAGAAACGAAAAGCGAAGAATCACTTGACGATTTCTACTTCTGGGGTGAGCTACTGATAAGCGACTTCGATGACGTGGACAAAAATATGGTTGATGCCGACAAGCTATTTACCAATCTTCAGGACCTGAAAAACGTCATGGACGATTACAACTTTCTCGACGAAGAGCAAGAACAAGCGATCCAACAGTTTTTCCTGAATTTCTCTATTGAAAAGCGAACACTGTTAAAGGAGAAATTTATCTCACTTTGGGATAAATTGGGTAATATATATCGTCAGTACCGAAGGAATCTGGAAGAATCAGGACTTGCATATGAAGGTATGCTCTACCGGAACGTCATTGAACACCTTGAGCCTGAATCATTGAAGTACGATCGTTACGTATTTGTCGGCTTCAATGTACTGAACAAAGTAGAGACCCACTTCTTCCGGCAATTGCAGAGTACGGGAAAGGCCCTGTTCTATTGGGACTACGATGTATTTTATACTCAACTTCCTTCACAACACAAACAACGCCACGAAGCCGGAGAATTTATAAATCGTAATCTCAAACTGTTCCCCAACGAGCTTCCGGCCGAATTGTTTGATGAATTGAGAAAACCCAAGAAGGTCCGTTTTATCTCTTCACCCACCGAAAACGCTCAGGCCCGTTATCTGCCCGAATGGATCAGAGAGAACCTGAGTAGTGAAGAAAAAGAAAATGCTGTCGTTCTATGTAATGAAGCCTTACTCCTTCCTGTCTTGCATTCCATCCCGGAAGAAGTAAGGAACGTTAATATCACCATGGGATTTCCACTGGCACAAACGCCGGTATATAGCTTTATCAATGCCATACTCGAACTGCAAACCAGCGGATACCGTACAGAATCAGGAAGATACACTTATGAGGCCGTACAAACTATATTAAAACATCCGTATACCCGTCGTCTTTCGGACAATGCCGAACCATTGCAACGGGAACTCACTAAAACCAACCGCTTTTATCCTTTTCCTTCCGAATTAAAGAAAGACAGGTTTTTGGATTTATTATTCACTCCCCGTAATGGCATTCGGGAGCTCTGTATTTATATCACGGAATTACTGAAAGAGGTATCTATTCTATACCGTCATGAGCAGGAGAATGATGATATTTTCAACCAACTGTACCGTGAATCTCTTTTTAAGAGTTTCACTCTGGTAAACAGGTTACTCAACTTGATTGACAACGGTGAATTGCAAGTGCGTATAGATACTCTGAAACGCCTGCTGAACAAAATATTAAATGCCGCCAATATCCCCTTCCATGGTGAACCGGCCATAGGAATGCAGATAATGGGAGTTTTGGAAACACGCAATCTTGATTTTCGTAATCTGCTCCTCCTCTCGCTTAATGAAGGACAGTTACCTAAATCGGGAGGCGAATCATCGTTTATTCCATATAACCTACGTAAGGCTTTCGGCATGACTACCATTGAACACAAGAATGCAGTTTATGCCTATTATTTCTATCGCCTGATTCAGCGGGCAGAAAATATCACCCTGATGTATAACACTTCATCGGATGGACTAAACCGGGGAGAATGGTCACGCTTTATGCTACAGTTCCTGATCGAATGGCCACATGAAATCAGCCGTGAATATCTGGAAGCAGGCCAATCACCACAAAACAGCCGGGACATCCGTATCACAAAAACACCGGAAATCATTGATCGTTTATACCAGACCTACGATTTCTCACATAACGCCGATGCCTTGATGCTTTCTCCGTCGGCACTGAATACATATCTCGACTGTCGACTGAAGTTTTATTTCCGTTACGTGGCACGTCTCAAGGTCCCCGATGAGGTCAGTGCAGAGATTGATTCCGCTCTGTTCGGAACTATCTTCCACCGTTCGGCTCAATTAGCCTATCTGGACCTGACAGCCCACAAACAAGAAATACACAAAGAAGATATTGAACGTTTGTTGCGCGATAATGTCCGTCTGCAAAATTATGTCGATACAGCTTTCAAAGAAGAATTTTTTCACGTTTCTCTTGACGAAAAGCCCGAGTATAACGGAGTACAGTTAATAAACTCAAAGGTTATCACTTCCTATCTCCGCCAGTTGTTACGTAACGATCTGCAATATGCTCCTTTCCGAATGATAGGTATGGAACAGAAAGTAACGGAAGATATCCAGATAGAAGGCCCCAAAGGAATGTTATCATTAAAGATCGGAGGTACGATTGACCGTATGGACAGTAAAGAAGGTACACTTCGGATTGTGGACTACAAAACCGGAGGAAGCCCCAAAGTGCCGGCGAATGTGGAGCAACTATTCACACCTGCCGAAGGGCGTCCCAACTATATTTTTCAAACCTTTCTTTATGCCGCCATCATGGCACGCCAACAAACATTAAAGGTGGCTCCTTCTCTATTATATATCCATCGGGCAGCTTCCGAAAGCTACTCTCCTGTAATTGAAATGGGAGAAGCACGCAAACCCAAACTACCTGTCGATGATTTTTCTGTTTATGAAAAAGAGTTCCGCGAACGACTATTGGCACTACTTGAGGAAATATACAACGACCAAGAGGAGTTCACCCAAACTGAGGATCTAAAGAAATGCGAATATTGCGATTTTAAAGCTATGTGTAAACGATAAAAAGCTCCCACTGGTATAATCACACGAATGAATCAGACAAAATAAAATGGTGCAGACTTATTTTTAGAAATATAGTCTGCACCATTTTTATCTACTTGAATAGTCTGATTCTCAAACGATCCACCCAAACTGCTGAAGCCTTATTTTTTCAGTGGAATAGAAAAATAGAAAGTTGAGCCTTCACCCTTAACAGAAGTAAACCACAACTTACCTCCATTCTTCACTACGAAATCCTGACACAACAGCAATCCAAGTCCCGAACCTTCTTCATTATTAGTCCCGAAAGTACTGAAGTGCGTATCAGTGTGCAATAGTTTCTTCTGACTTTCTTCATCAATACCACATCCGCTATCCTTCACACTAACGATTGACATTCCATCCATATCTTCTACTTTTATGAGGATCTCAGAACCTTCATTACTGAATTTGATAGCATTGCTTATTAAATTGCGTATAACTGTTTTTATCATATCAATATCAGCATATACAGCCTGATGTTCCGGTGCTTCAATACGCAAATGAATATTCTTCAAACCGGCCACCATTGAGAAAATCTCTCCAACTCCCTCCACAACTTCAACCATGTCAATATCCTGATATACAACTTTAAGTTTACCTATCTGACTTTTTGTCCACTTCAACAAGTTGTCCAACAGAGAAAATACATCTTCAGTAGTCTGATTAGCCATGGTCAGCAGTTCGTACATGTCTTCACCTATTTTTTCTTTGGGCAAACTCAAGATCAGCATATTAAGTACCATCTTAATAGATCCCATAGGCGAACGAAGATCATGAGCTATAACCGAATAGAGCTTATCACGCCCGATAATAGTCTTTTTAAGCTCCTCCGTTTTAGCTTCAATAATACGTTTGGCTGCTACTAAAGAAATTTGGTGTGTGACACGAATAATCAACTCTTCCTTATTAAAAGGTTTAGATATAAAGTCATTGCCACCTACCTGAAAACCTTTCACTATATCGGCAGTGCTATTCAGTGCTGTCAAAAAGATAATTGGAATATGAGCTGCTTCGGGATCAGCCTTTAATTTCTGAGAGACTTCAAAACCGCTCATGTCCGGCATCATCACATCCAACAATATCAAATCCGGATTCTCTTTTTTCACTTGATCCAGTGCCTGGGTTCCATTACAGGCTGTCACTATGTTAAACTTCTCATTGGTCAACAATACTTTCAGCAAAAGGACATTTGACATTACATCGTCTACAATGAGAATTTTATATTCCGAGGGATTAATTTCCATATTCATCTTTATGTAGCTTTAATCTTGAGTTCTTATTTTATTATAACGTGTACTTCTTTTTAAAATAATCAATCATACGATCCAGACCTTCATCCAACAAAATTGTAGGCTGCCATCCCAGCTTTTCCTGTGCCAAACTGATATCAGGCTTACGCTGTTGAGGATCGTCATGAGGCAAAGGTTTGAAAGTTATCTTTGACTTCGACCCGGTTTTCCGGATAATCATCTCTGCCAACTGAAGCATGGAAAATTCATTGGGATTACCAAGATTTATAGGTCCCGTAAAATCATCATCCGTATTCATCATCCGAATCATACCTTCGACCAAGTCATCTATATACTGAAAGCTACGGGTTTGCTCACCGGTCCCATAGATAGTTATATCATCGTTCTTCAACGCCTGAATGACGAAATTAGAAACCACTCTCCCATCATGGGGCAGCATCCGTGGACCGTATGTATTGAAAATACGAACAATTTTAATACGTACGTTATTCTGGCGGTGATAATCCATAAAAAGGGTCTCAGAGCAGCGTTTCCCTTCATCATAACAAGAACGGATACCTATCGGATTGACATTTCCCCAATAAGATTCCGGTTGCGGATGTACCTCCGGATCACCATAAACTTCACTGGTCGAAGCCTGCAGAATTTTAGCATTAAGCCTTCTGGCTAATCCTAACATATTGATAGCTCCCATCACCGATGTTTTAATGGTCTGAATAGCGTCGTACTGATAATGTATGGGAGAAGCCGGACAGGCAAGATTGTATATTTCGTCTACTTCAGCACTATATGGGAATGTTATATCATGACGTACCACTTCAAAATGGTGATTATCCATTAAATGGATAATATTTTCTTTTGATCCGGTAAAAAAATTATCCAGACAAATGACGTCGTGTCCCTCGTTGATTAGCCGAGTACAGAGATGTGAGCCAATAAACCCGGCACCTCCGCTAACTAAGATTCTTTTCATGTAATTATTTTATAATGACAGAGGGCAAACGTGCGCCCTCTATCATTTAGATCTGCACAAATGTAAACGATTTGATTAAAATATGCAAGTTTTCCGAACACATATTTTTAATAAAAAGCCGCCAATTCTAAAAATTCATTTATACTCCGAACGTGCTGCGCCAGCTTTCAAATTCCGCTTTTTTTTCTTCCGGAATGCTGATTTCCATTTCATCTGCTCGACCCGTCTGTACCAATGTGTGTTCAACAAACTTCTCAATCATGGCATTACTCAGCATAACACACTTCAGTACAATCTCATATGCATGATAAATACGATCAAAAGCATTGAACTGCGAATACAAAAAACAAAGATGACGCGCCGAATTATCGTGTGCACTCCAACAATCTCCTTCCTTATACAAAAAAATACGGCTTTTATTGTCTATTTCTCTAAATAATACTTTTTCTAAATCCATAATAATCATTTTTAGGGGTTTAACATAAAAACGGAACTTCCGACTCGGTGTATACAAAGCTACATCAGGATCAGAAGATATTCGTGACCGATAGAATGTTTCTGTTTCAGAAATGCTTTCTCTCTATCTACATTAAACGGCATCAACTCACTTATTATGCAAATAGAGGCTGCAAATGAAAAAATAGTTGCGAATACCGAAACAAGCCAGGGTGCAAATATGTTAAACAAAGAAACAAAGGCTATGATAATAAACGAATTAAATACAGGCTTAATAGAAGCCGCAAAAGAAAAAGTTCCGGCCGGAGCCAATCTGGCAAATACATTGATGGATATCTTATATATAGGTAAAGAAGCTATTTATCGCCGCCTGCGTGGAGAAGTACCATTTACACTGGCAGAAGCTGCTGTCATTTCAAGAAAATTAGGAATATCGCTCGACAAAATGATTGGTGTGAGTTTCAGCAATAACGCAGTATTCGATCTTAATGTAGTACACCATAGTAACACATTCGAGACTTACCATGACATCCTCACAAGATATGTCAATGCATTCGACAGTATCCGTGAAGACCCTACAACAGAAATGGCAACGTCATCGAATATTTTGCCTCAGGCACTATATCTCAAGCATGATATTCTTTCGAAATTCCGTTTGTTTAAGTGGATGTATCAGAACGAAAATATCAGATGTAAACACTTTGACGAACTGGAGATTCCACACAAAATATATGATGCCCAAAAAGACTTCGTCAACATGACACAGCAGATGAGAACTACAGATTACATCTGGGATAATACCGTTTTTGAACATGTTGTGAGAGACATACAGTTCTTCTCGGAAATCCATCTGATATCTGAAGAAGATAAAGAAATGATAAAAGATGATTTACTACTTCTGACGGAAGAATTGGAGGAACTCGCCGGGAAAGGTAAATACGAAACCGGCAATGATGTACGCATCTATATTTCGAATATTAAGTTCGACGCCACTTACAGTTATGTGGCAACCAGCAACAGCCACATCAGCATGATACGTATATATTCTATCAATGCCATTACTACCCAGGATGACGGCATGTTCCGCAGTTTGAAAGAATGGGTGCAATCACTCAAGAAATTCTCAACACAAATATCCGAAAGCGGAGAGATGCAACGTATACGCTTCTTTAAAGAACAGCGTGAAATAATAAACACCCTGTAACTTTCTTAAAACGAAAAACGAAACAATTGGGGAGAATAGTGACAATTATCGAAAACAGGTGGCATTGCCATCTGTTTTTTTTCATTCCCAACCTGTCTTTCCGACAATTATTTCCCAATCAGAAATACCCTCTTTTTTCCACACATGATATGCCACACAAAAGTTCGGGTTACTTACTCTATATTTGTATATGCCACAAGCTATTACAATTATTACAATATTATTAATCAATAACCCAAATGGCAGTTATGAAAAATTATATCGTTAACGAGCTTATTGCAGCAATGAAAGAGCGGATTCCCCGGGGAATAAATCTGGCTAACTATCTGACAGATGCGCTATGCATGGGAAAAGAAGCTGTATACCGAAGATTACGGGGAGAAGTAGCCTTCACTTTCGACGAGGTTGCACTGGTTTCATGTAAACTGGGGATATCAATCGACCAGATTATTGGGAACCACCAGTCAAACCGGGTGACTTTCGACCTGAACTTACTGCATTCACCCGATCCCCTGGAGAGTTATTATGAAATTATAGAGCGTTATCTTCGCATCTTCAATTATGTAAAGGACGACAGTAGTACGAAGATATATACGGCTTCCAATGTGATCCCTTTTACTCTTTATTCTTCGTATGAATACCTATCGAAGTTCCGTTTATGCAGATGGATTTATCAGAACGGGAAAATACGTACTCCTAACAACTTGTCGGGTATGCAAATACCCGTCAAAGCGGTAAATGCCCACAAGTTATTGAGTGAAGCAGTTAAGGCGTGCAGAAAGACTTGTTTCATATGGGATAGTAACGTATTCTACTCGTTCGTGAAAGAAATGAAATACTTTGCCGGATTAAATCTGATCTCGGAAACAGACCTGATGCATTTAAAAAACGAACTGGTACTGTTGCTGCATGAATTGGAACAAATATCCGCAAAAGGAGAATTCGGTAACGGAAACAAAGTGGCCATTTACTTATCGAATATCGACTTTGAGGCAACCTATAGCTATATAGAAAAGAAAGATTTCCAGATCAGTCTCCTCCGGGTATATTCCATTAATTCGATGGATTCTCAGAGCCCACGAATTTGCGGGATACAAAAAGATTGGATACAATCGTTAAAAAGACACTCTACACTGATCTCAGAGAGCGGAGAGGCACAAAGAATCAGCTTTCTTGAACAGCAAAAAAGTTTTATCGACACATTATAAGCTTACCCGACGAAGATATGCATAAAAAAGATGGCTACGCCCTTTAGTATATAGGGTGTAGCCATCCCGACGTTTGGGTGTAGCCATCCGCCCCAGATGGCTACACCCTCCCACCTAAACTCCATCGACCTCTTGTTTCCGAATCAACCAACCGTTGATCTGCACGTCCACACTAATATAGTTTCCATTGCTATCCATGCCCTTAAAGAACAAAATGATACCATGCTTATCAGCACGATCCAGATATTCCTGCAGAGGTAAATCAGAATATTGCTGAAGCCTCAACGCGTTGAGATACTTATTCAGAGAGATGTCAAGAATCACATTGCCCGATGGCTTATGTGTAATAACCAATCTGTTTTCTTTGTCAGTCATCAGTCGCAATGTGTTCAGTTCGGCTATAGCTCCGGTTTCAGAATCGTTTTCGGTATGGTAAGTAGTATATTCTACTTTCTCGTCCGTTTCATCTCCCAAAAGGCCGTTTTCATGATCGTACCTTCCATTGGGTGAAACGATCCGAAAATCATAATCATCCACATCAATGTTGCTATCATCAAGCATTTGCATGATAATGCGAAATTTTTTCGTATTTTTCAGCAACGAGACAGTAGTGACATCATTATTATATTGCGGAGACACTTCTGCCTGCTTGCCATGCCATAGCAGATGGAGTTCCCTGTCGACCACTCCCCCACCACTCCGGGTTTTCAAGTTATTGACGCTGACCTCCAGATCCGCCAGTGTAGATACTCCGGGAGTGAGTGCAACCTTATCATACGACTCGCCGTACAATCCGGACCAAGCAACAAAAATATACTTCTTGCCTGACATGGATTGAGGTAAAGTCATCAGATAATCCGGTGCAAAAGCACCGAATTTTTCTTCAAGTTCTGTCACAAATACGCCTTTTTCATCGAATACATACAAGTTCATCTTGGTTGCCTGCTTATGAAACAGGTCTATGTATTCCAGGTTGTAGTCGTATACAAAGCGGACATAAGAATTGCAATCTTCATCCATCCCGTCTCTGACGCAGGAAGCACATAGCAGAAGGCAGCAACATGCAACCTGTATGTATCCGATAAATCTGTTCATAGCTACTTCAGTTTAGTTTAAATAAGAAAGAATTTATAAAAGTTCCTCTACATTCTGATTACGGATATACCACCGCATAATGTTGACATCTGCCGAGATCCAAGAGGTATCTTCATCATCCGGATCTGTTCCCGGAGGATTGATCACCGGCTGTCCCGGACCAATAATCTTATTGATGCTAAGTTGGTAAACGTTATTACGCACTACGCCATAACGTCCATATCCCATCAGTACGGGTACCATATTATTGGAGAAATGGCGAATCAGGACAGTATAATAGCACACTCCTTCATAGTAGAAATTAAGGCCACCCACCGAAAATGAAGCCGTAGGCGAGTTAAACGCATTCGGATTCCATGCCAGTACATCGTTGATAGCCTGTTCCAATCCGGCGTCACGCAATTCCTGAGGAATCAGGTTCCTGTCATTCACCATGTCTCTCATGGCTTCTACTCTGATAGCATTACCTTTGAAATAGTAGAAGCTGATGCCACCACTGTTACGAGTTGCCACCGATCCAAAGCCATTCGGTGTATAAGTACCACTGATCACTACGCGGGTAGTAACGTCATGGCGCTGTTCAACAGCTTCCATTGTATTTTCCAGAGTATAATCATAATCATCAAAATCCTTCGTCAACTCCGGAGTTCCGGACAGGTATTCAAATTGCCCGGCAGGATTTCCACCATTCCATGCACTGAATCCGGTAAAGTTCGGGTCCTCGGCATATCGTTCTTCCCTGTATCCGCTATTGAGCTGTTCCATTTCGCCCGGCACACCACCCGAATTAGCGATAAAAGTCATTTTACGCATCCAATAAGTATACTGGTTGGTTACATCCAGCCCCCATTTCAAATTATCAATCCGGTCTCCGTGCGGCACTACTTCAGGCACCCCACTAACAACCACTTTTGCTACTGCACGCTCTACTTCTACCCTCACCGGATTTTCCTCAGCCATCCGCTGATTATCCTTCAGTTCTACTTCAGGAACAAAAATAAGATCCTGATGATTGGTCATATAAAAGTTATTGTCTGCGGCAATACCATAAGGCTGTATCAACGACTCTTTTGTCATGTTGGCAGCACGTGATAAATAACTTCTGGGATTTCCTTGTTCGGTTATTTCCAGTAATTCGCCGGGAGGATTGATCAGAATAAGCAATTCATAGTCCTGCTTCACCACTTCACGCCCCACCGTCACAAAACGGCTCACTGTAGGAGTAGCCGAAGGCACGTCTTCTCCTCTGACTACATCTCCTCCGGTAAATTCATTCACTCCATCAGTAGATACATTCAGGTCCCAAGAGTATCGCACCGTATTATTCTTGGTTTCATACAGCACCATGCGTACATGATTTACCACCTGTTCTTCTGTACGTCCCGAGGTTGTCGGGTCGACTGCCACCCGGGTACCGGCCAACGAACCGGTAGATAAGCGCATGGAGAGAAACGCTTTCTCCGTTGGTTCTGGCACTTCTTTACCGGGACTGCCGCCAGGGTCAAAATTCTCTTCATCGCTACAAGATGCCATCATCATCATTCCGGCTCCGATTGCGAGGCCGAACATTAGTTTTTTCCATTCTACTTTCATAGTTCTACAATTGTTTAATTAATAAATACATTTATTGGTCACTCCTGGTTTTTTAGCCAAGCCGCTAACTGCCCCATATTGTATACTGCCGTTTGTATACCGGCATTTATTGCTTTCTCCAGATATTCTCCTCCTTTCCCATATTCCTGTTTCATCAGGTAGGCCACTCCTAAATTATTCCACGCTTCGGGCATATCCAGCTTTTGCAGACGAATAATAGCAGCATCTACAGCACCCTTCTCCAATTCGAGTGCCGCCGTATTAAGCTGTGCTATCGGATCATCGGGATAAATACGAGCAGCTATGTCGAACACTTCTTTAAACTCCTTGCTATCCTTGGGATAGGTATCGGCTACAAGAAACATCTCATTCAGACTGAGATACCGGGGTTTTGTTTTAATCAGTTCTTTTGCTTCATCTACATTGAAAGCACGTGCCACATAGGCAATAGTGTATTCGTTACGACGCAAAGGCGGATAATAGTCTTGCAATAGCATTCGGTAGGTAACGCCCCCATTCAAAGCTTGCAACCGATTCTTTCGCCGGGTAATATCAGTCTCCCCATCAATAAGAGCGAGTATAACCTCTTTATCATTCAGGCGAGAAACTGCGACTTCATTACGCAGACCTGTCCAGTCTTCTCCCTTCCAATCAACGGTTAACAAAGACCTGTCAACTCCCCCACGATTCCGCAAATAACCGACCAACGCCAATGCCCGATTTTCCGACAACTTCATGTTACGATTGTAATTGCCCTCAGGTGATGCATAGCCTGTAACCTTAAATTCCGTTACAGTCAGGTTGGAGTCATTATGTATCTCATGGACAATCCGATCTACTTCAGCAAGTACATTGGCATTATTCTTATAATTGCGTAACAAAACGTGTTTATCTACTTCGAAATTCAGACGGGCCGTATGCGTCTCGCTACGTTGCTTCAACGGTTCCACCGGTGGAGTTACATAGCTCAATTCATACCGGGGCGTAAACACTTCGTCAAATACCGATGTCATGACAATATGCTCATCCCGCCCGACAGCACAATCGGCACAACCGGTCACTTTTTCATAAAAAACAAATCTTGACTGCCGCATCCATTCATCATATGGTAACCTGAGATGGATATCCACCATCTGGGGCATTCCGTTTTTCCGTTTTTCGACAAGCATAGGAAGCGTATCAAAATCAGCAGAACCAAAAGCCAAAGCTCGTTTCAGGGCCCGATATCGCTTGGATCCGGCAATCACTACAGGAGCAAACTGTTTCTGTTCCCCGCCTCCGGCAGATTGCAGAATCGGTGTAAGTACAACCATTTGCTGACTACCCAACTTCACGGTTTCCAAATCAAGGGATACATCCAGATTCAACTCCCCTCCCTTCCGGACTACATGATGCTGTCCAAAAACGATATGACCTTGATAAGTATTTTGCGCTTGAATGCCCATGCTATAAAGGACAAAACCCAATATCAGAAAATAAAACCTTTTCATATCTTTCATTTTTAAAAAATTCAACTTAGCGAATAAAATAGACTAAAGAGACAGCTGCTTTAGTAGGACCTACATAATTTTTATGTCCACTCTTTATTTTAGGGCTACAGTTCACACAACGATATTTATCGTATACCCAATGAGCATATCCCACTCCGACCGAGGCTTCCAGGCTCCAACGCTTACTCAGCACCCACTGATGTCCCACACTGACGCCTCCTCCATAGAAATACCCTTCATAACGATGATCTTTGAGTGAAGGAAACATCTTAAAAGGCAAATGGATACCGGCCACGCTAAATTCACCCCCATGCAGGTGTAGTCCCCAGAAGGTCCCATTGAAACGTTCGCAGGTCCAGTAACGAAATTCCGGCTGTACCAGCCAATGCTTGAAACGCTTGTTCCCCCCCAACGTAAACGGATTGTAACCGCCATACAGATCGAGTGTGGTTTTCTTGCCCAGCCCTATCTCCAATGCCAGATTCGGTGTAGTGGTAGCATCATACAGAAGGTTGTTTTTCAGAGCGACATGCTGTGCACTTATAGCTACTGAAATCGATATTGCGGCTCCAAACAGAATTAGCTTTTTCATACTCGTTTCTTCTATTATATATACTGACTAAAAAACTTGCTCAAAATGAACATGACAAATATCGCGGAATTGTATCATTCCGGGAATTGTATTCATTTCTCTTATAGAAGAAAAAAGAATAATAAAAATTCTAATAATGAGGCTTTAATGAAATGAAGTTGCTAAATGTAAAAAAGGGAGGGGAAAGTTCTGCGTAGTTTCGCTTTCCGCAAACAAAACAGCAGTATGTTGCGATCCGGGCAAAAAGAAGGGGCAAAAAAACAGGCATAGATTCTACACAGAATATGCCCGTCAACGATGGGATATATGCTTGTAAAATCTATGCCTGCAAGATTAATTTAACGGGCAGGCTTCTTATCAACATTTCCCGCCTGGTCCTCTTCAGGAATACTAAAGTCGCGGTTGGCAAACAGATCAGCCAGACCTGATATTTGCTTTAAGCGCAACAACTCATCCCGATCCATACCAATATTCTTCATTATCCATTGGTCGGACATGCCTGCTTTATCCAGTTCGGCAACAATGTGACACATCAATTCTATATTGTGTGTACCCCGGGCACGATTATGGCGGATAGTGGAACTCATACGATTGGAAAGATCTTTGTCGATCACCACTACAGGCAACATCCCATTTTCTCTCTGAAAGATACGTTTGGAGGTCTTCAGCACAGAATAACGATGGAAACCATCGACAAGGATATAAATATCCTTCTCCTTATCATAATAACAAACGCAAGGCATAGTGAACCCATCCTCCCAGATAGAAAGTTCAAGGAGCTTCATTTCCGGAGGAGCCACTATATTGGGATTGTAATCATTGGCCTGTACTTTTTCAACCGGAACCGCAATTACATTATATACCGGACTTTTCTTTATACTCATTGCAATATGTTTTTATATTGTTCGATTACTTGATTTCGTTTACTCATCTCCTCTTTCGTCGGAGAGAATCCCATATACTTGCAAGCATGATCATTTTTCAAGATACAGATACACATACGCTTGTAAGTGGGAATTTCCCTGAATTCCGGAATATCGACATCATCCTGATATTCCATACGAACCGGTTTCTTGTTCGTTTTATAGTTGGAGCTATCCATAACGATAATAGGCACTTTTGCCGCATTCAGTCTACGAATTGTTTCGTCACTCAGACATCCTCCTTTTGTACGCCAAAACTGAACGCTGACCTGCAACTTACGAAGATATCCGTTTCGGGTTCGATCGGGTAAAGTGGAAAGCAGGAAATACATAAATTCCCGCCAGGTATATCCTTCCGGAAGTTTGATGGACTGCCATCCCATCGCATGAGTTCCTCCATACATACTCGTAAAATTGACCCCATTGACACGGCCTATCATTTTCCCCCATGTATTCGGATCAATAGCACGATAAAGTGCCAGGCTCTCTTGCGCCTCACCTATGAACGGACTGGCTACACGCTGACGCTCCAGATTAACTCCTGCCCAGTAATAATAATCATATAGTTTATTGTAATCCCACTTAAATTTCCCGTTAGCTGTCCATACATCCGTTGTCTTCCAGTCATATATAGGGTACGCATTAAAGATGTCGTTTCCCACCTTTGAGGTCCATCGATAGCGATGATACATCTGATATTTACGATTGAGATAGATACAACGCCAACGATTGAAACTTTCTTGTGTACGGATACCAATCAGGCAACAAGTACGCACGGCATCCTTTTTAGTATGCAGCCAAGAGGCAAAACGCATCTGGAACTCATAGTCCCACATCTGTATATTATAAAAAGGAAAGTCTTCCTTCGTCATGGCATTCTCAGGCATCGGACGTACCCACAATTCCTTTTTGCTGTCCTCCCACGGACGCCAGAAAGACTGATACATGGATGTACAGGTTGCTACCCGGAACGGTACACAGACACGATATACTTCCAGAATATCCTTATTTTCCTCCAACATACGGGCAATGTAATCAATTGTCATTTTATATTGTATCTCATAATCCATATGGAAAACCCCGAGTTTTATTTTCAGGTTATTCTTACGGATATAATCAATACATAAACTCAATAACACCCCGCTGTCTTTACCTCCCGAAAAGGAAAGATAGACATTATCAAACTCATTGAAAATGATACGCAAACGTTCCTGCGCTAACTCATATACATTTTTAGGGGTAGTTGCTGTTTTAATCATCATTCATCTTTTTGCATTTTTACATAACGTTTCCATGCCTTATCTACTATAAACCCATGTTTTTCAAACACTGCCTGATGCTCGACCATGACAACGGCACACAACCGTACTTCCGAGCCGATTGCCTCCAAGGTGGTGGTAATTAATAAAGAGAGTGTTTCACGGTTATCATCACAGACATAATAGTTATTGATAACACAACCGCTTCTCCTCCGCTCCACCGGCATGAAGCCAACAACAGACTTTTTATCTACAGCAATGAACCACACATAGTGTTCAGTCGTTTTAAAAGGATAATTATTATTTGCACTCAAAACATCCGGATTCATCACTAACGGAGCTATAAGTTGGTATAAGCGTTTTTCTGTTCCTTGCACTTGTATTGTTTGTATCATGGTATCAAAGCCCTTTTGGTATATAATCTATGCAAATCGCAAAAATAGATAAAAAATGAAAGCAAAATGCAGATATAACTATAAAAAACCAAAAAGAAAAAAGATGGCACGATTATAAAACATTGTGTCTTTTTAATATAAAACTTCCCGCTTTCCTTTTTTGTTCTTATATAATTATTAAAATAAGAAATAGCTTGACTATGAAATTATTACATATAAAACGACACACCACTTGCCTCAATTATGTATCTGATTACAACATATGCTTTATTCACCAAAGACTCTTTTCAGGAGGCGATTTTAAAGTAGATAATCATCATCACTCGTGCATTTTATTTCTTTTAAAAGGAGAACTCCTGACATCTTGCAGTGAGTTCCACAATCAACAAGTTGCTGAAGGAAACATGATTCTCTTTCCCCAAAACGACCCGAATAAAAGCAAGAGCATGACAGAGACAGAATTTGTATTGCTATTCTTTGACAACCAGATAAATCTTTATAATAAGACGTCTATCGAATCGCTTACCATTCACTCTGAATACGAAAATACTTATTTCTACTCCTTACCTATCTATCCCCCATTGCGACATGTGTTGGACAGTATTTGCTACTATCTAAAACAGAAGGTTCAGTGTAGCCATATACACGAATTAAAACAAAAAGAGGTATTCATGGCATTCGGAACATTCTACAACCAGACAGAAATGGCACATTTCCTGATGCCTATCATAGGACGAGATCTAAACTTCAAGAGTTTCGTACTCGCAAATTACAGACAAGTACGAAACATCAAACAGTTTGCACAACTATATCATTGCTCCGAGCGCTCTTTCAACCGTAAATTTAAAAGTTGTTTTCATGATACTCCCTATAATTGGATTCTCACCCAAAAAACACGCCACATCAAAGGGCAATTAGCCAATCGCGATATACCCATCAGTGAGATAGCCCGAACTTTTCACTTTGCCTCACCCTCACATTTCACCACCTATTGCAAAAAAAAGCTTGGAATCACTCCAAGTGAATTCAGAGAAAAAATTGCAGAATAAGAAGTCCTGACCCGAAAAATGGAAAAAATAGAATTTGTATTGCGACGGGAACAAAATAACAGAAATGGCATTTATCTGAACTACGTCAACGGCTACTGGTATACTTATGAATGGTCGGCTTTCTTGTTATGCATGCTCTTCCCGGAAATCGAAGTAAGAAAACTCTTTGGAGTGCAGCCTGAAGAGAGTTACGCCATAGCACGAGTAAAAAAAACAATTATAAAAAAGCTTGAAAAGAAATATCCGACATCCGTGATGGATGACTCTATCAAAATTTTGCTTCCTCCTTTCAACGAAGATGAAAATATCTTCCTGAATTGGAAAGCATTACTCCCTCCGTAAAATCGACTATCACAGCATCTCACTAAGAAAGGCACTGCAGAACCATATATTGAATATTCAAATATTAGGTGGAAAATTCTTATTTTATAGTTAGTCCCCCCTTATAAATCATTTATCGATATTTAATACGGTTGTATGTTTAATTTCACTCAAAACAAATGAACTCTGCATTTTAATGATACCGTGTACCTTAGTCAGTTTCTCAAAAACAAATTGATTATAAGCATCCAAATCTTTTAAAACTACTTTAATGAAGAAGTCGTAAATACCACCGGTAGAATAACATTCCATGATTTCATCTATATTCTTTATCTCTTCTTGAAAACGTTTAATATGTTCGTCATCATGAACTGCCAGAGAGACATTACAAAAGACAATTAACGGCAGTCCTATCTTCTTATTATCTACCAAAGCAACATACCCTTTTATATAGCCATCATTTTCCAGCCGTTTGATGCGTTCGTATATCGGAGTTTTGGAAATATGAAGCTTCTCGGAAAGCTCCTTAGTGTTTACCTTAGCGTCTTTCTGTAATACCTGAAGTATTTCAATGTCGGTTTTGTCTAATTGCCCCATAGTCTTTTTTCCTATTTTAAATGGTTTAAGTTCTCCTTTTCAGGAAAATAGAATAGAAAAACAAGCGAATATAGGAATAATATCGTATTTTAAGCCGACATATAGGAAAATAATCCATTATAGATAACTTTGCAAGCACAAAAGCAATATAAATATATGGAAACAAAGAATCTTTCAAGTGCCACACACAAATGTGTTTTAGTGATTGATAACGCCCAACCTACGGGCATAGTAGCTAACATTGCCAGTGTCTTGTCCATGACACTTGGGTGTAAAGTCAATAACATTGTGAGTCATGATGTATACGATAAACAAGGCGAAAAACATTTAGGCATAACCCAACTCCCAATTCCTATACTTGGAGCTTCGCAAGAAAAGATAAAAGAAATCCGTAAGCTCTTCAATTCTTTAAAAATAGAAGAGCTGGTATTAGTCGATTTTTCTACTATTGCTCAACAATCTAAAACTTATGATGAATACGAACGGGAAATGTATAGTGCCAATGAAGCAGACCTGCACTACATTGGCATTGGAATTTGTGCCGAGAAGAAAATTATAAATAAAGTAACCGGCTGTTTAAGCCTGATCAGATAAAATGTATAAAAATAAGAATATACTATACCCTATTATCGCTCTATTGACGGTTGTTATACAGGGTACCATTTTTGTCTCTGCCAAAGTATTAATCAATGAAAGATTACCACTGGTAGAGATTCTATTATGCCGTTTTATTTTAGCTTATTCATGTATATGGATAATATCACACGGAAAACTTTGGGCTAATTGCCCGAAGGATGAATTACTTCTTTTCCTTACGGGATTATGCGGAGGTTCTCTGTATTTTATTGCAGAGAACACAGTTTTGGGAATAACACCAGCTTCCAATTTATGCCCGGAACATTGCAACACAACAGAAAGAATCAGAATCATTTGAAAAAAACGAAATAGTCCAAACTATTTGGCATATTCTACTATGCCATAAAAAACAATCGTTATATTTGCTTACGAAACAGGCATCCAATTTGGATATACGTTCGTTGGTCGATGTTGAAACATTCGAAGGAATATTGAATTTTCAATACAAATTAAATCTTAAAACATTATATAAAGATTACATAAAAGCTATTGAATATTATCTAAACCATGACGAATTCCTGAATAAATAAAAGTTGAACTTATGAGAAAGCGATTGTATTCACTTGTCGTACCATTGATATTGGTAGCATGCAGTCAAAAAGTTGAATTGGGTAGTACCGGAATGTATCCGAACTATCAAGTTGGTGAAATGGTTAGTCTTATTCCGGTGGACTCCCTGACTTATGGAGATGTGATTGCATATTATTCATATATACCCGGCTTTCAGGAGAGGGCATTTAAACGAATTGTCGGACTTCCTGGTGACACTATCCGTTTTCAGGATCAGCAATGTATCATTAACGGCAAGAAGTGCGAATGGGAATTTATACGAAAGCTTTTCTATGAAGATGATGAATGTGAAGAGTATTGTGAACGTCTGCCCAACGGCATAAAGGTAAATATCTGTAAAAGCGTTGTACCCATAGATTCGACAACGGCTACCACGTCTGCGATTGTTGTTCCGGCGGGCAGCTACTTCGTTGCAGGGGATTACAGAAGTGGCTCAATTGACAGCCGTTCGCAAGGATGCATAGCTGCGGATTCAATTATCGGGAAAAGTGCAAAAAGAAAATGAATATCTGAGGATATCCCCGATTTATCATACCACAAAACAATGAATAGCAAGAACTTCAAATAGGTTAAAGTTGATATCACTCAAACGCAACGAATTTTTTGTATACCTAAAGCCCATTGTTCAACGATACAGATGAACTAAAAGAGGGTGTGTCGAAACTCACCACAGAGGACACAGAGTAACATAGAGTGATTTTTAAGTTATTGATTATCAACATTCTTATTCTGTGATAATCTGTGTAATCTGTGGTAAAAAGAGTTTTGACACAGCCCCGGATATATACAGCTCCTATTAAAACATGGAACATTTACTATTTCGCTTCTCTTCCGCTTTGATCCGGGTTTCGCTCTATATAGTATTTGATTCTTTCAGACCAGGGTTTATCTTCAAGTGGAAACACATTAGAGCGTTCCGCCCATTTATTCCACTTAGCCTCCAGCTTTTTCACTTCTTTCGGATATTGAGCGGACAGATCTTTTGTTTCAAATGGATCCGTCTTTAAATCAATTAGTTCCCATGGTTCATTCTGGCTGCCACGTACCAGTTTCCAATGATCGGAAATAATAGCGCAGGAACTTTGGTGTTCAAAGTATAATTCTCTGGGCTTTATTTTTTTCCCATTGATTGAAGGAAGTAAGCTTTTACCTGGCAAATTATCTTTGAAATCCGAAGGGTAAGTGGCTGTGGCAAGATCTATACAAGTAGGCAGTATATCAATAATATGAGCCGGTTGTCTGCAAATCTGACCTCTCATCTTATTTTTTTCAGCATCTCCATAGGATAAGATAAAAGGTGTACTTGTACCTCCCTGAAAACATTGTGACTTATAACTTCTATAAGGGGTGTTACTCAAGTCAGCCATAAGCTGTCCCAAATATCCGCCTTCTTTTGTTGCGCCATTATCACTTAAAAAGATAAATACGGTATTATCCAGCATCCCTTTTTGCCTGATTGTTTCCACCAATTCACCAATTCCGCTATCCACGATTTCAATCATAGCAGCATAAGTAGCCATATCGGTAATCCATTGTTCCTGTTGTTTTCGTGTGAGTGTTTCCCAAGAAGGACATTTTCCACCAAACTCTTTTTGGAAGACGGGATAATCCATTTCGTCCGGAATGAACTTCAACTTCTTTAATCTGTCGAAACGTTGCTTGCGCAGCACGTCATATCCCACCTTATACCGATTTATGCATTTACCCACGCGATCAGCAGGAGCCTGAAGAGGCAAGTGAGGAGCATAATGAGCCACGTACATAAACATTGGTTTGCCTGCAGGATGTTGTTTGACAAAACTTACTGCCGAATCGGTGATGGCAGTGGTGTAATAATAATCATCGGGGAATTCTGTAATTCGGGTCAGATTACTGTATACGGGAGTCGGTTTATAATAATTCCCTCCTCCGCTCAGGCAACCGTAATATTTGTCAAAACCTCTCTGGGCCGGATAGCTGCCGTTAGGAGCATCAAAAGCTCCATCTACTGTAACGTGCCATTTGCCGCTCATATAAGTGCTGTAACCATTCGCCTTCATCACTTCGGCAATAGTAGGGATGTTTTTCGTAATCTGTCCTCTGTATCCGGGGCGATGTTCATCTACTGCCGTCATCCATCCCATGCCCGCCTCATGCTGGTAGTGCCCTGTCAGCAAAGCAGCACGGCTGGGGCAACTTCTTCCTGTATTCTTGAACAGGCTGAAGCGAACACCGTTTTCTGCAAGACTGTCGATGTTTGGGGTCTGGATTTCACTTCCGTAACAACCCAGGTCGGAAAAGCCCATGTCGTCACATAAAATCAATACAATGTTAGGAGGAGTATTTGTCTGGGCCTTTATACAGGTAAGCCCGACTCCTAACAAGAATGAAGTATACAATACTCTGTTCATATGATTATAATTTAAAATTGAAATAAATATGTGTTTATTCTATCCACAGCAAGCCGGGGTGATTATTCAAAGTCACTCTGCTGTTTTTCTACCTCTTTTAGTTTCAGGCGGCTTAATTCCTGTTGCAGATCAAGGACACGCTTTTTACAATCAGAAGAGACAGTAATTGCTTTTTCGTTGTTACGCCCGTCTGTTGATTGGGCTTGTGCCAGTTCCTCTTTGTCCGCTATCAGAGTATGCTCTGAAGGAAAAGTGGAAATAATCAATTCTGCCGGAACGGGAGTCTGTTTGCCTTGCCATACCACCGATGCGCGAATTTTGATTTCTCCGGGTGTAGTAGTTGACCTTACCAGCACCGGGGCAGTTCCCCAAAGTACCGGACGGGGATTGGTAAATGTCGCTTCATCGGCAACGAGCTGCCCCTGTCCTTCAATCTCAAATTTGACTTCGTAGTTATTCAAACGTTTGATATTCCCGTTTTCATCTGCGATGGCGGCTATGATTGTCACTATGTCTGAACCGTCCGCTTTCATCTGTACTTTCTCATCGTCCGCCCAAAGCAATAATTTCACGGGACGACGGGCAGGCGTTACTTTATGTGTCACAACCACCTTTCCGTTCATTATTCCTTCCGCCAGGAGATAAGAATCCGCCTGTTTGTTTTGTCGTGCCAACTTTTTGTCGTGCATGACATCAAAGACATCCTTAAACATGATAACCGGTGAAGGCATTCCGGCTTCATTCGCCGACTTATGGTAAGTATATCGCTTGCCTCCCTTACAATAGGTAAGGCGAACTTCATCGCAGTTGCTATATACTGTCACATCTTTTGGGGAGAAAGGAGTCATCGCATTGGCTATGTAAACCATCGGTCCGTTATCGGCTATCAGTTCTTTGTTGGGTTCGGCAGGACGCTGGGAACAGAACATATAATAAGATAGCTTGGGTTGCCGGAAAGCATCCATGATTCCTCCGTAGAACGGATCGGGATGATAGCCTCTCTGGTGGTCGAAGGAGTGCCAGAGGCAACCACCCATATGTTGTCTGGGAGTCCTGTACAGTATATCATAACTTGTAAGCCGATAATCATTCTTGGCATATCCCTGTGCCTGAATCAGCATAGGCACTTCTCCCCAGCTGCGGTTGACCCGGCTCGGTGAGTTATGAGAGTTCCAGTCGTCCACATTATCTCCCCATTCGCGGGTGAAATAACTGATTTTAGGGTCTAAATCTTTGGAATTAAAGGCTCCGCCGCCACCGTTTATCGGGTGGGTAAATTGGACGGAGAAATATTCATGTCCGCGTGCCGTCGCATCACATCCGGCATAACAATACGGATATGGATATTCTTCTTTGAGAACATCTACTACCTTCTTGGCGAAATCCACCGGATACCAGGTTTCATTCAGAACCGGTTCCCACATCCATACGCAAGGATGATTACGGTCCCGGCGAATCATATTGCGGATATCACTGAATACTCTCCGGGCAAAGATCGGCTTGTCATTCCAAAACTGCCACCCCGGTGTATTGACAATCACAAAGAGTCCTAATTCATCGCAAGCATCCATAAATGCCGGATCTTGCGGATAATGGGCATTCCGGATAACACGTAATCCGGCATCACGCAACTTTTTCGCATCGCGCCAATGCAGACTGTTGGGCAGGGCATTGCCTATTACAGCATAATCCTGATGACGATTGGCTCCTATCAGAGGATACGGATACGGCTTTCCATTCAACCAGAAGCCATCTTTTCCCTTGAATTCAATGCTGCGGATACCAATACGGCGGCAATATCCGTCAATGATGTTATCGGCTTTGTCTTTCACATAAATGTGCAGTTTGTAAAGGTAGGGAGTGTCGGGTGACCAGAGGTGAGGCTTTTCGACAGTTGCTTTACAGGAAAACTGTCTGGCAATCCCGTTACTCACTGACAAGCCGGTTTCTTTGGTAAGAATGCATTTGTTATCTCGATCATAGAGTTCATATGTTATTTTTCCGCCAAAAGATTTTCCGGAGTTGTTGCGTATATGGGTGTCCAATTTCAACTGTGCAGACAACTCGGACACTTTGTCGAAGGAGACAAACAGCCCGCCTCCGGCAGCCTCGTCTTCATAATTGGGATCGGTAATAAATACCTGGTTGTGGACTATCATCCAGCAGTCGCGGTAAATTCCTCCAAAATAAGCAAAATCCAATGCGTCCTGTGGTTTTCCGGGAGGATAATCGGGATCATCACCATTGTCCGCCCATACGGCAATTACATTATCTTCTCCGTATTTCAGGTATGGAGTGACATCAACGATTACAGGCAGATAACCACCGAAATGTTCCTTCAGCAACTTTCCGTTCACCCATATTCTGGACTTTCCCATAATAGCTTCGAAATGGAGGAATTGCTGTTTGCCCCTCCAACACGGTTCGGGAGTAAAATGTTTCCGATACCAGACCTCACCCTGATAATTGACGCATCCGCTGGCCTCAGTGGGGAGATACTCTATGCCATCCGGCAATGATACGATATTCCAGGCCTTGTCATTGAATCCCGGCCGTTCCGCTCCTTCGATATTTCCTTTATGAAGTCTCCAGGCGGGATTCATACTATACACCGCACGTCCTGTGTTGGGAAGTGAATAAAAGCCGGCAGTGGAATAAGATGGCTGGTAGCCGTCTGCATAAATACCTGTTGCTTCGGTCAACATCAGACAGATAAGCACAATTTTCCAAAAGATTAAAGAAAATCTCATAATTCTTCTATTTTACTAAATTAGGTATTTTTCTGTATATCAACGATAGACTATTTTACTTTCTCATAGAACTTCATCCGGCCAAGGCACTAATTTTCCAGTACTTTTAAATCTCGGACGCTGAGCTTTATTCTTTCTTAAATATTTACCTAATTCATCAGATAACCTTTTCACTATACCGGGATGACTTTGTACGAGATTCTGTTTTTCTGAAAGATCATTGGCTATGTTGAAGAGTTCTTTCTTTTGCGTACCATAGTAGTAGATCAACTTCCAGTCGCCTTTACGGATAGTACAACTGGCTCCGAACCCGGGCCCTTCTTCCCCCCATCCATTGGGGAAATTCCAGAAAAGGGCCCGATTTTTAGAGGTATCCTTTTTACCGGTCAGCAACGGGATAAAGCTGATTCCATCCACACGCTGTACCGTATGGTAACGTTTGATTTTTGCCATTCCAAGAATAGTAGGAAAAAAATCCTCTATAATTACATATTTGTCACATTCAGTCTGCGGTTGAGTTACACCAGGCCAATAGACCATCATCGGTTCGCGGATTCCCCCTTCATGGGCCGATCCTTTTCCACTACTGAGCGGAGCATTTTGTACATACAAAGGCGTGTGCCAGTAAGGCTCCGACGCCAGTCCTCCATTATCCGACATAAAAAGTATGATTGTATTATCCATCAGGTCATTCTTTTCCAGATAATCCATCAGATCCCCAAGGCTTTTGTCCATTCCTTCAATGAGTCCCGCATAAGCAGCATCATTATCTGATAGTCCTTTCTCCTTATACTTCTTATAAAACCGCTTATCTTTTTCCAGTGGCACATGAATGGCATAATGTGCCATGTACAGGAAAAACGGTTGGTTTTCCTGCTTCACTTTATCGAGTGCCCTGACCGCTTCCAAGGTAAGTGCCTCAGTCAGAAAAATATCTTTCCCGCGATACTCTTCAAGGCCGGGAGTAGCAAATTTCGATGGCGCATGGCCTTCATAGGCATTTCCGAAATGTGTAAGTCCCTGATAAGTGCCGGGAGCCCCGGGAGCTCCACCGGCAATATTAACATCAAACCCCATATTCAGCGGATTTTCACCAGGTGTTGAACGTGCGGCAAAATGTGCTTTACCACAATGTATGGTATAATATCCATTGTCTTTTAATAACTGTGCCAGCGAAGTCGCATAGGTACAATGCTCAATCTTGTCCTGTTGACAGAATCCGTTTACATTCCATTGTGGATAGATGAGTTTGTCACTTGGAGCATCATTGGAAGCATTTCTCTCCAGGGTCCAATTGGTGACTTTGTGGCAGGTACTGTTCATACCTGTGAATAAGCTTACTCGACTGGGCGAACTGATGCTATTGGCATATGCCTGTGTGAACTTCATACCTTTCCGGGCAAGACGTTCCATGTTGGGTGTCTCGTAACGTTCATTAAAAGGTGTCTTCTGATTCCAAAAAGGTACGGAAGTATCCTGCCACCCCATATCATCTACCAGAAAAAGAAGGATATTGGGACGCTTGTCCACTTTTATGCCTCCTGCATACATATTACCCGCAAGACATAACAAAAATAAGGAAGCAATTCTTTCCATTTTTAGTTTGTTGTTAAAGAAGAAGTATTGCAAAAGCCTTCTCCCCCCACTATTTTTTCTCAGGAAGAAAGAGTGGCTACCCAAAGAGCGGTGTTAGGAATATACAATAGTGGCAATTGGTATTTTTACCTACCACCCAGGCTCTTGCAATAACTTCTTTCAAATTGAAATTCTATATGTTTTACTTTACACCAATCGGTCCTTCATTAGCTACAGTAGGCCATCCCGGATTCTGGTAAATAACAGAAGTACTGGGATCATTAGGATCTGAAGCAGTGATTCTGAAATGCGTAATAGCAATCGGATTCAGATAATGTGCTTCACACCAGGAGTATCCGGCATCATACATCAGATTATTTGTTTTAGTAGCCCGATAAGGACATAGATACTTACCACTACTGGCATAGCTTGAAACATTAGAATTCGGTTCGCCTTCCTGTACCAAAAGATTCTTCCCGTCCTTCATATACATATCCTTCAAATCGGATTCCCACAGATTGACACCTTCAATAATGTAACCCTTAACCTGATCCAAGGCTCTCCACCGTTTTAAGTCCATCATACGAAGACCTTCCGCCATGAGTTCGCAACGCCGTTCACGACGTATATTATACAATAAAGAAGAAACTTCTTTTCCTGCCGAATATACCGCCCAGTCTCTCTCTCTGGAAAGGTCCGTATTATTCACTGTCACCGTATAATCTCTCGGCAACCCGGCCCTTTCGCGAAGATCCCCCCAGTAGCCGGCCGCTTCTGAACCGATAGATGTACCGTTATGTTCCATACAATCGGCTTCAATATAATTCAGATACGCCTCGGCTACACGATATACCGGACAACCTTCGATCGCTGTATTGCCATCACGATACCAATGATCGGAAAGCCCTTTGCGAACCTGATAGCCCGTCACACATTTTAATTCTGTTATATCCAAAAGATTCGGAGCTTCCGGTAGTAAATCGGGAGTACCATTCATGATAGTCGGGCTGAGTGTTTCACCAGGAGTCATCATGAAAAGTTGCAGACGCAAATCTCTGTTTTTACGTACATTCCGTAATGCCCCATCCCCTTTATATTCATCGCTTGCATAGATCGGCTTGCCGTCACGACAAAGGAAGCTCTCCACATAATTCCGCGTATATCCTGTATTTCCTCCCACTCGAATATAATAAGGAGCCGAATGCATGATTTTATACTCAAGGAGATTGTATTGACGCCACATTAATATTTCTGAATATCCTTCCAGGTTATCTGCGGAAAATTGGGCAAAATAAGGATTGCTCATTTTATATACGTCTTCATCTGTCTTAACTATTTCATCCGTACAGTCTTTTGCTGTATTCTGTACCAAAGCCGCATTCCCGATTACTTCCTTAGCTGCGGCCTTAGCCTCCTTCAGAAAAAATGCAATTTCTGTATCGATATTAAAACCCGTTATATCCTCCGCCTTTCCCGGCCACCCCGGGCCACCCGGAACTAAAGCCGTACCTTTATGATATGTCAGCCAGGAGGCTTCAAATAAGGCAGCTCTCGATTTCAATAATAAAGCCGCATTTTGGGTTATACGATTCTTTCCACCTGTAATATTATTGCTCAGCATACCGATGGCATTATCCAAATCTTGCAAAATAAAACGAGCGACTTTGTAGCGGGGCTCCCGTTTACTGGCTGCAACTAAAGCCTCGCTTTCGTCCGGCAATGTTTTTGTTATGATAGGAAAATCACCGAAGGTCTGTAATTTAGATAAATAATTTTTAGCACGTAAAAAATACATTTCGCCAATATAATGTTTGATATTGGCTTCCGTACCTTCTATTTCTCCTTTTTCAAAACGGGGTATCACTGTTTCAAGAAAATAATTTGCTTCACGAATAGGCCCAAAATACCAAGGGTCATTATTACTGGGATCACTGTAAGCTTCCGGCACTTTCCATTGACCGGGAATCCACTTATTATCATAACTGGTAGCAGCCTGATTATCGGTTGCATTATCATTTCTCCAAATACCTGCATTGTATCCGCCGTGAGTCGTGAAATTGTAGTGCTTTACAGCATAGGCAGCCAAGTCACTTTCATTGAAGAAGAAGTTGTCCGGAGTCACACTATCCAAAGGTTCCTTATCCAAGAAATCATTGCAAGAAGAAAGAATAAAACTTCCTCCTGCCAACAAAAACAAATATTGAATTATCTTTTTCATACGTCATCAATTAAAAATTAACACTAAATCCTGTGGAGAAAGTACGAGACAACGGATAGGTCTTTCCTGAAGTATATGAATTTGATCCGTATCCGGTACCGATTGTTTCCGGGTCAAAGCCTTGCGGCAATCCCGTAAGTGTAAACAGGTTTTCTCCTGAGAAGAATATTCGCAGATTGGAAATACCCATTTTAGACGTTATCCGTGCAGGGATAGTATAGCCGATCTGCAGATTTTTCAGCCGTACATAAGCGGCATTTTGCAAATAACGAGTCTGCGCCTGTTGGTTTTTAGCATAATTGACAGACAGCGGCCTGGGGAAATAAGCATTTGTATTAGGACTCCAAAAATCATCGCCTTCACGAAAAAAATCAAGATGAGGAGTAAAGCATGCTGATTGCCATATGTCACCTGTAGCTCCCCAGAACATATTATCACCTAACCATGCGTCACGTTTTGCTACCCCCTGGAAGAACAAACGCGCATCGAAACCTTTCCAGGATGCATTCAAATCCAGACCGAATTTGAACCGAGGAGAACTGTTACCGATAATCTTCCTGTCTCCCGGGTCATTGAGAGTGGCACCGGAGGTAATTTTACCATCGCCATTCAAATCCCGGTACATGATATCACCCGCACCCCATTTGGTGCCTAAAGCATCCTGTCCGCCATTGGGCAGTGAAGCAAGATGGGCGTCCATTTCTTCCTGGCTCTTGGCTATGCCGATGGTTTCAAATCCCCATATATTACCGCTATATTCACCTGCATACCAAGTGTCGATTTTACCCGTCTTATTAGGATACCTCAAAATCTTCTGGCGGTCATCCGAAAGTAACAGGTGGACTCCATAATTAAATCCTCTGATTTGATCTCTCCATCCCAAATCCAGTTCAAAACCGGTAGACTGCATATCGGCATTGTTCACTTTAGGAACATTCGTTCCCAAAGTGACAGGAAGTTCGGGAGCCGGCCCCACCATATTAATGGTTTTCCGGTTGAACCAGTCAAGGCTTACAGTCAAGCGGTTGCTCAACAATCCCAAATCGAAACCAATATTCCATGACCGCATGGTTTCCCAGCCTAATAACGCCGAGATCAAATCCGGTGCATTCGCTGTGTTGGGACGCTTGTTTTCAATCAGCCAATTAGAGTTAGGATCTTCAGCAACAAACTTCATCAACTGGATATACGGATATAGATTTGTCGTATTCTGATTGCCAAGCTCTCCCCAAGAGCCACGGACTTTCAAATTATTGATAACATCGTTATAAGGTTCCATAAATGCCTCACGCGCCACATTCCATCCGGCAGAGAACGAGGGAAACAAGTTCCAGCGCTTATTCCTTGCAAAACGTGAAGTTCCGTCATAACGAAGATTCATCTCGAACAGATAACGTTCTTTATAATCGTAATTGACTCGACCGAAAAAGCCGGCTGTAGCCCAATGAGTCAGTTGAGACTTGTCAATAGTAGGTTTTCCCGTGGCAGCATTTATATTAGGGACGGATTCTGATATCAAATCCTGCTTCGTAGCCTTAAGCTGTCTCCATTTGCTCATTTCAGCTTGAAATCCTGCCATCACTTTCACATGATGTGCCTCAGCAAAAGTTCTGCTATAGTCACTATAAACATTTGTGTTAAAATAATTGGTACGTTCAGCATTTTCTGTAACTTTCGATGTTTGCCAGGTATCACCCAAATAAGGCTCACCGGCTACATTCATTTGTGTAACCTTTAAAGAAGCCGTATGGGAAAAGTTATCGATCGTTTTATAATTAATCTCCCCGAAAATTTTCCAGTTCTTGACAGGCTCCACTACTACCTGGAATTGTTGGTATAGCCAGTCAGTCTGAGAATCATTGTCACCTCCGTAGAGAATAGGCCGGATGATCGTGTTTCCCATTGGATATCCATTAGGATCTACAGTAGGCTCCATCGGCCAACGTTTGGAAATATTCTGATAAAGAGTATTATCGGTCATAGCAGTAGGCTTGGAATAATCCTTTCTCATGTATTTCATACTATAATTCATATGAAGCCAGGGAAAAAGTTCTACATTAATCTTTCCTGTCACCGAGTAACGCTGCAATTGATCACGACGGATAGCCATCATGCCTTCCTGCCCCATGTAATTTCCCGAAAAATAATACTGTATTTTCTCCGTTCCGCCACTAACACTCAGCGAATGCTCCTGTGAAAATGCCGTTCCTCCGAATACTACATCATACCAATCCGTATCCGTATTGCCGATCCAGTCCCAAATAGTAGGGGTATTCCTATTAGGCTGAGTAGTAGTGGTAATCACTCCCGATGCATAATCTTTGATAGCTTGAAGGCGGGTATCATCAAACTGTACTGCCGTTACACCGTCATTCCGCTGCATAGTATTGAAATACATAGCATATGTGTATGCATCTGCCACATGCGGCAGATTGATAGCCTGCGACCAACGAAAACTGTTATTGTAATTAACGGTTGCCTTCCCGGCTTTTCCTTTCTTAGTTGTTATCAACACTACCCCGAAAGGTGCACGCGAACCATAGATAGATGAGGCGGCAGCGTCTTTCAGAACTGATATGCTTTCAATATCATTCGGATTCAGCATATTCATATTTCCTTCCATACCATCGATCAGGATTAACGGAGCCGCATTGGAACCAGCGCCGATAGTACCTGTTCCACGAATATTGACCTTCATGTCCGCACCTATCTCACCGCCATTGCCATCGGAAGCATAGGAAAAATTCATTCCCGGAACCAATCCCTGTAAAGCCTGGCTTACGTTGGAAACCGGACGCGACAATAATTCATCAGCATTTACCGTAGATACAGAACCGGTCAGATTCACTTTCTTTTGTGTACCGAAACCTACGACCACGACTTCATCCAATGTTTGCATATCCTCTTTCAGAATAATCGACAAAACCTTGTCACCTTGCGCCTTCACAGTCTGAGATACATAACCTACATAAGAAACTGTGATAGTAGTGTTAGGCGAAGAGACATCCAGAGTGAAATTTCCGTTCAGATCTGTTATCACGCCGTTTTTAGTGCTATTCTCCATAACAGTAGCTCCAATCACCGGATCGCCGGATATGTCCGTCACCTTTCCCTTTATATGTATTGTCTGTTTTACGGAAGATGTATCCGGTATCTTCGTGGACAATATTATTTTCTTGTTATTTATAACATATTTTACATTAGTATTTTTAAACACCTCATTCAATATAGTAAAGATGTTATTGTACCCGGTTGATATTGATACCCGGCGGTTAATATCAACATGACTATCATTATAAAAAAAACTAAATTCAGATTGTGACTCAATTTGGGAAAGTACTTCTTTTACAGTCTGATTTTTTGCTTCCACATTGATTATAGTGCGTTGGGCATAACTGTCGCTGGCACATAGTAAACCAACAAAACAAAAAGAAAACACAAAAAGCAATTTCATAGTTAATGGAAAATTTTTCCAAACGGCAGGCATGGGATTATCCGCCCATAATTGTTGGACATAGTTGTTTTTCTTCATATCTTTGCATGAATTAAAGTTAAGAAATAATTTATTCTGTTTGCGCGCAAACAGTTTAAAGGCTTTCACATACAGGCAGATGTTGGCGCATCATGCCTGTATGTCTTTTTAATTAAGGAGGCTTGTAATGTTTCATAATAGTATCAAATTTAGTTAAACATAAGGGTTCTTTCTAATATATCTCTATAACCCGCTTCTTCTGATCGTTATCTTTTGCCTTAATGACCCGCCAACGAATGCATGATGAAATTTTAAAGTTTTCCAAGATTTCGTCTACATATTGATCTGTAAACATACCGGTGAATGTATATTTGTCATACTTAGAAGTATTTACTATAAAGTCTACATTATAACGTTTCCCCAGCATGCGTAATGCATCCCTCATAGGAGTCCGGTCAAATATCATTTTCATATCTTTCCACGACAATTCCGATTCTCCATTCGTACTCTTTAATAAAATTTCTTCGTTCTTTTTGTTATAAATGGTTTTCTGTCCCGGCTTCATTGTCACTTTACGTTTAGTACCTGCCTGCTGATATATAAATTCTACTTTACCTTCTATCAACGTCGTAGTGACTTCATCCATATTGCCGAATGCTTCCAGATTAAAACGTGTACCCAAAACCTCCACTTTAGAATTTTGAAGCGTTGAAACAATGAATTTGCGAGTGGAATCCTTAGTCACATCAAAATAAGCTTCACCATCCAAGCTTACTTCACGAATATCACCAGTAAAAGCTGAAGGATACTTCAAAACTGAACCAGAATTCAAATATACCAAAGTACTGTCCGGTAATCTAAATGAGGTAATCATCCCAGGCTGTGTACGGATTTCGTATAATTGGGTACGGACAGGCGCAGCAGATCCCGATTGATAGAGCAAAATAAAAATAGTAATTGTCATCGGTATAAGTAAAAACACGGCTACGCGCTGCATCCAACTCCACCAGGGAATATGATACTTGCTTCCCTGCATATGCCCTTTCACTTTGGTTAACTCTTCATTCAAATCTATATTTTCAGCGACTTGCTGTGCGTCGGTCATAAGAAGAAGAGTATAAATGTCAATAGCCTTCTTTTTATTCCCATCTGACGACTTGATCCAGGCTTCTATTTCCCGTACTTCATCTGCTGTCGCTTTACCATCATAATAGCTAATGAGCAAGTCTTCTATATTCGAATAATCCATTTCCATGATAAATTTATTAAAGAGACAACCGGGAAATAAAAAATACTAAACTCATTTTCATAATTAACATTACTTAATATTAATAAACTTTATAATTAACAACAGTGATTGTATATATTTAAAATACAAGCATTATCATTGCAGACATGGAACACAGCAATGAAGATGCATATTTATTAATTGCACTGAGAAAAGGAGAAGTAATAGCTTTCGATAGTATATTTAAAAAGTACTACCCAATTCTTTGCGCATATGGGAATAGGTTTGTAGATAATGAAGAGTCAAAAGAAATAGCCGGAGACGCAATTTTGTGGTTGTGGGAACATCGCCAGACACTCCAGGTTGAAACTTCATTAGGTCGATATTTACTCAAATCGGTATATCACAGGTCACTCAACTGCATTAAGCAGAAAAATTTGAAAAATCAAGCTGATACCATATTTTATGAAGAAATGGAAAAGCTAATACATGGTGTAGAAGCATTTCAATTTCAAGAGCTTTCCAGACGAATAAAAGAGGCCATAGATGGGTTACCAACTTCTTATCGGGAGGCTTTTCTTATGCATCGTTTTACCCAAAAGAGTTATAAAGAAATTGCTGAGATTTCCGGAGTTTCAATAAAAACCATTGCTTACCGCATACAACAGGCAACAAAGCTGCTTCGTGAGGATCTTGCAGATTTACTAATCACCACCCTCGTTTGTGTATTGACAATCATCCGTTAGCTATTGAATTAGTTTTTCCTCAGTTGCTGAAAAAGAATTCTTAGAGTAAAAAATTACTATCAGAGAAGTCCCCTTCCAACAAAAGTAGAAAACATTTTAACAGAGGAAAGTCTTGGTTCTTGATTTTTCTCGTTTGCAAATGCAGCAGAAACAATATTTACCCCATACTCAATCTCTTTCCGGGTAATTAGCAGAAGAGGGACTTCTGATTCTGCCAAGTTTCTACCAATGAAGAATGATATTGTTTTTTGTTCTTCTTTTGGCATATTGTCTATCACCAGAGGAAGTCTTTTCATAAAAATATTTATGGTATGAGTTATGTGTTCCTTTGTAGGAAAGTGAAAGATTCCTCATCTTTTTTATTCAATCCTAATCATATTACCCAAATTATAATTAAATTTGTCTGAAACCTTAAAGACATACATCCATGGAGCTAACCCATTATATACCAGTTAATACCACAGAAAAATAGATTTGATAATCAAAGAACTTTTGGAAGAGAATCTACTAAACAATAAAGTTTTCCAATTAAGAATCATGAATATGATTAATAAATATAAGATACAACTCTATTTCCTTGAACAACTGACTGAACTAAGGAAAATTAAACAGGTCACGCAAAAGAAAAAGGAAGCAGTATGCCAAGAGGAAAAGGAACTAATACGCCAAAAGAATTTTTTAGTTCCCAACCCAAACGATTCCTATAGCCGAAAGAAATTCAAGAATCTAGTTGGAATGACTATCGGAGACATTGCCAAAGCATATAATGTAAAAGTAAACGATATATTGGAACTCATCAAAACAAAAAATCCGTATACAAATTCATGTTTATCCACTTCCAAGTTGGAAATAAGAGATTTATTTATCAATAGATCTTACTTTAAAGGAATAATTTCCAATTATTTATCATTCAAAGCACAATGCAAAATACAGAATAACAGTTTTAAAGGTTCTTCTTCAAATTTGGTGGTAAGGGAAGTGTAAGCCCTCGTTTATAGTTGACAAAAAAGCAAGTATCCCGACTTTCCCCCGAAGAGTCTATCCATGAGGTGAAGAAGCGAATTTTAGAATAAACCATCTGAAAATCAATATCTTTAAAAAGTAAAATTTCCATCTTCAAAAGCTTTGTTTTAACACAGAGTTAAAGCTTGTTCTTTGGATGTGAATAACAAGTTCTTTAAATGCAAAAGCCTTATTATTTGCGCATAAGAACCTGACAAACTGCAAAAGGCATTAACAATGTTAATTGAAGAAAGGGATAAGGATGAAGATACCGGTTCAGACGGCGCAAATTCACTTCCGAAACTTGAGTTATCTTATTCAGCCGGTGTCTATTTTTTCTTATTAAAGCAAGCAAAAAGGACAATTATCAACTTGAAAATAAAGAAATAAAGAATTTACCACCAAATTTGGAGAAGAACCGTTTTAAAGGAAAGAAACACATGGGAATTTATGAACGTAAAGTTGATATGGTAAAACCATTAAAAGCTGTCCTTATCTCCACTCCTATGGGAGGACTAAACAAAGGAAAAGGTAGAAGATAGATAGCTGTGTCTTGGCATGTTACTCAAAAGAAAGGATTAGTCAACAAACTGAAGTGGAATGGGACACCAATAATACCAAAACAAGACAAAGAATGCATTGAATTGCAAGACTGTTCTGAACAAAACTCCATACAGTCTTTTTTGCTTATATGACATAAGGATCTCATCCTTTTACAAAATCACTTTACATGATAAATGATGGACTTAAGATAGAAAAACGTATTCATATAAGACGGAAGGTACAAAATTTAAAAAGTAATCAATATATAACATTCATTAGTTCAGTTAGTTAAAATACATGAATGTTACGCATGGATTGGTCGCACGGGTTACTAATAATCGGTCGCATATTATGCACACCATTTTTAAAAGTGTAGCAAAGGTAAGAACATAAAAAAGCACTAATATATTGAATATCAGTGCTAAATATTTGTTCTCAATTCTCCTTTGCGGTGCGTACGGGACTCGAACCCGTGACCCCATGCGTGACAGGCATGTATTCTAACCAACTGAACTAACGCACCAGTATTTCATTTCTTAATCGCTATCTCTCTCGATTGCGGTTGCAAAGGTAGATATTTATTTTATATCTGCAATAGCTAAGAAAGATTTTTTTTCATCTTTCATATTCATTTGTTGATTATAAGTAGATTATACCTATCTTTGTGACACAAATTATAAAGCAATAAAAAGAAACATGAAAGATACACCTATCAAACGGCATCTTATTGATGAAACTATCGAAGAATTTCAAATAGCCGACTTTTCAAAAGCAACCATCCGTGAAGTAAAAGCCATAGCAGCGAAAGCAGAAGCAACATCCGGAGTTGAATTTATAAAAATGGAAATGGGAGTACCAGGTCTTCCCCCCTCTTCTGTAGGAGTGAAGGCCGAAATAGAAGCACTGCAAAACGGAATAGCAAGTTTATATCCTGATATTAATGGATTGCCGGAACTAAAACTGGAAGCATCAAAATTCATAAAAGCATTTATCAATATAGATCTCAAACCAGAAGGTTGTGTACCTGTCACAGGATCTATGCAGGGTACTTTCGCATCTTTCCTGACTTGCAGTCAATGCGACGAAAAGAAAGATACAATTTTATTCATAGATCCCGGTTTTCCGGTACAAAAACAACAATTAGTTGTTATGGGGCAGAAATACGAAACATTTGATGTTTACGACTACCGAGGAGACAAATTAAAAGAGAAACTTGAAAGCTATCTGAAAAAAGGAAATATTTCAGCTATCATATATTCGAATCCCAATAATCCAAGCTGGATTTGTTTGAAAGACGAAGAGCTGAAGATTATCGGTGAATTAGCGACCCAATACGATGTGATTATCCTTGAAGACCTGGCATATTTTGCTATGGACTTCCGTCAAGATCTAAGCAATCCATATCATGCACCTTACCAACCTTCGGTAGCACACTACACAGACAACTATATTCTACTTATATCCGGTTCTAAAGCATTCAGTTATGCAGGACAACGTATCGGTGTCAGCTGTATCTCTGATAAATTATATCATCGCCATTATCCCGGATTCGACAAACGCTACGGAGGCGGCACTTTTGGTACTGTATTTATCCATCGTGTACTGTATGCTCTCTCGTCAGGAACCAGTCATTCGGCACAATTCGCTATGGCAGCTATGCTGAAAGCAGCCAATGAAGGTAAATACAATTTCCTAAATGAAGTGAAGATATATGGTGAACGTGCCCGTAAGTTAAAAGAGATATTCTTACGCTACGGCTTCCATTTGGTATACGATAAAGATCTTGAAGATCCTGTTGCCGACGGTTTTTATTTCACCATTGGCTATCCGGGAATGACCGGTGGAGAGTTAGCTAAAGAATTGATGTACTATGGAGTGAGTGCAATTTCTTTAGTTACCACAGGAAGCCATCAACAGGGATTGCGTGCATGCACTTCTTTCATTAAAGAGCACCAATATACTCAGTTGGATGAAAGAATGAAATTATTTGCCGAGAACCATCCTATATCTTAAAAAGAGCACACTAAATCGAAAAAAAGAGGAATATTGTTTGTTCGTGTAAAATAAATCTTTAAATTAGGGGCATGAACATCAATTCCGACATATTTAAGATCCAATCGAATAACGTAATGCCATCGAGAGGAAAGATTCTGATATCAGAACCTTTCCTCCACGATGTAACCTTCGGAAGGTCAGTAGTATTACTTGTTGATCATACTGAGGAAGGAAGCATGGGATTGATTATAAATAAACAACTCCCATTGATGCTCAATGATATTATTAAAGAATTTAAATATATAGAAGATATTCCGCTACACAAAGGTGGTCCTATCGGAACCGATACCCTATTCTATTTACATACTCTACGCGAAATTCCCGGAACCCTTCCAATCAATAATGGATTATACCTCAATGGAGATTTCGATGCTATCAAAAGATACATTTTACAAGGAAATCCTGTAAAAGGAAAGATACGCTTTTTTCTCGGATATTCCGGTTGGGAGTGCGAACAACTAATTCAGGAAATAAAGGAGAATACCTGGATTATTTCAAAAGAAGAAAACACCTATTTAATGAATGAAGATATAAAAGGCATGTGGAAAGAAGCTTTAGGGAAATTGGGTAGCAAGTATGAAACCTGGTCCCGCTTCCCACAAGTTCCTTCTCTAAACTAAAATTACCGCTTAGGATTCATACATTGCACAAGTACTGCATCTTTATAACCTTCGTGTGTCAACAGCCAATCTTTCAATACCCCACATTGGGTAAATCCACAAGAAGTAAACAATCGTAAACTGGCCTCATTATCTATAGCTATATGGGCATACAATTGTTTCACAAATAAAAAATTAAAAGCATATTCACAAAGCAACTTCAATGCATCGGCAGCATACCCCTCCTGTCTATAATTCCTATGAACGGCAATTCCGACTGCTCCCCTTGAATGCAAGGGCACAAAATCAGTTATATCAACTGTTCCCAAAGCACGATTGTCATTCCGGCGCATAATCATCAACCTCAGCTGTTTATCAGCAAACATGTCGCTCTGTGAACCTTCAATGTATTGTTTCAGCACAAAACGAGAATACGGAACTGTAAAACTACTGATATCCCACATGGAAGGATCATTTTCCATTTCGTACATGATATCCAAATCCTCCGGTTCCACTGCACGGAGGTATATTCGCTCATTGGTTAAGAAAGATTGTTTCATCATTTATTCTTTGTTGATATGTAGCTCGGCACGTAATCTTTTCTCTCCCGGAAGACAGAAAAAGGAAGCCGTCAGGCCTATAAGTGCACATAGCGCACCTGTACTGCTAAGTGTAAAGTAGTAACCTGCCAGATTAAACACCACTACAAATTCCAGTAAAGCCAGCCGAACAGCACTCCAAAGCATATAGCGGCTCAATGCCACCGGAAACGTCAGTTGATCTATTTTCTTTGTCAAAACAAAACTGAATAATTTAAGAGAAAGTGGTATACAGACAGCCGTTATCAAAATACCGGTTGTTTCAAAAACATAAACGGCCCTTACATTGTCTGCTTTTATTCCAACAGGCAACACACCAGCTTCTCCAAGCAATACCAACAGTAACGGAATGATCCAAAAAGAAATATACTGTATCTTCTGGCTTTTCACAACGCGTTTTATTTGTTCTTCCATTTATTATATATAATGATTATCAATTACAGTAATTCCATTTTAAACGGTTCCGGTAAACGTTGTGCGGTTCACGATACTTCTACCTAATGTTATCTCATCAGTGTATTCCAACTCGTCACCAATAGATACCCCGCGGGCAAGCACACTCAGTTTGACACCCATTTTCTCAAGTTTACGGTAAATATAAAAATTTGTAGTATCCCCTTCCATGGTTGTGCTGAGAGCAAGAATGACTTCATTTATTCCGCCTTCGGCTACCCGACGCACCAGGCTTTCTATCTGCAAATCGCCCGGCCCCACCCCATCCATAGGTGAAATTACACCACCCAAAACATGGTATAGCCCACGATATTGCTGAGTAGCCTCTACAGCCATCACATCCCGTATATTCTCTACGACACAAACCATAGAAGCATCTCGCTGCGGATTTGCGCAGATCTGACAAGTCTCTGTATCAGATATATTATGACACACCTTGCAATATTTCACCTCATGCTTTAAAGTTATAATAGAGCTTCCGAAAGCTTCTACCACAGATGTATCCTGACGCAATAAATGAAGCACCAGTCTCATAGCTGTTTTCCGTCCGATACCCGGCAATTTAGAAAATTCTCCGACGGCTTTTTCAAGCAACGTCGATGGATATTGTTGATTCATATACAAACAAGTATATCTATTTAATTTTCAATAAAGTATATATCAATACGCATAGAAGCAACAGATTTAATATAAAAGCACTTCAACTCTCCCATAAAGATATTGTATACTTAATGAAGCACAAAGATACGCATATTTTATAAATGGCAAATCTGCCACTGATAAAATAGGAGACTTATTCAATCGACCTGTTCATTTCTTCTATTACAATTTCCTGGACAACCTATCGATTACGGAACTATAAAAACAGCTCAGAATAACGATCACAGACACATACCGCAATCAGGTTCGACACCGCCGAACGATCATTTTCAAGTATCAGATGATAAAAATTAATCTCAAATATTCCTAAATGTTCAGATCATATTTCTTACGGCATGAACAAGTGCGGTTCCCGATGGCTACCCCTTATACGTTGAACAACCAACGGCACATTTTTGTTATTATAGCTAAATAACTAAAATTATGAACTTACAAAAGACTACTTTCTATCTATTCACCCTCATTAGTTTAGTGCTTACATCCTGTAGCAGCGATGATGAAAACAAAAATGATACGCAGGTATTAGTCACTGTGATCAGTGCTGATGACAAACCCCTGTCTAACGAAATCGTCCAAATGTTCGATGAAAAAACTTATGAAGAGTTCAAAAAGGATAATCGAACGACTCCTACAGCATATGCATTAACCAACTCTAAAGGAGTGGCCACTTTCATTTTTACTTATGATGAGTGGTTCGAGTCAAGTAAAGACAGATTCTTTACTTTCGCCGTTCAATATGGCAGTGGTACGGAGAACTATGAAATATGGTCTTCGGGACGTACCATACGTTCGGGCTCAGTTACACAAATAGAGTTGAAGTTAAAACCTTTGTAAACGGAAAGCGGTTTTATAAGCGGTTCCAGGTTATAATCTCACGGAATTACTTTTAAAACCGCTTTTTAGATTTTATCTTCAGCAAATTCCTTTTTTCACAAATATCAAACAGATCAGAATGAAAGCCGCATATTTTTAACCAGTATTTAAAAACTCCTATGCCCATCCGCCAATTCATAGCTATTCTGAAATGAACTGAGTTTTGGCTCGTTTGTGCCGGGCATTCCTTCGTCATTTTGAGAACGAAAATAAAAAATTATCTTTGCTCCCTAAAATACAAAAACAATGCAGAATATCATTATTACATTTATCGTCTTTTTTACACTCAGATTGTTGTCCTTGTCCTATTCCATTCGTAACGAAAAACGTCTCCTGAAAAACGGAGCTGTACAATATGGTAAAGTTAATTCGTTATTACTGACATTAGCGCATGTCGTTTACTATTTATCCGCCCTTTATGAAGCGTATATTTCGGGAACTACCTTCAACTGTTTCTCCGTGTGTGGTGTTCTTGTAATGGGCTTTGCCTATGCTATGTTATTCTATGTCATCTATAAACTACACGATGTATGGACAGTGAAACTTTATATTGTTCCCGGTCAACGCATTGAAAAGAGCTTTCTTTTCAGGACGGTGCGACATCCCAATTACTATCTGAATATCATACCTGAGCTAATTGGAGTTGGTTTACTCTGTAATGCCTGGTACACGCTATTTATCGGGCTACCTATTTATGTATGCTTGCTGGCTGTACGTATCCGACAAGAAGAGAAGGTGATGAAAAAACTACTGGAAAACTAAATCCATTTCACCACAGACTACACGGATGAGCACAGATTCTTTAATCTTATTCTCAACGAAATTAATTATCAATCCGTTTAATCTGTGGTGAAATCAGAACCATGACAAATCTGAACTGAATCAGCTCCCACTTCTCACCGCTCCCAAAGTGCCTCAAACAGAAACTTTTTATCCGTAACCAGTATTTGAATCGTTCTTTATCCATTATTATTTCTAAATTTGCCGGACTTATTTATAAAGCACCCCAGTCATAATGAAAACGATATCAAGAATCGCTACCGTTCTCGCGCTATTGGCCAGCATTATTCCTGTCTATGCCGTCATGGGCATCGTATTAGATCCCAATGGCGATGGAAATCTGTTAATAACACTCGGCACCCTGACACCTATATTGGGTGGACTTTTGATGGGTATCGTGAAACTCGTGAAGAAATCACCAAAGTCTGCCACTATTTATTCTATAATAAGCCTCTCAGTTTCGGCAGTTGTTTATGCCGTCATATTGACATAAATATGGTTATTCATCATTTGCTTATCAATCGTTAATATCTAAATAAACGCAGCATAGGCGGGTGTTTCAACTGTTACAAGAGGATGTGTTTACCTGCAACAGAGCGGTGCGGATGATTACCAAACTTTTATTATTTATTCGTCTATAAATATTGCTGATCCATATATAAAATTCCATTATAGACCCGTAGAGATAAATATCAAATTTTAATTAGCAATCATCGTTTGCAAAATAAGTGTTACCTTTGTACCCGTTATGATGATACTTGTCACTATTGTATGTTACTTTGCCATTCTCTTGCTGATAGCCCGTATCACCGGACGGAAAGGAGGTTCGAATGCAGCGTTTTTCAAAGGAGAAAACCAGTCTCCGTGGTACATCGTTGCTTTCGGAATGATTGGCGCATCCATTTCGGGAGTGACTTTCGTATCTGTACCCGGCATGGTAAAGGCGATGGATATGACGTATATGCAAACTGTATTCGGATTCTTTTTCGGTTACCTGGCAGTTGCCCATATACTCCTCCCACTCTATTATAAACTCAACCTGACCAGCATATACACTTATCTGGATACCCGTATCGGAAAGCGCGCCTACCGTACAGGAGCTTCTTTTTTCCTTCTTTCGCGTATGCTGGGCACAGCTGCAAAACTATACCTCGTCTGTCTGATTCTATATACCTATGTGTTTCGCGACATGGGCATACCATTCTGGAGTATTGCTGCCGGATCGGTAGCCTTAGTCTGGATATACACTCACAAGAGCGGTATTAAAACTATCGTCTGGACAGACACCTTACAGACCTTCTGTCTGATTGCCGCACTGATCTGTATCCTTGTTTTTGTCACAGCAAAACTAAATCTTGACTTCAGCGGAGTCATACAGACAATCAGTAACAATGAACACAGCCGCATTTTTGTATTTGACGACTGGATGTCACGCCAGAATTTCTTCAAGCAGTTTCTGAGCGGGATTTTCATTGTTATCGTTATGACCGGACTCGATCAAGACATGATGCAAAAAAACCTTTCTTGCCGTAGCCTGCGTGACGCACAGAAAAATATGTATTGTTATGGCTTCGCATTCGCCCCGCTCAACCTGCTGTTCCTCGGCCTTGGCATTTTATTACTGGTCCTTGCTCAAGAGATGCAGCTGGAACTTCCGGCAACCGGTGACGATATCCTGCCTATGTTTGCTACTCAAGGGTATCTGGGAGAAGGAGTGCTGATTCTATTCACAATCGGTATCATTGCCGCCGCCTTTAGTAATTCGGATTCGGCTTTGACCGCCATGACAACGAGTTTTTGCATCGATCTGCTCGACACAGGGAAAGACACAGAAGGAATAGCCCGTAAAAAACGAAACCGGGTACACATCGGGCTCTCCATCCTGCTTGTTTTCTTTATCTGCCTTGTCGATGCATTGAACAATCAAAGTGTTATTGATGCCATTTACATCATAGCTTCCTATACGTATGGCCCTCTTTTAGGAATGTTTGCTTTCGGTTTGTTTACCCGACGGCAAACAAACGATCGGTACATACCGTTTATTGCGATAGTTTCACCGCTGATATGTTACGCAGCCGATAGGCTTGCCCGTCAGGAAACCGGCTATCAGTTTGGTTATGAATTACTGATGCTGAACGGTATGCTTACTTTTGCAGGAATGTGGATCGCATCAAGAAAAGCAACTAAAAAATGAATTTAAAAACTAACAAGAAATATGGAAATAACCAATGCTGAGTTTGTAATTAGTAACACGGACGTGAAAAAATGTCCTGCAGGCACCTTTCCCGAATACGCCTTTATCGGCCGATCCAATGTGGGCAAATCCAGCCTCATCAATATGCTGACCGCCCGAAAGGGACTGGCCATGACTTCCGCCACTCCCGGTAAGACAATGCTTATCAACCATTTTCTGATCAATAACAGTTGGTATCTGGTTGACCTCCCCGGATACGGATATGCCAGACGAGGCCAGAAAGGACAGGAGCAAATACGCACTATCATCGAAGACTATATCCTCGAGCGGGAACAGATGACCAATCTTTTCGTATTGATAGACAGTCGGTTGGAGCCCCAGAAAATAGATATAGAGTTCATGGAATGGTTGGGTGAGAACGGAATCCCCTTTTCCATTATCTTCACCAAAGCAGACAAGCTAAAAGGAGGACGACTCAAAATGAATATCAACGCATATCTGAAGGAGTTACGGAAACAGTGGGAAGAACTCCCCCCCTACTTCATCACTTCATCGGAAGAATGCCTTGGTAGAACAGAAGTATTAAATTACATCGAATCAATTAACAAAGAACTTTATTCAAAGTAAAAACAGAGATATCAAAATGAAAAGAGAACTATTATCATTGGCAGTTCTTGCCACACTGCTGCTTGTACCGGCCACAGGTCGTGCACAATCCATTAAAGATCTATTCAACAAAGACAATATTTCCAAAGTGGTCAATGCGGTCACCGGACATACCGAAACAGTGGATATGACCGGAACCTGGCGTTATACCGGCTCCGCCATTGAATTCGAATCGGAAAATCTGCTGAAAAAAGCCGGAGGAACGGTTGCCGCTTCCGCTGCCGAACAAAAACTGGATGAACAATTAGCCAAACTCGGCATAAAAGAAGGGCAACTGAGCTTTACGTTCAACACAGACAGTACTTTTGTCAGCACTTTAGGCAAACGCAAGCTGAACGGTACCTACTCTTATAACCCCACAACCGGTATGCTCCAGTTGAAGTACATGAAATTGATCCCCATGAACGCAAAGGTCAACTATACGACCCAGCAAATGGATCTTCTGTTTGAAGCAGATAAGTTACTGAAATTAATCACTTTCTTATCCAGTAAAAGCAGCAGTGCCACTCTCAAGGCCATCAGTTCATTGGCAGACAGCTATGACGGCATGATGCTTGGATATGAACTGAAACGATGAGAGCTCTTGAATGATGAACGGTAAACAACGATCAACGATGAATAATAAAGTAATTAGCGAGTAAAATAGGTTATCATAATTCTCTCTGTTAATCACATTATTCATCGTTGATCGCTTATTGCTTATCATTCAAAAACCTTCATCGTTTGCTTTCCGTCAAAATACACCCATCCATCATCCTCACAATACGGTTGGCCTCCCGCGCATTCTCTTCCGAGTGGGTCACCATTACAATAGTTGCCCCATCCTTATTCAACTCTTTCAACAAGGCCATCACCTCATTACCATTGGTAGAATCAAGATTACCTGTCGGCTCGTCCGCTAATATAATCCGCGGATTCGTCACAATGGCCCGGGCTATAGCTACACGCTGCTGCTGACCTCCGGATAGTTGTTGAGGATAATGTTCCGCACGATGGGCAATCTGCATTCTTTCCAACGCCTTGTTCACACGTTTCACACGTTCACGAACCGGTACTCCGGCATACAGCAATGGCAATTCCACATTTTCAAACACAGTCAGCTCGTCTATCAGATTAAAACTCTGGAAGACAAAACCAATATTCCCGTTCCGCATATCCGTCCGATCGTTTTCCGAGTAGCGGGAAACCTCTTTGTCAATGAACCACAGCTGCCCCGAAGTAGGATTGTCCAGCAAGCCCAACATATTCAGCAAAGTTGATTTTCCACATCCCGAAGGCCCCATGATTGCTACAAATTCTCCTTCTGATATTTCGATGCTAATTTCGTTCAATGCGGTAGTCTGCACACTTTCTGTACGGAATATCTTTGTCAATCCAATTGCTTTTATCATAATCTTTCAGTTTTTTTATTATTCATATCTCAATGACTTTACCGGATTTTGTGAAGCCGTCCGCCAAGTCTGGCCAATCACCGTAAGCAAGGTGATACCAGCTATAATCAGTCCCACCAACGGAAACAGCCACCAGCTGATCGCTGTTTGATAGGCAAAATCGCTCAACCAATAGTACATCAGGAGATAACCCGACGGACAAGCAATCACAAAGGCAATGCCCACCCATTTCAGGTATTCCAGACAGAACATCTTTACAATCCGATCCGAATGGGCACCATTCACTTTACGGATACCGATCTCTTTAGTACGCTGCCGGGTAGAGAGTGAAACCAGCCCGAACACTCCCATCATAGCTATAACAATAGCAAGTACGGTAAACGAAAACAGCATCCGGCCTTGTTGTCGCTCTTTCTCGTAATTCCGATTCAAAGCATCTGAAAAAAACTGATACTTAAACTCCTTGACAAACAGGGGAGCCATCTCCTCAAACTTCTTTTGAATAAACGCCAAAGTTTCCTGCTTATGCTCCGGAGAGATCTTAATGTGTATATTCACCAGACATTCCGGACTGTACATCAGGTATGCCGGTTTAATTTTTTCACGCAACGATTGAAAATTAAAATCCTGCACAACGCCCACAATACGTTTCTTAAAACTCCCCACACCAAAACCTCCGCTAATCTCCATACCCACGGGATCAGACACATTCATTGCCTTCCAGGCTGTTTCATTAATAATTATCGGAAAATCATACACTCCACTAAAATAAGCTCCGCCATCTGCCTTTAAAATCTCTCCTTTCAGAAGTTTCAGTCCGAAGGTATTCACAAAATTGCCATCAGCCCAGATACACATCATCCGCAGTGAATCGACCTTTCCTTCCGCATCCGTCCACTGCAATACATCACCCTGCCCCTTGCTATCTTCCATATAATCGGCAATTTCAGCCCCCATCGAAACACTGAGGATATTCGGATTCTTTAGAATTTCTTGTCGGAATCCATCAACGTTATACCATAAACTCGTATAGACAGAAACTATATTCTCTCTATTCAGACCTAAATCTTTATTCTGTAAATAATTCAATTGTTTGAATACAATGCCGGTATACAACAGCAGCGTGATGGCAATAACAAACTGTACGCAAAGCAGACCGCGTATCAGGCCTCCCTTTTTTCCCGACTTTTGTCCTCCTTTGAAAGCCATCAGCGGATTTATGGCCGAGAGATAAAATGCCGGATAACTGCCGGAAAGACATCCCACACCGACAATTCCCACAACAATATAGACCAATACACTCCAGCTGAATTGCAGGGTAATATCTTTACCCATCATCTGATTGAAGAGTGGTAAAAGCAGTTCTGTCAGGGCTAATGCCAACACCAGTGAAATGAACGCCTGCACCAGACTTTCGGAAAGAAACTGCACAATCAGTGTTTTACGCTTGGCACCGGTCACTTTCCTCACTCCTATCTCTTTATAACGTAACGCTGCCCGGGCTGTAGAAAGGGTAGTGAAATTAAATGCCCCCATAAAAACAATCAATACGGCCAAAGCTATAAACAGGAAAATGGAAGTCATATTGCCGTGATTCCGGACAGATACATCCACAAAGTCGGTCTTTAAATGTATATCATTCAAGGGCTGAAACCGCAGTAAACGTTCTGCATGGACACGGTTACTCAACAAACGACTCATTTGGTTCCTGTCTGCATCGGACATCGACGAACCGGAACGCATTTTCACGTAGACATTCGCTTCTCTGCGATCCCAGTCTGTGCCGCTCCGGTAGATGCATACATTCTCGTTCATCTTATCAAATAATGCCTGTCCGACGACAGCATCAAATTGCAGATGACTCTTACGGGGCACTTTTACCACCCCGACTACCGTAAGGCTGTACTCAGTATCCATACCTTCGGTATATATCAGCTGTTGTCCGATTGCCGAAGCTGTACCAAAGAACTTTCGGGCCATTTTCTCGGAAAGTACTATATGGTTGAAGCCCGATTTGAGTTTGGAAGGATCACCTTCTGCCACTTTGAAGGGAAACATATCAAAAAATGTCGTATCGACACATATCATATCAGCAGAAAGATTCCGGTCCTTCAAGCACAAAGACCTTAACTCCCTGGCTTTAACGTATGTTGCCTGTTCCACCTGAGGGAACTCTTTACGAAAAGCTTCGGCCAAGGGTATGGCTGTAAAAGGGCTTTCCACTATTTCCCCACTCTCAGTACAATTGGCTTCAATCACCCGGAATATCCTCCCTGCATCCGGATTATAATCTTCAAATGTCAATTCATCCACTACCCACAAATAAATCAGGAATGCAGCTGCCATGCCCAATACAAATCCCAACATATTAATGGTAGAAAACAGGAAGCTCCGTTTTATCAACCGAAGAGCTACTTTTAAATAATGGCTTATCATATTTACCTATTTAATAATTAACCAGATATTATCAGTCTTACTCAACTTCTCCACTTGCCCATTTTCCCGCATCTGGGCCGGATACAACTCTAACAAAGAACTTTTAGAGAAAAACCGGGCCGGATTGCCTTCTATACTCCGGTTGGGCCAGAAAGGTAAACTTTCCGGCAAATCGGCAATGATAAGCGGCTGCTCCGGATTCACTTTATCAGACACCACAGGCAAGGAGAAAAACTCTCCGCTCCGCTTGTCATACACCAGAGAATAAAGTTTCACACTCCTGTTTCTACGGGCATTTATGCTATCATATCCTTTATCGATACTTAAGAAAAGGAAGCGATCCGTATCAACGCACGAAGTGAGGAAATAAGAGTTACCCACATCAGCCCCACCGGCCACCTGGGCCCCTGCCAGATGGGGCAATGAACCGAAATCGAGTTTATAGGCAACTTCCAGAGTCGAAGCATTTTTTATTCTGTATATCTTACCGCCATACGCATGGTAGAACATGGTGTTGCCTTGATAATAGTAAACGATATCCCCTTCAGCCTCAAAAAGCCGGGCCTTGTACCGCTCGTTATCCCCCAATACGAAATGGCAAAGCGTATCACCTTTCAATCCCATCGTATAAAGTTCATCCGAACAACTGACACGCATTCCATAACCGTCGGGCATGGAAAAAAGATAATTTCTGTCTATCGGGAGCTTACTGCGGATAGACTTTAACTCTACCGGCTGAGGAGATGCCAGCAACTCTGCCCAGGAAGTAACCACTAAATGCGCTTTGCCCGTCTTCATATTCCGGCATGTAAATCGCAATTGCCCCTTGGCAGGATCATAATAAAAATCTCTCAGGAAATATCCTCCTTCAACTTTCACTGAACCACCTCCGCTGTGAATAACCTTTAAATCCGAACGAACCAGCATTTTCTTTTTCTCAAAATCCCGGTCCAGCAACCAAAGTCCGTCTTCGGCAAACACCAGAAAGTCATCATCAATCCTAATCAGTGAGCTCCCATCACATCGGGGTTCCATCTTTTTATAATTCACCTCCTTCCCCAAATCACTGAGCCGGAAAGGACGGACATTCTTCAATGCCGATTCAACATTCAGCACAATCGCACCTTCAGTCATGATCCGGGGCTGATATTTGATACCCGGAGGAGCCTGATAATCTTCCGCAAACTCCGATGGTGCGCTTTCTTCAACCGGAGAATCCTTTTGAGTTCTGTCTTTGACAAATTCTTTTTTCAGCTCTTCCTTACTGACTCCCGGATTCTTACTGCCACAAGCTGACAAGCAGATAATGCCTGCCAGAAACAAACTTTCAATGTAACAACATCTTCTCTTCATACCGTTCTTCTTATTTCCTGTTCATACTCCGATGCCCCAATGCCATGCGTTATTTTAATAAGATAATGACAAGAAGCATACCAAATAAGCACTCCCCTATTTATCAGCCGATTGGCGCAAACAGCAAACCGGTATTTTGCACGATACCGTGCACTTTTTGTACGATATCGTACACCGCTTATTCAAACATATTCCCTATCTTTGTCGCTATACAAGACATCCGACTATGACACTAAAGCGAGGAAGAATACTGATTGCGGACGACAATGAAGACATCCTCTTCACGTTGAAGATGTTGTTGCGTCCCATTGCGGAAACAATAACCGTCACCACCGACCCGCGGGAATTGTTGCCGATTCTCTCACGTACCCATCACGACGTAATACTGCTGGATATGAACTTCCGCAGCGATGCCGTAAGCGGACGTGAAGGTTTCCGATGGCTGGAAGAGATTCTGAAACTCGATCCCAAGGCCGTAGTAATATTTATCACCGCATACGCCGATACGGAAAAGGCCGTACAGGCCATCAAGCAGGGAGCCACCGATTTTATAGCCAAGCCCTGGCAGAATGACAAGATGATAGCTACGGTATCTGCCGCACTGCAACTCAGTTTCAGCCGCACGGAGGTGGAATCTCTCAAAGAACAGAAAGAGGCTTTGGCAGCACCCTCGCCCGAACCAACCCGCATTATCGGTGAATCGGCCGCCATGCAAGCCATCTTCCAGACCATCCGTAAATTGGCCGATACGGATGCCAACCTTTTATTGTTGGGCGAGAACGGTACTGGGAAGGATTTGATAGCCCGATATGTATACGAACAGTCGCCCCGCAAAAATGGGATATACGTACCGATCGATTTGGGTAGTATCCCCGAAACACTGTTCGAGAGCGAACTTTTCGGATATGAAAAAGGAGCATTCACGGATGCACGGAAAAACAAACCCGGCAGGCTGGAAGTGGCTTCGGGAGGTACGTTGTTCCTCAACGAAATCGGCAATCTCAGCCTTCCGCTACAAGCCAAACTGCTTTCGGTCATCGAGCAACGGAAGAGTTCCCGACTGGGAGCCACTGCCTCTTACCCGGTAGACGTGCGGCTGATATGTGCCACCAACACCGACCTCTATACGGCTATCGACAACGGACAGTTCCGGCAAGACCTCCTCTACCGCATCAATACCATCGAAATACGCATCCCTCCATTGCGTGAACGGGGAAACGACTTGTTCCTGCTGGCCGACCATTTCTTGCAACATTACCGGAAGAAGTATAAAAAGGAAGTCCGTACCATCTCGAAAGAAGCCCGCAAGCGCATGCAGCTCTATCACTGGCCTGGCAATGTACGCGAACTGGAACACACCATCGAGCGGGCCGTCATTCTCTCAGGAAGCTCCACCCTGACACCCGACGATTTTATGCTCCGTCCCGCCCTGCAGGAACAGCCCTCCGAAAAAGAGAGATACAACCTTGAACGGCAGGAACGGGAAACTATCGATGAAGTACTCCGCCTTTGTGCCGGCAACATCACAGTGGCCGCGGAAATGCTGGGCATCACCCGTACATCGCTGTACAGGCGCATTGAAAAGTACGGATTATAAGAGCACCAAACAGAAACAACATGAAACAAAAATGGGTGAAACATCCCCTCTTATTAACGGCAGCGTTGCTGCTCTGCTGTTTTATCACCATCTGGCTCGGCATGCACGGGTTTTATATCAGTCTGCTTGTTGCGGGCTGTGTCACCCTTTTCGTGGCTTACACCATTTACCGGTATATCCTCCGTTCCGCACGTGCCATGGCACAACTCATCTGGGCCATTCGTTATTCCGATTTCCTCTCCTTGCCCGCACAGCGAGAAGAGCACCTCCATTCGCTCCCTGCAGAACTTTGGGATGAACTGAACGAAGCCTTGGACTTCTATAAACAGAATCTTCAGAAAAAAGAGAGCCAACTCCAGTATTTTCAGGCTCTGGCCAATCATATCGACCTGTCGGTCCTTGTCTACACCCCTTCCGGAAAGATAGAATGGCTGAACGAAGCCGCCAAAAGATTATTGGGAAAATCCACACTGAAAAGTGTCGAAGATCTGGCCGACTTCCAACCCGAACTTCCTTCGCGGCTCTATTCGCTCAAAGCCGGAGACCTGTCTGTATTGCAGGTGCAAAAGGAAGAAGAAAAAATACAACTCGCACTCTCAGGCATGGAGTTCGTCATACAGGGACGTCCCCTGATCGTAGCAAGCATGAAGAACATACACTCTGTATTGGACAATCAGGAGACGGAAGCCTGGCAAAAGCTGATCCGGGTACTGACGCACGAAATTATGAATTCCATCACTCCGGTCACCTCTTTATCGGAATTGCTGGAACAGCAGATAGGCAACTTCGACGGTGATGCCGAAGAACGGAAAGAAATACTCCAGATGTTACAGACCATCCGCCGGCGGGGCGACGGACTGATCCGGTTCGTGAACAGCTACAGGGAAGTATCCCATCTCCCACAACCGCTCCTGAAAATATATACAGACCGGGAATTACTGGCAGGGATAGCACAACTGATGCATACAGACCGGGATGACTTGCACCTGGTATTGCCGGACAAGCCCCTGCGTCTTATTATAGACAAGGATCTGATAGAACAAGTACTTATCAACCTGATCAGGAATGCCCGCGAAAACGATGCAACCGACATTCGGCTGTCGACCGGATTAAGCTCCGGCGAACGTCCGTATATAAGGATTGAAGACAATGGGACGGGAATCGAGCAGGAAGTGCTCGAACGTATTTTCGTACCGTTCTTCACTACCAAAACTACCGGTTCGGGTATCGGACTGACCATCTCACGACAAATCATGCACCTGCATCACGGCACCATCACCGCTTCGTCCGAAACAGGTAAAGGCAGTACCTTCACCCTCCTGTTTCCACCCCTTTTTTAAGGAGGGTGTAGCCATCCGGGGCATTGGGTGTAGCCATCCGCACCTTAGGGCTACACCCTATACACCGGATGGCTACACCCTCTCCATCAGACGGTTTTTAATACAATTTCACCGTCATACGACACCATTTATCAAAAAAAGCCTTAACTTTGTCGCCCACGAAACCATAAAAAAGAAATAGAAAATGAAGAAAATACTATTTTTTATCACTATGATGGTACTGAGCGTCGGTCTTGTCCAGGCTCAAGGTAAAGCAGAAATAAAGTTTGATAAGACAACACACGACTTCGGGACATTCTCTGAAAACAACCCGATTGTCAGTTGCACATTCAAGTTTACGAATATCGGCGATGGTCCGCTGGTCATCCATCAGGCAGTGGCATCATGCGGATGCACCGTACCCGAATATACCCAGGAACCCATCATGCCGGGAAAAACAGGTACAATTAAAGTGACTTACAACGGAACGGATAAATATCCGGGACACTTCAAAAAGTCGATTACCCTGCGTACAAACGCCAAAACAGAGATGATACGTCTTTTTGTGGAAGGCGACATGACGGCCAAAGCCTCAAAGTAAGCAAAAATAAATAACAACAAAGAGGAGAATCTTTCGGGATTCTCCTTTTTTTTTGCTTACTTTGAGGCTGTTTTGAAAAACCAACCGTTTGGAAATCCGATAAACTATACATAAACTACAAAAAACAATTATGAAACAAGAAGAAGACAAATTTACGGGCTTGCCCGAAAACGCGTTCCGGGAACTAAAGCCGGGAGAAGTGTACAACCCGCTGATGAGTCCGACGAAAACGTATCCGGAGGTCACTCTCTGGTCGGTAGCATGGGGAATCGCCATGGCCATCCTCTTCTCTGCTGCCGCAGCCTATCTGGGACTCAAAGTGGGACAAGTATTCGAAGCAGCCATCCCCATCGCAATCATAGCAGTCGGTGTGTCCGGTGCAGCCAAGCGTAAAAACGCACTCGGCGAAAACGTAATCATCCAGTCCATCGGTGCCTGCTCGGGTGTCATCGTAGCAGGAGCCATCTTCACACTGCCTGCCCTCTACATCCTGCAAGCCAAATATCCGGAAATGTCAGTCACCTTCATGCAAGTATTTATCAGTTCACTGCTGGGCGGTGTGCTGGGTATCTTGTTCCTGATTCCTTTCCGCAAATACTTCGTAAGCGATATGCACGGTAAATATCCTTTCCCGGAGGCAACAGCCACTACACAGGTGCTGGTGTCGGGCGAGAAGGGCGGCAGCCAGGCAAAACCATTGCTGATGGCCGGGTTAATCGGAGGTCTGTACGACTTTATCGTGGCAACTTTCGGCTGGTGGAACGAGAACTTCACCACCCGCGTCTGTGGTGCGGGTGAAATGTTGGCAGAGAAAGCCAAACTGGTATTTAAAGTAAACACCGGTGCAGCCGTACTGGGTCTGGGCTATATCGTAGGATTGAAGTACGCTTCCATTATCTGCATCGGTTCATTGGCCGTATGGTGGATCATCGTACCGGGTATGTCCCTTTTCTTCGGCGACTCTGTACTGAACCAGTGGAATCCGGAAATCACCGCCACTGTAGGTTCCATGAGTCCGGAGCAGATCTTCTCCCATTATGCCAAAAGCATCGGTATCGGCGGTATCGCCATGGCGGGAGTGATCGGTATCATCAAATCATGGGGCATCATCCGCAGCGCAGTGGGACTGGCAGCTAAAGAGATGGGAGGAAAAGGAGACGTGGAGAAAAACGTCATCCGTACGCAACGCGACCTCTCCATGAAGATCATTGCCATCGGTTCCATCATCACGCTGATCCTGGTGGTGCTGTTCTTTTATTTCGACGTAATGCAGGGTAACCTGGTACATACACTGGTAGCCATTTTACTGGTAGCCGGAATTTCATTCCTGTTCACCACCGTAGCGGCCAACGCCATCGCCATTGTAGGTACCAATCCGGTATCGGGCATGACGCTGATGACGCTGATTCTGGCATCGGTTGTAATGGTAGCCGTCGGGCTGAAAGGTCCTTCGGGCATGGTTGCCGCATTAGTGATGGGCGGTGTAGTCTGCACAGCCCTCTCTATGGCAGGCGGTTTCATCACCGACCTGAAGATCGGCTACTGGCTGGGCAGTACGCCCGCCAAGCAGGAAGCGTGGAAGTTCCTCGGAACAATCGTATCCGCTGCCACCGTAGGCGGTGTAATGATTATCCTGAACAAGACATACGGATTCACAAGCGGACAACTTGCCGCACCGCAGGCCAACGCGATGGCTGCTGTAATCGAACCTTTGATGAGTGGTGTAGGCGCCCCCTGGCTGCTGTACGGCATCGGTGCGGTGCTGGCCATCATCCTGACGTTCTTTAAGGTTCCTGCACTGGCGTTTGCGTTGGGTATGTTCATCCCGCTCGAACTGAATGTACCGCTCGTAGTGGGCGGAGCTATCAACTGGTATGTCACCACCCGCAGCAAAGACAGTGCGCTCAACACCGAACGGGGCGAAAAAGGGACGCTGCTGGCATCCGGATTCATTGCCGGAGGTGCCCTGATGGGTGTAGTCAGCGCTGCCATGCGCTTCGGCGGAATCAATCTGGTGAACGATGCATGGCTCAACAATACCCTCTCACAGTTGGCTGCCCTGGTAGCTTACGTACTGCTAATCCTGTATTTCATTAAAGCATCCATGAAGGTAAAATGAAGTATATAGCTGAATTTCATGCATCCGGGAGGAGCGTATGTCAATCCGGCTCCGCGACGGAGTGAAATTCTCCAGATGACATATAAAGAAACTCACGAAACAACATTTATAAAGATGAAAACAATTCGTACACTTTTGTTATGTACCAGCCTATTGGCCGGAACAGTTGCAGCACAGGAGAACAGTCTGGTGCTGAGTAACGGACTCGGGTTCGTTGATACCCCCTATAAGGCAGGTACCCTTGAAGTAGACGATGCAGAAGACCTCATTATCAATTGTGACGAGGTGGACTGCACCACTTTCGTAGAATATGCATTGGCAATGGCACTCTGCCCGCAACAGGGAGACGACATGCAGGAAAGTGACTTTGCCCGTAACCTGCAACGTATCCGCTATCGCGACGGAAAAATTGACGGTTATACCTCTCGTCTGCATTATATATCCGACTGGATCAATAATGGTGTCCGCCAAGGCTTTCTTGAAGACGTAACGGCTGCCCACAGCCCTTTCACACAGAAACTGTCGATCTCTTACATGAGCACACATCCGCAACTCTACAAATCGTTGAAGAACTCTCCGGAAAATGTAGCGCAGATGGCAAAGTATGAAAAGGCACTGAGCGGTAAAGAGGTTCATTACCTGCCGAAAGACAAACTGGAGCCGGACGGATTGCCCTGGATCAAGAATGGGGACATTATTGCCCTGACCACCAATACTCCGGGGTTGGACGTAAGCCACATGGGCATTGCCATTTACATCAAGGGACAGCTGCACCTGCTGCATGCTTCGTCCAAAGAAGGCAAGGTAATAGTAGACAAGAGTGCACTGAGCCAGATGTTGAAAGACAGAAAATCACTGACAGGTATCAGAGTGCTGAGAATGAAGAAATAAACCGGAAACAAACCATACCGGACTTATCTGATCCCCGAAACCATTTTGATGCGTTTCGGGGATTTTTCTTTTCAGTAAGAAAGAGAATAGCCTTATTTCCTGACAGCCCCTTCTGCTTTTCAACGGCAACGGGAAGCACAGAAGACGGAAAACAGGACTTTTCTTCCCGAAAAGCCGGGGTTTTGCGTCCGGAGAGCCGGGGTCTGCCCCGAAAAGAGCCGGGATTTCTATGAAAAGAAGTAAGCATTCGACCCGAAAGACGGTTGCATTCCGCTGAAATGCTTACTTCTTTTCAAATTATCTCTATATGTTTTCCCACTTTACATCTGTTGTTATGGTTTTATCGTTAAAAAGAGAAGGATTATTCTCTGGTTGCATACCGTAAACGAACGAGTCCCGACTGTCAAAAAGAAAGCCGTAAGCATCCATTGATACAACTCTTCACGCATTTAGCTTCGCCACACTTACATCATGCCAACTCTTAAAGTCTTTCGGCATCAAACATAAAATCGCCAACCTGTAAGGAGGGCGATTTTACCAGGCAACCGTATCATTGGATGCAAACAGAGCAAACCAGAGAGGTCTGATTATCATTTTGACAAAAGGAAAGTAAGCAGTTCGCTCCCCAGCCTCTCTTTTACCTCGTCCATATCAACATTGTGTCCGAGTTCTTTCTGAAGGGAAGTCACGCCTTTATCGATAAAACCGCAAGGATGAATGTAACTGAAATAGCGTAAATCGGTATTCACATTCAGCGCCAGTCCATGCATCGTCACGTAATGACTGCTCCGAACCCCTATCGCACATATCTTACGGGCACGGGGCGTATCACCTTCCAGCCAGACTCCTGTCGCCTTCTCTAAACGGCTGGCCTCGACGCCGTAAGATGCACAGACACGGATAACGGCTTCCTCCAGCAAGTGTACATATTCCTTCAGCCCCAATCCGAACTCCTCAAGATTAAGAATCGGGTAACACACCAATTGCCCGGGACCATGATAGGTGATATCGCCGCCACGGTCGATGTGATAGAGGGTGGCACCGATAGCCTTCAGTTGCTCCTCTCCCAGCAGCATATTATTTTCCTTTCCGCTACGCCCCAGAGTATAAACGTGCGGATGTTCACAAAAAATGATGCGATTCTCGTACTTTTCTCCGCCCTGCTTGGCATGGACGAGGGCATCGAACCATTCCGTCTGTCGGCTCCATGCTTCAGAATACGGAATAAGTTCCCAATCGGTTGTAATTGTTTTCATACGGACAAAGATAAAGAAATAAAAGAAAATGTGTATATTTGCGTGATTCAAAAAAAGAAAGTAATATGAAGTTTGACTTTCCACAAGTAGATCTCCCATGCGAACTTCTGGCATGGAATGATGTAACTGAAGATATCTTGAATATCTACAAACAATCGTGCAGGCTGAAAGCCGGCATCTTTGCTATTTGTACGGAAGGTAAGATGACCGCAACCATTAACCTGATCGATTACGAAATAAAACCGAACGATCTGATCACACTGCTGCCGGGCACTATCATCCAGTTCCGCGAACGGACAGAGAAAGTACGTTTATGCTTCGCCGGATTCTCGTCGGAATGTGTAGAACGAATCAACCTGATAAAATCGATGGTCAGCTCTTTCTCTAAGATAACCGAGTGCCCGATTGTGGAATTACAGGAGGATATAGCCAGTTATCTAAAAGATTACTTCTCCCTGTTGGCACGAGTGACATGTGATGAAAGGTTCTCTCTTCCCTCCGAGATGACGGAAGTATCTTTGAAATCTATTCTGACCGCCGTCGGACTGATTTATCAGAAATATTCCCGGAAAGATCACAACACGAACCGTAAAGAAGAAATCTGCCGCGAATTGGTAGGATTGGTCACAGAGCATTATGCGGAGGAACGCCGTGCCCAGTTCTATGCAGACAAGTTGGGAATATCACTGCAACACCTCAGTACCACAGTCAAACAAGTGACAGGACGCAACGTACTGGATGTGATAGCCTATGTGGTCATTATCGACGCGAAAGCCAAATTGAAATCGACTCACATGACCATTCAGGAGATTGCCTATTCGTTGAACTTCCCCAGTGCTTCTTTTTTCGGAAAGTACTTCAGGAGATATGTAGGCATGAGTCCGCTGGAATTCAGAAACAGCTGACACCTTTCGTGGCAAAAAGATTTTCACCACAGAGGCCACAGAGTATTCATGTTGATCATCCATGACTTGAAGTTTACTCTGTGTCCTCTGTGGTGAGTTTGTTTTGAAAGGACTTGTTATTTTCTGGCCAGACTCAATGAATTCAGTACTACACTAACACTTGAGAATGCCATTGCCGCACTGGCAAGCATCGGGTTCAGCAACAGTCCGTTGATAGGGAACAGGATGCCGGCTGCAATAGGGATACCTATGAGATTATAGATAAATGCCCAGAACAGATTCTGGTGAATCAGTTTCACAGTCTGTCTTGACAACTCGAAGGCGCGGGGGAGCAACAGCAGGTCGGATGTCATCAACGTAACCATTGCTACATCCATGGCTATATCCGTCCCCTTCCCCATCGCTATGCTGACATCGGCCAGTGCCAACGCCTGTGAGTCGTTAATTCCGTCACCTACCATAGCTACGGTTTTTCCCTGCATCTGGAGTTCACGCACAAACTCTTCTTTATCATCCGGCAAGGCATCTGCCACAAAGCGGTCGATGCCCAACTTACCCGATACGGCAAGTGCCGTGCGTTGTCCGTCGCCGGTCAGCATACAAATGTCGATCCCCTGACGTTTCAACTCTTTCACAGCCTCGGCCGAAGTCGGCTTTATCTGATCGGCAATGGCAATTACGGCAAGCACCTCACTGCCACGGCCAAAGTATACAATGCTGTTTCCATCCGATTCGTATTGCACCATCATTTCGGCAAGCACATCAGAGAGCGAAGCGCTGAAATCTTTCAGTAACTTGTGGCTACCCACCCAATAAGTCTCCCCTTGATAAACCACCTTGATTCCTTTTCCGGTGATACTCTCAAAGCTGTCCAGTTGGGCAGGAACTATTTTCTCCACTTCCTGCAGAGAAGAGACAATGGCTCCGGCAAGCGGATGTTCGGATTTAAGTTCGGCCGCCAACAGGACATTCTTGAAGTGCTCTTCCTGCACCTGTGCCCAAAGCCATCCGGAAACCGTGGGATGTCCCTCGGTCAACGTCCCGGTTTTATCGAGCACCACTACATCTACTTTACGCATCTGCTCGAGGGCAACCGCATCCTTAATCAGGATATGATTACTGGCTGCTTTGCCTATGCCCACCATCAGAGCGGTAGGTGTGGCAAGTCCCAGAGCACACGGACAGGCAATGACCAGTACGGATACTGCCGAAAGCAGGGCGTGTGAGAAATAATCGGTACCTCCCACCAAAAGCCAAATAACAAACGTCAGCACGGCAATACAAAGCACGACAGGCACAAAGATTCCGGTCACCCGGTCTACGATGCGCTGTACGGGCGCTTTACTCCCCTGAGCCTCCTGCACCATGCGGATGATGCGTGCCAGCACCGTCTCGCTTCCTACACTGGAGGCTTTAATCACAAAAGAGCCTTTCTGGTTGATAGTTCCCGCCAATACACGGTCGCCCGTTTTCTTTTCTACGGGAATCGGTTCGCCGCTGATCATACTTTCGTCTACATAAGATTCTCCTTCGGACAACCGCCCGTCTACGGGAATCTGCTCACCGGGACGTACCACCACCAAGTCGCCTGCCTGTAACTGGTCTATCAGGATATCTTCTTCAACTCCTCCCCGAAGCACACGGGCCACACGGGGTTGAAGTCCCATCAGCTTCCGAATGGCAGTAGAGGTATTCCCCTTGGCACGCTCTTCCATCAGTTTACCGGTCAGCACAAAAGCGATGATGACTACTGCTGCCTCATAGTAAACGTGAGGTTCAAGTCCTCGGTTATACCAGAATTCAGGAAAAAATGTGTTGAAGACGCTGAACAGGAAGGCGATGGAGGTACTGAGTGCCACCAGGGTATCCATATTACTCCTCCCCAAACGTGCCTGCCGCCAGGCATTGACATAGAAAGAACCTCCGAAGAAAATCATCACGGGAAGGGCGAGTATCAACTGAATCTCGTTAGAGAAGGGCACATGCATCAAGACCATAGAAAACAGCAACATGGGGACAACGAAGATCCATGCACCGATGACCTGCCGCTTCAGCAGTCGGTAATGTTTCTCCTGGGCCTCCTCCTGACGCTCCTCTTTCAGGGCCTCTTCCACTATCAGGTCATAACCTGCGGCAAGTACGGCCGCACGGATTTCTCCGGGAGTCAGCTTGTCGGCTTCGTACGAAACGGACAGTGTGTTTGTGGCGAAGTTGACCGATGCGTCTACCACACCGGCCAATTTCTTCACTGTTTTTTCCACATTATTAGCGCACCCCGCACAGTGCATGTTCAGTACAGGAAACGCTTTCTTTATAATATTACCCATAATCTATTATTATATATACTATCTAATAAACAATGAGGTAAAGAACAATGTTCACTTCTTGTCCGTTTCCTTTGCTTCCTTTATGACTACAGCTTCGTATTTAAATTTCCGAAAGCCTTCTTTCAGTTTTTCAACATTCGTCTTTTCCGCATCGTAAGTGATGGTGACGGTTTGAGTTTTCAAATCAGTCTTAAAGTTTTTAAGTCCTTTTTCGAACTTGATATTGTTCTTCACCTTTCGTTCGCAGTTGGCGCACTCCATCTGTGCCACTTTGAAAACAACGGTACGAAAGTCTTTTGCCGCAACGGCAGTCACCGAAAGTAAAGCCACCACCAGTGTGGCAATCATTTTTTTAGTCTTCATGAATGTAAGTATTAGTAATCAATAATTTTAGTCGTTCGTTTTACTCTCTTTCAATCTCGTGCCAGGTTAAACCTCACTCCGATATATCCCTTTGCTCCATGTACCGGTCCCCATATCATAGTCGAGTCAAAATGATCTCCCCAAGGATTGGCTGCATCGATAATCGGATTCTTTTGTTTGAAATTTGTCAGGTTCTCACCTCCAATGTATACCGACCAACGACGGAAATAGCGCGTCACCTGTGCACTAAGCTGACTAAAGCCTTTATAACGGGCATCCCACGAAGGAGTGCCGTCAGCAAGTGTATACGGATCGGGCATACGTCCTCCTCCATTCATCTGCCAGGTGGCATCAAACTGCCACAAGCCCAGCGGAGTCTGATAAGAAGCGGTTACAAGTCCTTTGTATTTCCCGGTCAGCGGCTTCTCCATCAACCGGTGATTGTAAGTCGTCTTGGCGTCTGTCCAACGATAGGCAGCTGTCAGCGAAAAACCCTGAAAGAACGGATAGGTAGCCTCCACCTGAAACACTTGTGAATACGACCGTCCGTCGAGATTGTAGAACGCCACCTCATAGGGATTCGTATCCATATCGACAACGACCTGTTTCAGGAAGTCGGTGTAATAGTATTCCAGATTCAGGTTCAGCGTTTTCCCGAAAAGCGGAATGTAACCCGATATACTTGCGCCATAGTTCCACGCTTCTTCCTGGTCGAGGTGACCGGCAATACTTACCTTCCGGCTACTTGCCATCAGATAATTGTTTTCGGCAAGCACGTGATTCGTACGATACCCTTTTCCGGCAGAAAGACGGAAATGAACAAAGTCATTGGGGTTGTATTTAATGTGGGCACGTGGAGTCACGAAAAAGCCGTACTCACTGCTATGGTCGCCACGAAGTCCGGCCATCACCACCAGTTTATTCTCCAGATTAAAAGTGTACTGCGCATAAGCTCCTCCTACCGATTCGCGTGCAAAAGCCTTCGTCAACGGAGTGTCAGCATTGTTGGTCAAACGGTAATGCTGGTCATATCCGTCATAATTATAACTGAATCCCGCCGAAAGACTGTGTTGCTTTGTAAATTCGGTTTCAAACATCAGCGAAGCATAAGCGTTGGACTGGTCAACATCATAAATCTTACGTCCATAAAGCGCATCCTGGTTGTGCAGCGTACCGGACAGAATCAGCGCAAGATTCGTATTCTTCTCCTTATTAAATATATAGGCATTCTTGGCAAAAGCCTCGTAACGGCGGGTTTCAATATCGATAGCATAGCGATCGGCTGCCGGCACACCGCTATGACTCACCTGACCGCCTTTTCTGCTTTCGTCCAGCGCTTTGATGCCTGCCTGAAACACATAGTGGTCACCCATATAGGCCCAGCGGTTCCAAAAATTATACTGCTCTATCCGGGGAATATCAGCAAAGCTGTCATCGTTGCCGTCATGTGCTTTCGTTTCATTTTCGTAATGTGCCAGCAATGAAGTACTCCATCGTTTGGAAAGTTTCACCGTGGCATCCGCATTCGCCTCATAACGATTGGTGGTACTGGCAAAAAGATTGGCCGAAACCCAATCCGCCTCAGGCAGTTGCGGCTTCTTAAATTCAACATTGATCTGTCCGGTAAGGGCTTCATAACCATTCTTCACGGACGAAATCCCCTTGGATACTTGTATGCTGTGCATCCAGGGACCGGGAACATAACCCAACCCGTAAGGAGAAGCAGCACCGCGATAGTTCGGAATATTCTCGGTCAGCATCTGCACATAAGTTCCCGATAGTCCGAGCAACTTGATCTGCTTCGCTCCGGTAGCGGCATCCGAATAGCTGACGTCCACTGAAGGATTGGTGACAAAACTCTCGCCAAGATTGCAACATGCTGCACGACAGAGCTCGTCACTGGTAATGATCTCTTCGTTCATCACGCTGTTGCGCAGCTTCAGTGTGCTCAACTTACGACTGACAATATTCACTTCACTCAGTTCCATCCCCTCGCGAAGTACTACGTCCAGAACGGCGTTCTTGTCTTTCACTTGTATGGTATCGTTTTCGTAGCCTATAAAACTTACAATGAGATGACTGCCCCTGTCGGGTTTGGATATGGAAAAAGTACCGTCCTCACGAGTGGCTACCCCACCGGGAATATTCTTCCAGAAAACGTTGGCACCGATAATCGGTTCGCCGGCCTGATCTTTCACCGTACCGCTCACTTGCGCTTGTACAGTCAGACTGCCGAGAAGCAGTCCGGTCAATAATATATATTTCATTAAATAACTTCGTTTGTCTTTTTTATTTGGTTTATATTCAATAAGAAATAAGTAGGATTCACCACAGATTACACAGAAGAACACAAGTTGTCCCGCTTCAATAATTAACGGTATTACCCCTTAAATAGTGAAAGCCTGTGCAATCTGTGATGCAATCCAAACAGTAAAATATTGAAGAAACTAAATAAGCAAAGTAGAATAAAGAGCTAAATAATGCCGGGAACTGGTTTTAGGTGGCGGTACCACATAAGGAGCTTCCAACACCCCGTCACGGAAAAGCGCACACAGCAGTTCCGATACCTGGTTGCAAAGGAATACGCTGACAGGAGCAGGGACAGAAGATTCGAACGCCTGCTTCACCAGGTCAAGTTTGTAGATAGTCGCCGTACATCCCTCACCCCGGCACGATTTATGGAATTCAAAATCGAACTTATCACAGAAGCCGCATTTGTCGGCACAACAGCAATTTGCCGTCTCACAACCACTGCAACAATATTGAACGACAGAGACTCCCGCCCCTACATATACTATAAGGAGGGAAAGAATAACAGCGAGTATATAGCGGAATCTCTTCATAACGGTTGCAAAGATAAGCAGATTTAACCAGCTCTCCTCATTCTTTTTTCTTTTTTTATGCTGCCGATTCACTAATATGAACTATATTTGTCGATAGTGAACGATTATATAAATGTTGAATTTAAAGAAGAACCCCTTATGAAAAAACAATATGTCAGTCTGCTTGCGATAATACTTGCTACAAGTGGCTTTTTATTTTCTTGTGGTGACAAGATGAACAAGAATACCGGTGCGCTGGAATTCGACAGCATACAAGTGAACGAAACGGCACATCTCTTCGGAGATACGGCAAAGCCGGCATGTAACCTGACCATCAATTTCACGTATCCGGTGAAGTCATCGGACAACAAATTGAAGGATAGCCTGAACAGCTACTTTATAGCTGCCTGCTTCGGAGAAGGATATATCGGTGAAAAACCGGCAAAGGTGGTAAAGGAATATACTGAACATTACGTAAAGGAATATCGCACAGACCTTGAACCCATGTATGCCGAAGACGAAAAGAACAAAGAAAGCGAAGGGTCCATCGGCGCATGGTATTCGTATTATAAAGGAATAGAGAGCCACGTGCAACTCTATTATAAGAACCTGTTGGTTTATCGCATCAACTACAATGAATATACCGGAGGCGCGCATGGCATTTACATGACAACCTTCCTCAATATGGATCTGATAAACCTGCGTCCACTGAAGCTGGATGACATTTTCACAGGTGATTATAAGGAAGCACTGACCGACCTGTTATGGAACCAGCTGATGGCAGACAAAAAAGTAACGACCCATGAAGCACTTGAAGATATGGGCTACGGTTCTACCGGAGATATCGCCCCGACAGAAAACTTCTACCTCGACAAAGACGGCATTACCTTCTATTATAATGTATACGACATCACTCCGTATGCCATGGGACCGGTAGAAATTAAGATTCCATACGAGATGATGGAGCACATGCTGGGCAGCAACCCGATCATCGGAGAGATGAAAGCTCAATAGATTAACCCTTTTTATTAAAATACAGATATATTACAACCTTATGGATACAACAGAACAAACTTCCTCCCTCCCCTCTACCGGAGGGGAAACCGGAGTGGAGCTTCTTCTTAAATACTTTCCTGACTTGACGGAAGAGCAACGCAAACAATTCGCAGCTCTTTACGAACTTTACATTGACTGGAATTCTAAAATCAACGTAATCTCGCGCAAAGACATCGAAAACTTGTACGAACATCATGTGCTCCATTCACTGGGAATTGCCCGTGTCATTCGTTTCCATCCGGGTAGCAAAGTTATGGATCTTGGCACCGGAGGCGGATTCCCCGGTATCCCGCTGGCTATTCTTTTTCCGGATACAAAGTTTCACTTGGTGGACAGCATTGGAAAGAAAGTACGTGTAGCAACCGAAGTGGCCAATGCCATCGGTCTAAAGAACGTCACTTTCCGTCATGCCAGAGCCGAGGAGGAAAAACAAACATTCGACTTTGTCGTAAGCCGTGCCGTGATGCCCCTGGCCGATTTGATAAAGATAATCCGGAAGAACATTTCGTCCAAACAGCAAAATGCCCTCCCCAACGGGTTAATCTGCCTGAAAGGCGGCGAGTTGGAACATGAAGCAATGCCGTTCAAGCACAAGACAACCATGCATAGCCTGAGTGAGGATTTCGACGAAGAGTTTTTCCAGACCAAGAAAGTGGTATATGTAACGATTTAAACGATCAAACAACATAGTCATGAAAATAAAGAGATTTGAGTTCAATATGTTTCCCGTAAACTGCTATGTGTTATGGGATGAAACGAACGAGGCAGTCGTGATAGACCCAGGCTGCTTTTATGACGAAGAGAAACAAGCTTTAAAGAACTTCATCGTCACCAACCATCTGAACGTAAAACATCTGCTGAACACTCACTTACATCTGGATCACATCTTCGGTAATCCATTCATGCTCCGTGAGTTCGGACTATCTGCCGAAGCAAACCAGGCGGACGAGTACTGGATAGACGAAGCTCCCAAGCAGAGCCGCATGTTTGGTTTTCAGCTGAACGAGGCACCTGTGCCATTGGGAAAATACCTGCATGACGGGGATATCATAACTTTTGGAAATACAACGCTGGAGGCAATCCATGTACCCGGACACTCTCCCGGAAGTCTTGTATATTATTGCCAGGCAGAAAACTGCATGTTTTCAGGAGATGTATTGTTTCAGGGAAGCATCGGCCGGGCAGACCTGACCGGAGGCAACTTTGATGAACTGAAAGAGCATATTTGTAGCCGACTGTTCGTGCTGCCCAACGAAACAATCGTTTATCCGGGGCACGGCGCACCGACTACCATTGGGATAGAGAAGGCGGAAAATCCGTTCTTCAGGTAAGAGAATATCAACAAACCTTATTATAAATAAATCATTAATAACATGAAAACCGATTTATTAGCCTGCCGTCACATCGGCGTCAACAAAGCGGATGCCGAAGTAATGCTCCGGAAAATTGGAGTTGGTTCGCTCGACGAACTGATTGATAAAACCATTCCAGCCAATATCCGGCTCAAAGCACCTCTGGCACTGCCTGCGCCGATGACCGAATATGAATTTGCCCGCCACATTGCCGAGTTGGCAAGCAAAAACAAGTTGTTCACGACCTATATCGGCATGGGGTGGTACAACACAATCACTCCGGCAGTCATCCAACGCAACGTCTTCGAAAACCCCGTCTGGTATACTTCCTATACTCCTTACCAGACAGAAGTTTCGCAAGGCAGACTGGAAGCTTTAATGAATTTCCAAACCGCCGTATGCGACTTGACTGCCATGCCATTGGCCAACTGCTCTCTGCTTGATGAAGCAACCGCCGCTGCCGAAGCTGTGACAATGATGTACGCTCTGCGTTCACGCAACCAGCAAAAATCCGGAGCCAATGTGGTATTTATCGACGAGAACATCTTCCCACAAACCCTGGCTGTCATCACTACCCGAGCCATCCCGCAAGGAATTGAAATCCGTACCGGAAAGTTCCGCGAACTTGAATTTACAGACGATCTCTTTGCCTGCGTCTTACAGTATCCCAATGCGAATGGTAATGCGGAAGATTACCGTGAGTTTACGGAAAAAGCACATGCAGCCAACTGCAAAGTGGCTGTAGCCGCCGACATCCTGAGCCTCGCCCTGCTTACACCTCCGGGAGAATGGGGGGCAGACATCGTATTCGGCACTACACAGCGTTTGGGTACTCCGATGTTCTACGGTGGTCCCTCGGCTGGCTATTTCGCTACCCGCGACGAATACAAACGTAACATGCCGGGACGTATCATCGGATGGTCAAAAGACAAGTATGGCAAACTCTGTTACCGCATGGCACTCCAGACGCGCGAACAGCATATCAAACGGGAAAAGGCGACCTCAAATATTTGTACCGCACAGGCATTACTGGCTACGATGGCCGGATTCTATACCGTCTATCATGGACAGGAAGGTATCCGTAACATCGCTTCACGCATCCATAGCATCGCTGCTTTCCTTGAAAAAAATATCGGGAAACTGGGATATAAGCAGGTAAACAAACAATACTTTGATACCCTCCGTTTTATCTTGCCCGATAGCATCTCAGCACAGCAAATCCGGACTATCGCTTTAAGCAAAGAGGTGAATCTGCGCTACTTTGATAATGGCGATGTAGGTTTGAGCATTGATGAAACGACCGATATAGCAGCCGTTAACGTCCTATTGTCTATCTTTGCTATTGCTGCCGGAAAAGACTTCCAGAAAGTGGATGACGTACCCGAAACAAGTACCATCTGCAAAGAACTGAAACGCCAGAGCCCCTATCTGACACACGAAGTATTCTCTAAATATCACACGGAAACGGAAATGATGCGCTACATCAAGCGCCTTGACCGCAAAGATATTTCACTGGCACAGTCAATGATTTCACTTGGCTCCTGCACCATGAAGTTGAATGCAGCTGCCGAAATGCTACCGTTGAGTTGTGCCGAGTTCATGTGCATGCATCCGCTTGTTCCGGAAGATCAGGCTGCCGGTTACCGCGAACTGATCCACAACCTGAGCGAAGAGTTGAAGATTATCACCGGGTTTGCCGGAGTGAGCCTGCAACCCAATTCCGGTGCTGCCGGTGAATACGCCGGACTACGCACCATCCGCGCTTATCTTGAAAGCATCGGACAAGGACACCGGAACAAAGTATTAATCCCTGCATCTGCCCACGGGACCAATCCGGCATCTGCCATACAAGCAGGCTTCACTACCGTGACTTGTGCTTGCGATGAACACGGAAACGTAGACATGGACGATCTCCGCACCAAAGCTGAAGAAAACAAGGAGGATCTGGCTGCGTTAATGATCACCTATCCCTCCACACATGGTATCTTCGAAACGGAAATTGTGGAAATCTGCCAGATCATTCACGATTGCGGAGCACAGGTATATATGGATGGCGCCAACATGAATGCTCAGGTAGGATTAACGAATCCGGGATTTATCGGTGCAGATGTTTGCCACCTGAATCTGCACAAAACATTTGCTTCTCCTCACGGTGGCGGCGGTCCCGGTGTAGGCCCGATCTGTGTAGCCGAACATCTGGTACCATTCCTTCCGGGACACGGACTGTTCGGAAACTCACAGAACGAGGTTTCTGCCGCTCCATTTGGCAGTGCAGGCATTCTGCCCATCACTTACGGCTATATCCGCATGATGGGAACCGAAGGACTGACAATGGCAACCAAAATAGCAATCCTGAATGCCAACTATCTGGCAGCCTGTCTGAAAGATACATATGGCATCGTATACCGGGGAGCCAATGGCTTTGTGGGACACGAAATGATCCTGGAATGTCGGAAAGTATATGAAGAGACAGGTATCAGTGAAAATGATATTGCCAAACGTCTGATGGATTATGGCTATCATGCTCCTACCCTCTCCTTCCCGGTTCACGGCACACTGATGATTGAACCGACTGAAAGTGAGAGCCTCGCCGAATTGGATAACTTCATCCATACGATGTTGACCATCTGGAATGAAATTCAGGAAGTGAAGAACGGTGAAGCCGATAAGGGGGACAATGTGCTTATAAATGCTCCACACCCCGAGTATGAAGTAGTAAGCGACCGGTGGGAACACTGCTATACGCGTGAAAAAGCTGCATACCCGATAGAAAGTGTACGTGAAAATAAGTTTTGGGTGAATGTAGCCCGTGTCGATAATACATTGGGCGACCGCAAACTATTGCCGACATGCTACGGCTGTTTCGACTGAAATTAATTTGATTCACCACAGAGTTCACAGAGTATCACAGAGTTTATCTCTTGTAATTTCTACTCCGTGATACCCTGTGTTACTCTGTGGTGAATTTAAACTTGAATCCGATACTCTATTCCACAATGGTTATTGTACCTTCTTTCACCGTTTTTTCCTTCAACGATACACCTTCTGCCTGATATCCCAAAGCTATGCAACCGTAAACTTTATGGTTCTCGGGTACTCCAAGAGAGGTCAGATACGCCCGGACTTCCGGATCATCGCAAGTCGTCCCGAGTTGATTGATCCAGCAAGAACCGATGCCCAAAGAACGGGCTGCCAAAAACATATTCTCAATGGCACAGGCACAGTCCATCCCGGCCCACCACTGGGTAGGGTCATTAGAAACAATGACCAAACTCGGAGCATGATAATAACAACAATAAGTCTCACTATGTCCACGCTCCTGAAGACGCTTGTCGTCACTTTTAGCAAATGCTCCCTTGATACGATTGTTCAGTTCTTCAAGTTTCGCCGCATTACGGACTGCCGTAAAATGCCACGTTTCATAATGCATGCCGCTCGGTGCATAGGTAGCTGCCTCCAGTATGGCATTCAAGTCTTCCGACGGTACCTGCTTTTTATCATAGACACGCACACTGCGGCGTGCCTTAATCGTTTCTAAAACTTCATTGGTTTTCATCATGAATATCTATTAATATTGTATTCCTTATCTTTTAATTAAACCAATCTTGGCATTCAGTTTGAAATAGTATACACCATTCTCCCTTTCAAGGAATCCATACTTATCTTTATCAACCGATCCTTTTTCAAGACGTGAATTCAGATAAAGGAAGTCTTCAAACGTTTTCTTTTCCGACTTATGATAGCACAACACCTCGCCACTGCCATCAACCAGTAATATACCTTCAACAGCCGAGTCCGTCCCGTTGTATATCTTTGCCGGGCGCATACCCAAAGCGAGCGCCAATAAGAATTGCTTCATTTTAAATTCATAAAAACCATGCTTACTGATCAACTCTTCTTTTATCTTGAGAGGATTTACTGTCTTCATCAGTTCGGTCAGTTCACTGATACGTGTGATGCCGTCCAGATGCATCGTACGCACCATCTCTGCCAACACACGGGGAAAATGCAAGTCAATCATCAGCAAGTTACAGCGAAACACACGGTCTGCCACATCCGAGTATTTCAACACGCCTCCCAGACGTTCGATCATCATCATGCGCTCGGCAACCTCCGTAGGCGATTCGGGAAGGGCATTAATTTTATTTACGGTAGGTGCAGCAAACTTTACACCGGATTGCTCCAATTTCAGGTTTGCAGCACGTCCCCCATCCAGCAACGGATTCATCGCACTCAGACGCGAACGGACATTGAAACCGGCTAACGGAGCTTCGGGATGCCAAAAGGCGATTGAGAAATCGGTACGATCTTCCGTCCGTGCTTCAAGATCAAAGATTCCGGCTTCGTCCAAAAACTCCTCCACCCCATCGGGAGAAGTGACTTCATCGGTAGACGAACCTTTTATCGCATTCAGAATCAGGTCAGCCACCGTTGCAAAATCTTCGCGGGGCAAGCTTTTTCCGACTTTCTCACCTTCCATCCGGATATCTTCTCCTTCGATATAATAACACCGGGTGCCATCATGCTCCTCACGCTGAATCATCGCAATGGGCCAGCACTTTTCATCTTCTTTCTTTGCTTGTGGAGTTCCGAGAGAAACTTTTCCGTCCGCCAGCAGACGAAAAAAAACATATAGCTCACTCCACTCTCTTTTTGTTGCTTCAAATGCCATTCTATCTATCTTTTTATTATGTGTGGGAAGAAAACCTCCCCCCTGTCTTATTTCTTTCTCTTATTCATTTCCTTCTTCTTCATCTAAAATACGTGCAGTTTCCACTTTTTCCAACCGAGACCTTAAGCGAGGCATCGCCGACTGTCGGATGCGAAGTGTCATGCTGCAATCCATATCATACGACTGGGAGAGAATTTCCGGTTCCTCCTCTTTCACAATCCGCATCACATCGTTCATAAACGGATATTCAAAAAGCACGGTTACTTCTTCATCCACCGTTTTCTCTACAACAGTGGCAGCGGCAATAGCCTCCGCGGCGGCGGCTTTATAAGCCACAATCAATCCACTGGTTCCCAACTTGATTCCCCCGAAATAACGAACCACGATAATCAGAATATCCGTCAGTTCGTTGGAATTAATTTGTCCCAGAATCGGTTTGCCGGCCGTACCGGAAGGTTCTCCGTTGTCGTTTGCACGAAAGTTTTTACGTTCGTGCCCCAACATATAGGCATAACAGACGTGACGGGCATCGTAATATTTCTTCTGATACGTCTCCAGATGATTCTTAATCTCTTCCAATGTACGCACCGGAAGAGCGATGGCAATGAACTTACTACGCTTCTCGGTATAGGTACCTTCTGAAACTTCAGTGATGGTTTTGTATGTATCTTCTGACATGATATCCGGAATCATTTTTAGTGGTTCAGGCTATACCTAACAACTGTACTTCAAAAACCAGGGTCGAAAAAGCCGGAATAGGACCACTGGTACGTGTCCCATACCCCATGGTATACGGGATGTAAATTATCCAACGATCTCCCACCCGCATTTTCTGCAAAGCGATCTGCCATCCCTCGATGACCTCACTCAAACGGAAAGCTTCGGGACAGTTCCGTTTCCAGGAATTATCAAATTCCCGTCCATTGATCAGTGTCCCCCTGTAATGGACAGACACCACACTGCCGGGCCGAGGAGTAGCGGTACCACTACCTTCCTCCAAAACCTTATATAATATGCCACAAGGCAATTCGCATACATCCGCTTCGGCACGTAATGCCTGCATGAATTGCTCGTTCTGCAACTTGTATTCTTCTTTTCGTCCCATAGATCTATTCAGATAATAATTACTTCGGTCACAAAGATACGGAAAAACGTACATATTTGGATAGCCCGGAATGCAAAACGAGGATGTTCCTCTGTTTTAGAGTAACATCCTCGTTCTTTTTCTACATCGATACGCTCTTTATTCCAACTCGTGTATCACCAGTCCGGAACGCAGTTTCGGCTCGAACCAAGTGGTTTTCGGAGGCATAATGTTTCCCGTATCGGCAATATCCATCAGTTGCTTCATTGAAACGGGATAAAGGGCCAGTGCCACTTTCATCTCTCCGCTATCCACCCGTCTGCCCAGCTCACCCAAGCCACGGATACCTCCCACAAAATCGATCCGTTTGTCCGAACGCAAATCTTTGATACCCAGAATTTCATCCAGAATCAGATTGGAAGAGATCGTCACGTCCAATACCCCAATGGGATCATTGTCGTCATAAGTTCCCGGTTTGGCTGTCAGGCTATACCATTTACCTTCCAGATAAAGGGCAAAATTATGCAATGCAGCGGGTTTATAAATCTCTTTCCCCTTCTCCTCTACCACAAAATTCTTTTCAAGAGCAGTCAGGAATTCGGCAGGTGTCAGACCATTAAGATCTTTCACCACCCGGTTGTAATCAATAATAGTCAACTGGTTCGCCGGAAAACATACAGCCATGAAGTAATTATATTCTTCGTCTCCGCGATGACCGGGATTCTGTTTCGCCTTCTCGGCTCCAACCAGAGCGGCAGCGGCCGAACGATGGTGTCCGTCGGCAATATAAAGTGCCGGCATAGCAGCAAACTCTTTTGTGATCACAGCAATGTCATCGTTATCATCAATCACCCAGAAAGTATGCCCGAATCCGTCACCGGGAGCAATAAAGTCGTATACCGGTTTTTGAGCCGTATACTTCCGGATGATAGTGTCGAGCACTGCATTATCGGGATAAGCAAAGAATACCGGTTCGATATTGGCATTGTTCACACGAACATGCTTCATACGGTCTTCTTCCTTATCACGCCGGGTCAGTTCATGCTTTTTGATAACGCCGTTCATGTAATCGGGCACATAAGCGCCTACCACCAGTCCGTACTGCGTCTTGCCGTTCATGGTCTGGGCATAGATGTAATAATTCTCTTTATCATCCTGCACCAACCACCCTTTATCGCGAAACAGACGGAAGTTTTCTGCCGCCTTGGTATAGACTTTCTCGTCGTGTTCGTCTGTTCCGACCGGAAAATCTATTTCAGGTTTAATGATATGATACAGTGATTTCTCGTTTCCGGCAGCTTCTGCACGAGCCTCTTCTGAGTTCAACACATCATACGGACGTGATGCGACCTGTTCTACCAAGTCCTGTGGAGGGCGGATGCCTTTAAATGGTTTTATTGTTGCCATAAAACTGGGGATTATTTGTTCACTCTAAATTTTTCGCAACCCTCTTTCAGGAAGCCTACAATCTGTTTCGCCGCAGCAATACCTGCATTGATATTTGCCTCGGCAGTCTGAGCACCCATCTTCTTCGGTGTTGAGAAATAACGTCCGGCAAAGAGTTCGGTAAACTTCGCATTGGCAGCAGGCATAATATCGGTGATGTATTTAAAGTCCGGACGTTCTTCCATCAGCTGAATCAGTTCATCCTCATTGATCACCTCTTTACGGGCCGTATTGACCAAAATAGCTCCTTTCGGCATATTCTTCAGTAAATCACGGTTAATGGAATTCTTTGTTTCGGCTGTAGCCGGAATATGCAGTGAGACGATATTACAAATTTTGTAAAGTTCTTCGGCCGAGTCGACGGCTTTCACTCCATCTTTTTCAATCACATCTTTCGGGCAGAAAGCATCGTAAGCGTAAAGCTCCATGCCGAATCCTTTGGCAATACGTGCCACATTGCGTCCCACATTGCCATAAGCGTGGATACCCAGTTTCTTTCCCATCAGTTCCGTACCCGACGTTCCATTATAGAAATTGCGGACGGCATAAACGAGCAGCCCGAACACCAATTCGGCCACGGCATTCGAATTCTGCCCCGGAGTGTTCATTACGCACACACCGTGTGCGGTAGCGGCGTTTAAGTCCACATTGTCATATCCGGCACCTGCACGGACTACTATTTTCAATTCCTTCGCAGCCTCAAGCACTTCCGCATCGATGATATCACTGCGAATGATAATGGCATTCGCATCTTTCACCGCGTCAAGTAATTGAGCCTTATCTGTATATTTCTCAAGCAGAGCCAATTCGAATCCGGCTCCTTCTATTTCTTTCTTTATACCATCTACGGCAATTTTGGCAAATGGTTTTTCGGTTGCAACAAGTACTTTCATTTCCTTTGTTATGTTTTGGGGATAATTCACCACAGAGGGACACAGATTTGTCTTTCTTCTTCAATTATGGCACTCTGTGGTGAAATCACATTATTAATGAAATTTCTCAAATTCCTGCATGCAGTCAATCAGCGCCTGTACACTTTCCTTCGGCATCGCATTATAACAAGATGCACGGAAACCACCTACAGAACGGTGTCCTTTAATGCCGGACATACCTTTGTCCGTAGCGAATTTCAGGAAATCGGCTTCAAGGTCTTTGTATTCCGGTGCCATTACGAAACAGATATTCATGCGTGAGCGGTCCTCTTTAGCAGCCGTTCCCACAAACATCTTGTTGCGGTCTATCTCGGCATACAGCATATCTGCCTTTTCGGTAGCCCGGCGATCCATCTCTTTCACGCCACCCTGAGCTTTGATCCAGCGCAAAGTCTGCATCGCAGAATATATAGGCAATACGGGAGGTGTATTAAACATAGATCCGCCGTCAATATGGGTTTTGTAATTCAACATACTCGGGATGTAACGTGACACTTTGCCCACTGCATCGTCCTTTACGATAACAAAAGTGACACCGGACGGAGCCAGATTCTTCTGTGCACCACCATAGATACAGATGTACTTCGAAACATCTACCGGACGAGAGAAAATATCAGATGACATATCGGCAACCATCGGAATCGGTGAATCGAGATCTCCCTTCAACTCTGTACCATAAATCGTGTTGTTGGTTGTCACATGGAAATAGTCTGCATCAGCAGGTATGGTAAAGTCTTTAGGGATAAACGTATAGTTTGCGTCAGCCGAAGAAGCTACCTCAACCACTTCGCCAAACCCTTTCGCTTCTTTCATCGCTTTCTTCGCCCAAACACCGGTGTTCAGGTAAGCAGCTTTCTTTTCAAGGAAGTTGTAAGGTACCATACAGAACTGCATACTGGCACCACCGCCCAAAAAAAGTACCGAATACCCTTCGGGAATATTAAGTATTTCCTTAAACAAAGCTACGGCTTCGTCCATGACTGCCTGAAAATCCTTGCCTCGGTGGCTGACTTCCAAAACAGAAAGACCTGAACCGTTGAAATCGAGAATAGCTTTCGCTGTTTCTTCTATTACTTCGCGAGGGAGAATGGAAGGGCCTGCACTGAAATTATGCTTTTTCATTTGATGAGTGTTTTTGGTTATACAATTTCGTTATTTTATGTCTACTGACATGGCGAATTTACGAATTTATTTCCTCTCAACAAACGTTTCTCTATAAAATTACAATCTCAGAGGGCATTTATCTTACTTTTTAATGGTTTATGCAGGAATTATACACCATTTTGTTATCCATACATGCCAAGATGGTAGAAAAAAGTTCAAACTGATATTATTACAAGGCTATCTATTTTGAAATGAAAGAGAGAGTGACTAAAAAGTGAATATTTATAAGAAGAAGAGGCAAAGACCGTAAAGAACCGGGGGCGGACAACCGGAGCGCCGGGGTACAATGTTCGGAGCGCCGGGATGTAGGGAAGGAAGAGCCGGAATCCGAAAAACTGTTTCACCACAGATTTCACAGATTAACACAGATTGATGATTTATCTTATCAGCAATAAAACTAAAAGTAATCGGTGTAATCTGCGGTGAATATTTCTTGCGATCTCACCACTGAATTCACGGATTAACACGGATTGATGATTTACCTTATCAGTAATAAAACTAAAAGTAATCGGTGTAATCTGCGGTGAATGCTTCTTGCGATCTCACCACTGAATTCACGGATTGACACAGATTGATGATTTACCTTATCAGCAATAAAACTAAAAGTAATCGGTGAAATCGGTGGTGCCGTGCCCCCTCTATCAAATAAATCCGTTTTAATCCGCCTCTTCAATCACCGTCTTCATCCCTTTGATCTTCTCACCGCGTATAAGCGTCAGCAATTGCTTGACCTTAGACCGCCGCACGGCTACAAAAGCATAATGGTCCTTCACATCGATTGCTCCAACATCTTCACGCGCCAGATTTCCTTTCTTATAGAGGAATCCGGCAATATCGATCTTACTCAATTTGTCCTTCTTCCCTTTACCTATATAAATAGTTATCCACTGAGGTTTAGACGGACGGGGCGCGTTCTCCGGTAAGTCAAAGATATCGAGTTCCGAAGGTATATAATCCGGCACGCGTTCCTCCGGATTCAATATCAGATAAGAAGTACCCGTCGCATCCCAGCGGGCAGTACGTCCGTTACGATGAGTAAAAGCTTCTTCATTCACCGGGATATGATAATGAATGATATGCTCCACCTCCGGGATATCAAGTCCGCGGGCAGCCAGGTCTGTAGACACCAGCACCGGACAACTGCCATTACGGAACTTATACAGTGCCCGTTCCCGATCCGGTTGCTCCATACCTCCATGAAAGCGTTCATTGGAAACTCCTTTTTCCGTTAGTAAGGCACTCACACGGTCCACCGCATCCCTGTGGTTACAGAAAACAATACTCGAACTGCTTCCCAACGTACAAAGCAACTTATAGAGGGTTTCTATCTTATCTTTAGCAGGCGAAACCACCTTCATCAACCGCAAACGTGATTCCTCCACATCGTTTGTCAGGAAATCAAGCTTTATCGTACGGTTCAGTCCTGTAAATTGCGGAATCTCTTCCGCATCTGTTGCCGAAGTCAGAAAACGTCGTTTCAAGTCGGGCAACTGTCCGATAACCGTTGCCATCTCTTCCTGAAAACCAAACTCCAGGCATTTATCAAATTCATCGATCACCAACAGGCTCACTGTGCTTGCATCGAAGTTCTGCTTGGAGAGATGGTCGTTCATACGGCCGGGCGTACCGATGATAACCGCCGGCTGCATTCCTTTCATCGTCCGATGCTCTTCCATTGCCGGACGTCCGCCATAACAACTCATTGCCTTGAACTCTGTTCCCATCGCCTTGAACACCTGCTCTATCTGCAACGCCAACTCGCGCGAAGGCACCAGCACGACAGCTTGTACTCCTTTCACATCAGCCCTCAGACTACCGACCAACGGTAACAAGAAAGCAAGGGTCTTGCCCGAACCTGTGGGCGAAAGCAATATCAGGTCTTCGCCACCTTTATTAAATGCCTCAATAGATGCTTCCTGCATCGGATTGAGCTGTTCTATTTTCAACCTATCGAGTATCTCCTTCAATCCATTCATTGTTTCTTCCACATTTTTTAACGATGACACAAAGATAAAAAAAAACTGCTTCCGGACAGCCGAAAGCAGTTTCTTTATTATAATTCCCGAAGGATTATCCACCGAAGTTATCAAACATCAGGTTCTTAGCCGGAACACCAAGATCGTCGAGCATCTTCTCAACAGCCTTGCTCATCGGGCCAGGACCACACATGTAATATTCAATGTCTTCCGGAGCTTCATGGTTCTTCAGGTAAGTTTCGTAAATCACGTTGTGTACGAAACCTGCTGTATACTTCACGCCGGCTGCGTCTGCTGCAGGGTCCGGACGGTCGAGTGCCAAGTGGAACTTGAAGTTCGGGAAATCTTTTTCAATCTGCAGGAAGTCTTCCAGATAGAATACTTCGTTCAGTGCACGGGCACCGTAGAAGTAGTTCATCGTACGGTCAGTGATATGCAGTGTCTTCGTCAGGTGCATAATCTGAGCACGCAACGGAGCCATACCTGCACCACCACCAATCCACATCATTTCGTTCTTCGAGTCGAGGATCGGGTGGAAGTCACCGTAAGGGCCACTCATGGTCACCTTGTCACCCGGCTTCAGCGTGAAGATGTAAGAAGAAGCGATACCCGGCATCACATCCATAAAGCCCGGTCCCTGGTCTTTCGGTTTGAAAGGAGGAGTAGCGATACGTACAGTCAGCATGATGCGGTCACCTTCAGCCGGATAGTTGGCCATAGAGTAAGCACGGATAGTCGGCTCGTCATTGCGGCACTTCAAGCCCAGCAGACCGAATTTCTCCCATGCCGGAAGATATTCGTCACCGATCAGGTTCTTATCGATATCCTTATCATAATCCATTGAGAAAGTAGGAATCTTGATCTGAGCATACGAACCCGGCACGAAGTCCATGTGTTCGCCCGGAGGCAGAGCCACGATAAACTCTTTGATAAACGTAGCCACGTTCTTGTTCGAGATCACCTCGCACTCCCACTCTTTCACACCCAGGATAGACTCGTCGATCTTGATAGACATATCCTGTTTCACCTTTACCTGGCAACCGAGGCGCCAGTGATCGGCCTGTTCTTTACGAGAGAAGAAACCGGTTTCGGTAGGCAAAATCTCGCCACCGCCTTCGAGCACCTGGCAACGGCACTGTCCGCACGAACCCTTACCACCACAAGCCGATGAAAGGAACACATTGTTGGCAGACAACGTACCCAGCAGTGTACCACCCTGAGATGTTTTCAGTTGTTGCTCTCCATTCATCGTAATCGTAACCTCGCCCGAAGGAGAAAGATAGCTCTTCGCAACGAGCAGTATAATGACAAGCAGGATGATCACCACAAGGAAGACTCCGATACTTGCTAATATTAAAGACGTCATTGTTTTATTCTTTTTACTTTAGTTATAACTTCAATCCAGAGAAACACATAAAGGCCATAGCCATCAGTCCTACTGTGATAAACGTAATGCCCAGACCTTTCAGCGGAGCGGGAACATCAGAGTAGGCCATCTTTTCGCGGATAGCAGCCAGACCAACAATAGCCAGTAACCAACCGATACCGGAACCGAGCGCGTATACCACAGCACTACCTACACCGGTGATGGCCTGCGGGTTCGACGGATCCATCGTGATTCTCTGCTGCATGAACAGTGAAGCACCCATGATGGCACAGTTAACGGCGATCAGCGGCAGGAAGATACCCAGTGAAGCGTAGAGCGAAGGGCTGAATCGTTCCACTACCATTTCTACCAACTGCACGATACCGGCAATAACGGCAATAAAGAGAATAAAACTCAGGAAGCTGAGGTCAACACCTTCAATGATAGCATTGGCAGCCAGCACCTTTGTCTGAAGCAAGTAGTTGACCGGCAACGTAACGATCAAAACAAAAGTTACGGCGATACCCAGTCCTACAGCAGTTTTCACATTCTTCGACACAGCCAGATATGAACACATACCCAGGAAGAAGGCGAATATCATGTTGTCCACAAAGATGGAGCGGACGAATAAACTTAATAATTGTTCCATAATTTTTCTTTTACTTTCTTAGGTTGTATTACTTTTCCTGGAGTTCTTTGCAACGGCTGCGCTGATACCAGATGATACAAGCACAGATGATCAGTGCCATCGGCGGCATCAACATCAAACCATTGTTGATATAGCCCATCTTGTAGAATGCCTCAGGGATAATACGGAAGTTGAGCAACGTGCCCGATCCGAGCAATTCGCGGAAGAAAGCCACGATAATCAGAATCTTGGCATATCCCAGACCATTACCCACACCGTCGAGGAATGACTCCCACGGGCCGTTTGCCATGGCAAATGCTTCCAGACGTCCCATCAGGATACAGTTTGTAATGATCAGACCTACATATACCGAAAGCTGTACGCTTACGTCGTATGCAAATGCCTTCAGCACCTCACTTACTATAGTTACCAACGCAGCTACTACCACCAACTGTACGATGATACGGATACGGTTAGGAATCGTCTTACGCAGCAAAGAGATAACGACGTTTGAGAAAGCCGTAATCACAGTTACCGAAAGACCCATCACGATAGCCGGTTCCAGTTTGGCCGTTACAGCCAGCGCCGAACAGATACCGAGCACCTGCACGGTTACCGGGTTATTCAATCCCAGCGGAGTAGCGAATACTTCTTTATTCTTTTTAGAAAATAATTGGCTCATATTCTATCGTTCCTCCTTAATTATTAGTTAAAAATTTATCGTACTGGCTCAGACAAGCTTTGATCATGGCGTCCACACCTTTCGAAGTGATTGTACCACCCGAAATACCGTCCACCTGATAAGCAGGGTCTGTCACCTTTCCGTTTTTCTCTACAGCCAGTGCAACCTGTCCGTCTTTCAACACCTTCTTGCCCGAGAATTCACCCTGGAAAGCGGTTGTCGCAATTTCGGCACCCAAGCCCGGAGTTTCGCTGGCATGCGAGAAATAAACACCATAAACAGTGTCCTTATCAGCATTTAAAGCCACATATCCCCAGATAGCGCCCCAAAGGCCGGCGCCATAAACCGGTACCACATACTTGGTCTCTCCGTCTACATCACATACGAAAACGTGCAAACGATTGTTTTCCTTTGCTTCTTTTTCGTAGCTGATAGAGAAACCATCCGTATTTTCTGTCAGAGTGCCATCTACGTTCATCAGCATGTCACCCTTTACATATTTATTATATTCAGCATCGGCGTCCTTCACATCTCTGATGTTCAAAGCAGCCAGAATTTGCTTCTTCGTATCCAGCTCCTGATTCTTGTTCTGAATCGCTTTCAGTGAAGAGCTGACGAATGCGAGCAGGAATGCCACGATAACAACCATTACCGAAGCATAAATGATAGTATAAGAATTACTATTTGTATTCATCTTTCTTGTTCGGTTTAATTGTTAGACTTAATAGCGCGTTTTTCACGCAGTTTGATGTTGCTCTGAACCACACAGTAGTCAATCAGCGGAGCGAAGATGTTCATCAACAGGATAGCGAGCATCATACCTTCGGGATAACCGGGGTTCAGCACACGAATGATGATGGCCATCGCACCGATCAGGAATCCGAAGATATACTTACCGGTCTCCGTACGTGCAGAAGTCACAGGGTCGGTAGCCATAAATACGGCACCGAAGCAGAAACCACCCAGCACGAGGTGTTCGTACCAAGGCATGTGAGCCATGGCAGTGTCCGGACCTACAGCATTGAAAATCCAGCCCATAAAAGCACCACCTACGAATACGGAAAGCATCGTTTTCCAGCTTGCGATACCTGTCCACAACAGGATAGCAGCACCAATCAGAATAGCAATCACACTGGTTTCACCGATAGAGCCCGGAATCAGACCGGTCACCATATCCCACGAGAAAGCCGGGAAGCCATTGGGATCGGTAGCAGTAGACGCCACACCCAGCGAAGTGGCCGCTGTCAGTCCGTCTACCGTGTTACCCAATCCGAAGATGCTGTCTTGTGCCACCCAAACGGCGTCACCCGACATCTTGGTAGGATAAGCGAAGAACAGGAATGCACGGGTCACAAGGGCAACGTTGAACACGTTCATACCTGTACCTCCGAACACTTCTTTCGCAAAAATAACAGCGAATGCAGTGGCTATGGCCAGAATCCACAACGGGCAGTCTACCGGTACAATCATCGGGATCAGGATACCCGAAACGAGGAATCCTTCCTGAATCTCTTCCTTCTTCCATTGTGCCACCACGAACTCAATGCCCAGACCCACTACATAAGATACGATAATCTTAGGCAGAATGGCCAGGAAACCGTAAATGAACATTTCGATGAAGCCACCCTGAGCTCCGGTGTGAGTGAAATGCTGGTAACCTACGTTGTACATACCGAACAGCAAAGCCGGTATCAACGAAATAACCACAATCGACATGATACGTTTGCTATCAATCGAGTCGTGGATGTGCGCTCCCGATTTCGAAGTGGTGTTTGGCACGAACAAGAATGTTTCGAAACCGTCGAACACCGAACGAAACGCGTGGAGTTTGCCGCCCTCTTCAAAGTTCGGCTTTATCTTATCGAGATAATTTCTTAACGCTTTCATTAATTATGAATTATATAAATTATGTGTTATGAATTACATCATTTCAGCACGAAGCATATCGAGTCCGGCACGAACGATGCGTTGCAATTCCAGTTTCGAAGAGTCGACAAACTCACACAAAGCAAAGTCTTCGGGCGCTACTTCGTAGATACCCAGAGCTTCCATGCGGTCGATGTCTCCGGCAATGATTGCTTTAATCAGGAATTCAGGCAGAATGTCCATCGGGAACACCTTGTCGTATTCGCCGGACATGATCATATGGCGTTCGCCTCCCTTGATACGGGCATCGAGCACATACTCTTTCTTATTTCCCATCAACCAGCTGAAATACGAACGGTTCACGCTGAACTGATTGAAACGTGGCATAATCCATCCCAACATTTCGTGGATGTCGTCGCCTTCGGGAATCACGGTCAACTGACTGTCGAAAGCACCGAGGAATCCGTTTGGTTTCACCTGCTTGCCTGTCAGCACATTACCGCTGATGTAACGCAACTCCTTATCTTTTGTCACGTTTCCGGCAAACACATTGGTCAACAATGCACCTACTTTCAGTTTGCAATAAGCCGGTTTCAGGACTTCAGAGCCTGTAACGGCTACAGTGCGTGTCAGATCCACCCGTCCGGAATTGAACAGACGTCCGATGAAGATCACAGCTTCTGCGCCGATGGTCCACACGGTTTCACCTTTCACCACAGGAGCTACATGATTGATTTGCACCCCTACATTTCCGGCAGGGTTCGGTCCGTCAAATACGGTTACCGTGACATTTTTAGCCTGTGTCAAGGCTGTCGTTTTTTGTTTGCTGCTAATACCGAGATACGTCTTGGCGATCTTAGCCAGGGCATCCAGTCCAGTCTGGAAATTAGCTTCTTCCCCTTTCAGAGCGAACTCAAAATCGGGTGCCAGCGGGTTGCTGTCGAAAGCAGAAATGAAAATAGCCCGCGGAGCGACTGTCGGATCGGCAATCACGTCATACGGACGCTGTCTCATAAATGCAAACATACCAGCTTCCAAGAGTGCAGCTTTCACAGCCTCACCGTCGAGTTTGGATACGTCCTTCTTGCCGAATTCTTCGTAATCCTGCTCAGCAGCGGCTTCAACCACGATGTTCAGCACCTTACGGCGTGCACCGCGCTCCACGCTTGTTACAACGCCGCTAACGGGCGAAACAAATTTAACTTCAGGATGGTTCTTGTCGATAAACAAGGGTCCCCCGGCCATCACATATTCCTGTTCTTTCACCACCACCTTCGGAGTCACTCCTGGGAAATCATCGGGTACGAGTGCGTAGAATCCCGGTTCTTTCACCGTTGAGAGCTCTTCAGCAGCTTTTCCTTTCAGGTTGATGTCAAGGCCTTTACGTAACTTTATTACATTTGCCATGTGATTATATAAAATAATGGTTTCATAATTTGCCCGCAAAAGTAATAAATAATAATGTGAATAAAGAGGAAATGTGAAAGGAATTAAGGAGATATTTCTTTAATTAGCATCGTTAACGATCACAAAGATACTAAAAAGGCTAAAATTATCACTGATGAACGGTCAACAAAGAACGAGGAACAGGCTATGCTGAATGAATTATTGACGACGAACAGGGGATGCCGGAAAGTATAAATTATGGGGGGACATAGCCATCCGGAAAGAAGGGTGTAGCCTTAGTTGTAAAAGGGTGTAGCCCTATGGATGAAAGGGTGTAGCCCCAACAGCAAAAGGGTGTAGCCATCCGCGGAGGACAGCTACACCCCTTTTTATTTAGCGTCGATCGTTTTGAACCCTTCAATCGATATATAAAGATATGTATTCAATCTCCTCTCCCCCCCAAAGGACGCTCCCCTTATAAACCGGGGGAGAATGAAGGCAATACACAAACCTGTTGACCGTTTATCATTCAGAGTTCATCGGTCAGCGTTCCTTTCACTCTTCCGGAGCAAACATCGGGTCCCAAGCAGGCAAACGAACAGGTTTCTGCTTCAGAACTTCCAACACTTTGGGAGTTGCGAATTTCTTTTCTACCACCAGGCGGAACATATATTCGTTGAACCACTGATCCGTCATAATCAAGTGTCCCTGATAGCCATTGGCAGCTCCCCAACTGTTTTCCACCATCCATTTCACCGGTTTGCCATCCTTAATGTCTACCGCCATCAGAGTCATGGCATGGCTCGATCCACTGGCAAATGTCTGCACACGCTGTTTCTTATCCATACCGAAAGTGGTACCCATCAACGAAGCATAGTCATAGTTGTTCACATCCAGCAACCCGCGTTCCGAGTTCAAGAATTTACCTACATCACACGAAAAATACATCATCGTACTATCCTTCAGCGAAGCGATGGCCATCTCCTTGATTTCATCGGCCGGCAGGTTAACATACGTCCAGTTACGTCCGTCATAACGGTGACGGTCAAAGTCGATTTCATAACACTTATAATATTCACGGCTCGGATCGTTCATCAGCATCACGTAATTGTCCAGCAGATTCTTGTCGCCGTATTTTTCGAGGAACGACATCGGTGTGTATTGTGCAGTCTCCACCGGATTCCCTTTTTCATCTTTACGCGTCCAGGTAAACTCCGTAGGAGGAACCCCCAGATTCAGCACCAGCATGCGGTATACGGTGCCCAGCATTTCCGTTTTACTGTTTTCAAGCGCAGGCAGTTTGTCTCCCTTTGCAGCCTGATCACGCAGTTGCAGACCAAATTCACGCAATTTTTCAGCAATCAGCCCAGCCATACGTGATGTATTCTCGCTGCTGTTCGTCTCAGGCATCACCTCTTTGGGCACCAGACCATATTTAGAAACGATGTCGGCTACACCTGTAAACGTACCTCCGTCACTCAGCGGATTACGGAACAGCCACTCCACCATTTTGTCGTCCATCGGCTTCTCACGGGTGTCGATGACACCTTGCAGGAAAAGATTCGCTTTCTCCAGTTGATCCCAGAAGAAGTTGTAATTCTGAGAAAACTCAAACGATCCGAGTCCGTACCGGGCGATGGCTTTGGCGCGCATCACATTCAGGCCGGTGAACAGCCAGCAACGACCGGACGATTTCTGGTCTGTAATTCCTTTTGAGTCTACTTTAATAGAAAAATGGGTATCCATTCCCTTCAGGTTGTCCTGATTCAGAGCAAGCTTACGGATATCGTTGTTACCGATCGCGTTACGGATGGCCTTGTCGGTTGTCGTGCCCTGGTAGTTTTGTTTAATCCGGTTCAGCATTTCAGGGCTGATACCTCCCTTGTCCTGCTGTGCATACACACTTAAGAATGCGGCACTCAGAACAAAAACAGATAATATTCGTTTATTCATGTGGTAAAGTAATTTGGTTAATAAAGGAGCCTTCTCCTTTTTCTTTGCAAAAATAGCATCCTTTTCCGGATTTTTTGTCACAGTATTTAGATTTATTATCTATTCGAATGAAAACTAATCCAAATAAAATAGTTTCCTTTGCACCCATATTCGTACAAAGCAATGAAAAAATATATAATAGGTATATTGATGGCGATCATGCCCGCCACATTCACTGTGGCTCAAGAAGAAGGCACTACGCTCAGCACTGACACGACAAAGCAAGACAGCATTCCCGCCCTATCCAAGCGCGAACTACGACGTCAGCGGGTGGCCCGCCGTAACCTTCACTACAATATTCTCGGAGGTCCCAGCTACACTCCCGATTTCGGTCTGCTGATTGGCGGCAGCGGGTTGATGACCTTCCGGATGAATCCCAGCGACACCACCCAGCAGCGCTCTGTAGTGCCCGTAGCCATTGCCCTGATGTTCAATGGCGGACTCAACCTGTTCTCCAAGCCGCAACTTTTCTTTAAGGGCGACCGTTTCCGTATTTTCGGACAGTTCAGTTATAAAAACACACAGGAAAACTTTTACGGCATCGGTTACAGTACCAATAAGGATTATGTGCGCAGCGACACCACCAGCCAGTATCGTTACAGCGGATTGCAGATCAACCCTTGGTTCCTGTTCCGCCTGGGCGAAAGCAACTTCTTTGCCGGTCCGCAAGTCGACCTCAATTATGACCACATGTACGATCCGGCCAAATACCTTGTCGACCAACCCTCTTATAAAGCGGCCGGCGGCACAGAGAAAGGCTACAAGAACTTCAGTTCAGGTGTCGGTTTCCTGCTGACTTATGATACACGCGACGTACCTGCCAATGCCTATCGCGGCATGTATCTCGACTTCCGAGGCATGATGTACCAAAAATTCCTGGGAAGCGACAACAACTTCTACCGTTTGGAGATAGACTACCGCCAGTACAAAACGCTGCGCAAACGCGGTGTGCTTGCATGGACCGCCCAAAGTAAAAACGTATTTGGCGACGTTCCACTCAATAAATACGCGCTAAGCGGCACTCCGTTCGACCTTCGGGGATATTATATGGGGCAATACCGCGATAAATCGTCACACGTCGTCATGGCCGAATATCGCCAGATGATCAATACGGACAAGGGCAACTGGGTGAAACGCATGCTCAGCCATGTAGGCTATGTGGCATGGGCCGGATGCGGATTTATGGGTCCCAATCCGGGAAAAATAGAGGGTGTTCTGCCCAACATGGGCGTGGGTCTCCGCATAGAAGTACAGCCCCGTATGAACGTCCGTCTCGACCTGGGACGCAACATGGTGAACAAACAAAACCTGTTCTATTTCAACATGACCGAAGCATTTTAAATAAATTATATTCAAATTCAATGCTATATTTATAAAAAAAAGGGGTATATTTAGGGCATTAGTTGCAGATTTGTCTTATCTTTGCACAGATTTCACAAGCATACAGACAATATATACAAATAAATATACCCGTTTATGAAAAGAATCCTATTCATATTCATTAGTATACCCCTACTCTTATTTGGTGCAGCTTCTCTTGTATATGCGCAGGAAACCAGCGATTACTCTAAACTGACTACGGAAGACTATACTAATATTTCCCTTCCCCCACTCGACCTTCTGTTCGAAAATGCCAAAGGAGGACCGATCTATGAACTGGCCGGTGTAAAAGAGCAGATAGAGCGCAAACTGCTGGCCAAGGAAAGACGCGCGTTCCTGAAGTTCTTCAGTGCCCGGGGTACTTATCAATGGGGAAAAGTAGGTATGGATAATACCTTTACTGATGTATCTACGCCCATCATGTACAACTACAATACATCCAAACAAACCATGTATACAATAGGCGGTGCAGTCAGTATCCCCTTTGACGAATTATTCGATCTGTCTCCTCGCGTTAAACGCCAGAAGCTGAATGTAAAAGCCGCTGCCTTGGAACGGGAAGTAAAGTTTGAAGAGATGAAGCGGGAAATCATCGAAATGTACGCAACCGCAACCTCTCAACTCAATGTATTAAAACTGCGGGCGGAAGCCTTGGAATTGGCAACTATGCAGTATGATGTAGCCGAGAAGAATTTTGTAAACAACATCATTGACACGGGAAATTTGTCTGTCGAGAAGCAAAGACAATCCGCTGCATTAGAAGCTTTCGAAAAAAGTAAGTTTGAAGTAACCAAAAGCCTGATGATTCTGGAAGTCATCACCCGTACACCTATTTTAAGAAAATAAACAATTATACATTATGGACTATGTATTTTATCTGCTCCGTTCCCTCTATCGCGTGAAATGGTGGATCCTGTTGGGTACGGCCCTTATTACCGCTTTTGTATATTTCCGTATAGGACGGATGCAGGGAGGTTACAATGTGGAATCCACTCTTTATACAGGGGTTGTATCGGGCTATGGCATTGAAGAAGAGACTAAAGTAGACTGGGCGTTGGCTCAAAACTCAATGGACAACCTGGTCAATATCCTACAATCGGAAAGTACCCTGAAGCGTGTCTCCCTACGTCTTTTCTCACGCGTCCTGGTAAAAGGGAGGCCGGATAAAGACAACGAAGGAATCACCGCCTCCAGCTATAATTATACTTACAATCACATGAAGAACAGCAAGGATGGTAAAGCGCTGGTTGCCTTGATTGATCGGAACAGCGAAGACAAGACCATGGAGAACTTCATGAAATATGAACGTCCGGACAAAGAAAATTACATTTACGGATTGTTTTATTTTCAGCATGTATTTTACAGCTTTCAAGCCCTGAAGAAGATCAAAGTAGAACGTAAGGGAAACAGTGATTTAATCAAGACCAGCTATCAGTCCGGTGATCCAGGCATTGCCTATAATACGATTGACATCCTGATGAAGGAATTTGTCAACGAATATCAGGCACTCCGTTACGGAGGCACCGATAAAGTGATTGAATACTTTGAAGCTGAATTGAAACGCATCGGCAAAGAACTTGCCGGACAGGAAGATAATCTGACTCAATATAACGTGGACAACCGGATTATCAATTATTATGACGAGACCAAAGAGATAGCTGCCATCAATAAAGAATTTGAATTGCGCGAACAAGATGTCGAGTTTGCTTACAACAGTTCGAGAGCGATGCTTATGGAACTCGAGAGACAGATGGATGCAAACTCCAAGCTACTGATCCATAACGTGCAGTTAGTGGATAAGCTAAAGCAGACGAGCAATTTAACCGGAAAAATCACTGAGATGGAAACAATTTCATCGCCAAGTGACAGCACCGGAACCAAGCTCCAAGCCTACAAAGACCGCTTAGCGCAGAATCGGAAAGAATTGTCAAGCATTGCCAGCCGATACGTGAACGGACAACATTCCAAAGAAGGAGTTGCCCGAAACACCATCGTGGAACAGTGGCTCGACCAACTACTGCTTTTTGAGAAAGCAAAGGCCGAACTGAAAATCGTACAAAAAAGCCGTAATGACCTGAATGCAAAATACACTCACTTTGCTCCGGTGGGCACCACCATTAAGCGCAAAGAACGCATCATCAACTTTACTGAACAGAGCTACCTGACCAATTTAAAGAGCTATAACGATGCCCTATTGCGCAAAAAGAATCTGGAGATGACAGCCGCCATCCTGAAAGTGCTCAATCCGCCTGCCTATCCGATCAATCAAGAATCTGTAGGACGCCGGAAAATTGTAGCGATGGCATGTGTCGGCACCTTTATCTTTTTAGTGGCAGTATTCCTATTGATAGAACTGATTGACCGCACCCTGCGTGACACGACCCGTACGCGCAAGTTGACAGGCGGCATTGTACTGGGCTCCTATCCTGCTCCCATGAAGCCCGGTCCCGTCAATAAACAATGTGAGGATATGGCCACCCGTTATATGGGCACCGCTATTCAACGTTTCTTTACCGGACGAGCAGAAGGGCTTCCTTTTATTCTCAATCTTCTCAGTACCGAAGAAGGCAGTGGCAAGTCCTATTTGGCAGAGCGCCTTAAGAACTATTGGGAATCGCTTGGCCTGAAAGTACGACTGCTGACCGACGGGATTGACTTCGACTCCGGTTCACCCGGCTTCATATTATCCCAAAGTCTGAAAGACATCTATACGCCTCAGTCCGAAGAAATCGTGATTGTGGAATACCGCAATCTGAAGCAAATAAACATACCGACACCCTTGTTGCAAGAAGCTCAATTGAACTTATTGATTGCTTCGGCTATCCTTGGTTGGAAGGCGACTGACAAGGTATTACTCCAAAAGCTCAGGTTACAGATAGGAAAGCCTCCTTATTTCTACCTCAACCGCGCGCCGAAGTACGAAGTAGAGACTTACACCGGTATGCTTCCGCCATATACCTGGATGCGCAAACAGATGTATCGGATCTCTCAACTCGCACTGACAGAAAGGTCTCTATACCGCCTCCGCAGCAAGAAAACCTCCAAAGACAATCTCCAGGATGACGATGATGACGAATGATGAAGAAATCTATAAAGAACGGGATCCGGATACATCCGAGCCCGTTTTTTATCTTTTGTTTGCCTCTCAGTTGATACTGATGTTGATGGGGATGTTCATGTCTGTCAAAATGGGTCTGGTCACTCTTCCGATAGTTACCGTATTGGGTGTGATTGCTTTAGGCAGATGCAGCAGCCGGAGTACAGACTGGAAACGGGGAAGAAACTTAATGGCAGGACTTATCCTGATATGGGGGCTCTATTGCCTGTTCGAAATAGGCAATCCTAACCACGTGCAGGAAGCCTGGAACATAGCCATCACCCAATACTTTTTCTATCCGTTGCTTTGCGCATTCTTAGTGCCCCTGACCATCCGTAACTATAAAGGGATAGAAGCTCTGCTGCTGATTTGGTCTGTTTTCGTTTTAATAGCCACCCTGAAAGGTTACTGGCAAAAAAATCACGGCTTCAACGAACGGGAACTCTATTTTCTTTACGTATTGGGCGGATATCGCACCCATATCATCTGGTCCGGCATCCGCTATTTTTCCTGCTTTTCCGATGCAGCCAACTATGGAGTCCACGCAGCCATGGCCGCCACCACATTCGGCCTGTCCGCCTTCTTCGTCCGTAAAAAGTGGATGAAGATATACTTCGGTGTCATCACCCTTTGCGCTCTTTATTGCATTGGCATCTCGGGTACCCGGGCAGCCGTAGGCGTACCGTTGGGAGGAATCCTGCTGTATGTTTTAATCTCTAAAAACTGGAAAGGATTTGTGCTTGGAGTCGTTTCACTGTTTGCCGTCTTTTCATTTTTTTACTTCACTAATATCGGAGACAGCAACCAGTATGTCCGCAAAATGCGCTCTGCCTTCCGCCCCAACAAAGATGCGTCCTATCAAGTAAGGGTTGAGAATAAGAACAACATGAAAGCATTGATGGCAGTAAGACCCATCGGTTACGGGCTCGGCCTGTCGAAAGGAGCACGTTTTCAGCCCCGGGAGCTGATGCACTACCCGCCCGATTCGTGGTTGGTGAGCGTATGGGTAGAAACGGGAATCATAGGACTGGTGCTCTATCTGCTTGTTCATGGAGTACTCTTTGCCTGGTGTTCCTGGCTATTGATGTTTAAGGTGATGAACAAGCGCTTGAGAGGCTTGTTGGCCGCCTGGCTTTGTATGGCTGCCGGTTTCTTCGTTGCCGCCTATGTAAATGATGTGATGCAATATCCCAACTCCATTATCGTTTATACCGGTTTCGCCCTTTGCATAGCGGGTCCTTATATCGATCCCGTGATGCAGAAAGAAGAAGAGGAACTGAAAAAGAAGAAAAATAAGACAGAGCAAGAAGAATTTTATTAATAATTGAAATAGAAATGAATACGATTCACCACAGATTACACGGATTCTCACAGATTAATAATTTATTTTACTGAGAGTTAAATTAAAATATCTGTGTTAATCCGTGTAATCTGTGGTGAACTCAAAACCGTTACATAAATGAAACAAACATCTCCTATCATCTCTTTTATCACCATCTGCTACAACGGCTTGAATGACACTTGTGAGCTGATAGAGTCGCTACGCACTACCATACACTCCGTCAGTTACGAAATCATTGTGGTGGACAACGCGTCCCGGCAAGATGAAGCCCGGATGATACAAGAACGATACCCCTTTGTGCGTACCCTCCGCAGCGAGAAGAACCTCGGATTCGCGGGAGGCAACAACCTCGGGATACAGATAGCGCAAGGACAATACCTGTTCCTGATCAACAATGACACTTACCTGACCGAAGACGGGTTGCCCGCCCTGATAGAACGGTTGGAGAGCAACCCCCGCATCGGGGCCGTATCACCCAAGATCCGCTTCGCCTTCCCACCGCAAAACATCCAGTTTGCCGGCTACACCAAGTTGAGCCCCTATACGATGCGCAACAAGGCTTTGGGTATGGGATGTCCGGACGATGCTACTTTCAGCACGCCCCGCCCCAGCGCCTACCTTCATGGAGCCGCACTGATGCTGAAACGGGAGGTCATCTGGAAAGCCGGGCTGATGCCGGAGATTTATTTCCTCTATTATGAAGAACTGGACTGGTGTACCAGCATGACGCGCGCCGGCTATCAGCTTTGGTACGAACCGCGCTGCACCGTTTTCCATAAAGAGAGCCAAAGCACCGGCAGGCAGAGCCCCCTTCGCGCTTTTTACATGATGCGAAACCGAATGCTTTACGCCTGGCGCAACCTGTCGGGAATGGAACGTTGCCTGTCCATCGTTTACCAGATGCTGGTAGTAGCTCCCAAAGACAGCCTGCGCTTCGCCCTGAAAGGACAGCCCAAGTTAGCAGGGGCCGTCTGGCGCGGAGTGAAGGATTTCTGGACGCTGTGCTGAATCGTCCGCATAAATGTTTAAACAATAACCCAATATCAGACTTATGATACTAACCTTGATCGACTGGATTTTATTCATTCCGCTGGCGCTCTGCGTCAGCTATCTGCTGGTATATGCCATCGCTTCCAAATTCTATCGTTCCCCCATCTATCCGGAAGCGGACAAGTTGCACCGCATCGCCGTATTCTTCCCCGCTTACAAGGAAGACAAAGTCATCATCGACTCCGTACGCTCTTTCCTTGAACAGGACTACCCCAAAGAGATGTACGATGTATACGTCATCTCCGACCACATGCAGGACTCCACCAACGAAGCCCTTCGGCAGCTCCCCATCCGCCTACTGACAGCCACCTACGAAGACAGTTCCAAGGCCAAAGCTCTCCTGCTGGCCATCCGTGCCATCCAGGAGGACGGAAAGGCAAGCGGGCTAAGCGACTACCGGCTGGCTTACATGTATGACATCGCCGTGGTAATGGATGCCGACAACGTAACCGTCCCCGGTTTCCTTTCCGAAGTAAACCGTGCCTACTCTGCCGGAGTAAAGTCGATGCAAGCCCACCGCACAGGCAAAAACCTGAATACGGACATCGCCCTGCTGGACGGGGTGAGCGAGGAAATCAACAACGGATTTTTCAGGAAAGGGCACAATGTCCTCGGATTGTCCGCCGGCTTGGCGGGTTCGGGTATGGCTTTCCAGTATTCCTGGTATTACGAGGCTGTGGATCAACTCAAAACGGCGGGCGAAGATAAGGAGCTGGAGCTTCTGCTGATTGAGTACGAAATGCATACCGTCTACTTGGATCACCTGCCCGTCTACGACGAGAAGACGCAAAAGAAAGAGAACATCAAGAATCAGCGCCGGCGCTGGATGGCAGCACAATTCAGCATTCTGCTCAGGGCGTTGCGCTTCGTAAGAGACGTCAAGGAGGATGCGGGATGGTGGCGATGGTGGCCGGAACCGGATTTGACCAATAAAATCGTCCAATGGATGCTCCCCCCGCGCCTGGTGCAACTGACGGCCGTTTTCGGGCTGACACTGCTCGCCACATTAGTGAGCTGGCAGGCGGCACCCAAATGGTGGATATTGTCGGCAGCACAGATGGCAGCCATGTTCATTCCCGTCCCCGCCCGTCTGCTCAACGGCAGACTGCTGAAGGCACTGATGCAAGTACCCTCGCTGGCACTGGGAACCATCGCTAACCTGTTCCGGCTCAAAGGAGCTAACAAGAAATTCATACATACCGAACACGGGTGAGTGATAAATCACCACTCCGTGACACTGAGTTTCACGGAGTTTCAGTTCGCCACAAATTTCACAGATGAACACAAAGAATTTATTTTCTTTTGGATACCCATAAACGAAAGACTGGAACTCTATGAGCTTCTGTGATAAATCATCCTCTGCGAAACTCTGTAAGCCTCTATAGTTAATTATCACTGAGTTTTGCAGTTCCTTCTGTTCCTCGTTCACCGTTCCTTGTTCAAAAACGCTCATCGTTGGTGCAATAGACGCAATCACCGATTTGAGAATCAAGATCCATCTTTTAATCAAAACAGTTTCGGTCAATATGTTCATAAGATTTCATTTTAAAAAGTTGAGAGTATGCCTTCCTTTCGGGGAACGACCGGACAAAGCTAAGCATTGGAAGTAGAGAATACAAAAAAGTGGTGCAGATTGGTGCATTTCGGTGCAAAAGAGCACAGCGCTTTCCCGATGAAACACACCCTCTACCCAGGTTAAACAGAGCCTCTTTTACTCCCTTTTGAACCTTCCATTTCCACCATCCAGAGCCTCCAAAACACCAACACGGAGACCAGCATGCTTTCACACCCGCAATACTCTTTCAATCAGCTGTTTATAAAGACTGCATCGAAACCTGCCAACATGAAAACCTGCACATAAATAAATAATAAACAAAAAAGATATATTAAAATATATCAGCAGAATTTGCGATCGGAGGACGATTTTTCACTATCATCTGATCTCACTGCTCCCGAAACAAATCCAGGGCCCAGCATCATAAATCGCACCAGACTGTCCCGGAACTATTGGCAAGCTTACGAAAAAAAGCGAATTTATCTACCACACAGGCCTCCGAGATGATGGAAATAAGCCGCAGCTTGCTATGCAAACTGGAGCACGGCAAAAACATGTCGACTGAAAAACTGGCAGACATCATCGCTTACTACATTGCTTTCATAGAAGAAAACTCGGAAGTGAAAATCAGTTGCCGGGAGATACTGAACGAAATCATCATGCAGGCCTCACCTTTTTCCTGAAGGAGAAAAAGACTTTATTTAAATCTTTTTGTGTATCTTTGCTCTATTGAACCGTACCTCATACAAACAACATGGAACAACCTAACGGGCACCCCAAGGTGAGTGTCATTATCCCTGTATATAACACCTGCAACTACGTGCAGGAAGCACTTGAAAGCATTTGCCGGCAGACATTGACGGACTTGGAAATAATCGTGATAGACGATGGGTCGACTGACGGAAGCCGGGAAGTTATAGACAAGATAGCTGCCACAGACAGCCGTATCCAGGTATACGGACAAACGAATCAAGGATTGTCTGTCACACGCAACGAAGGCCTCAAATATGCTGTCGGAGAATATATTTATTTCATGGATAGTGATGACCTCTTAGAGCCGGACGCACTTGAGCTTTGCTATAACAAATGTATAGCAGAGGCTCTCGACTTCGTCTTTTTTGATGCGGAAACCTTTAGCGGTGAAGCCAATACAGGCAATAAGCCTTTCGATTATAAAAGAACCTCAGGACTATCTGAAAAAACATATAAAGGCACAGATATATTGAAACAACAATTAGAAACCTACAAGTTTAAGTCATCAGTCTGCCTCAACTTATTCCGACGGGAATTTATCAGCACTGAAAAGCTTTCATTCTATCCCGGAATATTGCATGAAGATCAACTTTTCATGGCACAAGCCTATCTGCATGCTTCACACATAGGATTCATCTGCCGTGCGTTTTTTCACCGCCGTGTCAGAACAGACTCTATCATGACCCGAAAATTTACATGGAAAAACATGGAGGGATACCTTACCGTAACCAACGAACTATTGAATAAAATCCCAACTTATCCCAAAGAATGCCATTACATCATATCCCTCTTTTTGCGACAGATGCTCGATGCTGCCGTATGGCAAGCCCATACATTACCTTTACGACAGCGCCTCAAGCTATGCCTGCTCTGCCTGCGGCATTACAAACGATACGTCAGCACACGGACACTGATGGTGCTGATGCTAAAAAAACAAAAGTTATGAATCCATTTCACCACGGAGGACACTGAGGACACAGAGAATATCTTTCTCTTAATTTTCTTGATAAATAAAAGATTAAAACTCTGTGTCCTCTGTGGTGAACCAAACTCAAAAACACCATAAGAATGACGTCTATCAAACATCAACTCTTCTCCGGAGTATTCTATACCGCCCTTGCCAAATACAGCGGCATAGGGGTGTCACTCGTCGTCGCGGGCGTATTGGCACGCCTGATTTCGCCGGACGACTTCGGCGTGATGGCCATAGCCACGGTGATCATTGCCTTTTTCAACCTGTTCACCGACGTAGGCCTGTCACCCGCCATCATCCAGCACAAAGGATTGACCCGGGAGAACCTGTCCGGACTCTTTTCTTTCACCATCTGGACAGGCATCGGCCTGGCACTGCTTTTCGCCGCTGCCTCGTGGCCCATTGCCGCCTACTACGACCGGGAAATACTGCGGACGCTGTGCCAGCTGCTGGCCGTCAACCTGTTTTTCGCCTCTGCCACCATCGTTCCCAACGCACTGTTCTACCGCAACAAAGAATTCAAATTCATCGCCCTGCGAAGCTTCGTCATACAGATTGCCACCGGTGCGGCAGCCGTAGTGGCGGCTCTGTGCGGAGCCGGATTGTATGCGCTGGTCATCGGGCCCATCCTGTCGGGCATCCTGATTTTCGTGGTCTCCATACGACGCTATCCGCAGCGCCTGAGGCTTACGTTGGGGCTGGACGTGTTGCGCCGGATATTCTCCTACTCTGCCTACCAGTTTCTGTTCAACATCATCAACTACTTCAGCCGGAACCTCGACAAACTACTGATCGGCAAGTACATGGGAATGTCTCCCCTGGGTTATTATGAAAAATCATACCGCCTGATGATGCTGCCGTTACAAAACATCACACAGGTGATCACCCCGGTGATGCACCCCATCTTCAGCGAATACCAGAACGACCTTGAACGCCTGGCATCGGGTTACGAACGCATTGTCCGCTTTCTGGCCTTCATCGGACTGCCGCTGAGCGTGCTGCTATACTTCACGGCCGGCGAGGTGACCCTGATCCTGTTCGGCGACCAATGGATGCCCTCCATCCCTATATTCCGGATACTCACGCTGTCGGTAGGCATACAGATCGTCCTCTCCTCCTCCGGATCCATCTTTCAGGCGGCAGGCGATACGAAAAGCCTGTTTGTGTGCGGCCTGTTTTCATCGGTACTCAACGTGGCGGGCATCCTGCTGGGCATTTTCCGGATAGGCACACTCCAAGCCGTAGCCACGTGCATCACACTGACGTTTACCGTCAACTTTGTGCAATGCTACTGGATGATGTACCGGGTGACACTGCACCGCAGCCTGCGACATTTCGCGGTTCAGCTTGTATCACCATTAGCGGTCAGTGTGCTGCTGATAGCCGTACTCTATCCGCTCAGCCTGCTGACAGAAGGAGGCAACATTTTTCTGACCCTGATTGTAAAAAGCATTATATTTTTCTGTATATTTGGGTGCTACATACAGTTGACCGGTGAATATGACATCATCGGCAAGGCAAAAGGCATCCTGAACAAACGTAAAAGCAGGGGGTGAAAGCCCATCTTAAAAACAAAACAAACAATGAAAGCACTGTTTCTTATCTTCCACGGATTCGAAGAGGCAAACGGGATCAGCAAGAAAATCCGTTACCAGATAAAGGCACTCAAAGCGTGTGGCTTGGAAGTAGATACCTGTTGGCTGGATGACGCCCACGACCACAAACGGCGGATGATAAATAACCATGTCCTCCGGGATTATGGCAACGGAATCCGGGGAAAGATTCTGAAACGCACCGAATTAAACAGCATCGTCCATTATGTAAAGACAAACGGAATACAACTGGTTTATGTAAGAAGCGACCACAATACAACTCCTTTTTTGATCTGCATGTTGTGGCGCCTCAAGCGGGCCGGCGTAAAAGTTGTCATGGAAATACCCACCTATCCCTATGACCAGGAATACAAAGGTCTTCCATGGGCATATCGGCGTGTATTAATGGCAGACAAGTGCTTACGTGGATTAATGGCCACGCAAATCGATAAGTTTGTCACTTTCTCAGACCACAAAACCATCTTCGGCCGCCCTACGATACAAATATCCAATGGAATCGATTTTGACTTCATTCCCCTCAAACAGAGCACTGCCACTACCCGAGAACTGCACTTGATAGCCGTAGCCACCATACACCCGTGGCACGGATTCGACCGTGTCATCCGGGGATTGACACACTACCTCCGGCACGAGCATCGGGAAGATGTCAAGCTACACATCGTAGGTCAGGGCGTACCGGCAGTCGTCGACGAATACCACGCCCTGGTGGAGGAAGGGGCAATAGAACAAAACGTTATCTTCCATGGCCCCTTGTTCGGAGAACCTCTGAACCGGGTATTCGACCAATGTCAAATAGGAATAGGCAGCCTGGGGCGCCATCGAAGCGGAATCACAGACCTGCGGTCACTGAAAAATCGCGAGTACGCTGCCAGAGGTATCCCTTTCATCTATTCAGAAACAGATGCGGACTTCGAATCGATGCCCTACATCCTGAAGATACCGGCAGACGAGTCTCCGGTAGACATCGGACAAGTGGTCCGGTTCTACCATTCGGCAAAAGAGATCCGACCGGCTGACATACGAGCCTCCATCCGGAATAAACTTTCGTGGGAAGTGCAAATGAAACATGTAATTGAGGAACTATGAAACAACCTATAAAAATAGCCTACTGTATCCCCGGACTCTATGCCGCAAGTGGCATGGAGAGGGTACTTACATTAAAAATAAACTATCTGGCCGACGTTTTGGGCTATGATGTATACGTCATCCTGACTGAGGAAAAAGAACTGCCTCCTTATTATCCTTTATCAGAAAAAGCCCACATCATCCATCTGGACCTCAATTTCGACCGCATGCACACAGTTACTAAGCATTTGTGGCAGCGATTGTGGAAATACAGCCAACTGCAAAGAATCTATAAGAAACGGTTGACTGAGGCATTGATGCAAATCCGTCCGGATATTGCAATATCCGTTTTGCGGCGAGAGATTAATTTCTTAACTTCCATCAAAGACGGCAGCCTGAAAATCGGCGAGTTCCACTTCAGCCGGCATAATTACCGCAGCCTGGAACACCAAAAGTTCCTTCCAAGCTTTGTCCGCCGGAAATTATCAGAATTATGGATCGGGCAACTGATTAATAAACTGCGTAAGCTGGACCGTTTTGTCGTGTTGACCAATGAAGATAAAGAGATGTGGCCGGAACTGAACAATGTCATTTGCATATACAATCCTGCTTCTTTCAAAGTAGAGCATACAGCCGAAGGGACGGCACACCGGGCTATTACCGTCGGGCGATACACTTACCAAAAAGGAATCGACTTACTGTTGCCTGCATGGCAGATCGTCAGCCGTAAACATCCGGACTGGGAACTGGAGATATTTGGTGCAGGTGACCGAGCTGCTTATCAAGAACAAGCTCGGAAACTGGATATAGAAAAAACATGCCATCTGAACGGCATTACCAATGACATAGCAACAGAAATGCGCCGAAGTTCTATTTTCATACTTTCATCACGATATGAAGGAATGCCAATGGTAATCGGCGAAGCAATGGCATGCGGGGTGCCACCGGTATCTTTTACATGTCCCTGTGGTCCACGCGACATTATTACAGACGGAAAAGACGGGTTATTGGCCGAAAACGGCAACATCGAATCCCTGGCCGAGAAAATCATCTACCTGATAGAACATGAAGGTCAACGACAGCAGATGGGACAACAGGCACAGCAAAGCATACGAAAATTTCATTTGGATACGATCATGCAACAATGGGATGAACTCTTTAAAAAACTACTATCATGAACATAACGCAGCTTATAACCCGGATATACCATAAATTGAAATATGGCAGTACGGTGGAGTGGTATAACTTTTGGTATATAGTTCTCCGCAGACGGCAAAAGATTATCCCTCAAGTGGCATCAATAGATGAAACGATCCGGAAAATAATACAAGACCGATGCTCCGTCAGCCGCTTTGGTGACGGAGAAATGTTATTGACCAACGCCCACAAAAGAATTGGTTTCCAAGAAGGTAATCCCCAACTGGCCCAGCGGCTCAAAGAGGTGTTGACCAGCGATAATGATAAACATTTAGTATGCATATCCGATGTTTTTCAGCATTTGGAACGCTACAACCGGAAAGCGCGAAGATTCTGGCGCACTCACTTCTTTATCTACGGCCCGTGGTGGGACCGACTATTAGTTCCCGGACGAACCTATTATAATACATTTGTCACACGTCCTTATATGGATTTTAAATCGAAAAGAGAATGCGGGAAATGGTTCCATGACATGAAAGGCATTTGGGAAGGCAGAGACATCATATTTATCGAAGGCGAAAAAAGCCGTTTAGGGGTGGGCAACGACCTCTTTGACAATGCACAGAGCATCCACCGGATTTTATGCCCGCCCTGTAACGCTTTCAACTCTATAAATCGCATCCGGGCAGAAGCATGCAAACAAAACAAAAACGTGCTCTTCCTGATCGCATTGGGCCCCACAGCTACAGCATTGGCCTACGATTTGTTCAAAGCGGGATACCAAGCTATCGACATCGGGCACGTGGATGTGGAATATGAATGGTGGCGTATGGGTGCGCGACGCAAAGTGAAACTTGAACGCAAATATGTGAACGAAGTTCCTAATGGAAATCTGGTAGCTGACGCGGGAGAAGAATATAACAAACAAATAATCGCAAAAATAAGTTGATAGCATGAGAATCGTCTATTACCTTCCATCGCTCTATGCCCCAGGTGGACTTGAACGTATCATTACGTTCAAAGCCAATTACTTTGCAGAACATCTGGAAGGTTACGAAATCTATATCCTCACATCAGAGCAAGTGGGACGCCCCATCTATTATGATTTGTCCCCCAAAGTGAGGCACATTGATCTGAACGTACCTTTCGACTGGCCTTTCAATCAATCACGTGTCAGTAAACTTTTAAAGTACCCATATCGCTACAGGCTTTTCAAACAACGCCTCAGTAAAACACTGACAGAACTAAGACCCGACATCACAATTTCAACCCTGAGAAGAGAACTCAATTTTATCTCAGGTATCTGTGATGGAAGTACAAAAATCGGAGAATTCCATGTCACACGCCATTCGTATGGAGTGGGAAGCAAAGAGTATGGTAAATCAATAGTAGGGAAACTCAGAAGATATTGGGAAAAAGCATTTTTAAAGCATCTACAACAACTCTCTAAAGTAATAGTATTAACTCTTGAGGAAAAGGATTTTTGGCCGGAACTTACCAATCTTTGCGTCATACCCAATCCTATCATTACTCCGACTGATCTACAATCGGACTGCACTCAGAAATATGTAATAGCGGCCGGAAGATACGCTCCGCAAAAAGGGTTCGACTTACTAATAAAAAGTTGGTCCATCGTATCTCAAAAACATCCGGACTGGACGTTACGCATCTATGGTGAAGGCATACTGCATGACAAATTGCAACAGCAAATAAATCAGGAGGGCATTGACCGGACTTGCTTTCTGGAGCCTACCACCCCCAACATAGCTGATAAATATTGCGAAAGTTCAATCTTTGTACTCTCCTCCCGGTTCGAAGGGTTCGGAATGGTCATAACTGAAGCGATGTCGTGCGGAGTCCCACCCGTGGCATTCGCATGCCCCTGCGGGCCCCGTGACATCATAGAGCACGGACTGAACGGACTCTTGGCACAACCGGAAGACATAAACGATTTAGCCACGCAAATAAACGACCTGATAGAGCATGAAGACAAACGAAAAGAAATGGGACGAAATGCCCGCATACGTTCAGAACGCTTCCGAATGGAAACTATCGCGCAGGAGTGGAAAACATTATTTGAAACATTAAAAGTAACAAAAGAGTAAATGATGAAATGGTATACAAAATATTTGCAAGTATACGAAAAACCTTTTGCTGAAGCACCGCAAAATGTCATTGACGAAGTTCGTGAGAATTTGAGAAAGCTACAGTCGGATTCTCCGGTTGTTACAGTCTCCGTCATAGGATATAACGAAGAGAAACGTCTATTGGCAAGCCTGTGGTCCTTAAGTGAGATGAAGTGCAAATATCCGGTGGAGATTATCGGGACAGACAATGATTCTAAGGACCGGACGGCAGAAATCTATGAAGCGACAGGGGTACCATATGCGATAGAATATCAACACAGCTGCGGACACGCCCGGCTTTGCGGATTAAATCGTGCGCGGGGAAAATATCACATTAATATTGATTCCGATACTTTGTACCCTCCGCACTATGTCGAGACAATGGTTAACGCATTAGAGCGTCCCGGAGTTGTGGCGGTAAGTTCACTATGGAGTTATATACCCGACAAAGAACACTCCCGGACCGGATTAAAAGTATATGAGTTTCTCAGGGATATTCATCTATGGATACAATCAATCAAACGCCCGGAATTAAGTGTAAGAGGACTGGTATTCGCATACCGCACGGATTACGCCCGCCAAATAGGGATACGCACAGACATCAAACGGGGTGAAGACGGATCGTTGGCTTTACGGCTCAAAGAGTATGGAAAAATATACTTTATACGTAAAAAGAAGGCACGTGCGGTCACAGGATATGGCACCATAAGTGCTGACGGATCATTAGCCGGCAGTTTCAAAGTGCGGGCGATCAATGCTCTCAGAAACATAGGAGGAATATTCACCTCCCGAAAAGAATATAAAGATGAAGACGACAACCTGATTCAACCTAAATAAAATTAAAATAAAAAATACTATGATCACCGTACAAATTCTTTTCTGGCTTGCCCTCTTCCTCGTATTCTATACCCACTTGGGATACGGAATACTGCTTTACACACTGGTCAAACTCAAAGAACTCACTGTGAAACCCGTCAAGCGGCAACTCCCGCCCGACAAGCTGCTGCCGGACGTGACACTTTTTATCACAGCCTTTAACGAAGAAGACGTTGTGGACGAAAAAATGCGCAACTGCCTGAAGCTGGACTATCCCGAGGACAAGTTGCACATTGTGTGGACCACCGACGGAAGCAACGACTCTACCAACGAACGACTGAAGGCATGGCCGCAAGCCACCGTCCACTTCCAACCCCTGCGGCAAGGAAAAACCGCTGCCATGACACGGGGGATGACACTGGTGGACACGCCACTTGTGGTATTCACCGACGCCAACACAATGCTGAACCGGGAAGCGATACGCGAAATCGTGTTGGCTTTTGAGGATCCGGGGGTGGGATGCGTGGCCGGAGAAAAACGCATCGCCGTGCAAGAAAAGGATGGAGCCGCAGCCGGTGGCGAGGGCATATACTGGAAATATGAATCGACACTGAAAGCACTGGACGCACGTCTCTATTCGGCTGTGGGAGCCGCAGGCGAGCTGTTTGCCATACGCCGGGAGCTGTTCACGGTGATGGAACCGGACACACTGCTGGATGACTTCATCCTGTCGCTGCGCATCGCCATGCAGGGATACAAGATAGCCTATTGCACCCGGGCATATGCCATCGAAAGCGGATCGGCAGACATGGGCGAAGAGCAGAAAAGAAAGGTGCGCATTGCCGCCGGCGGACTGCAATCTGTCTGGCGGCTGAGGGAACTGCTCAATCCCTTCCGTTACGGAGTGCTGAGTTTCCAGTATATATCACACAGGGTGCTGCGGTGGTCGGTGGCCCCGGTGCTGCTGTTCGCCTTGCTCCCGCTCAACGTTGCCATACTGCTGATGGGGGGCTCTCCTATCTGGTACGGCACCATTCTGGCACTTCAGGTATTGTTCTACATTTTAGCGATGGGAGGCTATTACCTGTCTGCCCGGCAAATAAAAAACAAGCTGTTATTCATCCCATATTATTTCCTGTTTATGAACATTAACGTGATGAAAGGTGTTAACTACCTTCGTAAAATGAAAGGAACAGGAGCATGGGAAAAAGCCCAAAGAACGAAAACAGAATCCTTAAACCAATAAACCAAACGAAGCATGGATAGAATACTGCATGACGTAAACAATGCCCATAAGATATTGCAACTGACAGCTGACACACTGATCTTGGTGGACAAAAACGGCACGTGTCTGGACATCGACCCGCACAGCGATTTGTGGTTTCTGCAAGAAGACAGGCTCTTGGGAAAAAATCTGTTCAATCTGCTTCCCGACCATACCTTCCAGAAACTGCTGCCGGACTTCCGCCGGGTGACCCAACAGGGGATAACGGTGAACCGCAACTACAGGCTGCCGCTGGAAGGAGGCGAAACGTACTACTTCAAATGCATCATGCAGCCGTATGACGGCGACAAGGTGTTGTGCCAATATCGTGACATCACGGCACGGAGCAACGTAAAGCTGCAACTGGAACGTACGAATTACGAACTGAAAGAGATACAAAAAGCGGCACAGATAGGGCAATGGAAATATTCATCGCGCGAAAAGACATTCTATTATCGGGGATACAACGGAATAGTATGTACGGAAGAAGAGCGGAGCATCAACTTTCAGGATTATTACGAGACCATTCTGAGCGAAGATCTGCCTGCCGTGAACACATGGATGGAGGCAAACCGCCGTAAACTGGTAAAGGAGTACATCGAATACCGCATTCTGCTGGAAGGACAGGTATACTATATGCGCCAGCAATGCTACCTGAGGGGTGAAGAAGAAGACGGTAACATCATTCTGGAAGGGTATATACAGAACATTACGGACATCCAGCGGAAGAGGAATGACATCAACACGCTGACGCATGCCATCAACAATGCCAAAGAAAGTATTTATGCGGTACGGAAAGACGGCACGCTGATATTTGCCAACAGACAGTTCAGGCTCAACCACCGGATCGCGGAACAGGCGGACCTATCGCAAATACGGATTTTCGACATTGTAGGCGACATGGACAGTCCGAAGGATTGGGAAGAACGTTACCACAGCATACGGGAAGGACAGAATTTCAACTTCCTGGCCTACCACCCGCTGAAGCATGATAAAAGCACATTGGCGTTTGAGGGTACGATGTACAGCGTGACAACGGATGACGGAGAGGAAACCTTTTGGTCGTTTACACACGACATATCGGAACGTATACGGTACGAATCGCAGATAAAACGGCTCAACCGCATCATGGATACCACGATGGAAAACCTCCCGGCGGGGATCGTTGTGAAGGATATAGAGAATGATTTCCGGTATATCTACCGAAACCGGGAATCGTATAACCGGGATATCAGCGCGGAAAATGCCATCGGTATGAACGATTTCGATTATTATCCGCTGGAAATGGCACAGCAGAAACGGAAAGAGGACATGGAAATTGCCAATACCGGAAAAGGGATGCACTGGATCATGGAAGGTAAAGACAAAAATGGCAATCTGCTGATTCTGGACAAACAAAAAATCATAGTAGAAAGTGAAGACTTCTCGCCCATCATTGTCAGCATCGAGTGGGACATTACTCAGCTGGAACTGATGCGCCGCGAACTGATGGAATCGAAAGAGAAAGCAGAGACGTCGGATAAACTGAAGTCGGCCTTTCTTGCCAATATGAGCCACGAAATACGGACACCGCTCAACGCCATCGTAGGATTCTCACGCATCATCTCGGAGAGCGAAAACCCGGAAGAGCGAAAAGAATATTATGAAATAGTGGATGCCAACAACGAACGGCTGCTGCAACTGATCAATGAAATACTGGATCTGTCGAAAATAGAATCGGGCATCGTGGAGTTCACTTACGGACCGGTAAAGCTGCACACGCTTTGCAAAGAGATTCATGATGCACATGTGTTCCGCTGCCCGCAAGGAGTGGAACTGAAATTCGACTCGCCGGACGAAGCTTTGAGCATTCACTCGGACAAGAACCGGATTTTCCAGGTATTCTCTAACCTGATAGGAAATGCATTTAAGTTCACGACACAAGGCAGCGTGAGCTACGGCTACAGGCAAGAAGCCGAAAAAGTGGTATTTTACGTAAAAGACACCGGACTGGGCATCGAACCGGAGAAGTTGGGACGGGTGTTTCAGCGCTTTGCCAAGCTCAATAACTTCGCTCAGGGCACGGGGTTGGGATTGTCGATATGCAAGACTATCATCGAACGTCTGGGAGGAGAAATATCCGTTTCTTCGGAAGTGGGGACAGGTACTACATTTACTTTCTGGCTGCCTCTGGAAAGCGTAATGCAAGATGTGAAGGCCGATAAAGAAGAACATCGGGACGGAGAAACCGACAACCGGCAATATCCGGAAGCCGACGACCGGACAAAAGAGCCGGCGGGAAGCAAGGAGGAACGTAAATCCATGGAAGTAACGGAGGCGGAAACCGATAAGGCTACCATCCTGATAGCAGAAGATACCGACAGCAATTATGACTTGCTAAATGCGATCCTGGGCAGGAAATACCACCTGGTACGTGCCAGAGATGGCATGGAAGCTGTAACCATGTACGATGAAGCGGAACCGGACCTGATATTAATGGATATAAAAATGCCCAATCTGGATGGGCTGGAGGCTACCAGGATCATCCGGCAATTGTCCGCAGATGTACCTATCATCGCACAGAGTGCTTATGCTTATGAATATGACCGGAAAGCTGCCGAAGAGGCAGGATGCAACGATTTCATCTCGAAACCGATTGCTCAGGAAAAGCTGAAGGAGATGATAAAGAAATGGTTGAGATAAAGAACCTCACCACAAGTTCACCACAGAGGACACAGAGTTCACAGAGGAAGAATTTAAGATCTTTCTATAAACCTGGAAAATAAAAACTCCGTGTCCTCTGTGTCCTCTGTGGTGAACTTATGGTGGACTAAAATGCAGAATTTAAAACAATGGGAAAGAAAGCCGTATCCAAATTATTTTATTATACCTCTGTCGCACTGACTTTTGCTTTGGCTGGTGTCACCATCACCGGAGCATTTGCCGGGCATGTTCCCCCGGAAAGTTCGACTTTAATACCTTTTATCGGGCTCTTGCTGTCGGGGCTCTTGCTGATCAACCTCGCTGCGGCCATCTATTGGGGCATACGCCGCCGGTTCTGGATAGTCATTCCGCTGATAGCCATAGCTGCCAACTGGCAATATCTGGGACGGATATTCCAACCACCCTTTCCGGCGGAAAAAGGAGGTGGAAAAACTTTGAAAATAGCAACGTATAACGTAGACAGTTTCGGTAACGAGCAATCGGGGTACTCGTGCAAAGAAATCGCGAAATACATGGAAGAGCATCAAGTGGACATCGTCTGTCTTCAAGAGTTTCCGCTAACCGATATTTCACCGCAGACAGCATACGAAACACTTTTGCAAACTGGCAATACGTCATTATCCCGCAAGCTCCGGACAGCATCTCCATCCTGCAGATAGCTTTATTCAGCAAATATCCGGTGAAGGACAGCAAACTGATCACTTATCCGGACTCAAGGAATTGCAGTATGTGGTGCGACCTGGACGTAGACGGACAAACGGTTCGTGTTTTCAATAACCACCTGCAAACAACGGAGGTCAGCCAAAATAAGCGCAGGCTGGAAAGGGAACTGGCTAAAAACGAACTGACAGGCAGAGAGGAAGCAGTGGCCAGGCAATTGTTGGAGGGACTCAACGAGAACTTCAGGAAACGTGCGGCACAGGCAAAGACTTTGGAACAATTAATCCGCACCACCCCCTACCCTATACTGGTTTGCGGTGACTTTAACTCTCTCCCATCGTCCTACACATACAGTACCGTGAAAGGTGACAATCTTCAAGACGGATTCCAGACTTGCGGACATGGGTACATGTATACGTTCCGGTACTTTAAACGCCTGCTGAGAATCGACTATATTTTCCATTCCAAAGAATTTAAAGGGGTAGACTACTATTCGCCTGACCTCGATTTGTGCAGTGATCATAATCCGGTAGTGATGGAGGTGAAGATGTAAACGGGAGTGTATCAAAACGCCTTTTCACCACAGATCACACAGATTATCACAGATACCATAGATTAAAAATATTAATAATCAACGAATTAAGCTCACTCTATGTTACTCTGCGTCCTCTGTGGTGCGTTTCACCCCCATAACTCTCTCGTTATAATATAAAAGAAGGCCGTCCTGATTACTCAGAGCGGCCTTTCTTATTATAAATGAATTAGTTTCCTTATTCTACTTTCTTCGTCAAGGAGTCTGCAACATATTCAAACTGTCCTTTACCTGTCACTTTATACTTAATGGTATATTGTGTGGTAGAAGAACCGTCGTAAATGGCGAAGTTAATTGTATAGAACACATCTACGCCTTCTACCACATCAGCACTGCCGTAGATTGCTTTCAATCCCGGAAGGAATGCTTCTGGCAAACGTTCGAACATCAACTTAGTAAGATCGGCATCTGACATCGAGCCATAAGCGGAAGCACTTTGTGCCTTCCATGCGGAGGGACGGAAGTCGAAATTGTTATTGTAAGCCGAACCACCATAATAATAATCGTTGTTACCGTATGAAGTCACATACTCAGGATGGTTCTCTTTCACCCAATCGGTGATGGCCTGATAGAACGCAGCAGACTCCGCATTACCCTTCTCAGCCTTCAACGTGATTACTGTACTCGGGTCAAAGTTCCACTTACCGTCAGACAGTACAAACTGCTCTGTCTTATCAACAATACGTGTATTCAACTCCCATCTCGCTTTTTCGGCAGAATAAGTGTATTCATCACTGTAGATATTCAAAGCTTTGCCGTTATAGAATCTGTAAACTACTACACGTGCATCGCCATCAACAGGATATGCCACCATCTTAGACAAATAAGCAGGCAGATAATTCACAGCCGGAACATCAGAAGTAAAGTAACGTTTGCTCTGTCCCATATCTCCATAATCGGCAAATGTGGGAACATATACGTTATTGTTCTTATCCTTCCAGCTCTTACCATCGTACACTTTCACTGCGTAAGCAGGAGTAGAAAGACTGTTAGCCGGGATAGAAGTACCTACCATGATGTTATCAATCTGATAAGTAGTAGTCTTTTTATTGGCACCATCACCTACATACTTAAAGGCTACATAAACCTTCTTGCCCGCATAAGCTGATAAAGACATCTTACCGGCAGATGCAAATGTACCGTAACCGCTTGTCGGCTTGGTAGGGATGTTGAAATCCGAAGTTACGTCAGTCCAGTGAGCAGCTTTAACATCTTTACCATCAAAATCTTCTGAGATAAGCACTGACAGACAGTTGGCATTGTAATAACCCACAGTTACATCAAAACCAAGATAATCACCGGCAACAACAGAAACAGCAGGGGTAACCATCCAAGCTATACATTCACCTTCCATCTTATTGGCCGAGTATTGCACATACTGATTATCATCATAAGAAGTCACTTTCCACTCGGTTCCACCAACAGAACTGAGAAACCAGCCTTTCAGCTCAGTTAAGTCTCCGGTAGGAAGTGCTTCAAAATCCTGCCACATCAACGGATTCTCCAACTGTCCCTCGCCCAACTTATAGTCAACGAAAACAGCAGTTCCTTTTTCAGCATCTTTAAACTTCTCGTTCAATATCTTATACATTTGGCCTTCAGTCTTTTCATTCAGATAAGGCGCAAACGCATCCTCACCATAAACCAACTTGTATTCGGCATCCGTCGGTTTCAGATATTTCACCGAAGCATACTCAGACAGCAAAGAAGACATCGCTTCTTTGTACTTATAAGTAATCTTTGCACTCGAGCCCTTATCGGCGGTGTAATACTTATCAAGCAAGAAAGCAGGGATATAGGTGGCTCCTGTAATCTTTTCTGTCAGATAAAGATTGGTCTTGATGTTCTCAAGATCTTTAGATACACCACCTGCTTTGGCGATATCTTTATTAGTAGAGTTCGTACTGATAGTTGCATAATCAGCATCAGTCAGCGTATATTCTATCTTCATCAAATTCGTCGGTTGGGTCATCTCGTCCAATCCTTCGAAGTTGTCATCATTATATTTACAGCCGGACAGCAGAATCAACGATACCGCTACAGGCATTAATAGATTTCTATTCATAATTTAAACTTCCTGTTTTAGATTAGAAATTAACTTTTAATCTCAAGCTATAAGTACGGCCAAATCCGTAGAACACATTATAAGCGGTCTTCCAGTCGTGATTGCTACCATCTGTAGCATCAGAAATATAAGTCTGATCGAATAAGTTGTTCACGTTACCTGACAGCACTGCATTCAACTTACCAAAATTGAATTTATAACTTGCGTTCAAGTCGAATGTGCTTGCTGACGGAATACGCCAGGGAGTAGAAAAGTCTTTTTCACTGTTCATCACCAGGTCGTTTGAGGTTAATGCCCAGTCAGCATAGTTACGTGCGTATAAATTCCAGTCGATACCCAGACGAATGGCCTTATCAATCTTGAAAGTAGCACCCAAAGCAGCAGTAGTCTGTGCCGATCCTCCCACTTTCACATCTTTCAGGTTCAGTTTCATTGTACCCGGTTCCAACCCATTGGCTGCGGCATTAACAAGAACTGTTATATCCTTACCATCATTTCCCTTAATAGATGCACTGTTTACAAATTGACCTTCAACAGTGAAACTTCCTGATGCATTGCTATCCCAGCGCCAGTTACCGATAGAGAACATACCGCTCAAATCCAGCCATTGGAAAGGTCTTGCAACAAAATCAAGTTCAACACCCTGGTGTAAGGCGTTTACACCTTGCATATTGATAACAGATTTGGTAGAAACCAGCTTACTTGCATCATAAGGCTCGCTAAGACTACCTTCGTAGTAATTATTAATATCTTGCGAACGAGTAGTAGTCTTATCCATCCAGCGAGTGTGGTAAGCATTGACATTCACCGTCAAATACGTTGAACGGTAACCATATCCGATTTCGAAAGAGAAAACTTTTTCGTTTACTGCATCCGGATTAGTCGCATTGCTGGTAGTTGAATTCAGAAAAGCACCGCCCGAGAAGAAAGGAGCACGGCTGATATAACCGATATTAGCAAAAACGTTATGATTTTCGGTAAGGTTATAATTCAAACCTCCTTTTGCATTCCATCCGATAAAGTTGGTGGTTTTTGATTTAGCGTGTGCCTTGTCATAATAGAAGCGGTCATAACGCCAGTAACCGGTATTAGAAACCGAACCGGAAATGAAAGCACTCAGCTTATCTCTGTTGTATTCACCCTGGGCAAACACACCTTCAGACATTACATAACCATCGTAGTCACGATAAACCACATCACCCACTTTCAACTTCTGATTTACGAATGCCGAACCGGCAGCAGCAGCGGCATTGTTGGAAGTAAGCACATTGGTTCTTGAACTGGAATCTACATAAAAGTCACCACCATAGAGGTCAACCAATTCATTCGTATGCGTACCTTTATAATAACGGTAGTCTATACCACCATAAAAATCAAAATAGTCACCAATCTTGGTTGTATAAGTAGAGAGCAGACCATACCAGTTATGGAAGTTCTTAGACTTCGACATAGCCATAACCGAACCGTTCTCGCTGGCTTCGTTCAGAGCATAGATTTCATCATAAGCAAATGTTCCGTCAGCTTTACGGAATGTCATATTCAGCTTTCCACTGTTACTACCATACCAGTTGCTACGATCAGCACTGGTCAATCCCTGACCGGAATAACCATATCCACGACCGATAGAAGCATACAAGGCTGTACTTAAGCTTGATTTATCATTAATCTGCCATAAGTGGTTCAACGACAACTGAGGTTTATTATATACATTATATGCAGATGATTTTCTTTGTCCATTCAATCCAAAACCGTAAGTAGGATTATAACGATAAGGCTTTTCACCATTCATATAGTTTTTAGCAACTTCTTGCCATCCCTCGATAGTAAGTCCGTCTTTATTTCCACGCTGATTGTGCCACTGAGGAGCAGCAAAAGCAGTAAATGACAATTGATGATTGTCGTTGAAACGTTTTGTGATATTCACAAACCAGTTATAAGCCTCGTAGTCGGTTCCCTGGATATAACCATCTGCCCAGGTCTTACCTCCCAAAAGGGTCATAGCCCAACCTGACTTAGTCAATCCGGTAGATACCTTGAACAGGATCTTGTTTAATCCGTCATTACCCATACCATAAGATACGAAACCGCCCTTATTGGCATCAACTGTATTTGTCACGATGTTGATAGAACCACCCACAGAAGGAGCTGCTACCTTTGACGCACCCAAACCACGCTGTACCTGCATGCTACGAGTCACATCACTCAAACCGGCCCAGTTAGACCAGTAGATACCACCCCACTCCATATCATTCATCGGAACGCCATTAATCATCATAGCAGAGTTCTCAGTCTTGAAACCACGTATGTTTACTTTGGAGTCACCAAAACCACCACCTTGCTTAGTTGCATAGATACCCGGAGTTGACTTCAGAACTTCAGGAAATTCCTGCGTTCCGAGTTTTTCTTCGATAAAGACGGGGTCAACTGTTGATACAGCTACCGGAGTTTTACGCGAAACAGCAACGGAAGATGTAATGATAACGTCGTTCAATACCATTGCATCCGGTGCCATTTTAATCACGCCCAAATCTTCAGTACCCCCTTTGTGGGTGATCTTCTTACTGAAGTCTTTGTAGCCAAGGTACTTGATAAGCAGTGTCGAACCGGAGGCAGCTTTCTGTGTAAACTCACCATCCAGGTTAGTCACACTACCTTGGGTAGTACCGACAATCGTTACGGCTGCACCAATCAATGGCTCACCTGTTTCCGCATCCACAACTTGACCTTTCACTGTTACCTGGGCAATAGCCGTAGCGGCAGAGCATACCGTCAGTACTGCAACCAGCAGGAAATGAATTAGATGTCTTCTCATAATTCTCTTTGTTAGTTAATAGAACTTGTTAATTAATAAATTGTAAATAAACGTTTTGGAGCACAAAGGTAATTAATATTCTTTATATATACATTACAAAGATGCTACAATTTTTTAAGAGAGATAAACATATTATAGCTCTATGAAACAAAAAAGCCCCGCAATTAATTTGCGGGGCTTACACATTGTTAAGTATTAGTCAGCTATCAGCTTTCTATATCTCACGCGCTTAGGCTCTTCGTTGCCAAGCCGTTTCAATTTATTCTCTTCGTATTCCGAGTAAGAACCTTCAAAATAGAACACGTTCGAATCGCCTTCAAAAGCAAGAATATGAGTACAGATTCGATCGAGAAACCAACGGTCATGCGAAATCACAACGGCACAACCGGCGAAATCTTCCAAACCTTCTTCAAGTGCACGCAAGGTATTGACATCAATATCATTGGTCGGCTCGTCGAGCAATAATACATTTCCTTCTTCCTTCAATGCCATGGCAAGGTGCAAGCGATTACGCTCACCACCGGAAAGTACTCCACAAAGCTTTTCCTGATCAGCACCCGAAAAGTTGAAGCGTGAAAGATAGGCGCGTGCGTTAATGTCACGCCCTCCCATGCGGATCAAATCATTTCCGCCGGAAATTACCTGATAAACACTCTTATTCGGATCAATATCTTTATGTTGCTGGTCTACGTAAGCCACCTTCACGGTCTCCCCTACTTCAAATTCACCCTTATCAACTGTTTCCAGTCCCATAATCAAACGGAAAAGAGTTGTTTTTCCGGCACCATTCGGACCGATAACTCCCACAATACCATTGGGAGGAAGCATGAAGTTGAGATCGTCAAACAACAGTTTATCACCGTAAGCTTTAGCCACATGTTTAGCCTCGATCACCTTATTACCCAAACGAGGACCGTTCGGTATGAAGATTTCCAGTTTCTCTTCTTTTTCTTTCACATCTTCGTTCAGCAATTTATCGTACGAGTTCAAACGGGCTTTGCCCTTAGCCTGACGTGCCTTGGGTGCCATACGTACCCATTCGAGCTCACGTTCCAGAGTTTTGCGACGTTTGCTGGCAGTTTTCTCTTCCATTTCCATCCGCTTGGTTTTCTGCTCCAGCCAGCTGGAATAATTACCCTTCCAGGGGATACCTTCGCCACGGTCAAGTTCAAGAATCCATCCAGCCACATGGTCAAGGAAATAACGGTCGTGTGTCACAGCAATTACCGTACCTTCGTATTGCTGCAAATGCTGTTCCAACCAGTCGATAGACTCAGCATCCAAATGGTTGGTCGGCTCGTCGAGCAATAAAATATCAGGTTTTTGCAATAACAAGCGGCAAAGCGCCACACGACGACGTTCACCACCCGAAAGATTAGCCACAGACTGATCTTCGGGCGGGCAACGGAGAGCATCCATTGCACGTTCCAGTTTACTATCCAGATTCCAGGCATCCGTCGCATCAATAATATCCTGCAATTCCCCTTGCCGTGCAAAAAGTTGATCCATCTTGTCCTGATCTTCATAATATTCAGGCAAACCGAACTTCTGATTAATTTCTTCGTATTCGTTCAGTGCATCAACAATGGGTTGCACACCTTCCATTACGATTTCTTTCACTGTTTTAGTGTTATCCAGATAAGGCTCCTGTGCCAGATAGCCTACTGAATATCCGGGAGAAAAAACCACCTCTCCCTGATAAGACTTCTCCAGACCGGCAATAATCTTCAGCAAAGTAGATTTACCCGAACCGTTGAGACCGATAATACCAATCTTAGCTCCATAGAAGAAAGAAAGATAAATGTCTTTTAGCACATTCTTGTTAGGTTGGAAAGCTTTGCTTACTCCCACCATCGAGAAAATTATTTTTTTATCGTCAGCCATATATAAATAATGTGTATTGATATTTATGGCACAAAGATAACAAAAATGTTCGGAATTTATTTGCAATTATAAAAAATAGCTCTATCTTTGCACCCGCTTAACAGCAATAAAGGATTGATTCGCTAGCTCAGCAGGTAGAGCACAACACTTTTAATGTTGGGGTCCTGGGTTCGAGCCCCAGGCGGATCACATAAGAACAAAGCCAAACGGCGACAAAAAAGAGACAAGTCCTACAATATCAACGTATTGTAGGACTTTTTTTTATTGTTTCAGTCTTGCTTAAAAGACAAAAAAGGGCTCAGTTTGAAAACTTGGGGGATATCGTTAAAATGCTTACTTTTGCTTCATGAAAAAGAAATCTCAATCTCCCTTTGATTCCTTCTCTGCTTTAAGCTTGTTTCTTCCTTCGGGCCTGCTTGATTACTTTGATCTTGTCAATGGTGTCACTCAGGACACTTGTTTTATCCTTTATCTTGAGGAAAAGCCTGTTATTCCAGATGAATACTCTCATTTATCTCTTCATTCCAAAGGTTTCTTTCCCGAGATTGAAGTTCAAGACTTTCCCATTCGTGGTAAAGCTGTTTATTTACGCATCAAGCGCCGACGCTGGGAAACACCTTCTACAAGTCAGACCTACAGTCGTGACTGGAATCTGGTTGCCACCGGAACTCGTATAACTGCTGAGTTCGGTGCTTTTTTAAAAGACCTACTTAGACAATCATGCAGTTAGCTGTCAAAGCGTAGCAGAACACTACTGTATGGACGGTAAGCAGCTTCAATGCCAGTATAAAGGCCACTTGAGTGAGTATGGGCAGTGGGAGCAAAAGGAACATGCTAAGGATTACATCCTTTACCCCAAGAACATGGGTCACCACTTATGTATTGATGAAACAGCATTAACCAGAGGAGAACTTTACACGATTCTAACAAACAAGGACAAGAGAGGACGAAAGGGCTCCATCATAGCGATCATTAAAGGTACCAAAGCAGAAGATATTATAGCTGTACTGAAAACTATCGAACTACAAACACGCAACAAGGTAAAGGAAATTACTTTGGATATGGCAGGTAGTATGCAGAAAATAGCTAAACATTGCTTCCCGCGCGCTATGCAGGTAATAGACCGTTTTCATGTACAAAAGCTAGTATATGAGACGGTACAGGAGCTGAGAATTACGTATCGCTGGCAAGTTATCAAGGATGAAAACAAAGCAATAAAGGAGGCTAGGGCTAAGGGGAAAAAATATGAACCGGAAACTTTTGAAAATGGAGATACACTCAGACAATTATTAGTCAGAAGCAGATATTTACTATTTAAGGCACCCGATAAGTGGACGAAAAGCCAGCAGATTAGAGCAAATATCCTATTTAGGGAATTTGAAGATATTAAGGAAGTCTATTATTACTAATTAGGAAAGATATTCTCTACAAACTCGGATAAAGATGTAGCAAGAGCCAAATTAGCATTGTGGTATAATAAAATAGAAGAATATGGATATGACACATTTACAACAGTAGCACAATCTATTGAAAATCATTATGAAAAGATATTGAACTTCTTTGTTAATAGAAGTACCAATGCAGCGGCAGAAGCTTTTAACGCTAAAATCAAAGCATTCAGAGCGGCATTCAGAGGAGTGGTCGATATGAAATTCTTTCTGTTCAGAATAGCAAAGGTATATGCATGAGAAGGAGAATGAAGGAGATTAACCTAAGTTAATCCCCCTAGAATTACAACTGAGCCCAAAATAGCTGTTTCAAGCATATTGTTGGTGGATAAGGTAGTATTCCCAAAAGTGTGTAAATCCCTTTTTTGATTTAGTTTTGTATTTGCAATAAAACTTTAATCATGATGGTATTTACACACTTTTGAGAGCACTACCTCTCTTTGAGCGAAGGGCTGTTGTTTGGCAGCCATTGTATCTTGTCTGCCAGCTCTTGCGTATGTCCGGATACTCCCTCTCTTTAGATAATAAAAATGAAGTAATTGTTTACATAATGATTCTGGACTATATTGATCTCTGTTCTTTTTTAACAGGAAGTTATGATATTCGGACAACTATAACTACTATGATTATCCCACATTCCAGTTCATCATGTCATTCCAATCCAGTACCGCTTTTATAGCGCATTGGTAATAGCAGAAGCTCCACACGATTAGCCAATATACTAGCACGGAAGTTATCTTGAACAACCGCCTTTTCATTATATCATCCACCCGTTTTCTGATGAAGCGGAAAAGAAATAACAGAATCCCCCATAATACAAATGTCAGCACTTTACATTTAATCGCTATGAATATATTGTTAGCGGCTATATCAAAATCAGGCAATGAGGATGTATAATGAGAAATGAGACGCCATCCTACGAATAGCGAAATCACGGCAAGCAGAACATTTTCAATTCTTTTATATGACGTTGTTATTTTCATGCTTCTGCACAATGGTTAAACGGAAAACTGCATTTCGACTTTATTAACACTGTAATTATTAAATCATCCTGCTTCGTAGCGTTCTATCTTAAACCATACTTCCAGAATACTTTTATTGAATATACATTTATTGAGAAGCAGTGCAATGTTGTTGCTTAAGACTTTTTCTATTCCGTATCCGTATCTGATATTCATATAAATGACGTAATCCACAATAATGGAATTATTCACATAAGCAAATATGTATCCGAAAGCCATTACCATAAATGGCAAAACAATCTTGTTGAATGAGTCCGAGTTATATTCATCCGCAAAATCCTGAAATTCTTCAGGATGAATAATTCGAAACAGTCCGTTACAAAACATTCCCCAACCAGTCTCTTTCCAAAAGATAATCAGACTCTCCAAAGCAATATCAGCATATTGTGCGGTATATTAACAACCAATTTTCCAGCTTGCTCTTGGTTAACGATTCCCACTATCAAGGCTTGTTCGGGACTTACACCCTATATTTACTGGCTATACAGAGTAAACATATCCAGTAGCTAACTGTATTTCTTAGTTTAGCTGCTTGTTATCAACTTACCTTATTCCTTTTAGTTCTTCCCTCATTTTTCCTTTCAGATGAAAATAAGCCAGCACACCAAGAGCATTAAACAATGCGGTTTCATCTTCATTGCGCCCTAATGCCTTGTAGAATTTGGCTACATTCCGATAAGCCAGGATTAGAAAGATGAGATAAACGACAGCCAGGATACCTCCGCTGAACACAAGCGTACAAATGCCTATCAATGAGTTTCGATTATAGGCTTTATACTGCCTTTTGGCTTCCTCTGGTTTGTCAGATAACCGAATTGCTGTAATTCTTCTCTACTCCAGCCTCTTTCTTCCAATAAGCAGATAGCACTGTCACGAAGTTCGTCATCATAACCATAACGCTGGTGATTTTTCACTATGTCTATCAACTTAGCGTTGTCGAATTTCTTTAGAATATCAATATCTTCCATACTTTTGATTTATGTTTATAATGGTTTGGTGGGTGATAGTGTTTAACTGTTGGCTCGACCTCATTATTTACAGTCTGTCAAACAATTCCTTCCATTCAAAAATTGTTATGATCCAATCGTTCTGCTTGTTTCCTAACAGATATAATTTCTCATTGGTAATTTTCGTATGCTTTTCCGGATTTCCACCCGATGGGTTGTTAAGCCTATTTCCCAACAAGTCAAAGGATAGTTTGCGGGAATCGATTGCCCACTCCTTATCCCTTATGAAAATGATACATATATCTTGGTCTTGTATGCTATAGAATACATAACGTTGCCTATACATGCCTATATTGCAAGGCGAAAATGAGAAACACGGGTAATAGAAATCACCTCGTAGGTCGCAGTCTCTTGAAACGGAAGTGGCGAACGGATGGTCGGCACAGCACACAGAGTCAGCCGGAGATTGCTGTTTCACAGCCATCTGCCCGTACAGCGGTAAGGCAACGGGCAGAAGGCATATAATAGCTTACTCACGATGGCTTAAGGTTCAAATTCCACTTTTCCCTCCTGGTTCACCACGAAAGGCACGGTATAATAGTTCGTCCACGTGTGACGTCCCTTAACTTCAGGCTGTTCGTCCTTCTTGACGAAGTTCAGTTCGAAGAAAATGGCGGTGCGACTGTGCTCTTTCTTGTAATCCGACCGCTTCTGCAAAAGGTCGATGTTTCGCTTGTCCACGGGTGGAATGTAGAGGTGATATTTGCCGACTGACTTCAGTTCGTACTTATCGGCATCCTCCTGCGTAAGGAAAAGATCGTGCGCCTCCTGCACGAGTCGCTGCACCTCGGCAGTGGTGAGAACATCGAGTTCGAGCGGTGTGGAGTGCTCGTAAGAGTAGATGTTGCGCTTACTCTTCAACGGCCCGTCAGCTACGAACTCACCATCCTTCAGGCTGATGGTGAGGGAATAATCATTGCTCTCCGGATCAAGGTAGTCTATCTCTACGGTAGTCAAAATGTTATCCAGTTTACGTTCGTCGCCGTCCTCTGCCCACACGAGGCGATATATTTTATTAGTGCCGGTGTCCACGTGCGTACGGACCAATTCTTTCACTTTGCTGATACCTTCTTCCGAGGCCATGCCCAGACGGCTTTTACCTGTACAGGCGGTGAGAATGAGGACGGCCAGTGAGGCAGTCCACAAGGTTCTTACGATGTTTGTTATCATGTTAGTTTGTTTTTTGAATGTTATTAATAAGAAGTATTACCATTTGATTCTTACCCACGGGCTTTTCTCATCCTTCAATAAGTCGTCGGCCATAGACTTCATGCCAGAGTTGCAAGCGCTTTTTCCTCCCCACAAGGCACGTCCGATGACGTAGCTCATGGCAAAGTCGTGCCAAGAAGAGAAATGGTTGTGTGCCATTTCATAAGCACAGTCTATGTAGTACCACGCTTCGGCTTCGGAAATATACTTCATGTCGTAGCAGGCGCGTGTCATGAAATTAAGACGTCCGGCATCCCAACCTGTTACGCCGTAACGTTGCAGATCCTCCCGACAAGTGATAGTGCCGCACTCCAGCAATTCATCGTAACACTCCTTGAGATTGTACAGCTGTTGTACAGCTTTGTCGTAATCTTCCTGACTGGTCATATGCTGTTGGAAAATTTGGTCCTGTGCCTCTTCATCATCCAACAAGAAAGCCTGATAGACATAGGGAAAATAATAAGCAAATCCCTTCTCGCCGAGATACTCCAATGTTTGCTTGGCATCTTGGGTATTGTAAATGCTCCACCAATTGGCAAGGATGGTGGAGAGTTTATCTTTGATGTCTAATGTCAGCGAATTGAGGTATGCCCCCTGCTGTAAAGCGTAAAGTGAACCTATAGAAAGTTTTTTGTACTCGGCTTCCGTCAAATGGGAACGGGGATTGAGACGTATTCCTTGAAAAACACGTATCACCTTGCGTATGACAGGCCATACACGTTGGTAAAGAAAATAGATGATAATAATCGGAGCTACGATCCAAAATATCCAGTTGAAATCTGTCATAAGTAGTTTTTTTTACAATTAATAATCTATCATTGCTATGGTTTGTTTCATTTCCTCCAAATTGAGTCCACGCAGTAGCACATGGTCGTCGCGCTCTTCCACTACATATTTCTGAAGGGCCTGCAAAGCTGTGTGATACTCCAGGGAGGCAAGGTTCTTTTTATCGTCATAGCTGAAAAAGGTCAGTACCCACAATGTGATTTCTTTACCCTCCACGGCGTACAGCTTCTCGGGAGTTTGAGGCAGTACGGTGTCTACGGTGTCGGTCAGCGTGAAGTTGACCATCAGCGTACCATCTTCACGTTCGAACACATGCGGATTGGCTTCATAGGCTTCCATCCATTGGTCTTTTTCTCCATCTTCCTCTTCTTCATTGTCAGACGAGTTGTTCATCATCTCAAAAAGCAGTTGCTGGTGAGTAACCCCATCCCCCTTTTGGATGTATGAGAGCGATTCGTCTCCACCAAAGGCCAGTGCCGGAGCAAAGAAAAAGGTTTCGTTTTCCGCCAACGGACCACACTTCTCCACCGCCTGTCCGAAGAGCTCCTTATCCAAAAGAGATTCTATGACCTCGTCGTCCGTGATAAAGCGCATGAACTCCTTAAAGCTGTAGGTACAGGTTTGGGTGGAACAACGGTGTATATTCAACAGACAGACATCATCCTTCGCATCCGGCAACTGCCGATAATAGATGATGTTACCGAAACCGGTTACCAGAATAGGAATTCGGGCAGTATTCTCTCCGCCCAGCCATGTGTAGAGGTTAGGTATGTAGTCATCAGGATTGATTACTTTTAGCAATCCATTACCGTAGTTGCCGAAGCCATACGTTTCCCAGAGCTTCAACCATTCGGCAGGTAGTCTGCCCTTGAAGCGGTTCAGAACAGATACTGTAGGTTTTCTTAATTCTCCGGTTGGAGGAAACTTCTGCAAGAAGTCATTCAAAATTTCCATGATTGTTATATATTAAATGGATTACTAATTACCATTCACTTAGTTTCCAGGGCGATTCTTTTTTGCGCAGTAGGGTTTCTGAGATTTCGTAGGCAAGCATACTGTCTTGACGGTCACCGTGCCACACGCCACGACCTAAAATGTAACTGAAGCCGTACTCCTGCCACGATGTGAAATATTGACGAGCAATGCTCTCCACCAGTTCCATCACTTGCCACATCTCTTCTTCGCTGATGTAGCCGCATTGGTAAGTCCAGCGGGCGACATTGGTAACACGTACCAGGTCCCAACCGATGGAAGTGGCAGGCAACTCGTCCGTAGTGCAGCCCAGACGAGGCATCAGTTGCAGTATGGGGAGCACCTCATCGATCTTCTCTGCCAGTTCTTCGTCCTCTTCGGCACCACGTTGCAGAGCTTCAATACCCTCGGTACGGAGGATATGGAGAATGCGGTCAGCAGTGGTATGATGTCCCTCTTCCAATAACCAGCGGACGGTCTCAAAGGTAGTGTCGTGATCCACAATACCCCACCAGCTCTGCATCTGTTCTCGGGTGGTATTGACGCTGTAAGTGCTGCCCGTGCTGTCTACCTGCTCGGAGTTATAGACGAACAGCGGCGCACCGAAGGCCAACAAATGCAGTTGGCGCGGAGTGAGGAGACCATCGTCAGCGCGCTCTATCTGCCAAAGCTCTTCGTCTTTGACTGCTATGAGAAGATTGTCATTATCCTCTGCATCATCATATAAATTCTCTTTATCCGTATCCTCTCCATCGATCCAATCGTTCTCGATGTTATCGTTCGTCTTCCTAAGTGCTTCCTCCAAGCTTCCATCCATCATGGCTTGCATCATCTGTGAAGCGAATGCCATATTATCTTGCCCCTCTTGTGCGATGTGGTCAGCATTGATTCCACCCAAGGTGCCCATGGCTGCTTGTTGTGCCTGAATCTCGCTGAGGTTGGGGACTGCCACTTGCATCTGCGCTCTGATTTGTTCCTGCATAGCTGCTATATCAGGTATTTGAAAACCGGGGATGCTGCCTAACATGGATTGCGCTTGCTCCATCGCTGCTTTGATAGCTGCTTCTTGTGCCGCTTTGGTTATCTCCTCCGGACTTTGAGGATTTACTTTTTCTTGTGACATATTTGTTTCTATTAAAAAATGGTTGATAATGATTCCTTTTTTGTGACCGCTCAGCCCTCCGCTCCGGTCACTAACAATGTTTCCACGATTTCATTGTACCCCCTTTCCACTGCATAGTGCAAGGCAGTGTGGCGGAGATTGTTGGCCAGATTTACATCGGCACGGTATTCCACCAACAGGCTGACAAACTCATGGTTTCCTTCGCGTGCTGCCACGATAAGAGGCGTGTCGCCGTTTTCATTCTGCACATCAGTCCGCGCTTTAGCTTCCAATAAGAGTTTGCCAAGAAACTGATTGCCCGACCGAGCGGCAAAGTGCAGGGGCATGGAGCCGTTAAGCATAGCTTTGTTCACATCGGCTCCCTTCTCAACCAGCATGGTGGCAATCATCAGGTCGCCTTTTATACAAGCAATGGCAAGTGGTGTCTCACCATCGTCGTTCAGAGTATCGAGCATCGCAGCTGAAACAGCCAACAGGGTACGCACAATTTCTCCTTGTCCGTTGCGGACGGCCTGATGTAATGGTGTGTTGCCACGTGCATCGCCCGCATTGTCAATGGAAAGGTGAAGGACGACCTCCCGCAGCCCGTACGCAGTGGCATAATCTATGGCCCGATGACCGATATTGTCTGCAAGTTCCGTATTAGCCCCTTGATTTATCAAATAGAGAGCTGCATCGGTGTGCTTATTGCTTAGCAGGCAAAGTAAAGGAGTGCGGCCCTCTCGGTCGGTGGCATCTACTTCCGCTCCTTCCCAAAGGAGACGGGCGATTATCTCCTTGTTTCCACACCGTGCCACGGCGTGAAGCGCACTTTCTGAACGATTGTTTACGACTGTTGGAGTGGCCCCATTATCAAGAAGAAGAACGGCAATGTCCCTAAAACCTTTCTGACAAGCATAATGCAACGGCGTGTTACCTTCCGCATCCCGCTTGTTCACATCAATTCCTCCTCCCTTCAAGAATATCTGTACAATACTTTTCTGCCCATTGCGGCAAGCGTTGAGGAATGTCAAGTTGTTGTCCATAATGATATATTCAATTATATAGGTTAGCAAAAGTGTCTGAGCAGGAACTTTACAAACGATTCACTACCTTTGTCGGTAGCCAGGTCAATGGCAGCCAGCCCTTCGTTGTTCGTCCAGGCGATATCCGGCAGGGGGAAGTCTGCAAGAACTTCAGCGACTTGACGCGCCTCCGTATTGTAGCAGGAGGCAGCAATGTAGTGTAGCAGGCTATTACCCCACTTGTCCCTTCTGCGGGCATCGGCACCCGCCTCAAGCAGCCACTCCAGCACCTCCGCCTCGTCCTCCCCACAATACTTCCACCCATAGGGATAGGAACGCGGTAACATGGGCAGCGGGGGAATGCGACCATCCCAATAGCCTCCTCCGTAAAGAATCATCAGCGGGGTCTGTCCGCAAAGGTTAGCAACGTCGGTGTTCACTCTCTTCTCCAACAGGAAGCGAACAGCGGTCTTGCCCGGCGCATAGCCTACGTGCCGGCAGGCCAAGGCAAGAGCAGTGTTTCCCTCCCGGTCTGCGGAGGCTTCAGGGTTCCAGCCTTGCTGCAACATCAACTCTAAAGTGCAAATATAGGTCTCCTCAGCTCCCCCAATGTCCGTCACCTCCATCCAAACGGCAAAGGCGGTCTGCTCGTCCATCATGCGGAAGTTGGGATCGGCTCCCGCACAGAGAATGCGCTCGGCGGCATCAAAGTTGGACCAGGCTAAGGCACAGGCTAAGGGCGACTTGCCAAGAAAATCGCACATCTCCCTGTGTTCGCACAAGGTCTGAAGCTCCACGCCTTGTTGCAAGAGCGCATCGAGGGCATCCCCGTTCTGGTGGAACAAGGCTTGGAACACATCCATTCCTCCCACCCGTGCGGCGAGCACATCCTCAGGATTATGCCCAGCCAGAAGCGTTCCGATGTGCATAGCACCTTCTTGCATGGCCATGTCGAGCGGCGTTTTCCCGCAGTTATTCTTCTCTTCCGAATCTATCTGTCCGCTTTCGAGTAGTTTCTTTGTTAGATTGAAGACGGCTTCTTCCGCCTGCTTCAGTCGGTCGATTTCCGCCTGGATTTCACTTATCTGTTTTTCCGAATGGTACTCTGCCAATTTATAAGCAAGCCGCTCCTCCGTCCGGCGCAGAGTGTGGGCAATGTTGCCGGCGGTCAGGCAGGCGATATGCAAAGCATTCTGTCCATCTGTATCGGTCGAATCGATTCTTGCACCGCTCTCCACAATCTCTTCCGCCATCCGGAAGTGCATTTGGCGGATGGCCTCCAGCAGGGCAGTCGTCCACTTGGCGGAATGGGGAACGTCCGCACCTTTCTCAAGTAATAGTCGGGCAGCGGCGGCTATTTTCTCTTCATCGGTATATGTGTATCGGTACATGCCCAACGTACAGAGCGGTGTATAACCATCTCGGTCTTTGGCATCGACGAAGGCACCATGCTCCAGTAGGATGCGCACCGCGCCTTCATCGCCGAAGTAGCAGGCCAGATGAAGTGGCGTGAAGTTGCCAAACTTTTCATCTCTGTCGTTGACAGCCACCTCACCGAAAGCAGCGTGTATCTGTGACTCCGGTTCTCTGTCCTGATACAAATTATATATATCCTTACAAGTTTTCATAGTTGAATAGACGGAATGAATCACAGAATAGGGAGCCTCATCTTTAGATTCGGGTATAAATCGCCCAGTTGTTTCAGGAAATCATTCGCCACGACAATGTCTCGTACCGCCTCTTCGGGACTACCCGGTGTTTCCGGTATGTTAGTGAAAATCAAGCACGAGTAGATGATGAGTTCCAAAGGCTTGTCGTCTGTCTGTAGCGACAGTTTGTAAGTTTTCACATTGTTACCACGCGCTTCTGCCTGTGCCTTCTCCTGCCCGGCAAGCGGATATTCAATAAGGCGTGATTCCTTTAGGCGTAAGGGCGGGAAGGTCAGGTGGGTGTCTATCTCTCCATCCGTGTCGGTATCGAACAAGTGTAGAGTGTCACCGCTCAACACCAGGTACTTTGGTGTATGTACCGAACGAAAACGCACGGTGCCCAGCGTGGCCATGCCCTTCAGCTTATTCTTCATGTCGTTTTTAAGTGAATCCGCTAACGTATATTCTATATTGGCATAGTTCACGGCATCAATCCGTGCCTGCTTCATCGCTTCTTTCAAGAAAAGCCCGTCGGAGTCTAAGAATTGTTTCCTATAGGCTTCCACCTTGGCAAATTCTGCTTTGAAGTCTGTTTGGTTCACCACTGCCGCACGCTGCGCATTCTTCTGTTTCACATAGAAAAAGTAGCCCATGTAGAGGGCTATGCATCCGATTACGATAAGGTAAGTCATGTCCTTTTTTTAATTAGAATGGTTATTACTATAAATTAATTGTCTTCCAGACACCCGATTATTGTATCTGTGCGGCAAATATAAATAATAAAAACAAAAAACCGGCCACTCTTCCGGTAAAAAAATCGGAAGGTTGGTCGGTTTTTTGTTTTAGGATGCTTTCTACTGATAGGGAAAAGCAACTGTAAGTCGATGTATTTTTAGGGTCCGGACAATTCTGACGAGCTCTTAGTGTACTTTCAGTATAGAGTAAAGGTAGTCATAGGAACGACGCAATTCTCCAGTATCCAGTCCTGTGGAAAAGGACTTCATAAACGACATACCCAGGTAGATGTTATTGAACATGTTGGCGGTCAATTCGATGTCTATGTCTCGACGCAACTCTCCGTGTTCTATGGCAGCGGTTATCGCTATACGCCACCCGTTCAGGAATTTTTCCCAGAAAGTTTGCAACTTGACTTTCGCATCAGGATAGTAGCGCTGTATCTGCGGCATGAAGCCAAAGAAGTTGGAAAAGGCCGTACTGTCGCCCGTGGTCTCTGCTTGCCGTAGTAGCGCCACGTACCAGTCCATTGTCTTCTGTATATTCTCCACGAAATGGTCAAGGAACTCAGCAAACGAAGCGGCAGGCGTAAACTTCACATCAGCATCATGCACGTTGATGAAATAGCGGTCCACCACCGCCACAAACAACTCCTGCTTTGTGGGGTAGTAATATGAAATACCTGCTTTAGATATACCGGTAGCCTGTGTCAGCAGACTGTAGCTTGCCCGTTCGTAATTGTATTGCAGGAACATGACGAATGCGTCTTGCAATAGTTTTTCCCTATTGGTTTTCATAAATATATTACTATTAATAATTTCGTTTACAAAGATACATTATTAAAAAACATTTTTTATCTTCTTTTCTCCATTTTTCATTCTACATCTACAATCCGAGTTATTCATCGAAGGATAATCCCTATAGTTTCTTCTACATTCGCATCCATTCAACGCATGTTTAGCAGGATAAGACCAGGAACAATCCCTTGGTTATTTGTTGATGAGGCCGGACAGGCTGTCCCACAGGCAGCAGCGGGAGCGATCTGGTGCTCCAAGCGAGCTGTTATTGTAGGAGATCCTTTTCAAATAGAACCTGTCATTACAATACCTGAGCAGGTTGTCAATAATATCAGCCGTTATTTCGGGTTGGATAAAACACAGATACAGACTTCTCTTTCCGTTCAGTCTATGGCCGATCGTGCGAATCCGTATGGTTGGATAACGAATGATACTTGGACTGGCTCTCCCCTAAGGGTGCATCGGCGTTGCGTCGACCCGATGTTTTCCATAGCCAATGAGATCGCGTACAATGGCATGATGTATAACTCTACATTGGCAGATAATCCTCATCTGTTTATACAGAATGGATTTGTGCAGGTGGAAGGTAAAGTAAGCGGACGGCATTACGTACCAGAACAAGGTGCCCTAATCAGGCAAATGATCATTGACGAAATACGCCAACTACAGGACTTGTCCGATCTATTCGTGATCTCTCCTTTTTCAGAAATACCATCTATTTTGAAAAAAGAACTGCGTCAGCCTATTAAGCAAGCACTAATGGTCTATAAACAGATAGAAAATAACGAGTTGCAGAAGTGGCTGGATGCTCATATTGGGACAGTCCATACATTTCAGGGTAAGCAGGCGGCAGGTGTAATCTTATGTCTGGGACTCGATCAGAAGTCAAAAGGCGCTGCTTCTTGGGCATCATCTAAACCTAATTTACTGAATGTTGCTCTGACACGTGCCAAGCAACGATTTGTAGCCGTAGGAGACGGAACGATTTGGTTAAGACAACCCTATTTTAGCAAATTAAAAGCGTTAAAATGAAAGTTGCGACCGAGCAACATTGTGTACCTTTACCAGCATAAAGTTTGCTACGGTAATATTTAATCAGATTTCAGTAATATACCTGTATATTATGTAATATCTACACAAGATAACTTTACATCAATTAAATCTATACTTTCCCGTGAGAAAAATCACGGAAAAGTTAGAGAAACGATATATTGTTCCACATTTTTTGCATTACAGATAATAGGGCTAACGAGAAACTGCATTTAACAGTTTGCTCGATCTTGTTACTGGCCATACCCATTTGTGATTAATATTCCATCAATACATTACTCATATCTATAAATCGGGGAAAGAAAAGAAAAATAGCCGGAAAGCAAACAACGCTCACCCAATACCACAATACCATGCTCCAGTCGGAACAACTTGTCGTGTACCTTTTTTCATATCGCCTTCCTTGATAATAAAGATAGTCGATAAAGTTATACCTGTAATTCTGTGCGTTCCGCACTATCTGGTTACGCTCAAAATAGTTATTAGTTTTATTCATGCTTCTAAATTATCAATAGTATTAAGAAAGAAACAGTGTCAGATGTTATCTCTCGTCGTTACCACTGACTTGTTTATAGATCTCAATTCGATGAATAGACAGACAATCCCGATAGGCGGATAGATAATGCCACATAAGACTGCAAGCATATTCATCCCCCGTTCATCTCCTGTGAAACCGTCCAAACCGATAATCTTCAACAAATGGTCTGTTATTTGCCAATCTAATAGATTTTGGTCTAAACAGATAAAAGCCAGCCACAAAAGCACAGAGCAACATTCCATACCGAACAATAACATGATAACTTTGGGCTGAAGGAAATACAGTTTACAGACCTTGCAGATTATTAGTATATCTATAACTGCCAGCACACCTAAAAAGCTATATTCCATAACACCATATATTCCGAACAGCCGACCGAAACCTAAGCCAGCAAAAAAGAATGTTACCACTATCAGCAAAAGGCTGAAAGCTGTCAATGATAGGATGGATTGGACTGTTTTATTCATTGCACTATTGTTAGTAATGGGTCGCAGCTTACCGCTGTTTAGATGGCACAGGTGCTTGTTATCAACTTATTTATTTGTTTTTGATTGTAAAACATGATGTAAACCACAACAGTATTCTATCTTCGTGTGACTCAGATAAAAATTATTTTTATCCAAATACACATCCAATTTCCAAAAATCCAAATCTGTTTTTTGGATTATGTCTGCATAATTTCTGATAAAAAGAGCCACCTCATCATCTTCTGTCCAATTCCAAATGTACGGTAATCTATATCGGACAACATGACTTTCTATATATAATTTATCCAAATCGCCACTTACCGTACATACCACCTTCCCCAAGTATTTCCTTTCTTGTGGGGTATGGAAATTCTTATATTTCTTACTTTATTGATAATGTATTCAATAGCTGTCACCCTTTATCTCGTCGAGAGACTCAGAATCGAAAGACAATTTGCCTTCCACCATCTTTACAGTGCTCTGCACCGGATACCCTTTCATCTCCTCTCGGGCTTCAACGTGCTCTCTGCCATTGCACGAATTTCAGGAAAATGCCCATACGCTTTTCTCTCCTATTGTACAGCCATGCCTTGTCCGGTGGCAGACACAGGCTGATGGTCGGTGGTGTACAGGGGCTGGCAGTTCACTCATTATTGTCATACCTTTGTCTTGTTTCTTCTTCGGACAAGAACTCTTGCGGATGATGTTTGATGTATGTACCTATCAGTTCGTAAAGTTGGTTGTCGCTATTCATCAAGGTATAATACTCCTTGTCGAACGCATCGAAAAGTTTCTCTTTGTAACCAATGCAGAAGCTTTTCTTCGTTCCGTCCTCCCATGCCGCATGCAGCCTGTTGCGGTTGGCAACGAAATACTCGTTAGCACGTTTCACCACGTCTGCCGTCCGGTCGTCTCCAAGCAGGATGAAGGTGTTCAGGGCACATTCGCAACGGTCGCCTCCAATGACTTTTTTCTTTTTATCAAGTGCGATACTCCTGCCGCTGAAAGTAAATATCCTGCAACTATTCCCAGATGAATCCAATATCGATGGAAATTGTATTTGTCTGCGAGGCTAATCTTATCGTTTGAGTTCAGATGGATGATTAATCTGTATTCATCGCAAAACCAGTAATATTCAAGGCTCATCAGCCCTGCCAGTGCCAATACGCCGAGGGCTACAAAGCGTGACAGGTTATGATGCAACCACAAATCACCGGGTACGAACAGTATCATGGCGCATCCCCAATAGAACGGAGCCAGCGAAGAAGCCGAGAACCTTTCTCCATGAGACGGAGCTACAAACGCACAACCGATGTAAAGGACTGTGGCAAACAGGGAATAAAATAATATCATCTTTACTTTTTTCATGCTTCGCACTATTTTGTTGCTAATGGCTAAGTGGGGAACAGCAGCTCTCCGGTATCTATCGCATGCTGTATGGCGGCACGCCAGTAAGCATAATCGCTGGCGACAAGGTTACGGAGTTTCTCTTTTGCATCAGGGTCATATTGGAGCATCTGGAATAGGAAATGAAAATATTGGGCATGATATGAAAACTTTTCTTGTGCCACCTTATCGCCATCTACACCTATCAGATTGCCCAGTATATCCATTGTCCGTTGTACGCCTCTTACGTACTCATCTATAAATTCGGCAAACGTACCGTTCATCTCGGTGAACTTTGTTTCGCGGGTTTTGTGTGCTGAACCAGAACTTATCCACTACGGCAATGAATAGTTCTTGTTTGTTCTTATAGTATTTGAATATTCCGGCTTTCGACATCCCAAGCATCTTCCCAGTTCCGCAAAACTGACTTTCTCATAGTTTACGGACATAAACAACTTGAACGCAGCGATCAGCAACTCATCACGGGTAATTTTCATTGTATGGCAGCCTTTTATATTTTCCAATCCCGAAAATAATATTTTATTCGCATACAAGCCACATTACAAGTAATAGATTAACAAAAATAAATCGGCGAATCCCCTTAGTAAATCAGAATGAAGTTGTATCTTGAGCCCAAGATGAACGGAGACAGACATTCCCCAAAGGGGTACAACGGAAACATGACTTCTTTGCAACTTGGTTGCAAAGAAATTCCTCTATCTTTGCCATCAAACCCAGAAAACAATATATGAAACGTATCCTTTCCATATATCCACTCGTAATAGCGACTCTATTTATAATAGTATTCTCCGCTATTCCACACCACCATCACAAGGAGGTGTTGTGCATGGTTATGGAATTGTGCGAACAAGATAACACATACAATGATGATCATACCGACCATGGTACTGACCAAGACATACATCACCAAAACATCTGCGTACCCAACGTGGATTATATTTCTTCTTCCGGTATGACAAAGAGCAGTCTCGACAGTGGAAATGGAATGCTGCTACATTTGCCAATTTTGTTTCTGCTGGCTGATATTCTGACTCTTAACCTCAATACATCAGAACTCGAAACCATATACGACGAGTACGTCGTATCCTATACGTCCGTAGTGCTTGGCGAAAGTTGCGGACTTCGTGCACCTCCCTGTTACTTATCTTAAAGCATCTCATTGTGTGGCATAAACTACAATGTATGCATTCTTTCCGATAGCTGTTACCAGAGTAGCATCTTCCGTGTTGCTATCCGCCCGGCTATGCGTATTCTTTTCGTAAGAGCATAAGGATGTTTCTCCCCGGTATGATATTGCCGGTTATACGATTGCGCCACACGGTCTTTCCCTTTCAGTCAAATTTCTAAAAATTACAAAAATGAAAAAATATATATTCATAATATTGGCTGCGGCCATTTCCCTGACATCTTGCGATAAAAAACAAAGTGATAAAAAAACGGTAGAAACCCATCAAAAAGGCGATGGTCACAACCATGAAGAAGATGATGGGCATAATCACAAAGAAGAAAAAAACTCCGGTGAAGAGCACTCGGACGAAATAGTTTTCACCCGGCAACAGGCCGACGCTATCGGGCTGGAAGTATATAATGTAGAACCCGGCATATTCAGCCAAGTCATAAAGACCAGCGGACAGATACAATCTGCCCAAGGAGATGAAGCGACCATTGTAGCTATCACTAACGGTATCGTATCCTTCCCGGCTCGGTCCATTATCGAGGGAGCACCGGTTGGTACAGGAACTACGATTGTGACTATTTCAGCCAGAAATCTTTATGAAGGTGATCCGGTAGCAAAAGCAAAGATCACCTATGAAACAGCCCTAAAAGAGTTCAAACGTGCCGAAGGCCTGGTAAAGGACAAAATCATCTCGGAAAAGGAGTTTGAACAATCACGCCTGAAATACGAGAATGCAAGAACAGCCTATGAAGCACAGGCAACCAACGTTACGGCATCCGGGGTTAAAGTAACCACCCCAATCAGCGGATATATCAAGAACAGATTGGTCAACCAAGGTGAATTTGTATCTGTCGGACAACCGATTGCCACGGTTTCCAAGAACAGGAGACTACAATTGAGAGCCGATGTCTCGGAGAATTATTTCAATGAACTTGGAAAAATCAGAAATGCCAATTTTGTAGTGTCTTACAATAACAAGGCATACCGGTTGGCAGATCTTAACGGACGCCTGCTGTCCTTTGGTAAAGCTGCCGATGAAACTTCTTTCTATATTCCTGTAACTTTCGAGTTCGACAATATCGGCGATTTCATCCCTGGTTCTTACGTGGAGGTTTACCTGCTGGCCACTCCTCAAAACAATGTCATTTCAATTCCCGTCTCGGCACTTACCGAAGAGCAAGGTATCTATTTCGTCTATCTCCAAATAGGCGAAGAAGAATTCCTCAAACGTGAAATAGCCATTGGAGAGAGCGACGGGAAAAACGTAAGAGTGCTTTCCGGACTTAGTACCGGTGATAAGGTAGTTATCAAAGGCGCTTATCAGGTAAAACTGGCTTCAAACTCTTCTGTACTGCCCGAAGGACATAGTCATTAACTCAAAAGGAAGAAATCATGCTGAACAAGATAATTAAATTTTCGTTGAACAACCGCATCGTTGTTCTGATAGGAGCTCTATTGCTAATCATTGCGGGAACCTATACAGCTGCCAATATGGAAGTGGATGTTTTCCCCGATCTCAACGCTCCTACCGTTGTAGTAATGACGGAGGCCAAAGGTATGGCTCCCGAAGAAGTGGAACGTTTAGTGACCTTCCCGGTAGAAACCGCTGTAAACGGTGCCACTGACGTACGCCGTGTACGCTCCTCCTCTACTACCGGATTCTCTATCGTATGGGTTGAATTCAACTGGGGGACCGATATCTATAGGGCACGACAGATCGTTTCCGAGAAGCTGGCCGTAGTGGGAGACGCATTACCCTCCAATGTTGGAAAACCTACTTTAGGCCCGCAATCCTCTATCCTGGGAGAATTAGTGATTATCGGACTGACTTCCGATAGCGTGTCACTTCAAAGCCTGAGAACCATGGCCGATTGGACCATACGTCCTCGCCTGTTGTCTACCGGCGGCGTAGCTCAGGTTACGGTTTTGGGAGGTGATATCAAGGAGTATCAGATATTGCTTGATCCGGGTAAGATGAAACGCTACGGAATCGGATTGAATGAAGTCATTGACGTTGTAAAAGATATGAACCGGAATGCTTCAGGAGGTGTATTATATGAGTTTGGAAATGAGTTCATCGTCCGTGGTATGTTGTCAACCAATAAAGTGGAAGCACTGCGAAAAGCTATGATAAAAAATATCAACGAAACGCCTATCGTTCTGGAGAATATTGCGGAAGTAAAAATCGGGGCTAAAGCCCCCAAAATGGGGTTAGCTTCCGACCGGGGTAAATCCGCTGTGTTAATGACAGTAACCAAGCAGCCCAATACAAGCACCCTTGAATTGACTGACAAGTTGGACCAATCATTGGCCGACTTACAAAAAGTTATGCCAGAAGACGTAAAAGTAACCACTGACATTTTCCGTCAGGCCCGCTTTATCAACAACTCGATTGACAATGTACAGAAGTCTCTATATGAAGGCGGTATTTTTGTGGTTATCGTACTGCTTCTCTTCCTGATGAACGTACGCACCACCATTATTTCACTGATAACCATACCACTTGCCGTTATTGTTGCCATTCTTACCCTGAAAGTACTGGGACTTACCATCAACACGATGAGTCTGGGAGGTATCGCCATTGCTATCGGTTCATTGGTGGACGATGCGATTGTAGACGTGGAAAACATATTCAAGCGTCTGAAGGAGAACAGGCAAAAACCTAAAGAGGAACAAAAGAGTGTCATAACGGTTGTATTTGAAGCCTCCAAAGAGGTACGTATGCCTATCTTAAACTCCACACTGATAATCGTTGCCAGTTTTGTTCCTCTTTTCTTCCTTTCCGGTATGGAAGGTAGGATGTTGGCGCCGCTGGGTATTACCTTTGTCATTTCCCTTTTTGCCTCCACTGTTGTTGCCCTGACCCTTACCCCTGTTCTGTGCAGTTATCTGCTGAACAAGCAAAAGGGAAATGGTGAAGAACGTGATCCTTATCTGGTCCGCAAACTGAAATCCGGATACAAGGTAGCTTTGCAATGGACCCTATGCCACAAGAAAGTGGTTCTGGGAGGAATCGGTGCTATGTTGATCGCAGCATTGATTATGATGGCTTCGTTCGGGCGTAGTTTTCTCCCCCCGTTTAATGAAGGTTCGTTTACGATAAGCATCAGTACCCTGCCGGGAATCTCACTGGAGGAGTCCGATAAAATCGGGCGGATGGCTGAAGAAATTCTATTGTCAGTGCCAGAGGTGCAAACTGTGGGGCGCAAAACCGGACGTGCGGAACTGGACGAACACGCATTAGGAGTGAATACTTCTGAAATTGAAGCACCGTTCGTGCTTGACAAGCGTTCAAAGGATGAAGTATTGGCAGAAATCCGTGAAAAGATAAAAGTTATACTGGGAGTGAATATCGAAATCGGCGCGCCTATCACCCACCGTATCAACGCTATGTTGTCGGGGTCGAGAGCCAATATTGCCATTAAACTGTTTGGTACAGACCTAAACAGGATGTATGAAATCGGAAACCAGATTAAGAACTCCATCCAGAATATCGAAGGTGTAGCAGACCTGAACGTAGAACAACAAGTGGAACGCCCTCAGTTGAAAATAGAACCCAAACGGGAAATGCTGGCAAAATACGGCGTCACACTTCCGCAATTTGCAGATATTGTAAATGTAATGCTTGGAGGCGAGGCGGTATCACAGGTATATGAGGAAAATAAATCTTTCGATCTGACTCTAAAGGTAAATGATAGTAGCCGTGAAAATGCGGAAAGGATACGTAAACTGATTGTGGATGCCAACGGTCGTAAAGTATCTTTGGAAAATATTGCCAATGTAGTTTCATCAATGGGTCCCAATACAATCAGCCGTGAAAATGTTGCACGTAAATTGGTAATCTCAGCCAACGTTGCTGACCGGGATTTACGTGGTGTAGTAAATGATATTCAGAAAAAAGTCGATAGTGAAATCCAGTTACCGGAAGGATATCACCTTGAATATGGCGGACAATTTGAAAGTGAGCAGGCTGCTTCACGCATCATCACTATTACCTCCGTATTTTCTATACTGGTCATCTTCCTGCTCCTATTCAAGGAATTCAAAAGTACGACCCAGTCACTGGTAATTCTACTGAATCTGCCACTGGCCCTGATCGGAGGCGTTTTCAGCATCTATTTCACATCGGGTATATTAAGTATACCGGCAATCATAGGCTTTATCTCCCTGTTCGGTATCGCTACACGCAATGGTATGCTGCTCATAGATAAGTACAACAGCCTGCGTGCTTCCGGTATGTCTGTGAATGATAGTATCCTGTACGGTTCTCTGGACCGCCTGAATCCGATTCTGATGACGGCTTTGTCCTCCGGACTGGCATTGATTCCATTGGCATTGGGTGGCGAATTACCCGGTAATGAAATACAGAGCCCGATGGCTAAAGTGATATTGGGAGGACTTTTGAGTTCAACCATCCTGAACGGATTCATTATCCCCATCATGTACCTGTTTATTAATCGCAAACAGGAAAAACAAGTTGAAATAATTGAAATAACAGAAGACTAAAATGAAAACAATTATAATAATAGTGGCGTTGCTGGCAAGTATGTCGCTTGCCGCCCAAGAAAATATAAGCAGCATACTCTTTTCTATTGAGGAGAACAATACGAAGCAAAGCATTGAAGGAAGAAATGAAGGCTCAAAAATTAGGGAATAAGACAGGTATATATCTGTCTGACCCTGATGTCGCATTTGGTTATCTTTGGGGGACCCCCTCCAATATAGGTACAAGGAAAGATTTCAGTGTCACACAGACTTTCGACATCCCGACGATTACCGGAATGAAAAGTCGGTTGGCCAATAACAAAAACCAACTGGTAGAACTACAATATGCCTCCGAAAGGATCAATCTCCTGTTGGAGGCCAAACAGTACGCTATTGACCTGATTTACTACAATGGGCTGAAGAAAGAGCTGGAAATCCGCTTGCGTCATGCACAAACCATAGCAGATGCATACAAGCAGAGGTTGGACCGTGGAGATGCCAGCATATTGGAATACAATAAAGTACAATTGAACCTATCTACTGTACAAGGAGAAATGTCACGGGTAGAGGTGGAAAGAAATACCCTTCTGTCCGAACTCAAACGTCTGAATGGTGGTATAGAGATCCTTTTAGAAGAAAATAATTACAGCCCGGCTTCCCTGCCCGCTGATTTTGAAGAGTGGTATTTATCCGCCGAGCAAAAAAATCCATTGCTGCAGTACGTAAAACAACAGATTGAAGTAAGCAGAAAAGAAGTAAAATTGAATAAAGCTATGAGATTTCCGAAATTCTCCGCGGGGTATTCATTGGAGAAAACCCTTGGACAAAAGTACCAAGGCGCCAACATTGGCATTTCCATTCCTCTATGGGAAAACAAGAATCGTGTGAAACAGGCGAAAGCCGGTGTCATCGCAGCCCAGACCAGAGAGCAGGAAAGCAAACAACAGTTTTACAACAGGCTGCAAAACCTATACATGCGTGCCAACGGACTGCAACAAACGGCCGCCGGGTACAGAAAATCACTACAATCGCTTAATAACACCGATCTCCTGATGAAAGCGCTGGATGTTGGTGAAATAAACCTGTTGAATTATATAGTTGAAATAGGGTTGTATTATGATACCGTAAACCAGACATTGGCTGCCGAACGTGATTTTGAGAAAGCGTTGGCTGATTTGTCGGCAGTCGAACTATAAACATTGAGATATGAAACCTGCAAGAAAAAAATTCTGTAAGAGTCAAAACACTTTCCCGCCCAGACAGATGTTTATCATTTTTGCATGTTTGGGAGTCATAGCCGGCGCATGTTACTGGTTTTTCGTTTCACAGTGTGGTGAACAGGATTGTTTTTACAATTACTATCCGTTGCCGGAAATGTTCATAGGAGGACTACTGGGGGCATTTCTATTTTTCATCTTGTGGTACGATAGATTCTGACCATACCCGTAGAACATATTATCCCATATGTTAATACTATAAATAGTAACATACAATTTAAATAAAGAACTTTCCGGGTTATGAATACCGGAAAGTTCTTTATTTAAAAACTCTCACTCCCTATACGTCCCAAGAAAAAGAATCAGACATTCAGTACATAATAACAATGACCGACCAGCAATTCATTTACTTTTTCGCTGTAACGGGACAAATGAAATGAAAAATGCCGATTTATTCAAATACATCAATTACAAATCATCTTCCAATGCTGTACTTTTTGCATAAGCAGTACTCTTAGCCTCAAAGAAATCAGTCTTTACCATATTGGCATTGGAATATTGTGATACCCAACGCATGCTTTCGGGTTCTTTTAAATTGTCTTCATACAATGGAGTAAATCCAAGACTGGTCCAGCGGAGGTTTCCTAAATAACGAATGTAGTCTTCTATCATTTTCTTATTCAATCCCTGGATCTCGTCACCTATCACATATTGCCCCCATTCTATTTCCTGTTTCACTCCTTCACGCATCATCGCTTCGTATACTTTCACCCTATCAGAAGTAAACAATTCCGGTTCTTCCTTCTTCAATTCCAGAATGATATTACGAAACAGCCAAAGATGGGTATTTTCATCCCGATTGATATAACGGATTTCCTGAGCAGATCCAGACATCTTTCCGTTACGACTCAGGTTATAGAAAAACATGAAGCCACTGTAAAAATAAATACCCTCCAGTATATAATTGGCTATCAATGTTTTCATCAACGTAAAGCTGTCCTGGCTTTCCTGAAATTCATTATAGCAATTACCTATAAAAGTGTTTCTTTTTAATAGATGTTCATCTGTTTTCCATTGATACAGAATGTCATTGCGCTCCTCCGGACTACATATAGAGTCCAGCATATAACTGTAACTTTGGCTATGGACGCACTCTTGAAAGGCTTGAATATGCAGGCAGAGATTGACTTCATTTGCTGTAATGTATTCACTGATAGTAGGCAGATTGTTACTTTGCAGGGAGTCAAGGAAAACAAGGAAGCTCAATATCTTGTCATAAGCTGTCCGTTCCGCCTTATCCAGATGTGGATAATCCTTTGTATCCTGAGTAAGATTGATTTCTTCGGGTATCCAGAAATTATTCATGGCCTGACGATACCAGTCACTTACCCATTTGTAGTGCATATTGTTGAAATCATTCAAATTAGTTGTATTCCCGCCAATCATTTTTCTGAGACGGAGTTCGGTATCACCCTCGGGATTGAAGAGGGCATTCTTCTTTAATTTCTTTATTTCCATATTTATTATTTAATGTTAGTCAGGATGCACAACTTTCACATTCTTCCACTTCCAGCGATTTACTGCGTACATAGTACACTGTCTTCACTCCGCATTCCCATGCCAACAGATAAAGGTTTAATACCTGTCTCATGGTAAAATCATTGGTGATATACAAATTCAAGCTTTGTGCCTGATCAATATGCAATTGCCGGATACCCGCAGCACGTATGCTCCATGTCTGGTCTATCCGGTAAGCTCCCTTATACAACCAATACGTCTTATCAGACAATGACGGAGCCACTCGCGGAAGCATGGCACCCTTCTTTTCTTCAAGAAAAAAACGTTTCATGACCGGATCTGTTCCGGCAGTTGTTCCGGCAATGATACTAGTGCTGCTGGTAGGAGCAATAGCCAGAAGATAAGCATTTCTCATGCCATCTGCCGCAACCTTGACCGCCAAATCTTTCCATTGAGGAGAATCATAACCACGTTTCGCAAAATAAGCTCCGGTTTGCCAGTCACTTCCTTCGAAATAAACATATCTTCCTTTTTCCTTAGCAAGCCCGGTACTTGCTTCGATGGCGGCATAATTGATACACTCAAATACTTTATCAATGAAATCAAGATGCTCCACGCTTTCCCAACGGATACCGCGCAATGCAAGTGCGTGATGGTAACCGCTCACCCCTAAACCGATGCTACGGTATCGATGGTTTGTTATCCGGGCAAAAGGGATAGGATAGAAATTCAAATCAATCACATTGTCGAGCGCACGTACTACAACAGCTATTTTTTCTTTCATCTGCCGTTCATCCTCCAATGGAAGATGTCCGAGCGACAAGCTGGCAAGGTTACAAACGACAAAGTCACCGGGACGGACGGTATTGACTACAACCGTATCACCACCTTCCGTACGGACCTCAGTGGAAACTGTTTCAATGGATGACATATTCTGAGCTATTTCCGTACATAGGTTAGAACAATAAATAATCCCCCGATGCGAATTAGGATTAGCCCTGTTCACTGTATCCCGGTTGAATGTGAAAGGCGTCCCTGTCTCTACGGCAGAGCGTAGTATCAACCGGACAATATCTTTGATGTTCAGAACCCGCTTAGAGAGAAGGGGATCGTTTATACAATCCAAGTATTTTTGCTCCCACTCTTCTCCATAATAATCCTCCAGGCAATACCCTTTGACATTCATAATTTCGTTGGGACAGAACAAGTGCCATTGCTGATTCAGGTCTTCCTTTGCCATACGCCAGAACAAATCAGGATAGCATACGGCAGGAAAGATATCATGTGCCTTCATCCGGTCGTCTCCATTATTGGTGCGGAGTTGCAGGAATTCGGGCAAATCTTTGTGCCAGACATCCAGATATACTGCTACAGCTCCCTGACGCATACCCAGTTGGTCGACAGCTACGGCAGTGTCATTTACCAGTTTCATCCAGCGTATTACTCCGCCTGCCACTCCCTTAAACCCTCGTATATTTCCTCCTGCCGCACGCACCTTACCAAAATACATTCCCATTCCTCCGCCAAACTTACTGACCATGGCAAAATTATCGATACTGCGATAAATCCCCTCCAGGCTATCGGGCACTGTATCAATAAAACAACTGGATAACTGGTGATAAGGCTTGCGGGCATTGGACAGTGTAGGGGTTGCCATGGTTACTTCTAACCGACTCAGCATATCATAGAACTTCTTTACCCACTGCAATCTATCACACTTTTCGGACATACCCAAATGAAGCGCAATCCCCAAATACATTTCTTGTACCGATTCCATTGGTTCATGTGAGTGCGTACGGATAAGATAACGTTTCGCGAGAAGATCCAATCCCGAATAATTGAAAAGTTTATCACGTTCGGGACACATAAACCCGGCAGCCACTTCTATTTCTCGTGGAGAATAAGCGCTCAGGATATAGTCACCATACAAACCTTCATCCGTCAAATAGCGCAGCTTGTCATAAAAAGAATAAATACCGGCAATTTCTGCCTGTACCTTTAACTTCTGCGTCAACTGAAAATTAAACAAACGGGCAGCAATAAATTCCCAGTCAGGCGCCTCTTGCGTAGTAAGCTCTACGGCAGCCTTAATAAGAGTCGTCAACCTCTCTTCAGCTGTCATATCGGTTTTGCAGAGGTTTACAAACTTCTCTGCCAGGATCATCAAACTATATTCATTGGCAACAAAATCCTTTTGAATATCTTTCAATGTGTCAGCCAACGCTTCAGAACCTATACTGCTGACAATATGGTTAAAAGCTTTTCTCCGTTCCGTACGTTGCCAACGATAAAGTATATAGTTTTTAGCTTCGGCATAAAAGCCATGTTCCATCAAACTACGTTCTACCTCATCTTGAATCTGTTCCACGCTACGGTGTACTTCATCACACAAAAAGAGTTGTACTTCATCTACAATTGTGTAAACGGTTTCGTCCGGTACTTCTCTTCCGGTACTGGCAAAACTCTTCCGTATCGCAACGGCTATCTTTTCTCTATTATATGGTTCCGTTGCCCCATTCCTCTTGATTATTTGCATGAAATGTTCTTGAAATGAATTATTTTATCGTTTCGCACTGTTCCCCTACCCCCCGAGTAGAAACAGCCTTTGATGAATGGCAGGTCTTCTGACTGACTCCTCCTTTCCGATGCCTTCCCACACTTCTCCTCATCTACTTGGGCAATGCAGTGGCAATAAGTTTAGTATCGGTAAGTCTACCGGAGTTTCACAGCAGCGGGACTGTCCGGGATTTACACCCGATTCCCTTTTAATCACTTATGCAGAAAAGCATAAGTGAACCAATTCGCCACAAAATAACGAAAGACTTCAGTAATATACAAATAATTCCGTAGTTAAAAAAAGTTGCCATAAGATGTATTATGCACAGATTATCCATCCTAACTGAGAAGGCAATTAAAGTTCATCTCAGTAGCCGAGATGTATATCTCAGCAGCCAAGATGCACATCTTAGCACGCGAGATATACATCTTAGTGCGCAAGATGGAAAAAATTACGTATACCGTTAATTTGTTTTAGGCTGATTGTCCCTTTTCTTTGTTACTGACTGACATTTTTTCCACTAACTCTGTTATAAGTTGCCTCCTTATTTAATCTTAAGGGTACAAAAAGCTGTCGGATTACTCTTTTTATTATGAACATTACTTTGTCATACCAACCATAGCAGCCACCATTGCGGCAATAGAGGCGATGGAAATATTCATCCCTATAACGTCCGCCGCCACAGTTTTTTTCCTGCCCTTTTTGCTTGGCACTATTATTTCACATCCGGGTTCAATTGCATTGCCCATTCTCCTTTTCAGACGAGAAACCATACCATTCATATATATTACATAAACACGCCGCTTCAGTGCCCGGTTTCCAAATCCACCTGCCTGCTCAATGTAATAACTAAGACTGCTCCCCTTCTGATAAAGTATCGTATTAGGATACATCACAGCTCCATTGATTGTTACCGTGCTGACATATTTAGGAACGAAAAGTACATCTCCTTCGCGCAAAACCATATCTTCGTCAGAGCCTGGATTTACCAATGCTTTCTCAAGTTCTATGCCTACCGGATAAGTGGAAGAGGCTTCCAGAGTAACCGGAGATACAGAAGCCTTTTCACTTCCTCTGACCGACAAACGTAGAACATCATTTTTCTGACGCATTTCATCCGCCGTCATTCTGCGTATCAGACGCGCTCCTTTTACATAAGCTTCTTTCGATAGTCCGCCGGCTCTTGCTATCAGACTACTCAGCCTCTCATTGCTTTGGATTAATGTATAATTACCGGTGAAGGCCACTTCGCCTTCAACTGTTACATTGGCCTGTTTACGATATCCCGGACTTCGGCGAATGAAAACGATATCATAGGGTTCCAGTTCAAATCCTTTATCCTCCCCCATCACCAGCCCGTTTTTAAGTTCAACCGCAAAGCTTTTTCCGATAACAGTGGAAGATGATATACTCTTAGGATCTCTAATCCGCCGCGAGACATCAATCCGGACCATAGAAGCAGATTCCAGCAATCCTCCCGCTTTTACAATCAAATCCTGTATGGACGTATTTTTAACATAAGGGAAATCTCCCGGATTCCTTATATCACCATAGATAGATAAAGTACCTTCTTTCTCAATGTCTTTCACACTCGAGATATAAAGAACATCATTTTTCTGTAAACGTAGGTCGGAGACTGCACCAGCCATCATTCTTTTCAAATCGACCGGGATCATTTCATGTGTTAGGTCTTCATGCTCACGTCTCAACAAAGCCCTGTTGAGAAAAGCATCTCCCCGAAGTCCTTCTGCTCTACTGATCAACTGCCTGACAGTTCCCGTGATACTATCGTCCAATTGATATACGCCGGCACGGTACACAGCACCACGAACTTCAACTTTGTTTGAGAAACGTTGCAATACCGCCTCAACAGACAATTCATCACCGTCGGTCAAAACAAAAGATTGGTAATCATCCTGCCCTACATTGTATATCTGTTTCTCTTTCCCATTCAGACGAAACAGACGTATCGCGTCCCGGTAAGCATCTCCCGTGAAACCTCCCGCATAGCTGAGCAGAGTTGTTATGGTTTCTCCTTTTTTCATTTCATACGCCATCGGACGTTTGACTTTTCCGGAAATACTAACCAAATTCTCATAAGGAGGAATCAAAATGACATCGCCTTCCGATAAACGGATGTCGTCCGTCAACTTTCCTTTCATAATGTAATCATATACATCAATGCAAGCGACCTCTTTTCCACCTCTCACAACACGAATATCACGTAAACTTCCAATACCACTGACCCCACCGGCACGATACAAGGCATGAAATACCGATGCAAATGCCGACAAGCGGTAAGTACCCGGTACCTGTACTTCACCCATGACATTGATCATGATGGTACGGATTCCCCCTAATGATAACTTGATATGAACCGATTTTCCGGAAATAGCGGCATAAATCTTACTGAATTCACGTCTTAAGCTCCGTTCGGCATCCTGTATACTCATTCCATCCAGAAAGATGGGACCTATACCTGCCACGTGAATAGTACCTTCAGGAGAAATAATTTCTCTGACTGTATTTTCGGAAGTGCCCCACACATCGATAATCAATTCGTCTCCGGGTCCTAACACATAATTTTCAGGGGTAGGGATATCCAGGTTAGGTTCAAAAGATAAATTCCGGTCTGTAAATATATTGCGTCCAAAAACTGCAACCTGCTTACCACGGATTATAAAATCCTCTTTTCTATGTTGCCTTGCCCTGCTCCCACCCGCCAATAGAATGAACAGGGCAAATAACAATGCTCCCTTATCATTCACCCTGCCGGATATCTTATCAATCAGACAGCTTACTTTTTTTGTGACGCAAAAAAGCGACTGACAAGAAAAACTCGCAGCAACGGTTTGCAACAATATTTCTATACTCATAAAACACAGTTATTAATTAATCATATAGATTCTAACACAAATAATGAATCCCATAAATCAACACAATCCACATCCATATTTCACTTCTGATAAGGAAGCAGAAACTTGAAACCTCTCCCCCGCAACATGACTTCCGACTCACGCACTTCTTCTACAAACAACCGATGTATCCCTTCTGTTATTTGCGGTTTTTGGGATTCATAACGAAGAATATTCAGATCAACAGAATCACCCTGTATGGGGTTCACAATGGGAGCTAATTTTATATAAGAACTACTATAAGTCACTCCTCCCCCTCCATAAGGACGGGCGCTGTTTGCAATCCACGTACCTACTCCTTTTCTTTTGACCACCATTTTATTATTCAGAATCAAATAATATGAACTTGCATTGGTACTATACCAACCCAAAGTCTCCAGTTCTCCTTCCGGTCTCACTTTAATATGGATGATTTTCTTCTCTTTTGCATCTTCTGAAATAGCGATAACTTGGGCTTCTCCCTCATATTTAGGATTTATCTCAAGCATCCCGGTAGAGCCGTCCCATTTGATATCCATGATATCCGCCGGGTCGTTCTCTTCCAATTTGGTCAGTTCCCCTCCTCCGAAGATACTTACGTATTTACTTTTAAATCCGGGAAGGAACTGAACCGTTGAATGGCTCACTTCCAAGTCGGGAAAGACCACGCTGATTTTCAGCCTTGCACGCTTGTCATGCGAAATGATAGTGACAAACGTTTCACCTTCCAACAGACCTTTTACCTTAAGCGTGTCCATACTTATATAGGCAGTAGCTATCTGTGCGTTTTCTACGTTAACTATGTATTTCCCGTTTCCGCCTGAGAGAAGGAGTCTTTTTTCCGTTTGTTTATTCAACAACAATTCTTCGACACCCTTCTCTTTTCCTATGCGGATATCGGGAAGTTCTTCTTTTTGTTTTTCACATGCAAAAAAGCAAATAAGGCAAAAAACGATACACAATTGGGTTATTACATTCTTTATCATTGGTTTGTTTCCTGTTTAATTGTATTTTTATTCTTGAATCTTTTCTACACCCAGTTGAGGATATAAAATCTCCCATTCACGACCTTCTCCCTCATCAATATAGATTTCCAGTCGAAACTGTTTGTAAAACCCTCCGAACTCCGGGAACTCTAAAGTATCATCTTTAGGGTTAACTGTTATTCCGTTCAATTTATAAGAGATTCTCGCATCAGGATTGGCCAGTTCATTATAATAGAGCTTTAGGAAACGCCCCTTACAACTCCCGTCAGGAGTGATAGTACGCAAGTAAGGAATCCGATCTTCAGAGTTTTCTGCTTTACTCATTCCTTTCGTCACTCCTTTTCGTTCGGCATATGGTGAAAACTCGTTACCCTTTACTGCTCTTACTTTAACGTGGTGCTCACTTCCCGGTTTAAGTTTTGTCTTCATATATGAATTTCCGGATGTGGTTGTTTCGGTTTTGCCATCAAACATAACTTCCCATCGCATTTCTTCATCCATGACTTTATTCCAAGAGATCTCCATTTCGCTCTGATACGCTTTTATACTCAGATTGCGGGGGGCTTTCGGAACGGAAGATATGTCCGGTCCGTTCCCTTTGGGCACCATCGACATATCGTCGAACAGCATATAGCCCTCCTGATAAACCCGAAGTGTTTTTATGCCCATCCCCATACTATAAACATTTTTCGGAATTGTTACGACACCCTCCGCTTTTTTCCATTCATCTTTAACTGTTCTTACCGAAAGTATTTTCTCTCTACTTTTTACCCTTCCATCATCATACCACAATAAAGTTACTGCTATTTCAGTGTTTTTTATATTCGTTTTGTACCAGAAAGAGAATGCATATTGTTTTCCCCCTTCTACCGGTGTAGGTTGAGCCAAATAGATAGATCCTCCGTTGAGCCATATCTTAAGTGCATATGTACCCGGACTCTCGGGACGCCTCTCATGTACTTGTTCCGGACTAAAGTCGCTTGCTATACGCCAGCCAATGGGCTGTCCCCCATCTCTCCACTCTTCATATCCTCCATTGGGAATGATATTTTCTTTTTGAGCTTTGACTTGGATTGTTGCCGACATGAATATAATTATCGGTAAAAGCAGTTTATGTATCTTTCTCATTTTTCTCCTTATTTTTTAATGTCTTCCAATGAAACTCCAAATATTTTTCCAATGCGAGTTGCCAAATTATATAACGCCCCTTCGGTTTGCTCTCTTCCCAATAAGCGCTCTTTATCCCATAAACCATCGTTCTTCTCCAGTTCATGCAATAAGTTTCCGGTTTCTTCGTTTGTAATGAATGGCTTTCCTTGCGTATTACGTGCAAATTGTGCAGCATAGATCAACCCGTAAGCTTGGGAGAGCAGGCGGAATGCACGTCTGGGATTCTCTTTTAGATTGGCAAATGTATTAGGGCCGACAAGCAGATTCATAGCTCTTGCGGCAACCACCCGCGAAAGCTCTTGTCTGATGGTATCGGCCTGTAGCCTCATTTCATCATATCGGGAAGTCTCCATAAAGGTCCGTCCTTTTACAAATGAGCGGAAGATGCGTAAGTGACAGTCTTTTAGGGCAGGTAAGCCATCGGCCTGAGCCAATGTTTTCCAGAAGCTGTAATATCCATAAGCCAGATCCCAATGATGCTCTAACTCTGTATAGTTATGACCGGGTAAGAGTTGTGTCAGGTCGTTTCGGACAAGTATCTCGTTATTTCCCAATATTTCCTCACCCAGATGTATATTCAATATTTTGTCCAGATATATCGCCCCCATAACAGCATATTTGTAAACCTCGGCCACGGCAATCCCTTTCTCATCTACATAACAGATATCTGAATCGCTTATATTATTGCCTACATATCCCGTCGAACCTTTCGCAGCTTCCCTGTTCCTATGTTCGTAAGAGGGAATGTTCGCCCCTAAACCCGCAATGCGTGCAGAAGTTTCAAACCAATTGTCAATGTCTCGCAGAATCTTTTCTCTATCGTTCAGATGTACAGGAGAAGTGGAAACTTCTTTCTGGGGTTTCAGTCCGAATGTCCCTTCATGATAGATACGGCGTGCTTCGTCATAATCTCTTTGAGTACTCATACGCGCTTCATTCATATATTCCGAAAAAATTCGGTCAATGGGAGATTTCAGAAATTCACATTCCAGCACATTTACAGAACTCTCCCCGTTTCTTGAGAATTTGTATGAAGGTTCAGGAAATACCGGAAGTTGGTACGCACTTTCCACTGTTTCATTTATCCCTTCGGTACAAGCTGCAACACTCGTCAGCAGACAGAAAGAGAGTATATATTTCAGTAAGTAATTCATCTTTTTGCTATTTTTTCTTAAGGTAAAATCAAATATTCACAATAAGGATACCTCAGTGGGTTGATCCCTTCCTCATTTTGATATTGCTCTGTTTCCAAACCGGGAATTTCAATCAGTCCGTCGGTAGAAACGGCTTTGATACTTGCTTTTATGTTGGAAGACCTGGGTCCCTCCCCGGTAACACACAGATATAGAGAAAATCCCGAATGGACATTAAAAGAGATTTCCAATTTCTCTCCATTATACATTACGTTGGGGATTAACCGGCCTGTATCCTCCCGTGCCACTCCCGCACTCTTCTTTCCACAACTGATTGTCACCAACTCTTTCTTCTCATTAATATATTTCACTTTGTACTGGGCAATGACATCATTTGTAAGGTTTCCATCCCAACTTTTTTCCTGAAACGAACATATCAGGGTTATCTTATATTGTTCAGCGTCATCCGGTGCTTCCGTACCGGGGTATTGGTAACTTTCCAATGCCTGATTGGGATCACACAATTGCACGAACAGCTCTCCACGCTTGTTTGCAGGTTTCTCTATCTCTTTAGGTGGAAATAGTTTTTCATAATCTTCATTCACTGCGAAATCTTCTTTTACTGTATTGCAGCTGCATACAACCAGCAGGCAAATTATCCATATATGTTTCATATTCATTCTGGTTTTTAATATTTAAATTTCATCCCGGATTTCAGCTATTACTCCGGTCTTTTCTCCTTCGGGAGCAAGATATCTGCTTACCCAACGCATTGTTTTACTATAAGGGTCAAACACTTTGACAAGTTCACAGACGAACCGCTCTCCCTCTCTGCGGAAATCATAAAAAGTGTATGTTTCACTATACCGTATACCGGGCCTGAAAGTCAAGCCGTCAGCTGTACCTACATATCCCGATCCCAAGCCTCTCACCTTATTCCCAAGCCATCCCCGAGGAGCAAAGTAATCTACGGCAAGAAACAGACGATAGCGTTGATATACTTCCAGTGGTTGTTTCGTATTTCCATCCGTGCTATAAGTGGCATTCATACGCATGTCGCTTCGAAAATAAACCCGGTCAGCCTTACGGATACTTAGTTGAGGATTTTTCATCTTCTCAAAGAACAGCTTATTGTCATATGACTTTCTAATATCCTCCTGCCAACTTTCATCACTCTTCAGTTTTGTAAATACAATATACTCCCGTGCAGGCTCTGTATATGAAGATGTTTTAAATATCAGATTTCCGTCAATATCTTTTCCTGTATAAAGAAAATCCGAAGAACCGGTGAACCGGTCGTTCACCAAAGAGTGCAGATAGTTATAAGTAGTAAAACTCAGTTGTGTGAATGTATTTTGGCTTACTTCAAACTCACTTTGCCGAACTTCCTGCAAACTCTGCTCGGTATAATCGGCCACAGCCTGTACAACTCCATTGTCAGAGAACCTCATCAGGAAGCAGTGTCCGCCATATCCATATTTATACTTTTCGTCGAATATCCCTTTGGGAAGAGTTATCAATTCGTTCACATTCGTAAACAGCAGAGAGTCTGTTCGGGGAAAGTAGGTGACAGACCATCCGTAAGGAGCATTTATAAGCTCCTTTCTCAGTTCGCTAATATGTTTCGCGTTCCGTTCAGAAGGAGATAAGTCGAAGATTCCTTCATCCTTACATGAAAAGAAAACCATTATCAGAATCAGTATTCGAAATCCTGTTTTCATGCTTTTTATTTTTGTTTAGTAAATGCTTTTAATTGCTTTATACTTCTCAGTTGAAGATAATTAAGCGAAATCTTAATTTCTTTCTTGAAGTAATCTTCTACCAATTTTTGCTTTTCTGTCAACTCTTTGTATGCCTGGACAGCTTGTTCATTATATGCATTTTGGAGGTCCTGATCCGATCCGGCTGTATAAGGAGTTTTTGCTTCAGTCAAGGCTTTAAGTATATCTTTGGGGGTATGTGTCAGCTTTGAACTGATAATTTCCGCAAAGTCCTTTTCGGGCGAGAGAAGAGAATGGTAGGTAAAAAAGCCTTTTCTATTGGCATATCTGGCCAAAACGAACACTCTACGTCCATGCGTCTCTCCTTTGAAGACCCATGCAATGGGGGTGGTCGATTCGATATATTTATTTCTACTTATGGATAGGAATCTGTTTCTGTCGTAAGGGAAAAGCTCCATAAGATGTCTGGCAAACTGGTGATGTACACTTCGCATTAAGACAAAAACTTTATCTTCATCTTTAGGATCGAACTCGTTGATGTTGTACAGAAACATCTCATTAGTTGTCGCCTCGGGATTGTCTAATAATTCCATCCCGTTTCCATCTACATTTCTTCCTCCGTACATATATATTTTAAGAGGATTCTTTCCCAATAAAAACTTTTCTCCTCCCAAATCGGGGCTTGTGTAGAGATCAATCCATAAGGCCTTGATAGCCTTGAGCACACTTTTTACATTAGCGACTTCGGGAGGATAGATATAGCTCCCGTTTTGCACTACATTTTTGTCCCACCGATATTCCACTTCGATGCCGTAAGGGAGGGTGAATGTATCCAATATCCATTTGTCCAACTCTGTTTTTTCACGCTCTACCGCACCCGCTTCCACTACACTCCGATCAGATAAGGGTGCTTCCTTCTCACAGCCTGCCAATAGGAAAGAGGTAACGAGAAAATACAGACTTCCCCGGATAAAATATCTGAATTTCATTTTTTTGATTATTGTTTTCATACGCTCGGTTTTATTGTTTAATTATTTTTTAGAATATTTTATCGGGGATTAGGAACCAATCCCCGGTTAATGGCTTCTGCCGGAATTTGCAGAAGTTTTCTGGAATCTTCTTTTTCCAGTTGCCTGTAAAACTTACACTTCGATGTACGTTTGACCGATATATAAAAACGGCGAATGTCAAACCACCTCAGACCTTCGTGCAGGAATTCCTGTCTTCTAAAACCTAAAAAGATTTTTATCAGCGCCAACTGATTGATACTCATTCCATAGAATGGAGTATAAGTCTGGTAATTGTCGCTACTTGTCTGCGTATAAGCCGAACGGTTGCAAGAAGGGTACACTCCATACTTGGCAGATAAGTAGACCAACAAATCATCTATTGCTTTATCATACTCTCCAAGCATGGCATACGCTTCCATCCGGTTGAGCATAACTTCGTCGGTAGAGAATAAAACATTGGTAACATACAGCCCTCTGGGACGTATACCTGTATAACCGGATAATGACAGTTCATCGAATTTTGCTATATATTGTCCGTCGTCTATACGTCCATCATTATAGTTGAACAGAAAGTACGGCTGCATCTTCATTTTCCGGAAATTAAAACATCCGTCTATTCCGTGTTGATTATACACCTTTTCGGCACTTTGGGTTGTTACTCCATATTTTTCTGAGGGGATATTACGTGCTACTCTTGATTCTGTGGTAGCTAACAATAAATTGGCTGGTTCATCAACACTTGCATACCGAATATAGAGATACTTATTATTGGAGTTAAATTCCTTTTTATACTTCTGCCAGTTTCTTAAGACAGGCTTTGGATCGACACCAAGTACATAATCAGAATATGAGACCACCCGGTCCCATTCTCCCTTAATCAGATAAAAGCGCGAAGCAAAAGCATAGGCCGCTTTCTTATTGAAATGAAATTTAGGCTTGATGTAATAAGCATCATCCACCAACGAAAGACCCAGTTTCATATCTTTTTCAATCTTTTCATACACCTCCTTCACCGTTCCGCGCTCATAGTCTACCAGTGCATTTTTTTCAGGTCGATTTAAATAAGGTATGCCCGGGGCTGTTGCCGATTTGGCGGTTCCGTAAGGCTCGGCCCAGATATTTATCAACATGAAATGCAGATAAGCACGCAAGAGAAACGCTTCTCCATACAACGCTTTTACCCGATCGGTTTTAGGGTATTTACCGAGTAACTCTAATGCCTGATTGGCTTGAGCGATTCCGGCATAACATGCATTCCAATAATTCAGCGGAGTATCTAAATCTTCCTGATCGTAGTCTTCCCAATAATACATCGCTTCGTTCAACCGCGAATGAATGCCGTTTACCCTTTCTTCCACATTATCCGTACGTGCTTCCAGGAAAGCAAAATAACTGGCTTCGGGATAGGCTCCGGTAAGGAGCTCGGCTATTTTGTCCTCGCTGTCTATTTGTACATCAAGGGTAGAATCCGGATTTGTTTCCAGATAGTCCTGACACGCCGTCAGCAGAAGGATCATGATACTTAAAAAGATTGTCTTCTTCATTTTTGTCCAATTAAAATTCAACATTCAATGTCATCGTATATTGTTTGGGAGTAGGTAGTGAAACTCCCCCTGATCTATAAAACTCAGGGTCTTGCCCGTTTAGTTTCTTATCCGAATAGATCAGGAATGGATTCGTCACGTTTACCTTTACATTCATCTGCTTGATTTTGAGAAAGGAAAGGAATCTTTGAGGCAGACGATATCCCAACGAGATGTTTTTCATACGCACGAAACTGCCATCGGCCACCCTATTTTGTGAATAGTTATAGGTGTTATAAGCTTTTTCGATATTTTCTTTTCCGATATTCCGTATCAGATCCTGTGAAGGAATAACGGGAATATTTGTTTTCCACTCATCACCGGGGGTCAACCAGCGGTTGTAGTACTCTTTAGAAAATACATTAAGGTCGGCAAATGCCGGATCAAACGACGGGTTCAGCCGAATCTTATTACCTGCTTGCATGGTAACGAAGCACGATAATTCCCAGTTTTTATACTTAAAGGTATTGGCAATACCTCCTATATAACTCGGTTCAATAGGTCCGTGGTAAATAAGGTACGACTTTGAATGCTGGGCATCCAGAAAGTCTGCTCCTGATATTTCACTGTTCACTCCCTTGTTGGAAGGATAAAGTCCGAAATCGAAAGTAGGCAGACCATCACTGTTAAGCCCCTGAAAATTGAAAGAAAACAGAGATCCACGTGGAAAACCGACAATGTTGCCACGTCCGGTTCCGGCCACCATATCGAAGGTGTTAGGGGTATTCAGCAACCGGGTAATCTTCTGTTTCATTCCGCTGATAGTAAATGTGGTAGACCAACTGAATTTCTCACTCAATATATTTTGGGTCTGTACCGCCAACTCCACTCCGCGCGTACGCATATCCCCGAAATTAGCATATTTGTAATACTGTCCTCCCACACCGGAAGTACGGATAAGATCTATCAGATCGAACGAATTGCGTTGGTACACATCAAATGTTGCACTAATGCGATTGTTGAACAGTCCAAGTTCAAGACCGAAGTTCAACTCATACATTTTTTCCCACGTCAGATCACGATTTTCCAAATGTAAAATACGCAACGCATTCTCCCTGTCTTTCAGAAGAGTACGGTTGACTATAAGATGGTTGAAAACCGCAGTAGAGTTAATAGCTTGTTCATTCATTTTGGCAGTTAGTCCATAACTTGCACGCAGGGCGAGTCTTGAAATGGTAGAGTATTTTTTCATATACTCCTCCTGATCCAGATTCCATTTGGCTCCGATATTCCAAGTCGGCAACCAGCGAGAACGACTATATTTACCCGCAGTGTTGGATCCTTCATAATTGAATACCCCATTGAAAATGTATTTTCCGGCATAACCGTAAGTAGCGCTGCCCGATAGCGTCACTCCCCTTTCATAACGTTCGGTCAGAGAAAAATAGGTATCTCCTTCATTGGTCAACTTTTCAAAAACCAAGGGGTTGGAAAAAACCTGATTCCCTCTATCATACTGTATCCCATAACCTTGAAAGGGGTTGATGCTGCGATCGGCATATCGTATTTCAGTAAATCCGAAAGCGCGTATATTATGCTCGCCCAGTTGCTTATTATAATCCAAAGCCAGACGTCCCAAATAACTTCGCAAAGAAGTTTCCGTTTTATTGAATATACCTCCATGTGTCAATGCCACCCGGGGCAGTTGCATCGGCTCATCTTTATTCTTCAACAGATAAATGTTTTCCCGGGCTACATAGGGAGTCTCGTTGGCACGAAAAGCCTGTATCACATTAGATCCTTCAGTTATAAAATGCGAACTTTTGGTAACCGCATGACGTATCGTAGCCAATCCTTTTACTTCAATGTTGTTATTAAGCCTGTATGAGAGTTCGCCCTGCAATTTGAGATCCAACACTTCGGTTTTAAGGTAATTGTTTTCAAATTCATTCAGGATGTTGAACGGAGCCCAGTTGTTCCGATAGTACTCTCGTTCGCCATCCGCATTATGAGGACGTAAAGTGCGGCTCGTACTTAAAGCATAACTAAAAGGATTAATATCGAAATCACGTTCGAATGTTCCGATAACAGTATTTTTACGTTGCGAAATCGTTCCCGGCGAGTTTTGGTTACGCAGATTTCCTTGTGCGGATATAGTAACCTTTATCTTGTCCTCGTTCCAGTAGAAAGAGTTCTTGATATTGGCAGTAATCCTTTTAACATTGTCAGCCAGTGTCCATCCCCTGTCATCATAAAAGCCGATAGAAGCATACATAGCAGAATTCTCTCCTCCTCCGGAAAAAGTCACCGTATGTGTATGGATAGGCTTATATGTAAACAGCTCTTTAAACCAATCAGTGTTAGCATACTCTCTTGCGCGCATAAACGTCCGTTTAGCATCATCCGTATTCTCCAGATAATATCGCCCGGTAGTCGGATCAACTGTATTGAGTGCTTTATACATTTGATAATACACTCCACTGCGACGCCCATATAGTGTATTTTGCAAAGAGAAATATCCCTTTCTGTCCATCTCCTGATAAATAGACATACTCTCCTGAGAATTGAGCAGATCGAAATTCGTATAGGAAGGAATAGAGCGCATACTTAGTTCGTATGTATAAGAAAATCTGTTCGGCGAATTCCTTTGACCGGATCGAGTGGTGATTACGATCACTCCATTCAATGCTCTGGCACCATAGATCGAAGTTGCCGAAGCATCTTTCAATACCTGTATATCTTCAATATCAGATGCATTCAGCCCGGCAACAGCCGAACTGATGAGGGTTACAGCATCACCCGAAGCCAGCTGGTCAAGTGTAAGCGAGACAAGATCTTCGTATACTGCTCCGTCTATAACCCATAGAGGCTGTACATTCCCCATTATGGAAGCACCGCCCCGTATATTGATCCGGGGTGCCGCACCGAAACTTCCTGTTACATTCTGTATGGAAAGTCCCGCGATACGTCCTTCGAGCATGCGCGATACATCCGATATACCGTTTAGCTTGATTTCATCCAGTTTTACCGAAGCTGCCGCCCCTGTAAAAACCCTGTTTTTAATCTGTTGATAGCCGGTGACCACCACTCCCTCTATCTCTTGTACATCGTCTTGAAGTATTATATTCATTATACCGGACGTGATTTTGACTACCCGGGTTTTCATTCCCACGAAACTCACTTTCAGCATCTGCCCTTTCCGAGCTTTAAGGGAGAACTTCCCTTCCACGTTTGTAATAACCCCTCGTGCTGTTCCTTCCACTACCACCGTAGCTCCCGGCAGAAATTCTCCAGTTGTAGAACGTACTGTACCTTTTATCTCTGCCGGCTCCTGTGCCAGACAAATCTGAGAAAAGATTGCCAGCAGCAAACTACTAATTACAATTTTTATAATCGATGTTGCATTCATTGTTATTTATTCTTTTTGTTGTTTATCACAATTGAATTTTAATATCAGAACTGTACATTAGCTCCTGCATAGATTCCAAAAGGATGTCCTGCTCTCAGACCCGCAGGATGGCGGGATGTAAGGTAAACCCTATTGGTCAGGTTGATCGCGTTTAACCTGAGCGTCAGATATTTATTTACAAGTACATTGACCGAAGCGTCGAGTATAAGGTTCGCCGGAACTTTCTCTCTCTCCGCAATTGTTCCCTGCCCGGGTGAGGTGCGCATGTCACTGTTATAGCGTGCACCTATATTTGCGTAGAACCATTTATATTCTATCCCCAATTGCATGTTCAGAGCGTGTTTGAAAATATAAGGTATTTCATCACCTCTAACTACATTACCCCATGAGTGGCTTTCGAACGAGTTCCTCATTTCCGTATCCGTATAAGTATATGATAACTGCAAAGGCAATCTTAGGCTACAAGTATGAGGCAGAGGCTGATATTGCACCAGAAACTCCGCACCTTTTACTCGGGCCTCTCCCACGTTGAACTGCTCAAGCGTTCCGGATCCGCCCGAAGCGGCCAGATCGCTTCCCAGCATATTACTGTAATTGTTGTAGAAGCCTATTAGCTCTGCTTTGAATTTCCCGATAGAAACACGTGTGCCCAATTCCATATTCACACTGCTTTCAGGCTTTTGATATAATTCCGCGCTTGGAGGAGCAAACCCTTTGTGGACCCCGAAGAAAACAGAAGCGGCCGGAAGCAATTGATAGTGTACGCCTATTCCCGGAATCAGTACACGTGCATGGTTCGGGGTCTCAATACGTACTTTACCCGAACGCGCCAAATCTTCTTTCGTATAGTCTTTTTTCAATAAGTCTATGTCCTCGTATCGTAACCCGGCAGTAATAGTCCACACGTTATATCTTAATTTGGCAAGCAGGTAACTGGCTAAAGCGTTGGCAGAAGTAACACGGTTGGCATTTGTACCGTGAATACCTTCCATGAATAGTACCATCTTCTTATTTTTCATTGAGTAAGAGTCATCCCATTGAAAACGATCTTCCTCATCGGCATGATAACGAAGCCCGAACTCCAGGTCGAAGAAGAACTCTTTCACGTTGAAACGGTATTCAGCTCTGGTTTGTATACCTCTGGAACGATAAGTTCTGTTATTGGCTCTTACCAATAAGGCCTCACCCTCCCGGTCTGTTTTTCCTGTTAGAATATCAAAATAGCGGATATTAGTTTCCGGGTCTATAAGTACATCGGCGACGGATATTTTCTCTTTCGAGGTGATTCCTGCACGCACATCATTTAGTTTGTACCAATTCCGGTGAAAATAGTTATAGTATGCGTTGGTAGTTACTTTCAATTTGTTGGAAAAAGTCAGAAGATAAGTAGCAACCCACTGCTGATGATCAGTTTTAAGTTTATCCATTTGCGAACCTGCATACCGGAGAAAAGGGGTTTTCTTAAAATCATCTGCGGAAAGCCCCACATACGTTTCATCCGAATTTTCGCCTGCATATCCGAATTTCAGTTCCAAAGCATGATTCACTCCCCTTACTTTATCCGTTTTTACCACCATTTTGGCTATAATGTCATTTCTTTTAAATCCTTCGGCTGCATAATCTTCGTATCTCTTGAAACCATCCGATTGATAACGCAGATATTCCACCATATATCCAAAATGTTTCCAGTTACTTCCGATAGCTGCATGAGATTTAAACGTATTCTTACTTCCGTAAGAAATGTTTGCTTTGCCGGAAAAGTTGTTCGGAATAGGAGTCGATACCAGATTAATGGCTCCTCCCGTAGTGAACGGGCCGTATTGTACCTGACTACTCCCTTTCAGTACCTCAATAGCTTCCATTCGGGCAACATTTGGAAAATAATAAGCCGCCGGAGCAGAATAAGGAGCCGGTGCCGCCAGTACACCGTCCTCCATAATAGAGATACGCTCACTTCGCTCGGCCTTCGTTCCTCTCAAACTAATGTTCGGACGAAGCCCGAAACCGTCTTCTTCATACATATTAACTCCCGGAACGGCTTTCAGCATGCGGTTGATATCCGTATATCCAAGCTTGCGAATTTCCTCGGGCGAGATATAATATGCCGAGCCTGTACGGTTTCTTGCTTTAAACTTGCTTCCAAGTATTTGTTGGGATGATACTACTACCTCTTGTAACTGGTAGATGGAGTCACTCTTCACCTGCTGTTCCTGTGAGTATATAGCTGAATATCCCAAAGAAAAGAGGATGATAAATAAAGGTTTTCTATTTGTCATATTAATAAAATTGTAACATTGTCAGGGGGCTTCTATTAGATTTACCTCCACAAGAGATGCGCTTTGCAGAAATCAAGCTACGAATAGCGGTATAACCTGCTTACTTAACACCCATATCGACTCTTTTAGAAAAGCTGTAGTGCCTGCATGGATAGGAAAAAAAGGAAAGCAAAACTCTAATGTTTGTTAGGGTATAGAAACTGTATTCCTTAATATAGTTTAGTTGTTTGTTTAATTACGGCGGCAAAGATAAAGACACTAAATTTAACCCACAATCACTATATTTAGGTATTTGCACCAAATCGAAATTTTTCCTAACATTACATAAAACAGATTGCTTACACACAGAGTATGAGCATGATATGGCATTAAACTTATAAAGTTACCAAAGGAGTAAGATAACAGTCCATTAAGTAATATTTATGTGTTCCACCGGATCCCGGCAAATTAAACCTGCAGTTAAAGCCGGCTTTTATCAGTCATCTCTCAAACAGGATGTCAGGAGTATGTCATGAGAACAAGTTTTGTATCATTTCTCACAGTATAGTTCTTAACTGCATTCTTATTTTCCAGTGACACTTTTCGACTTCAGAATTAATATGTCCGAATGGAGCAAAGCAATAAAAAAGACCAAAGACTTAAAGTGATCAAAAGTATTTAAATGAAACAGGAAATTGAAACCGAAGCCATCAAGAAACCCAAGCAAAGAAAGAGTTTCCCCCCCAACTAACTGTATTACAAAATATCACTAAAATAAAAAGACCGGAATAGAATAAGCATCTAATCCAGCCTTTATATGATTTTCCGGTATATATATCAGTAACCCAAATCGGAAGCATCGATCCGTTTACTTTCTGTTCTCAATTTACTGGGAGTCATTCCAAATAATCTCTTACAGTAAGAAGTGAAATGAGCTTGTGAATTGAAATCAAAATCCATTGCGATCTCTTGAAAAGGAGTATCAGACTCACTTATTTTTTCTCTGATCAACTCCGCTTTCTTTTTTTGCATCCATTGGTAAGGACTTTCTTTAAAACAATCCCGGAACTTACGATTAAAAGAGCGCTCAGAAGTACAGTACAAACCTGCAAATTCCTTCACACTCTTTACTTTCCTATAATTATCCATTACAAAATCTTCAAAATGTCCTGCATGACCTAAGATAGAAGAAAAAAAAGTAAATAATTCTTTCTTCGTATAATACCCTCTCAAAACCAACAAGACCTCTTGCTGTTTGATAAGATGCATATGTTTACATTGCATTTTGGCATATAAATATGCAACGATGGAATCCAAAACAGCCAGTAAAGGAGCTCTTATGGGAAGTACACACATCTCTTCTTTCTTTTTCTCATAAGAAGAGAGAGAATTTATATAAACTTTATCACACACTCTAATGTCTTTATTCCAAAACAACAAGAGACATTTTGCATCATATATGACTTCGATTTTATTATCCACATGCTGTGGGATAAGAAGCATTTCATCTTTCTCAACATGTACATTCTGATATTCACCACTATCGATAGACACCTCTCCATCAAGGAGGAAAAAAATACAAGGAGAAGCACTATTATCTATTTGACTTACATTATCTTTTTCTAAATTATAACAAACAAAACCTGTATTAACATCTACTTGATAGTTCATGCATGACAGATGTTCTTTAAAATAAAGTAATTTCATAATATTATTTTATTAAACATACAAAATTAAACTATTAGCGGTTATTTATCACAGAATAAAATTTTATACAAATCCGCCAACTATCTCTACATTTATTCATAAGATAATCTTTTTAAGCATTTCTTTTTATGAAGTTTAAAGAGTTACCTACTCTTAAGCCAGATGATGATTAATTCTTTAACATTCTATTATTTCTTCGAATCTTTTCATTCTACATCAAAACAACGGAACAAAAAAGGCAACAAAAACAAAATTATTCTTGCCGCCTTTATGTTTTATGAAAAATTAATATAGCTCATTATTCTTCATTTGTTAACCAACCCCAGTAATCTGAATTCGTCACTCTCTCAATAGACACTTTTCTATCACCCATTCTGACTTTATCCGGACCTGAAGCCGGCACCGAACTGGCATGATACCCGACTCCCCGCCATTTCAACATATGCTGAGGCACTTGTCGTTTCAACAACGCACGATACACAGCTTTTGCACGACGTTTTGACAAATCCATATTATAATTATCACTTCCTCTTGCGTCTGTATATCCGGTTATCAAGAAATTGTTATCCGGATAGCTTTTCAACAGATCTGCAATTTTATCCAAAGTGAGTTCAGACTCGGAAGTAACCACATCCTTATCAAACGCAAAATGAATGTTATCGAACAGATCGCAGATATGACTTTCTACCACAGTCGGTACTTCAACTCTCTTTTCAACAATCCGTTCTACAATCCTATCAACCGGACGATCTATGTACTGTACAACCGGTATGGGACGTTTTGTACTTCCACCCCAACGGAACATAACACGCATCGAAGCCTGAACAAAGCGCGTTTGATTTTTATCGACAGGCATTATGTATTCTCCCTGTAATCCTATTCCCCAATGATCGTTAAACCAAGCTTGTACCCCGGCTCCAAAGGATAAGGGGAAATAGGATTGTTTAGATCCTATTGTCTCTCTATTCCAAGGATTTGATGACGTCCATTCTGCTTCTCCTATAGGATCATTCCCAAACTTACCCGCATTAATTGCATGAAAATCATGATGAAGGTAGTTAACACCTATACGTAAATAAGGTTCTACATATTTTGATTTAAACAATGGAGTAAATCGAAATTGAAGTCCCGGACCGGCCATATACATGAAATCGTATTTACGCCCGCCTGTTTCAACTTGATTTCTTGCTAAGCCCAATGTTCCCTGCAAATCAATGTAAAACCAGGGGTTCAGTTCACGAGCAGCATATAGTTGGATACCACCAAAAAGATGATCGATATTCATCCGATACAAATAGTCACCATCTATTTGGCGGAAATCGGAGAAGGTCACTCTATCCCAGTTGATAAGAGCCCCACCAGCCCCCACCTCCCAAGCTTTGGTTCTATATTCCGGTCTCTCCACTTTATCGTTTTGAGCATAAGTATAGAAGGGAAAGACAGTAAAAGCCAATGCTCCTATAAAAAGTCTATTTATTATTACACTGAAATTCATCTTGCTTATATTTTATTTATCTTTATAAGTTACACTAATTGCAGGCATATTTTTATATGTATTTTCAACATAATATGTACCATCATCTACTTTCTTCTTGAGAATTCCTAAAGATACAGAGTTAGAGTAGACAAAAGCACTATTCGCCCCCACTGAATAGATTGTAGCTCCCAGATACGGACTAAGGGCAGCATATTCAGGTTTATTATAACTTGACTTATTATGCTCGCTTGTAGCTGTTTGCACTCCCAACGGAGAGGTATATGTAAACTTAACATAACAAAGTAGAAGTCCCTTCGCTTCTTCCGGGGTATAATATTCAGGTTCAATGTAATCTATGCCGTTCGGTTTCACTGTTTTTACCAATTTACTCTTAGATATGATATTGAAATCAATAGTCGAAAAGTCAAACTCCCCCTGAGCTCGATTTAAGAATACATCATCTCCACTTTCAGCAGATGCCTTAGTCAAAACTAATGTTTTAAGTGTAGGAGGTATCTGGTAAGGTGCCATTTTACATACTCCATTCCAATAAATCTTTTCTCCATAATAAGGGGTATCTTTTACTATTGAGAAATAGTTATCTTTTCCATCCCAAAAGTCAGCTATTCCATTTTTTATATCAGCAAGGTTCTCTTTAACATATCTATTAGGATTAATAGACATTGATGTACTGCTCATATTAGGTGTAGAACTTTCTATTTTTTTCGTTTTATCAAGAGATGTCGGATCTTCCGGATTTGTAACCTGGTATGCCGTAAACCCGGCATTTACATTAGGTAAATAGCTGGGAAGAGTTTTCCATTCCGCACCAGGATCTGTCTTTCTTTCTACTCTAAACTGCAGGTTATGTTCAAAATCAAGATATGGAGAGGTGGCAATATAAATCATTCTAATCTGCATTCTGTTAGGGACATAAGTGTTTTCTGCAGATTCCTTTGTCACATTATTAATAGTTACCTCCTTAACTTTTCCCCATCGAGCATCCACATCATCAATCTGAGGAAGATCTTCTTTCGGAATAATAAACTCCCCCTCCTCATTGGCTGTGTAGGTTTTAGTCGGATCCAAGCCGGGGATTCCCTTAACTACAGCCTTTGGGGCCTTATTACCAGATTCATCATACACACGATAAGCTACTCCTCCATCGGTTGTACGGACATACTCGCCAAATTCTTGCTGCGAATAAAGCGCAATTACGTTAGGTACTCCTTTAATAATAGTAACTTCAGCACCCGGTTTGCCTGGAATACCGGGTTTTCCATCCTTACCGTCCGCACCATCTTTGCCATCCGCACCTCTCAAAAACTCCCAAAAATCACTCAAAGAGGTTTTACCACAATCCCAATCCAAAGACGGATTATGGGGATCTTTCACTTTAGGCCCAGTATTATTACAACCGGCCTCAACACTCTCTACCCACAATTCATAAGCGCTCTTTCCGTTAGCACCATCCTTTCCATTGCTACCATCCTTTCCATCGGCACCATCTTTTCCATTAGTACCATCTTTTCCATCAGCACCATCTTTTCCATTAGTACCGTCCTTTCCATTAGTACCGTCTTTGCCATCAACACCATCTTTACCATATGCACGAATACCGGTATCTTTCCCATTAATATACCAGTTTCCATTAGTACCGATCATTACCTCTGGCGATCTTCCATCTTTACCTATCGCAGCCTTTCCGGTATCTTTCCCATTGATTACCCAGTTTCCATTTTCTCCAATTGTAATAGTAGGTGTTGTTCCCGCAACTCCCTCTTCACCTCTGGAGGGTCTTCCTGTATCTACCCCATCAATCAGCCAGTTACCATTATCCCCAATCGTAACAATCGGTGGAACAGCATCTTCACCATTTCGTCCGTCCCTGCCCTGTGCGCGTATTCCAGTGTCCTTATTACCAATCCACCAATTCATATTATCTCCGATATGAGGTGTCTGGCCATTCTCACCACTCGCTCCTGTCAGATAATACCAAAAATCTCTAAGATTATTTTGAGATACGGGCCATTTACTTCCCGGACGGTGAGGATTATCTAAAGTACCTGTAGCTACATCCTCTCTCCAAAGTTCAAAAGCATTTTTTCCATCCAGACCGTCTTTACCTTTTAAGTACTTAAAAAAATCAGTTATCTCAGTCTCTTGTTTAGGCCAGGATATCACTCCATTCTCTACATTCTCTTTCCAGAATTCGTAAGCCGACATTCCTCTATCACCTTTAGGACCTTTGGGCATCGTAATATCCACTTCTGTGCAAGCCCACCCTAAAATAATGGTTAAGATATAAACCATTAAATGTAATAATTTAGCATTGTTCATTTTGTTTATCAATAAAATGTATAAAATAATTATATAAACGACAGTTGACAATACAGATATGGGGATAAAAAGTCATATTATCAGAACCGCGTTTAATAAGTACGTACTTTCTGATGCAAAAGTAATATCTTATAAACTCTTATATTTATATAAAAAAGAACACTATTTATATGTATCAGACAATTTCAGAATACCGGCACTATAATTGGCTAACTATTAAATAGCCGCAATGCATCCTGAGGAAAACAGAAGTAACATAAACCTCTATACAACAAATAAATACAATCTATAAGCAAACTATTACTTCCTATAAACCGACGAAAACAACATATGATTTCCATCCCCGGAAGTTATATCATAAAGCCCTTTTAGGGAAAATATAAAGGAGCTGTCGTCGCTAACAGAAATCAGTCAAATGAAGCAATACCCCCTATTTATACTATTCTGATAGAATTGGGTGGTTTGTTATATACCAGAAGAAAACACGAAAAAGGCACACGACCAATAATGTCAGAATAAAAGATAAAAACGATTAATGCAAGGCAAACTGAAACTGGTAGATAAAATCCTAAGAAATGAGGATTGCCCGCTCTGGAAACATGGTCTACCTTTGCCGCAAATTCTAAAAATATGATAAGAAAACTATTTTTCCTCCTACCCTTTTCCACAATGGTTTCAGCTAATGAACCCGATACGGTATTGGTTAAGCCTATCAATCTGGATGAAGTAACGATAGTAGGTTTTAAACAGAACAGTCCCAATCGTGAACCACTTTCTATTTCTACCTTAGATAATCGCTTCCTTAAAGAAAATGAAATATCGGGAGCTAAAGACTTAAGCTCCTTACTGCCTAATTTCTATATGCCCGATTATGGATCTAAACAAAACTCTCCGGTTTATATCCGAGGCATAGGAGCAAAAAAAGATGCTCCATCGGTGGGGTTTTATGTCGATGGAATTCCCCATTTTGAAACCTCAGCTTTCGATGTTGACTTGTCGGACATAAGTAGTATAGAGGTGTTTCGCGGGCCACAAGGCACCCTCTACGGACGTAACTCCATCGGTGGAATTATCAATATATACACCCATTCACCCCTTGATTATCAAGGTACACGTTTTCGCTTAGGATATGGCAGTTACAATGATATTCGATTGATGGCTTCAAACCATACAAAGGTAAACGAACAACTGGGCTTATCCATTAGCGGCAATTACCACCACAATGATGGCTTTTTTACAAACCTGTATACCCATAAGAAAGCGGACAAGCTTGATAATGGAGCAGGACGAATCGGACTGATATGGAAACCTGCAGCCCATTGGACCACCCGTTTCATAACTTCCTACGAGTATTCGAATCAGGGAGGATATCCATACGGATTGTACAATGCCGATAACGGAACAACAGAAGCCGTAAACTACAATGATGAAGGACTGTATCGACGAAATCTGTTGACTTCCGGGGTTAATGTACGCTACGATGGTTCCCGCATTAGTTTCAACAGCCAAACCTCCTATCAGTATATACAAGATAAAATGGGGATTGATCAAGATTTCTCGCCCCGCAATATATTCTACGGGCAAAACCGGATACGACAGCATATGTATTGCCAGGAGTTTACAGCAAAATCTGTCAATAACAGTCGTTATCACTGGATAACGGGGCTTTTTGCTTTCCGGCAAACGGTAGATAGGAAAGTTGACCTCAGTCGTTTTACAGATACCACCCGGCATCTTACTAATAGTGAGATCCCCACTCAAGGGATTGCTTTTTATCATCAATCCACACTCGATCTGTTCCAAGGTTTGTCCTGCTCTGTGGGTTTACGTTACGATTATGAACAGGCCCGATGCGATTTTTCCAAAGTGCAACAGCCGTTGGATGGTAAGGGAGAAACAAAATCTCTCGGACAATTCGACAGATCCCTTCACTTCAGCCAGTTTACTCCCAAGTTCAGCTTGCAATATCTCTCATCCCACAATCAATTGCTTTACGCTTCCGTATCCAGAGGATATAAAACCGGAGGATTTAATGTTTCTTTCCTCAACGATGACGAGTATATCTATTCACCCGAATATAACTGGAACTACGAAATAGGCGCCAAGCTATCTTTCCTGAATGGTCGACTGACAACCGACTTAGGATTGTTCTATATAGATTGGCGCAATCAGCAGATAACCAATACTATTCCGGCTGTAGGTAATATAATCCGAAACGCCGGTCGCTCTCGCAATAAAGGCGTCGAAATAAGTTTGCAGGCTCGTCCGGTAAATTCATTGGTCGTACATATGAATTATGGATATACAGATGCCCGATTTGTTCACTATAAGAAAGAAGAACGTGGCACCCTAAAAGATTATGGGGATAATTACCTGCCTATGGTCCCCTGTCACACCTTCTCTTTAACAGCCGGATATACATTCTACAACATCTGCTCCTGGATCGACCGCCTTACACTCAATGGTGGCGTATCGGCAACAGGCCCAATCTATTGGTACGAAGACAACCAAGCCAAACAAAACCTGTATGCACTGGTCAATCTGAAAATTGGTGCGAGTAAAGGAAACTTTACGTGGGAAGTCTGGAGCAAAAACCTCACCAATACCGACTATCTGAGCTACTACTTCGTGACAAGCAAAGCCTATGCGCAAAAAGGAAAACCCATCACCCTGGGGACATCTGTCAGCGTCCGTCTTTAATCAAGCAACATCAAAAAATGGAAATAAACAGATTTTTCCCACTATCCCAGAAGACACTGAACCTTGGTACGTTTTTCTGTCTATATATCGCACAGGCCATCCCGATGAGTTTCTTCTCTACTGCCATACAAGTATTGATGAGACAGGCTGATTACTCTCTTTCGTCCATCGCCTTATTACAGCTTATCAAACTTCCATGGATATTGAAGTTTCTTTGGGCACCACTCATCGACCGGCATTGCATCACCATGAAAGACTATAAACGCTGTATCATTTCATCCGAAATAGTATATGCTTTACTGATCCTTTTAGTAGGGCTACTCGACATCCAGACAGACCTTTACCTCATTATCGGATTGGTGTTTCTATCACTTGTAGCTTCAGCTACACAAGATATAGCCACAGACACACTTGCTGTACTTTCTTTTGACAAGCGGGATAAAAGTTTGGTCAACAGTATGCAATCAATGGGTAGCTTCGGAGGTACATTAATAGGAACGGGCGTGCTGCTTCTTGTTCTCCAACACTATGGCTGGCATGCAGTGATACCGTGCTTATGCATTTTCGTACTATTGGCAGTTATCCCGTTACTGAAGAATAAGCGCATGAAAATGACTGTCAAGGAATCTGCAAAGCGAGCACGACTTACCGATTTTATATGGTTCTTTGCCCGCCGCAGTATCTGGAAACAAATAGGATTCCTACTACTTTACTACGCCAGCATTATCGGCATTTTATCGGTACTGCGTTCTTACCTGGTTGATCTGGACTATTCGATGAAAGAGATAGGCATTATGATAGGCATCGTAGGTACCGGAGCCGCTTTCGCATCATCTTTTCTGGCCGGATTACTGGTTCGCAAAATCGGACGATATTATTCCAGAATACTATTCGCGATATTCATTCTGTTTACCACACTCTATTTTATGTGTATTTCGTGGACGCCTCCCTCACTCCCAATGCTCTGTTTGGGCATCGTACTATTGTGGAGTGCCTACGGTATGGCAACCATTGTGGTATATACCACTGCCATGGATTGTGTACGCAAAGGATGCGAAGGAACTGATTTTACCATTCAAACTGTACTCACACACCTAAGTGGTCTGCTTATGGCCTTTCTTAGCGGAGTGGTGGCCGACAGGGTTGGTTATCACGGTCTATTTATCTTCGAAGTCGTATTGGCTTCCATATCGCTGATCTATATCTTTTGTTTCTTCAGAAAAGAATCTCAAACTATTCATTCTTAACACATATGTATACTGAAATAATCAATAAATACAATGTACCGGTACCCCGATACACCAGTTATCCACCGGCCAATTATTTTGAACCGTTTACCAACAGCCGCTACCTGGAGGCTGTGCAGCAATCGAACAAGGTTTCAGAACGTGCGTTATCGTTTTATCTGCATATCCCGTTCTGTCGACACTTGTGTCACTATTGCGGATGCAACTCATATCCTATGGCACGTCCCGAAGTCATTGAATCCTATGTAAAGGCCTTGCATCAGGAGATGGATCAAATTCTTCCTTTATTGGACAAGAGCCGCCCGATCGCACAAATACATTATGGAGGCGGAAGCCCCACAGCCATTCCTATAGCCTTGATCAAAGAGCTGAATGCTCACCTATTATCATCATTCCGGATGATCGATCGTCCGGAAATAGCCATTGAATGCCATCCCGGATATCTTTCTGAGAAAGATTGGCTACAGTTAACCGAATGTGGTTTCAACCGTGTCAGTATTGGCGTGCAAGACTTTAACATCGAAGTCCTGAAAACAGTGAATCGCCGCCCTTCCTTAGTAGCGATGGAAGATATCTTTGCTCTGCTACGTGAAAGGGGGATAAGCATCAACCTTGACTTTCTTTATGGCTTGCCCAAGCAAACAGTAGAGAGCTTTGCCCGTAGTATAGAGCAAGCCATTTCCTTATCACCCGACAGACTGGTCACATTCAGTTACGCCCACGTGCCTTGGATCAATAAACGACAGTTGATTCTGGAGAAATCAGGTCTACCCGATAATCGTGAAAAACGGAATATGTTTGACACTGCTGCCAAGCTATTGCTTGAATCCGGTTATCAATCTATCGGAATGGATCACTTTGTACGCCCAAACGATGAACTGAGTATCGCCATGCAAACCAAAAAATTACACCGCAACTTTCAGGGTTATTGTACCCGACGCACTACTGCACAGGTATATGGCTTGGGCGTAACTGCTATCAGCCAACTCGAATCGGCCTATGCTCAAAACACGAAAGATATTCCCCACTACATCGAGACTATCGGCAAAGGCGAACTATGTATTACCAAAGGCTACGCCCTTTCTCCAACCGAGCAATTAACCAGAGAAGTGATTGAAACCTTAATGTGCAATGGATGCATCGATTGGAAAGCTCTGTCAAACCGTTTGCACGTATCAGTACCGACTCTAAAAGCCGCTACAGCCTATGATGAACAGAAACTGTCGGTCTTTGCCAATGACGGGCTGATTTACTATACTGATGACTATCTTGAGATGACAACCGAAGGTTCGGCATTTGTACGCAACGTAGCCGCTTCACTTGACAAGCTTATGCTCCATACCCCACATTCATATTCAAAACCTTTGTAAAAATGAACCAACCAGAAACAAAAAATTATCGTTTGCGAGACACGATTATCATTGGTGCAGGTCTCACCGGACTGACTATCGCCTATTACCTCACTCGCAAGGGATGTGATGTCGAAGTAATCGAACAACAATCCCGCACGGGCGGTCAGATATGTACCTACCACGAAAGTGGCTTCACCTTCGAAAGCGGACCGAATACCGGTATAATCTCTCACCCTGAAGTAGCCGAACTTCTCGAGGCACTCTCTCCAATCTGCCGTTTAGAAACAGCCCGCGAAGCTTCCAAACAACGTCTTATATGGAAAGGTAATCGTTTTCACCCTCTCCCCTCGGGACTGTTCAATGCAATTACCACACCGTTGTTCAGTACAAAAGATAAATTAAATATCCTATGCGAACCTTTCCGCTCAAGAGGAAACAATCCTGACGAAACCATTGGCGAACTGGTACAACGTCGCTTGGGCACGTCTTATCTGCATTATGCGGTAGACCCGTTCATTTCGGGTGTCTATGCCGGTGACCCCATGCGGTTGGTCACCCGTCACGCCCTCCCTAAGCTTTATCAGCTTGAACAGACCTATGGCAGCTTCATTCGCGGTGGCATTGCAAAATCGTTTTCACCCCGAAACCAACGCGATCGACTGGCCACACGAAAAGTTTTCTCTACCCATGGAGGCCTCAGTAATCTGACAGGAGCATTGGAACAGGCCATTGGAAATAAACGATTCTCATTGGGAGCTACCTCAACATCCCTGATACCTTGTGAACGTGGTTGGTTGGTTTGCTTTACAGATGCCAACGGAAAGGTCGATCAAATTCGTTGCCGGAAGGTGATAACCACCATACCTGCCTATGCCCTGCCTCCACTTCTTCCTTTTATCCCCACCGAACAAATAAACCGGATTAGCAATCTTGCCTATGCTCCCGTTATGCAAGTCTGTGTAGGTCTGCGTAATACTTATGGAAAAGAGTTCCCTGCCTTTGGGGGATTGGTTCCTTCCTGTGAACAAAAATCTGTTTTAGGTATTTTGTTTCCATCGGCTTGCTTCAGCAACCGTTCTCCAAAGGATGGCGCCTTGTATTCATATTTCCTGGGCGGAACAAGGCATCCCGAACTCCTGACAAAAAGCAATGACGAAATTACCACGTTAATTGGCACTACCATGCACGAGATGCTGAATTATCCTGTTGGAATAGTACCCGATCTGATACGCATCTTCCGGCATGAAAAAGCCATTCCCCAATACGAAAGCAGCAGCGCCGACAGGTTTACCACAATTAACGAACTACAAAAGCAATATCCCGGATTGGTATTGGCAGGAAATCTCAAAGGAGGAATCGGTATGGCCGACCGCATCAAACAAGCTGTCGAGATTGCCCGCGAAAAATAAACCTTTCTTATCGCCTACCTATATTTACAAACAGTCTGAAAAAACACCTATCAATCCTTACGACACTACTTAAAAGAAAGGATTGGGAAAGATGAAATTCATTTTCCCAATCCTTTTAAAGGTATTTATCAATACCATAATAATAACCTTTAGAGCCTCTTTAACTTTTTGACAGGAACATCAGATTTTCTTTCCTATGTAGAACACATACCCATAATATTCCTTATACTTATAGTAAAGTTGGGTCTCATGACGCTGGTTGGCAATAAAATCCACAGCAGCTTTATTACCGGCATATTTTTTCAGAAAATTCTCCTGGGCTTCTACTTGTGGAGTATAAAAATGTTCTATCCAACAGTTTTCAGGTAAAATAAAACAGGCAACAGGGATATACCCGGCCCTTTGCATTTGGGCAACCTTATTGGGAATAGTATCTATCTCAGGATAAGCATCCATCCAGAAATCATTAATCTCGGCAGGCCGTTTATCAGTAAACCAGGAAACTTCTGAGACAGCGATATAGCCCCCTATTTTCAAATATTGCCACCACTCTTTCAGCCCATGCTGAAAACCTATATTATAAATTGCTCCTTCCGACCAGATCAAGTCCAACTCTTCTCTACTGAATGGAAGATTGTCCATTGAACCTACAATTCCCTTTACCCGATCTTGTAAGCTCAACTGACTGGCATGGTAGTTGAAAATGTCTATAAAAGCAGGAAACAAATCTAAACCTATGATTTGTCCGGATGTATGCCCGGCTAATGTCATTGTCTGAGTGCCTGTACCACAACCAAGATCAGCTATACGAGAATTTTCGTTCAGATCCTCAATAAAACTAAGAGCCTTAATGGTCACTTCAGGACTGCCAGGCCCCTGTCGTTTTATACTTGAGAAATATTCGCAGATTAAATCGAAATCGAATTCGTGAATTGATTTATTATCGTTATTCATGATGCTTTAATTTATTAATGTATATATATGAAAATATCTCAGACAAAAAATATGCCTGAGCCAGAATTGCAGCATAACCTCAAACTTACGTTTAAAAGGTTATTTACTTCACGGAATCCTTCTTAAGTTTAAACATCCAAACTTTTTTAGTAGAACGCAAAGATAACCACAATTTTTATTATGACAACAGTTGAAACAAGTTTATCTTATAAGTGTTTTCAAACCATCTGGTAAACATAATGCAATAATACTTTTTAATCCGTAATAAAGGTAATAAAAGCTGTAATCCATATCCTATATCAACGAACAAAACCGACTATTTTTGCATTTGAATCAAAAAGGCAAAAACAACTGAATGATCAGTCTAATGCCGGTAAATGTGTAATCTAATAATATATGATTATGGAATATGTAAAACTGAACAATGGCATTGAAATGCCGATTTTAGGGTACGGAGTATATCAAGTAACTCCCGAAGAGTGTGAAAGATGCGTATCAGATGCTATCAGTGTAGGGTATCGGCTGATCGATACAGCCCAAGCCTATGGAAACGAAGAAGGCGTGGGAAATGCCATCCGAAAATCAAGCATTCCCCGCAAAGATCTATTTATCACTACGAAAGTTTGGATATCGAATGCAGGCTACGAAAAAGCAAAGGCATCTATTGAGGAATCTCTGCAAAAATTGCAAACCGACTATATCGATTTGCTTTTGATTCACCAACCTTTCAATGATTATTATGGCACTTATCGCGCCATGGAGGAAGCAAACAAAACAGGTAAAGTGCGAGCTATCGGAGTCAGCAATTTCTATCCCGACCGCTTTGTCGATCTGGCAGAATTCTGCGAGATAAAGCCAGCGGTGAATCAAATGGAAACCCATGTATTCAATCAACAAAGAAAACTACAGGAAGTCATGCAGGAATACGGCACAGAACTAATGGCTTGGGGACCGTTTGCCGAAGGTCGAAATGATTTTTTCACCAACGGGACTTTGGCCGCCATTGGTGTCAAATATGGAAAGTCGGTTGCACAAGTTGCTCTACGTTTCTTAATTCAGCGTGGCATAGTAGTAATCCCCAAGTCTACACATAAAGAACGTATGATTGAGAATTTCAATGTCTTTGACTTCAGTTTGACAGAAAGAGAAATGACGGTTATAGCCGCACTTGACAATGAAAAAAGTCTATTCTTCTCACATTATGATCCAGAAATGGTAAAATGGCTGATTAACTATGTGAAATAGCTGCAAAGTATATATCTGTATCTACACTTGACGATTGACATTATACAAGCAATATCCTCAGATCCTGATCAGAAAATCGTAGAAAGTCCATTTTGACTAACTATTCATTTTTCAAAAAACAGCGAAACAGGAATGAATCGGCAAGTAAGATGCAAATATTCCGCATATTTATAGGATGAAAGCCGGAAGTCGTTAACAAGAAGTTAACATCGTAAAAATAAAGAACGAACTTCTTATCAAGAGAAAATTAATATCCTGAAAACAGAAAGTTAACTTTCTGTTTTCAGGATATTAATTTCAGAAAGCAAAACAAGATCAAGTCGTGAGAAAAATGATAAACCGAACCAAAAAAAGGCAATTTTCTTCCAGAATTCAACTATAGATGAACATCTGGAGAATAGCATTTTGGAACCATTCCGCTATTTCAGCATTCAATTTTATTACAACATTCGTCAATTGCCCTTCATCGTGGGCACAATATTTCCCAAATGCAAAACGCATGAATTATGCTATTGCAAAATCCACGCGTTTTTATTCTATTTGTCATCGTCAGTCCGTAAAGAAACGTCTCTCCGCATTTCTAAAATACAAAATGACAGATTACTTTTCCGATATTCCCAAAGTCAATCCGCGGCGAGGATGGAATTTCATAAGTCTCTTCGTTACAACCATACGTGTTGTTCCCTCTCCTCCTCCGTTTTCCGATACACCACTCATTGTTTTCAATGCTACACTCAGCAATGTCTCATTCGTATTACCAAAAGGCAGATAAGTGCTTAAATAAGAATCCTCGTTATATTCATATGCAGGTTTGAAACCGTTGACATAATCCGATTTTTCTTGTACGTTGAATACATTACATACAACCAAATTCAGGATGAACCGATCCGTAGGATGAACAAAAGGCTCTGTAGCAACATATTCTCCCGCAGTTTGAGTTCCTATCAATATCACCTTCATATAAGGGTTAAGGCAATTGATAACCATCTCCGCAGCTCCTCTCGTAGCATTGGTAGTCAATACATAAACAGTAGATAAGTTGAGATTTGCACCCGACTGGATAAGTTCCGGATTGAACGTCAGATCCTGATTCGATTCTACACGTTTATCATTATACCTCAATAAAGCAAGCAATTGATTCATTTTATCAGCCGGTGCAAGCATAGTGCAGAGCAGCTGTACACAATCTAAACTGCCACCGGTGTTATATCGGAGATCTAACACAAACTCATTTACACCATCTGTCTGGAATTTCCGGAAAACTTTCCGTAAATCGTCATTATAGGCCTGGCTATCCGCTGTTGATCCCGCTTTAAACTCATTGTACATCAGGTACCCAACCGTTTTTCCATCCCAAGGGATAACATCGAAATAATGGACAGGCTTATCGGTCAAAGAACGTGAAGCAGATATCGTTGTGTCCCCTATCGGTACGACACTACCAGTTGTTTTGCCATCTTCCCCAACTATCTCTTTATATACACCTATTTGAAGCGTCCGGACACCTCCTTGTTGCAATTCCGGCTCTACCTTTTTGGTGATATAATCTCCATCCAGCATCATAATCCAATGCCCACGCTTCAATCCGGCCTCTTCGGCCGGTGACCCTGGAACAACATAAGAAATCAGAGCATTATAAGCCGTATCGTTATCAAGCACTTTATATAAGCTATAGTCGAAGCCATAGCTTGGGATAGGCTCGTCAAGCAGAGAGTCAATATTACTGAAGCCCTTATCCATGGAAGCAACAGCCTTTTTTAGAAATTCTGCCGGCTCCTGAAAGTAATCCGGAGCGGCAGGTGAAGGCATGTCTTTATACCATAAATACTCCTGACGCATCACACTATCTATCCAAATGTCACGTCCCGTCTCCGGATAATATTCCGGCCAGCGGTCTACACCACAGGAAAAAAGACTTGTCAGTATAAGGGTTCCCAATAAGGGAAGTATCAATAGTTTTCCTCTTTTCATAATCTATCAGCAATCATAATCTGCGCAAATGTAGTGAATACTTAGCTTTCATACCACTATTACGATATAAAAAAACTATCTTTGCTTTCATTCAATAACCGGATATAAAATACAAAACACCTTATTACTATGATTGTACAAAATTTAAATTTTGATCAAACGGTTGCATTGGCAAAAGCCAAAGCTGAAAAAATGATAGAAAACGGACTTTATTCACGTTTCAGGTTATCCGATAAAGAGAGATTGGATAAAGCTCTGTTAGGCTGCATCGGAGAGTTAGCATTCCAACAACATTTAAGTAATCTGGGAATTCCATTCGAATTGGATCATACAGACTTCCAATCCCATCATACCGATGAATTTGACGTAAAAGTAAACGATGCCAAAATAGATATCAAAGTGGCAAAGAAAACAACCGCCAATCCTCCATCCGACAACTGGACCTATGGTTATCCACAGGAACAGCACCCCGAAACAAAAGATTACGTCGTTGTAGGGTGGGTAGACTTCAACAGAAAAGAAGTTGGCTTTTATGGTTGGATCAGAGGAGAGCAAATAGTAAGATTTAAAGTTGTCACCCGCAATTCTTATGCCAAGTACCCTTATCTGACACCTAACCATGAATTCAAATGGGGATGTCTCACTAAAGATTTGAACGAGATTTTGAAGTAAAACGATTAGATTATCCCTGAAAAACACTCTTCATTGAAGTTTTTTTCATTTTTCTCCAGAAACTCGTAGGGTATTCTCTGTTTGAACGATCTTATATATAGGAAGCAAACTATTATTCACCCTTTAAACTCTGAAAAAGATGAAAACGCAATGGATAAAATCAATCGGATGTGTACTGGCAGTTTTGATTCTGTCGGGTGTTATTCCACTGGCAGCACAGGACAATGTGGAAAAATATACGATAGTCAGTGGCGTAATCAAGGATAAATCGAATAAAAAGAAGCTGGAGCATGTCAATGTCTCGATACCGGAAAGTAATATCGGTACCATCACCAATACTGACGGAGAGTTCTCTTTAAAAATTCCCGAATCGATTCAAGCTAAAGACATAGAAGTTTCGCATATCGGTTATCTCAATGCCCGAATCCCCCTGAAAGGAGAAAGCCTCACGGAACAGACCATTTGGCTCTCTCCTTATGCCAACTTACTCAGCGAGATTCTGGTACGGGCCAGAGATCCACGAAGCATTGTGGAAGAAGCACTTCGCAAGATTCCAGCCAACTACAGTCCGAAAAGCAATATGCTCAAGGGATTCTACAGGGAAATTGCCCAAAAAGGACGACGGTATATCAATATATCGGAAGCCGTAATAGACATTTATAAAACACCCTACAATGAAACAGCCGAACGAGACCGGGTTCAGATTTCCAAAGGGCGCAGACTGCTAAGCCAAAAGCAAAGCGATACACTGGCTGTAAAATTACTTGGAGGTCCCAATATGGCCATTTATATTGATGTAGTAAAGAACCCTGATTGCCTGTTGGCTAAAGAAGATTTATTGTTCTACGAATTTCGTATGGAAGACCCGACCAGCATCGGTGACCGGTCACAGTATGTCATCAGTTTCCGCCCTAAAGTAAAGTTGTCTTATCCTCTGTGCTATGGTACACTCTATATTGACAAGGAACGCCTTTCGTTCACGCGGGCAGAGTTCAATCTCAGTATGGATGACGAAAACAAGGCGACTCAAGCTATTCTGAGGAAAAAACCTTTCGGACTGCATTTCAAGCCGGTAGAAGTATCCTACCTGGTATCGTACAAGAATCAGGGAGACGTTACTTATCTGAGTTATATCCGGAACAACATTCGTTTCAAATGTGACTGGAAACGCAAACTCTTTTCTACCAATTACACGATCTTATCGGAAATGGTAGTGACAGACAGGGAAGAAAACAACATAACAGCCATTCCCTATAAAGTCGCTTTCAAACAAAACCATGTATTTTCCGACAAAGTGGATAACTTTACCAATGACAACTTCTGGGGAACTTATAACATCATAGAACCCACCGAATCATTGGAACATGCGGTAAACAAACTGAAAAAGCAACAGAAACAGTAACCACTTTTTTTAGTATCTTTGACGAATTCTAACTCCCAATACCCCCGATATGCTGAACGACGTATTCGTACTCACTCAAATAAAAGAAGGAAATATAAAGGCGTTTGAAACATTATTCCGCCAATATTATACTCCGCTTTGCCTGTACGCCGCCAGCATAACGGGAGAAACAGACGTAGCAGAAGAAATTGTTGAAGAATTGTTCTATGTACTCTGGAAAGACCGTGAAAAACTTGAAATCTTTCATTCTATCAAGAGTTATCTCTATCGGTCTGTACGCAACCGTTCCATCCAGTACTGCGAACACCAAGACGTCAGAAAACGCTATCAGGATGCGGTTCTATCTATTCCGGAAAATGTGGCTTCAGCCGATCCACAGGAACAGATTGAATACAAAGAACTGCAACAGCTGATAGACAAAACCCTTAAAAAATTACCGGAGCGCCGTTTCCAGATCTTTCGTCTGCACCATACAGAAGGAAAGAAGTACTCTGAGATAGCTTCCCTCCTCTCACTATCGGTGAAGACTGTGGAGAAAGAAATGACCCGGGCACTCCAAACATTACGAAAAGAAATTGAGAACTATATTCAGACATCATGAATCGAATAGAAAAAAACAAGATCAAAACAGACCGGGCGTGGAACAAGTTATATAATCGCCTGGAGACAGATGGGCTGCTACCTGCCGAGGGGCACAGCTCCGCCATACGTCCGGTTGTATGGATCAGCACAATATCGATTGCAGCAATCATATTCCTATGTATCTATCTGCCCATAACATTACGAACCGACAGCCAACCATCTACCGGTGAGTTACTGGTCAAGGCCAATAAAGAAGAGAACATACTGGTCACCACTCTTGAAGATGGTTCTGTAGTCTATCTTTCCGGACAAACCTCATTGCAATATCCTAAACACTTTTCTGAAAAAAGAAGAGAGGTAAGCCTAAAAGGGAATGCCCTTTTTGATGTAGCGGGCAATCGTGCACGTCCTTTCTTCATTGAAACCGGAAAAGTACAGATTGAGGTGATAGGTACAGCCTTCCATGTAAAAAACAGTGGTAATTCTCCATTTGAGTTATCCGTCCAGCGAGGCGAAGTAAAAGTCACTCAAAAACAGAACGGACAAGAAATACACGTCAAAGCAGGAGAAACTGCCACTTTATTACAGAATAAATGGCACCTGACTGCAACCAAAGATTCCAAACAGTTTGCCCGTTATATGCAAAAGATGTGCTTTAAAGACGAACGGCTGGACAATATCCTGCATGCCATTAATCTACGCCAGTCAGAGATCCATTTAGAGAGTTCCCCGGAATTGGACGAACATTTGCTGACAGTTTCTTTTTCGGATGACTCCCCTGAAAAAATGGCCGAATTAATTAGCATGGCACTGAACCTGAAGTGTACACGTAAGCATAATGTAATCACTCTTACTAAGTAGCTCCGGAACTTAAAGAAGAAAAAGAAATGAAAACTTTGAAAAGTCTCTCCCTGCAATATTTATTCACTTGTCTGCTATTGTTTATGGCAGTTCGGGTGAAAGCAGACGGCTCCGGTATCTTCGACCGCATCATCCGGCTTCCAAGAACTGAAGCAACAGTCTATCAATCTTTGGCCAAAATAACAGAAGAGACAGGATATCTGTTTATCTATGACAGCAAACTGATTGACAATGAACGTAAGATAAAATTAAAAGGCGGAAAACGAACCGTACGTCAGGCCATTTATGACATCATCGGCAGCGACAGTCTTCAACTCCGCTCTGTGGATAAGCACATTATTATCAACCAACCGGAAAGCATGGTAACAACTGAATGGAAAGCAAACTCTCACAAAGACAGCACATCCTTTTTCACCCTTGAGGGAATATTGATAGACCAACTCTCCAGAGAACCGATTCCCTATGCTACCGTAAGTGTGCAGGGAACCTCTATTGGCAGCGTTAGCAATCAAAATGGAAGTTTCAGACTTAATCTGCCCGACTCTCTCCAGAACAGCCGGATTCACTTTTCGCATCTGGGCTATGTGCCACAAACGACGGACACTTCCCTCCTTGCCGGACGAAGCGGTACTTTTGCATTAGAACCCAAAGTAATTCCTTTGCAGGAGGTTATTGTACGTATTGTCAACCCGGTACGCCTGTTGAGAGAAATGCTCAATTTGCGAAAAAAGAATTACTCACAAAATCCTGTCTACCTGACTTCTTTTTACAGAGAAGGAATCGAACAAAAGAATCGGTTTGTCAGTCTGACAGAAGGAATCTTCAAGATATACAAAGCTCCTTCGGACGATCCGGAGAAGGCTGATCAGGTGAAGTTACTGAAAATGCGACGCATCACCAACCAAGCCGTAAAAGACACTTTAATTGCTAAAATGAAATCGGGTATCCACGCCTGTATCGAATTGGATCTTATCAAGAGTCTGCCCGATTTCCTACTTCCGGACTCCAAAGAGTGTGTATACGTTTATACTTCCAGCGATCTTGCCGTAATCGATAACCGGCTTGCCAACGTGATCTACTTCAAACAACATCCGGGCATCAAGACCCCATACTATTGTGGAGAACTCTATATCGATCCTGAAGATGGTGCCCTGCTACGCGCACGATTCGAATTGATTCCCCGGTATATACACAAAGCCGCCAACATGCTGGTAGAAAAAAGAAGCCGCAATATCCGGATCATTCCACAAAAGGTAGTCTATACGGTATCTTATAAGCCCTGGAATCAAACGTATTACATCCACCATGTCCGTGGAGACTTACACTTCAAGATAAAACAAAGGAACAAATGGCTCAGCAATACAAACCTGCATACTTGGTTTGAAATGGTCACTTGTAAGATAGAAACGGGCAATGTCAGCCGTTTCGCTTACAGTGACCGACTGGCTACACATACCATTTTTGCAGAAACTCCATTTGTATACGACAAAGATTTTTGGGAGGATTTCAATATAATTCCTCCCGAAAAAAAGTTAAGTGAAGCCATCGAGAAAATTTCTTCAAAAATAGAAGAGACCGAAAACTGAAGACCATACAGATCTACTTTTTCTTGCCTACTCCTCGTTCGGCAATATAGACTCCACTCAAAATCAATGCCGATCCCAATAGAGCAACTATCGTGATTGTCTCGTCAATCACGATAGCAGAAGTCAGTAAGGTAATAAGCGGAACAACGTAAATATAACTGGTAGTGCAAACCACTCCCAATTGTTTCACTGCCGTATTCCACATAATGTAGCACAGCATCGAAGCAATCACTCCCAGAAAAAGCAGGTTTAAAACAACGACCGGTTGGAAAAGAATATGTGTATCCATCTGCAAAGGAGAGACAAAAAAGAGAGGTAAAAGGGTCAGCAGACCATAAAAGAAAACCTTCCGTGTTATGAACAACGTTGGATAATGAGTATTCATCCGCCTGAGAAGTAAACAATAGAAAGCCCACATCAATGCTGCCGCCAGAGTCAGAATATCGCCAACCGGACTAAGCTGCAGAATGAAACTGCCATTGAACACAACCAGTCCCACTCCAATGAGTGCTATCAAAGAGCCACCTACCAAACGGGCCTTCAATTTGTCACCTTTATAAAAGAAAGGAGCCAGCAGCGCTGTTAAGACAGGAGTTGTACAGATAATGAGTGATACATTTGAAGCAAGCGTCATCCCCAACGCAGTGTTTTCGGCAACAAAATAGAGTGAGCCTCCACACAATCCAAGCCCCACAAACCGCAGTTCGTCCTGCCAACTTTTGGCCCGTAACACACGGGGAGAGAAAAACCAGATACAGATATATGCCAATAAAAAACGGTAGAACAGAATATCGACAGGCGACAGACCATATTTTATCAGGACCTTGGTAGAAACAAACGTAGTTCCCCATATCATTACCGTCACCGCCGCCATCACGTGATACCATCCGGCCGTTTTTAAAGTTGTTTTCATATTTGCCCGATTTGCTATAAAATTTTCTCCGCAAAGATAAGGATTGCAGACGGAAGAAAATCGTATCTTTGCCATTCATTTTCCACAAAAATACCATTATGCAAGGAATCAAGAATCTGACTCAAGGTCCTATCAACAGACAACTGTTCAACCTGGCCATGCCCATTATGGCAACCTCCTTTATCCAGATGGCATATAGCCTGACAGATATGGCCTGGGTAGGACGCCTCGGAAGTGAAGCCGTCGCTGCCGTAGGCTCAGTAGGCATTCTTACATGGATGTCCGGTTCCATTTCTCTATTGAATAAAGTAGGTTCTGAGGTTAGTGTCGGACAATCCATAGGTGCACAAAATTACGAAGATGCCCGTTGTTTTGCTTCGCACAACATTACCATTGCACTTGTTATTTCACTCTGCTGGGGCGGACTGCTCTTTCTATTCGCCCGTCCCATCATCGGCATTTACGAGCTGGAAGCACACATCACCGAAAATGCAATTGCTTATCTGCGCATCATTTCTACCGGACTGCCTTTCATATTTCTTTCGGCGGCCTTCACCGGTATTTATAATGCGGCTGGAAGAAGCAAAATCCCATTCTATATCAGTGGCACCGGATTATTACTTAATATTATCCTCGACCCACTTTTCATTTTCGGTTTCGGATTGGGTACCAACGGAGCGGCCTATGCTACCTGGATTTCACAGGCAGCAGTATTCGGCATTTTCATCTACCAATTACGTTGCAGAGATGCTTTGTTGGAACGGTTCCCGTTTTTCACGCGGCTAAAAAAGAAATACACCCATCGCATCCTGAAACTGGGGCTACCGGTAGCTACTCTCAATACTCTGTTTGCTTTCGTCAATATGTTCCTTTGCCGTACTGCATCCGAACAAGGAGGACACATCGGACTGATGACTTTTACGACCGGAGGACAAATAGAAGCCATTACCTGGAATACATCGCAGGGATTCTCCACAGCCCTGAGTGCTTTTATCGCCCAAAATTATGCAGCCGGACGAACGGACCGCGTAATAAAGTCATGGCATACGACTTTGTTGATGACTTCGGTTTTCGGTACCCTTTGTACCTTACTATTCGTCTTTTTCGGGAACGAAGTATTTGCCCTTTTTGTCCCCGAGCAGGCTGCCTATGAGGCCGGTGGTATTTTTCTCCGTATCGATGGCTATTCACAGCTCTTCATGATGCTTGAAATCACGACACAAGGAGTATTCTATGGCATCGGACGAACAATTCCGCCTGCCATCATCAGTATTACATGTAACTATATGCGTATTCCACTCGCTATTCTGTTTGTCCGTATGGGCATGGGTGTAGAAGGCATTTGGTGGGCCGTGTGCGTCACTACAGTTGCTAAAGGACTGATATTGGCAGGGTGGTTTGCTCTGATTAAACGAAAAGTACTGTCACGCCCCGTAGTCTGAAAAGAAATTGTTCAACTCAGGCAACAAAAGTATATACCTTCTTGTTTTTTTTACAAGGCAAATGACAGGCTAACCAAATAATCTGTATATTTGCCATGTTTTTATAAAATGGAGGTATCCATTTAATTATTAACTATATAAAAAGAGCTTAATTATGAAGAAGATTAAATTTATGGCTTTGTTTCTGAGCATGGCCCTCGTTTTCGGAAGTTGTGGAAGCATGAACAATACAGCTAAAGGCGGTGTCATCGGAGGTGGTTCGGGAGCTGCTTTGGGAGCTATTATCGGTGGTATTGCCGGTAAAGGAAAAGGTGCAGCCATAGGTGCGGCAGTAGGTACTGCCGTAGGTGCCGGAGCAGGTGTGTTGATTGGTCGTAAAATGGACAAAAAAGCTGCCGAAGCTGCAAAAATTAAAGATGCGCAAGTGGAACAGGTTACTGATAACAACGGACTGGCTGCTGTAAAAGTAACTTTCCCGTCAGGAATACTTTTTGCATTCAATTCTTCCGCACTGAGCGCAGCATCCAAACAATCTTTAGCTGAATTTGCCAATATTCTGAAAGAAGATCCAACAGTCGACGTAGCCATTATCGGTCATACAGACAAAGTAGGTACTTATGAAGCGAATCAAAAAGTATCTTCCAACCGTGCATATGCAGTAGAAAATTACCTTCAGTCTTGTGGTGTTAAACCTTATCAATTCAAAAAGGTAGAAGGTGTAGGCTATTCGCAGTACAACGAAGCTGAAACACCTGAACAAAACCGTCGTGTAGAAATATTCATGTACGCCAGTGAGCAAATGATTAAAAACGCTGAGGCTGGTAAATAATAATTTCATAACGCACCCATAGGTGTTTTATGCCATGTGCCAATATACTGATTAATCCTGAATGATGGAGGATATATAAAATCGGTACATTGGCACATTCGTATACCGAACCAACAATATCACACACAATGAAACTCCGGAAACCCTTTCGCATTCTGCGTAACCTGATCCTCTTCTTTTTTATCTCCTCGATCGGCGCAGTCATTTTCTATCGATTCGTACCGGTATATGTCACTCCGTTAATGATTATCCGTTCTGTTCAGCAACTCACTTCCGGAGAAAAAGTGATATGCAAACATACATGGGTACCATTTAATAAAATCTCTCCCAGCCTGCCAATGGCTGTGATTGCTTCCGAAGACAATCGCTTCGCTTCACACAACGGATTCGATATGATAGAAATCAAGAAAGCGATGAAAGAAAACGAAACCCGGAAAAAGAAACGGGGCGCCAGTACCATCAGCCAGCAAACTGCAAAAAACGTTTTTCTTTGGCCTCAATCTTCATGGATAAGAAAAGGATTCGAAGTATATTTTACGTTCCTGATCGAAAGATGCTGGTCGAAAGAACGGATTATGGAAGTCTACCTAAACTCCATCGAAATGGGTAAAGGCATTTATGGCGCACAGGCAACAGCTAAATATAAGTTCAAAACTACAGCAGCCAAACTCACCAGGGGACAATGTGCCCTAATTGCAGCTACTTTACCCAACCCAATACGATTTGATTCGGCACGCCCTTCACCTTATATCAAACGACGTCAGGGGCAAATTCTGCGTCTGATGAATCTGGTTCCGAAATTCCCTTCTGCCAATAAGAAAAAAGAGCAAGGAAAAGATACGAAAAGCCCTCAAAATAAGAAAAAGAAAAAATAACAACTTTAAAATTAAAAGACGATTAATTTGATCACAGAAACATTGTTCAATAATAGCTCAAAAGTCTCAGATCATGTATACGGAGAAAAAACTCCTTAAAATAAAATAATATAAGAATAATAAAGAAGGCTGCCTCTGTGAATAGAAGCAGCCTCAGATTTATGTGAAACAGGAAATTACTGTTGAGGTCCCGTACCAAAAGCCGGCGCCTCTTTATCATACCAGACACGTTCTTTGCTCAACGTTACAGGCGAATTACTCATTTCGCCCTCATACGTATATCCCTGTGCTTGATAAGCTGCAATCGTAATGTCACGGAGCAAATCAGAATCAAGAGGTTTACTTACCGGGAAGCGTCGTGGAATTACGTACTGGTCGCCCAATAACGGATCGAAGTCCTGATATGGTAACAAGGTACTATTCTTCATCGGTACTCCCGAACGGCGAGCAGTAACAAACATATCCATCGGAAGCATCAGATAATGAATGTATTGCTGAATATAAACCTTCTCAAGATCTTTATTCAGATCACCGGTCAAGTGGTAAGCATCATGTGACAGCATTTCATCAATCATACCTTCCTTCAGACTGATTGTTTTATCATGTACATCGTTCGCATAGGTTTTATCATAGTAAGGAATATGATTCTTACCGGCAACAAAATCATAACCGCGGACAGACATTTCCACGCCTGCGTTCAAATACTGTTGTGCGGTCATCGGCAGATTGGCTCCTAACAATTTGAACTCCGCCAACAAAAGGTTTGTTTCACCCGCAGAGAAATACAAACCATACCATCCGTACTCTTCCTTATCCTGTACAGGAGCTACATCGGGCACATCGGGGAACGTGTAAATAAGCAAACCTTTAATATTTTCTGTATTCCGGTAAGCAATCGGAGTATAGGTCTTTTTCGCATCGTCTTTGCTCAGCAAATAGAACAACTCGTTGTTGGGATCGAAATAATCTTTATATTCATCCTTTTTATTGATATCCACCTGACAAGGAACCCCATAATAGCGTACCCAAGGCTCTCCGGGAGCCTTCCAGCTCTCAAAATGTTTCTTTCCGTCAGCACCGACCGTATAATTCACATTGGCCTCTACATAAAATGGTAAGGCTCTTTTCTGATCAAAGAAACCTTGAACTACATTAGAGTTATAATCATTCTTCTGGAAGAAATAGAACAGACGTGGATCGCGATTGCTCACCATAAAATCGATCAACTGCTTGGTTCCTGCACCAACAGAAATATCATTGTTCCAGTTATTATCTCTCTTACCTTTATTGAAAACAAAATCATCATCAAGGGATAAAATAAGACCGGCCGGATTCTGAACAGCTTCATTCACAATGGCAATTGCACGGGCCTTGTCTTTATTAATCAGACGGGCAGCAATTCTAAGCTTCAATGAATTAGCCAGTTTGGCCCATTTGTCAAGCTTTCCTTTATAAATAAAATCCTGGGCACCAAGCACGTCCTGCGGATTTTTTTCTTTTAGATAGTTAATCGTTTCGTCAAGCTGTTTCAACCAAAGCTCAAACAATTCTTCCTGCGTATCGTATTTCGGAGTCAGAGTCCCACCGTAACGAGCCATTTCTGCTTCTGAGTACTGACGGGAACCATACATGTCCGAGTCTTCAAGTCCCAGATATACCAACATCGGGTTACATAGATAAGCAATATATTCATACTTTTCCTTCTCGTCATCCGGCATCAGACTGATCTGATACTTTATTTCATTGGTATAACGAAGCACTTCGTTGACCTGATAGCCACAGCCGGTTTGAGTTACCACATTCAACTTGCTGGAGTTTCCACCTCCCGCTGCAGTTGCCTGCACCCAGGTAGACATTGCATCGAAGCCGGCAAACCACTGAAGATAATCGGCCGGTTGAAAACTCATGGCACATTGAGTAAATAAATAGCGTACGTTAGGTTTAGAAACTGTAGAGGGATCGGTATTCTGCCCGGCAAACTCGTCTTTACAAGACGACATCAGGAACCCTGTACCTACAACAGTCATAGCTGCAAGATATAGATATTTTTTCATTATTTGTTTCATACTAAATATCACATTAAAGGTTTAGAAATCTAAATTAACAGTCATCATATAGTTAGCCGTATAAGGTTCATAACCACGGATACGGAACTCAGAAGCCGTATTACCACGGACACTCTCAGGATTCAGATGGTTAGGTAATGAATTATACAGATATCCCAGATTGCGTGCAGAGAAACTCAACCCCAATCCCTGAGCGCCAAACTTACTTGCTACCGATTTCGGAAAGCGATACGACAATGTGATCTCACGCAACGCAATGTAATTCAACTCATGTACCCAAGTGTCGAATATTGTATTCTGTCCCCAAGCCGCACGATTCACATGATAAGTTCCGGCATGTGTGGGTTCCAGTTTTCCTTCTGCCACCAGCTGTTTATAGGACATACCACTTACATCCATTTTAGTTCCGTCTACAAGTGTTGCGAACGTACCGTTCTTAAATACTCCGTCAGGGATAACACCATCACCATAAAAGATACCTTTGCTATCGCCATACTGACTGGTCCAAGACAAGCCACCATGTTCAGGGTCACGCCATTTCAAAGAACTCTTGATCCATCCGGCCTGTGTGCCATACAAGTTAGAATAAGAAGCTACCAACCCGCCAAAACGCATATCAGTAGCAATATGCAAACTAAGGTTTTTCCAGGACAGCGTAGTAGATAAGGACCCTAAAAAGTCAGGAGTCATTTTACCCACTTCCTGTACTTTTCCGCTACGTGCTTCATAAGCCCCTCTCCAACTGTCGTCCCATTCCAACAGTGTTTCTCCTTTGTCATTTTTGGCAGGGAGAATGTCAGACATCAACAATCCGTAGTCACCACCTACTCTGGCAACCGAACCGATATGGTAATCGTAATCATTAGCATAACCGCTCAGCGCAATGTAATCGGCTACGTTTTCATGTAATGAGATAATAGTATTTTTATTCTTTGTATAAGTCATTGCGACATCCCACTGCCAATCCTTGTTTTTATATGGAGTGGCGTTTACAGCAATCTCAATACCTTTATTCTGAATATTACCTGCATTTATCAACTGAGTGTTGACACCCGAAATAGCAGGAACTTCAATCGACATAATCTGATCCCTCGTATTTTCCTTATAATAGGTAACGTCAAAATTCAAACGGCTATCAAACAAACGCAAGTCCAGACCAATCTCCCAAGCATTCTTACGTTCCGGCTTCAACTTCAGACTCTTCATTGTTTTATCCAGAGTGTTCACATAGATATTGCCATCATACATTTCTTTGGTTCCAAAACCATATACCGAATTCACATAATAGGGATCGGTATCGTTACCGACCTGTGCCCACGACCCACGTACTTTGGCAAAAGTGATCCAACGCGGCAAATCAAATGTTTCATTAAGCAGCCATGAGCCGGATACTGATGGGTAGAAATAAGAATAAGTACCCATTCCGCTTTGATATACCAAAGAAGAAGACCAGTCATTACGCCCCGTTATATCTAAATAAATTTGATTTTTCCATCCCAGATTCAGGGCAAAAACAGCAGACATCATTCGCTTAGTATTCGAGATGCTGGCTTCCGACTTTTTAGGATTCTTTGAGTTATCGACAAACCACTGTCCCGGTACTACCATACCACCATCTGTATATACTTTGTATGCCTCCGAACGGCTCGTATAGTATTCGTACCGCGCAAAACCACCTACACTGAAATCTTTTATCTGCTTATTGACAGTAAATGTTCCGCCAAAAGTAGCTTGCTCTTTCGTAGTTTGCCCCATTGTGTACTTACCGCCTTCATTTGCATATCCACTACCCAACTGTTTTTCTTCAAATTTAGTATAATAGTAGTTCATATTAGCATCGGCCTTAAATCTCAACCAATCCAGAATCTGTACGTTCACTTCCATCTGGGGGCGAACCACGGTCTCTTTCTGAGAATAATCGTATTTGTCAATCATGAAAAACAGATCACGTCCAGGAACAGAACCATATTTATCACCATAGCTTGTAGATGCCAGTCCACCATGCTCACCCAGATATTTATCACGGAAATAATTCACATCCAGCATCGGAGTCATAATGGTGCCGTTCGGATTGACGAAACGTTCTCCCACCGTTCTCGGAGAGTTCTTCGGATTCGAATTAGTAAAACTCATAGCTGCCGAAACCTCCACCCGGTCACTGATCTTATGCGAACCTTTCAACAAAAACGAATAACGTTCGAATGTATTTTTTTCGCTGGTAGATCTTGCTTTTTTATAAGAAAGAGAGGTGTAATATGATGTTTTATCATTCCCACCGCGAATAGCCACATTCGTATTGGAGTTCAGTCCCAATTGATACAGGTCCAGCATATTGTCCTTATGAGGTGAATAGTTGGTCCAAGTACCGTCATAATTACGGATCGGCTGACCATCATATTTAGGTCCCCACCCGTAACTACCCGCACCAATCAAGGTCCGGTCTCCTTTATCATCAAGTTTAAACTGAAAAGGATCCCATACAGAGCCATTGTTGTCCGTGTCTTTCCAACCAGGCATTACCCCTACTCCATATTCAGTCTGGATATCCGGTGTTCTGTAAGCATGATCGATACCAAATGTTTGAGATACGGAAACTCCGAAACCTTTAAAGCCTTTACCCGATTTGGTAGTAATTACTACAGCTCCGTTCAGACCACGCGAACCATAAAGTGCAGTCGCAGCTGCACCTTTCAGTACCGAAACTGTTTCAAAGTCATCCGGATTTAAATTCTTCAATTCATTTCCATAATCATTTGCGTTATTGTTTCCGGCATCCCAGTCCATTGTTGTATTTCCGGAAGTCGAGTTATCAAGGATAACCCCATCAATGACATAAATAGGCTGGTTATTGCCTTTCAAGGTAGAGGCGCCACGAATCTGAATTTTTGTAGCTCCGAACATACCTCCATCCGACTGACGAATCTCGACACCGGCCACTTTTCCTTGTAAGGCAGCCACCGGAGAAATCGTATTGGCAGCTTTTAAATCGTCTCCTTTGACCTCGGTCACTGCATATCCCAAAGCTTTCTGTTCACGTTTCAAACCTAAAGCTGTCACTACAACCTCGTCCAATATCTGGGTATCTTCTTGAAGCACAACATTAATAACGGTTTTACCTTTTACGTTTACATCCTGTTTCTTCATACCGATATAAGAAAATTCCAAGACTCCTTCTACAGGAACATTAGATAAGGTGTAATTGCCATCAATATCTGTCACTGTACCATTTGATGAACCTTTAACAAGTACACTCCCTCCGATAATCGGTTCACCGGTTCCATCTTTTACAATTCCTTTCACTGTTATATTCTGCGCAAAAGCAGTAACAGATAAAAAAGACAGAACAAGCACGAACATTTTCTTCATCAATCTCACATTGATAATTTTCGAGTTATTCATTCATTTTTCTTTTTTAGTTAAACAATATGTGTTAATTTAGGTTATAATAAAGATTATAGTTCTCTTAGAACTCAGTTCTTGGATACATTACAGGCACTTCTATAGGGATTCTGGTGGGTGTTAATTGCCGAAGGGGAAAAAGTAGAAATTAGTATTTAAAAATATTATAGTATATTTATTGTATTTTGATACTTTATATCTATATTTACTCCGCAAAATAAGATTGGCAACTCCTTATTTTAGAATATACAACTAAATCTCATTGACAAATGTAAAATTACGCTGCAATAAAGAGGTTAATATTGTATATAATTTACGTTTTTCAAGAATAACCAAGTTCTAAGAGAACTTAGCTTATATGTTTTTCTACTCGCCCAAGATGGGTTTGAGATGTATATGTCATTTCTCCGATTAACTTCAGCCATAAGGTTTGATCACTATTTACAAGTAAAAGTTCTATCCATACTTAAAAGCTTAGAAAAGATTCCTTATTTCTTTTTTGAATATAAAACCAATATTTATTTACTAACTACGAAAAACAATCAATAGATTTCTACCCAAACAGGATATTACAAATGTAATATCTAACCGAAATCAAATATTATAGCAAATATGACAGTCAAATATAGCTATCAGACTTTCTTTAATTGACCAGACAACCTACAGAAAATAGGCATCTAACTTGAGGAAAGGGCAAAAAAACAAGGACCGCCCCGGTTTACACCGGGAACGGTCCTTATCCACTCTATAACAATACAACTTTTAAACGTTATGCCGGTTCTTCACATCTTTCTACATAAGCCAATGCATCTCCCTTATTGACCAAAGCACCCTGTTTGGCACACACCTCAATGATACGTCCGCTAAAGTTGGCCAATACCCTGTCATAAGTATGCCACGGAGTGGCAATATAACAGAATACATCATCCGGCTCATACTTATGCCCTACTTCCGGAGGCATAGAAGGTGACTCCACATCAATTTCCCAAATGATTCTTCCTTTTTCCATCGCGGTTATTGGTTCCGCCTTGGCACGCTTCATTCTCTTCACGTCTTCTTCAGAGAAACCTTGTTTGACTAATGCCGCATCTTTGGCACGTTGCAAATCCTCTTCAAACCTTTTTTTAGCTACCCCCGACTTATAGTCACGATATTGCCTGTCATGCATAGCCAGTTCAAAAAGTTCTTCGTCGTCAGGTCCGAATTCCCATCCGTTCTCCAGCATTTCTTTCCGGTACTCTTCAAGCTGATCAGGGTAATTCTTCTGTGGATCTTCATCCGTAAATTCATATCCTTTTTCTTTTGCCAAAGCTATAATTTCGGGATCCAAAGGTCCGGGCAAACGTCCGCTTTTCCCCAGAATCATCCCCCAGGTATTATTATCTATCATACTCCAACGCTCCTCACCCTTCACATGTGCCATTACGTTCATCAATGCCACGTTCTTCACGTACTGGCTGAATGGAGTCACCAACGGAGGATAGCCCAACTTGGGCCACACATATTCTACTTCGTCGAACAGCATCACAAGCAGATCGTCGATGCTGAGCTCAGGTTGATTATTATTCCGAAGTATCATATTGATACCGGCATGTACTCCTTTCAGATCGGCCATCATAGACCCCATCATCCCACCCGGTAAACCACATTTCAACAATAATGAAGACATATGCTTGTTGGTCGGATCCATGAAATAGCCGAGGAAATCATCAATGAATTCCTGTGTCATGGCACGTGCTTTCATATATGCTTTCATGTTGATCTCAGGAACACGGAAACCGGCATCTTTCAACATGGCCTGTACGGAGATCACATCCGGATGAACTTTACCCCAGGATATGGGTTCCATGGCTACGTCAATAATATCAGCACCATTCTCGCAAACTTCAAGAATGGAAGCCATTGATAATCCGGGACCACTATGCCCGTGATATTGAATCAAGACTTCAGGATGACGCTCTTTTATAGCTTTCGTCAATCGCCCTAACATGACAGGACGTCCTACTCCCGCCATATCTTTCAGGCAGATTTCAGGAGCACCGGCCTCAATCAGTTTGTCGGCAATGGCTGTGTAATACTCCACCGTATGTACCGGCGAGAAGGTAATACACAAAGTCGCTTGTGGAATCATTCCCCCCTCAAGCGCATAGTGTATAGAAGGAATAATATTCCTCACTTCATTCAATCCACAAAAAATACGGGTTATATCTACCCCTTGAGCATGCTTGACTTTATACATCAACCGACGGACATCGGCAGGAACGGGATACATCCGCAAACCATTTAGTCCCCTGTCGAGCATATGGGTTTGTATTCCGGCATCATTGAAGGGTTTGGTAAAAGCCCGTACTGCTTTGTTAGGATTTTCACCATAGAGCAGGTTGACTTGCTCAAAAGCTCCTCCATTGGTTTCCACACGGGCAAAACATCCCATTTCAATAATCAAAGGTGCAATTCGTACTAACTGGTCGACACGGGGTTGGTATTTACCGGACGACTGCCACATGTCCCGATATACGAGACTGAATTTAATTTCCTTTTTCATTGCCGTAAGTTATAAGTGATTTCACATTCATAGGTTAACTTGTCATTACAAATATACTGAGATATCTGACATAAAGACAAAAATCAACCTTAAAAAGTTTCCATAAAAGATATGTTATATATCATATTGTCACAAAAACAAAGGAGCAAGGAGGGGTTCCCTCGCTTACTCCTTCTTTTGCACAACTAAAAATCTACACTAAATCAGTATCTAAAAATCAATCTTTCTAATTATAATCAGTATCACCTTAATTAAACGAAGTCCTTCAATTCCTGTTGCAGTCTCTGCCGGGTAAAAAAGATCCGGCTCTTAACCGTACCGAGTGGCAATTCTAATTTTTCAGCTATTTCACGATATTTAAATCCGGAAACATGCATTGAAAACGGTACTTTATATTCTTTAGGCAACGCATTTACTACACGGTGCATTTCTTTCAAGTCATAGGCTCCTTCGGTACTTTCAAATCCGGAGTCTTGCGGGAGATTCAGATGGAAGAGGTTGTCGGTTTGGTCTACATAAGTTTGGTCACGCACAACTTTGCGGTAATTATTAATAAAGATGTTGCGCATGATTGTATACATCCAGCCTTTAAAATTAGTATCCGGCATAAATTTATCTTCATTATCTAATGCTTTCAATGAAGTTTCTTGTAACAGGTCATTGGCTTCTTCGCGATTGGCTGTGAGTTTATAAGCAAAACGGAGTAACTCTTCTTGTACTCCTATCAGGTCTTTTCTAAAACTTAAACTTTTCATACGTTGCGGTTTTTAAGCGGTTAATATTTCGTTTCTTTCTCGATGATGCAAGTTTAAGGCTTATTTTAGATTTCAGTAGGGTAAATTTCACCAATCTTTGGGGTAAAAACTATCATTTGATAGTTTTTGGGTGCTATTTGACAGTTTTTGGGTGTTATTTCAGGAAGGATTCAATACACTTCGAGAGGTTTGTTTGATAATTAATGTTTTTTATTATGCGCTTTTTGTAAATAGAGACTGAATCACATACCTTTGGATCAAGTTTAACAACGTTAAGAATCAAAAGAATTATGAACTTACTTATCATTTTGGGGATTGTAGTCATCCTCGCCATTATCATTGCTTCCATGTACAACTCGCTGGTAAAACTGAGAAACAACCGTGAAAATGCATTTGCCGACATCGATGTACAGTTAAAGCAACGTCACGACCTTATCCCGCAATTAGTAGATACAGTAAAGGGATATGCATCTCACGAAAAGGATACACTTGAACGCGTCATTCAGGCTCGCAACGGAGCTGTCAGTGCCCGAACAATCGATGAAAAGATTACAGCAGAGAATCAACTTAGTTCCGCCCTCGCGGGATTGAAAATCACCTTGGAAGCTTACCCCGATTTAAAGGCTAACCAAAACTTCCTCCAGTTGCAGGAAGAGATTTCGGACGTAGAAAACAAACTGGCTGCAGTACGCCGCTACTTTAACTCAGCTACCAAAGAACTGAACAATGCAGTACAGACATTCCCTTCCAACTTGATAGCCAACATGTTCGGCTTTCATAAAGAAATGATGTTCGATTTGGGTACTGAACAACGTGCCAATCTGGAAGAAGCCCCGAAAATCAAATTCTAATCCCCAGGAAAGTATATACACATGCAATACGTCGGAATACAGACACAACAGAGCCGGAATAACCTACGTTCCGGCATCTTACTGTTCCTTTTCCCTTGCCTGGTGGCAGTACTGACTTATTTGTTCAGCTACCTGCTCATCACTTTTACCGTGACAGATGATTACGGGCAATACGACACATTGGCAATGACCAATCAAATGTTTATTAACCTGATTCCTTATATTATAGGAGGCGTTCTGGTCTGGTTTATTATTGCCTACTTTGCCAATTCCAGTATTATCAAAGCCGCTACAGGGGCACGAGCATTGGAACGTAAAGAAAATAAACGCATCTACAATTTAGTGGAGAATCTCTGTATGTCGCAAGGGATGAAAATGCCTAAAATCAACATAATCGATGACAATTCACTCAATGCGTATGCCAGCGGAATTAACGAACGTACTTATACGGTCACCTTATCAAAAGGAATCATCGAGAAACTCAATGACGAAGAACTCGAAGGGGTCATTGCACACGAGTTGACACATATCCGTAATCACGATGTCCGACTGCTGATTATCTCCATTGTATTCGTAGGCATCTTTTCGATGTTGGCACAAATAGCACTGCGCTCCGTTTATTACTCTTCGTGGACACGCAGCCGGAATGATAAAAACAATGGTGCCATCCTCATCTTGGTTTTAGCCATGATTGTAGCCGCCATCGGCTATTTCTTTGCCACGCTGATGCGCTTTGCCATCTCCCGCAAACGTGAATACATGGCCGATGCAGGAGCAGCAGAAATGACAAAGAACCCATTGGCTCTGGCCAGTGCTTTAAGAAAGATATCTGCAGATCCCGATATAGAAGCTGTGGAGCGCGAAGATGTAGCGCAGTTATTCATACAACATCCTGGCAAACAGGCTAAAAGCGCATTGAGCGGGCTAAGCGGGCTCTTCGCCACCCATCCGCCAATCGAAAAACGAATTGCCATTCTGGAACAGTTCTAACAGAAATATCCTCCCCATATAGACTCAAAAGTCTTCTTCGCCACAGGTTATACAGATTAAGCATTATGTAAACGACGATTTAAAATTCATTCTGTGTTAATCAGTGCAATCTGTGGTAAGTTTTGACATGCCCTCCTTTTTTATTCTTTGTGAAATCCCATCCGGTAAACACGAAATAATATTAAATCATTTGTCTGCTTTATACATTTTATCTCTTCCGACCGTTATCTTTATGTAAACATCCGAAAAACAACCATTGATATGAAAACAAGCAAATGTATCATCCTTCTGATGTTGCTCATCATCGGAACAGGAGTTTGCCCGCTTCAGGCCCAAAGCCGGAAAGAAAAGAAAGAGCAAAAAGAGCAAACAGTAAAAGAGCTGATCGAATCGGAAAACTACCGGATTGACGTATCTACAGCATACCCACGCCGAGGGCATATGATTCCACTGACCTCAGTTTATTCTGTGGTAGTTCGAAACGATTCGGTCTTTTCACAACTACCCTATTTCGGGCGTGCTTATTCTATTCCCTATGGAGGAGGGCAAGGACTGATGTTCAAGGCTCCGATTGACAAATATAATATGATCATGGGCAAACGAGGAGCAGCGAAGATAAACTTCACCGCCAGAAACTCCGAAGATCAGTTCAAGTTTAGAATCACTATCTATTCCAATGGTTCGTCCAGCATAGATGTCGATATGCAGAATCGTGAATCGATCAGCTTCTCCGGTGATCTGATACTGCCGGACTAAAATTAGTATAAGTCTACTCCCCTTTCAGGATAGGCAAACAGATCTGATATTTCACAGCCAATGCGCGTACCACAAAAATGCAACAGCCACTGATGACCTGTGTTAAAGCAGCATCAACACCCAGACGGTCGAGTCCCCAATAAATGACTCCACCAATAACGCATGCCATGGCATAAATCTCTTTGCGGAAAATCAAAGGAATCTCGTTGATAAACACATCGCGGATTACGCCACCGGCCGCTCCGGTCATTGTGCCCATAATGATGGCCACCCAAAAGGCATAGCCCAAATCGATCGTTTTGCTGATACCAACTACCGTAAATAATGCAAGCCCAATGCTATCGAAGATAAAAAACGTGTTGTGCATATGAATCAGATGCTTCCGGAAAAAGATAACCCACAGAAGGGCCAGCGCCGAACAGATAAGATAAATGGGATTCGTCATCCAGAACGGAGTAACGTCCAGCAATACGTCACGTATAGTACCACCGCCAATGGCAACAGCCACACCGGCTACATAAGCACCAAACCAGTCAAACTGTTTGGCAGATGCAAGACGAATGCCACTAATGGCAAAAGCAAATGTCCCGATAAACTCCAGAATCTGGATAAAGGTCGGAATCTGAAAGATTGTTGGCATATATCAAGTTTTTTGTGTGCAAAGAAACAAATAATTCCGCAAGAAAGTGTACATTTGTTCCTTGAAAATTGTAAGAATACGAAGATGAAGATAACGATTGTTGCCGGGGCTCGCCCTAACTTTATGAAAATCGCCCCTATCACCCGGGCTATCGATGCCGCTAAGGCACAAGGTAAACGCATTTCTTATCGCCTGGTTTACACAGGGATAGAGAATGACACCAGTCTGGATGCATCCTTATTTGCAGATCTGCATATGAAAGCTCCCGATGCCTATCTGGGCGTAAACGGCAATAACCCTACAGAACTTACTGCGGGAATAATGATCGCCTTTGAACGTGAACTGACGGAAAACCCTACGCACGTAGTTCTGGTAGTCGATGACCTCACTGCAACTATGAGTTGTGCGATCGTAGCCAAAAAACAAAATATAAAAGTGGCACATCTCGTAGCCGGCACCCGTTCGTTCGATATGTCCATGCCCAAAGAAGTCAATCGTATGATAACAGACGGACTTTCCGACTATCTGTTCACAGCCGGCATGGTGGCCAATCGCAACCTGAATCAGACAGGAACAGAAAATGAAACAGTCTACTATGTAGGCAACATCCTGATCGATACAATACGGTATAACCGCAACCGCCTGATAAAGCCAATATGGTTCTCTGTCCTGGGACTGAAAGAGCATGAGTACATCCTGCTGACCCTCAACCGCCATGTGCTGCTGAACAACAAAGAAAATCTGCGGAAATTGATAGAGACCTTACTTGAAAAGGCAAACGGCATGCCGATTGTGGCACCACTGCACACTTATGTACGCAATGCGATCAAAACTCTCGATATCACAGCTCCTAACCTGCACATCATGCCCACACAAAGCTATCTCTCTTTCGGGTATCTGATGAACCAGGCAAAAGCCATTATAACAGATTCAGGCAATGTGGCGGAAGAAGCGACCTTCCTGGGAATTCCCTGCATCACCCTCAACACCTATGCCGAGCATCCGGAAACCTGGCGCACAGGCACCAACGAACTGGTTGGTGAAGATCCGGCAGCATTGGCTGCCAGTATGGATAAACTGATGAACGGAGAATGGAAACAAGGCACCCTGCCCGAACGCTGGGACGGACGGACCGCAGAACGAATTGTACAAATATTATTGGGGGAATAATGCCGGATTCCCCCTCCTTACAGGACTCAAAAGATACACAAAAAAGGTTATATAGTCCGTTCAATCAAAAGGAATTTATTACCTTTGCAGTCTCACGATGAGATGAAGTGTGTATGAAACAACAATATTCTAAACTATTAATAGTAGTCTTCCTTATACTCTCTGCACCACAGGCTTTTGCACAGTTGAAGGGAGTAATCACTGATTCTATTTCACATGAGCCGCTAATGTACATTTCCGTTTTCTATGAAGGAAAAGGCGTAGGCGGTATATCCAATGCTAACGGAGAATATCAGGTAGAAACCCGCAAAGGTTGGAACGAACTGACCTTCTCTGCAGTGGGGTATATCACCAAGAAAGTGAAAATTCCGGCAGGTGCCAAAGAACTGAATGTGGTGCTCTCACCAGATGATGTCATGCTGGACGAGGTGGTGATAAAACCTAAAAAAGAAAAGTATTCCCGGAAAAACAATCCCGCTGTGGAGTTCATGCGAAAGGTCATCGACCACAAGAAAGCTCAGAAGCTGGAAACCAACGACTATTATCAGTACAACAAGTATCAGAAGATGAAGATGTCACTCAATGACGTGACACCCGAAAGCCTTGAAAAAGGAATCTATAAAAAGTTTTCTTTCCTCAAAGACCAGGTTGAGGTTTCGCCTGAAACCAACAAACTGATTCTGCCTATCTCGGTGCAGGAAACGTCTTCCAAAACCATTTACCGGAAGGACCCAGAAAGCAAAAAGACCATAATCGAAGGTATGAACTCCAATGGCGTGGAAGAATTCTTCTCAACAGGTGATATGCTGGGTACCATCCTCAATGATGTATTTGCCGATATCAATATCTATGATGATGATATCCGCCTGTTGCAACGCCGTTTCGTAAGTCCAATCGGAAGCGGAGCCATCTCTTTCTATAAATTCTACCTGATGGACACTGTGATGGTGGATAAAGATAAATGCGTGCATCTCACCTTCGTCCCACAGAACTCTCAGGACTTCGGATTCACCGGACACCTGTATGTACTGGACGACTCTACCTATGCAGTGAAAAAGTGCACCATGAATCTGCCTAAAAAGACAGGAGTAAACTTTGTAGAAAATCTGGACGTCGTACAGCAATATGAACAGCTTCCCAATGGCAACTGGGTGCTGACAGACGACGATATGACTGTGGATCTTTTAGTCATGAAAGCTATTCAGGGCATCCAGGTAAAACGAACAACCAAATATAGCAATTATGTCTTCGACCCCATCGAGCCACGACTTTTCCGTTTGAAAGGAAGTGTGATCAAAGAGGCGGACATGCTGACCAAAAGTGACGAATATTGGGCCGGAGTACGCCAGGTGCCTCTAACAAAGACCGAGAGCAGCATGGATCTTTTCATGAACCGGCTGGAACAAATACCCGGATTCAAATATGTGATATTCGGAGCAAAAGCGTTGATAGAAAACTATGTGGAAACCGGGACCAAAGAACATCCGAGTAAGTTTGACTTCGGACCGATCAACACCATGATATCGAGCAATTATGTGGATGGTACCCGTTTCCGTCTCAGCGGCATGACTACCGCCAAGCTAAATCCCCACTGGTTCTTCAATGGATACGGAGCGTACGGACTCAAAGATAAAAAATGGAAATATGAAGGCAATGTGACCTACTCTTTCCGCAAATGCGAATTCTTCCCCTGGGAATTCCCGAAGCATTACATCTCGGCCTCCTACCGCTACGACGTCATGTCGCCAATGGATAAGTTCCTCGACACGGATAAAGATAACGTATTCGTAGCGTGGAAAACCACAACCGTCGACCAGATGTCATACGTACGGGACGCCACACTGAGATATGAAATGGAGACTTTGTCGGGTTTCTCGGTTGCGGCCATGGCGCGACACCGGGAAGACACTCCGGCAGGCAAGTTGCAATACATCCGCAATGACGCAGCCAAAACCATCGTACCCGATATAACTACCGCCGAATTGGGGCTGACCTTACGTTATGCGCCGGGCGAGACCTTCGTCAATACAAAGCAACGCCGTCGTCCGGTATCGCTGGATGCTCCCATCTTCACCCTCTCCCACACTACCGGATTTAAAGGTGTTTTAGGAGGAGAATATAATTTCAACCTGACGGAGGCAAGTATCTGGAAGCGCTTCTGGCTCTCGTCCTGGGGTAAAGTAGATGTTACCTTAAAAGGAGGTGCACAATGGAATACCGTTCCGTTCCCATTACTTATTTTGCCAGCCGCCAACCTATCGTATATCACACAGAAAGAAACGTTCAACCTGATCAATAATATGGAGTTCCTCAACGACCGTTATGCATCGCTGGCACTCACATATGACATGAATGGTAAACTTTTCAACCGCATCCCGCTGATTAAGAAACTGAAGTGGAGAGAGGTATTCCGTTTCCGGGCTCTATACGGCAACCTGACGGATAAGAATAACCCGTTTAAGAGCAATAATCCGGAACTGTTTGATTTCCCGCAACGGGACGGCAGCTACACCAGCTATGTGATGGATCCGAAAGTACCTTACCTGGAAGCCAGTGTGGGTATTTACAACATCTTTAAATTGTTGCATATCGAATACGTACGCCGTCTGACTTACCTGAACCACCCGGGAATCAACAAACAAGGTATCCGGTTTATGATTCAGGTAGTATTCTGATCCGCCTATCTATCATTCACACTATAAAACCTCAATACGATGAATTTCACAGTACACACCTGCAATGGCATGAAGCTATGGTTGGTTTTTCTTATGTTAAGCAGTGCAATCCATGTTTGCCGGGCGGATTCTCCACGACAAACCATCAACTTCAACCGGGAATGGAAATATTGCCGGGGAGACTTCAAGAGTGCTTCCCGACCGGATTTTGACGACTCCGACTGGGAAAGGACGGGACTTCCCCACTCTTTCAGTACTCCATACTTCATGTCGAAAGATTTTTATGTAGGTTACGGATGGTACCGTAAAGCCTTTCCGATAAAGAAAGAAGTGCTTGGCAAAAGGAGCTTTCTTGAATTCGACGGTGTATTTCAGGAAGCAGAAGTTTTTGTGAACGGACATCGGGCAGGAACCCACCAAGGAGGATATACCGGATTTTCCATTGATATATCGAACTATCTGAAAGAAGGAAAAAACCAGATAGCGGTTCGGGTTAACAACTGCTGGCGACCTGACCTCGCTCCACGTGCAGGCGAACATGTATTCAGCGGAGGCATTTACAGGAACGTACGCTTAGTGATCAAAGAACCGACCTATATCGATTGGTATGGCACATTGGTCACCACACCGGACTTAGGAGAAAAAAAGGGAAAGTCAGGGAGCGTCCACATACGGACAGATGTATGCAATCGTTCCGGAAAAACAGAAACTTACCGACTTCTGACCACTGTTATCGATCCCCGAGGCAAAGAAGCGGCTTCTGTTTCTACATCACAATCATTGCCGGACAACGCAACCTACACATTTGAGCAGCAAACCCGCGAGATTCAAGCACCGGAACTGTGGCATCCCGATCATCCTGCACTTTACAAAGTGGTCAGCTCGCTTTACCACGGAGCAAAATTGATAGACCGCTATGAAACGTCTTTCGGATTCCGCTGGTTTGAATGGACACCGGACCGGGGATTCTTCCTGAACGGGGAACATTATTATTTTAAGGGAGCCAATGTTCATCAGGATCATGCCGGATGGGGAGATGCCGTGACCGAAACCGGTATGCGAAGAGATATCCGTCTGGTAAAAGAAGCCGGCTTCAACCTGATACGAGGTTCGCATTACCCCCATTCACCGGCTTTCTCACAAGCATGCGATGAAATAGGTATGCTATCCTGGGCAGAGAATGCATTTTGGGGAATCGGAGGTCACAAAGGAGATGGCTACTGGAACGCAAGTGCATATCCCGTAAATGAAGCAGACAGGGCAGGATTTGAGAGCAGTGTAAAAGCCCAACTGAAAGAATTGATCCGCATCCACCGCAACCATCCTTCTATTGTTGTATGGAGTATGAGTAACGAACCGTTCTTTACCGCACCCGAAACGATCGACCCGATGCGCAAGTTACTGTCAGAAACCGTCAAACTCTCCAAGCAACTCGATCCAACCCGTCCGGCGGCCATTGGCGGTGCTCAACGTCCGTTGGGAGAGAAACGAATTGACAAGTTGGGTGATATAGCCGGATATAACGGTGACGGTAGCTACATCCCCGAGTTTCAGCAACCGGGCATACCGACGGTAGTTTCAGAGTATGGCAGCACGACAGCCGACCGTCCGGGAGAGTACGATCCGGGCTGGGGAGACTTGGCAAAGAATAATGCGCAAAATGGCTTTGCCTGGCGTAGCGGACAAGCCATCTGGTGCGCATTCGACCACGGGAGTATAGCCGGAAGTGCTCTTGGGAAAATGGGAATTATCGATTATTTCCGGATTCCCAAACGTGCCTGGTATTGGTACCGCAATGCCTACAAAGGGATTGCTCCGCCGAAGTGGCCAGAGGCAGGAACACCTGCACGCATTGCCCTGACAGCCGATCAAACGAACCAGATAAAGACAGACGGGACAGATGACGTTATGTTGTCGGTAACCATTCTGGATGCAGACGGTAAACCGGTCAACAATTCTCCGGCAGTCAGCCTCAACATCATATCCGGTCCGGGAGAGTTTCCTACCGGTACCTCGATCCTATTTGAAAAAGAGAGTGATATCCGTATTCTCGATGGAAAAGCCGCGATTGAATTCCGGTCATACTATGCCGGAGAAACCGTGATACGGGCTACCTCGCCGGGGCTCGAGCCTGCCGAGATCACACTCCGGTTCATCGGAAGCACTCCCTATACCGAAGCCTGTAAAGTGAAAGACCGACCTTATACACGTTTTGAGGTTCAGGATAAAACAGATAACCTGCAAACCTTCGGGCCCAATAATCCGACCTTCTGCAGTTCATCGGCCGACGGACACTCGTCCGCATTTGCTGCCGATGGAGATGGAGCCACCTATTGGCAAGCTGCCGGCAACGACCCGGAACGCTCCTGGACATTGGACACAGAGAAAGGCTTGTCCATACGCCACATCCGAATCGCATTTCCGGATACGGACCATTACCAATACAAAGTGGAGGCATCGATGGATAGAGAACACTGGACTCTTATTCCGGATCAGACCAACCATAAACAAAACGAGAACATTCGGATGATCCAGGTTGTTCCGGGTATACAGGGACGTTTCATACGTATCAGTTTCATCGGAAAAAAAGCCGCTATCACAGATGTACAGGTGATGGGGACGGTGATCGACTAATAAACAGATTCATTACAAATAGATATGCAACCATTAGCGGAAAGGCTACGGCCAAAGACATTAGATGATTATATCGGTCAGAAACACCTTGTGGGACCGGGTGCTATCTTGCGCAAGATGATTGATGCAGGACGTATCTCTTCATTTATCCTGTGGGGGCCTCCGGGAGTCGGTAAAACAACACTGGCCCAGATAATAGCCAATAAGCTGGAAACCCCTTTTTATACACTGAGTGCCGTAACATCGGGCGTGAAAGACGTGCGCGAAGTGATAGATCGCGCCAAAAGCAACAAATTCTTCACTCAGTCCAGTCCCATCTTGTTTATCGACGAAATACACCGATTCAGCAAATCTCAGCAGGACTCGTTGCTGGGAGCTGTCGAACACGGGACAGTTACTCTGATAGGTGCCACCACGGAGAACCCGTCTTTTGAGGTAATCCGTCCACTCCTCTCCCGTTGCCAGCTCTATACACTGAAGTCTCTGGAGAAAGAGGACCTGCTTGAATTGCTTCAACGTGCCATCACTACCGATACCGTACTGAAAGAACGTAAAATAGAACTGAAAGAAACTAGTGCCATGCTTCGTTTTTCGGGAGGCGATGCCCGCAAGCTGCTGAATATACTGGAACTCGTAGTAGAGTCGGAAACGGAAGAGACCGTAGTTATCACTGACGATCTGGTAACCGAACGCTTACAGCAGAATCCGCTGGCTTATGATAAAGACGGCGAGATGCATTACGATATTATTTCGGCATTTATCAAATCGATCCGGGGCAGCGATCCCGACGGTGCCATTTACTGGCTGGCACGTATGGTAGAAGGAGGAGAAGACCCGGCATTCATTGCCAGACGTCTGGTCATCTCGGCTTCGGAAGACATTGGCCTGGCCAATCCGAATGCACTGCTATTGGCTAATGCCTGTTTTGACACGTTGATGAAAATAGGCTGGCCGGAAGGAAGAATCCCATTGGCGGAAACCACCATTTATCTGGCAACCAGCCCTAAAAGCAACTCAGCCTACAATGCTATCAACGATGCACTGGCATTGGTGCGTGAAACCGGTAACCTGCCTGTACCTCTGCACCTGCGCAATGCTCCCACCAAACTGATGAAGCAGTTAGGATATGGCCAGGAATATAAATATGCCCATAATTATGAAGGTAATTTCGTAAAACAGCAATTCCTGCCGGACGAAATCAAGAATAAGCAAATATGGCAGCCCCAACACAACCCGGCTGAACAGAAACATGCCGAACGAATGAAACAACTCTGGGGAAATGAAAAGAACTATTAAACATCTGTAATTGTTTTATTAGATAAAGAGTTATTAATTCAGTATTCAAGTACACAAACTTAATACTTAACACCTAATAATTTATGAAGATAGTAGTTTTAGACGGCTATGCCGCCAACCCCGGAGATCTGAACTGGGATGAATTGAGAACTTTAGGTGAGTGTGAAATCTATGATCGCACAGCCCCCGAAGAGGTGCTTACACATGCGAAGGACGCCGAGGCCATCCTTACCAACAAAGCCGTGATCACCGCAGAGCACATGGCCTCTTTGCCTAACCTGAAGTATATCGGCGTAATAGCCACCGGATATAACATTATTGATATTGCGGCAGCCAAAGAACGCGGTATTGTGGTTACCAACATCCCGGCTTACAGCACTCCATCCGTCGGACAGATGGTTTTTGCCCATATCCTGAATATCACTCAGCGAGTGCAACACTATGCAGACGAAGTGCGTGGAGGGCAGTGGACCCGGAATCAGGATTTTTGTTACTGGGATACCCCGCTTATAGAGCTGTTAGGAAAGAAAATCGGTCTTATCGGACTGGGACAGACCGGATATAATACAGCCCGTATCGCAATCGGGTTCGGAATGAAAGTGTGGGCCTATACCTCCAAGTCACGGCTTCAGTTGCCTCCCGAAATCAGAAAAGCGGAACTCGACCAGATTTTCCGTGAATGCGACATCGTCAGTCTGCATTGTCCGTTAACGGAATCAACCCGTGATCTGGTTAATGCCCGCCGCCTTGAACTGATGAAACCAAACGCCATCTTAATCAACACCAGTCGCGGCCCTTTGATCAATGAACAAGACCTGGCAGACGCCCTGAATAATTATAAGATTTATGCTGCCGGATTGGATGTACTCTCCACCGAGCCTCCACGTGCGGACAACCCATTGCTGACTGCCAGAAATTGCTATATCACCCCGCATATAGCCTGGGCTACTTCCGCCGCCCGTGAACGTCTGATGACCATTCTGGTTGACAACCTGAAAGCATACATCGGTGGAAAACCCATAAACAACGTAGCCAAATAAAGTCAGATATCAAAAAAGACAGGAATACTATCGGGATTCAGAATATATCCCGATAGTTTCTTCAACTCTTCTTCCGCATCCATCACTGCACAAGAATAACCGGCAACAGACATCATCGGCCAATCGTGCATCGTATTACCTACCACCAGAATCTCCCGCAAAGAGATTCCCAACCTCGAACATAGAGTCATCAGTCCATTCTTTTTTCCCGCCCTGCTGTCCACCACTGTCAGCAACCGGCCTTCCTGATACAGTTGATATGCCTCCCCCTCCAATCCGGCCGACAGCCGAGTAGCCTCCCGGACAGTAGACGCAAGCACGGCATACTTAAAGATTTCCCCTTTCCAAGTATAACGAGTGATCCGGCAACCGGGGAAATCAAGCGCCACAGGATGTTCAACCGGAACACATTCAACGGTATCTTCATAACACAGCCCCCCCCCATCGGCAAAAACCCCTCCCGAAAACAAGTCGAACACATCACCAAGCCGCTTCTTGGCGTGTGCCATCGGCAAGGCAGTACTCAGGTACAGAGGTAAGCGACCGGACATATATTTTAGTGCAGAAACGGTACGCCCCGGAATCCTCCCCTGCACATCTGTCAATGTACCGTCAATATCAAAGAATACAGCCCTGACCTTTTTCCTCTCCGGTATACGCCACAATGCCCCTTCTCCCATCATTCTCCTCAGAGGCGTATCCCGCAGATTGCTGAAAGCAATATAGCAATCGCATACTTTACGGAGACAAGAAGGCTGAAGGAGCGAAGCAGAATCATCGTAGAAATTCCCTGTCCGCACCCCACTTCTCGGGCAGGCATACATCCCCCCTTCCCGATCAACAAACAGACTCTCTCTACCTCCGGAACAATTATTCAAACATGCTTTTGCGTTCCGCCGATCATAATCGAACAGATTATCCATCTCGTTAAAAAAGCGGACATCTTCCTCCGAAAGCGGCTTCCGTAAACCTTGCATTGCGTTCACAAACAAGTAAACCGACGGATCCAGCAGCAGTCTCAACCTCCGGATCTGTTCCTTTGCCGAAGGATCACCAACCACTCCTGCACAGACCTCAATACCAGCCGCATGCAGTTTTTCTATTTTAGACGCAAAATCTGTGACATCCGCCATCTCAGGATGGTAGCTCGCCCAGAATTTGATTTTGGTGACATCTGCCCGAGCCTCTTCAACTTCATCCAGAAAACGGGAAACTGAAAAGGACAGGTTGGTCTGACAAGAAACCCCGGCCACATGGGGCATGGCAGCCAGACGAATGATACCTTCTCTGTAATACCGATGTATCATCGCTTCTCCATAAGGGATAATCAGAATACGCAACGCCCCATGCTTCCACTGACCGATACGTGAAATAAAACGGTGCAGCGCTTCCCGGTCACCATCCGTATCGGCAGATGCGGATTTCCTGCCAAACGGACAATACGAACATGTATAGTTGCAATATTCCAGACTGCCCCTATAATAGATATTCCGGATAGTACTCAAAGCCCCCATCGTGCAAAGTTGATCAAGGATATATATACTCGGACATCAGTCTCCTTACGGCAGGTGAAACAAAAGACTGGCCGATGTAATCGGAATAAGCCATTCCTTCCTCCGTAAGAAGCAGAACCCGGTTTTTCTCTTCAATCCACCCACGGTCTGTAAATTCCCGGAAGAGCGTTCTGTCCGGCTCCTTACCAAAACGTCGTTCATACTCCGCCGTGTCCAGCCCCCGATAATACATCAGGTTCTTTATAATAAACCTTATTTGTACCTCTTCCGCGGAAAGCAAATAACCATTGGTTACCGTCAAAAAATCAGCAGTCCGGATATAACGGTCTATCTCTCCGGCTATGGCTTCCTGCCGCACAGCGTATGGAGTGGCATAATGTAAATCTCCCAGATAGCTCCGTCCCCCGGAACCACAGGACAGCATGGTTTCATCGCCACAGGAGAACTCCAGTTCCACTGTTTTCCGTTTAACAAAGCGACGCATGGAAGTCTGCACAAATCCCTGCTCCACCAACAGTTCACGAGCTGACCTGTAAATAGCATAACACATGTCATCCGTTGAGCGTACATCGATACGTGTACCCGGCCGGACATAAAGAGGATAAATAAATAATTCGTCGGGGCGATAAGTAAGCGCAGTGGTAAGCGAGTGAATAAAGCTATCCACCGTCTGTCCCTCAATGCCATAAATCAGGTCGAGGTTCAACTGCGGGAAGTCCGCTTCCCGAATATTTTGAAGTGCATCGATCACGGTAGCAAGCACAGGCCTCCTTTTCAGTTTTTTCAACTCCGCATCATTGAAACTCTGTACACCCATGCTCAACCGTTCCACCCCCCTCGTCCGCAATTGCCGCAAAACTTTCTTGTCGGCATACTCCGGTGAAGTTTCGATGGAAGTGAATACCTCCGAAGGACGTACGCCGAACAGCTCGGCTATGCAAAACAGTTCATCCAACTGCTTTTCGTTCAGAATAAGCGGAGTACCTCCCCCAACTGCAAACGAAGTAAATTTCAGATCTTGTGCCGCCACGGACAACTGTTCTGCCTGACGGCGCATCGTACGGAGATATGCCGAGATACGCCCTCCATCACAGCTCTGCTGTGAAAACAGATTGCAATAACCGCACTTATGGGCACAGAAAGGGATATGAAAATATAGACTTGCCTGCCCCCCTGCCAACCGTTCAAAATAAGGGGCAAGAGAGACCGGAGGATTAAAAGTACGGTAAGCCGTCTTATGCGGATAACTGTACATATAGCTGATATATCGTGAAATCTGCTGCTGATCGTTCATTTTCTGAGAATAAAATGTTTATAAGGCACCGTATATACCTTCTCGTGGGAAATGCAGTGATACTCGTAACCGTCCTCACCATAACAGGTGCCATGATCGGACAAAGCAATGACCAATGTATCCGAACGTCTTCTGAAAGCCTCGAACAAGCGGGGCAACTGACTGTCAACGTATCGTAAAGCCGCAGCATGCGACTCTTTGTCGTCTTTCTTCTTACCCTCTACATAATGGCAGTTGGGATAATGGATGGCCGAGAAATTGATATACATGAATACTCTCCGGTCCGCCGGATACTTTTCCAGTTTACTGACAGCAAAGTCCACCTGATTGGCGGCACTGTTCTTATCCGTGCAGCCAAAAGCAGGCAGCCAGTAACTTTTATTGAAATAACCGGGAAATACCCTTCCGATGTCATTCCGTTTACTGAAAAAGCTGACTCCGCCGATACAGATGGTTTCATAACCGATATTGGACAGGCTCTGTACGAATGTAGCTTCTTTAAAAGCATAACTGCCCTCCGGAGGTATGCGCCCCGTGCCGGCCTGAAAAGGGAAAAAAAGCCACTTCCGGCTGCGCAACACATGGGGTTCGGCAGGTGAAGGCAAGAATCCGGCAAAAATGGCGAAATGCGAGGGATAGGTAAAATTGCCGGGAGCATGCCTCTTCTCCCAGCCACTGCCATAGCTATTCAGTACGGGAGTTCCCCCGGAAGCCTCTTCGGCCACACTGACGTCATAGCGCAAGGTGTCGAAACAGAGCATCAGTATGTCATGCGTGCCCACAATTCCATTCATATCTATATCCGGTTTCCGGTCTTGCTTACCGGATGGCAGTTCATCTATTTCCATTGAAAAGTGATTCTATCGTTCTTATCTGATTGGTGTATATCTTATTCTCCGTAAACATATCCTGATAGATATGATCTCCCTGTCCGTTCACCTCTATAATATAAGGTGTATCCGTGTTCCGTGCAATCAGCACATCTATGCCTGCATACCGCAGTCCCAGAGCCCGCGTGGCGGCAATGCTCCGGCAAAAAAGCTCCTCACGGACGGAAGGTGCAAGCGAAAGCTCTCCGAACAGCCTTGCTTTGTTGTTCAGATGAAGATTGGTTATGGCACCTTTGCTACAACGTACCACGACATAGTCGACTTCATCTTCCCTACAGACAACACGCAAGTCATAATTCTCCCCTTCCAGTTTTTCTTTTACCATCCACTCTTCAAGGACAGCTCCGCATCGCATGACTTCTTCTGCCAGCACAGCAATCTCTTTCCGGTTTGTCAACCGGCAGATACGTTTTTCATTACAAGCATGATCTCCCGCCCAACGCATGGTCGTATAAGCCACCCATTCGTCCCGGCGATGATTGTATCTGACAGCCATTACCCCTCCGGCTCCGGAGCCATAGCGAGGTTTAAGAAACCCTCCCCTCTTCTGTCGGTAAAGCAGTTCGGCCAGTTCATCAAAAGTGCGTAGTGCCGCCGAGAACAACGGGGTTGTTTTCAAGCCTGCCCCGGCCAGTTTCTGCTGAGTGCGGACCTTATCCAAAGCACAGAGAATTGCACTCGGCTCGTTCAGAAAATGCACGCCCTCCGGTCTATCCACAGCGGCTAAGCGCCTCAACATCTTCCTGTAATCCCGGCAAAGCGAATTGTATTTCCGGAAGTCCGTTTCCTGAAACACCGGAGGTTCCAGCTTCACAACCGTATCACGATACTCCGGAAGAGTAGCCATCAACTCATCGTATGTGACAAAGCAGGTATCCGCCCCAAGGCTTCTACCCGCTTTGATAAAGTAGTCCGTACGTTTTGAAGTCGAATTACTGACAACACATATCTTCATTCATTTACTCCGTAATCATTGGGAAACTGTAATCATCATCATACTCCTGTGAGTCGGAAACGTCGATCTTCACCGGCAGTGCCTTCTGCAACTCCTTTTTCATCTCGTCACTCAGGTAATTGTATTTCATATTGATAAACTTCAAGTGGCTGATCTTGTCCACATGATCCAGCAACAGTTGTGCTCCCTTGTCTGTCAATACTCCGGCAGAAATATCCATCGTCTCCAGTTGCGGAAGAATATCCGATTCGAGGAACATCTCCACAACAGCATCTTGTTCTTCCGCATCGACAATGCCCAGCCATTTCAGTTTAGGAAAACGGTCTTTGGAGAAGAGAGGCTTGAATACAGCCAGATCACCCTCAAATCCGTAGTCTTCCACTCCTACATAAAGGACCAGCTTTTCAAGGTTAGAGAGGTCGGATCCCAGAATGTCCTCCACCACCGAATCGGGCAGGCCACCACTGATAATCTCAAGTGACTTCAGGTTGGGACGAGGTTTCTTGCCAATGCTCAGATTATTGGTGCCTTTAATCTTGAGATTGTTCAGCAAGGGCATCACGTCCAACACCGGACCTAAATCCACCTGCTCAATCCAGGAGATCTCCTGTTCTTCAGAATCCATGTCTCCCCAGAACAGGCCCTCAAGATGGGCAAACTTTTCCTTATTCGCCACAATGCCGTCGGCAATAGCCGAGCAGTCCTCTCCGTCGTACCCCCAACAGCCGATCGTGATCTGCCTGAGCGACGGCAGCTTTTTATCCTTCAATATCCTATCCATCAAGTTCACGCCTTCTTCTGCCTCGTCATAGCTCAGCGCATACTTTTTAGCTTCCACCTTCATTTCCTTGGCAACCTCTTCCCGGGTTTCCACATATCCTTTCTTCGTCTTCTCCGCCACTAATTTGGCAGCGGCCTTTTCGGCCTCTTCGACCGACGAGAAATTCTTTACTTGTGTTTGTCCGTCTGTTCCCAACTTGCCATAGTTCACAACAACATCGGTTCCCCGAACATCGATGCTCCAGAACTTCTGAGACTTAAAGTCTTGAAATACAAATACTCGTTTCATAGTATGTCTGTTTAATTACTGATAAAAACAATGCTTATCCGCCTTCGTTTGTCAAGAGCAGATAAGCATCGCTACAAAAGTAATAAAATTCCGATATCCTGTACTTCTATCTGATAAAAATCTTAGTAGGCATGTCCGCCTTCGTCCATTTCCTTTGCATCGATCTTACGATTGTCGATGCTGCGCCAGGCGTAGAAGATGTAGGCGATGACAAACGGAACCAAGATAGAAACGTAAGCCATGGTTTTCAGCGTAAACTGGCTGGAACAACTGTTGGCAAGGGTGAGAGAGCTTTGTATATCCGTGTAAGACGGATAATAAGCTGTATTGTTATATCCGGCAGTAAGCAACAGTGCCAGGACGGTGAGTACCGTACCAATGCCGGCAAACCAGATCCCTTTATCGAATGTCTTCTTCAACATTGTTTTGCCAATGCCGAACAGCACCAGCACAACCCCTGCAAGGAATATAATCAGCACTACCGGCATCTCGATAAAGTTATTGAAATACTTATAAGGTTCCATATAGATCTCCTTTGTTTCCGGATTGACAGCATATCCGTCGGCCAGCAAAGTGCGGATCACAAAAGTTAGGAAGAACACCAGAAACAGGGCTGTATTCGCAATCAACGAACGACGACACTTGCCGACGAGTTCCTTATCGGCTATGTTATTGATGAAATAGAGAGCTCCCAGGATGCGTGCCAGAAAAAACACGGCCAGTCCCAGAATCACATTCCAGATATTGGTCAGCGCATCGAGCCCATGCCAGCCGTTGCCCCAATGGCTGATGACAGGCATAATCTCGTTCACCATATTGCCCTTATTGATATAAAAATCGGACCCTGTGAAGAAGGTAGCTACCGCACCTCCCAAGAGCAGAGGGCCGACCACACCGTTGATCACCAGAAAAGTACGGTAAGTCTTCTTCCCGAGCAGGTTGCCCGCTTTGCTCTGAAATTCGTAGCTGACAGCCTGCAATACGAAGCTGAAAAGAATGATCATCCAAAGCCAATAGGCGCCACCGAAACTGGTACTGTAGAACAGAGGAAATGAAGCAAAAAACGCGCCACCGAAAGTGACCAGTGTGGTAAACGTAAATTCCCACTTACGTCCGGTGGAATTTACCATCATCTTGCGATGCTCCTCCGTTTTACCCAAACAAAACAGCAGAGAGTTGCCACCCTGCACAAACAGCAAGAATACGAGTATAGCCCCGAGCAGTGAGACTACCAGCCACCAATATTGTTGTAGAAAAATGTATGTACCCATAGTTTAAATGATTAATGGTTCGTGATTAATGATTAGCCGCCGGTCCCTTCTTGATCTCCCGGACCATGATGCCGATTTCCGCAATCAGCATTACCGTAAACAGAATAAGGAATATGAAGAATGTGGCCTGTACAGAGCCTACATCCAACTTTGAGATGGCTGCCGACGTGGGCAGCATGTCCCGTATCGCCCAAGGCTGGCGACCACATTCGGCCACTACCCATCCTGCCTGTCCGGCAATGTAAGCAAACGGAATGGTCCATAGTCCGATGTATTGCATCCATCGCATTTGCGACAGGTCTTTCTTATAGACAAAGAAGAGAATCGCAATGAAGAACAGGATAAAGTATCCACCCAAGATCACCATCACGCGGAAGGCATAAAAGTTGAGCGGCACATTGGGAACCAATTGGTTCACATCCTTAATATAACCATAACCAAAATAGGCAACATTCTCTTTCAGCGTGGCGGATGCCTGCTGCATAGCAGCCTCGTCACCGTCTTTTTTAGCCGCACGATAGGTGCCCAATGCAGTAATCGCTTTTTTACCCCGTTCTATTTTCTCGGCAGCCGAAAGCGCTTTCGTGCCGTCTTTCAGTTCGTATCCCCCCTCAATGATATTTTTGATGCCCGGCACAAAAGCATCTGCTTTACGCTCGGCCAGGAAGGAGAGCATCTTTGGAATCTCTATACGGAACAAAAACGGATTCTGACCGTCGTCATAAGTCTTCTTATCAGGATTCAGCACCCCGACAGCTACCAGCCCGGCTCCGTTCTGTCCTTCGTAATATCCTTCTACCGCTGCCAGTTTCATCGGCTGTGTTTGCGCAACGGCATAACCGGAACCGTCGCCGGTCCACACCGTCAGCACCGAAGCTACCAACCCGAAGATGGCACCAATCTTAATGCTGGCTATGGCAAACTCCTTGTCTCTCTTCTTCAGCAAGAACCAGCAACTGATGCCTATCACGAAAACAGCTCCCAGCACCCAACTCGAGAGCACCGTGTGGCAAAATTTATTAACGGCGACAGGCGAAAAGGCAACTGCCATGAAATCGACCATCTCGTTGCGCACTGTATCGGGATTGAACTCCATACCTACCGGATGCTGCATCCAGGCATTGGCTACCAGAATCCACCAGGCGGAGATCGTAGCTCCCAGTCCTGTGAGCCAGGTAGAAGTCAGGTGGAAACCTTTGCTAACCTTATCCCACCCGAAAAACATGACGGCAATAAACGTGGCCTCCATAAAGAAAGCCAAAATGCCCTCGATGGCAAGCGGCGCGCCAAAAATATCACCTACAAACCAGGAATAGTTACTCCAGTTGGTTCCGAACTCAAACTCAAGGATCAGTCCCGTGGCTACACCTACGGCAAAGTTGATACCGAAAATCTTCATCCAAAACTTGGCTGTCCGTTTCCAGAACTCATTGCCTGTTTTATAATAAAGGGTTTCCATGATACCCATAACGACTGCCAAGCCGAGAGTGAGCGGCACAAAAATCCAATGGTACATGGCTGTCAGAGCAAATTGGGCTCTCGACCAGTCAATAAGTGAAGTGTCAATACTTTCAATCATATCATTAGTAGTTAGAGTTAAACTTCAGCCGTTTATTGCCCGCGTTGTATCAGTTCGCCTGCAACGTATTCTTCCTTGTCCTTGTCGGTAGGCTGGCTGCTCAGAAAGTTAGGAAAGAAAAAGAGGCGGAGAATGAAGAACATGATGAAGAGTTTCACCAGTATAATCAGCCACAGGGTGCGGCCCAGAGTCATGCTTCGAAAACCTTCGACATAGAAGTTCCAGATATGGAGCAGTGTATTCTTCATAATACAGGGTAATTTTATAACATATCAAAATTAGTGTCTATACAAATAATAACAAAGATAATCTTAAAAATGTTGATGAAACAAGCAAAATAAACGGTTCTTACTCACCACAGAGGACACAGAACGACACAGAATCGAATCTAAGTTTCTGATTATTACAAAGATAGTCAGGCAGCCACTCTGATAAATCATAGGAATGGGATTGCCCACATTGGCACGGTCATCGTTCAGCGAAGTGGAGGGCACTTCGATTCCTTCCATCTCCCGTAAACCGAAATTGGTCTTCTGCAGCATTTCCACCAGGAAAGCAGGGGTTCCGCCGGTGAACCAATAGTCGCCAAACGAGTTTATCGTACTCGTCGATAAGCAGTTTTTCGAAACTTTGTATCCCTATCGGGAGTTTCCGCAACGGAATGGTTACGGGTGTATTCATGACTCTATTGTGTTTTTAGATACGTGCAAAGATAACATTTTACGACGGATACCCATCCGGGCACCCCCTCACCGACAGCCGGGCTACACCCCACCGACAGCCGGGCTACACCCCACCGACAGCCGGGCTACACCTCACCGACAGCCGGGCTACACCTCACCGACAGCCGGGCTACACCTCACCGACAGTCAGGGACCAGATCTCTGACAGCCGGAGGCCCTTATTTTCCGATCGCCACTTCTTCCGGACACTCCAAGCAAGTGAGGTAGACAAGAGATAGATCTGCAATCCTCCCGCCAATGCCTCGTACCGATAGGGATATGCCCGATACAGCATTGCCTGTCGATCCGCGTTTCGTCCATCCTTATCCGCCGGTCTGTCCGGAAGCCAAACAAAGATTGTATGTTCTCCCCAACAACGGCAGTGGTGGCAGCAATGGCGGCGGCAACAGGAACAAGCACGGAGGTTTCGCTTTTACTCTTTTCTGTTGTTTCTGTTGTTGTATTGTATTGTTCTGTATTGTTCTGTATTGTATTGTAGGTTTTTCTGGGTTTTTCTTCCTCAGCCACAGCAAGTTGCAAAGGTTCTTCCGCAACAGGTTCCGTAACCTCTTCCATCACTTCCGGAATCACATTATGCACAGTACGAGCCACCTTTGGCGGACGTCCTCCTTTCGCTCCATTACGACGGCTGTTTGCACATCTCCGGTCCATAGGTTCCATCACTCGGTCCAGATAAAAAGAATGAAACTCCGGCTCCTCTCCTTCACCAAAATCAAAAAGCCCGAAGTTGAGCAGCACATCTCTGAACAACTCAACAGTACCGTTATTGCAACGCGCCAACTGGCTCAATAAGGAAGGTCTGTAACACGTCGTATAGGCAGGCTGATGACGCAAGTAGATCAGAATTGCCATATAGGCTCCCACTCCTCCCGGTCCGAGAGCTTCTATCAAGTCTCCCACTTCCCGTGTGTTCAGGAAATCTTTCTCAAGAATAAAAAATTGTTTTCTTTCCATTTGTTTTTGAGTTTAATTCACCACGGAGGACACAGAGAACACAGAGAGTATCTTTCTCTTAAACATCTTAATAAACAAGAGATTAAAACTCTGTGTCCTCCGTGTACTCTGTGGTGAATCGTATTCATTTCTATACAGTTCATCGTTCTAAACGTTCCGGCTTACAAAAGTAAATATTTACCTTTTAAGAAGTGTGACCTGACAGGTCACACTTCTATCAAAGTTCCTGAAACACACCTCCTTTTTACCTGTGAGGGCAGTTACCGGTCACCGGGACATTTCCCACTCAAGAAATCTTAAAAAAGATTCTCTGTGGAACTCTGTGTCACTCCGTGGTAAACTTCATTCATCGATTATAGTTCATCTTTTATCGTTAAAACCTCCGCTCCCGTCTATCGCTTTTGCGCCTCTTTCTTATACGCTGTACCTTTGTTTCAGTAAAATCAAAGAACCAAGCGTATGACAAACGTAAAAAGAATCACCCTGATAGCCCTCTGCCTGGCAGCCACCCTGCCCGAAGGCGGATTGTGGGCGCAACAAACCGGAACCTCCGGGCAAATGCAGGCCAGCGACTCGGTGGCAATACCTGCCCGGTGGGACCTGCAAAGCTGCATCGATTATGCTTTGCAGCAAAACATCAGCATCCGTCGCAACAGAATCAACGCACAAAGCACACAGGTGGACGTGAAGACAGCCAAAGCGGCCCTCTTCCCCAGCCTTTCATTCTCCAGCAGCCAGAATCTGGTGAACCGTCCCTATCAAGAGTCGAGCAGCATCATCAGCGGATCGGAAGTGCTGAAGAGCAGCAACAAGACAACCTACAACGGAAACTACGGGCTGAATGCACAATGGACCGTATACAACGGCAGCAAACGCCTGAAGACCATCGAGCAGGAAAAACTCAACAACCGGGTGGCGGACCTCGACGTGGCTACTTCGGAGAATGACATCCGGCAGTCCATCGCCCAGACCTACATACAAATACTGTATGCGGCCGAGTCGGTGAAGGTGAACGAAAACACCCTGCAAGTATCCGAAGCCCAGCGGGACCGCGGCAAGCAACTGCTGGATGCGGGAAGCATCGCCCGGAGCGACTATGCCCAACTGGAAGCACAAGTCAGCACCGACCGCTATCAACTGGTCACGGCACAGGCCACGCTTCAGGATTATAAACTGCAACTGAAACAACTGCTCGAACTGGACGGCGAACAGGAGATGCAGATATATCTGCCTGTGCTGGGTGACGAAAATGTACTGTCGCCCCTGCCCACCAAAGCAGACGTGTTTCAGGCTGCCGTGGCCCTACGGCCGGAGATCGAGGCAAGCAAACTCAGTGTGGAGGCTTCGGAACTGGGCATCGGAATAGCCCGGTCGGGATATCTGCCCAGCGTCAGCCTGACAGCCGGAATAGGGACAAACCATACGAGCGGAAGCGACTTCACCTTCGGGGAACAGGTGAAAAACGGATGGAATAACTCCATCGGACTCAGCATCAGCGTACCTATCTTCAACAACCGGCAGACGAAAAGCGCCGTAGAAAAGGCCAAACTTCAGTATCAGACCAGCCAACTGACGCTGCTCGATGAACAGAAAACGCTGTATAAGACCATCGAAGGGTTGTGGCTCGATGCCAACAGCGCACAACAACGCTATGCGGCAGCTGTAGAAAAGTTGCGCAGCACGCAGACCAGCTATGAACTGATCAGCGAACAGTTTAATGCCGGCATGAAGAATACGGTAGAACTGCTTACGGAGAAGAACAATCTGCTGCAAGCACAGCAGGAGTTGCTACAGTCCAAATATATGGCCATTCTAAACACTCAACTGCTGAAGTTCTATCAGGGAGACGAGTTGACAGGACTCACCGCAGAGAACAAAAACATTTAATACGTATAAACGATATGAATAAGAAAAAGATCATCCTTATCGCCGCAGGCATCGTCGTACTGGCAGGCGGAGGGCTTTGGCTCTTCGGAAGCCCGACGGCCAAGCACAAAGTGACCTATACCACGGCGACCGTGAGCAAAGGCGAGATATCCGAATCGGTGACCGCCACAGGAACCATCGAACCGGTAATAGAAGTGGAAGTCGGTACACAGGTATCCGGAATCATCGACAAAATCTATGTGGACTATAATGCGGCAGTGACCAAAGGACAGCTGATTGCCGAGATGGACCGCGTGACGTTGCAGAGTGAACTCGCTTCACAACGCGCCACTTACAATGGAGCGAAAGCGGAATACGAATATCAGAAGAAGAACTATGAACGCAGCCGGGGACTGCACGAAAAGGCGCTGATCAGCGATACCGACTACGAGCAGTCGCTCTACAACTATGAAAAGGCAAAAAGCTCGTTCGAGAGCAGCCAGGCTTCGTTGGCCAAAGCGGAACGCAACCTGTCGTATGCCACCATCACTTCACCGATCGACGGCGTGGTCATCAGCCGCGATGTGGAAGAAGGACAGACCGTAGCTTCGGGATTTGAAACACCGACCCTATTCACCATTGCCGCCGACCTGACTCAGATGCAGGTTGTGGCCGATGTGGATGAAGCCGACATAGGCGGTGTGGAAGAAGGACAACGGGCTACATTCACCGTAGATGCCTACCCGAACGACATATTCGAAGGAACGGTCACGCAAATCCGACTGGGAGACGCAAGCAGCACCAGCACGAGCAGTACGTCGACCACCGTAGTCACTTACGAAGTAGTGATCTCCGCCCACAATCCGGACTTGAAGTTGAAACCCCGCCTGACAGCCAATGTCACCATTTATACCCTGGACCGCAAAGACGTGCTCTCCGTGCCCGCACGCGCACTGCGCTTCACCCCGGAAAAGCCGCTGATAAGCGACAAGGATGTGGTAAAAGACTGTGAGGGCGAACATAAACTGTGGACACGTGAAGGAAATACATTCACGGCACATCCCGTACAGACAGGTATCACCAACGGCATAAATACCGAAATCACCGGAGGAGCCTCCGAAGGAATGGTAGTAGTGACCGAAGCAACCATCGGAAGCATGCCCGGTGGAAACGTAGCACCCGAAACCGGACCGGACGGTGGCGGAGAGCAAAGCCCGTTCATGCCAAGCCACCCGGGCAGTAAGAAGAAAGGAAAATAAGTATGAGCAAAACAGTCATCGAACTTCAGAACATCAAACGCAACTTCCGGGTGGGAGACGAAACGGTACATGCGCTGCGCGGAGTTTCGTTCACCATCACCGAAGGGGAGTTTGTCACCATCATGGGTACTTCCGGTTCGGGAAAGTCGACGTTGCTGAACACGTTGGGTTGCCTCGACACACCCACCAGTGGAGAATATCTGCTGGACGGTATCTCGGTGCGTACCATGAGCAAGCCGCAACGCGCCGTATTGCGCAACCGCAAGATAGGCTTTGTCTTTCAGAGCTACAACCTGCTACCGAAGACGACCGCCGTGGAGAATGTGGAGCTCCCGCTGATGTACAACTCGGGAGTCAGCGCCTCCGAACGGCGCCGGCGGGCCATCGAAGCCCTCCGCGCGGTAGGGTTGGGCGACCGGTTGGAACATAAATCCAACCAAATGTCCGGCGGACAAATGCAGCGTGTAGCCATCGCCCGCGCGTTGGTCAACAATCCGGCAGTCATCCTCGCGGATGAAGCGACGGGTAACCTCGATACACGCACCTCTTTCGAGATTCTGGTGCTGTTTCAGAAACTGCATGCCGAGGGGCGTACCATCATCTTTGTGACGCACAACCCGGAAATAGCCCAATACAGCAGCCGCAACATTGTGCTGCGCGATGGGCAGGTCAAGGATGATAGTGTCAACCCGAACATTCTTTCGGCAGCCGAGGCACTGGCCGCACTGCCTGTGCAGGAAGAATAATACTGTGTAGAAATGAATACAACTCACCACAGATTACACGGATTCTCACAGATTAGTAATTTATTTTACTGAGAGTTAAACTAAAATATCTGTGTTAATCTGTGTAATCTGTGGTGAACTCAAAACCATTACCATTATGAATGGAACCAATTTATTTAAAATAGCCCTGCGTGCCCTGAACAACAACAAGCTGCGCGCATTCCTTACGATGCTTGGAATCATTATCGGTGTGGCATCTGTCATCACCATGCTCGCCATCGGACAGGGATCAAAGAAAAGCATTCAGGCACAAATCTCCGAAATGGGCTCCAATATGATCATGATCCATCCGGGAGCAGATATGCGCGGAGGAGTCCGTCAGGACCCCAGTGCCATGCAGACACTGAAACTGACCGACTACGAATCATTGCGGGACGAAACCAGTTTTTTAGCTGCCGTCAGCCCGAATGTTTCCAGCTCCGGGCAACTGATAGCCGGTAACAATAACTATCCGTCATCCGTCAGTGGCGTGGGTACGGACTATCTGGAGATACGCCAGCTCTCGGTCGACAACGGCGAGATGTTCAGTGAAGCCGATATCCAGTCCAGCGCCAAGGTGTGCGTGATAGGAAAAACCATTGTAGACAATCTTTTCCCCGGTGGAGAAGACCCCGTGGGACGCATTGTCCGGTTCAATAAAATCCCGTTCCGCGTAGTGGGCGTACTGAAGTCCAAAGGCTACAACTCCATGGGTATGGACCAGGATGACATCGTACTGGCCCCCTACACCACCGTGATGAAGCGCCTGCTGGCACAGACCTATCTACAAGGCATTTACGCCTCTGCCCTCACCGAGGATATGACGGACAATGCTACGGAAGAAATCACAGAACTCCTCCGCCGCAATCATAAACTCAAGGAAGGGGACGATGATGACTTCACCATCCGCAGCCAGCAGGAACTGAGCAGCATGCTCAACTCCACCACCGACCTGATGACCACCCTGCTTGCCTGCATCGCCGGCATCTCGCTTGTGGTAGGCGGAATCGGAATCATGAACATCATGTACGTCAGCGTCACCGAACGTACCCGGGAAATCGGCCTGCGCATGTCAGTCGGTGCACGGGGAATCGACATCCTGAGCCAATTCCTGATAGAAGCCATCCTGATCAGTATCACCGGCGGCCTTATCGGAGTAATCATCGGGTGTGGTGCCAGCTGGCTCGTGAAAAGCGTTGCCCATTGGCCCATCTTCATCCAGCCCTGGAGTGTATTCCTGTCGTTTGCTGTGTGCACCGTCACCGGGGTCTTCTTCGGATGGTATCCGGCCAAGAAAGCAGCCGACCTCGACCCGATCGAGGCAATCCGATACGAGTAATCTATCACAGAGGACACTGAGAACGTAAAGTAAAAAAAAGTATAAAGAACGACGAAAGCCCGATATTCTATCAGTAAAGCCTATGATGCTGATTGCTTTCATTGCCTATTATATATTCTTTATACATTATATATAGTAAACTCTGTGTCCTCTGTGGTGATCCTCCTTTATCGTTCATCGTTCAAAACGTTCAAAACGTAAACTAAAATTAGTATCTTTGTCCCCATGAAACAGTCTCTGACATCAGCCCGCCGCCCTCTGGAAATACTGATACATATTATCAGCTGGGGGATCGTGTTCGGTTTCCCTTTCTTCTTTATCGATCGTGCGGGAAACAGCATCAATTGGAGTGCCTATCTGCGCCACTCTGTCGTACCCATCTCCTTTGTCACCGTATTCTATCTGAACTACTTCCTGCTGGTCCCCTCCCTCTTGTTCCGGGAACAGAAGAACAAGTACATCATCTATAACATCCTGCTGGTCTGCATAATCGGCCTCCTGCTGCACATCTGGCAAAGCCTGAATGCCCCGATCCCCCCCATAAAAAAACCTCACATGCCTCCCGGATGGATCTTCTTTGTACGGGACATCCTGAGCCTTATCTTCACCATCGGCCTGAGTGCCGCCATCCGCATGAGCGCCCGCTGGGGAGAAGCCGAAGCCGCCCGCCGCGAAGCGGAAAAAAGCCGCACCGAAGCCGAACTGAAAAACTTGCGCAATCAGCTCAACCCGCACTTCCTGCTCAATACGCTGAACAACATCTACGCACTGATTGCCTTCGACAGCGACAAAGCGCAGCAGGCTGTACAGGAGCTCAGCAAGCTGCTCCGCTATGTGCTTTATGACAACCAGCAGAACTACGTCCCCCTCTGCAAAGAGGTCGACTTTATCCGCAACTACATCGAACTAATGCGTATCCGCCTCTCCGGAAACGTAGAGGTCATTACGCAACTCGACATACAACCGGACAGCCAGACGAAGATCGCCCCGCTGATCTTCATCTCCCTTATTGAGAACGCCTTTAAACACGGCATCTCCCCTACCGAACTGAGCTTCATCCATATCCTTATCTCCGAGAATAAAGAAGAGATCCGGTGTGAAATACGTAACAGCTGCCATCCCAAAACCAATATGGATAAAAGCGGATCGGGCATCGGGCTCGAACAGGTGAGCAAGCGCCTCGAACTGTCTTACCCCGGACGCTACCGATGGGACAAAGCCATCTCTGAAGATGGCAAAGAATATATATCGAAATTATTAATATTTAATCATCCACAGCCGTGAAACTACATTGCGCCATAGTAGACGACGAGCCTCTGGCACTCAGCCTGCTGGAGAGTTACGTCAACAAAACCCCTTTCCTTGAACTGGCAGGAAAGTATTCCAGCGCTGTACAAGCCATGAAAGAACTTCCGGGACATCAGATTGACCTGCTGTTTTTGGATATCCAGATGCCGGAGCTTAACGGTCTGGAATTCTCTAAAATGGTAGATGCCCGTACCCGTATTGTCTTTACCACCGCCTTCGGTCAATACGCCATCGACGGATACCGGGTCAACGCACTGGACTACCTGCTCAAGCCCATCTCGTATGTTGACTTCCTGCAGGCGGCCAACAAGGCATTGCAGTGGTTCGAACTCGTTCAGAAACCCGAGGAAATAGACAGTATTTTCGTGAAGAGCGACTACAAACTGGTACAGGTAGAGCTCAAAAAGATATTGTACATAGAAGGCCTGAAGGACTATATCAAAATCTATACCGAAGATGCTCCCAAGCCCATCCTATCACTTATGAGTATGAAGTCCATGGAAGAGCTGCTTCCCCCCACCCGCTTTATGCGTGTACACCGCTCTTTCATTGTCCAAAAGGACAAAATACGCATCATCGACCGCGGCCGCATCATATTCGATAAGACCTACATCCCCGTCAGCGATAGCTACAAACAAGCTTTCCAAGCTTTCCTTGACGAGCGAAGTTGAAAGGATTTGCAGCTGATTTATCGGTAAAATGTGAGCATTTGTCGATTATTATTTATATATAAACAAAAAAATCTCTATCTTTGTAACAAACAGAACGGAAGTTGTGAAACTTCCAAGAATAGAATAGTTTAGTTAAGTCTAGTTTAGTTTTTGTGTTGAAGGGCTTCTACCTCAGAGGAGGATTTAGAAGCCCTTTCTATTTATACCTTATAATTCTAATAAGAGACATCTACACTTGTTTGAGTCTGAGCGTATTCATCATTCTCTCTATAAATGGTTTTTCGTATGTCAGAGCTTCAAGGAATACATCTGGTAAAATTCCAGGGGTAATTGTATCCAATGTTGCCAATAATGTACTATATTTAGGTCTTAATAGTTCACACCCTTTATTATAGCAGCTATTTACGTATTCTTGCCACTGTCTGACCAACATATGCCCCCGTTGCTCCTCTAAATTCGGGATACTCCAGTTATCTCCACACCCCAAATGAGTAGCAGTAGCAGGCATACCTGAAGCTTCCATAAAAATACTACACGGAATGCACGAACCAATCTTAGAAGTTCCGGAACTCAAAGCAAACTCAACACACATCTCCTGCCTTTTATCCATAGTATTTCCAAATTGCATTATAGCCTGAGTCATCCCATGATTACTTTTGAATAAAAACTTTCCATCTAAAATGTCTAAAGATTCTAAGAGTTCTTTAGTAACAGTATCTGGAGTTTTTTCGCCACTTAAATATCCTGTAGGGATGTAGTGCCTTAATGACTTAAATTGTTCACTTACTTTTTTTATGCACTCTAAAGATTGATTAGTAGTTTTAGCCGCATCTTTGTAAGCAGTACTAATTTTTTCTTGTTCGTAAGTGTCAATTTCTCTATAATGGGGAGAATAGATTTCTAATTTTGAAGCTCCTATAAAAGATATAGTTTTCTCTACTATCTTATATAGCCCTCCTATATATGCTCCACGAAGAGGATTTTGGGCAGCTTTTTGTAATTGATCTACAACAACCTCAAAGTCTTTTGCCCATTGACTAAACTCTTCTACCGTCATTCCACCATGTTTAGCCCCAACAAAAGGCAAGTGAGATGACGGAAGTGCTTCTTTTATATCTACATTACACCCCACATTAGCCAATAGTTTTTGGATTTCCTTATGCTCTTGAACGGTTTTCGCATTTTTATCACTAATTTTTGCATTTTCTATAGCGATCCTCTCTTTTTCTTGCACAGTCATCGTTTTACTTTCTTGAACTAACGATTTTTGTTCATATATAAGCTGCGTCCTTTGTGGTTTTCTTTCAACAATTGATTGGTGAATAAACCCCACTGCAATGGCAGTACATAGAACATCTGCATTGTTTGAATTTAAAATAGCCATAATATTCCTGTTTTTTTAATTAAAGTTAGTGTAAGCTTACGATACAAAAGTATGCAATAGGAAGGTTGGAAGCAATTATAAATTTCTGATAAGGAAAATAACCTTTCGGATGCAAGAGGATTTCTCTTAAATGAGAAAGCCCCGATTCCTAAGAACCAGGGCCATAAAAGTAGAAATTAAGTTGAAAAGCTAACTATTCCTTCACAATCTCACCTTTTTCATTCAAAAGAACAGTGATATCTTCTGTAGATTGATCTTCCTTGGTTACAGTCACAATCACTTTATATACCTTACCGTCTTCTCTTTCCGAAACGAAAGCCTCCTTTATAGAAGCACCTTCATAATCTTTGGCCAATGCATTGATGACAGGAGTAGGAAGTTCCTTTGCGGCAACTTTTGTAAATTCGTCCTGAGGAGTTTGCAGAGTTTGTTCTACTGCTAAAGTGTCACCCGATACGCCGGCAAATGCTACTGAAGTGCCTAATCCCATAATCATTGCTAATGCTACTAATACCTTTTTCATAATCGTAATTTTTTAGTGTGAATAATTAAAACTAACTCTTATGCCAAATAAAAGGCAAAGGACATGCCAGAATACTAACAGGCCGCAAAGCGACTATAAAACAGCAAGTTACATTCAATATAATAAAAAAAAGATTGGGAAATAAATGGGGAATAGACACACACTTTGGGGAATAAATACACAATAAGCTCCGAATCTTTCGATCCGGAGCCTTACACGGTTATAAAAAAACAACGAGGAGAATCGCGTAGTTTTCCGTTTACACAATATTGGAGATAGTTACTTTAGGTGCCAGGGTTACCGATTTACTACTCAAGCAATATATTTCCATACTACCTCGGATATTTCTTCCTGCCCTATCATCGCTTTTCAGAACCCGCCCATAACATTTAAAGCACATCAACTAAAGTACCGGACAAATAAAGAACTCCTTGGTTTTGCTGCTTTGTGCAAGTATATAACATGCTTGATTCTCTTTGAACGAAGTAACCGTATCATAAAACGAATCAAGATTTCCATTATTTAAATCTTTGTCTGTTCTTCTATCTGTAGAAAGTTCCCACATAAACCAACGTCTATCTTTCTCGCTGTGGAAATATGCAATAGGTTTGCCCAAATGCACAAATGCAGTCACACTTGGGTAATAGCGTGCCCAATTGCCACATCTCAATTCTGATTGACCGTTCCATTTTGTAGATAGCTCAGAAACAAACCATCGATTGTCTTGTGCACTATGCGCAAACAAATAACTACGTCCATTTTCGACAAAAGGTATCAAGACCTTGTAAAAACGTGCCCAACGCCCTTCTTTAATCCTGTTCTTTCCATCCCAATTAGTGGACAACTCAGTCATAAACCAACTCTTATCCGAACTGCTATGAGCAAAAATATAATTTTTACCGTTTTCATTAAAGGGGATCATAACATCATAGTCTTTGCCGAATCCCTGGCCATTTTTTATTTCTTTCTGTCCATCCCATTTAGTAGATAACTCAGAAATAAACCACCGATTTCCTCTGTTACTATAACAGAATATGTAATTTTTTCCATTCTCAACAAACGGAACCTGAGAATTATAATACCAATGCCATTTATCATCGATAAAAACCTGACCTTCTCCCTCTGACGTCAGAGATGACAACTTAATCTTATTTCCATCAGCACTATGAGAAAAAAGAAAATTCTGACCATTCTCCTCAAATCTCACCATTGGTGAAAAGAAATAACTCCAATTTCCTCTCTTCATACCTTTCACATTAAGCAGGTTGCCCGCTTTTCCGTTACCCGCAATATTTCCTATGTTGAAACCTGCTGTATCTATCTTTTCATTCATAACCCTAAAAATATTATTCTACTCTATCAAAGGCTTTTCGAAACCCGCCTATACGTTTTAACTATTTCTGCAAGCTTACGATACAAAAATATGGGATAAAAAGAGCGGGAACAATTATGAATTTCTGATGAGCATATTGGCCTTCCGAAAACCGGGAGATTTCTTTTAAATCGAAGAAAAAAAAACAAAATAGCATCAGTCAGATGGATACCGGAAAGGTAATATTACCAATATCATCTAACATATTTGTGGTATTTTTCATATAAATTTTAAAAAAAAGCAATGAAATGTGTTTGTTTTCCGGCATAGAATAATAGTTTTGTAAAATATAGAAGTACCTATTTTAATCAAAACCTGAATATATATGAAGAAATTTAAAGTTTATAGAGATAATCAGATGTAGGCGAATTCTTTCCACAAGAAGAATTCGCCAAGTGATATTTCAATCATAAGATACCTGAATATGATTGAGCATGCTATGGATCTGAGTAGCATAAAATCCCATTGATGATACAGTTCCGTTGCACGTTTCTCGTGACAGCATTAATACACAGTCGATACCTGTTCGTATTATACCTAATTTAATCCACCATAATTTACTTATTCGAACCACAACATCCGTTTGGTTCTTTGTTTAATTTAAACATTAATTTTATGAAAAAACAAGTAGCAATTTTCATTCTGTTAGGAATTATAACAATTCCTTCATCTGTAAAAGCACAGAAATTAAAAGTTAGTTTGGATGTCGGTATCTCCAAGAGTATTTTAAGTAGCGACGTTTCCAATCTGGTCAATACACGTTACAATACCCAAACAGGGGTTGCAACCGGTGTAAATCTTGAATATAACTTCTTTAAAGACTTTATTGTGGGAACAGGTCTGGGATTCATACAAAGAAACTATGAATATAAAAAGACGGATAATATTACGGGAACGCATACACTGTATAAAAACAACTTTATGAATGTACCGCTGAATGTAGGGTTATATATTTTCAATAACCCTTATAAAGAGAATGGTGTATGGCTCAAAATTCAAGGCGGTGTTTACTATGAATACTTTACAAGAATGCACCGGAAAGGAGAATACCCGATCTTTGCACAATTACAGAAAGACGGTTCCTATATCAGAGCTCAAGTGAATGAAACGTATGATTTCAAGCGAAATGAAAATAACTTGAAAAGAAACCTGTTCGGGATAGAGGGCACAGGAGAAATCGGTTATTCTTTTAAGAAGATCGATGTTTTTGCTTCATACACCTATCAGTATGGTCTAACCGACATATACAAAGCAAAAACTTCTTCGAATCGTAAATCGAGAAGAATCTCAAACATAATATCATTGGGCATCGCCTATAAATTCTAAAACTATAGATTATGAAAACTAAAAAATATAATTGGACATTACGTCACTTCTTTCTTTTATTTCTTGTGCTCTTTATTTCTGGAAGTTGCGTTGAAGACGTTACAGAATCAACCAAAGAACCAACACGGTATACAGCAAGTGATATAAAATCATATTCTGACCTGTTCGATGTGTTTTGGAATACAATGAACCAGAAATACAATTATTTTTACGAGCAGAGTAGTTTGAACTGGGAAGCGATATATAAAGAATATACTCCAAAGTTCAAAGAATTAAAAACGTTTAACAGGGATAAACAGTATACCAAAGCTGAAATATCAGATGATTGTAACAAAGCAATAGAATACTTTACAGAAATCATTGATCCTATCATAGACCAACATTTCTATGTAAAAATAGCACTTCCCGTGTCACATAGTTATTTCAAAAGCACCATTTTTTATGGTGGAATGAAGAGTAAAGACAAGATATATGCTTATCCTTTTGATCTAAAGTATGAATATATGAAGTCTAAGATACAACCTGACACAGGAGTATTCGGACATAAAAATGATATGTTAGGTGGCTTCTTATCAGACAATCCCGACATATACTATTTCGGTTTTAAGTCGTTTACAATAAGTAATGATTATATAGTTTCTTTTGGTGATGAATACTTGGTTATAGATGATAAAAGCCCGTATTATTTAACAGGAAAAGAGATAAGAGATACCATTGAAGCGAAAATAAAAGACCCTGCTGTAAAAAGTGTCCTGATTGAGAAGTCTATAGAATATATAGATAAGTTTAACTCTTTTATGATGTCCGAGATCGCGCAAGATGCAATAAAAAAAATAGAGAACTTTAAGCAATCTGAAACTATAGACGAGAGTTTTGTCGACGCATTACTCAAAGCCAAAAAGAATGCACCCAATATAAATTTAGAGCTATTACAGCTAAGCGGCCTGGAAGAGTTTAAACTAAATCCGAATTATACCAAGTGGTTTAAACAACGCTCGACCGAGCATTTACAATTAGCATGTGAGTATACAGTTTTTCTCTCGGATATAGATAATGTTATCAACAATCAATATAAGATAGATTTCTATAAGAATTTCCTGGTACCCCTCAAAAACGGGGATATAAAAAAGATAATACTGGATCTTAGAGGAAACGGTGGCGGTATGGTTCTTGATGCAAGAACATTTACAGATCGCTTTATCACCAAAGACGCCATCTTTGGCTACCAGAGGTTCAAAGAAGACAATAATCCATTCAGTTATACCCCATGGACACCCTGCATGACAAAGCCAACAGACATTGGGATAAAAAAAGAAATACCGGTAGTTATTCTCTTAGACAAGAACAGTGCAAGTATGTCTGAAATCAGTACCCTAATGCTAAAAAGCCAGGGGAAACATGTCACTGTCGTAGGACATTATAGTGCCGGTGCAACTGCCGGATTAGGAGATTCGGATCAGTTTAACGGAGGGCTGAGAGGTAAAGTCGGTGATTACTTAGAGTTTTATATGCCTTTACTTGCAATGCAGGATGCAACTCATACTGTAATAGAAGGAATCGGAATTAAACCGGACTTCCTAATGGAACCACTAACCGAAGAAGAAATTTATGAAATGGCCCTTTCACCTTATACCCATATTGATCGCACGTTAAAACAGGCTGTAGAAATATTAACCAACAATTAACAGCCCTTTTACGATTAAGACCGGAGAGAGCCGGGAATCGACTAAAAATTAATTGCCGCATTGATGTTCCGGTCATGATGTGCCCTGTATTCAGTGTACAATCATTGACGGGATATCAAGCGGCATCCCTCCCGGCATAGCAAATTTGAGAATGTAAATCGAATCCAGTTGATTTCATCCTTCTCTTTTTAAACTATATTTGTGACCCAATAATAAAAAAATGAATATATGCTTATATTAAGAACTATTTTAGTCTTCATACTTGCCGGCATTTGTGAAATTGGTGGCGGATATCTGGTATGGTTATCGGTTAAAGAGGGTAAGTCGGTATGGAGATCCATCTTTGATCCAAACCAAACATAAATTCAATTTATTTGTTAATTATATAATCATAATAACGAAAACAGATATGACGCAACTAATCAAGAAATTCTCGGTAATTATTATTTTATTCCTCCTGCCCTTCTCTATCTATGCCCAAACAGAAAGCCATCAGCTAAGTACACACATACTTGATATTAGTAAAGGAGAACCGGCACAAGGAGTTGACATCACCCTCTATAAATTAAATCCTTCCACCCCAAGCCAATGGAAACAGATTGCAATCGGCAAGACTGATGTAAATGGAAGAATCTCCAATTTTTTACCAAGCATAGAGGATAATACAGGTATATATATGCTTAAATTTTATACAGAGCCTTATTTCCTGAAACAAGGCTTAAAATCAATCTATCCGTTTGTCGAAGTTATATTTAGAATTGAAGGCAAAAAGCATTATCATATTCCCATTACTATGTCAGCCAACGGGTATTCTACATACAGAGGGAATTAATATATTCCTTATTACAATTTATAAAGTAAGGCAGCCTTATGAGGCTGCCTTACTCGTTATCTTTCATTTCTGTTCTTCTACATTATACATTACTCTTTGTATTCACTAATACTCTTTCTCAGCACGAAGTTGCCAGAAAGCGATGGCAGACGCAGCAGCCACATTGAGCGAATCGACCCCATGTGACATAGGGATGCGAACGACATAGTCCGCTTCGGCAATCCTCTCATGCGAGAGCCCGTCTCCCTCGGTACCCATCACAATAGCCAACTTGGGTTCGGTTGTCAGCACAGGATCATCGATGGAAATAGAATTATCCGTAAGCGCCATGGCAACCGTACGGAAGCCCCACCGAGCCAGATCACTGAGAGGACCATCCAGCCAAGTCCATGGTACAAGGAAGACCGCCCCCATAGACACCCGGATCGCACGTCGGTTTAATGGACTACAAGAGTTGCGCGTAAGCAATACCGCATCTATTCCGAGAGCGGCCGCCGAACGGAAGATGGCACCGATATTGGTAGTATCCACCACCCCGTCTATGATCACGATGCGCCTGGCTCTCCGGCATACTTCCTCCATACTTCGCGGAACCGGAAGACGCATGGCACAAAGTACACCACGTGTCAAAACGTATCCGGTCAGCGTAGCAAGCAGTTCTCTGTCACCTGTATAGACGGGTATATCACCACAGCGTTCAATGATATTCGCAGCATCCCCCGTGATATGTTTTTGCTCACACAAAATCGCTAAAGGTTCATAGCCTACATCCAAAGCCACTTTAATGACTTTGGGACTTTCCGCTATAAACAACCCCTTTTCTGGCTCGAGGCGATTACGCAACTGAGCTTCGGTAAGGGTACTGAATATCTCTACTCCGGGATGGGACAAGGATGATATTTCGATAATAGGCATATTGTTATCCTTTATAACATTTGATTAAAGCATTCATATTTCACAGGCTTTATTCCGTTTTTAATCCCTTCTTATCCAGATAGGCTTTAAATTTATGAAGATATTCGTCCGATGGTCCGTCAAAGAAAGAGACACCGGACGCGCCATTATCAAACGCCTCATCCAATGCTTTCTCAAAATCATTTTTTATATCAGGAAACATCAATCCTGCATACACTTTCGCACGTCCGTCAACCGTCTTCACACTCTCTTGAACCGAACGTCCGATCCACTCCGGTCCTTCGTAATAAAAGCCGTTATAGATCATCGGGAAATAAGCATCCAGTGTCCAATTTCCCCAATCCTGACGTACCATCTTCTTGGCCATAGAAGGTCCCGGGAATACTGCGGCAGAAATTGCTTTTCCGTCAGCTTTCACCGCTTCAGTAATCCGGTCTACAACACGGGTAATGGCATCCAAACGAAAATTGATCCATGACTGATCTTCCATCGGATACTTCAATTCCAACGGATCACGTCCCGTCTGCGCCTTAAACTTGGCACGACAAACCTCACAATAGCAATAATCATATTCAGGATGTTCACTCGTCTGCTCTATGCCATAATTTTTCCACAAACTGACAGGCAGAACCACATCCGGAAAACGAACATAATCCAGATGTACCCCATCTACATAAGGCAAATGAGCTATTTTCACATAATCATCCGCCAGGTATTGCGCCACTCCTTCATGGTTAGGACAGAGAAAACGGTAATAATCCACATAAGCAGGTTTATCATGCGTAGATTCCCCTTTGCGGTTCACCGCAAACCAATCGGGATGCACGTTCAGCAGTTCCGCACGATTCATTGTCCATTTCCAGAAATGGGCCTCAAGACCGGCTTCTTTACACATGCGATATAGATTTTCATCATACCCTTCAAACATCACCCCACTGATTCCGCACTCCTTAAGCAAAGCAAACCACTGACGGTAATCTGCTTCACTTTTATTCTTATTTATACGTGTCCATACCCAGTTCTTCACCTGACGCGGAGCAATCTTCTCTGTCCAGAAACGTCCTTCATTATTAATAACGTAACGCTTGTTTTCACCCGGAACAGTAATAGCTATCTGGTATGTATTCCGGGTAGCCTCAACTGAGATTTGCGCACCCTGCGGGAGTCCTTTCAACTCCGCGTCCGTCAGGAAAAAATCTTTTTCCGTACGTAAATAGTTTTTCTCTTTTGCATATCTCTCCTGCTGTGCATAGAACATAGCCCAAAGCAGTTTATACACAGCAGTATTATACGGTAGCGCAACAGTACGTTCGGGCGCTCCTACTGCCTCGTCAGCGAAAAACAAATATCCCCAACGATCCGGCATGTGCATATCCACCTTTCCCGTAGGTGTCCAAACCCAATTTTCTTCAGGCCCCCCGGCTTTCAACCACTGTACCCGTGAGAAGTTAATTCGCCAGCAATTGCCTGCTTTCAACGGGTTGTTAAAATTCATAGTCAATGCCTTATGAGGAATAGCCATCTCCACACTCCAATATTTATCTTTGTCTTTCGATTTATTCAACGTACCTTCACGATGAATAGCCAACTTTAATCCCGGACAATCCCATTGCACCATAAAGTTGCCTCCCGACCGATAAGGCTTGTCCAGCATCAAATCGAATATAACACCCCGGGCATTGGTCTCTATTTCAAAATAGTTGTGTCCATCCCAATCAGGATCTATAAAAACCTCAAAATCATTATCATAGTAAATAATGGTATCCCGCTGAGTAAGACGTGCCTTGATGTCGTCTTCCTGTAAAATTGCCCCGACATACAAATATTCATCATCCCACAACATCTTAGCTGTAGTTTCATATTTGGGCGTGGGGAATCCTTCGCCACTGATATCTACAAACGGAGCTGTCGATTTTGCCTTCTGCCATGAAACTTCATCCAGTTTACCATCTATTTTCAGTTTACCGTCCACACGATAACACACGTATGAACGAGGTTCCGTCAGGAAACGATCGTATTTCTGAAAAATGCTCTGTGCCCCGGACGGCAAACTAAAAAGAGAAAAAAAGAGAAACAGCTTCACTGCCAGGCAATCTAAATGTATTTGCTTCATTATTGATTAGTTTTAGTTACAGCTTCAAAGATATGAATTATTCTGAAACCCGTAAATAATACCACCCATAATTATAACTTCCATAAAGTAGATATGACTTTTTTATTTACTTTTTTGATAAATCCGACAAAACGGGCAGTGAACAAATGCCGCCATTAATTCACTGCCCGTATAATCCATGACTTATCGTTGTCCGCCTTATTTCAGACCTGGAATTTTAGATAAATTCTTAGTCATTTCTTCTAATTTTGAATTAACTACGTTCCAGTCATTTACTAACACAGTAAGTATTGATTCTGAGAATTCTCCTATGCAGCAAGCTCTGCCGGAAGTTCCCTCACAATTACACCACATAGCTCTGATCGTAATATCTTCTTCCAACGAAGTGACATCAACCATTGCCTGTAAAGTAATGGGAACACGTTGTCCATCCATTGCCACAGAATACAATCCCCGTGCTACAATTTTATTATTAACTTTAATAGCAAACCATGCTCCGTCACCGGATTTCTCACACCAAGTATCCAAAACGGTAAGCGTAATAAGCAACTGATTCCCCTTACAAGCTTTAATAGAAATTGGGGCCATTTCCTTTATTTCCTGAAAACAAGAGTCATCATTATTATTGTAGTAATGACCTTGAATTTTAGCAACAGAACCATTGTTTCTCTTTTTAGACGACATACATACTTTCATATTATAATACCCTTAAGCTTTTCCTACTCTATTCAAGGCTTTTCGGAATCCGCCTATAAAACACGGCAAAATCACTGAAAAGGATTCAACACAATGTTTAAGCCAGAATATTCATAAGGAGGTTTTCCCACTGATTCAGGATCGTAATACATATTTTCTCCACTCGCGACTTTTATATCGCCAATAGCAATCCAATGCATTCCTCCTTCCACCAATGCCAGAGAGTTCATGATAGAAAAATTAGTAACATTTTCAACAACTGGTATTCCCGAAGAGACTATCAGAGATATCTCTTCCCCTATCAAATCATCAACATTAAATTGTTCTAAACCTATATTATTTATTACGGATACCAGATTCTCTTTCAACTTTGACTCATTATAACAGACTCTCGGATTCAATCCCATATTTTTTGCATACATAGAGACCGAGGAAGGCAGAGAGTATGTACCTTCAATATTCCGATCATGCAAATATCGAGTCATCCTATCAATAAAACATTTCCTGTTATTATTGAGAGTTGCACGCTGTATGGCCTGAATCTGATCATAAATACTTTTACCATACGGTTTATCCGGAGTCAGTGACGAATCGAACAAATTAATCATGGCCGCCAAAGCATACCCGCCGCAATAAGCATTTTCTAACCGATCCTGATAATTTATATATCGAATTCCCATATTTAACCCCAATATGTATTCAATTCATCATCTATTGAAAGCGCTTCTACCATTCTTTGGTTCTTCCCATCAACTTCCCAACGGCACCACGCCATAACATATAACTTATTATCGCTATTCTTTTGTCCAATAATAAAAGAAAATAATTCGTTATCTTCAGTAATAATCCCACATATATTGGTTTCTATTTTAACAATGTATCCTAACTTTTTGCAAGCATTTTGATAATCATCCCCCCATTTTGGCAGATTAATGATCAAAGATGGCTTAAAAGAAATATTATCAGGAATTAACTTATTAACCTTTGCAATACATTCACCGTTAACTATATCGTCTCCATTCGCGATATGACAAATAATTTGTTTATTGACCGGCAAACCATATACTGTTTTATTTAACCAAAACGAACTCATTAGACAACCAGTGAATTGAGAACTCATAGCACACTGTCCCATTTTATCTAAAGTCACATATGAAATATTACCAGGTACATAGCATAACGGCACAATTTCTTGAGGCCAAACAGTATTTATACAACTTCTCACGACACTCTCTTTATTCATGAACGTTTCTTTTTCACTACCACTACCACACTTACCTAATACAACAAACCAATCAGGTAGCGCCGTAATCATACCTTCTGTCAAAAAATTCCCTACTAATTTACCATTGATTCTCGCCATAAAACTCTTTTTTTGTTCTTACTCTTTCTATCAGGCTTTTCAGAATCCGCCTATAAATCTCCTGTCTCTTGTAAGCTTACAGTACAAAAGTATGAAAGAGAAAAGGCGGAAACAATTATTAATTTCAAACCATTCTATTTACCTCTCAAATACAGAATCATTTCTCCTGAACAAAAAAATAGCCCCGGTTCTTTCGAACCGAGGCTTAACATAAATTCAGTTGTGTGCTTTCTTCAAAGATTGGGAAACTATCTATTCAGTATATTCCCTCTTTCATTCAAGAACACTGCCTGTTCATGAAAATCGCTCGATAATATAATCACTTTGTAGAGTTTGCCTTCCGAACGACTATAGGCTATAAAAGCCTCTTTAATCAGTGCTCCCTCACAGGATAACTCATCAATCACTGCCTCAGGAAGATTATTAACCTCGATTGGCGTAAAATCTTCCCGTGAATCCCTCTGTTCCACTTTCGCAGATTTTTTCTTTAGAGGTTCATCTGCTTTTACTACTGAAAATCCCAATCCCATTACTATTACCAATGCTACTAATACCTTTTTCATAATTCTTGAAAACTTAATTGTTCTAGATCTACTAACTATAACTAAACATCTGAATATTATAATGCAATACACATGCCAGACATATGCCAATCCAGATCGGCAACTCATTTTCAAGTAATTATATAAAAACAGCTTTCATTTGGAATAGTGGAATATAAAGGAGTATTCCACATTTATTGTGGAAAAATTCCACAGAATTGCAAATTGATTACATACTTTTAAGTCACTTACTCATATCCGGAAGTCACTTCTCCTCCAGCTTCTCCTTGATACGATACAGGCGAGTAATAGCAGGATTGTAAAAAGCATCCGGATAGTGAGCTCTGATGCAGGATAAATCAGATTCCACACAAAGCTTCACATCAAAAATACGCTCTGCCTTACTCAGTTCCAGCTCTTGAGGCAGCTGTGCAGCTTGCGCCCATTCCATTAATTCTCTCACACTCTGTTCGTCAAACTTATATTCCATATTACTCTTGTTTTTCCGCAAATTTACAACTTAAAGAGCATAAAACAAAACACACTCCTCCTTTCCGCCCGGCTCAATCCCTACTTATAGTGATAACCCTCTTCACAATACCTAAATCGAGTGATTGTCCCAAAGCAAAAAACCACCTATCTTTGCCATACATTAATTAGTCATAATTATTACGTAAGTCACATTTAAGTGAGATAAGCCAATCCGGCCGAAGTGATTCTCCCGGATTCCATTTTGTTGAGTTGTTATTTTAATTATCATACTGTTTAATTGTTGTATGTAAATAACGTATTCAAAAATAGAACAAAAACCGTCCGGCCTGTGAAGGTCGGACGGTTTTTGTTTTTTATCTGCGGATAATCTTTTCCGCCGCCGCGTTATCCATGAACAGCTCCACATTGTCAGCATGATGGGCTATGTAAGCAGCCGGACCCGTATCTCCCGAATAAAAGATGTCTTCTACAACCGGCCCCTTCACTCTTCCCGTTATCAGGAAGATGATTCTACGCGCATTCAAAATCGGCATTCCTGTCAGAGCTATCCTCTTTTGCCCGTTATTCGGATTAAAATTCGCCTCATATATATGATCTGTCGAAAGCAGTTCTTCTTGCCCCGGAAAAATAGACGATGTATGCCCGTCATTACCTGCTCCCAACAATATTACATCAAACACCGGAAAACCGTTCTCCACCGGCACCTCCTTCATTACCAGTTTCGAATAGCGGGCAGCCTCTTTCTTTGGATTATTCTCTCCCTGGATACGAAACACATTCTCGTACGGAATAGGTACGATACTCAGCAGCAACGACCTCATCATCCCATAATTACTATCCGAATTCTCAGGAGGCACACAACGCTCGTCGACCCAAAACACTTTCAATCGTTCCCAAGGAGTGATATCCGTATATTCATTCGCCCATAAGTCAAACATCAGTGCCGGAGTGCTTCCGCCACTGAATGCAATGCAGAAGGTTCTGTCCGGTTCATCTAACATCAGTTTCACCAAATGTAATATCAGTGCGCGTGCCGTCTCTATGGACGAAGGGAAAATATAGGGTTTCATAATTCGCAGTATTGATCTGTGTTTGTTAAATTCTTACATGGATTGGTCCAATCGGCACCATGTTCATGCATCATAGCTTCACTTTCCAAAGGTCCCCAAGTTCCTGCCGGATAGCCATATAGCGGTGCCTCGGGATGTTCATTCCAATAACGCAAAATAGGGTCAAAGAAATGCCAGGATGCTTCTACGGCATCACTTCGTGTAAAGAGGGTCTGGTCACCCAGAATACAGTCTTCTATCAGGCGGGCATAAGCATCTCCTCCGGGTACCCCTCCCAACTGATCATAACTGAAATCCATTGTAACCTGTTTGACCTCAAATCCCGGTCCCGGCACTTTCATACCAAATTTCAATACAATACCTTCATTGGGCTGCAAGCGAAGAATCAGTTTATTTGCCCTCGGACAATTACCGCCCGCACAATGGAACATCTGATGCGGAGTTTCACGGAAGTGTACGACAATCTCCGTCACTTTCGTCGGCATTTGTTTGCCTGTCCGGATATAGAAAGGCACTCCGCTCCACCTCCAGTTACTGATCCCCAGTTTCATGGCGATATAAGTTTCGGTGCGCGAGTCCGGTGCTATATTCTTCTCTTCCCGGTACCCTCTTTTGTTTCCTCCGGCTGTATATTGTCCCCGGACAATGTGTTCGTTCAGATCCGTTTCAGTCAAAGGAGTCAGAGACTCATATACTTTTACCACTTCATTACGGAAGTTATCTGCATTGAACACAGCGGGAGGCTCCATGGCAGTAAGTGCCACCAACTGGATCAGATGATTCTGCACCATATCCCGAAGAGCACCCGTAGTATCATAAAAACCGCCGCGTTGCTCGATTCCGAGATTTTCCACGGCGGTTACTTCCACATAATCTATATAGTTACGGTTCCATAAAGGTTCGAAAATACCATTGGCAAAACGAAAAGCCAACAAATTCTGAGCAGTTTCTTTACCTAAGAAATGATCGATTCGGTAAATCTGATGTTCATCAAATACGGAAGCATAAATTCGATTCAGTTTCTCGGCCGACTCCAGATCATACCCAAAAGGCTTTTCAACAATAATCCGCGCACGACCTTCATTCAGATGTACTGATTTCAGATGCAACGGAATCACGCCATACAATGATGGAGGTGTAGCCAGGTAAAACAACAAATCGTCCGGCCGGCTGTCCCCGCTCAGTTCTTCAATTCGCAGCCGAAGTTGTCCGTATCCGCTTTCCAATGCCGGGTCTATTGCCAGATAGTGAAGATGTCCAACGAAAGCGTCCATCTTCTCCTTATTCTGCTCTTCCGACTTCACAAATTTCTCCATCTCACTATAAATGTAAGTCCGATAGTCCGCATCCTCATAAACCGTACGTCCCACCCCGAGAATTTCAAATTCTTCCGGAAGACGCTTGGCTACATACAACGAATACAACGCCGGCATCAACTTACGCTTCGTTAAGTCACCCGAAGCACCAAAGATAGTCATTACAAATTTACTCATATTTCTTTTTTTGCTTATACATTATACGTACCCGACTTTGTATCTCCTCCATATCCAGTCCAGTTTTCATGGAAAAAGACTCCTCGTAACTCATCTTTCCGCTCAAATGTATGAGCACCGAAATAATCGCGCTGTGCCTGTATCAGATTGGCCGGAAGGTCAGCCGACACTAACGAATAGAAATAATTCAAAGCTGAGGAGAAAGCCGGAACAGGTAGTTCTTCACGCATAGCCTGCGCCACCAGATTCTTCCATCCGGACAACAATCCTTTGATTTCCTGCTCAAAATATGGAGCCAGCAGCAAATGTTCCGGTTTTTCTTTTGCCTCAAATGCAGCAGCAATATCATTCAGGAAAATACTACGAATAATGCATCCACCTCTCCACATCCGTGCAATCGAAGCCAAATCGAGGTTCCATCCAAATGCATCGGAAGCACGCTGCAATACCGCAAATCCTTGTGCATACGAAACCAGTTTCGAAGCATACAACGCCGCAAATATTTCTTTTTCCGTATCCTGTTTATTATATACAGCCATCGAATGCTTACATTGGTACTGACGGGCAGCCGTCTCACGGAGTTCCTTCTGTGCCGACAGGCTACGTTCAAAAACAGCCGTAGCAATCAATCCTAATGGCATACCTAATTCCATGGCGTTGATCACCGACCATTTGCCTGTCCCCTTCTGTCCGGCAGCATCCAGAATTTTATCGATCAGATAGGCCCCTGTATTATCTTTATGACGGAGTATATTGCCTGTGATTTCTATCAGATAACTCCGCAACTTACCTTCATTCCAACGAGCAAACACAGACGCCATTTCTTCATTAGGCATATCCAGTAATTTCTTCATCACCCAATAAGCTTCAGCAATCAACTGCATATCACCATACTCTATTCCGTTATGGATCATCTTCACAAAGTGTCCCGATCCGGCAGGTCCCACCCACTGGCAGCACGGACTTCCATCGGGAGCTTTGGCAGCAATACTCTGCAAAATAGGTTTTACCTCCTCCCATGCCTTTTCCGAACCGCCCGGCATAATAGAAGCTCCATTCAAAGCCCCCTCTTCTCCGCCCGACACACCGGCACCGACGAACAGAAATCCCTTCGATTCTGCCAGTTTCACTCTGCGGTTTGTATCTTCATAATTTGAGTTACCTCCGTCAATCAATATATCACCCGGAGAAAGGTATGGGAAAAGTTGCTCCATCAATTCGTCCACCGGACTACCGGCACGCACCATCATCATAATCTTACGAGGTACAGCAATTGATTTCACAAAATCTTCTATGTCCGTAAACCCCTCTATATGCTTATCTTTAGCCCTTCCATTCATAAAACGTTCCACCACGCCTTCTTCCACACCGGGCACCGTACGATTATACACCGATACGCTCCATCCTCTACTTTCCATGTTCAAGGCTAAATTTTCTCCCATTACAGCTAAACCAATCAGGCCTATATCTGTTTTATTCTGAGTTGCCATAATTGTAATATTTATCTAAATCAGTTGATATTTTGTTCTATTTCTTATTATCTATAACACATATCGAAAATATTTGTTCGGATAGTTTCAGAATAAAATATTACTTTTGTAACAAACTTCTAAAAACTCGTAATGAAGAAAATACACATCGGACTTTTACCACGTATCATCATAGCTATTATACTTGGTATCGCTATCGGAAATTTCCTGCCGACGCCTTTGGTACGGCTGTTCGTGACCTTCAACTCCATCTTCGGAGAGTTCCTCAATTTCTCCATTCCTCTTATCATCCTCGGCCTGGTCACCATTGCCATTGCCGATATTGGTAAAGGAGCCGGACGAATGCTACTTGTCACCGCACTCATTGCCTACGGTGCTACTCTTTTCTCCGGCTTCCTCTCCTATTTCACCGGAGCTGCCGTTTTTCCCTCACTTATCACACCGGGAGCACCTCTCGACGAGGTAAGTGAGGCCCAAGGTATTCTACCTTATTTCTCGGTCGCCATCCCACCGTTGATGAATGTCATGACCGCACTTGTCCTTGCCTTTACCCTCGGCTTAGGACTTGCCAGTCTGCACAGTGACGCTTTGAAAAACGTAGCACGCGACTTCCAGGAGATCATCGTACGCATGATCAGTGCAGTTATCCTCCCATTACTTCCCATTTATATCTTTGGCATCTTCCTCAACATGACACATTCCGGACAAGTATTCTCCATCCTGATGGTATTTATTAAGATCATTGGCGTCATTTTTGTACTGCACATCTTTCTGTTGGTCTTCCAGTACTCTGTTGCAGCATTGTTTGTCCGTAAAAACCCGTTCCGCTTGTTGGGACGGATGCTGCCGGCTTATTTCACCGCTTTAGGCACTCAGTCATCAGCCGCCACCATCCCTGTTACACTCGAACAGACCAAGAAAAACGGTGTATCAGCCGATATAGCCGGATTCGTTATCCCGCTTTGTGCCACTATCCATTTATCCGGAAGTACCCTGAAGATTGTGGCCTGCGCTTTAGCCTTAATGATGATGCAAGGCATGCCTTTCGATTTTTCCTTGTTTGCAGGTTTCATTTTCATGCTTGGCATCACGATGGTTGCTGCTCCCGGTGTCCCCGGAGGTGCTATTATGGCTTCTTTAGGCATCCTCCAGTCCATGCTCGGTTTCGATGAATCGGCTCAGGCATTGATGATCGCCCTTTATATCGCTATGGACAGTTTCGGTACAGCTTGTAACGTAACCGGTGATGGAGCCATCGCTCTGATTATAGACAAGATCATGGGGAAAAGAAAAACTCCCGAAAGCCTTTAATGGCTATCGGGAGTTCACCCTGTTTGGTTATTAATTCCGCTTTATAATGTCATAGCCTGCCCACCGATTACACCGGCTACAGCACTTGCCACAGCAATAATCAACTTCAATATAATATTCCATCCCGTTTTCTTCATATTCTTCATACCTCCTTTCATTTGCAATCATTATTATATCTACAATAAACTTTATCAAGCTGTCGGATCATCTACAATATCTCCATCTCCACTACCCGATCCACCATTAATTGCTCCCCCTATCGCACTGACTTTCTGGAATTCCACTCCCTGAAGCAAAGCACGGGTAGTGCCGATAGCTGCGGGACGAGTATATTCCGGAGTAAACAGACAACGAAGAGCCGCCACCTGATTCGGATTCACCTCTTCCTCTTGATCCACTCCATGCCCTTGTGTACAAGCTTTCATCGTGAAAGTGCCTAATCCCTCCAGACGTACCGAACGGCTATTTAACAACTCTTTACGCATGGCAGTCATCAGGTTACGAATCACATTATGAACATCACCCGGTGTCAACGATGATTTTTCAGCTATTACTTCGGCCAACTGTTGTGAAGTTACCATTTTTCCAACTTTCACCAGAGTGAGATGCCACTGTTTCTTTCCCTCTTTAGTTTTCAACTGCGATTGTCTCGCTCTATAAAATAAAGGCATAATTTTTCTCCTTCTTTACTAATGTTACTACTACGTTTCATTCATGTTTCGTTGATCAACACTGCAAAGATGAAGATTTACAAATTATCGGCAAAGAAAAAAACGGTCCGGAAAGCTGTTTTCTCAGAAAAACTTATAAGACACTGATTATCTGTATCATAATTCTAAGCTCTTCGTTCAAAACAGGTTCATACACATGTACCCAATATCAGTTAAGTTTTAGTTCATCCGACAAATGCATAGTTCCAGTATAGAAAGTCTCACAATGGTAGTAATATATAGATATTATTTTTAAAATTTTGCAATTAAATAGTAATATTCCACCATGTATGAGTAAAGCGGACTATATTACCAACCAAGAGATAATGCTACTTTTAGCGAAACGCATAAAGGAGTATAGGCTTGCCGCACGGATGAGCCAAAAGGAAATGGCGGAGAAATCCGGTGTGAGTCTTGCTACTATAAGCCATTTTGAACAAGGTGTCAATCAGAACATGACCCTAAATAATTTCATATCATTGTTGCGGATAATCGGCATGGAGCAACGTATAAGTGATTTACTGCCTGAGTTGCCCATGCCACTAATGGCACTGAAACAACTAAATAAATTCATTCCCCAAAGAGTAAGGAGAAACAATAATGATACAAAATCTTGATGTGTTTTTATGGAATCGGAAAGTGGGTACATTGGTAGCCTATAAGGAGAAATACGTAGACAAGGTAATCAGTGTTGTCAGCAACTACCAGCGATATGCGCACATAGCAGGAGTTGATGCCTATTGGAGCCATCAAATAAAAGAGGAAATCAATGACCGTATTGAGATGTTATAGGCTAAATATAAAAAATGGGAATATCAATGCTATATTGAACATGAATCTTTGTAATTATTAGCTACCCTTTGTTTTGTAACTCTATTATTTTTCGACTGTAACTTCTTTTATTTTTTAGACCATATTAGATCTATGGTAGGAAGCATAATATTGACAATATCACTTCGCTTGATGCAAGCAAAAGAAACGCTTCATAAATAGAATATAGACTAAACTCAGCGCAATAATGGTACCCGACAAATACCCATATTCATTCCCCGGAAATAGAAGATACCCGGCTATAACTACTGCCTGCACCAACATATACACCAACGAAACCACCATGTGAGGAATTTTCAGCTCATTTGCCATAATCTGGTACAAATGTTTCCGATGTGGCAAACCAATATTCTCATGCAACATCAACCGATGAATTATTGTCAGCACACTATCCACCCCATAGACTGCCAACAAGACAATCCAGCTGAAATTTTCCGTACGGATTATCAGCATACCGATCAGAAAGAGAATCACGAAAGCAATGCTAACCGAACCTACATCCCCCGCAAAACACTTTGCCTGTTTCCGGAAATTGAAGAAGTTAAAGACCAACACAGCACAAAGCATGGTATAAATCAAAGCCGGCTCTACAAATGGAACATATACCCTATTTATAAATGCTAATGCCGCCAGCACCACCAACGAGTATCCACCTGTAATGCCATTAATACCATCCATGAAATTATAGGCATTGATAATTCCTGTGCAAACAATTAAAGCAACCACAATGGTCCACCAAGGCAGGCTGAACAACCCCCATTGATAGAACATCAAAGCCATCGCCGTAAAATGAAACACCAAACGTAACCCCTGAGAAGTAGAACGAATGTCGTCTACAAAACTGATAAAAGTAATCAATGTCAGAGCCAGCATAAACCAAGGATACTCAAACTGATTCGTCAGAAAGTAAGCTAATGCGCCAAAGAAGAAAATGATTCCTCCCCCTCTCAAAGTGATCCGGGTGTGCGAACTCCGCTCGTTCGGTTTATCGATGATATTGCATTTATCAGCAATACGGAAATAAAAAAGTTCTACTAAGAATAGCAGAACTAAGATTAGCAGATAATACATAAACTATTCGTTCTTTTTAATGAAATAAAACCAAAGTTGAAGTCCTAAAAAGGCAAAAGAAATACCCCCTATTAGGAGTCCCATAATCAAAAAAAATTCCACTTACAATACCTCCTTATTCTATCTGAAAATTCCTCAAAACATTCATAGGTTTCCACCCAAGTTCACGCGTTGCCTTTTCATTACTAAAAGTCAAAGAGCTTGTTATTTTACGAAGTTTCAAAGAATTGATCGGAGCTTTTTCACCCAGGCAGTCTCCAACGACAGCCATGCTTTTAGCCAACCAATAAGGAATAGATATTGGTCCTTTTCTACTCAATTGTTTACATATCACCATCTCCAACTCACGAAAACTCGGCTGGTAACTGTCACAAACATTATATATCCCACCCTTTTCTATTAACATAGGAAGAAGATTTGCAATATCCTGAACCATCAGAACACTTTTCCGGGCTTTTCCCCCGGCAATACTTAAGTACTTACCATTTCTAATCCCATGAATCATCGCTCCTAAATTTCCCGGAGGATTAGGTCCGGCAATCAATGAAGGACGAAGTATACTTAACTTTACATTATGCATAGCACACCACCCTTCCAAGTATTTCTCAGCCTTAATCTTACTCAAAGCATAAGGAGTAGTTCCATTCAAAGGATGCTCTTCCGTGATATTCTCACCCGAATCACAACCATAAACAGCAACAGTACTTATAAAAATAAAAGCTTTAGGAATACCACTTTGTTCCAAAGCGGTACATAAATTCTTAGTACCTTGTAAGTTTACATCAAAAAAGGCCTGTTTCTCCTCTTCTGTTTTAGGAGTAGAATGCGCTTTACCTGCAGCATGCAGCGCAATATCAAATACCTCTGTAAAGACAGGAATATTCCGAGCTATATCTATCTTATAATCATCTTGGGGAGTAAGTCCAACCGTTTTGATTACATACGTCTTTTCCAAAAGCTGATAGATGTTTCTTCCCAAAAATCCGGAGGCACCGGTAAATAAGAGTTTCATATATCTAGAAAAATTGTTTAAGTTTAGGAAATAAGCGATACAATGGATATAAAAGACTAACAGGTACCCTATTCTTTTTAAATGCCTTGAAACACTCAATATTTCCCTTTCTAATATTATTCAGACTTCTACTGGTAGTTCCCCCTAAACGCATCCGAACTAAAGGTTCAGGAAAATACAATAAACTAATATGCTCCTTTTCTACAAATCGAAGCATTAATTCGAAATCAGCAGCAAACTTAAAATCCAGATCGAATAATCCATATTTCATATATATACATCTTTTTACATAGAAAGTTGGATGTGCAGGATGCCAACCTTTAGCAAAACTCTTTTGTTTTCCCGTGATCCAACGACGGACTATTGCATCTGTGTTATTTCGAGAGACATAATACAAATCAGCATAAACGGCATCAATTGATATATCAGTTTCAAAACAATTTATAACTTTTTCTATCGCTGTATCTTCAGCAAACAGATCATCAGAATTAATTATACCAATAACATCCCCTGTTGCCATAGAAAACCCCTTATTCATTGCATCATATAATCCCTCATCTTTCTCAGAAATCCAATGCATGCGTCCTTTGAATAATGGTTCATATTCTTTAATTAAATCTATTGTATTATCATGAGACAAGCCATCAACAAGTATATATTCAATATTTTTATATGTTTGCTTTAATACAGAATCTAGAGTACAACGAAGTGTTTGCCCACTATTAAAAGTAACGGTTATTAAAGAAAATTTCATAAAATGGAATTTTTTATTTAGCAATTATAAATCATTGTTCAAGAGATCATAATACAGATTTACATACTCCTTATATCTTTCTTCTTTATCATATAAATCAACAGCATGCCTCCTGCAATTTTCATGATAGAAATCTTTAGATACATGTTTTATTTTATTCAAACTACTCAAGAATTTTTCCTTATCCCCCTTTGCTATTACAAATCCAGTTTGCTCTGAAATCATTTCCTTACATCCACCTGTATCGTAAGTTATCACAGGTGTACCACAAGCCATAGCTTCTAAATTTACAGTAGGAAATGTATCTTGATAAGTAGGATTTATAAGAACATTTGCTATTGAATAAAAGTCAACTAGCTGACTTATATTTTCAGTTCGTTCAAATCCTATTATATTAGGAGGTAATTTTCCTATTTGCTTTTTACTCAAGCCTATCATTATAAAGAGATCTTCAGGCATTTGCTTTGAAAAATAATATATATCAGATTCTCCTTTTGTTGAATTCCAATTAGAAGCTACAGCTAACACAATAAACTTTGATTGTAAAGCATACTGTTTAACTGTTTCAGATATTACAGTTGACGGCTTAAACACATCTAAATCTATTCCGTTAACAATAGTCTGCCGTTTTATTTGAGAAAGATATGACTTACTCAACATATCACTTAGCCAATTGCAAACAGGTACAATCATCATACGTTCAACCGAAGTAAACAATCTCTTCTTTTCTATATAGTTCATACGAGAGTTATCACAACCTAAAGCTTTGGGATAATCTCGTATATTGGGACATGCAAAACAACCTGTCTTCCACTTCTCACACCCGATATTCTGAAAATGGACACAATGTCCCGTGAAACTCCAACAATCATGCAAAGTCCAAACAACAGGTATTTTAGCTGTAGATAGATAGTCAAATAAAACCTCACAGTTTAAATAATAGCCATGAAGATTATGCAAATGGATTATGTCCGGTTTTATTTTCTCTATTTTTGAAATTAAGTGCAAGGTAGCTCTCCGTGAACCAAAACCATGCCTGTCAAACAACATGGATTTCAAGCCATGGACAAAGAGATCAAATCTAGTTCCAACCCTAATCAACATAGATTGGCTGGGACAGGCCCAACGACCGTAAGCAATATAACTTTTCCAGCCAGAAGCAATAACCAAACGCCCTAACTCCTCTGCAATATGGCCGGTGGAACCAGAGTTAGCAACAACATTTATTTGAAAGAGAGTTTTCACTATCGTAGTGATCAAATAGAAGAGAACAAGATCGAAAAGACTAATTAAAGTCCCCTATTTTTTATGGCAACTCAAAAAATAAGAAACATGTTTCACGGGCCAAAAAGGCTCAAAATGCCGTCTGTTAATTACGCGACCGCCAAAAGAAAAGTAATGTTTATAGTCCGATTGAGAAAACACATATTTGTAATACTTACATGCAATATCAATCGAAGATTGATTAGCGTGTTCCAAGCGTCCATATGGAAAAGCAAAGTATTCACAAGGAGTAGAAAGTTTATGTTCAATAACTGATTTACAACAGCCTATTTGTTTATCCAATTCTGCCAAATCATTATCATTAATCATATAATGATCCATTGTATGTGCACCAATAATATGTCCCCTCTCATGCAGATCCCTTATCTCTTTCCACCGCATTGGAGTTTTACCGGGAGTGAGAACTATGTTATTTGTAAAATTCTGAATATACACATCATCCCCATTCGCAAAATTGGGATTGATAAAAAAAGCCGCATTCACCCCAAACTGTTCCAAAACAGGTGCTATCATTGAATGACATTCCATAAAACCATCGTCAAATGTAAAGGCAACCAAAGGTTCATCGACACTTTCATGATTGAGAATTAGAGAAGTGGCCTCCTCCACCCTTATGAAACGTATATGTCGGGAAAGTTCTTTTAATTGGTAAGAAAAATAATATTTTGCTTGATCATTAGCCACTCCACGACATATCATATGTCCATTCAATATATGAATACCATTTTGAGGACGGGAAAATATCCCTAAAATATCCAAAACACTATTCCTTATTAAACTCCGAAAGTCATTCATCCTTAGCTTGTTTAAGAAAAACTTGTTTGAGAATATTCATCTGGTAATACAAGTTCCATTTGGTATCAATTGTCTGATAGGCAAACTGCCGAATAGCCTCTCGACTATGCAAATTCTGACTTAACCATTTCTGAATAGTATCAGCCAGACTATTTACATCATTTTCCTGAAAAAAATCACCGGTTTTCCCCTGAATTATAGACTCAAATTCAGGACCCTGAAAAGGAAAATTATTATGGGTTATAACAGGACAACCATAAGTCAGAGAATGGATAGCAGTCAAGCCAACATTCCCAGGAGACACACAAACATCCGCATTATAGAACATCTCTCCTATGCGCATCTCGTCATAACAAGGTCCATATAACCAGACATGAGAGCCAAGATTATATTTATCTACCACACTATCAAGATGAACTCCATCCACATCTTTACCGACAACAACAAGGTTTACCGGAAATCCTTTCTGTTTCAAGATATCCATAGCTTGGATTATATATTCCAATTTCTTCGATTTTTGCACACGCCCGATATAGAATAATACAGGATAGGAGTTAGAAAAATGAGTAGAATAAATAGAAGAAGGCGACAAATTTCGTCTGATCTTCAACTGATTATCATAATCCAAAGAGTTTGCAATACAAACCATCTTTGATTTATCAAAGCCTTCTTTTGACATCAGGGAAATAGCATATTCGCCATAAACCATCAACTCAGAAAACAAAGAATAAAACAACTTTTTTATAACCTTCTTTACAATACTTTCTCTGCCATACCAACCATGAGTCCAAGCTACTGTTTTCTTATTTAAAAGTTTTGCCCAGAAAAGGATAACCCATGAAGACAAACAATAAGGTTCTCCATCCAATACATAACAAGTATAGGGTTTAAAGACTAACCGGACAGATTTAGATTGCCAATAAAACTGAGAAAATAAATATTTGTTATGCAATTCTGAGCGAAAATGGTTCAATTGGGTATAATCCATTTTCTTTATTGGTGTCAATAGACGATCACCAAAATAAAAATCGCAGGGAAGCTCTGAAGACATTTTTGAATATATGGGATTGCGATAGTGAGTCCCTATATTAAAAATACAACAAATAGAAGAATTATAATCTGCCATCTATTATATTTTTATTCAATACCGCTTTAACATCATAAACAACGCCCGCATCAGATCGGAGAAAATCGCGAATATTCATATGTTGAAACTCTTTATGTCCAACACACAATACAACAGCGTCAAACTGTCCAAACAAATTATCAAGACCAGCAGTCAGGATCGATATACCATATTCATGTGCCACTTTAGCCGAATTAGCCCAAGCATCATAGACGGTAATGTCAGAAGTATACTCATGTAAGGTAGAATAAATGTCTATCACCTTGGTGTTTCGAATATCAGGGCAGTCTTCTTTAAAAGTAAAACCCAGAAGCAGAATCTTTGAATCTTTGACAAGGATACCTTTTTTATTCATTAACCTAATCACCTGATTGGCGACATAGTCTCCCATACCATCATTCAAGCGCCTTGCTGCAGACATGATTCGTGGGAGTACCCCATAAACCTGAGCCTTCTGAATAAGATAATAAGGATCAACACTTATACAGTGTCCACCGACCAAGCCCGGCTTCAACTTGATAAAATTCCATTTGGAAGATGCAGCCTCAATAACATCATTGGTATCAATGCCCATTGCATTGAAAATCTTTGAAAGTTCATTCATGAAGGCAATATTCACATCGCGCTGGGAGTTCTCTATTATTTTAGAAGCTTCAGCCACTTTAATAGAAGGGGCTTTATGAGTACCGTTAACCAACACTGAATTATATATAGAATCAACAATGTCAGCAATCTCAGGAGTCGAACCGGAAGTTACTTTCTTAATCTTTTCAACAGTATGTTCTTTATCACCCGGGTTTATACGTTCTGGTGAATAACCTGCATAAAAATCCACATTGTATGTTAACCCTGACACTTTTTCGACTACCGGAAGACATTCTTCCTCAGTTACTCCCGGATATACAGTAGATTCATACACAACAATATCCCCTTTTGAAATAACTTTTCCAACTGTAGTACTCGCACCAATCAAGGGTGTAAGATCGGGGCGATTATTCAAATCCACAGGGGTTGGTACAGCTACAACATAAAAGTTACAATTTCTTATTTCGTCAATATTACTGGTACATTTGAAACCATTTTCTATCGCTTTCCGAAGTAAGTCGTCAGAAACCTCTAAAGTCATATCATGACCGGAATTTAAAGCATCAACACGAGACTGGTTCAGATCAAAACCAATACATTCATATTTTGTCGAAAACAATCGGGCCAAAGGTAGCCCAACATAACCAAGACCTATTACGGCAATCTTAATATTATCCATATTTTTTGACATTCTAAAATTTTATCACCTATTAACAATCATTTTTTCAGTAAGGATATTACATATACTTTTATTTTATAAATGAATAATGCAGAAAGAATAAATAAAATAATATATATAGGAATAATACTTAAAGACGTATTTACTATTAACATGGGAATAAACAATATATGTGTCAGATATAATTCATAAGAATATTTGCCTAAACAATTCCAGAAAACATTCTTTTTAACAAATAAAAACATAAACATTATAGATAATGCTAATGGAAGTTTATTTAATATCTGGACAAATACGAATAAAATATTATGAGCCCTACACCAATCAAATTGTTTTATAAACAAAGCTAAAAAGCCAATTAATAAACAACATATTATAGTATACTTATTAATATAGCGATATACTCTATACTTATATTTAGACAAAAAAACACCTAAAGGGAAAGATAAACATTGTTCAGCTCTTAATTCTCCACAATAAAAAAAGATCAAACAACTTATTATTAATAGAATATAGTTATCATACCTATGCCATGCTCTTGAATATAAAATGAAAAATATCCAATAATTAAGTAACAAAAAATTCAAATACCAGAAATACGATACACTAGGTCGTAATAGTAACAAAGATAGAATATTAAAATCTTCACCTTCTCCTAATAAAAGTAACTCTACTATAAAATATGGAATATATACATTTAAAAATTTATTCTTCCAAAAACCTAAAAGCCCTTTTTTTGAAAAAGATTCCCTTAATCCATATCCTGATAGAATTAAAAATATAGCTACACCAGTACCACCTAAAGGGGTCGCATATCTTATCTGAAAAAGCCCAATTATATGACTCAAAATAATCAAAAAAATAGCTATTCCCCTCATTGCGACTGTTCTATCTACAGGAAATAGATTCGTCATAGATCCGTTTTCTTTCATCAACTCAATTCACTTCATCCAAAGGTATATCAAAGAAAAGCAATATTAATATACATATAATACCACCAGAAGAAAGTAAAAATGTAAAAAAAGAAGCATTTAAAAGATACACGATTGATGGTATAAATAAAACAAAAACAAAATCACGATTAATTTTTTTTGTAATACTATTTAAAAATACTAGAAAAATAAAAAACAATATATTAATAAATAATATTCCAGGCAATAACATTGCAGCAATACCATCTGTAGTCCAAAAATTAGCATTAACGTTTCCCCCACCATATATATCCCCTATAACATAACCCAAAGGCTCATTATATGGATAAGCGCCCGTAAATAACTGTATGATTGACACATGGGTATAATAAGTTAAATCGTGAGTTAAGAAAAAATCTAAATAATTAACAAATAATAATCCAGGAATACATAAGGTTCGCATAAAAACAATAGCTTTAATGATCATAAAATCATCGCTAAGGTTAAATACCAAAATAGAAATACAAACTAAAGAACAGATTAACAATAAATAAAAAGGGAGACCTTTCCTTTCATATCGCAACAAAACAATAAAACCATACAAGATAAGCGGCATAAAAAAATTAGTTTTTTGCCCAGTCATCATGAAGAGTAATACATAACAAACAAACCCCAATACAACATATAGAGTCTTTTTTTTCAAAAGACCATATATAAAAAAAAACGGAACAAAAGCATTCGATGACCAAAAAACTAAATACCCAACGATCCCCATTCCTGTAATATTGGCACTATTTTCTCTTAAATCATAAACATCACTAAGAGAAACCAAACGCATATATGGACTATACAAAATTATTAGTATAATAATAATGGCTAAAGTTATCCACAACAAAGATTTAAACGAATATTTTTTTATGCGTCTGCAATACTCCATATTCCTTATTACCAAGCGGTCAGAAAGAAAGAAAGAAACCATTCCTAAAAAAACTAGAAACTGAGTAAAAAACACACAATTATTAATATTCTGATTCTGCATATAAAAAATAGATAAGATTATCGGTATATAACAAAAAACATATATTATAATTGATATTATACTTGATATTTTCAACAAACCATTATAAAATAGAATAGGACAAATTGCCATAAATAAAGTCGGAATATATTCATAAAAATCATATTCTATCATTGCAAAACCGTAGTAATCAAAATTATCACAACAATATTCGACCCAAATAAATTGATATAAAAGTACATAGCATATAGTGAATAAAATACGCATCAATACTTTTTTATCTGAGAAACCTATTTTAGCAATCCACATACTCAATACACAGCAATGCTTATACACATAAACAAATAATCAAACATTCTCTAACAATATTTTATTCAATACAAACTCTTCTGTTATTTTACTTAAAAAAAGAGATCTTTCATTTGCCATATTCTGATACATAATATCATTATCATATAAAGTAGACATAGAATCTACCAAGTTCATTTCATCTATATTCAGTTCAGACTTTATAAAACAATTCTCTTTACATAGATTAGAAGTTATTATTCCTTTTGAAGCAATAAATGTACCTAAAAGATTTTTATCATAACTTTCTGTACAATCCATTATATCCCAAATCCCCATGGAGGAATTAGTCGTTATTACTGGGATATTCAAAATCAAAGATTCAATTATTACCCCTGGTAAAGCTTCTGATTTAGATGGTAATACCAAAAACTTCGCTTTCTTTATATATTTATAAGGGTTAGATACGTTTCCTAAAAAAATTACTTTATGAAGGATTTCAAGCTCCGAACACAAATTCTTTAATTTATGTAACAAACAATGGGTATCCCCTCCTATTATCAATAGTCCAACACCTTCTCTTTTCATACTAAATTCAGCAAAAGCACGTATTACTTTATCGGGAGACTTATTATAATCTAGCCGTCCAACAAAAACGATATACTCATTCATTGATGAAAAAAGAAGATTTTCAATAGAAACATTCGATAGTTTTATAATCTGTTGTATGTCATGAATATTATATAAGATTGAAACTTTAAAAGGAGAAATAGAAGAAAAATTCTCAAGAATAAAAGCTTTTACATCTGGACTTACACAATAAAGTTTATCAAGATATCTATACAGTAAACAAAATGAAAAATATTGCAACAAATACTTCCATATATTGTTTGTCTTATTTTTACTGTATACCAATGATGAATGAAATATGCCAATGTTACGGCCATTACCTTTAGACAGTACATTATAGGTAGAGCAAGCTTCAGATGTACTAATTGTTATTAATGGAGTAAGATCTTTTTTTAGTCTTTTTATAAAAAAGACACATCTAACATAATAAACTAATTTCCCTAATGGAAAATGATATTTATTCATAAAATTAAATTGTCTATCGACTATAAAATCATCATTATCTTGATAATTTACATTTGCGATATACACATTAACATCTTCTCTCTTTGAAAAAGCTAAATACAAATTATTAGTTAGTCTCGCAATAGTTCCTTTACCTTCTGGCTCTATCAATAAAATATTAATCATAGCAATATACTAATAACAAAGGTCACATATAAATTCACACAACAGCTAAAAAATTCAATATAACACGGATTGTTTTATTAACAGTTTTTGTTATAATATTTTTTCTATTCTTAAAAAGAAGTAAAGCTAAATCATAACATAAAAAATGTATCTGAAACTCTTTATAAATATCATGGTGATGATAATACAATGTATCCTTCAATTCGAGAAGATAAAATAAACGAAAAGAATCTTCATATTTTTCTCTATATAACAATTTAGATGATCTAGTTGCCGAATCTTCCAATCTATACATAACTGTCTTTATACTAATATGATATAATTTAATACCATTTGCCGTCAGAGTTAGCCAAAAAGGATAATCTTCTATCATTTTATATTTTTCATTAAAAGGATACATACGACATATCTCTGATTTTATAAAAAGAGTAGGAGCTTCAGCATAATTTTTCTGATATAGTAATTTATGCTGTTCAGCAGCTGTCTTATTCCAAAACCCTCCACCAGCACTTTGGTGATAATGTTCCAATAATTTCACTCCTGTCTTAGTATTTTTAAAATAAACTGTATCAGAAAGCAGAACATGAATCTCTTCATGTTCATTTACATAGTTTACATTATCAGTAATACAATTAGATAATAACAGATCATCGCCTGCTATTCCTTTTATCCATTTTCCATTTGCAGCATTGTAAGCACGATTGCAATTAGCTGAAATTCCAGAATTCACAGTACTTGTTATAATTTTCACATTTACAAAACGCTCAAAATTTCGATTTATCCATTGTGTGCAAAGAGCAACAGTATCATCAGTTGAGCAGTCATCACTGATAATTAATTCAATCGTATCATACGTTTGATTCTTTATACTATTTAATGTTTCCAAGATATATTTTGAAGAATTATAAGCAAGAACACAAACAGAAACCAATAAATTATCTTTCCTCTTCACTTTCTATATTTTTTATAAATAAATCAATAAAACATCTATCGCTTTATAACTTTTATTATTTCAGATAAATCCTCAACTTTTCCCAAATATGCAACAACTATATATATCAAAGGACCTAAGAGTACTCCAACAATCAATTGTTCTAAACAAGAGGTACAAATATTTAGTACTGGAATTAATACCATTACCATGCATCCAGTCGACAGTATGATCTTAATGCACCCCTTTAATTGTTTAAATCCTCCATAGCCAAATAATTTTCCTGGATAATAAGTATTTATAAAATAACAAATAATAGTTGAAACTAAATTTCCTACAACAACAGCCTTAACACCTAATGGAATAGTGAATATCATGGTAAGCACAATTACAGGCAACTTCATTAAATCAACTTTAAGATATAAATCCGATCGACCAATAGCATTTAAAATATTCATATTTAATACACTAATAGGAGTTAATATCCTAGCAAAACACAACCACTGTATTAAAGGAACTGCTGATAACCATTTATCAGTCAATACTAATCTCACCAAAGGAAATGCTAAGACAGCTAGCAGCGTCATCACAGGAAATACAATAAAAGCTGTCATTGAAAGCATCTTACTATAAACAGTGGTCAAACGTTTTCTGTCAGATTGTATTGAAGCAAACAAAGGATATGTCACTGCGTTTAATATCTCTCCAATCGTTCCAACTGCTACATCTGTTATTTGAGTTGAACGTGTATAATATCCCAATTCCGATGCATGAAAACGTTTTCCAATTGCGATGGTATAAATATTATCTAAAACCACTGCATAAATTCCAGCGAACAATAAATTTACACCAAAAGAGAACATACTTTTTAATGATCGAAAAGAAAAAACCCATTGAGGACACCAACGTGTAAAAGCAGACAACAATACAGAAATCAAGCAAGTACACAGTAAAGTTTGATAAACTAACGCCCATACTCCATAATTACAATACGCCAAAAAAACTCCTATTAACCCACTGATCAAAGTACTAATAAAGTTAACTTGAGCTAATGTCTTAAAATCAATTTTGATTAATAATCTAGCGCGTTGAACAATATTAAAAGAGCCCAAAATTACATTAATAGCTAAAACTCTTAATATCGTACATAAACTTGGTTCAGCATAAAAATCAGCAACAATAGGTGCAAAACAAAATAAAACGAAATAAAATAAGATAGCTACTCCAATATTAAAATAGAAAACCGTAGAAAAATCAACTTCGTTTCGATCTTGTTTCTGAACAAGTGCTTTAGAAAACCCACTTTCTATAAAAATCTGTGAAACAGACATTAATATGGCTAGCATACCAATAAGTCCATAATCACTAGGGGATAATAACCGAGCTAACAATAACCCTATTATGAACGATACCCCTCTCACTGAGGCTTTTTCAACAAAACTCCATACAAAGCCAATCAGTGCCTTATCACGTAACGCCCCCACTATATTAAGCTAAATTTATATGTATAATTTTTCAATAGCAGAATATATATTATCAGTCGCTGTCTGACGGTTTATAGGCATTAAATACTCTTTATAAAAAGCTACTCTACCCTCACGTAAAGGATCTTTTCCTTCTAATAATAAATTAATGAAAAAATCAATATCCTCTTTTGAATTAGCCTTATAATGTATATTCCATGAAATCTTTCCCATTTCGTTTAATTGCTTTTCAATTCCTTCCCGACATAAAAACAAAGCCGGTTTTTTAGTATATAAATATTCAGTAATGAATGATACACTATCAAAAATCATTGCATCAGAAGTCATAAAAAGATCAATATAGTCTGACATTTCCAATTGAGTATTCTCCATCGTTTCCCAACAATGATAATAAGCATCTGTACGCTCTTTTCCCCACAAAGCATGTTTATACAACTTAGGTTTCAAAATAGGATGGGGTTTAAAAGCAATCTGTAATATATTTTTATATTTCTTTGCAACTTCAAGCATATAATCTGAATATTGCAAAAAAGTAGAAAAAGTTATTGCTTCCTCTGCGAGATTTCCAATCGTATGATGTGGAGCCCATATCAATTTTATTTGCTGTGTATTTTTCCAAACATTAATTGGCTGATAATCTTTATCAAAAAAAATATCAAGGCCGGGATAACCAGTAACTAATACATTCTTAGCTCGTACAAGAGAATGTTTTTTCGCTATTTTTTTACTTATGTTACTTTCTAAAAAGAAACGCCAAACAAAATTCTGCAAAGGCTGGTTATATTGAAACTCATATAACCAATCACAAGTATAAGAATATGGAACATAACAATTTAAAGAATTAGTGTAATTAGTAATATAATATTCTTTTTTCGTTATCCCAAAATATGGATTTGTAAAAAAAACAATATCTGGACAAAGTTCTGTTTTTACATCAAGCCAAACTTTTCTATGCCGATCATAAGCATTAACAAAATGATAATTCTTATTAGTCAACATTTTTTCAACCTCGCACATTTCATCAAACATATTGGCTTCCCCTTGTGATATATAAGGACAAATAACAATAATTGGATTTAGCCGTTTATTTTTGCACATTTTTTTATATAATCCATCTAATTTCCAAACAGAAGCGTGTATTATAAAAAAAACTACATTGATGCGTTTCTTATTTTTCAATCTCTTTTTTATCCAATAATAACGATATTGAAAAAGCAAGAATCTCAGTAATACATAAGGTTCGAAAAGTAATTTACGGATGACATATTTACTTTTTTTTAAAAACGTATTTATAAATAAAAAACAGTACCTTAACATTTTTAAAAAGCAGAGATAAGTCCAACAACTTTTTGTATTTCTTCCGAAGTCATAACCGGACTCATCGGCAAGCTTAACTCTTCCGCATGAATTTGTTCTGTAATCGGAAAACTTAAGTTATTCCATTCTTTATAACACCCCTGCTTATGAGGAGGAATAGGATAATGAATTATAGTCTGAACTTCATTTGTAACCAAATATTTTTGTAATTCATCGCGTTGTTTGCAACGAATTGGAAAAATATGAAAAACATGGCTATCCCAATCATTTACTATTGGAACAATTATTTTAGGATTCGTAATATTCCCAATATAATATTTCGCTACTTCTTTTCGAATAGCTAAGTCTTCATCTAAATATTTCAATTTTACATTCAATACAGCTGCCTGTATTTCATCCAAACGGCTATTGCGACCTATATATTTAAATACATATTTCTCCGTTGAACCATAGTTAGCAATGGCACGTATTACCTTTGCCAATTCTTGATCATTAGTAGTTACAGCTCCGGCATCACCAAATGCACCTAGATTCTTACCCGGATAAAAGCTATGACCGGCTGCATCGCCTAATGAACCCGTTTTTTTTCCATCATACAAACAGCCATGCGCTTGTGCATTATCCTCAATCAACTTTAGATTATACTGTTTACAAATCTTATCAATCTTATCAGTATAGGCACACTGGCCATATAAATGTACTATCAATATTGCTCGTGTTTTAGAAGTAATTGCAGCTTCTATCCGATTATCATCAATTTGATAAGTCTCAATGGAAGGTTCTACCAATACAGGCTTTAAACCGTTTTCTGAAATGGCCAGAATAGAAGCAATATAGGTATTAGCCGGCACAATCACTTCATCACCTACTTGCATAATTCCCAATTCAATATAAGCCCGAAAAATCCAAATCAAAGCATCTAAGCCATTAGCACATCCCACTGTATATTTTGTTCCTATGTACTTGGAGTAATTCATTTCGAATTCTTCATTTTCTTTGCCCTGAAGATACCAGCCACTGTCAACAACCCGGTTAACAGCCTCATGAATTTCCTGTGAGTATTTCTGTGTTATTTTTTGTAAATCTAAGAATTTTACCATCACTTTATATTATATATTCCAATCCGTTTTTATCTTTCTTTTCTAAATCTAACAAGATTCCCTCATTAGTAATATATCCATGATGAACAGCCGGGTTACCATACCAAACAGTATTGGCCGGAATGTCTTTGGTTACGACACTACCAGCACCAATAAATGCATATTCACCAATTGTATGCCCCGCCATAATTGTTGAATTAGCACCGATTGATGCACCTTTTTTAACTAAAGTTTTTAAAAATAAATCAGGATACATTTTAGAGCGAGGTACTTTATCGTTTGTAAAAGTTACATTAGGCCCAATAAATACATTATCTTCCAAGGTTACTCCGTCCCACAACTGAACACCGGATTTTACCGTAACATTATTGCCTAATTTAACATCATTCTCAATTAGCACATTGGCGCAAATATTACAGTTCGAACCAATTTCTGCACCGGGTAAAACTATACAATACTGCCAAATATGGGTATCATTCCCTATTTGTTGAGATAAAACTTCGGAAGATGGATGTATTCTAATCATTTTTATACCTTATAAAATCTTGATAATCTCTTATATAATCATGTTCATCATAAATATGGGAAGCCAATACCAAACAAACAGCTCCAGACGAAAAATCATCTAAGGTTCTCCAAATACCAGGAACAACTAAAAGTCCTTGATAAGGACGATTCAGCACAAAGGAACGTCTTACTTTTCCATCGTCTAAAGTAACGGTAAAACTACCACTGGCAGCAACAATCAACTGGCGTAGTTCCTTATGAGCGTGTCCGCCACGACTCTCGCCCCCAGGAATATCATATAAATAATAAGTACGCTGTATATCAAAAGGAACCGTAAAACTATTTTCAACTACAGTAATATTTCCTTTCTCATGATGATGCTTGTCCAATTCAATTATTGTACAATCATAAACGCAAGTATTCTTCATCGTACCATCTCCTCTTTAATTTTAATAAAATGAGGAGAAAACTGCTCTCTTCCATAAAACCCCATTTTATCTCCTCCTTTTCATTTTTAAAAAATCATTATAGTCCCGAATATAATCTCTCTCCTCATAAACAGTTGAAGACAGTATTAATGCTAACGAATTTGTAGAAAAATTATTTATCTCTCGCCATATACCTTTCGGCACATAAAGTCCATAATAAGAACGATTTAAAGAAAACGTTTTTCGTTCATTACCATCATCTAAAATTACATCAAAGCTACCAGATAAAGCGACAATAAACTCTTCATTTTCTCTATATGCATGTCCACCACGTGACTCACCACCGGGAACATCGTAAATCCAATAAGTTCGCTCTATCGTAAAAGGAATATTTTTAAGTTCCTCTATAATAGACAAATTCCCTCGTTTATCCAATACTTTAGGAAGTTGTATTATTCTCACAGCATCCATTTTCATTTCTTAGAAATCTCCTCAATCACTTTTAGTAAATATTGCCCATATTGATTTTTTAACATTGGTTTAGCCAATAATCTCATTTTTCTCCAAGAAATCCAACCTTGTCTCAACGCAATACCTTCTAAACAAGCAATCTTTAAACCTTGTCGTTTTTCAATCACTTCAATAAAAGTGCTTGCCTCAGATAAAGAATCATGTGTACCTGTATCCAACCAAGCAAATCCTCGTCCTAATATTTGAACTTTTAACTCCTTAGCTGACAAAAATCGCTGATTAATTGTAGTTATTTCTAACTCTCCACGAGGAGAAAATTCAATATTTTTAGCTATTTCTACGACCTTGTTAGGGTAGAAATAAAGCCCCACAACGGCATAATTAGACTTAGGAGTTTGAGGTTTTTCTTCAATACTAAGCACATTTCCATCCTTATCAAACTCCGCTACACCATAACGTTCAGGATCACCAACCCAATAACCAAAAACAGTGGCTTTGTTTTCTGACTCAGCAAAATGAACCGCTTCACGTAACATATGCGTAAAACCTTGCCCGTAAAAAATATTATCTCCTAAAACTAAGCATACAGAATCATCGCCTATAAACTTCTCACCAATAATAAATGCCTGTGCCAAACCGTCTGGAGAAGGTTGCTCAGCATATTCGAAACGTACTCCAAAGTCAGAACCGTCACCCAGCAAACGTTGAAAGCCGGGTAAATCATAAGGAGTGGAGATAATCAATATTTCACGAATCCCTGCCAACATGAGTACAGAGATAGGATAATAGATCATCGGCTTATCAAATATCGGAAGTAACTGCTTACTGACTCCTTTGGTAATCGGATATAAACGTGTACCAGATCCACCGGCTAAAACAATACCTTTCATACACAGAAAATATAAATATTCCTAAAATTATTTTATATTAGGGTAAATAATTTGATCTATAATCATTCGTCCAACAGTTTCTATTGCTTGATATTCTATTTTATGAGGTAATCTCACACTAAATGTTCTATAAACCTTATCTAACAATTCTTTGGTATAAAACAAACAACCATTTTCTACTCGATCAACGCCATCTAAATAAATAGAGTATTTATTAGCTACACGCATTTCCTCCATCGAAAAAATAGTAGTATCAAAATAAGAAGTAACCTTTTGTTTAGTTCCATCAATAATATAAGGATACCCTCCTATTTCACCTTGTGCACCTGGAGAATGAAATTTGATCTTCTTATGATTACGAATAGCATCTAAAATAGAATATATAATATCAAAATTACTAGAAGCATTCATCATATTTCGTTTCTGATCCACAGGCATAGGTATCATACATGATCGCAGGAGATCTTTCGTATCATAATTACATTTTTTGCCTTGATACCTAATGTCTAATAAAACGTTTTCTCCCTCAGCATGCCCTTCTTTACTGATAACAACATCATGAAAATGACTGACAGCTAAGGTTACATCAATATTATTCAAATTATCAATGCACATTTTGTCTGCAATATAAAATTTCATCCTCGGAATCAAGTGATTGAGGTTTCCGCTCCCAAAATCAAAAAAGGCTTTTCCCGCAGATTTCAACCAAGGAATTACTGCATCCGAATAAGAAGTATTGATCGTGATAGCATCACAATCAGCCAGTTCATAGGCCTCCATTATATTTTTCGCATAACGCATAGAGAGGGGTGTCCATACACCGTACGCACGTAATTTACTCCAAGATATACTTCCATACTTGAGTCCCGAATAGACACGGCTACTATTAATGATAAAATCCGGTTGATGTTTTTTCAAAATCTCACTTATAGTCTGTATACTATCAAGGTCACATTCTGATTCTATAAAAATTTTACTCTGTAACTGTTTCCTAATCGTAGCAGCGGTCTTCACAATATTAACATCCTTAAGCATCTTTTCCGAATTACGACCAACTACAACAATGCGTAACTGAGGATCAGACAGACTTAATAAATAGTCAAGTAAATACAACCCTACACTACCTAAACCAATAATCGTGATGACTATTGGAGAATTATTTTCAATCTTGCCTTGCAATAAGGCTAATTTTTCATTTATATTTTTCATTTTGTCAATAGTGAATTTACTTTCTGATAATCCGCAACTGTATTACAATTAAACCAAGTGTTCAAAGCAATAAAGTTCAAATCGCTTACAGGAATATTATCAAAATAAGCTTGAATTATTTCCAAATTAGTACCTTGTATTTGTTTGGGAGACAATGGGCTGATAACCGAGTTCAATTTGCTTAAAGAAGTAAATTTCCAAATTTGGCCAGAATTATAAATGGCTTTTATAGGAGAAGGAATAGATAACAAACTATGATTAGTGTCATAAATATAATGAACTTTGTCAATTTCATCAACATATAAGGCCACAGCTTTCTCAGAAGTAATAAATTCATGATTAACCGTAATCACATCATACAATGATTTTTTTACCAAAGAAAAACTTTCATTATCAAAATACAAATCCCCCTCAACAAAAATAATTTCGTTCGCAACCTCAGGAACTCTTTCAACACCTTTAATCAAGCTATATCCGGACCCATAATCTTTATAATGAGCATTATATACTAATTCTATTTGCGGTCCAAGATTGCTCAAATATTTTTCGGCATACATTACCAATTCATCATACAAATACCCTCCAACAAGGATAACACGCTCAAAATCAAGTGCTTTACACACAATCTGGTACAATAAAGAATGTGTAGGGGAATCCTCATAATACAAACACTTTAACACGTTTCTCGAGGTATCACGATTAAAACGGCTTGATATTCCCGCAACTGTCACAATCAGAACTTTCATTTTTTCAAACTTTTAACACATATATCCAATCCTTCAGAAAGCGAAACGATCGGTACCCAATCAGTTCTTTTACGAATTTTATCTGTATTCAAAATCCTACGCTCAGGATCAGATGCACGATATCCTTCAAAATGAATTGTCGGATTATAGATGTCTAATTTGGAACCAATCATAGAAACAAGGTCTAATATTGAGATTTCTTCATCAGTAGCAACATTATAAACAGTTCCATCCAACGCCATATCCGATTGCATCAGCGCAAGTACAGCACGGCAACTATCAATATTATGTAAAAAAGAGCGCCTATTCTTTTTAGAATTCTCTAATAAGATTACTTCTTTATCTTCCAATAAACTATTAATAATATGGGGAATTATATGCTTAGCAAAACGTTCATGATTACTATAAACATTAGCAAAACGAATGGAGCAACCTCTAATATAACCTTTATCAACAGCATCTTTTAAAAAAAATTCCGTCAGCAACTTTCCCACCGCATAGCTTGTACGCTGACTATGTTCCGCTGAGGCAAGTACAAGATAATCATCTTCTTTCACACCTCCATTTTCATTCCACGATTGCATCGAATAAACTTCAGAAGTAGAACAATTGATAAAAATAGCAGCATCAAGGCTTATTGCCTGGTTAAGAAAATCCCGCATAGACAAAACATTTGTTTGGAATGTATGCTCCACTTCATAGAAATGTTCTGTATGTACTACTGCGGCACAATTTATATAGATTACTTGCGCAAAATCATTTCGCACTCTCAAGATCTCTTCTTTAACATGTGACATCTGTTTTTCATTGTTTAAATCATATTCAAAGAAATGAAAATGATAAGATTCCATAATGTCTTGTACTGAATCCAAAGAACTGGCAAAAAAATTATCAAAACCGATTACCGAATGTCCTGCTTTCAGAAGCTGCCGAGCTAATTCACTGCCCGTCATACCTGTTACACCACTAATCACATATAAATTATTCATGTTAATATATTATCTATATACCTGTTAATATTCTATCTTTATAAAAAGGATCAATGCCGTCCGGATACAAATTCCGCTCTGACTTAATATCATAAGACACAGCATTAAAATGTACTAAGCCGTTATCGACCTCTATATATACGTATTGCGCACGAGGATTCTGATTCCTAGGCTGTCCCACAGAACCAGGATTTATAAAAACTGTCTTTTTTTTGTTTCGAAGATCAGGACGGTCCACATTAAAATAAGATTCCAGATAATGAGGCTGGTGTGTATGCCCGGAAAAAACATAATCATAAGTACTATAACGAATATCATGTATTTTCTCTGGCAGTAACTTACCCCAATAGGGGTCAACAATATCACCATGTAGAAATAGTATATTCTTCCCTGATAAATTCATAGAAAAGAACCCTTTCTGATTCATTCTATTTCGAATATAGGAATAAGATGAATCTGAAAGCACAGATGATGTATATTCCAACAAACGTTTACCTCTCTCTGTGGAAAAATGGCTCAAATCCAAATCTAATAAAGCTTTTTCATGATTTCCCATCAAGTTTACAATAACAGGGCACGAAATCTGATTTAATGCATTAATAACTTCATTGGGACGCATACCGTAATTAACAATATCTCCCAATGAAACAATCGCATCTGGCTGATATTTAGAGAAAGCATCATCTAAAACAGCAAGTAGTGCAGTTAAATTCGCATGTATGTCAGAAAGAATAATTAATTTATCCATTGGTAATAAAGTCCATAAAATGCTCTTTATTCTCTACCGGAGTAGTCGTAGGACGCCCCAGATCATCACGTGAATCGATCCGGACCTTAATTTCAAGAAGAACCGGGCCGGACAGGCCGGACAGCTTCTCAAGCGCACATGAAAGCCCTTCCTTGTCGGAGGCAGTCAGTACATGCGCATAACCGCAACCTTTCGCTATCGAGGCGATATCCAGACGGAAACCGAGCGTGGGTTGACCGCCGACAGATTCATGGGCACCGTTGTTGAAAAGGACGTGCCTGTAATTCTTGGGAGAAAGGTCGCCGATATTGCTGACAGCGCCCATATGCATGATAAAGGCACCGTCACCGTCAAGACAGTAGACACGGCGGTCAGGCTTCTCAAGGGCAATCCCCAGGGCGATGGAAGAACTGTGACCCATGGAACCCACAGTTAGGAAATCCCTTGCGTGCCCCTGCCCTTTCGATTCACGGTACTCGAAAAGCTCACGGGAGAGCTTGCCCGTGGTGGAAACCACAATGTCATTGTCCCCGAGGTGGTCGA